>Ga0209692_10000303_pt1 | contig 141486 bp, 101 predicted proteins | sample tdDd472_FD_187129 | JGI IMG/M metagenome (GOLD analysis project Ga0209692, IMG submission 187129) | Marine sediment microbial communities from the Atlantic coast under amendment with organic carbon and nitrate - tdDd47.2 (SPAdes)... | ecosystem: Environmental > Aquatic > Marine > Coastal >... | reverse complement strand
TTCCTGACTTGAGACCTTCTAAAGCTTCCTTCTCAAATTCTTTGTAATTGAAATCTTTTCCATCCATTGTATCAAGTTATTAATTGTTTCTTAAACTTTTACTTGACACACTTTAATGAACAGACTCTTGCCTTGTATCTAACAATTCATAAAACTTAAGGAGACCTCAGTTGTTATAAAGATTCTTTTCCTCGTTCTACCTGCGACCTGCATCGTTCCGATCACCATCTGCACCGTTCGTCCTGCCATTGGAGCCGTTCGACCAGCCAATGTGAGCCTCTTTGTTAATAAATGCACCGTACGACCTGCCAACCGCACGCTCCTACCTGCCATCTGCATCGAGAGACCTGCCAACTGCACGCTCATACCTGTCATCTGCATCGAGAGACCTGCCAACTGCACGCTCATACCTGTCATCTGCATCGTGAGACCTACCAACTGCACGCTCATACCTGCCATCTGCACCCTCAATGTTGATATCCGCACGCTCATTGTTAATAAGTGCAATGCATTTGGTAGGTGTAAGCTTGTATTTATCAGGTCGTAAGATACAGATGGCAGGAAAAAGGATAATAATGGCAGGTAGGAGCATCCAAATGCTAACTCGCAGTATACCAATAACAGGATTGACTTTACCATTAGGCATTAGGAGATGACCAATATTAACTATGAGTATGACATTGTTAATGGCTATGGAAATGATTCGAATCGGATTTTATGTAGAGACGTAGCACGGCTGCGTCTTCACAAATCATATAGGCTAGATTTTGAAAATCATTTCTCTCTGATTAGATTTGCATCATTCAAAACAACAATTATGGCACAAGATTTTAAGGACTTAGTCGATTTTTATCACGCAAAGAAGATTGAGGGGATGGATTTCTCTCAAATCAGAAAAGAAATGAAAGACAAAGGTATTGATGAGAATACCATTAAAAATGTGGTTAGAGAAATTGACAATAAAATTCTTTCAGGCGAAGTAAAGAAATCAGGAAAGCTAAAGGCAAGAGAATTAAGAATGATTGGGTGGACTTTAATGATTCTTGGTGGAATTGCAACATTAGGGACCTATTTTCAATGGTTCGATGTTAAAGGATATTACATTGTAGCATACGGACCAGTTATTGCTGGATATTTAATGATTGTTGCAGCAAGAAGAGCACAGAAAAAGATCTCATAATTTGCATCAGGTAATTATGTGAATTAGTCTTGAATTGATGATTTTTGATCATGATTTAAGGTCATTTAATCCACAAAAACACAGGTAATTTTAGGACAAATTTACGTTTGTCAATAAAATCATAACATTCCTAAATTTCAGAGGCATTTTTAAAACAAATTTGCCTCTTTTTTTGTAACTTATATAGAACGAGTCTTAATAAGGGGAATCCTTCTTATTGTCGTTAATGTTCTTGTTGTTTCTTTTAAAATTGGGGTGTTATGAGGAGATTGTATTTGTGGACGGAAATGTTATTCTTATTTATTGGGCTACCATTATTGTATTATTTTGAAATGATCCCGGTCCATAAAGCAATACCCCTTGTGCTTGTGTTCTTCTATTGTCTTTTTATTATCATTAAAGACAAGAATTTTGATCGTGAAATATTTAGAATTAAACGTGATTACCCTTGGCAGGATTTTGTACTTAAAGGATCAATTCTTTTAATCATTACTTCAATCTGGGTTTATGTGTTTAGAGCAGATGTGTTTTTTCATTTGCCACGTAATAATTTCTGGATTTGGGTTGCCGTAATTGTGAGTTATCCCATATGGTCGGCTTACACACAGGAATTTATTTTTCGAGCCTTTTATTATCACCGATACAAGTTATTATTTACCAATCCTGTTGTGATGCTTCTGGTAAATGCGGTTTGTTTTGCCATGGCTCACATCATATTCCGCAATTGGATGGCATTAATCTTCACTTTTATTGGCAGTATCATATTCTCTTACACATATTTGCGCAATAAATCGCTAAATGCAGTATTTCTTGAGCATTCACTCTATGGGAATATTTTATTTACCAATGGATTGGGGATCTATTTTTACTTGCCGATGTAGATTCTTGAATAAACTTATTTTCCGACGATTTAAGCATGTTTTGCTTGACCATTTAATCGTAAAATGCCCAAGCAGGCAACAACTACTAATGATGAACCAATGATTTCCTGTGTAGTAAATACCTCATTAAAAACAAATACTCCTATTATTACATTTACAATCGGAATGAGCATGTGGAAAGGAGAGCCTGTTGCTATGGAAACATGTCGGTAGCCTTCGGTATTCAACAGTTGTGCACATGCCGATGCCAGACCTATAAATATTAATATATAACTACTGGTAATCGGTCCGGTTAGTTCAGGAAGGTTGGCGGGAACGAGAAATATCCAGAATCCAACTATGGATTGAGCAAAAAAGATGGCATATGAATTATCGGTGCCATGTAACTTCTTCACGATTAAAATAGATACAGCATTGGTAATGGCACTAAGCATGGCAAGGAAATCGAACCAACCAAAACTCCACGATTTGCCAGTTTCGGTAAACTGAAATGAAACCAGCACAATGCCAATAAGAGCTACAAACATCATCAACCATTTGCTGGCTTGTATTTTCTCTTTCAGTACAATTGCACTAAGTAGGGATGCAAACAAAGGATAGGAGTAGGAGTAAACCGAAGCTTTTCCCATACCAATTTTTACAATAGCCAAATAGAATAAAGCAACCGATGCTGTACCGGTAATTCCTCTTAGAAGAAGTAAAGGACTGCGAACAAATTTGAGATCTATTTTTCGCATCATGGCCAGTATGCCAATAATGCCAACGCCAATTGCAAAGCGTACAAATACAGTAATGTAAGTACTAACATGGGACATGCTTCGTACCAGAGTAGCCATTATGCCAAATGCTATTACAGATAGTATCATCAGGAAAATGCCATAGGCCGTACCTTCCCTTTTCATGTGGTTTTGTTTTGTGTGGATTTGATTCCGCAAAGGTAGAAGCTTTATGGTACTTACTTACAAAAATGTTGAAAATGTTACTGAAGTTGATCTGTAATATCTTTTGTAATATCAGATTTAATATCTCCTGTATGAGCTGTAGATTTGTTTTCAATTAACATGATTTTGCATTCATTAGCCGATGATACCCTATGTTGAAGTCCTTTTTTAACGATAAATAAATCGCCTTCATCCATAACAAAAGGTTCTATTCCTTCTACTTCCATTAGCAGACTTCCTTCGATAATCAAAAACATTTCATCTTCGTTTTTGTGGTCGTGCCATGGCAGTTCGTCACCTTTGATTTTGGCAATTTTAACATATACATCGTTAATTTCGCCAAGCACTTTGGGTGAAAAGTAATCTTTAATATTGTCAAAGTTCTCTTTTAAATTGATCTTCATGCTATCGGATTTTAATAATAGAGCCTAATATAATTAAAGATTGGTGATTGATATGGCTTTTTTGATAAGAGGGACTACAAAGCATTTGTATGTTGATTAATCTATATAAAAAGATTTGTGATCTTTTGTAACTTTAGTCTATGCCTAATCTAATTCATATCGTATATGTAAGTTTTTCAAGGAACCAACTTTCCGAGTTGGAACTCGATGAGTTATTGTCTGAAATTAGACCGAAGAATTTGGCAAACGGAGTAACAGGTTTACTTCTTTACAACGATGAGATTTTTATTCAGGTGATTGAAGGAGAACCGGACACGATTCACACGTTGTATGATCTCTTGCAGAAAGATAAGCGCCACACCAATATTGTAAAGATATTAGAGGAGAGTATAGATCAAAGATCTTTCCCAAATTGGAGCATGGGATATCAGAAATTAAGCAAGGAAGAATCGAAGACCTTACCTGGATTTACTGATTTAATGACAGCAAGAGATATTCGAGAATTCTTAAAGCAAAGTTCACAAGCCATTGTTGATTTGATTGTGAAGTTTATGAAGTATACCTGATGCTTACTTCAACGCAATCCATTTAATTTTCAATTGAAACTCTTCAGCTTTTTTATTACCGATTAAAAAAGCTAGCTCCGACAATTGGTCGGCATTAAAATTCGGATAACTCAAGCGTCTGCCACGAAAACTGGCATGGAAATCTTTGAACGGGATCTCAATAACTTGCCAATCACCTGTGGTTGCAAAGTAATTGATGTGTGAATGAGCCTGAGATGCCTTTGATTTTAATCGGACTTGATACCTCTTGCCATCTCCCTTTACTTTCATCACTATTTTGGAATGAGAATCAATTTCAATGGGATCAAAAATATGCTTTACCATGGCAAAACCGCCATTGTTTTCCAATGAAACATAGCCCTTAAATACGGCACAACTGCTACCATTCAGGAAAATTCCTGAATCCGATTTGCCACCCATTACCACATCGTTTACGATGTACCAATCCGATAGATTCGAACAGTTGGTGAAATCGGCCAATACTTTTGTGTCCGCATTCGTTAACATTTGTAATAGAATTAATAGTGTTCCCATGCTTTTAAAACAAGTATGGTGCCGAAATGTTTTAAAGAAAAACTATCTTGAATAGAAATCAGTCGACTTTTAATATAGATTCTTCCTCGAATTCTTCTTCCTCTTCAAATATTTCATACACAAGCTCAAGTTCTTCATCATCCTCTGTTTCTTCCAAAAGTTCAAGGACTTTTGGGGATAATATTGGAAGAGGAGGAGGAGGAGGCTTAGGCTGATATGAATTAGGATAAAACCAAATTTGAATAGGGTGGTATTGACTTAATGCCCACTTTTCTTTTAAAGAAGCTTCCTGATAAGATTTGTTAAAGTAGAGTTGTGCATTCTCATTTCGCATTTCGACAGTGGATAATTTAGCAATTTTGATCACATTTTTAATTAGAAACCAATCAGTGCTCTTTTTTGTTGAATCTGAGATTAATTGTGTTCTTATGAATAGCGCTCCTTTACTAACTTGTATAGTATCTAGTAAGGGTATGAATTTGATTCTTTTTTCTGGAAGCTCATCACTGTTGTTTTTATTAAGAATAAATTCTTGATATAGTTGTTTTAGTGAGGATAGTGATAAAGTGTCGATGAGTCTTGAACTCATGTGATTGCTACTGTCAATGTTCACATAGAAAATATTTCGATGCTTGATTTTGAAACATTCTTCATCACCATATAAATTGGAATAAAAACCAAATTCAAATTGGACTTGATTCGAAGTAGTGTCGATAAATTCAATTGGATAAAACATCCCATAAGGATACTTTACAATTGAATCATTAAGAAATGAAATAAGATTTTGTTCCTCAATGCTATCGCTAGTATTCATGAAATAATTGAATAGTTCAGCTAAATTCAATTCTTCATATCGGATTTGTTCTTTCTGTTTTGTGCACCTCAAGAATAAAAAAGAGGCAACAATTGCAATGAGTAAAAGCTGGCGTGATTTCATATTTTATCAAGAGTAGATGAAAAGCAGCTGTAAGTTAATGAAAAAGCAATGATATGCATGGTTATATCATCCCTTTGTTAAGATCATTTATAGATTATAAGAATTTACTAGTGATTTGTATTATAGATGATAATAATTCGTAAATTTGGTTCAGTTAAAAGATGTTGATATGTACGTGAACCATACTTTAACATACAGTTACCGCAGACTTTTTAGTTGTTTAATAATCTATTCTTAAACAATTGTCCTTCCAATGGCAATGTGTTAGTGCACTTTGCTGTCACAAGCTACATTTTATTTTTAAGTACTGATATTCCTTTATGGAATGCATATGCAGTACCCAAAAACATCGTTTCGAATTGATTAATTGAAAAACAATGACAATAGATAAAACCATTCCGCAAAGAGCGGCAAAGTCGGGAAGTAACTTCGATAAGAACAACGGACAAGGTCCGGGCATGAATGAAAGGATTAAGCAACTAAGAAGAGTAAGTGTTGATACTGAACCATCGCTTTCCATTGAACGAGCTTTAATTGAAACTGAGTTTTACAAGGAAAATTACGGCAAATACTCAATACCGGTATTGCGTGCCAAAACTTTCTACGAAATATGTAAGCACAAAACCATTTACATTGGCGATGGTGAATTGATTGTAGGGGAGCGTGGACCTTCTCCAAAATCGGTTCCAACTTTTCCTGAGTTAACCTGCCATAGTGTTGATGACTTAAATGTTTTAAATACTCGTGAGTTGCAGCGCTATACCATTTCTCAGGAAGAAATTGATACTTATGCCAAAGAAGTAATTCCTTACTGGGAAGGTCGTACCCAACGAGAAAGAATTTTTAATCATGTTCCAGAGGAGTGGAAGGCAGCTTACGAGGCAGGTTTGTTCACGGAGTTTATGGAACAACGTGCACCCGGACACACTACTTTAGACGGTAAGATTTATAAAAAAGGATTACTGGAGTTTAAGAAAGACATTCAGGATCATATCGATCGTTTGGATTATATGAACGATGATGAGGCTACCGATAAATTAGAGGAGCTTCAGGCAATGTCCATATCTTGTGATGCGGCAATTTTGTTATCCGAACGCCACGCAGATTTGGCTGAAGAATTGGCGGCAAAGGAAAAGGATGAAAGCAGAAAAGCTGAATTACTGAAAATTACAGAGGTTTGTCGTTGGGTTCCTGCCAATGCTCCAAGAACATTCTGGGAAGCCATTCAGATGTACTGGTGGATGCACTTGGGAACCATTACAGAATTGAATGGTTGGGATGCCATGAATCCAGGTCATTTCGATCAGCATCTTGAACCTTTTTACAATAGAGAATCGGCAGAAGGTAAACTAAGCAGAGATGAGGCAAAAGAATTGCTTTCTTGTTTCTGGATTAAGGTGAACAATCAGCCGGCACCTCCAAAGGTTGGAATTACAGCTCGCGAAAGTGGAACTTATAACGACTTTACTAACATTAACATTGGTGGTGTAAGAAAAGATGGTTCCGACGGGGTAAGCGAGGTTTCCTATATCATGCTTGACATTATTGAAGACCTGCACATTTTACAGCCTGGAAGTTCCATTCACATTAGCTCGCGAACTCCTGAAAGATTCTTAAAAGCAGGATGTAATGTAATCCGTCAGGGACATGGTTATCCTTCGGTATTTAATCCGGATGTTTACATCATGGAGATGTTGGGACATGGAAAAAGCATTGAAGATGCTCGCGAAGGAGGATGCAGTGGATGTATTGAAGTTGGAGCCTTTGGTAAGGAAGCTTACGTGTTGACTGGATATTTGAATGTTCCTAAAATTCTTGAGGTAACCTTAAACAATGGAATCGATCCGGTAACTGGCAAAAAAGCAGGTATCGAAACAGGAGATCCAAGAACATTTACTTCCTACGATGAGTTGTACGAGGCATTTTTGAAACAACTGAATTTTGTTGTTGATCAGAAAGTTAGGGTGAGCAATTACATTGATAGAATGTTTGCTAAATATGCACCAGCTCCTTTGTTATCTGTTCTTACAGATGATTGTATTGCTCGAGGCAGAGATTATTACAATGCTGGTCCGCGTTACAATACCAACTACATTCAGTGTACCGGGTTGGGAACGGTAACTGATAGTTTATCGACTTTAAAGAAACATGTTTTCGAGGATAAGAACTTCAGTATTGATACCATATTGGATGCTGTAGCAATCAATTTTGAGGGAGAGGAAGTATTACGTCAAACCATTCTGAACAATACGCCATTCTTTGGAAATGATGATGATGCTGCTGATGATATCGCTCTAAAGGTTTACAATGATTTGTTTGCAGCAATTGATGGAAAACCAAATACCAAAGGAGAAACTTTCCATCTGAATATGCTTTCAACTACTTGTCATGTTTACTTTGGTAAAGTTATGGGAGCTACTCCAAATGGACGATTGGCAGGAAAATCCATTTCTGATGGAACTTCACCATCTCACGGATGTGATACACACGGACCTTCTGCGGTAATCCGATCGCTTACCAAGCTGGATCATACCAAATCAGGAGGAACATTGTTGAATCAGCGTTTCTTGCCAAGTTTGTTAAAGCGTGATGAAGATATTGCCAAATTATCGAAATTGATCAGATCTTACTTCTCACTGGGAGGACACCACATTCAGTTTAATATTGTGGATACAGCAACTTTGTTGGCTGCACAAAAAACTCCTGAAGATTATAAGGATTTATTGGTAAGAATGGCAGGCTATAGCGATTACTTCAACGATATGAATGCAGATTTGCAGCAGGAAGTAATCGACAGAACAGAAAATGAATCGTTTTAATGAGTAAAGCATTAATTTTTGATATCAAAAGATATGCAATCAACGACGGGCCGGGAATTAGAGTGACAATCTTTTATAAAGGTTGTCCTTTGTCCTGTGTCTGGTGTCATAATCCTGAAAGCATATCACCCTATGCACAAAAAATGTATACCGAATCGAAATGCATTGGTTCGGTAAAATGTGTTGAAATTTGTCCGGAATCTGCATTACAACTTACAAAGCAAGGCATTGTAACCGATGTTGAAAAATGCACTTTGTGTGGCAAGTGTGCCATGGTTTGTCCTACCAAGGCCATCGAGATGTCTGGGAAAGTATACTCGAGCGATGAGTTGATGAAGATCATTGAAAGGGAAACCATATTCTTTGATCATTCGGAAGGTGGCGTTACTTTCTCGGGAGGTGAGCCATTAATGCACCACAAAAGTTTGATCGAAATTTTGGACAAATGTGCAGAAAAAGACATTCACAGAGTTGTGGATACCACTTTGTTTGCCAAATCAGAAGTTGTATTGGAAGTCGCCAAGCGAACCAATTTATTCCTGATTGACTTTAAAGCTTTCGAGTCGGAAGTACACAGGAAATATACAGGGGTAAATAATGAATTGATATTAAAGAATATCCAGTTGCTGGCAGAAAACAATGCTGACTTCATTATCAGGGTTCCCTTTATAAAAGGCGTGAATGCAGATGAGGAAACAGTTGAGAGAATGGCGGACTTCTTGTCTACAATTCCCTGGAAGCGCAAGGAAGTGAATTTGTTGCCTTATCACGATGTGGGAAAACACAAGCATACAAAATTGGGATCGGAATATTTGGTGGAAAATATAGAGGTTCCAAGTGAGGATGAATTGACAAGAGCACAAGATATATTTGCGGAGTATGGAATTTCAGCAAGTGTTGGTGGATAGGAAGTAATAAAATAATATTGGTTTGGAGAGCAGTGGTACCATTATGGTATTGCTGCTTTTTTATTTAGAATCATTTAAAATAAATTATATCTTTAATGAATGTTACACCTTCTTGAGAGATATAGGTTTATGGTAGCACTGATCGTGCTGATTGGGATGTTTCCAATCGAATCTTGCTCTCAGTATAATAAGAAAGCAATGAAAGTTCAACATACAAACCGATTGTCTCAGGAAAATAGTCCATACTTGTTGCAACATGCACATAATCCAGTTGATTGGTATCCATGGGGAGAAGAAGCCTTGCAAAAGGCAAAGAATGAGAATAAAGTAATACTGGTTAGTATTGGCTATGCTGCCTGTCATTGGTGTCATGTAATGGAACGCGAGAGTTTCGAGAATGAAGAGATTGCTAAAATTATGAACGAATTTTTCGTTTGTATTAAAGTAGATAGAGAGGAGCGACCTGACATTGATAGGATCTACATGGATGCTGTGCAATTGATGACGGGTAGTGGTGGTTGGCCACTCAATTGTTTTGCCATGCCCGATGGAAAACCATTTTTTGGAGGAACCTATTTTCGACCGAATGATTGGGTAAGAGTATTACAAGGTATTCAAAATGCATGGCTAAGCGAGAAAGATAAAGTTGAAAAAGTGGCTGGTCAGATTTCAGAAGGAGTAAGGAGCAATGAACTGATTGAAGTAAAATCGGAACTCAAACCATTTGATTTGGATGATATGAAATCGGGTTATGAAAATTGGCAGAAGGATTTCGATAAAGTTGAAGGTGGTAATAATCGCGCCCCTAAATTTCCATTGCCAGGTTCTCTTCAGTTTTTGCTTCGATATTATCATGCCAGCAAAGATAGATCAGCTTTAGATCATGTGGTGCTTACACTGGATAAAATGGCAGCAGGAGGAATTTATGATCAAATTGGTGGCGGCTTTGCCAGATATTCGGTGGATGCAATTTGGAAAGTCCCTCATTTTGAAAAGATGCTATATGATAATGCTCAATTGGTAAGTTTATATGCCGAGGCATATAGCTTGACGAAAATTCCAGAGTACAAAAGGGTAATTGAGGAGACATTGGATTTTATTGATCGCGAATTGAGTTTGCCCAATGGAGGATTTTATTCTTCTTTGGATGCCGATAGCGAAGGTGTTGAAGGCAAATTCTATGTTTGGGAAAAATCAGAAATAGAAAGTGTTTTAAAAGAAGATGCCGAATGGTTTTGCGAGTATTTTGGTGTTAGCGAAAAAGCGAATTGGGAAGAAGGAAACATTTTAATGATTTCGGCCGATAAAAATGAGATCGCTAAGAGATTGGGAATTAGTACAAAACAATTTGATGAGAAAGTGAAGGAAGCTTCGAATAAATTGTTGTCAAAGCGTGAAGAAAGGATTCGTCCTGGTTTGGATGACAAAGCTTTAACCAGTTGGAATGCTTTGATGATTAAAGGATATGTGGATGCTTACAAGGCATTGGGAAAACAAGAATATCTGGAAAGAGCTGAGAAAGCAATGCATTTTATCGAGACAAACTTGATGAAAGGAGAAGGCCATTTGTTCCGAAATTACAAGGATGGAGTTTCGAAAATCAATGCTTTTCTTGATGATTATTCTTTTACCATTGAAGCTTACATTGCCTTATATCAGGCCAGTTTTAAAGAAGATTATTTAATTAAAGCTGATCGATTGATGAAAGTGGTAATGGCACATTTTTCAGACGAAAAATCAGGAATGTTTTTCTATACATCCGATGAGGATCCTGATTTAATAGCGAGAAAAATGGAACTGCTGGACAATGTAATTCCATCATCAAATTCTTCTATTGCAAAATCTCTTTTCGTATTGGGAATCTACCTGGAGAAGGAAACTTTCAAGGAAAGATCGAAACAAATGTTGGCCAATGTTTACGAACGAATGTTAAAAGTACCATCCTATCATTTTAATTGGGGACAATTGTTTTTTTACTTGGCTAATTCAACCTTCGAATTGGTCGTAGTGGGTGACTTGGCCCTAAGCGAGAAACAAAAAATAGAATCTTTGTTTTTGCCTAATGTGCTTATTTCAGGAAGTTTAACAGAGAGTGAGTTGCCTTTGTTGAAAAATCGTTATGTTGCTAACCAAACAACTTTTTATCTTTGTAAAAATAGAAGCTGTAAAATTCCCGTTACTAGTGTAGAGGAATTATTGGATCAGTTACAAGAAGAAATTTCAGAATAAACTAAAAACCAAATAATAATGACAAGCAAAACAACCCGTAACGTACTATTAGCAGGATTGGTATTTGTATTGGCAGCCTGTGCTACTGTACCAATCACTGGACGTAAACAAATGAATCTTTTCCCGGAAAGTGAAATGATTTCCACAAGTCTTACGCAATATGATGCCTTTTTGAAGGAAAATAAACTTTCGAAAGACAAAGCGAAAGTAGCCATGGTTAAATCTTGTGGCGATCGTATCGCTAAGGCGGTAGAAGAATTTATGAATGCCAATGGAATGGGAGATAGAGTTGCCAATTTTCAATGGGAATTTAATCTGGTAGATGATGATACTCCAAATGCATGGTGTATGCCTGGAGGAAAAGTGGTTTTTTATACTGGAATTTTACCTTACACTCAAACGGAAACCGGATTGGCAGTGGTTATGGGGCACGAAATTGCTCATGCAGTAGCTCGTCATGGTAATGAACGCATGAGTCAGCAAATGGGAATTCAAGCTTTGGGACAAGGTTTGGCAATTGCTTTAAATGAAAAACCTGCAGAGACACAAAAGATCTGGATGACTGCCTTTGGAGTTGGTGCCAATGTTGGTGTAATGCTACCATTCTCTCGTTCTCATGAAAATGAAGCTGATAAAATGGGGCTGATTTTTATGGCAATGGCAGGTTACAATCCTGCTGAAGCTGTTGAATTCTGGAAAAGAATGGGCGAAAGTGGTGGACAAAAACCTCCAGAGTTTCTTTCAACTCACCCTGCAGATGATACTCGAGTGGCAAACCTAAAAGCTTTTCTTCCTGAAGCAATGAAGTATTATAAAAAGAAATAAGAGTCTTGTAAGGACACAAAAATATATTTAGAATAAACGCAGAGGATTACATTCCTTTGCGTTTTTTATTTTTAAGTTGACTTTACCTATTCTTGGAGTCGTAGTTTCGAATTACTTACGCAATTCTTCTTTGTTTTCCAGGTGTTCAGAATTCCAAATTTCTTCAGGAATGCTATTATCATCTTCCGGAATAATCACTTGTGGTTTTTGAGGTCCTTCGTTTCGATAAGCCAAAGCATAAGTTAAGCCAGAAATGGCTCCAAACAGATGTCCTTCCCAGGAAACATCCTTTAAGATTGGAAAGATCCCCCAAAATAATCCTCCATAAAGGAAAACCACAACAAAGGAAATGGCTATTAATCGATAGTAATTTCGGAAAATACCACTAAAAAACAGGAAAGTAGCGAATGAGTACACCAATCCGCTAGCACCAATATGATAGGCTTCACGAGCACCTATCCAAACCAAAATATTGGTAGTTAGGTAACAAAGAATAAAAATTCGGTATGACAGGGGTCGATAAAAATAAAAGATTCCCCAACTCAGTACAAGAAAAGGTACTGAGTTAGCCATAAGATGTTGAAAATCTCCATGTATTAAAGGACTTGTGATAATTCCCAGCAAACCTTTAATATGTAATGGAAAAATACCCAGTTTTGTAAAGTTTAAACCCAATCCCCATTCAAAAATCTTAATCGCCCAAATTAGAATCAAAAAAGCGAGCGGAAAAATTAAACTGTGTTTCAGTTTTAATTGTTCAAATTCCTTGTTGTATGGTTCAGGTTTTCTCAAATAGATTACTGGTTGATTTCACTTTCATTGCTGGCAACTTCCGGAATAAATTCAGGAGCTGATTTGTCTACCAATTTGCCATCGATACATTCTACAGTTCTGGCAGGGAATTTTTTTAGCAAATCATGTTGGTGAGTTGCCATGATTACAGTTCGCCCGTTTTTACTGATGTCCATCATCAATTGTGCTAGTTCATCCGAAGTTTCAGGATCTAAATTACCAGTTGGCTCGTCAGCAAGAATAATATCAGGAGAATTTAATAGAGCACGAGCAATCACAACACGCTGCTGCTCACCTCCCGATAGTTCGTGAGGCATTTTATAACCTTTATTGTCCATGTGAACCTTTTCCAGAACCTCTACAATTCTATTTTCGATTTCTTTTTTGTTCTTCCAACCCGTTGCTTTTAAAACAAACTCCAGATTATCTTTTACTGATCGATCGGTTAATAATTGAAAATCCTGAAATATAATTCCAATTTTTCTACGTAAGAAAGGAACTTGCTTGCGCTTGATAATTGGAAGATAGTATCCGGCAACCGATCCACCACCTTCAGATAAAGGCAAATCTGCATATAAAGTTTTTAGTAGGCTCGATTTACCACTTCCTACTTTACCAATTAAATAAACAAATTCGTTTTTTTCGATTTTCAGATTTACATCGGTAAGAATAATGTTATCCGCTTGACGGATAGTAGCATTTTTTAATTCTATTATTGCAGATTCTGACATTTGTGTTCGTTTTGCGAGTTGTAATACCGATCGTATTTAATCCCGATAATTATCGGGAGATCGATAACTTCACTTTGTTTGTTATTGATCTTTAAATATCTATCGGCATTATACCTCAATCATTTTGATATGTAAATGGTATAATAAATACGTCGATTTACAAATCTAAAAAATTATTTCTCGTATCACTTTTTTCTTCATCATTAATTCTTAACAAAAGAGACAATTTTTCTGAAGAAGCTTCGTTTGAAAGTACTGTAAAGAAGTATATTATTTTTACCTTTAAGGCTGGTTTTAAAAATTACGAAATACTGTAAGTATAGTACTTTCGGAATCATTAATTCACTCAATAATACCTACACACAAAAGCATGAGAAGCAGATATTTATTATGGATATTTTTGTCGTTACTTTTGATAAGTATCGGCAATCCATCGCAAGCTCAAAAATCTTTAAATCATTATTCCGATGCTCAAATTTGGCAATCGGCCAATGAAAAGTTTCAAAACAAGAATTTTGGAGCTGCTCGCAAAGAGTTTCAAGAGTTTATAAATAGAAGTAGTACTGAATTTTCCGATAAAAGATCTCAAGCAGAGTTCTACAAGGCGCTTTGCTCTATTGAATTGTTTCGCCCTGGTGCAGAAGAGGAGATGAAAACTTTTATTAGAAATTACCCGGAGAGTAATAAAATTCAATCCGCCTATTTTCAATTAGGACGCCAGCAATATCGAAATAAAAAATACAAGGCAGCTTTGTTGTGGTTCAAGCAGGTGGATCCTTATTTGTTGAAAAATGACGATTTAACTGAATACCGATTTAAGATTGCTTATTCGTATTTCCGAAAAGCGGATTATGAGAATGCCAGAAAGAATTTTTACGAGATTATTGAGGTATCGGGTGATTACAATGCTCCGGCAAATTACTACTATTCGCACATTGCTTATTTAAATAAGAATTACCAAACCGCTTTAAGCGGATTTGAAAAATTGGAGTCCAATAAAACTTTTGCTCCAATTGTACCTTATTACATTTGCCAGATTTACTTTTTGCAAGAACGATATCAGGATCTTTTAAGCTATGCACCTAAATATTTGGATGATGCAAGTGTGAAGCGTCAGTATGAAATTGCCAAGATGATTGGTTTGGCTTATTATCAGGAAAAGGAATATGCCAAAGCCATTCCATATCTTGAGAAAGGTAAAAAGAGCCTGGTTCGCGAAGAGAGATTTGCTTACGGATATTGTCTGTATAAGCAGAAGAGATATGAAGAGGCCATTCCGCAGTTTGAAAAAGTAGGCGGTGAAGATGATGAAATGCTTCAGGTGGCGACTTTCTGTTTGGCAGATTCTTACTTAAAATCGGGAAATAAAAATGGTGCCAAGGCGGCATTTGCCAGCGCAGCAAGAATGGATTTCGATAAGAATATGCAGCAAGATGCTTTGTTCAACTATGCCAAGCTAACTTACGAATTGTCCTATTCTCCTTTTAACGAAACCATTAAAGCTTTTGATGAATATTTGCAAAAATATCCTGATTCGGACCGAAATGATGAGGCTTACGATTATTTGGTGAAGGTGTACATGACAACCAGAAACTATTCGGATGCCATTGCTTCAATGGATAAGATCAAGAACAAAACACCAGAAATTGAAAAGGCGTATCAGCGTGTATCTTTCCTTCGTGGTTTGGAGTTAATGAAACAACTGAAGTACGAAGAAGCCATTCAAGCTTTCGATTTGTCTTGGAAATACCGCATGTACAACTCGAATATTTCAGCCGAGAGATTATATTGGAAAGCGGAAGCAAATTATCGTTTGGGCAATTTAAAAGAGGCAATTACTCAGTTTAAAACTTTCTTGGTTTCGCCAGGATCGGGAACTTCTGAATATTTTGGACAAGCTTATTACAATATTGCTTATGCCAATTTCGATTTGGATAAATATGATGAGGCATCGGATTGGTTCAGAAAGTTTGTAAATCAGGCCAACGAAAAGGATGAGTTTGTTTCGGATGCATACAATCGTATTGGTGATTGTTTCTTTTTGAATAGAGAGTACAATAAAGCAGCTGAATTTTATGCAAAAGCAGCTGCTATAACAGGTTGGGATGCTGATTATGCCTTGTATCAACAAGCTTTTTGTATGGGATTATTAAATCAACCGAACGAAAAAGCCAGATTGCTTGAACAAGTGAAAACGAAATACCCAGCATCACAATATTCTGATGATGCTTTGTATGAGTTGGCCAGAGCTAAAGTGAAGATGAATAAGCAACGTGAAGCTGCCGGGTTATATCAAGAATTGGTTAAAAATCACTCCAATAGTAGTTTTGCTGCAAAATCATTGGTGCAATTGGGTTTAATGAATTACAACCTGAAAGAATATAAAAAAGCCATTATAAATTATAAAGCAGTAATTACTGAATATCCGCAAAGTCAAGAAAAGCAAAGTGCATTAATTGGTCTTAAGAACGTATATGTCGATTTAAATAAAGTAAATGAATATTTTGCATTTGTTGAATCGGTAGGCAATGGTTCAATGGTAAGGAGTTCAGAGAAGGATTCATTAACCTATATTTCTGCAGAAAGATTATATATGTCTGGTGAGACGGACCAGGGAATTAGAGCTTTTGAAAATTATCTTTCTAATTTTCCATCAGGAATGTTCAGGTTGAATGCTCAGTATTACAAAGCTGATGCTGCATTAAATAGACAGGATTATGAAAGTGCTCTTGTTGGATTTGAAGAGGTGATTAATCAACCGGATAATTTATTTACGGAAAAAGCTTTGTTGGCGGCTTCTCAATTGAATTTTAGAAATAAAAGTTTTGATAGATCTAAAAATCAATATCAAAGATTAATAAAAACGGCAGAGATTCCAGAAAATATTAATGTTGCTAGGGTTGGTTTGATGCGCTCAGTATACAATTTGGGTGAGTTCGATTTGGCGATTGATGCTGCAAGTAATGTGTTGGAAATGCCCAAAATTCAAGAAGAGATGATTCGTGAAGCGACTTTTAAAAGAGCTAAGTCTCATTTGAATCTGAATAGAAAAGCACATGCTTTAAAAGACTTCAAAAACTTATCGAAGGAAGTTCAAAGTGTGGAAGGAGCTGAAGCAAAATTCAGGATTGCAGAAATCTACTTTGCTCAAAACAAATTTAATGAAGCCGAAAAAGAAATTAATAGCTTTATTGAAATGAATTCGCCGCATCATTATTGGTTGGCGGAAAGTTTCTTGCTGCTTTCGGACGTTTTCCTAAAAAAGAATGATGAATTCCAGGCCAAATATACGCTACAAAGTATTGTTGACAATTATGGCTCGAAAGAAGATGGTATTTTAGAACGCGCTCATGAAAAACTGAATGTTTTATTGGAAGCTGAAAAGCTTAAAGAGAAGGAAGTTGCCAGCCAATCGGTGGAACTACAGTTTGAAGGAACAGATAGCATTCAGAATAAAAAACTATTCGAAGGAAACTCTGCAAAAAGTGATTCCTTAGGATTAGATGAGGAACGGTTGATGTTGCAGGAAATGTTAGAAGAAGAAAAAGAAGTTGAGTAGCATGATAATTAGAGAAACAATGTTGAAAAAGATTTTATTAGCAATTGTAGTTATCGGATTTTCCTACTCAATTGCATTGTCACAAGAACAAAGAGAGTTAGATAAAGAAGTTAAGGTAAGAACAACTTATCAGCCAAAAATAAATAAGGCTTTAAGATTAGGGAAACTTCCGGTAATTAAAGATACAAGCACATTTACACCAAGCTTTGATTATTTTATTCAGGCAAAACCTTTAAATGTAGGTTTTTCGCCAGCAGAGATTCCTGCTGCTAAAATTGTGGGAGAACCATTAAAAAAATTGAATTCCCATACTTTAACTTTAGCAGGAGGAAATTATTCTACTCTTTTTGGAGATTATCGATTTAATAATCAGCGATCAAAAACTGTAGATATAGGTTTTCATTTACGACATTACTCAACCAATGGAAAATTGAAATTGGAGGATGATGATAAAGTAAAACCGGATTTTACAGAGCAATTGGCAGAAGTATATGGAACTGCATACCTTGATGAAGGAAAGGTATCAGGAAAATTGTTTTACAAGCATACAGGATTCAATTACTTTGGCTTTCCACAATTAGATGATATTGAGGGAACAACTACCAATTTATTTCCTTACAATGAGCAAAAACTAAACAATTTTGGTTTAAATGCTTTGTATCAATCTAACTTTAAAAATGAGGAACAATTGAATTTCGGTTTGGGATTAAAGTATGAGCACTTTTCGGATGATATTGATGCAAAAGAAAATGATATTTTAATTTCAGGAAATGCCAGAATTAGAAGAGGAGATGCATTTTGGAGCTTAAAGTCAGAGTTTGATTATTTTGCCATTGATGGTTTAAACTATTGGGAAGATTCAAACTGGCTTACTGAAAGAAAAACTTTAAAATGGAGTTTAAACCCTCAATACTTATTGCAAACCGGAAACTTTAACCTTCAGTTGGGAGTGAATGCAGTTTTGGCAACTGGCGATGATTCTGAAACCAAACTTTACCCAGATGTAAAGGTAGATTTCGAGGCAATTGAAGGAATAATGAGCTTGTTTGCAGGATTAAATGGTGATTTGAAGATGAATCGTTATAAAGATATTGTAGAAGAAAATCGATTCATTTATTCGGGATTGAATGTTTTACCAAGCAATGTAAAGTATAAATTATTTGGTGGAATTAGAGGAAGTATATCTTCCAACTCATCGTTTACCTTACAAGCAGAGTATTCAGCTATCGATAATCAATATTTCTTTATTCAAAATAATATCTTAATTCCTCAAGGGATGACCATTTCAGGTGTTCCATATTCCAATAAATTTGGAGTTGTTTACGATGATGTTAACGTACTTCGATTAGGAGCTGAATTAACTATCGGATGGACCGAGAAGTTAGAATTGAACTCGTCCGTTTGGTACAATAATTATTCAATGGATGAATTAGGAGAAGCTTGGCATATGCCGGAATTTGAGATGCAAGTTAATGCAAAATACTCTTTTACCGATGATTTAACTTTTAACGCTGGGGTTAATATGATTGGAGAGCGATCTTCTTTACTTGTAAGATATGATTTAACTCAAGTGAAAAAGTTAGAGGCTGTTTATGATTTAAATGTAGGAGTTACATATAGTGTGAATGAGTATTTTTCAGCTTTTGCACAAGTGAATAACTTATTTGCTGATAAGTATTACAAGTGGGATGGATATCCTTCTCAAGGTCTTAATTTCTTGTTGGGAATAAAAGTTAACCTTTAAGAATAAAAAAAAAACGAAATATAATGGGGATGTCATTGCTGGCATCCCTTTTGTTATTATTGACGATAATATATTGTAGATTGAATAGTTTTTACTAGCTTTATTTTACTAAAACATTCTCAACCACATGAATTTGAATTGTACTTCGCAATATGGGAGCATTATTATCTCATTAATTACTTTGTTGTTGATATCGGGTTCTGTGTTCGCTCAACAGGAGGAACGCTGGAAACTGTCTGTTAATAATGACAGAAAACCCTTAGAGATTTTAATGGATATCGGTGAAGACGATCTTGGAGTTACCTACTTGTTCGATATCACTAGAGATACTTTAAATATGTCTTTTGTAGCAGAAGAGGCCTTAAGCTGGAAAAAGCACGGTGTTAGTGTATATGCTATGCCTAAAGGTAAAGAAGTGCTGAAATTAAAATTAGATGATGAAGACCTCGAAAATGTGCAGGTTGTATTTTATAGAATGTGGAAGGCCATGCCCAAAGGTTTTAAAAACGTAACAACTCTGTTTGAATTGCGTGAATATGGTGTTACCGACACAGGAAAGAAAGTAGATAATTTTATCATCAAATTTAAAATGAAACGACCACGAAGAGGACAGTCGATTTCCTTTTAAGGTGGTGATTTTCAAATAAACATAAACTTAATTCGGGTTTTGCTTTTTTTTGTGTTTAAATTGCCTTAGTCAAAAACCACTATTGTGCATTAATTTTAATGATTTTCCTGCCTTTAGATTCATCATTTTTATTATCTTTGTTTAACTTTTGTTTCTTGGCTTTGGTTGATTGGTAAGATGTTGGTATTTAAGAGTTTTGATCTTGTGTATGAATGGTTCATTTTCCAATTTTTGAGAATTAAAATCCAAGCCATTAAACTTTCTGAAATTTGCACAAAAAATATTAGAGTTTGGTATCGATAATCAGAGTTTACTTTTCGATTGTCTACTAAATTCTATTTCGAAAAACTAAAGATCTGTTAGATGAGTGATTTAGAAAATAAACCAAATGGAAATGCCGAATATTCCGCGGATAGTATTCAGGTATTAGAAGGTTTGGAAGCGGTTCGTAAACGCCCTTCCATGTACATTGGAGATGTTAATGTTAAAGGTTTACACCATTTGGTGTACGAGGTGGTAGATAACTCTATTGATGAAGCTTTAGCAGGATATTGTAATAATATTGAAGTTTTTATTAACGAGGATAACTCCATTACCGTTAAGGATGATGGTCGTGGGATTCCAACAGAAATGCACCAGAAAGAGAATAAATCTGCTCTTGAGGTTGTAATGACTGTTCTTCATGCTGGTGGTAAATTTAACAAGGACTCATATAAAGTTTCTGGTGGTTTGCATGGTGTAGGGGTTTCTTGTGTGAATGCTTTGTCTACTTTGCTAAGGGCAGAGGTTCATCGTGATGGGAATGTTTACCTTCAGGAATATAGTCAAGGAAAGGCAAAAGAAGATATTAAAATTATCGGTAAAACTGATGTTACTGGTACTATCATCTCGTTTAAGCCTGATGAGTCTATATTCTTAACTACAGAATATAAGTATGATATTCTTGCTGCAAGAATGAGAGAATTGGCTTTCTTGAATAAGAATATTCGATTAGATATTACTGACAAGCGTGAAAAGAACGAAGAAGGAGAGTATCGTCATGATTCTTTCTATTCTGAAGAAGGATTGAAAGAGTTTGTTGAATATCTAGATACAACTCGTGAGCGTTTAATTGAAGATACAATTCACGTATCAACAGAAAAGAATGATGTTCCTGTTGAGATCGCTCTTCAATACAATACCTCTTTCTCTGAAAATATCCACTCATACGTTAATAATATTAACACCATTGAAGGTGGTACTCACCTTACAGGTTTCCGTAGAGGTTTAACACGTACGTTAAAGAATTTTGCAGAAAAGTCAGGGATGTTGGCTAAGCTGAAGTTCGACATTAGTGGAGATGACTTCCGTGAAGGTTTAACAGCGGTTGTTTCTGTAAAAGTAGCAGAACCACAATTCGAAGGTCAGACAAAGACTAAATTAGGTAACTCTGAAGTTTCTGCGGCGGTTGATCAAGCAGTAAGTGCTTCTCTTTCTAACTATTTAGAGGAACATCCAAAGGATGCTAAAACTATTGTTCAGAAGGTGATTATGGCAGCTACTGCTCGTCATGCAGCTCGTAAAGCAAGAGAGTTAGTACAAAGGAAAACTGTTCTTGGTGGTTCAGGTTTGCCTGGTAAATTATCAGACTGTTCTGATAAGGATCCTGCAAATTGTGAGATTTTCCTTGTCGAGGGAGATTCGGCAGGTGGTACTGCTAAGCAAGGTCGTGATCGTAAATTTCAGGCAATTCTTCCTTTGAAAGGTAAGATTTTGAATGTTGAAAAAGCGATGCAACACAAGGTATTCGAGAGTGATGAGATCAAAAATATCTTCACAGCTTTAGGCATTACCTTTGGTACCGATGATGATAGTAAAGCTGTTAATATGGAAAAGCTACGTTATCACAAGATTGTAATCATGTGTGATGCCGATGTCGACGGTAGCCACATTGCAACTTTGATTATGACATTCTTCTTCCGTTATATGAAGCCACTTATTGAAAACGGGTATTTGTACATTGCAACTCCTCCATTGTATTTGGTGAAAAAAGGAAAGAATGCAGAATATTGCTGGAACGAGGATCAAAGACTTCGCTTGATTGAAGAGTGGGGTGGAGGAAAAGAAAGTTCTATGCACATCCAGCGTTACAAAGGTCTTGGTGAGATGAGTGCGGAACAGTTGTGGGAAACTACAATGAATCCAGAATTCCGTACTTTACGTCAGGTAACCATTGAAAACGCAGCTGAAGCTGATCATGTATTCTCAATGTTGATGGGAGATGAGGTTCCGCCACGTAGAGAATTTATCGAGAAAAATGCAACTTATGCAAATATTGATGCATAAGTTCTAAATACAATATAGAAACCCTTGAGAATTTCTCAGGGGTTTTTTTATAATTAGCTGAATTAATCTTTTGGCTTTCATTAAATGATAATTCAAAAAAAAGTCAATTGATCTTTCATTAAAGAATAACGATCCTAATTGGGGCTAATTATTTTGCATTAAAAAGTCACCGAAAAATCTAAATATAAAATGAATATCTGTGTATTTTGTTCTTCTAGTAATTCCTTGGATGGAGTGTATTTTAAGGAAGCTACTGAACTTGGAATATTAATTGGTTCAAATCATTACGGATTGGTTTATGGAGGAACCAGTGTTGGCTTAATGAATGAGGTGGCTGAATCTGTGAAAACATCAGGAGGAAAAGTGTTAGGTGTAATTCCTAAGCTGATAAATGATTATGGAATTTCTGCCGACTTTTTGGATGAATTAATTATAACGCCAGACATGGCAGAAAGAAAAAAGCTATTACGCGATAAATCTGATGCTTTTATTGCTCTCCCTGGTGGTTTTGGAACATTGGAGGAAATATTAGAGGTAATTACATTAAAGCAATTGGGCTATCACAATAAACCTATTGTATTTATTAATACAAATGACTTTTACGAGAATTTAAAAGCTCAATTTGAACTATCTTATCAAGAAAAGTTTGCTAAACCTGAATACAGTAAATTGTTCTACTTTGCTACTGATTTTAAAAATGCAATGTCCTATATCGAGAACTACAAACAAGAAGATAGGGGTACAAAATGGGATTAATTAATTGAGAATTGCTTATTGATAGAATCCAATAAAGTCTTTGTTTTAACAGGTTTCACGATGTAATCATCACAGCCAGCAGCAATGGCTTTGGTTTTGTTTTCTGTTTCAACAAAAGCTGTTTGTCCAATAATTGGGATTGCGGCATTTCGATGCTTTATTCTTTTGGTAGCCTCGTAGCCATTCATTACTGGCATTTGAATGTCCATTAAAACAATATCAACCTTAACCGATTCGCACAATGAAATAGCTTCAATGCCATTTTTAGCCCAAAATATTTGGGCTTGAGTGTGCTCTAATGCAGTTTTAAAATAAGTGAAGTTATTTCTTTGATCATCAACAATCAGAATTTTCTTACCGCTCCAATTATAGTGGTTTTCTTTTTGCAATTCATCCTCTTTTTCCAAACTAAAAGGGAATTGTATATAAAAACAAGTTCCCTTATTTTCCTTTGATTCTACTCTAATTTTTCCACCAAGAACCTCAGTTAGTCTGTGGGTAATTGTAAGACCTAAGCCGGTTCCACCATATTGTCTGGTGTCTGACCCATCAATTTGTCTGAACGACATAAAGATATCCTTTAAAGCATTTTCAGGAATACCAATACCAGTATCTTTTACATATATTTCAATTGCAGATTCATTTTCTATGGTTTGATATCCAAATTCTATTGAACCTTCATTTGTAAATTTTATAGCATTATCTAATAAGTTGTGTAAAAGTTGTTCTAATCTTTTTGCATCGGTAAACAAAAGAGCATCTTTATCACTTAATGCTTTTTGTACTTGTAATGTGATATGAGATTTATTGATACTATTTTTTAGACCATAAAATTTCTCAAAAAGAACAGTAAGAATACCATTAAGATTATAATTTGCCCAATTCAAATTGATTTGTCTCGATTCAATTTTAGACAAATCAATTATGTTATTGATGAGCTGCAATAGATTATTACTACTTTGTTTAATTAATTCTCCATATTCAAGTCTTTCGTTGTCATTGATGTGTTGAGAGGTCATAATATCAGTAAATCCGATAATATGATTCATTGGAGTTCTAATTTCATGAGACATATTTGCCAAGAATGCGGATTTTAAAAGATCAGATTCTTCGGCTTTATTTTTAGCTTCGGTTAAATGTTGCTCGTATATTTTTCGTTGTGTTATGTCACGATAAATACCAAAAATTGCAATAGGTTTATCATCAATTATAATAGGATTTCCTACAATTGACACATCAATTAACTCTCCAGTCTTACACTTTCGTTTTGTTTCTATTTCAACAAGTCTCCCATTGGTAGTTAAGGTGTTTAATTTATTTGCTTCTCCTTGTCTTTTTTCATCGGCAAGTAAATTGTCAATAACCACGCCTTTTATATCTTCCGAAGTGTAGCCAAAAAGTTCAGTGAATTTCTTATTGATTTTAATTCCTTTACTTTCATTGTCAGTAATGGCAATTGCTTCTGGTGAATTTTCGAATAATTGCTCAAAATAAGCAGTTTCAATATTTAACTGTCGCTCAATTTTGTCGCGTTTTGAAATCATTTGATTGGCGAGTTCCCCTAACTCTTTGTATTCCTTAAATTGTAAAGTTGAGGTGTTTATTCTAAGTGACTCAAATGCTGCTTTTTCAAAAAAACGGGTGAATACATTTAACCCATTTTTGGTAATTCTAACTACATATCGAGAGAAAATGATGATACAAACCAAAATCAGAATCACCAAAATTATTCCATTCAGAATATAATTATTTACGTTTGCTTGTAATTCATCATTTCTATCTTTAATGGCCAGATTCAACTCTTCTAAATGAATACCTGAACCAATCACCCATTGCCAATCTTTGTATGCTTTTGCATAAGTTAATTTAGGCAAGGGTAGTTCGTTAGACTTGGCAAATGGATCAAGGTATTCTATAAATCCTCCTTTAGAATCAGTACCTCTCGAAATAAATTCTTTAACAATCTGGCTCCCATTTCCATCATATGTAGTCCATAAATTTTTTCCAATTAACGCTTTATTGGTGTGTGCAAGACATGTTCCATCGAAGCTGATGACTGCAATAGTGAAACTATCATCAAATCGTAGGTCGGTAATTTTATCTAGAATTTTCTCCTGAATTTCAAGTTTGTAATTATTTACGTATTGAGTGCAGCCAATATACCAATCGAACTCCTTGAATAGTTTAACAAAGGAAATTTTTGGATGAATTTTCTGATTGTTTTCAACTTGCCAAGAATAGTCGGTATAACCTTCTCCTGCTGATTTAGCAGTTTCAATTTCATTTTGAATAATCGGAACACCATAAACATCCTTTACCTGAAGTTTGTTTCGTCCAATCCATTTAGGGTTTTCAGGGTCCATAACAACGGTTCCATTCAATTTGTTAATGTAAAAATAACCGTCGCCATTATTAAACCGGACAGGATTTAATGCATGGATTATTAGTTCTTGAAGCTCTTTTTTTGATAGTTTATCTTTATAGCTTTTGTATAAATTAGTAGCAATGCTGTGGGCTTCGTAAACTCTACTACTTATATCTTTCTTTAAAAGGTTTCTGGTTTGCAGCCTTTCATTTTCAATGTAATTAATAAGAGTTTGTGTTTCCTGTTGTAAGGTTTTTTTCTGGTTTTTTAGGAAGTCTTGCCTTATTTGAACAGACTCACGTTGAAACTTTTGTTTTTCCTGTTGAATGACAAATAAACCAAACACAAGAATTAATCCCATTGAAATGGAGAGCAATGAAAAAAGAAAAACTTTTGAAATGCTTTTGTTGTTAAAGAGCTTAGTGAGAATGAACTTCATACAATCGAAACTGCGATTTTAAATATTTATAGTACCTGAAAATACTTTTGTTGCGGGCCCAATAAGCCAGACATTATTAATATTTTGTGTGTCTAATTTTTCAAATCGAACTTCCAGATTTCCTCCTTTGGTTGTTATTTTGAAATGTTCTTTGTTTTTTTCAAACCCGGAACCAATTGCCGAAGCAACTACACCAGTGCCACATGAATAGGTTTCATCTTCTACTCCTCGTTCGTAGGTACTTACTTGTATACCTTCATCATTAAAGGAAACAAAATTTACGTTCGTACCTTCTATTGCAAATCTTTTGTTGTATCGGATGGCTTTTCCATTTTTGTAGGTATCAAAGTTTGCATGGGAATCAATGAATTTAACATAGTGCGGAGAACCAGTATTCATATAATAATAATTTTCTCCCTTTTCGATCCCAGATACATTGATCATTTTTAGACTAACCTGCACGAAATCTTTTTCATCTTTTACCAAGGCTTCATGTTCTCCATCCACGGCAATAAATAATGTTTTATCTTTGATAATCCCCAGGTGATATGCAAAAGCAACAATACATCTGCCACCATTTCCACACATGCTCGCTTCACCACCATCCGAATTGAAGTATCTCATTCGAAAATCATAACCTTTAGCATTCTCTAATAGCATTAAACCATCTGCACCAATACCAAATCTTCTATGGCATAAGTGTTCAATCAACTTTTTGTTATCCGGAGATATAATATTATTACGGTTATCAATTTGAACAAAATCATTTCCAGTTCCCTGATATTTCCAAAATTTTATCTGCATTCTTGTGTAATCCTGTTAATAAGTGTTAAATACGTTAAAATTCAAAACACTTCTAAACTTATATCGTTAAAATTGTAGCATAAAAGTAAGAATCTTATTGGTTTTACCCTTATTTCCAAAAGTGAAAAGTGTAAGAATTTGATGAATGTTAATTCAATGATAAATATCTATTGATTATATGAATCTGATTTTGTAACTTTTTATGTTCGAAACGGGATGTGTAAATTGCCGATAAGAAGGATCCTAAGTTTCACTCTTAAAATTTTTATTGCATTATGAAAGCTAAAATGTTTTTCGGAAGAGTTTTAACTGCATTATTTGGTGGTGGTATTGCCATTATTTTATTTGTATTATTTGTTGATAAAGAAGAGAAAATTATCACGGTAAAGGAGCCAAATGCGATACAATTAACAAGTCTTCCACAAAATGTAACGGGTCAGGTTGATTTAACACTGGCTGCAGAGTCATCGGTAAAATCTGTAGTACACGTTAAAACTTTATATACGAATGAAGAGTATCAATCCAATCCATTTTACGACTTTCTATTTGGAAATAGTAAAAGAGACTATAAACCACAGCCAAGCTTGGGCTCAGGTTCAGGTGTAATTATTTCTGATGATGGTTACATCGTGACCAATAATCATGTTGTGAGAGGTTCAAATTTAATTAATGTAGTTTTACAAGATAAGAGATCCTATGAGGCTAAGCTAGTGGGACAGGATCCTTACACCGATTTGGCATTGATTAAAATTGAAGAAGAAGATTTACCTGCCATGAGTTTTGGAAATTCTGATGAATTAAAATTAGGAGAATGGGTTTTAGCAGTAGGAAATCCATTTAATCTGACTTCTACAGTTACAGCGGGTATTATAAGTGCTAAAGCTAGAAATATAGGAATCATGAGAGAAGGTAGTATGAGTATTGAATCATTCCTTCAGACTGATGCTGCTGTAAATCCTGGAAATAGTGGGGGAGCTTTGGTTGATACAAAAGGAAAGTTGGTTGGAATCAATACGGCAATTGAATCGAGAACAGGTTCTTATTCAGGTTACTCTTTTGCGATACCTGTAACCATTGTTCAAAAGGTTATAACAGATTTAAAAGAATTTGGTAAGGTACAAAGAGCTGTTATTGGAGTTGTTATTCAAACTGTCGATGCAAGATTAGCTGAAGATAATGGTTTGGAGAAGATTGAAGGTGTATTCATTAATGGAATAACTGAAGATGGAGCTGCGGAAGAAGTTGGTATGAAAAAAGGAGATGTTATCCTTGAGATTAATAATACAGAGGTCAATTCAAATGCTGAGTTGCAAGAGCAAGTAAGCAAGTATCGCCCTGGAGATGAAATAGAAGTTTTAATAAAAAGAGATGGCAAAAAGAAACAATTTGATGTCGTTTTACGTAATAGGTTAGGAAATACGGAAGTGATAAAATCAAGTGATTTAGCTTTCCTAGGTGCTGAATTCGAGCCAATTTCTGCTAAAGAGAAGTATCGACTTCAAATTAATAGGGGAGTTAAAGTGAAGAATCTGCGTAGTGGGAAGTTGAAAGAGGAGAATATTAGAGAAGGTTTTATTATTTACAAAATTAACAATACACCAATTTATAAAATAAAAGATATTGAAGAGGCTTTGCAGAGCGTTAGGGATGGTGGAGTGTTTATTTCAGGTATATATCCTAATGGTAGCGTGAAGTACTATGCCTTTTCTCTTAAGGGAGATGAATAAGAATCAAACGAGAAAAATATAAATATTCGAATAAAATGGCAATTAATTTTGACTTTTTTTATTAAAAAGTCTAATTTTGCGAAATATTTTCGATGAAAAGGGACTATGAGACAATTAAAGATAACTAAATCAATTACCAATCGTGAGAGTGCGTCATTAGACAAGTACTTGCAAGAGATTGGTAAAGAAGATCTTATTACAGTTGAGGAAGAGGTTGAATTGGCGCAGCGAATCAAAAAAGGCGACCAAAGAGCTTTGGAAAAATTAACCAGAGCAAATTTGCGTTTCGTTGTTTCTGTGGCTAAGCAATACCAAAATCAGGGATTGAGTCTACCTGACTTGATCAATGAAGGAAACTTGGGATTGATTAAAGCAGCAGAAAAGTTTGATGAAACTCGTGGATTTAAATTCATTTCTTATGCTGTATGGTGGATTCGTCAGTCTATCCTTCAGGCTTTGGCAGAGCAGTCTCGAATCGTTCGATTACCATTGAACCAGGTTGGTTCGTTGAACAAGATCAACAAAGCATTTTCGAAATTCGAGCAAGAACATGAAAGAAAGCCATCTCCTGAAGAATTAGCAGAGTCCTTGGAGTTACCTGCAGATAAAGTTGCAGATACACTACGTGTTTCAGGTCGTCACATTTCTGTCGATGCTCCGTTTGTTGACGGAGAGGACAACAGTTTGTTGGATGTATTGGTGAATGATGATTCTCCAATCGCAGACAGAAGTCTCTTGAATGAGTCCTTAACCAGAGAAATTGATAGAGCTTTAGCTACTCTAACCGAGAGAGAAAGTGATATCATCAAGTTATTCTTCGGTATTGGAATTCAAGAAATGACCTTGGAAGAAATTGGCGAAAAATTTGGATTGACACGTGAACGTGTTCGTCAGATTAAAGAAAAAGCGATTCGTCGTTTGCGTCATACTTCCCGAAGCAAATTATTGAAATCATATTTGGGATAACAGTTCCCGCGAGATAACTAAAGCAGTTTCGAAAGAAACTGCTTTTTTATTTTCCCTTATTTTGAGTTTTTCTCTTTCAATTGTTCCTGCAGTTTGTACATCTCATCTCGATATTGAGCCGCTTGTAAGAAATCCATATCTTTTGCAGCTTTCTGCATTAATTTCTTCGTTTTCTCAATACTTTTTTCCAAACTTTCTTTGCTCATATATTGTACTACAGGATCTGCAGCAATTTCAACAGTTTCAGGTCCTGCATATGCATTTGGTTCGGCTTTCTGACTTTGTTCAATAATACTTTTCTTTGATTTTACAATTTGCTGTGGTGTAATGCCATGTTTCTCGTTGTAAGCCAATTGTTTTTCACGACGATGATTGGTAGAATCAATTGTCTCCTTCATCGATTTGGTAATCTTATCCGCATACATGATTACCTTTCCATTTACATTACGTGCAGCTCTACCGGAAGTCTGAATTAGTGATCGGGTAGAGCGAAGAAAACCTTCCTTATCGGCATCAAGAATTGCTACCAAGGATACTTCCGGTAAATCCAAACCTTCACGAAGTAAGTTCACTCCAATCAAAACATCAAACTCACCATTTCTAAGGTCTTCCATTATTTTAATGCGATCTAATGTGTCAACATCAGAATGGATGTAGCGACATCGTATGCTTAAATTGGCAAAGTAATCTGATAATTCTTCTGCCATTCGTTTGGTAAGAGTAGTAACCAGTGTGCGTTCATCTTTTTCTGTCCTTTCATTGATTTCTGCTATCAAATCGTCAATCTGATTTAAACTTGGACGAACATCAATTTGAGGATCAAGCAGTCCGGTAGGGCGAATTACCTGTTCAACTACAACACCTTCGCATTTTTCCAGTTCATAATCAGCCGGAGTTGCACTAACATAAATGGTTTGATTGGTTACTTCTTCGAATTCTTCAAATTTTAATGGTCTGTTATCAAGTGCAGCAGGCAAACGGAATCCATATTCTACCAAATTAATTTTTCTGGAATGATCGCCACCATACATGGCACGAATTTGAGGAATGGTAACATGACTTTCGTCGATTACCATTAAGAAATCATCTGGGAAATAGTCTATTAAGCAGAAGGGACGTGTTCCTGCAGGTCTTCCATCAAAATATCTTGAATAATTCTCGATACCAGAACAGTGACCCAGTTCCCTGATCATTTCCAGATCGAAACTTACTTTTTCTTCCAATCGTTTTGCTTCCAGATGTTTTCCAATTTCTTTTAAGAAAGCAACATGTGCCACCATATCATCTTGTATTTGATGTATGGCTGATTGAACTCGATCTTTACTGGTAACAAATATATTGGCTGGGTAAATGGTAATTCGGTCGTAATCTTCAATTTTTAATCCATTGATTGGATCGAAAGAATAGATTTCATCAATTTCATCATCCCAGAAAATAATTCTGTAGGCAAAATCAGCGTAAGCAGGATAGATATCAACAGTGTCACCTTTTACACGAAAATGTCCACGATCGAATTCCACTTCGTTTCTTGAGTATAGAGCATCTACAAATGCTAAGAGAAGTTTGTTGCGCGAAATAACCTGACCTTTTTCCAAAACCGTAACATTATTGTGGAAATCTTCGGGATTACCAATGCCATATAAGCAAGAAACAGAAGAAACTACTATCACATCTTTTCTTCCTGAAAGTAAAGCTGAAGTTGCACTAAGTCTTAACTTTTCAATTTCATCATTAATGGAAAGATCTTTCTCGATATATGTATCGCTTACAGGGAGGTAAGCTTCTGGTTGATAATAGTCGTAATACGAAACAAAATACTCAACGGCATTATTTGGAAAGAAATTCTTGAACTCACCATAAAGCTGCGCAGCAAGGGTTTTGTTATGACTTAAAACCAAAGTAGGCCTTTGAACTTCCTGAATTACATTCGCAACGGTAAATGTTTTACCCGACCCAGTAACCCCAAGAAGAGTTTGAAATGGGGAACCATCATTCAATCCATTACTAAGTTCTTCAATCGCCTCAGGCTGATCGCCTGTTGGTTTAAATTTCGATACAATTTTAAAATCCATAACCCTCTTTTTCTATCCTACAAAGCAACGCTAAAATAGAGAAACAATGTGAAACGAGCATGAATTAAATAATTAATTAAATACAAAATGTTATAATTATTTAAATCTTGTGGCTTCCTCCCAATAATTATCGGGATGACAAAACCATATAAAATATAAGCAGATGAGCTTGAAAATGTTTTAGTATAAAAAATGCCGACTATCTTAAATAGCCGGCAGTACTTTATATTGAGATAAGTCTAATCAGAAATTTTAAAGTAAACCGGAAAGTGGTCGCTGTATCCTCCGTAGTAATTTGGACCGCCATAGGTTCTACTAGGAACAAGTATACCTTTCTTGTTTTTGTAACAAATCCACTCTTCTTTAAATATCTTTCCAGCATCGAAAGATGTATGAAGTCCGTTTTTATCATTCAACAATGAGTTTGAAACAATTAAATTATCAAGCATATTCCAATTGCCTCGATAGTTGTAAGTACCTTCTCCTTTTGCATCCATGTTATAAACAAGATTGTATAAATATGAAGGGTTTGATGAGTTTTGATCGTTGCCTGCATTTAATGTTTGGCTAACCGATTTATTAGTTGGTTCATCGTTAAAGTCACCCATGATGATGATTTTTGCAGTAGGATTTTTAGTTTGAATCCCATCAACAGCACTTTTCAATTGTTCGGCAACAAATACTCTGTTCTTTTCCGATTTTTCCAAACCGCCTCGTCTCGAAGGCCAATGGTTTACAAAAATATGAACTGTATCAGTACCAATAATACCTTCAACATATAAAATATCACGAGTTTTGTAATTTGGTTCCCAAGGGAATTGGATATAAATTGCCTCATGCTTCAGGTATTTAAAATCTTCTTTCTTGTAGATAAGAGCACAATCAATACCTCTTTTGTCTGGGCTTTCGCTATGTGCTATTCCATAATTTCCTTCAATTAAAGTCTCTTGTTTGCAAAGGTCTTCAATTACTTTTTTGTTTTCAATTTCGCATAAACCGATAATGCTAGGTAAACGTAATGTATCCATTGAGGAAAGAACCTGTGCTAATTTTTCCAATTTATCCTGATATCGTTCACCATTGAACTTTAATTTTCCTTCAGGAGTAAAATCATCATCCCATTTTTCAGGGTGGTTAATGGTGTCGAATAAGTTCTCAACATTGTAAAATGCAACAGTATAATCCTTTGTTTGTTGGTTACATGATGCAATTACAAATGCAACAGAAATGAGTAAGAGTAATTTTCTAAACATGATTTAGTGTTATTGATTTAGTAATATGGAGTAACATCAGTAACCATCATACCTGCTTTTTCTGCAGCCTGTATTCCTAGCAATCCATCCTCAAATACTTGGCAGAATTTAGGTTCTACTCCCATCAATTCGGCACATTTCAAAAAGGTTTCTGGCTCTGGCTTGTGATTGTTTACATCATCAGCACTAACCAAAATTGGAATGTACTTATCCAAGCCAAGAATCTCCATCGTTTCTTGAGCTATGTTCTTTTTGCCTCCTGTGCCTACTGCCATTGGAATCTGGTTGTGGTATTTATAAACCAAGTCAGTTACAGGTTTAATTTCAGTTATCTTATGCATCTCCTTTGCAAAAAATTCTTCTTTAATAACGGAGAATTCCTGCGGATCAATAGAATGGTTGTATTCTCTATTCAGTTTTTCAATAATTTTAGATGATGGCATTCCTGCACAAGCAGATAACCATTCAAACGAGTAGGTAACCCCCATTATTTCTGCGGCTTTTTTCCATGCTTCAAAATGTAATGGCATGGTGTCAGCAAGTGTACCATCTAAATCAAAAATTAAGGCTTTTGTATCGGTATATATATTTATCGATTTCATATTCATTCTCTTAATAGGTTCAACTTCACAAGTTATTCGATTTATTATATCTTCCAATTTAATAATTAACAATATTAGTTCAGGTCCGATATAAAAGAATGCGCAAATTATTAATTATTTCTTAATTAATGCCAAGCTTAACTTTATAATTTATAAATGCTTTGAGTAAATTAATGCGACCAGCTTAAGATGTGAATTATATTGATTTTCTGTTTGTTGAATTCTTTTATTTTTTCTAATTTTCTATAGATTTGTAAAACATTTTGCGAAAGCATACGTTTGAAGTAATGTCTACATTATTAGAATTAAAAGTGAGGTTTATGAAGGTTGTACAAAGAAGTTTGATTCTATTATTCGTTCTATTTAGCGTTTCAGTAAGCGCAAAAAAAATGTCAGAAGCTGAAAAGAGAGCTGACGTTATTACCAAGTGGATGACCCATAAACTGGAACTAAGTTCTGATCAGGTTTTAAAAATTCAAGTTTTAAATTTAGAATGTGAGCAAGAAATTGATCGACTTACAAACGAAAAGGCAGGCTTTTCCTGCATGCAAGCAGTGCGCGATAGTTTGCTTCAAAAAGAGCTTAACTTCAAAGAAATTTTAACAGATACTCAATTGGCCAGTTATAAAAAGTCGAAGTGTGAGTTAAAAGAGAAACTCAAAAAAATGTTTAAAAGACTCTAACGTTTAAATAATATACTCCCATTCCCAATCGAATTTCGATTGGGTTTTTTTATCTCAAAACTCTCGTAAAAGAAAAAAAGATAAAAAAATCTGAAATATTTTGGTGTTTGTAACATCCGTTACACTTTTTGCATACTCAATGTCGGATATTTGTAATGTCAAAAGGAGATAAAGCATGGCGAAAATAAATTCTTTTACTCCCTTTTGATTTTGTAAATTGAATAAACCGAAAATAAATAACACTAAAAAATACTATTATGAGCATGTTTTGTTATCAATGTCAGGAAGCAGCAAAGGGTACAGGCTGTACAATTAAAGGTGTTTGTGGTAAGACCGATGAGGTTGCAAACATTCAGGATCTACTAATGTATGTAATGAAAGGAATTTCATTGTACAGTGTAAAAGCTCGCGAAGCTGGTGTTGAAAATGAGAAAGTAAACAACTTCATCATGAATGGATTGTTTATGACGATCACTAACGCAAACTTCGATAAAGTAAAATTCGTTGAAGCAATTCGAAACGGATTAAAATTAAGAGAAGAAATTAAAAAGCAAGCTGAAGAAGCTGGAGTTTCTTTTGGCGATCTTCACCACTCTGCAACATGGTTTGCTGATTCAGAAAATGATTTTGATGCAAAAGCTCGCGTAGTTGGTATTTTAGCTACAGAAAATGAAGATGTTCGTTCTTTACGTGAACTTTTAACATACGGTTTGAAAGGTTTTGCGGCTTACGTTGAGCATGCGTATAACCTAGGTTTCGAAAAAGCTGAAATGTATGCATTCATGCAAGAAGCTTTGGTAGCAACTACCGATGATACTCTTTCTGCTGACGATTTAGTAGGATTAGTAATGAAGTGTGGTGCCAATGGTGTTACTGCAATGGCTACTTTGGATGAAGCAAATACATCTGCTTATGGTAATCCAGAAGTAACAGAAGTTAACATTGGTGTTAGCAACAAGCCAGGTATCTTGATTTCAGGTCACGACTTGAAAGATATGGAAGAGTTGTTGAAGCAAACCGAAGGAACTGGGGTTGATGTTTACACTCACTCAGAAATGTTGCCAGCTAACTACTACCCAGCATTTAAAAAGTATGAGCACTTTGTAGGTAACTACGGTAATGCATGGTGGAAGCAGAACGAAGAGTTCGAAACTTTTAACGGACCAATTTTGTTTACAACCAACTGTATTGTTCCTCCTAAAGCGAACTCAACTTACCAAGATAAAGTATACACTACAGGTGCATCAGGTTTCCCAGGATTCAAGCACATTGCTGCTGATGAAAACGGAAAGAAAGATTTCTCTGAAATTATTGAAGTAGCTAAGGGTTGTGCTGCTCCAACTGAGATTGAAAAAGGAAAGATTGTTGGTGGATTCGCTCACAACCAGGTAATGCAAGTTGCTGATAAAGTTGTTGACGCTGTAAAATCAGGAGCTATTCGTAAGTTCTTTGTTATGGCAGGTTGCGACGGTAGAATGAAAGGACGTGATTACTATACTGAATTTGCTTCTAAGTTGCCACAAGATACTGTAATCTTAACTGCAGGTTGTGCTAAGTATCGTTACAACAAGCTTGAGCTTGGCGATATTGGAGGTATTCCACGTGTATTGGATGCAGGTCAGTGTAACGACTCGTACTCTTTGGCAGTAATCGCATTGAAATTGAAAGAGGTATTTGAATTGAATGATATTAATGATCTTCCAATTGCATACAACATTGCTTGGTACGAGCAAAAGGCAGTAATCGTATTGCTAGCACTTCTTCACCTGGGAGTTAAGAATATCCATTTAGGACCTACATTGCCAGCATTCTTGTCACCAAATGTAGCTAAGGTATTGGTTGATACATTCGGAATTGGTGGAATCGGTACTGTAGACGAAGACATGAAAATGTTCTTGAACTAGTATAAGTTTGAATTGATATAGCTTGCGCCCCATGTGTGGTTTGAAGAGAGAGAGAGTTTGTGTGGGGCGCATTTTTTTATAATCCGTAAAGGATTAGCCGAATTTTAGGGTTAAAGTAAAAAATGTCTGATTGAATAATTATTGTTCTTTCGGACTTTTTTTGTTATTATCTTCATCGTATGGCTAAAAGCAAAACAATACAGTTTCTAAAAAAATATCACAAGTGGCCATCATTGCTGCTTACTCTGTTTATTATCCTGTTTTCCATTTCAGGGATTATCATGAACCACCGCCCACTGTTTTCTTCTTGCGATGTAAATCGTAAGTATCTGGGATCGGAATATCAGTATAAAAACTGGAACAAAGCTGCCGTGAAATCAGCAATTCATTTAGGTGATAAGGCATCCTTGATATATGGAAATATTGGGGTTTGGAAAAGTTTTGACAATTTTAAATCCTTCTCTGATTTTAATTCTGGCTTTCCTGAAGGAATTGATAACCGAAAGGTTGAGAAAATCATTCAAACCAAATCAGGAGAACTGTTGGCAGGAACGCTTTTTGGCCTTTATCAACACAAGGATAATGAATGGAACAAGCTTGAACTTCCGGTGAAGGAGGAGAGAGTTGTTGATTTTATGGAAATTGGCGAAGAGCTCTACATCTTAACCCGAAGTAATTTGCTAAAGAAAGTTGATGATGCTTTCGAAATTGTAAACATTCCAGCCAGTACAGATTACGATGGCAAAACAAGCCTGTTTAAAACCCTATGGGAAATTCACAGTGGCGAGGCTTTTGGCATACTGGGAAAGTTGTTTGTTGATTTTATTGGCTTGATATTTCTCTTCCTGTGCTTTAGTGGTTTGGTTTACTTCTTTTTTCCCGATTGGATCAAAAGAATCAAGAAAAGAGGAGGGATTACCAAAAGAAAAATCAGCTTTTTAAAATTCAACTTAAAGTGGCACAACCATTTTGGGAATTGGTTAATTGTATTTCTCATTTTAACCACCCTTACCGGAATGTTTCTTCGTCCTCCACTGTTAATTGCCATTGCCCATAGTCGTGTGGATAAGATTCCATTTACTCACCTCGATAATCCAAACCCCTGGTACGATCAGTTGCGAAGAGTTCTTTACGATGAGGACTTGAACAGAGTGATGCTGGCAGCCAACGAAGGCATTTATTATAGCGATAACCTGTTTGAAACTGCTCCCGAAAGGTTTGAGCATCAACCTCCGGTTTCGGTAATGGGCGTGAATGTGCTCGAAAAGGTTGGTGAAAACCAATATTTGGTGGGTTCGTTTAGTGGTATTTTTTATTGGATGCCCCAAAGAAATATGATCTTCGATTACATTACCAAACGTCCGCATGTGCCAGTTCGCAGAATGGGACCACCCATTGCCGCACATCCTATTGCTGGTTATTTAAAAGATAAAGATGGAAAAGAGATTCTTTTCGATTACAATTTGGGTGCAGGCAATTTAAGTGATGATACCGGATTTGCCAATATGCCAGCAGAGGTACAGGAGAGCCCTATGTCCTTGTGGAATCTTTGTTTGGAAGTACATACCGGCCGTATCTACCAATACATTTTTGGGAAAATGTACATCCTTTTTATTCCAATTGCTGGACTAACAATTTTGTGGATTCTAATTGTGGGATACCTGTTGTTTAGAAAGCAAAGAAAAGTTCAGACTTCGAAAATCAAATAGAAGTCAAGTGCCTTATGTGCTAATAATGAGGTATGAATAGAAAGTAATAAGTTGTTGGTTACGTACTCAATGCAATTTCATTTTCTACTAATTTATCTATAAATTCCTTTTTTATGGACAATATTTAAAGTGTAAAAACTCAATTTCATCGCAATAAAAAGGTCTTTGTCGAATTTTTATGAATCATTAGACAGAAGAAGATTGTTCTCGCTTAACATTATATATATTTGTCTTCACTCAAATGGTATCATAATACAATTACTTAAATTTTAGATGAATGGAATTAACTATTGAGAATTTAACAAAGACATACAGCAATGGTGTTAAGGCATTGAATAATGTTAATATTAAAATTGGTACAGGAATGTTCGGTCTGTTAGGACCTAACGGAGCAGGAAAGTCAACTTTGATGCGCACAATTGCCACTCTTCAGGAAGGTGATAGTGGTTGTATTTTGTTTGATGGTACAAATATCATGGAAAACAAAATGGTGTTGCGTAATGCATTGGGATATTTGCCACAAAGCTTTGGAGTTTATCCTAAAATGTCGGCCGAAGATTTATTGATGCATTTTGCCGAATTGAAAGGCATTTCGAACAAGCAAGAGCGCAAAGAGATTGTTAATGCTGTGCTTGAACAAACCAACTTGACTGAAGCAAGAAAGAAAAATGTTGCTGGCTATTCAGGAGGTATGAAACAACGTTTTGGTATTGCCCAACTTTTGCTTAACAACCCGAAACTGATTATTGTAGATGAGCCAACCGCGGGACTTGATCCGGCAGAGCGCAGTCGATTCTTGAACGTATTGCGTGAGATTGGTACCAACCATATTGTTATTTTTTCAACACACATTGTAGAGGACGTAAAGGAATTATGTACCGATATGGCCATAATGAATGGCGGAACCATTCTAACACATAAAACCCCAAAGCAATCGGTAGAAGAGTTGCAAGGTAAAATGTGGACCAAATGTATTGAGCGTTCTGCTTTAAACGAGCACAAGGAGAAATTTGATATTCTTTCCAGTCGATTCAACGATGACAACAGCATGAATATAAATGTATATTCAGAAACACAACCCGACGAGTTGTTTACTCCAAAGGAAGCGGATCTTGAAGATGTATATTTTGTTACACTTAAAGCATCGAATTAATCATGGGCAAGTTTAATACATTATTTAAGTTTGAGTTAAAATACTGGCTCAAAAACCCAGCTACTTACATCTATTCAGCGGTGCTTTTGGTTATATCAACTTTGGTTATGGCCGGTAGTTTAGGGGTATTCGATTCTAGTACAGCTACTGTAGCATCGGTTCGATTGGCCAATTCTCCTATTGCTCTGTTCAATAGTTTTGGCATCCTGACTTTGGGATATTTTCTATTGCCTTCCATTGTTGGAGGTTCTGTGAATAGAGATTTTAGTTCCGAAATGCATTCAATTTTATATTCCTATCCATTTAAGAAATCGGAATACATATTGGCTAAATTCCTAAGTTCTATTGTGGTTACTTTGGCTATATTCTTAATATTTGGTTTGGGTTTTATGATTGCACCTTTACTTCCTGGAGTTAATCCGGAATTACTTGGGCCATTCAGACCATTGGCATTTTTACAGATCTATGGCATGGTAATCTTGCCTAACATACTTCTGTTTGGAGCCATAGTGTTTAGCGTAATTACTTTCACAAGAAACTTAGGTGCAGGTTTCATTACCATGATTGTACTGTTTTTTGTACAGGGTATTTCAGATAATTACATGAGCCAGTTGGATAGTAAAACATTGGCGGCACTATTAGATCCTTTCGGAGCATCAGCCATTCAGAATGCAACTGAATATTGGAATGTGGCTGAGCGTAATACGAACCTGCTACCAATGGATGGGTTGGTTCTAATCAATAGAATCATTTGGATATCGGTATCATTATTGATTTTCTCACTTACCTACTACAAGTTTCAGTTTACGCAGAATGCTTTGAGTTTCCGTTGGTTCTCTAAAAAGAGCGCAGTAGTTACAAAAGATAATTTCAATAATCTAAGGGACATCAATCTTCCTAAGGTAAACATTGACAATAGTTTCAATTGGAACATCAAGCTGATGTGGAGCATTTCGAAATTGAATTTTAAATTCATAATTAAATCGGTTCCATTTATGGTTATGGTGGCAGTGGGAATATTGTTCATGGTAATAGGTCACAATACCACCATGAATCTATTTGGTACAACCACCTATTCTACCACTTGGAAAATGCTGTTGATTCCAAGCTCAATGTTCAAATTGTTCATTCTGTTGATTACCTTTTTGTATTCGGGAATGTTGGTGCAGCGCGAGCGCAGAGCAAAGATGTTTGAACTGGTAGATGTTACACATACACCAAACTGGGTTCAGTATTTCTCTAAGTTTATTGCCTTAATCAAGATGCAGGTGGTGTTGCTATTCGTAGTGATGGTAACTTGTATTGTAATTCAGCTTTCTGAGGGGTACTACGATATTGAGCCGATACATTACCTTACTGAGCTCTTCCTGTTTATGCTTCCATCTTATATTGTTTGGGCAGGATTATCCTTATTTGTTCAGTCGCTGTTTGCAAACTTCTACATTGGCTTTTTTGTTCTATTCATCTTTTCAATTATCAGTCCTTTTGTATCGAAAATTGGAATTGAGCAAAACATATTCAAATTCAATGCAGGACCATCTGTCAACTATTCCGATATGGATGGATATGGCAGAGGAGTAGCGGCCTTTATGTTTTACCGACTTTACTGGTTACTATTCTCTTCATCTTTATTGATTTTAGGTTTGGCCATTTGGCGCCGAGGAGTTAGAGAAACCATTAAGATTCGTTTCCGAAGAGCAAAGGAAAACTTAAGTCGTGGGCTCTATGTTTCATTGGCAGTTTGTGTTATAGGTTTCATTGCCATTGGTTCGTACATTTACTGGTTCGATAATGTTTTTAACGAATACAAATCGGCAAAACAAAGCGAGTTGGATAGAGTAGAATATGAGAAAACTTATTCGAAGTATTACAACATTCCTCAACCTCGTATTGTGGATGCCAAGATTGATGTTGATTTATTCCCTGAAACCAAAGATTTAAAAGTTAAAGGGAATTATATCTTGAAGAATAAGAGCAATGAAGCTATTGACTCTATTCATATCAATTATCAATACAAGAATACTGCTGTTAGCTTTTCACGTAAGGCTGAGTTGATGAGTAAGGATACCGTATTCCAGTACAATATCTACAAGTTAGAGAAGCCTTTAATGCCGGGAGATTCTATGCAAATGCATTTTACATTGAGCAATCAGGAAAATCACTTCTTAGAGTACAATTCTCCTGTAATTGCTAACGGAACCTTCTTTAATAATGGTAGTTTCCCAAGCTTTGGTTATTCTCGCTCGGGTGAGTTAACCGATAACACGGTGCGTAAGAAATACGACTTGCCAAAACGTGATAGAATGGCAGCTCCTACCGATACTTCGGCATTAGGAAACACTTACATTTCGGAATGTGCCGATTGGGTGAATTTTGAAACCACAGTAAGTACTTCTGCCGATCAGATTGCAATTGCTCCGGGGTATTTGCAAGACAAGAGAGTAGAAGGCGATAGAGCTTATTACCATTACAAGATGGATGCTCCAATTCTGAATTTCTATTCATGGGTATCAGGAAAATATGAAGTGTATACCGATAAGTATAAGGATATCAATATTGAAATCTATTATCACAAAGGTCACGATTACAATATTGCCGATATGGTTGAAGCGGTGAAAGCTTCGCTTAAATATTATGGCGAAAACTATTCTCCTTACCAGCACAAACAGGTTCGCATTATCGAATTCCCTAGAACTTACGGAACATTTGCTCAGTCGTTCCCAAATACAATTCCATTCTCCGAAGCCATTGGTTTCATTGCAAAAGAGGATAAGTCGAAAGAGGGAGCTGTGAACTATGCATACCATGTTACCGCTCACGAAATGGCACATCAATGGTGGGCACACCAGGTAATTGGTGCAAATGTTCAGGGAGCAACTTTAATGTCGGAAAGTTTGTCGGAATACTCTGCAATTAAGGTCTTAGAGCAGAAATATCCTAAGAACAAAATCCGCAAGTTCATGAAAGAAGAGTTGAATGGATATTTAAGAGGAAGAGGTTCTGAGCAGGTAAAAGAACAGCCTTTAATGTATAACGAAAATCAACAATACATTCACTACAATAAGGGTGCAATTGCCATGTATGCCATTTCCGATTATATGGGAGAAAACAACTTGAACCAAGCGCTTAGTGAGTATGTTAGCGATGTTGCTTTCCAGGAGCCTCCATACACTACATCTTTAGAGTTTATTGATGTAATGAAGCAACACATGCCTGATAGTATGGACTATGTGATTACCGATATGCTTGAAACCATTACTCTTTTCGATAATAAGGTGGATAGTGCTTACGTATCGAAAACCGAGGATGGAAAGTATAAGGTTGATTTTGTTGTTGAGGCTCAGAAGTACAGAGTGATCAATACCAAGAACGAAGAAAATAAAGAGCTTTCGAGTGACGATTCATCGGTTACCATCTCTATAAATACAAAGAAAAGAGAGGATGATAAGCAATACATCGATATGAATGATTGGATTGATTTGGCCATTTTTGTTGAAGACGAAAACAAGGAAGAACAAGAGATTCTATTCAAGAAAGTTCACATTACTGCGAAAGAAAACAAGTTCTCGTTTGTTGTAGATAAGAAGCCACATAGTGTTGGTATTGATCCTTATCACAAATTAATCGACAGAAAAACAGCAGATAATACTGAGAAATTTAAGGAGAAGAAAGAGAATTCTACTGCCAAAGACAAGTCGGTATCATAGGCTGTAAAAAATAAAGTGCTTAAAAGCTATTCCGTAAAGGGATAGCTTTTTTTTTGAAAGTTATATAAGTGTAACTAAAGTAGGGAACGGTACTCTGTACCTTTACGTTCGTTAGATCAACTGGCCTACAAATATTGTGGTGCTCCGCACCGTAGCTAATGGTCAATTTTGATGCATGAACAAGGCAGCAGAGCTGCTTTATATTTGTAGCTTTATCATGTAATTGCATACGCGGGAGCAGGGCACCATAACTTTCATTTTTGTTGGTAATTTATGAGGCATTATACCTATAACTGATTGGAGTAATTAATTTCTACAGCCTCTGCTTTAAGAAATCATTCAATATTTAACGAAAGTGCGTATCTTTGTCAGGTTCTTAAAATAGTACCATATGTTTAACTTTGAAGAGATAAATCTTGACCGCATTGTAGTGCACAATGTTGGAAATAAACACCTTGAGGAGGATCTAAAGCTTTCTAAATCGGAAATCGATATTGATGATGATGATGTTAGAGATGTATTGCTAAAGTATTTTCTTTCAGCCTTTAACAAGGAGGAATTCTACCATTTCCAAAACGAGGCTGACTTAAACATGAACGAAGTGTATTGCTATGCTTCAGAGTTTTTTGAGAACAACGAAAGCTTTTACGATCAATCAACCAATATTGCGGTTCACTTGTACGAAAAATCGAACCACCCAAATATTAAAGGAGGTGAATTTTACCTGGTTGCCTTTTCGGGATGTGTGGTAGATGGTGAAGTTTGCAATGCATTGGGGATTTTCAAATCGGAAAACAAAGACACTTTCTTAAAGGTGTACCAAAAGAATGAAAACTTTGAGCTGGGCTGTGAAAATGGCATTAACATCAAGAAGTTGGATAAAGGTTGCCTGATTTTTAATACCGAAAAAGAGAAAGGTTATAAGGTTTGTATTGTCGATAAGACCAATCCAAACAAAGATGCTCTGTACTGGAAGGAAGATTTCCTGGATTTGAAACTTCGTGAGGATAATTTTTACCATACTCAGAATTACCTTGATATGTGTAAAGGCTTTATTGGCGATGTTTACAACGATGAGAATGAGGTTGCCAAGGCAGATCAGATTGATTTGATGAACAAGTCGATCAACTTTTTTAAGGACAAGAAAGAGTTTAACGAAGATTTGTTCAAACAAGAAGTAATTGAAGAACCTGAGGTTGCCAATGCTTTCGATGAGTACAAGGAATATTATCAGAACGAGCGAGGAACTTCTGTTGAATCGGATTTTGACATTAGTAATGATGCCGTTAAAGGAGAGCAGCGCCACTTTAAGCATGTACTAAAGCTGGACAAGAACTTCCATGTATATATTCACGGACAGCGCAAGTTTATTGAGAAAGGTTACGATGCAGCTCGTGATTTAAGCTACTATAAACTCTTCTTCCGCGAAGAGAACTAAGTAAAGACGCAAGGCCTTGCGTCTGGATGTGAAAATAAATTGTTTGGTGTAACAATTTGAAAGATATTATTAGAAGCTTTCTCCTTCGGGGGAAGGCTTTTTTATTTCCATTTAAAATAAAACACCAAATCGGATAGATAACGGTACGCTGTACCTCTACTTTTATGTCATTACTAAATGATCTATAAATATTACGGTACTCCGTACCTTTGTAATGTTCAATTCTATTTATGAGCAAATCAGCAGAGCTGTTTAAGCTTTTTAGGTTAATAGTCTATAAGCTTTGGGAGGTGCGGAGCACCCTAACTTTAATATTTGTTGTTGGAATTCTAAAGTTCGTCGATCTGCCAGAAAGGTCTGCTCATACTCCTTTACTACTTGTAACTGAAAGTTAAAGCCATGCTGGTACTAGTTTATGACTTGTTGCTGGTACTTTAAGGCATTCCGAAGGCGCGGAATGATAGAATAAGGGTGACAAGTCTTTGGCTAAAGCCGGAACGTCATTGGCTAAGGCCGACAAGTGATTGGCTAAGGCCGACAAGACTTTGGCTAAGGGCGACAAGTGATTGGCTAAGAACGACAAGCCTTTGGCTAATGCCAACAAGAGATAGAAAATGAAATACTTACTTCACACGTACCTTGTACCCTAGGGCTGGCACTCCATTAAAGTAAATTACCAATTCATCACGTCCTTTTGCATTCGGATAAATGGTAAAGCTAAGCATGTCTGCTTTAGAATATGACTTTACTTTTTGTCCGTACTTCTCTTTCTTAAAATGGTAGGCCACTTGGGTATTGGGTGGTAGGTTTTGCAAAAGAAATTGAAGACCAGAAGATTTTACAATGCTTACCATTCCTTTTTGTGGTGCAATCAGCTTAATATTTCTACCTAGAAAAGATTTGAAAGGCATGGGCTGAGCTGCAAAGTTTGCGTTGTCCTTAATTTTACTGGCAAGAAGCCATTTTTTATCATCAGGCAGGTGTTTCATGGCAAACTCATCGGGATCAGAGGCAAAGTAAGCCGATGAAAATTCCTTGTTGAATTTCATTTTTGAATAATCTACCCATCCGGCAGCCCAGGTGGCATCCATCAGTTGCCAAGAGCCATTTATTTTTACTGCATTCCATGCGTGATTCGATGGCAGGTTTTCTCGACCTATCTCGGAAATCATTCTACGAGCAGTACCCGAAACAATTTCACATTCCATATTCATGTGGCGACACAAGTTCTGAAATAGGGTAGAGTAACCCTCGCACAAAGCCTTGCGCCTTTTTAAAGTTTTTAGGGCCAAATCTGCTCGGAACTGTTTCTTTTTGGCTTCCAGCTCTTCTTGTGAGCGATAGGAAAAGCGCACTCTTTGAGGTTTTCCCAATGCTTTGGTATCGTAGGCAACATGCAATGCAATCCAGGTATAGGCGGCTCTTGCTTTCTCCAAATCTGTCGAAAAATCGCGTGTGATTTTAAGAGCAAGCTCCTCGGTAGAAGAAAAGTTAGCAGGATATCCTCCCACCACCTGATCGACTCTGCTTAGGTCTTGCGCATTTGCCGAAGCAAGTGAAAAGAATAGGATTAAGCCGAGTATGTATTTGTATAATCTCATATTTTTCTGCTTTCTGTTTAAAAATATGAAAAAAGTGAACAAGAATCGGGCCCGAAAAAGTTTTTGAAAAGTTAAAAATAAAAAAGCCCACGCTCACGGAAGCTTGAGTATGGGCCTTTCGAGTAATATACTTAGAAGTATAATCTTTAATATCTTATCTTAAGTGATCTACTACCTTCATAATTGGCTGAAGAACTGATTCTCCTAGTAAAATACTACGGTCTGGTGACCAACCACATTCAGGTTCTGGTAAATCATTATTGTCCTTAAATGGCATTTCGATTGTCAAAGATAAACATTTAAATCGTTCCCCAATGTGTTTTGAGCAGATTGCCAGGTTTCCTTTGCCAGGTTCGTTTTTAGGATAGCCGTGAGTGTCTTGAAAATCAGGGCAGGTAGCCATCCAAGTGTCGATGAAATTTTCTGTTAAATTTTTTAATCTTTCATCGAATGATGGAATTCCTTCAATACCAGAAATAAAGTTGTAAGGCAATGCTTCATCTCCATGAATGTCTAGGTTCAAATCGCAACCATACTCATCCATTAGGTTACGAACATGGAATACCTCTGGACTGTCTTCGATGCTAGGCTCTGCCCACTCGCGGTTGTAGTTGAATCCTTTGGTGTTTACACGAAGGTTACCAGCAATACTACCATCGATATTCATGTTAGGAACAATGTAGAAAACAGCTTTGTTTAGCAATGTTCTGGCAACAGGATCATCTTCATCTAATAGTTTGCCCAATAAGCCTTGCATGAACCATTCTGCCATACTTTCACCAGGATGCTGACGAGCAATAACCCAAATCTTCTTTTTGTTTTCATCAGGCTCACCAACAATTAGCATATCGATGTCTTTGCCTTCAACGGTTTTACCAATTGATACCAATTCACATTCCTGCGACATTTGAGCATTGTGAACCAAATCCAAATGCTGCTCATAAGTATAAGGAGCGAAGTAAGCATAGTAAACCGAGTTGAATTCAGGTGTATGCTCAATGCTTAACTCTTTGCCATCGAAAAAGGTTGGAACTCTAAACCAGTATTCACGATCGTAAGAAGCCACTGCATAATATTCCTGGTATCCTTCAGGATAAGAAGCTTCGCTTGCATTCTGAATGGTCATTTTTACAGCTTGTTCCTGCATTCCTGTTAAGCGGAAATGGAACCACTGGAAGTGTTCTGAGTTTGTATCGTTTGGAATTCGCAATTGAATGTTTTGTGGATCAAGAGCTTCAATCACCTCTATTTTACCACTATCGAAATTCGATGAAATGTTCATGTGTGTAAGTTTAAAATTGTGTGATTCAAATATAACAATTATCAATTAGCAGTGAACAATGAGCAATTAACAATTATCAGTGAACAATTAACAATGAGCAGTAAACAGAGAACTGTATCTAAATGAAGTATAAAGGTGATTTACATGCTATCAAAGATGGCATTGTTCGTACTCCGAACTTTAAATCATAGTACAAAAACAGAAGAATTCATCGAAGTTGTGTTCTTTTCTCCTTGAGGAGAAAGATAGAATGAGGTGGTTTAACCCGGAAATGAAGTATCAAGATGATTTACATGATACTAAAGATAAGTTGTTAGAATTATAACTTCTCCCAATTGTGTATTTAAGGTGTGAAATGTAGATCCAAGGGAATGCTTTGGGTTTACCACTATTGTATGTTTGGGGTAGAGACAGCATTAAGGTTGTTTTTACGAAATGCCATAAAAAGATCTAACAATAGAAACTTTTAAAATGATTCATTTTTCTTTTATTTTTGCGAACTTAGCATGTATAATCAAACCCTAAGCAATGATAAATTTTTTGCGATTGAATAACATTCGTTCTAAAACATTAAGAATATTCCTGATTTCAGTAATGTTGATCTTGATAGTGGCAGGAGTCATTCTCTTTAATCTTTACACCAGGATCTTCTCCTCAAATATCGACTTAAAAGGAGAGCCAACTGCATATTTGTATATCCCGAGTTCAGCAAATCAAGAACAGGTAATTGCTTTATTGGAAGAGCAGGAGTGGTTGAAAAATTCCAACTCTTTGAAATGGGTGATGGACAAGAAGAATTTTTCTCATCACATTCATAGCGGTCGTTATTTGATTAAGGATAAAATGAGCAATAACGACTTGGTAAATTTACTAAGATCGGGTGTGCAGGTTCCAATCCAATTGACCTTTAACAACACCAGAACTCTTGAGGATTTTGCCGGGAAAATTGCCAGGCAAATAGAAGCCGATTCCGTTAGCTTGTTGACCGCTTTGCGCGATGAGAAGCTGATTGCAAAATATGGCTTTAAACCGGAAACCGTAATTGGTATGTTTATTCCTAATACTTACCAGTTATACTGGAATACCAATAGTCGTGCTTTTATGGACAGGATGTATAAAGAGTATTCAAGATTCTGGAATGCCGATAGATTAAAGAAGGCTGAAAAGATTGGGTTATCGCCTGTAGAAGTCAGCACTTTGGCTTCCATTGTTGATGAGGAAACCATTAAGAACGATGAGAAAGCCCGCGTAGCTGGGGTTTACATGAATCGATTGAATCGTAGAATAAAGCTGGATGCCGATCCGACGTTGAAATTTGCTTTGGGCGATTTTAGCATCAAAAGAGTACTGAACAAGCACAAAAGAATAGATTCTCCTTACAATACCTACAAGTACAGAGGATTGCCTCCGGGACCAATCCGTCAATCTTCCATTTCGGGATTAAATGCGGTACTGAACTATGAAAAGCACAAGTATATTTATTTCTGCGCCAATCCTGACTTTTCAGGATATCATGTTTTCGCACGCACACTTCGCGAACACAATCGCAACGCCCGAAAATATCAGAATGAGTTGAATCGAAGAAGGATAATGAAATAGGGAATAAAAGTAGAGCCAAGGCATTGCCTTGGCTCTAACCATATATGGAAAATAAAGGAAAGTCAAGGGGTGACTAATAAAAATAAAAAAACGCAAAGCACTATATCATTAGTCCTTTGCGTTCTTATTTTATAAATATCTTAGCGTTCTTTGCGTGAAGTCTTTATATGGCATTCACCTCCATCTCCAACTTCACACCAAATTTAAACATTACCGACTTGCGAATGTCATTGGCTAGTTTCAAAATGTCGTTGCCATTGGCATTGCCATAGTTTACCAATACCAATGCCTGATCTTTGTGAACTCCTGCATCGCCAAAGCGTTTGCCTTTCCAGTCGCATTGTTCAATTAACCAACCGGCAGCCAGTTTGGTTTCAGAATCATTTACTTCGTAGCTTGGCATGTTTTCGAATTGCGCTTTTAGTTTGTCGGCTTTCTCCTTATCCACAATCGGATTTTTGAAGAAACTACCAGCATTCCCCAACTCCTCAGGATCGGGCAACTTGCTTTCTCGGATTTTAATAATTGCCTTGCGAATGTTCTTCAGGTTGATTTCATCGTATGCTTCCAGTTCTTTGCTGATTGCACCGTACTGAAGTTTAAGATCAGATTTCTTTTTCAATCGGAACTGTACATGAGTAATGATGAAAAGATTCTTGTATTCGTTCTTGAAAACGGAATTACGGTAATCGAACTCACAGCGTGCATTGCTAAAAATCACAGCATCTTTGGATTCGATAGAGATGGCTTCCACATTCTCGATTACTTCTCTTACCTCAACACCATAAGCCCCGATGTTTTGTACTGGAGAAGCACCAATTTTACCTGGAATTAAGGATAGATTCTCGATGCCATATAGGTCATTGTTAACTGCCCATTCAACAAATTCATCCCACTCTTCGTTACAACCTACGCGCAACAAGACAGAGTCTTCATCTTCATCAAGAAGTTCAATGCCCGTGATGTTTGGATGAAGCACCAAGCCATCAAAATCTTCTGTAAAGAGAAGGTTGCTACCACCACCTAAAATGATATATTCGGTATCTATGATATCATTCTTCTGAAGGAAATCCTGTATTTCTTCTTCGGTTTCGAATTCAAAGAAATATTTGGCCTTTGCCTCAATGCCGAATGTATTGTGTTTTTTTAGAGAATAATTTTCTAATAGTTGTGCCATTTAAAAGCAATTAATAATTAGTAATTAATAATTAACAATGGGCAGAATTGTAAATTATATTATCGCTTGATGTTTTCTTGCTAAGAATGGTGGTTTATGCCAATTCTTGTTTTAAAAGATCCACAAAGCCTAGAATGTCTTCTTTGGTGGTATCAAAAGAACATAACCAACGAACTTCACCTGCATGTTCATCCCAAATCCAGAAGAAATATTCTTCTTGCAGCTTTTCAATTTTATCTTTAGGAATCAAGGCCCAAATCCCATTGGTCTGTACCTCTTGAGTAATGGTAACCTGTGGGATTTTTTCCACTTCATCTTTAAGAAGTTTGGCCATTGCATTGGCATGGCGAGCTGTCTTTAACCAAAGCTCATTGGTAAGCATTGCATCGAACTGCGCTCCGATGTATCTCATTTTTGAGCAAAGTTGCATGCTTTGTTTGCGAATGTACTTGGCATTCTTCGATAATTCAGGGTTGAAGAAAATCACAGCTTCGCCAAGCATCATTCCGTTTTTGGTTCCTCCAAAACTTAGAACATCAATTCCTGCATTTGTAGTGATTTCTTTTACATCTACATCAAGACTCACAACAGCATTTGCCAAACGAGCACCATCCATATGTACATACATATCATGCTCGTGGGCCAAATCGCAAATGGCTTTCACCTCTTCAGGTGTGTAAACAGTTCCCAACTCGGTACATTGAGTAATCGAAATTACCTTAGGCTGAGAATGATGTTCGAAACCAAAACCATGCAATTGAGGTTTGATTAATTCAGGAGTTAATTTTCCGTTTGGCGTATCGATAGGAATTACTTTACAGCCTGTGAATTTATCAGGAGCACCACATTCATCAACCTGAATGTGTGCAGTTGCCGGACAAAGAATAGAGTTGTAGGATTGCGTTAAAACCGATAAACCAATTACATTGGCTCCTGTGCCATTAAATGCAAAATAAACATCAATATTCTCACCGAATAAGTGTTTGAATTTCTCAATGGCCGATGCAGTATAGTGATCGCCACCATATGCCATTACATGTCCTTGGTTCGCTTCGTTTATTGCTTCTAAAACTTCAGGCAGAACACCAGAAAAGTTATCGCTTGCAAATCCTCTCTTGTTCATTTTGTTTGACTTTTGATTGAAAACGTAAAAGTAAGTTTTCTTATCAAGAACATCATTCAAAAAAGATAAAAAGTGGGACTAATTATTTAGAAGGTTTTTAATTTTATCAATGAGTAGTTTGCTTTTGTGAGACTGACTTTCCCCTTGATCCATAAATTGTATTTTGCCTTCTTTGTCTAGCAAGAATACATGGCACAATTTTTTGTTTTCTACTCCAAAGTAGGAGTAATAATCGGAAAGAGGCCCATAGTATGTCATCACATTTTTATGCATTGAGGGAACAATTCCTTTTCTCATTCCAGTATTAATGTAATTGGATATCCATGAATAAAAGTTGCTAATCATTGGAATTTCAATGAATCGGAATTCATCGTACATGCTGAACTCCTTCATAACTGGTTTGGTCCAGGTGTCGATTTGTGGTTGGGTTCCTCTTTTAAAAGCAACAATCAGTAAAGAAACTTTACCCTTGCAATGATCTGGCAAACTGATTTCCTTGGACGAAAGCAATTCTCCATTCAGGGTAGGGAATTTATCTCCAATTTCAAGTTTCTTCACCGTTTGAGCACCCAGGTTTGAGCACAAAAAAGCAAAGAGGAATAAAGTTGATAATGTGAATTTTAGCATGAAATCGTTTTAGCTGTAATAATCCTGTAATAGTTTCATGGTGTTGTTGAGGCATTTTTCATGATCTATTTTAGGATCATCTTTTAAATAGGTTTTAACTGCCTTAACCAGATTTATAATTAATTCATATTCGTTACTTTTCTTCAAGAAGTTTTCAGGTTTACCAATGTAATTCCCGGGACTATCTTCTACGATAGGAGCAATATTGACCCATTTTTTAGTAATTGTAAAAGTAATTTTTGCTTTTGGCTCGATATCAGAACTACCAAGAACAACATCTCCATCACGATTTAGTCTCCAAAAATAATCTTTGGTATTTTTAAGTAATTTTTCAAGCATAAATAAAAGTTTTAAGAGATTCTACATAAAAATAGTTGAGACTTTTTTAATTTATAAAAATTATAGAACTTTTGCCCCTCAATTGGTATTTAATTTTTCAATAAATGATTCGAGATATTTCAAGCGGGAAGCTAATGATTGTGTCTGATTTGCATGGTAATGGCTATGATTTTAGACAAGTTTTGAAGACCTATCAGCAACTAAAGAAGAAAGGGAAGGCTGATTATCTGGTGTTTTTGGGAGATTTGATACATGCTTATCCTGGAAAACAGAAAGATGAATCGCTTGAAATGATTGAAGAGTTGATGGACTTAAAAGCCAATCAACCAGATAGTGATGTAATATGCTTGCTTGGGAATCATGAGTTTGTGCACATTTACCACATTCCTTTGGCGAAAGGTCCTTTGGAGTTTACTTCCTGGTTCGAATATCGAATTCAGAAATGCAGAGAAGTGGTGATTCAATTCTTTATGAATATGCCGATGATGTTGAGAACAAAGGGGGGAGTTTTAATCAACCATACGGGAGCTTCGAATCGTTACGGAGCAGATGAGAAATTCGATTTGGATTACTTGAAGAATTTCAATCATGGAGATGAATTTACGAAGCATATTGAGAACATTAAAAAGTACGATCCTCAAATTGGTTCGGAATTTATGCACACCGAAAAGGGAGATTATTTGTGGGATATTTTAATGAATGGAAATGAGAAACAGTACAAGGAGGAGTACGATGTAATGGTGTCTCAAATACTCGATTTACTGAGCGAGGATAGAAAAGAGAATCCTTTGCAAACTCTGGTGGCTGGTCATATTGGTGTGGATTATGGGGCTGAAATGGTAGGGGAGAAACAGTTGAGGATTTGTTCAAGCGCAGGTTGCTTGCGCGATCTGGAGAAAAAAATCCTATTGATCTCAGCTGATAAGGAGTATAGCGATTCGGAAGCGCTTTTGAATCGATGCTTCGATTTGTTTTAAAAGAAAATCCCCATCTCAAAAAGAGGCGGGGATTCCAGTGGTGAGTTGTCTACCTTTCGATTCGGCATTATTCACCTTTTGCAATAAAGTGGATTGCAAGTCCTCCACTGGCTGCTAGCCAAGCAGTTAATTTATCTTCACTTGTTACTTCTTTTTCAGATATTTTTATGGAGTAAGGATTTGTTTTCCAATCGGCATTTTGCCCATCCTGATAGCTTACTGCCAGATATTTTTTACCTGCTTCCAGAAAGCTTAGTGGAATGGATACCTCTCTTGCAGTTTCATTGCTGATGCTACCCAAAAACCAATCGCTGCTATGTCGGTCCTTTCGTGCTATGGAGATGAATTCACCTGGATCTCCCTCCAGGGCAATGGATTTCTCCCAGTCCACAGGAACCTCTTTTATGAATTGAAAAGCAGGTTGATTTTTGTAATTCTCCACCAAATCGGCAGCCATTTGCACCGGGCTGTAGATTACCACATACAAGGCCAGTTGTTTTGCCAGGGTGGTATTTACTCTTTTGTTTGTAATGCCATACTTCTCGTAGGTTAGGCCGAAAATTCCCGGGGTAAAATCCATGGGACCGGCCAGCAATCGGGTAAAAGGGAGAATGGTGGTGTGTGCGGGACTGTTGTTTACCGCTGACCATGGAGCATTGAACTCTTGGCCCAGGGCACCTTCTCTCGATAAAAAGTTTGGATAGGTACGGCGCAAACCTGTTGGTTTTACTGGCTCGTGTGCGATGATGCAGATCTCATGTTCGGCAGCTTTTTCCACTACTTTCTGGTAGTGGTTCACCATCCATTGTCCCTGGTGATACTGCCCATTTTTGATTGGCCCCACATAACCGGTTTTAATATTTTTTACATTGTGCTTGCTGTAGAATTGCAAAGCAGAATCGAGTTGCGATTCGTAGTTTTCCACATGCCCAGAGGTTTCGTGATGACCAATGATCTGTACATTTTTCGATTTGCCATATTGGGAAAGCTGTGGCAGATCAAAATCAGGATAGGTTTGGGTATAGGTCCATTCTCCAAATTTTTTCCAATCGGGATTCCAGCCTTCCACCAATACTCCTTCGAACTGGTTGGCCGAAGCAAAGTCGATAAGTTCTTTGGTGTTTTGGGTGGTGGCTCCATGTTTTGGACCTGTGAACCAGGTTTGCTGGCCCAGGTGCATGCCCCACCAGATGCCCATGTATTTCATGGGTTTGATCCAGTTTGTGTTTGCCAATTTGTTGGGTTCATTCAGGTTTACGATGAGGTGTGAATTGATCAGGTCTACTGCCTTTTTGCCAACCTGAATGCTTCGCCATGGCGATTGCATGCTTTTGTTGGCTTTTACTTTTATACCGTCGGGCCAGGGAACCAAATTACATTCCAGTGAGAGCGTTTTGTCTTCACTGCGTTTTAAGGTCATGGATGCATAGTCGATTAAGCCTGCTTCATGAATGCTCAGGTAGTGGCCCTTGTCTGTTTTCATGGTGAAAGGTGTCTGCACTGAGTCCACTTCACTAAGCTGTGAAGTTTGGTAAGGTTTTTCGTAGCTGTCGTAATCCACCGGAGTCCACCAGGATTGATTGTTATTGGTAAGGTTGAACTCTGTAATTTCATCAATAAGGAAAAGGCTGTCTATTCCTTCCTGAGGAGGGATTTGATAGCGGAATCCCAGGCCATCATCAAACAAACGGAATTGGATTTTCATTTGCAGATGAGGGGGCTGAGTTTGTATAAAGCTCAGACATACATTGTTTGATTGTTCCTTAATGAATTGATCTTCTCCCCATACCGTTTCCCATAGGGTGTCGGTTGTACTGGTTTCAACAGCTTCAAGGGTGTAGTTGTTGGTTTGCTTTGGAAGGTTTTGAAAGATCAGACCCAGGTGGGAGTTGCGAATCAAAGTATCGCCATTGGCGATCAGGTTGTAGAAGGGCTGGCCTTCGTGCTGCCCTGCACTTACAATTAGTTTCTGATTAGGTGAAGTGAGGAGTACTTCCTGTTTGGGATGACATCCATATCCTAGAAATGCAAGTAAGATCAGGGAGGTGAGTAGTTGTTGTAGCTTCGGGCTTTTCATGAACGATTCTGTTTGAAATAAAACAGGGGGAATTGCTTCCCCCTTTATCGATATTTATTTCTCCGCGATGGGAGCAGTTTGGGTTAATGTGAATTGTGATTCTTGTACCTCTTGAGAGCTGGTCCCAATGAATACTTTAAAATCACCTTTTTCCACACCATAGGACATATCTTTTCTGTAGAAAGCCAGATCTTCAGCAATAATGGTGAATTCTACCTCTACACTTTCTCCTTTCGGGATAAACACTTTCTTGAATCCTTTCAATTCTTTCACAGGGCGAGTTACACTACCAACCAAATCCTGGATGTATAGCTGAACAACCTCTTCACCGTCATATTTGCCAGTATTGCTTACTTTCACCTTGGCAATAATCTGATCGTTGGCTCCCATTGTTGCTTTGTCAAGCTCCACAGCTGAATAGTCAAATTTGGTATAACTCAATCCGTAACCAAATGGATAAAGAGGAGAGTTCGGACAATCAAGATATTTGGACGTAAACTTCTGGTTAGGATCCATTGGACGACCCGTGTGCTTCATGTTGTAATAGATTGGAATCTGTCCCACGTTTCTTGGGAAAGTAACCGTTAGTTTCGCTGAAGGGTTGTAGTCTCCAAACAAAACATCAGCTACAGCAGGACCTGCCTGAACACCAAGGTGCCATGCTTCCACAATTGCTGGAACGTTAGCTGCTTCCCAGTCGATGGTTAAAGGACGACCATTCATCATCACCATCACTACAGGTTTTCCAGTTTTCACGATCTCCTTTACCAATTCAGGTTGAACACCAGGTAATTCAAGGTCGGTACGGCTGGCAGCTTCACCACTCCAATCATGAGGTTCACCTACCATAAGAACAACAGCATCAGCTTCCTTGGCAGTAGCTATCGCATTGTCGAATCCGCTGCGGTCGTCGCCAAATAGTTTACACCCTTCGGCATATAGAATTTCAGTTTTTCTGGAAACCGCTTTTTCAACACCTTCCATTACAGTAACCGCTTTCTCCCATTTTCCGGCACCCGACCAGGTTCCTACCAAATCACGTCTGTTCTTAACGTAAGGTCCAATAAGAGCCAGTTTCTTGATGTCTTTATCAAGAGGAAGAATTTGATCTTCGTTTTTCAACAGAACGATACTTCTCTTTGCCAATTCACGAGATGCCTTAATGAATTCAGGTTTCATTAATGTTTTCTTCGCTCTTTTTACATCGCTGTATTTGTAAGGATCTTCGAATAATCCCAGGCGATATTTCATTTTTAGGATCTGACGAACGGCTTCGTTGATACGAGAAGTAAGAACTTTACCCTCTTCAACAGAAGTTGGCAAGTAGTCGTTGAAGATACCGCTTTGCATATCCATGTCAACACCAGCATTAATGGCTACTTCACCAGCTTCTTTTTCGTCTTTCACATTACCATGTTCTGTCATTTCCATGATAGATGTGTAATCGGTTACCACGAATCCGTTGAAATGCCACTTCTTTCTTAATACATCATCAAGCAGGTATTCGTTACCCGTACATGGAGTTCCATCCAATTCATTGAAAGAGGTCATGAAAGTGGCTACACCAGCATTTAAAGCGGCCTTGAAAGGAGGCATGTAAGTGCCCCAAAGCTCACGGTTTGAAATGTCCACAGTGTGGTAATCGCGCCCTGCCTGCGCTACACCATAAGCAGCATAATGCTTGGCACAGGCCAGCATTGTGTTGGTTTTGCTTAGGTCATCGCCCTGGAATCCGTGAACACGTGCTTTGGCAATTTCACATCCCAGGAAGATATCTTCCCCGGCACCTTCAGCAATTCGTCCCCAACGAGGGTCGCGTGCAATATCTACCATAGGAGCAAAAGTCCAGTGTAAACCTTCCGAAGTGGCTTCGATAGCTGCAATTCGAGCACTCTTTTCAATCCATTCAAGATCCCATGAACAGGCTTCAGCCAATGGGATAGGAAAGGTTGTCCAGTGACCGTGAATCACGTCGTATCCGAAAAGCAAAGGAATACTTAAACGGGTATTCTCCATGTTTTCCTTTTGCAAGCGGTAGGTAAAGTCCGCGCTATAGGCATTAAAGATGGCGCCTACTTTTCCTTTTTTTACATCCTCAACGTAATTGTTGTTGGTGATTGGACCCGTAATATCCCAGCTACTTGAGAACAGGGTAAGCTGTCCCAGTTTTTCCTCCAGTGTCATCTTTTGTAAAAGAGAATCCACAAAGGCTTCCATTTTAGTTTCTATCTCCCAGGGAGCCGGTTTTTTGTTGACCTTCGCTGAAAGGGTCAAGGCTCCACTCATCACTAATCCTACTAGAAGTAATAAAGATTTTAGTCGCATTTAATTAATAGTTTAATAAATTATTTCATGATTGAATAAAAGGGGCTTCATGCCCCTTTTATTCGGGTTTTAATGTTGTTTGTCCGGTTGTTATTCCCAGCGGATGTTATCCAGGTAATACTTGTCTGTTGCACCTCCGTCATCTTTTCCTGCATTGAAGAAGAGAACTACTTTGTTATGGTTTTCATTTGCCTGTGAGCTAAAATCAACGGTATACTCAACCCATTCTCCGGTTGTGGTAATATCCATCCAGATTTCATGGGCAGCAGAGGTTCCACCTTCCAGCTTGGCAAGGAATTGAACTGCCTTATCGGAGTGAATCATCAGTTTCAATTTGTTCTTGGTAGAAAGGTCTATGGCTTTTTCATAGTCAACCAAAAGGAAATCCCAGGCATTTGTTCCATCATCGGTAAATTCACCAATTTTCTCGCTTTGGTTGATTCCTGCTTTGTATAGATTGTCTATTCCAGCCTCCAGTCTTCCAGTGAATGTATAGTTGTGCTGACATTCAAAATCAGAGATGATGCTCATGTCTTTATCAACACCATTACATGGGTTATCATCTACAGGTATATTATTCTCTACAAACTTGATGTCGTCCACATAATAAACTTCTTCTTCCTGGCCATCTTCGGCTCCTGCATTGAAGAACAGGATTAGTTTGGTGTTGTTCATGTCAACTGCTTCTCTGAAATTGAAAGAGTATTCAACCCATTGACCAGTTGTCTCCATTTGAACCTGTTGCTCAACGACCACGTCACCACCTTCTAACTTTGCTATTAGAATACCTGTATTTTCTGTATAGACTTTCATCTTTAAAAGACTACGGTTGGTTAAGTCGTAGGCCGTAGAAAAATCGATAAGCATATTGTCCCAAGCCTGTGTTCCGTTGTCAATGAATTTTCCAACTTTTTCAGATGTGTTGTCACCTGACTGATCAGGATTGTTGGTTACAGGAGCTTGAGTATCCAGAGTAGGATCTCCACCAATGAAATAGTTTTGCTGGCATTCAAAATCAGAGATGATGCTCATGTCTTTTTCTACGCCTTCGCAAGGATCAACAATTTCTGGGAAATCATTTTCCACAAATCGGATATCATCAATCAGGTAGGTTTCTTCGCTGGCACCATCATCAGCACCTGCGTTAAAGAAAAGAACCAGTTTGGTGTTATCCATGTCGATGGCTTCTCTAAAGTTGAATGAGCATTCCACCCATTCATTGATTTTTTCGATCTGAACGCTTTGTTCTATAGTCAAGCTTCCGCCTTCCAATTTAGCAATCAGACTTCCTGCTTTGGGAGCAAGTACTTTGATTTTAAGTTGGCTTCTGTCCGTTAGGTTGTATGCAGAACCAAAGTCAATTAAGAGGTTGTCCCAAGCTTGGCTTCCATCATCGATGAATTTACCGACCTTATTGGAGGTATTAATTCCTGATTTGTTGGTGTTATCAATTGCAGGGGCCTGAGTTTCCTTGCTTGCATCGGCACCAATAAAAAAGTTTTGCTGGCATTCAAAATCAGAAATTATACTGTTGTCTTTTACTACATCTGCACAAGGATCAACAGGTTCAATTATTTCCTCTTCATCAGAAGAACTACATGCTATTGTAAATGTGGAAAATATTGCAATGATTAAGCTTAACTGTTTTGTTTTTAGATTCATAAGTTAAAATTTTAGGTTATGAATTGGGTTAGGGAGTCCCTGAACAAGAGCATTAAGCTCTTGTTCTAAGGAATTTACTAACTAATTGAATTGTGTTATTTTGTTAGGCTAAGACCTGCTTTATCCAAGGCTACACCTATTTCGGGGGTTTTCATAAAAGTATCCCATATGATACCGGAACGGTAATTTTCTATCATTACAACAATTGGTCCCTGATCAATGGCCAGGTATGATTTGGCCACCCATCCTTTACTAATGTTGAATGCATCTTTGAAACCATACTGACCAAAAAGATTGTATTCATCCATTTTTTCATAGAAGAACCTCATGGCATCCAGAGTATATTCAGGTGTATAAACAATAGATGAGATGGCTGCTGTAGGTGTGATGGTTCCATTGTCATTATTTGGAGCATGTGCCATATAACCACCCGGAGTATCACTTGCGGTTAATCCCCAGCAACTCTCTCCATAATAACTGTAAGTGCTGTGATTGCTGATACACCACTGACGGTTCAAAAGTGTCTGCTTTTTATTTCTTTCGAAGTAAGACGAATAGCCGGCCAATGACATGTGTTGGTCAGTGATGTGAGGAGTTAATCCCAAATACGAATAATGTGTAAAGAATAAAGGTCCTCCATAATCATTACGTTTTGTTGGATCTAATTCTCTAACGTAGTTGTTTCCAATCCATCCTTTTTCATAGACACTCTTATCTATTGGATGAGTAGGTGATGCCAAAGCCAGAATATAAGCAATGTGAGTTTCATTAAATGAACGCAAAGGCAGGTTCATTTCAAATTGATAGTTAGGAGACCAATGCCATAGCAGGTATTCTCCTGATTGGGCAAACCAGTCCCACTCAACCTCTTCCCACAATCTGGTAATGGTAGCTCTAAGCTTTTGCTCCTTTTCAGTTTCTGCATCAAAATACTCTCTGGCAGTCAACATTCCTTGTACCAGGAAGGCTGTTTCAACAAGATCTGCACCATTGTCCTTGTGTGAAAAAGGGATGGTCTTTCCTGTTGTACCACTTAACCAATGAGACCATGCACCATGGTAACGAGTCGCTTTATTCTCCAAGAAATCTGTCATTTTGATTAGGCGATCAACAGCTTGCTGGCGGGTGATATAGTTGCGTTCTACACCTGCAACGATAGCCATGATACCGAAACCGCTTCCTCCGCTTGTTACTGTATCTGGTTTCTCATTACTTCGCTCACGAGCTAATCCAGAAATCGGGTGTCCGAAATCCCAAAAGTAGGCAAAGGTTTTCTCTTGAACGATGTCAATAAGTTCGGCATCGGTAAGCTTAGCTTCTGGCTCAGCGTCCTTTTCAGGAATGTATTCATCAGAGCTACTGCTCGAACAGCCAATGATCAGGCAAAGTGAGAGTGATAGGTATATTTTGATTAAATGTGACATTGCTTATTTGTTTTAATAGGTAGTTGTCTGCAGGAGCTTTAAGACTCCTGCAGAATTTGACCATGAAATTTAGTAACCGTTGTTTTGCTTTAGCATTCCTTCACTTAATTCTATCTGACGTTGAGGAATTGGGAATACTTCGTGTTTTCCATCTACAAAGTTTTTACCGTGAGCACGTAGGACTTCACCAGCTCTTCCTTGGCGAACCAAATCGAAGAAACGGTCGTGTTCCATCCCAAATTCAACTCTTCTCTCATGCCAGATTTTATTTTTTAGATCATCACCAGTTGCATTAGGTAATCCTACTCTTGAACGAACTTTGTTCAAAGACTCTAAAGCTTGACTTGTTTGTCCCAATTCGTTAGCGGCTTCAGCATTAATTAACAGGACTTCTGCGTAACGGAAAATTCGAAGGTTTTTACTAGTTTCCCAGTCATTACCATTGAAAGTTTCCTGAGTCTTACTGAAGTATGCTTTCTCGTTATAGCGAGGGTTTGGAGTTTCTGAGTTAATAACAACTCCGTCCCACATGGTTTCACCTGGGAAAATGATTGTTGCCTCTTTTCTAGGGTCTCCATCTTCATAGACTTTCTCTAGTGATTCAGAAGGAGTGTTGAATCCCCATCCTAATTGACCGCGAACACCCTGACAAACAGCATACCCTTGAATCCCTTTATTTGGGGTTACACCAGAAGCCTGCACTTCAAAAATCGACTCGGAACTGTTTTCTCCGGACTCTCTCCATATGGTTGCATAATCACTTACCAAAGCATATTCTCCTGAAAGCATTACTTCATTGGTTAAGCGTAATGCTTCACCCCAGTTTTTCTGGTACATGTATACTTTTGCTAGGAAGGTTTTTGCAGCTCCTTTGGTAGCACGCCCTAAATCGTCCATGCTCATTTGGCTTCTTTCCAGAAGGTGTGTTACCCCAAATTGCAAATCGGAAATAATCAACTCATAAATTTCCTCCTTACTTGCTCTGGTTCTTCCATTAGCAAGATCCTCTGGATTACCAGCATCAGGTAACTTGTCAATTTTCGGAACTCCTCCAAAGCATCTTACCAAAGTCCAGTAATAATAGGCTCTTAAAAATCTTGCTTCACCTTCTAGACGATTTCTTAAGTTTTCATCGATTTCCAGGTTTGGGATTACATTAAGCGCTTGATTTGTGAAAGAGATACCTCTGTAATTAGATCCCCAAATTTCATTAAATGAGATACTGGAAGCTGTGAAATTAAAATCATCCAATTCGTGCTTATCAGCTCCTGTATCCCCGGGATCACTTCCTTTGTCGGCATCATCAGAGGTAATGCTCGATACTCCAATCCATGAAAATGTGTGTTGATCCCATTCATGCAAATTACTGTATACTGCATTTACAAGTTCGGTAGCTGTATTTTCTGAACTTGAGAAATAATCTTCAGGAGTTTGATTCACCTGTGGATCTATCTCAAGAAATTCATCGCTGCACGCTGCGGTCATTAGTAACAAAATGCTCAGTAGGCATGCAATAGTTATATCTAAAATTTTGTTGTTCATTTTTTTAGTTTTTCAATGGTTTGACCTTTGTGACGCATTAAAATGTAACATTAACTCCAAACAGATAAGTAGCTGCAGTTGGATAAGCATTTAGCTCGATACCAGCATCAAGTGCTCCTCCTGGCAATTCAGGAGTATAACCACTGTACTTCTGCCAGATAACCGGATTTGTTGCACTCATGTAACATCTCACATTTTTAATTCCTACCGAGTTAACCCATGATTTAGGTAAGGTGTAACCTAGTGTGATATTGTTGATTTTGAAATATGAACCAGACTCAACATAGTAAGATGAGGCAATTGGAACTCCATTGGAAGCTCTAGGTGTTGTGTTGGATGGATTATCAACAGTCCATCTGTCAGCCAAGGATGCTTCTATATTTTCGTTCCCCCATCTTTGGGCTTTTTTCCCGTTGTAAACCTTGTTGCCTGAATTTCCATAGAAATCGATTTGGAAATCAAAGTTTTTATAGTTGATTCCAGCATTGAAACCATAATATAGTTTAGGCTGATATGATCCCATATAAACACGGTCATCATCATTTAAAACACCGTCGTTATTAGTGTCTTTGTAGCGGAAATCACCTGGTTTTGCATCAGGTTGAATTTTACCACCATCTTTGTTTACGTATGAATCAACATCACTTTGCGACTGGAAGATTCCATCGGTTTGGTACACCCAGAAACTACCGATTTCTTCACCTTCTTCGGTTCTGGTTGTTACCTGTCCGTTTCCTAAGCCTCCGGCAACAATAGGAAGACCGCTGGCAACATTTTCAATGGTATTTTTGTTGTGGGTAAGGTTTACTCCAAAAGTGAAAGTAAGATCTTCATTTACTTTTTCTCTCCAGTTTACTGATAATTCGAAACCTTCGTTACGAATGTCAGCCATATTGGTCAAGTAGCTGTTAGCTCCGAAAATCTGATCTAATGGAGCATCGATTAAAGCATCCGAAGTTAATTTGTTGTAGTAATCCAACTCACCAGTAATCTTATTGAAGAATGAGAACTCTAATCCAAGGTCGTATTCAGTGGTAACCTCCCATTTCAATCCAAGGTCTTTGATTCCTTCAATTGTAGTACCGTTAACTACGGTTTGAGTTTCTCCGAAAACATATTGCTTGGTAGCCATTGTGTAAAGAAATGCATTGGATCCGATGTTGTCATTTCCAAGCTTACCCCAGCTGGCTCTTAGCTTTAAATTATCCAACCAGTTAATGTCCTGCATGAAATTTTCTTCTGAAATTCTCCAACCTAAACCTACTGAAGGAGAGTTTCCCCAACGTTGTGTTTTAGAGATTTTTGAAGAACCATCACGACGCATGGTAGCAGTCAACAAATACTTATTGTCATAGGCATAGTTGAAACGACCGATATATGAGTTTCTGGTATACTTGTCACCTCCGTTTCCGTTGGTTGCAGAGGTAACATCTCCTGCATCCAGATACCAGTATTGACTTTGTTCCGGAATACCTTGTCTTGATCCGCCTAACCAACTTGTTTCTGTTTTCTCAGCAGTGGTTCCTGCCATCAGTTTGAAATCGTGCTTGTCACCCAACTTGAATTGATAGGTTAGAATGTTATCCCAAATCCATGTTGAATATTCGCCTCGACCAGTAGAAAGTGATGAGTGTTCACTTTTTTGGTTAGGAGATACTTCGTATTTAGGAGTATAGCTTCTATCCTTAGAGTAAGATGCATCAACACTAAATGTAGATTTGAAGCTTAAGTTTTTCATCAATTCCAGCTCTGCGAACAAGGATCCTTGAATACGGGTTCCCCAGTTGCGGCTATTGTTGTAATGCAGGGTGGCTGCCGGGTTGGCTACATTGTTTTTGATTGTGTAACCAAAGTCACCATTTTCATCTTTAACAGGAACTGTTGGTGACTGGCGATAAGCATCGGTAAATGTTCCAAAAGGAGCATTGTTTGATTTGTATCGGCTAATGCTAAGGTTGTTTCCCAGTTTGATTTTATCGGTAAGCTGGTAAGTATTATTCAATCGCATTGATAGCCTGCTGTAATCATTGGTTTTCAGGATTCCCTGATCCTCCATATATCCCAAAGAGAAAAAGTAAGTGTTTTTTTCACCTCCTCCGTTAACCGACAGGTTGTGCTCTTGAGTAAATGCCTCGCGAGTAATGGCATCCAACCAGTTTGTGTTGTATTTGATTTTCGATAAATCGTAAGGAGCTTCCTGGTTATCGTAAGCTGCTGCTTCGTTTGAATATTCCGCGAACAGTTTGCTGTCAGCCATTTCAACTTCGTTAATGATTTTGTGTACCCCAACTTTAGAGCTAAAGTTCACTTCCATTTTACCTTTAGAACCGGATTTTGTAGTGATAAGAATCACACCATTTGCGGCTCTTACACCATAAATTGCAGCAGAAGAAGCATCTTTAAGGATATCTACCGAAACAATATCTTCCTGATTAATGTTTCGCACATCACCGGTTACAATTCCGTCAACCACGTATAATGGGTCAACACCGGCCTTCATACTACCAATTCCTCGGATACGAACCATTGGAGCTGAACCAGGAGCACTTGAGTTGACAATTTGTACCCCGGCTAATTTTCCCTGAATCGATTGCATTGGAGAAAGAGAGCTAACATTTTTTAGTTCATCTCCTTTTACTCCAACGATAGATCCGGTGATGTCCTTTTTGGTTTGTACCCCGTAACCAACAACCATGACTTCTTCAAGTCCTGTTGCAGAAGCTTCCAATATCACGTTGAGCTTAGTCTGGTTGTTTACAGCAACCTCTTTACTGAGCATACCAACGAAGCTGAAAATTAAGTTTGCATTAGGAGCAACAGAAATGGTGTAGTTTCCATCAATATCGGTTGTTGTTCCTGTGGTAGTACCTTTTACGACAATACTTACACCAGGTATTCCCATTTCATAATCTTGGGATGTTACTTTTCCTGTTACTGTAAGATTTTGTGCCCAAATGGCGCTAGAAAACAGCGTCATAAGGATGATGAGAAGATTTTTTTTCATTAGGAAATGTTATTTAGTTTGGTTATACTATAACTGATTCGTTTTTGTTTTAAATGTATAGGGTAATTGGGCTTTCAACTTGAGCGGCCACATCAATCACATTCACATCTAACTTGGTTTTGGTTATATCCATTTTGATTTCGAAAGTGTATTTATGGTTGGCTGTTAGTTCAGCTGTTGTAAATGTTTTATTAATCGTAGGGAGTACTCCTTCTGCATCGACTAAATTGACAACTACTGTGTAAGTGTCAGTTCCATAATCAGCAATGGAGGTTGCTGGGGGAGTTGTCATTTTCAGATCAGCAATAAAATGCCCTGTGCGCGTTTCTGCAGGAGTATATTTTAAATGTTTATCAGCCCATGATGCTGTTACTTCCGCTTCGATTGTTTCATAATCAGCAGGAATTCCGTCGTCGCCTGTCTGAATAAATTCCACGTCAATTAATACTGTTGTTTGCAGAATAGCAAAAGATAAAGTCGTTACATTGTTTTGTGTAACTGAGAAAGGATTGTAAGCACCTTTATAGAAGGGAGTATCCCATCCGGCACCTCGGTAGTCAGAGTTTCCATCTCCATCGATAACACCAATCCATCCAGAGTCAATGGTAAGGTTAAAGTTGTCTCCCGCTGGCATTAAAATTCCTTCAGCAGGAAAAGTTCCTAGTTTATAAGAACTATTGTTGTAGTCAGTGCCGGTAATAAATACTCCAAAATCGTTGGTTTCCATTCCATATACAGTGTTTGCCTTCGTGCCATTAGACTCTGGGACAACATCCATGGAAACTTGGGGAGTGATTTGTAATGTTCCTGTTTCACTTTCTTCTGTTATATCATGTTCCGAGCAAGACGAGAATAATAGTACAGAAGCTGTAAAAAGACTTGCTATTAATAAACGGGTTTGTGGTAAGGTTTGCATAAATGAAAAAATTTAGTTGAAATGAAAAATGGGTTAATTCGATTCATTGCTTTGTTTTTTACAGCAACAAATATTGGAGGAATAGAAGGTGAAAAAAAAAAAACGACCCAAACTTGAGCCAAACAGGTTTTAAGAGAAGTGCGTTGTGGTTGTTAAGTATCAGTTAGTAAGTGTAGTTGTGTGTTTTTATTGGTTGGTAAAAAATGCACGTAAAATCTCCAATGTTGTGGTAATGTTGTAGTGAGTTTTTGCGATTGAAAACCTTTTCAGAGTATATTTGACACTATAAAAAGAAGAAACCATATTTTCTGTTTGCGTAGAAGGATATATCAACTGTAAAAAGTGATAATGAAAAAATATATTGGTTATTCTTAGTACTCCAACATTAAGTATATGTATATGAAAACTCGATATCATCAAATTATTGTACCATTACTATTTTTCATATGTTTTTTATGTGTGAACATTGGACAGGCAAGAACCAAGCAATTGCTTATGCCTTTTGTGAAGAATTTCTCGAAATTAGAATATAATGGTGCCAATCAGAATTGGGATGTTTGCCAAGGAGTTAATGGAGTAATGTACTTTGCCAATTCAGATGGGTTATTAGAGTATGATGGTGCAAGCTGGAAGTTATATCCCTTACCTGCAGAGCAAATTGTCCGATCTGTTGCTGTAGATTCTGCCGGAAGAGTTTATGTTGGAGCGCATGAAGAGTTTGGGTATTGGGAAAAAAATAAAAATGGACAACTCGAGTATTTTTCTTTGATTGAGTTCGTAGAGGATCACCAAATTAAAAATCAGGATATTTGGAAAATATGTATTTGGGACAATAAGGTGTATTTTCAATCATTTGCAGAAATATTTGTGTATGATGGAGAAAAATTAACCATTATTAATACTCCAGCTAATGTCTTTTCACTCTTTAAAATTAGAGATCGTTTGTTGGTTAGTATCCAGAATATGGGCTTATATGAATTTAAGCAAGACTCATTAGTTGCCTTAAAAGGTACAGACCAGCTATCTCCAAAAACGATTAATATTGCTATACCATATGGAGAAAAGGGTATTCTACTGGGATCAGAACTTGGAGGCCTTTATAAATACGAAAATGAAAAGATGACTCCATGGAAAAATGATGCAGATGATTTCTTGAAGAATTTTCAGCTCAATAAAGCTGCTACGGTTTCCATAAATGATAAGGAGTATTATCTGTTTGGAACTATAACTCAGGGCTTGGTTGTTCTTGATAAGAATGGTGGGATATATAGCCATATTACTAAAGGTCAAGGTTTACAGAATAATACGATTCTTGGAATTAAGGTAGATCAGTATAATAATTTATGGCTGAGTTTGGATAATGGAATAGATTTTATCAACCTGAATTCTTCATTTCGTTATTATCATGATAGGAGTGGGGAGTTGGGTACTGTGTATAGTGCTGCTATTTTTAATGGCAAATTGTATCTGGGAACCAATCATGGATTATATAGTGCTGTTTGGAATGCAAAATTGTTGCAACTTGAGGCAGATTTTACTCTCATAAAAGATACGCAAGGACAAGTTTGGAACTTGAAAGTAGTGGATGATGTACTTTTTTGTGGACACAATAATGGAACATTTCTAATTTCTGAAAAAGGCATTGAGCGCATTTCAAATGTTTCGGGAGGTTGGATTCTTAAAGAGGTTCCTGGCAATCCAGATTTGTTAATTCAGGGAACGTATATAGGTTTGGTTGTTTATAAGAAGAGTGGAGGGCAATGGAGAATGTTTCATATGGTAAAAAGCTATCATGAGCCAACAGAGTTTCTTGAGTTTGACTACAAGGGAAATCTATGGACCAGTCATGCTTATAGAGGATTGTATAAGCTCAAATTGAATTCGGATTTTAGCTCTGTATTAAAAAGTGAATTCTATAACAAAGAGAATGGACTTCCCGATGATTCAAATGTGAATGTTTTTAAAGTTGATCAACAAGTGGTTTTTACAACTAAGGAGAAACTGTTTTCCTATGACTACAATCAAGAGAAGTTAGCTCCATTTAAAAAGTTAAATACGGGACTGAAAGATTTTAAAGATGCTTATAAAATTATCTCTATTGATAGTAGAAATTATTGGTTCTTTAAAAAGGGTAAGTGTGCTCGTGTATTAATGAATCATGGAGAGATAAAAAGTATAGATGCCTTGTCTTTTCAGTTACTAAGAGGAAGTACTCTAGATGGGTATGAGAATATTATAGCATTGGGAAGAGGTGATTACTTGATCTGTCAGGATGCTGGTTTTTCCATTTTTTCATCGCATCAAATGGATAAATCATTATCACTGCAAAATCATCAAGTGATTTTACGCGAAATTTCCTGTAATTCTCAAACCTCAAAGTTGCATCAGGCCTTAGATTTGGAGAATCCCGGAGAAATAGCAAATTCAAAAAATAACATGAACTTTGAATTTTCTCTTCCGGTATACCGTTTTGGAAAATTAAAATACCAATGGAAATTGGAAGGCTATGATGTATTTTGGTCTGATCCCTCTGATCGTACTTTGGTAAACTATTCAAAATTGCCTCATGGTGATTATACATTTACAGTGAGAGCGACAGACAATTATGGGAGTATGTCTAAAATAGCTTCCTATTCGTTCACAATATTGCCCCCATGGTATTTATCCAAGTTGGCTAAAATCATTTATTGGCTTCTGTTTTTTGCTCTTATTGGAGGTTTTCGGGTAGTTTACTACTATAAACTTGATAAGCAAAAAAGAAAGTACTATTTAAAACTTCAGGAGGAGAATGAAGAGAAAATCATTAAGCTAAAGAATGAGCATTTAAGAGAGGAAATTGAGAATAAATCGAAGGAGTTGGCCAATTATACCATGCTGGTTACTAAGAAGAATGACCTGTTAAACCAATTAAAAGAACAGCTGGAGAAGCTGGAAATACATGTAATTGCTGCTACCGCCAAGAAGAGGTTGAAAGACATAAATAAGTTGATTCAATCAGGAATTAGTAGTGAAGAAGACTGGAAGCTATTCAATGAAAATTTTGATAAGGCCAACGAAACATTTCTACAGAATTTAAGAAAGAGATATATCGACTTAACACCGAACGATCTTCGTTTTTGTGCTCTTTTACGCATGAATATGACTTCAAAAGAAATTGCATCATTACTCAATATATCACCTCGTAGTGTGGAGGTGAAGCGATACCGTCTTCGAAAAAAATTAAATTTGGAGCATGAGAAGAATCTAGTGGAGTTTTTAATGGAAGTAAATGAGCAAAATTGATTACCTATTTGTAAACAAGTTGAAATCTCGGTTTAATCGGGTATTAGTATGAATGCTCCTTTTTCTGCAATGGAGTTTTGCCTGTATTTGCCTTAAACTGCTTGTTAAAATAGGATGGACTATTAAATCCACACTCATAGGCAATTTGTGCTACGGTTAGCTTGCCTTCGGCAAGAAGTTTTTGTGCGTAATTGATACGCATCTCATTCAGAAATTCAGAAAATGTTTTTTGTGTCTTACTCTTAAAGAACCGGCAAAAGGCTGTTTTGCTCATATTCGCTACTTTTGCAGCTTCATCTAGGTCAATCTTTTGTTGAAAGTTCTCACTAACGTATTCGTATATCTTATATAGTTTTTGATTGCTACTTTGCTTAAAGGATTCTACAAAACTATCCGACGCCAAATATTCCAGATCTTCTGATTGAGCTATTAATTGAAGGATTTGTAATAGAATAATTATCCTTTGTGAATAATCTGAGCTATGTAGATTTTGTAGGAGCTGGATAATTTTGTATTTGGTACTTCCATCAATACGAATTCCTTTAAATGAATTGATTAGCATTTCTTTGATTCTTTTCATCTCAGGCAATAAAAAGAATTCTTTACCAAAACTATCTTCTTTGAAATGAACCACCCAGGCAATCACTCTTTCTTCTGATTCTTTGCTATAAAACAAATCATCATTTTTCATGATATGAGGTGTATTGGGACCAATAAAGATCATGTCACCATCATTAAAATGATCGATACAATCGCCCACCACCAGGGTTCCATGACTTTTTTCAATGAATATCAATTCATACTCTGGATGGTAATGCCAAGGTACCTCAATGTGTGGTAGTACATCAATTTTTGAACGGAATGAATGTTCCCTTTTGACCGAAATTTCTTCTAAAATTAATGACATGATTGTATTATTTTATCAGTTAAAACCAGCTGTATTTATAAAAACTGCTAATATGTTTTTATTTGGGATGTTGAATTCCCAATTGATACGTATTTCTCTAATGGTAATAATGTATTAGCTTATGTAGTGGCTTAGTATAGTGATGATGCAAATATAGTACAATTAAATGATAAAATAGTAAAATGCATTTACTGGAAAATCAAAGAGATTTGTCTTGCAATAACTCAAACGATTGAAATAATAAGATATGGTATCAATAAGTACAAATATCAGCTCGGAAAAAACCGGTGCTAAAGGCGGAATGAATTATAAGGGTGCATTGGCATTGCTAACTTCATTATTTTTCATGTGGGGATTTTTAACCTGTATGAACGATATTCTAATTCCTCACTTAAAAGGATTATTCGATTTATCAATTACGCAGGCAATGCTTGTGCAGTTCACATTTTTTGGGGCTTACTTTCTAATGTCTTTGCCAGCTGGTTGGATTATTGGCAAGATTGGATATAAAATGGGAATTGTAACAGGATTAACAATAGCAGGTATTGGGGCAGCAATGTTTTTTCCTGCAGCCAATTTCTTATCCTACGGATTCTTCTTGTTTGCATTATTTGTTCTTGCATCTGGAATTGTTGTATTGCAGGTGGCTGCAAATCCGTATGTAGCGGAATTGGGTACACCTGAAACTGCATCGAGTAGATTGAATCTTACTCAGGGATTTAATTCACTAGGAACAACGGTAGCTCCAATTTTTGGTGCTTGGTTAATTCTTGATAATACTGCAACTGATAGTGTAGGAAAGGCAGAAGCAGTTCAGATGCCTTACGTAGGTTTGGCGTTAGCTTTAATTGTAATTGCAGTAATTTTTGCATTTGTAAAGCTTCCTAAAATTCAGGATGCCGAAGAAGAAAAAGCTGAAGGATCAGCTTGGAAGTTTCGTCATTTGGTTTTAGGAGCAATAGGAATATTCACATATGTTGGAGCCGAGGTTGCAATCGGTAGTGCTTTGGTGATGTACTTTGGTGATGAGGGCTTACATTTATTTGGTGAAGCCGAAGCAGCCACATATGTTTCTGTATTTTGGGGAGGTGCCATGGTAGGCCGATTTATTGGTTCTGCAGTTATGCAAAAAATGTCGGCAGCCAAAGTATTGGCATTTAATTCGGTTATGGTTGTAGCCCTAATTTTAATTAGTATGATGACAACTGGATATGTTGCACTATGGAGTATTGTATTGGTTGGATTATTCAACTCAATCATGTTCCCAACCATTTTTACCTTGGCAATTGATGGACTGGGAAAGCATACCAGCCAGGGATCAGGGATCTTGTGTCTTGCCATTGTAGGAGGAGCAGTTGTTCCTATGATTATGGGTATTTTGGCTGATAGTTTTGGTCTTGCTAATTCTTTTGTTGTTGCAATTTTGTGTTATGCATATATATTGTATTACGCATTAAAAGGACACAAACATTAGGACATTTATTAATAGAAGAAAAGTATTGAAATGAAGGAAGTTGCTTTAGGAATAGATATAGGAGGAACCAATACTGTTTTTGGATGTATTGATCGTGAAGGGAATTGTTTGGTTACAGGCAGCATACCAACACAAAATCATGATGACATTAATAAATACCTTGATGATTTATTCGAACTTGTTCAGATTAAGTTGAAGGAGTATGAAGGTGTTTTAAATATCATTGGAGTAGGAATTGGTGCACCCAATGCAAGTTATTATACGGGTACGATTGAAAATGCTCCGAATTTAAAGTGGAAGGGAAGTGTTCCTTTGGTTGATTTGGTTAAAGAGCGTTTGGATGTTCCGGTAATGATTACCAATGATGCCAATGCTGCTGCAATGGGAGAAAAAGTATTTGGTGCAGCAAAAGACATGAACAACTTCATGGTAATAACACTTGGTACCGGATTGGGAAGTGGTATTGTGGTAAATGGAGATTTGCTATACGGGCACGATGGCTTTGCAGGAGAAGTTGGACATATGATTGTTCGCAAGAGTGGACGCGAATGTGGATGTGGAAGAAAAGGTTGTTTGGAAACCTATGTTTCAGCTACAGGAGTAAAACGATCGGTATATAAATTATTGGCAAGACATTTAGGTGATAGTGAACTTAGAGATATTCCTTTTAGTGAATTAACTGCCAAAATGGTTGCTGAAGCTGCTGGTAGAGGAGATCTTGTTGCAAACGAGACTTTTGCTTATACCGCTCAAATGTTGGGTGAAGTTTTGGCAAATGTAGTAGCGGTTACCAGTCCAAAAGCAATTTTCTTATTTGGAGGTCTTGCCAAAGCTGGAGATATCTTGTTTGAACCAGTAAGAGAAACTCTAGAGAAAAATTTAATGCCTATATATAAAGGAAAAATTCAAGTTCTGCCTTCAGGAATTAAGGATAATGCTGCCGTATTGGGAGCTGCTGCCTTAATATGGAATAAGAATTAAAAGATAATCGATTGCCTTCGGAGTTTTTCGAGGGTACACCCTCCAGCCTGCCTTGTGCAGGCTTTTTTTGTAGAATCCTTTTCTACAAAGTGTGGAATCTTTACCACAGGTTTTTGTCCGAACCATCCTCCATATTTTAATGTGCCAAAAAATAAAAAAGAGCTAAAGTGTAAGATTATCAATGTTTAAGTGGGTTTTGTGATTTTCTTTTGGCATGAAAAATATTTACGGCACAGTATTCTCATATAGTATTTGTGAATTTGAATTGATGTAAACCTGTTTAAAAAATTAAGAATTATGAGAAAGTTAGTATTTGCATTATTAGTGTTACCATTTTTTACAGCTTGTAACCAAAAAGAATTAAAACAACTTCGTGAGCAGAATCAACAGTTAACTGTAATGGCTCAAGAGAAAGATTCTACTATCGATGAGTTTGTTGAGTCGTTTGATGTTATTGCAGCAAACCTGAACATCATTAAGGAGAAAGAACAGATCATTTCTGTTAGTGCCAATGAGAATCCTTCAGTTGGACAGAAAGAACAAATGGTAAATGATTTGAACCTAGTTCGTGAGTTGTTGGAAGAAAACAGAGCTAAAATTGAAAGCCTGGACAAGAAGTTGAAGAACAGCTGGTACCAAAACTCGAAACTAAAGAAATTGGTTGCTGGTTTAAAATCACAAGTTGAAGAGAAAGATGCTTCTATCGCAGCATTATCTGATCAAGTTGCTCAATTGAACGTTGAAGTTGAAAACTTGAATGGACAAGTAACTGAGTTAAATGGTACTGTTGTAGCATTGAACACCGAGAACGAAAACAAGGCAAAAATTATTGAAGAGCAAACTACTGACTTGAATACAGCACACTATGTGATTGGCGATATCAAGGAATTGAAAATGAAACAAGTGGTTACTAGCCAAGGTGGATTATTGGGAATTGGTGCTACAAACAAATTGAACCAAAAAATCAATCCTGAGAACTTTAACCAGATTGACATTACCCAAACTACAACAATTCCAGTATCAGGTAAAAAAGTTAGCCTGGTAACTTCACACCCAAGTGATTCTTACAGATTAGAAGGAACAGAAAAAGAGATTGAAGCAATTACAATCTTAAACCCTGAAGAATTCTGGAAAGCTTCAAAATACTTAGTTGTTGCAGTGAAATAATATATACAAACAGAGCTTGTATTCAAAAGCATCCCAATTAGGGATGCTTTTTTGTTTTGCATCGTTTTGACTTTTACTACTCAAGGCGTTTGGGTAATGCTACCCAAGTTGCTTGAGTAAGCTGCCCAAGTTGCTTGAGTAATACTGCCCAAGTTGCTTGAGTAGACTGCTCAATGTGTTTGGGTAAGCTGCTCAAGTTGTTTGAGCAAATAATTTGTCATCGTACGATCTTTGGCTCCTGTGAATTTGTAGATCACAGGATTGGAGTATAGGATTTATAATCCGATTTATTGAATTGAAAATTCAGAACTCTACTGTCCCTGATTACAAATCAGGGACAGCGATAGATGTCTTTGTTTTACCTGAACACTTTGTTATCATATATTCTCGAAACTACTAATAATATGATTGCCACGAGTGCCGGAGCGAATTCTCCATCTTGCGCAATAATGTGGGCAAAAAAGGCAAGTACAAAATCGAAGAAAAATCCGGCGTAAGCCCATTCCTTTAATAATTGCGATTTTTTAGATAGTATGGCAATTAATCCTAACAGTTTGGCTACAGCTAAAGGATAAATTACAAAAGTTGGGAATCCTAATTTTAGAAAAGTTGCACTCACCATTTCGTAATTCATAAAATACATGCCTGCCGACATTAACATTAAGGCAGTAAGTAATCCGGTTGCGGTCCAATAAATAATTTTATTTCGCTTTTCCATTGTGTTTTTATTTATACCATTAATATTAAAAAGTTATTTAAGGATAATGCCGATAGATACTTAAAGAACAATAACAAATGGAATGAAGTTGTTGTTCTCCCGATAATTATCGGGATTAAATACGAATCGGTATTAAAATGATTTCAGTTAACATGAAGATATAATTATTGCATTAGATAAAGTGTTAAGCAATTGCTAAACTGTAGTAAATGTAAGATTGCCGACAAATATATTTGGTTAATGGGTTCTGTTTCATGATAAGCAAATAAGCTATTTAATAGCGAATCTGTCTGATTTTTCGTAAATTAAAGAGACTCCCTTTATCTATTAAAATGCAGTAATGCATACTTCTGTTTTGGATTTTGTTACGGTTTAAAGTTGTTGGATATGTCCATTTTAAGAAATGAAATTAAGAATAACCTCACTCAATTAAAGGATGAAATAGATCAGATTTTTGCAGGAGGAAGAGATACTGTTCTTTCCGAAGTTACGGTAGGACAAGTGTATGGTGGAATGAGAGGATTAACAGCATTGGTTTGTAATACTTCCTTTGTTGATCCGTATTCAGGTCTTCACATTGGTGAATATACGGTTGAGGAACTTGCCGATAGGTTTCCCGAAGAGATATTCTTTTTGTTGTGTACAGGAAAATTACCGGGGCCAGATTTTTTGTCGGAGTTTCGGAATGAATTGAATGAAAGATCCGGTGTACCTCAATATACTTGGGACATGTTAAGGGTATTGCCAAAGGATACTCACCCAATGAGCATGTTAAGTTTGGGAATTTTATCGATGGAGCAAGAATCGATATTCAAGAAGAATTATTTAAAAGGCATTGCTAAGGCTGATTATTGGAAATATACTTTAGAGGATGCTTTAAATGTAATCGCCAAATTACCTGAATTGGCAGCAGGAATTTATAGAATCAGGTTTTGTGATGGTAAACTAATTGCCAGAGATCCAGAATTGGATTGGGCGGCAAATCTAGCATTAATGCTTGGTTTACCCGGTTCAGGTAAAGAATTCGCGAATTTGATGAGACTCTACCTGGTTTTGCATTGCGATCATGAAGGTGGTAATGTGAGTGCTTTTACTTCAAGAGTTGTGAATTCGGCATTGTCTGATTTGTACTATGCGATTTCAGCAGGATTAAATGGCTTGGCTGGTCCGCTTCATGGCTTGGCAAATCAGGAATGTTTACGATTTATATTGGCGATAAAAGAAAAGTGTGGCGATGATGTGGATGAAAATCAGGTGAAACAATTTGTATTGGATACTTTGGATGCAGGAAAGGTAATCCCAGGTTATGGTCATGCAGTTTTAAGGGTAACCGATCCGAGATTTAAGGAGTTCATGAATTTTGGGAAGCAGTATTGTGCAGATGATGCTTGTTACCAGATTGCTGAAAAGCTATTTCATGTAGTTCCTGACATTTTAAAAACCTATAAAGGTGGAAAAGTAGCTAATCCATGGCCAAATGTGGATGCGGCTTCAGGATCCTTATTGTATAAGTTTGGCTTAAATCAGTTCGATTTTTATACTGTTTTATTTGGTGTTTCAAGAGTTTTAGGCTTTTGTGCACAGAATATTCTAGCCCAAGGTCTGGGGCAACCCATCATTCGTCCCAAAAGTGTTACCAACAAATGGGTGGCAGAAAAACTAATGGAAAACAAGGTGAATTCTTGAGTTGATTTCTGTTTATCGATTTAAGCAGAGGCATGCTACCGCCGAGAGCAGGGGTATGCTCCCATCGAGAGCAGGGGTGTGCTCCTATCGAGAGCAGGGGTGTGCTCCTATCGAGAGCAGGGGTGTGCTCCTATCGAGAGCAAGGGTGTGCTCCTACCGAGAGCAAGGGTATGCTCAAATAGAAGATGTTTTGATATGTAAATGGTATAATTATCTTTGCGGTTCAGAAACAGTTTTAATTTGTTTTTAGAGTTTTTTATTGATGAAAAATGAAGGGTAACAAGGCAAATTTCATAAGAATAGTGGTTCTATTTAAATGGAATTTAACGAAGTTAGGCTTCATTTCTTCATATAAAAAGGCTGAAGGATAAATTATAAACGGTTTCTATTAATTAAACCAAAAAGATGATTACTGTAGATTCATTAGCTGTTGAGTTTGGCGGAACAAGCTTGTTTAAAGATATTTCATTTGTAATTAATGAGAAGGATAGAATTGCTCTAATGGGAAAAAATGGAGCGGGAAAATCTACACTTCTTAAAATTATTGCAGGAGTTGATACACCAACTCGTGGTCGTATTTCGACACCAAAGGATAAGACCATTGCATACCTTCCTCAGCACTTAATGACAACGAATACCAGAACTGTTTTTGAAGAAACGGCTCAGGCTTTTGCTCATATTTTCGAAATGGAGAAGCAGATTGAAGAGATGAATGCTGAGTTGGCTTCAAGAACTGATTTCGAATCGGAGAGCTATTACAAGCTGATTGAAGATGTATCTACTTTAAGTGAGAAATTCTATTCCATCGAAGAAACCAATTACGATTCGGAGGTAGAAAAAACACTAATCGGACTAGGTTTTGAGCGAGATGATTTTACTCGCCCAACCAGTGAGTTTAGTGGCGGTTGGAGAATGAGAATTGAATTGGCAAAGATTCTTCTGAAAAAGCCTGATTTGATTCTTTTGGATGAGCCTACCAACCATCTGGATATTGAATCGATTCAATGGTTGGAAGATTTTCTGATTAACTCGGGAAAAGCGGTTATGGTAATTTCTCACGACCGTGCTTTTGTCGATCGAATTACTTCGAGAACCATTGAAATTACAATGGGGCGTATTTACGATTACAAGGCTTCTTATTCGGAGTACCTGGAATTAAGAAAGGATAGAAGAGCACATCAGCAAAAGGCTTACGATGAGCAACAGAAAATGATTGCTGAGAACAAAGCTTTTATTGAACGATTCAAGGGAACTTATTCTAAAACCTTGCAGGTGCAATCGCGAGTTAAGATGTTGGAAAAACTTGAGATTGTAGAAGTGGATGAGGAAGATACTTCCGCATTGAGATTGAAATTTCCACCTTCGCCTCGTTCAGGAAACTATCCGGTAATTATGGAAGAGGTTAGCAAAGTCTACGATGAGCATTTGGTATTTGAAAATGTGAATTTTACATTGGAAAGAGGTGAGAAGGTTGCTTTTGTTGGTAGAAATGGTGAAGGGAAATCAACGTTGGTTAAAGCCATTATGCAGGAGATTGATCATGGAGGAACCTTAACTTTAGGGCACAATGCTATGATTGGATATTTTGCTCAGAATCAGGCATCATTAATGGATGAGGATTTAACTGTTTTTCAAACTATTGATCATGTAGCCGTAGGAGATATCAGAACAAAAATTAAGGATTTATTGGGTGCGTTCATGTTTGGTGGCGATAATTCAACCAAAAAGGTAAAAGTACTTTCGGGGGGAGAAAAAACTCGTTTGGCAATGATTAAACTGTTGCTTGAGCCAGTGAACTTGTTAATTCTGGATGAGCCTACCAACCATTTAGATATGAAGACCAAAGATATTCTAAAATCGGCATTGAAAGATTTTGATGGGACCTTAATTGTTGTATCTCACGATCGTGATTTCCTTGATTGCTTGGTGGATAAGGTATATGAATTTGGCAACCAAAAAGTAAAAGAGCACTTGGGAGATATCAACTCTTACTTATCGACTAAGAAAATGGAGAATTTAAGAGAGTTGGAGCGTAAGAATTAATTCAACTCTTTTGACTTGCTCACCTTTACTTGAATAACACCTGTGAATGGAATGGTGAAAAAGAATGTAGAGCCTTGATCTATTTCAGATTTTAGGCTCATTGTTCCACCAAGTAGGTGCACCAAACCTTTGGTAATACTTAAACCAAGACCATTACCTTCGCGGTATTCATTACGAGTAACCTGAGCGAACCTTTCAAATATCAAGTTGAGTTGATCTTTTGGAATTCCGCAGCCCGTGTCCTTAACGTAGAATTCTAATTCGTCGTATTTTGTTTTGTAACCGAATTCTATCTGTCCTTCATCGGTAAATTTTAATGCATTACCTAATAAATTGTTACAGATTTGAGTAAATCTTAGTGTATCCGTTTCGATAATATAATCTTTTGATTCATCCGGAATATATATATGTGATTCAACCGAATTTTCAGGCTTTGAATCTAGTGTATTTCTGAATACACTTGCTATTTCTTTGATTAGGTCATTTACCGATACACTTTCAAACGATACCTTTAACTGATTGGATTCGATGTGTGAAATATCGATAATATCATCAATGATTCTTAGTAATTGCTCCCCCGAGCTATTTATAATTTTTGAATAAAGTTCTTGTTGTTTTGCACTAATATCTGGAGTTGAAATTAAATCTGTAAAACCAAGAATGGAATTCAAAGGAGTTCTTATTTCATGGCTCATATTCGCAAGAAAGGCTGTTTTTAGTTGATCACTTTCTTCTGCTTTTTTTCTGGCAATTACCAGTTCTTGTTTGGTTTTACGTAGTTCCGATATATCATGAATAATTGAAAAAAGAAGTTTCTTTTCTTCAAAAACCATTGCTTCAGAATATACTTCAACATCCCTAATTTCGCCGCTTGCCAGTTTGTGCTTAAAAATATATACAGAACTTGTTTTCGCAGTTGCTTGCATTGCTTTACTTAGATGTTCAGTAGGCAAAGTGTTAATTTCGCCAATTGACATTGATGTTAGAGTTTTGTAATCATAGCCATAAAATTTTACTGCAGCAGCATTAGCATCAGTAATCTGTCCGTTTGTTGGTTCGATAAGCATCATAATAGATTGATTGTTTCTAAAGATGGCTTTGTATCTTTTTTCGCTTTCGGATAACTGATAGGTTCTTTTGGTTATAACTTGTTCAAGAGAGTCATTAATTTCTTGTAGTTTGTTTTCTCTTTTTTCAACCTCACTTGTATAAAAACGAAAGGTTTTGGTTAGATGTTTTTTATAAAAAAGAGCAATTAATAATGTAATCAGAAGGGTAAGACCAATTAAAACAAGAGTTAAGTTATTTCTTTTATGTCCAAGGAGCTCATCATGTTTTAACTCATTTTCAATTAGTGTATCAATATCATTTAAATAGATTCCTGTAGCAACAATCCAATCATACTTCTTATATAGCTTGGCGTAGCTTAGTTTTTGCGAAATTTGGTCTGTTTTGAATTCTTTAAACCAGTATGTAAAAAACAATTCTCCATACTTTTTTACACCTTGTAATTCTGTTAAGTAAGGTGTATTTCCTTTAATATCGGTAGTATGGGTTGAAAGAAATTGACCTTCGGTTTCAGGCAGGTTTGGGTGAACCTCTCGAATAGCATAATCATCACCACCTTCGTAGTTAATTATTTTATTGATCCAAATGTATCCGGAATCAACCAAGGTATTTTGCCTGATGTGATTTTTGATGTATTTTTTTACCTGGCTTCTGACATAGGCTGAATCACCAGGAAATTTATTACTGAAAAACTCTTCTATTTGTTTGATTTCAACAATGGTTCTGTCTACAGCAGTTTTTAAATAATCTTTTTTAGCTTGTATTATTTGACTCTCTATTTGCTCTATATGTTCTTGATTGATCTGATTAATTTGGCGATTATAGATGAACCAAAAAGAAGTTGTAAAAATTACAATGATGATAATAAGAGAAACGAAAAAGCTCTTGGTAATATCTTTAGGGGCAATATCTGATTTTTTTTTCTGATTCAATTTATTGTGCAAAAAGTTTGAAGTAAGAGGTCATAAAAATGAATGTTAAGTAAATTTAGTAAATGAATAGTTATTTAACAAATTAATTTAAAAGTAAAGGCCTTGATAGATTATTACCAAGGCCTTTTTTATTTTATACTAATAGGGATTATTAGAATTTTTCATCGTATTTGGTCCAAAGTCCATCGCCTATTTCCCATGCTTTGTCTACCACTTCATTACCCAATTGGATACTTCTATTGGTTAAAAACTCCTTGCGTTTTTTCTTACTCATTTTAGCTACCTCTTTGTCGATTGCAGCTTGTTCTTCGAAATATTGTTTCTGAAGAGGAACAAAAACTGTATCAACATCATGTCTCATATCACCCCAGCGTTGTGCTGTTAGAGTACCTAAACGATTGAAGGCCCACCAAGCAGATTTGCGTGTATAACCCGTTCTGCGAGCTTTTACTTTGTAGGATTCAGCCAAATCGGTAGTTCCTGCATATACAGGAATGTAAATTGATGTTGCAACATTATCCTGTGCCAACCAAACAATTCCTCCAACTTCATCAGGCAACCAATCTCTACACTGAATAATGGTTGCATACATGGTATACCAACGAGCAATGGTTCTCTCGCCAAGTTCACCCCAACCTCCGTTTACACGGAAAAGACGGTTCATATCATAAGGCATGAAAGGGTTTGCAAATGGAGACAATACTTCTTTACCATCTTTATCTGCTTGCTTAATGTTTTTCACAAAGTTATATGGAGTTCCTTCATAGTAATCCTTAAATATTTCTACCAACTTATCCATTGTGATTTTTTCATCTGGTTGAACCGAGAATGGATAATCTTTGTCATTGGCATCTAGCTTTAAAGAAGGAGCAGCCATTGAAAGTACTCTCCACTCTCTTCTGCGAGAAGCTAATGATAGGCGGCTTTTAGGAGCATAAGCATAGTTCCATTTAAAAACTTCACCTTCTTTCCACCAACCATTTTCTTTGGCAACCGAATAAATGTTTTTCGATGCCATAAAATGCTCTTTATCTTCTAAGTTGATTTCTTTGATGGTACTTGCATTTGCGTTTACCGAAATGTGATTGTCAGGTACGCGCTGAGCAACCCAAACTGCACCTACTTTTCCTTTACCAGGACCTACAACTTCAAAATGCCAAACTTCTTTTTTATCGGCAATGGTCAAACATTCTCCGTAATCTCTCCAACCATATTTTATTAATAGTTCATCAGCTAATTGAATTGCTTCTCTTGCAGTTGTGCATCTCTCAAGCATTAATTGTTGTAAGCGCTGACAATCGATTAAACACTCTTTCGAGAACAATTCTTCACGCCCACCAAAGGTAGATTCGCCAATTGCCAATTGCTTTTCGTTGATACAAGGGTATGCAGTATTAAAAAACTGGTAAGTTTTTTCAACTTGGTCGATTTCTCCTATCTTTTTGTGCTGGTATGTTGGCATTGCTAAACTATCGTATGCCGATCTTTCATACAAAGCAAACTTACTTCCTTTATTGTACTTCTTCGAAGGTGTAACATCCATCCAAGCACGTGTTCGGTGGCTATCATCTGTGTGAGAAGTGATAACTGATCCGTCAATTGTGGCTAGTTTTCCAACAGTTACTGTGGTACAACCTTCTGGCACCCCGTTTTGCCAATCCGATTTGTCCTGTGCCATTGTATTTGTCGAAACCAGCAATACAATGGCTAGAAATAAATTTCTTAGATAATAATTCATGTTTAGTTAGTTGTGTTTTAGTGATCTTGTATTAAAGGATTTAGCAGTTGTGCTAATTGCTTACTGAACCAGGTAAATTCCTGTATCCTCAATGGTAATTAGCTTTTGTTTGTACAAGAGACCAATTGCCTTTTTAAAATTTTTCTTACTCATTTTAAGCGAGTAGTAAATGTCTTCTGGAGAACTCTTATCATTCAAAGGAATGAATCCTTCTTCTTCTTTTAATAAATCAAGTATTTGTTGTCCTGATTTAGGAACCTCGTTTGCATATCCTTGTTGTTGAAGGCTAACATCAATCTTTCCATCGGGACGGATTTTCTTAATATATGCCTTTCTTTTATCTCCAATTTTCAGGTGGCCAAAAACTTCATTCTTGTACACCATTCCCAAGGCATCATCATTAATCAATACCTGAAAGCCCAATTCACTTCTTTTTCCAACTAATATATCTACTTCGTCTCCTTCGTTATACGAGATTTCATTTTCGCGAAGAATTCTTTCAATTTTAGCCGTAGCTACAATTCTTCCTGTAGCATTATCCAAATAGATGTACACCAGGTACGAAAGATCTACCTGCATTTTATCTCTTTGCTCGCTAAACGGAACAAGCAGATCTTTGGCCAATCCCCAATCTAAAAATGCACCTACATTGGTTACCGATTTTACTTTTAGAACAGCAAATTCCCCAACAATGGCTTTAGGTTTTAGCGTTGTGGCTATAATTCGATCTTCCGAATCTCTATATATAAATACTTTAATTTTGTCGTCAATTTGTGTTTTTGGCGGAACATATTGATTTGGCAGCAAGATCAAAGCTTCATCTTCACCTTCTAAAAACACTCCAAAGTCAACCAATTTGGCAACTTTTAATTCTGCATATTGTCCAATAATACTCACGAGGTATATTTTTAATTGATTCCAAGCTAGAATAGAATCATAGATTGATAATTAACAGCGTAAAAGTAAGCAACTTTTTAAGAATTTACTCGGACAAAATTGAAAAGAGAAGAATGACAGAAATTTAAAAATACAAAGCTTGGTTTGAACTTGATGTTATTCTTGTTTTTAATTCAAATCGGAAAAATGTTTATGTTGTAGAGCATGTTTGCTAGAATCGATAAAATAGGAATGGGTATTTTTCTACTTGTTTTAATAAACAGTAAATGAAAATGGTTAAGTAGGGGTGTTCTGTGCTTGAACCCACGAAGCTATCCATTATTATTGAGTTTTTTCAAAAATGTAAAGTTAAGATGGTAATTTTCGATATCGATTGCGAATTTTGGTCCTTATTATTAGGGAAAAATATCAGTATTAAACATGAGTGTTTATACCCATAAAATCAGCTATTGTAGAACATGCACGACTTAATAGAGAAATAATTCCTTATTTAAGAATAGTTTTTATTTTTGATGAGTGATCAAGAAATCGTGGATTTTGAGATTGATAAAATAACTCTCTCTCGAGTTAATTTGATATAAGAATTCAATAAATCAGGGTATGAAAAAGAGGAAATTATTAGTTAGAGATCTAACATTAAGAGATGGTCAGCAATCTCTTTTTGCAACCAGAATGCCTCAGGCAGAGATAGAGAAAGTTTTGCACTTGTATAAAAAGGCGAACTTTTATGCGATGGAAGTATGGGGTGGCGCAGTACCTGATTCTGTAATGCGTTATTTGAATGAGGATCCTTGGTACCGTTTAGAGTCCATTAAGAAAGAGATTGGCGATGTTTCCAAACTTACGGCCTTATCTCGCGGACGCAATCTATTCGGATACAGTCCATATCCTGAATCAGTAATTGAAAAGTTTAATACACAAGCTGTAAAATCAGGATTGGGTATTATGCGTATTTTCGATTGTTTGAACGATATTGAAAATATGAAGTCGACCATTAAGTATGTGAAAGCTGCTGGAGGTATGGCCGATTGTGCAGTATGTTATACTGTAGACTCTAAATTTCCTGAGAAAAAAGAGGATAGAGACAGACTTACCATTAAGAATCTTCCGGATCAGATCTTTGACCTGGAATATTTTGTGAACCTGGCGAAAAAATTGGAGGCTCTTGGAGCTGATATGATTTCATTGAAAGATATGGCCGGCCTGGCTTCACCTTCTCGTGCGGGTCAAATTATTCGTCGATTTAAAGAAGAGTTAAGTATTCCTGTTGATTTCCATTCTCACTCTACACCAGGTTATGGTTTGGCTTCGGCTTTAACTGCCATTATTAATGGTGTGGATGTTATCGATACCAACATCATGAACTTTGCAGGAGGATCCGCAGCTCCTGCGTACGAGTTGATTTACTTGTTCTGTCAGAAGTTGGGCATTGAATTGGATGGAAATCCTGAGGTAGTGGTTGAAATCAACAAAATTTTGAAAGAGATTCGTGCGAATGCTTTGGCTGAGGTGGATAGCTACAAGCAGTTCCCAATTGAATTTGATATTACAAAAGATAAGCTTCCTGCTGAGATCGATCAACTATTCGATGAGGCAATAGAATATGCTAAAGCTGATAAAGAGGCTGAGCTTCTGGATGCTTGTCATGCAATTGAAAAATATTTTAATTTCCCGGCTCCTAACGAAATGGTTAAGAAGGCGGAAATTCCTGGTGGTATGTACACAAATATGCTGAACCAGTTGAAGGCTTTAGGTTTGGAAACCCTGCTTGAGAGAGTGTTAGAAGTGGTGCCAGTGGTTCGTTTGGACGCAGGTTGTCCGCCATTGGTAACCCCTTCTTCACAAATTGTAGGCGTACAGGCGGTAAACTGTGTTATCGATGAGAACTCGGGTCGTCCGTTCTATACAAATGTATCCAACCAGTTTTTTAGCTTGGTAAAAGGAGAGTATGGTACTACTCCAATCGAAATTGCTCCTGAGTTTCGTGAAAAGATCACTGGAAAGCCAGAGAGAGAAGATTATGATGTAAACAATTACCAGGCACCTGAAAATCCAAATCTGCCACAATACGGAAATGTGAAATTGGCTGTTGACGATAAAGAATACATGCTTTTGGAATTATTTCCGTTGGTAGCAAAAGGATATTTGGAAGGGAAGCGCAAGGATGAATTTGAAGCCCAAAGAGTAGAAAATCGCAAGAAAATTACTGCTGAAAGAGCTGCAATTAAGAGAACCCGCAAACTGAAGATTCGTGATTTGACATTGCGTGATGGTCAGCAATCACTGTTTGCAACTCGTGTGCCACAACACGAAATAGACAAGGTTCTTCCTTTGTATAAAGATGCAAACTTCTACGCACTAGAGGTTTGGGGAGGTGCAATTCCCGATTCGGTAATGCGTTATCTGAACGAAGATCCATGGCATCGATTGGAATCCATCAAGGAAGTAATTGGTGATGTTTCACATCTAACAGCATTGTCGCGTGGCAGAAACTTATTTGGTTACTCGCCTTATCCTGAGTCGGTAATCGAGGGTTTTAACAAGAATGCTGTGAAATCAGGTTTGGGTATCATGCGTATTTTCGATTGTTTGAACGATGTGAAGAACATGGAAACTACCATCAAGTATATGAAAGAGGCAGGAGGTATTGCCGACTGTGCGGTTTGTTATACGGTAGATCCAAAGTTCACCAATAAACAAAGATGGAAGGCCCTTTTATCAGGAAAGAAATTGCCTAAGAAGATTTTCGATGTAAATTATTTCGTGAACAAGGCCAAGCAAATGGAAGCGCTTGGCGCGGATATGATCACTGTGAAGGATATGGCAGGATTGATTCCTCCATCATTATCGGGTAAGATCGTGAAGCGATTGAAACAAGAGCTTAATGTTCCGATTGATTTCCACACCCACTGTACTCCAGGTTATGGTCTGGGAGCTGTACTAATGGCCATAGTGAACGGTGTGGATGTGGTAGATACCTGTATGCTGAACTTTGCAGGAGGTCCTGCTGCTCCATCATTCGAAATAATTCAGCTTTTCGCTGATAAATTAGGTTTGGATACTGGAGTGAATCTCGATTCTGTTGTTGCCATTAACAAGGAATTGAAGGGAATCCGTGAAAGAATTGCTGAGTTCGATTCTTATAAAATGTTCCCATTAGAGTTCGATATTACTGCTGATTATCTTCCGAAAGAGATTGATGCATTATTCGATAAAGCTATTGAATTGGCTAAAGCCGATAAAGAAGAAGAGTTGTTGGCAACCTGTCATGCAATCGAGAAGTACTTTAATTTCCCTGAACCAAATGAGAAAGTGAAAGCTGCAGAGATTCCAGGAGGTATGTATACCAACATGTTGGCTCAGCTAAAAGCACTTGGTTTGGAAGATTTACTGCCAACCGTATTGGAGAAAGTACCTGAGGTTCGTGTAGCTGCAGGTTGTCCTCCCTTGGTAACTCCATCTTCACAAATTGTAGGAGTTCAGGCAGTAAACTACGTATTGGATGTGAATAGTGGTAAGGCTCCATATACGAACGTAAACAACCAATTCTTTAATTTGGTAAAAGGAGAGTATGGGGAAACACCAATAGCTATCGATCCGGAATTCCGTCATAAAATTTGTGGACAAAGTGAGGCTACCGATTATGATGTAAACAAGTATCAGGCTCCTGAGAATCCTGTCTTGCATGAGTTGGGAGGAGTGAAGCTTGCCGAAAACGAGAAAGAAATGTTGCTGTTGGAGTTGTTTCCAACTGTAGCGACTCCATTCCTGAAGAACAGAAAAGCGGATGCTTATTACGAAAAAGTAGCTGTAGAAGAGAATGAAAAGCAAAGGATTATTGAGGAGAAGAAAGCTGCTTATGCTGCAATTCCAATAGAAGAAAAATATGAAATGTTACTTCGTGGATTGTACAGCTTGGCTGGGGATTCTAAACAGGCTACTGGTGAAATCACTCAACCAGAAGAGAAAGAGTCGAAACTTGATATCAAAACCAAAGAAATACTTACGGCACAAAAGCCAAAAAGCAGATTAGTAGGGTAGTTTTCTATTATATTTTTTATACACAACTTAAAAGTGCTATTCCTTATGGAGTAGCACTTTTTGATTTGTCTTAAATTCTGTTTCGGATAATGCTTTTTTACTGCAATTCTTCTGTTTTAGTAATGTGGTAATGACAATATAAATAAGTTCTTACTATCACAATTAAAAGTAGTACCTAGCATATTTAAAAGTTCTACCTATCACTTTGTAAAGTTCTTACTACAACTTTAACAAGTTCTAGTAAGAACTTTGGTAAGCGGTAGTAACAATAATTTGAAGTGATGATAGTTAAAACAGGAAAAGACTGTTCCTTATTGGGGATACAGTCCTTTGAAATATCATCAAGTTTGTATTGTTTGGCTATTCATATTTCAATGCATAAACAGGATCTTTTCTGGCTGCATTATAGGTTTGCCAACTAACGGTGATGATTGCAATCAAGATGGCAATTACTCCTGCCAATGCAAATATCCACCAACTTAGATCAATTCGATAAGCAAAGCTCTTTAACCAGTCATCGGCAGCGTAAAATGCAATTGGAGATGCAATTACGAAAGCCATAGCTACCCATACAACATACTCGGTGATTAGTTGCAGCATGATTTCCAAGGAACTTGCTCCATTGGCTTTTCGAATTCCTATTTCTTTGGTTTTGTGTTGTATGCTATAGGATGACAAGGCATACATTCCAAGTATTGAGAGTAGAATAGAAAGAATAGAAAATAGGGTCAAGGCTTTCATTTCATTGTACTGGTTTCGGTAAATTTTGAAATAGCTATCACTCAGAAATTCATATTTCATTGGGTGATCTGGATACATCTGACTCCAAGTTTCTTGCAAATTCTTAAGCGCTTTAGAGGTGTTGTTTTTATCAATTTTAACCAGAAAAGTACTGTTGAAAATACGTTTTAAACCAATAACTTCTGCTTTTTCTTCCGAGAACATGTCGGCATAATGCAAGTCCTTGATTACGGCAACAATCTCACCTTGTTTAAAATAGGTTTGAGATATGAAATTGTATTTGAACTGTTTTCCTATGGCATCTTGAGGATTTGTAAAGCCCAACTTTTTGGAAGCGGATTCATTTAAAATGTATTGTTCTTTAAAATTACGATAGGATGGATCAAGATTATTGATGTTTTTGATAGCGGCTTCTTTATTGGGAGAAATGGCCGCACTTTCCCATATAAAACTTGAACCACTTTTAAGATTTAAATCACCCGCCAATGCTTGAATATCAAATAGCTTAAAAAACTCCTGATCAACGGAGTTAATCGAGATTGTATTGTTTTCACTTCTATCAATTCCTTCCATTTCAAAAGGGTAAACGAAATCGGGTGTTGTACCTGGAGGCATCATGGTTGACGAAATCATTAGTATTTCGGGATGTATTAAAGCCTTTTCTTTGAAAAGATCAAATGTACTGATAGCCGCATATGGAAATTCAGTAATTGTAATAATGGATTCTTTGTCTTTTCCGGGGTGAAAATTCTTGATCTTTGAAATCTGTTGATTTAAAACAATAGTTAAAACCAAGGCTACAATGGATAGCGTAAATTGGCAAACCAAGGAGATAATGAATTTCTTCGAACCTTCTTCTTTCTGATTGCTTAAATTTGAAGAGATCTTCCTGGTGTATAAAGGGAGTAGTGAAATTGCTCCAAATACAACAATAAAGCACATAACAAGAAGTGTAAACAATACTCCTTCGTTTTTAATGATAAACTTAAATTCTATAAAACGATTAAAAATAAAAGAGAGTATGCTTCCTATGATGATGGCTAGAGAGATCTGTATAAATGATTTCTTAATTTGTGATAGAGAAAGATCTAAGAGGTTTGCACCGTTGATAACTTTAATTTTGAGATTGTTTAAATCACTATTTAGTTGAACTGTGGTCAGGTTGAAATAGTTAATCATTGTGATTAAAAGGATAATAAGAGCACCTGACATTATTACCCAAATGGTTTTAATTGTACCATTTGAACCAAGCTCATCCTTTTTATGACTTTTTAGATGAATGTCACGAAGATTCATCAATTTAAAAGTAGGAGAGACCTCTTCTTCCGCAACATTTTCTTTCCAATGTTTGTTTAAAGAAACCTCCAATTGATCAGGTTTTACATCTGGATGTAATAACAAGTATGTAAAAGCATGCCCGTAGGGATTACGAAGTGTTTCCAGATTGCTTGAGAGCAACATATCTGGTTGCATGTGAGAATTGGATGGAAATTTATCAAAAACTCCTTTAACTGTATAACTAGTTCCTCCATTGCGATCAAATTCTCCTTTAAGAATTAACTCTTTTCCTACTACATCAGTGCTGCTAAAGTATTTTAGTGCAGATTCTTTACTGATTACGATTTCATTTGGATTATGAAAGAGGCCTTCCTTATTGCCTTTTATCAGTTTAAAATCAAATAAGGTAAAGAATGAATGATCGGTGTAGTAAGAGTTTTCCACTCGAAAGGTCTCGTCTTCTACTTTTACAGTATAATTGAATGGTTTTACCATTAGAACAATCTGCTCTATTCCTGGGAATTTATCGTATAAATCCTTGATGTAATGAGCATTTAAGCTAGCAGTACTTACATTGTCAGGGCTTTGCATAAAGCCAACTTTTCCAGGCTTGTCTATGTTAAGACGGTAAATCTGATCTGCTTTTGCATGAAACTTGTCGAACGACAACTCATGTTTTATATAGGATGAGGCAAAAAATACACCTGCAAAAGCAATTGCAATTCCAATGATATTAATCGCAGCCCATTTATTTTTTTTCGTTAAAATATTCATAGCTATCTGATTAATATTCAATTTGTGTAAGTTCTTTTTTCGTACTTTCCATGGTTACTTCACCATCAAACAATCTGATTACTCGATGTGCAAACTCAGCATCACGCTCCGAGTGGGTTACCATTACAATGGTGGTTCCCTCGGCATTCAGTTCGCTTAATAAGTTCATTACCTCAAGGCCGGTTTTTGAATCGAGGTTACCAGTTGGCTCATCGGCCAATAAAAGTTTTGGGTTGGGTGCAATGGCGCGCGCAATGGCAACTCTTTGTTGTTGTCCTCCTGATAATTGTTGTGGATAGTGATTTCTTCTGTGACCTATTTTCATTCTGTCCAGCATTTCCAGGACACGTTTTTTCTTCTTGCCTAAATCGTATCGTAAATACTTTAATGGCAATTCCACATTTTTATACACACTCAATTCATCAATCAGGTTGAACGATTGAAAAACAAAATTGATATTCCCTTTGCGAAATGTATTGCGCTGTTTTTCCTTAAGGCTACTTACCTCATTGTCGCAGAAATGATACTTGCCATGGGTAGGACTATCTAACATTCCCAGGATATTTAAAAGGGTAGACTTCCCACAACCTGATGGTCCCATAATGGCTACAAATTCACCTTCTTTTATTTCCAGGTTTACATTATTCAAGGCAGTGGTTTCTACCTCTTCGGTACGAAATACTTTACTTAGGTTTTCTACTTTGATCATTTTGTTTTATTAAAGATTCGTAAGTTATATAATTATTATTGTCATGCATAAAAGAATAGAAGTTCTTCCTGCTACAATAGCACTACTATAGTTGTGCCATTGGTTCTAATTGCTATGTGTAGAAGTGTTTGTGTGAATAAAGCATATTGGACAGGATCTTCCAGCTGTAAAAAATCTTTATTCTTACTGTATAGTTTCTTTACATTCTGTTGAGTTGTTGATTGCATTTCTCTACTTTTGGTAGACTAAACCCGAAGAAGTATGCCAATAGGAAATATTTTAATTATAGACGATCACAAACGTGTAAGAATTTCTCTTCAAATGCTATTGCAAGATGAGTTCGATACGGTTAACGTACTTTCTAATCCTAAAAGTTTACTTAGCGAGTTGCAGGACAATTCATATGACATTGTTCTTTTGGATATGAACTTTTCTGCTGGAGTGAATACGGGAAACGAGGGTTTGTTTTGGATGAATGAAATCCTTAAATATGATCCTGATTTGGCAGTGGTGCTGCTAACAGCATACGGAGATGTAGAATTGGCTGTAACAGCCATTAAAAAGGGAGCTACAGATTTTGTGCTGAAGCCATGGGACAACAATAAGTTGAGCTCTACTTTGAAATCGGCTTTAAGCTTGAGGCAATCGAAAAAGAAGATACAAAAGCTGGAAACCGATAAGCAAGACTTAACCAGAGAGTTGAACCAGAACAAGTCTGAAATGATTGGTAGATCAACCGTAATGATGAATCTGCGAAAGCTCCTGCAAAAAGTAGCTGTTACCGATGCAAATGTCTTGGTATTGGGTGAACATGGAACAGGAAAGGAGTTGATTGCACGAGAAATACATCAGCAATCCAATAGGAGCAATAAACCAATGGTTTCGGTAGATATGGGTGCCATGAGTGAATCGCTTTTCGAAAGCGAATTGTTTGGTCATGTGAAGGGAGCCTTTACCGATGCCAGGGAAGACAGGCAGGGAAGATTTGAATTGGCTTCGGGTGGAACCATTTTTCTGGATGAGATTGGAAATCTATCATTGGCCATGCAGGCTAAATTATTGTCGGTATTACAAAATCGAGAGGTAATTCGTGTTGGCGATCATCAAACAAGGAGTATAGACATTCGTTTGGTGTGCGCTACCAATAAAAATCTTCAGGAAATGGTTGCCGAAGGAACTTTTCGTGAAGACCTGCTTTATCGCATTAATACCATTCAGGTTGATGTGCCAGCTTTACGCGATCGTACTAGTGATATTGCTCTTTTGGCAGAGTATTTTCTAATGAAGTATGCAACGAAATACGATAAAAGGCCATTGAACTATACCGATGAAGCTTTGCTTAAGCTGCAAAATTACCCATGGCCGGGAAATGTTCGCGAGTTGCAGCATACTGTTGAAAAGGCGGTAATACTTTCGGAGGGAAGTAGGATTACCAAAGAAGATTTTCTATTAAAGAAAAATGGAACTCAAGCAAGCTATGTAGCACCTCAAAGCTTTGTAGATATGGAAAAGCAAATGATTCTTGCTGCTATGGAACGTCACGAAGGAAATCTAACACATATGGCTCGTGAGCTTGGCGTTACCCGCCCAACTCTTTATCACAAAATTAAGAAGTATGATTTATAAAAGCCTTTTTATTCAGGTTATAGTTAGTCTCAGTAGTATTCTGTTGTTGAGTTTTCTTATGGGATGGATATTTTGGGCTACGGCTTATCCATACATGGCCTTATTGGTTTTAATGCTCATTTTTTGGTTAAGTTACCGTTTGGTTCATTATCTGAATACAACCAATCGCTTGTTATCGCAATTCTTCCTTTCGGTAAAGAATGAGGATTCTGCACTAAGCTTTCCCAAAAATATTTCGGGCAAGTCCTTCGATGAATTACGCATGGGTATGCAAGAGGTGAATTACACCATAAAAGATTTACGCCTAAAGGCACAAAAAAAGGAGATGATAAGCGATGCCATTATTGAACATGCATCTGTAGGCTTGCTGTCTTTTAATGAGAATGGCTTGGTGGAGTGTATAAACCAAAGAGGACGTGAGCTTTTAGATGTGCACAATCTATACAGCATAAAGGCATTGAAAAAATACGATGCAGACTTGTTTGACCTGTTTGAGAAAATGAAGGCAGGAGATACCCGTGTCTATCATTTGCAAGTGAAAAATGGAAGTAAATACCTGTTAATTTACTGTACTACAATTAAGCAGGAAGGCAAGGAGCTAAAGCTGTTATCCTTTACGGATATTAAAAATGAGATGGATGCCCAGGAGTTGGAGTCTTGGCAGAAGTTGATTAATGTGCTTACCCATGAGATTATGAATTCTGTATCTCCTCTTACCTGTTTATCTGAAAAACTGGAAAGCAATTACCAGCAAATTGAAACCGGTACGATTCTTACCGAATCGGTTCTTAGCAAAACACGCAACGGACTTCAAGTGATAAAGGAGCAAGGGCAGGGACTCATGTATTTTGTTGAGGCTTATCGTGAGCTATCGAGAATTCCAAAGCCTAATCCACAAGTCATTAGCGTATCTCAACTGTTTATGCATTTGCAAGATTTGTTGCACATGTATTCCAATGATCAAGAGCAGTATTATTTCAGCATCAGTCCAAAAGATCTACAGTTCTATGCTGATGAGGCTCTTGTGAAACAGGTTTTAATTAACCTGGTAAAGAATGCGCGTCAGGCCATTCTCAGAAGTGGGGAAATACATCTGAAAGCAGAAGAAAAACAAAATGGCCATGTAGAAATCAGTATTACCGATAATGGAGGAGGTATCTCTGCAGAGGATATGAAAAATATATTCATTCCATTTTTTACTACTAAAGAGGAAGGATCAGGAATTGGCTTAAGCCTTGCGCGCCAGATTATGCGTTTGCACCATGGTCATATTTCGGTGGAATCGGAAGAGGGAAAGGGTACAAAGGTTAAGCTGGTTTTTCAGCATAGCTGTTGATAGTTGAACCTTAATAAATGACTATCATATTATTTAGAATATGATTACTTTAGTAGAAGAACCCAAAACTACTTAAATATGAGTATGAAGGAAATAAGTCTCTTGCTTTATCCCAACAATATCAGTAATCAGAAAAACGATTATTACGCTCAAGTAAGGTATGTAGATACCATCACCAATAAGGATATTGCCGATTTGATGATTGCCGAAGGATCGGAATATCACAAAGAGAGTATTATAGACATTCTCACCCGATGTGATAGAATCAAAATGGAGAAGTTGGCTGAGGGGTATAAAATCAATACTGAATTATTCCAATCTCACTTAAGTGTTAAAGGGCACTTTAATGCTGCTAGCAATGGAATTGATCCGGAAGAACACCAAATAAAACTTAAATTTTCGGCAAGTAAAAGGATGCGAGAGTTGCTTGCAAAATCGAAAGTGCGAATCCTGGGTTTGGCCAATACCAAACCTAAAATAGGAAGAGTTATCGATTTAACAACCAAATCGGAAAATGGGCTGATTACGCCTGAGCAAGTGTTACAGATCGAAGGCAAACGTCTTAAAATTAGAGGCGATGATTCGAGTGTAGGTGTATATCTGTTAAACCAAAAATCCAACGAAAGAATTAAATGTAAGCAGGTAGTTGGTAACGAACCGCAAAAGTTATTGATATTATTGCCCGATTTGCGGGCAGGGGAATATTTGCTTGAAGTATACACCCAGTTTGCAATGAATCGAAAATTGATAAATACTACTGTAAGCACAAGCTTTCACCTTCCCCTATATGTGAAATAGCAATGAACCATGCTTAGCCACATGCCCGAAGGTGTGGTGCACACCCTTAGAAGGGTGCGTATATATGCCCTTAATAGGGTGCGATCACACACCCTCTTAAGGGTGTGCATACCATATACGTAGCAAGGGGATTGTGGCATTAGTGAATAGGGGAGCTGTTATTGAAAGGAGTAGGATGGGGAATTGATCCAAAGCAGGCGAGCTTTATCACTTTGCAATTAAGATCCCTTAAGGATTTTTAACCAATTTTATACCTTATTTCGTCAAACTATTGGTTTGAAGCTAAAACATATACACTATTTAAACCGTATTTAAATAGACAGCAATCCTTTTTATTCAGCTTTAAACCAAATACCATGTTATACAAAAAATTAAAATGTATTATTGGTAGGTGTTATTTGATACTTGCCATATTGGTTGGCACAGCCATAATTACAAGTGCGCAGGAACAATTTATACAAGATTCCATCCCATATGATGATGTACGTGTTGATGAACCAGATCAAATTCAGAAGCAAGAAAAACAGAAAAAGAACGGTATTCCCATTGGTTTGTTTGCCTATAACAAATGGGTGGACTTAAACGAAAATGAACTTGTAGAGAAGAACGAGTTTTTTGGCTTGGGAAAGCAATCTTATGCCAAAGGGGAATCGATTAGTGCTTCTTTGTACGATCCAGCGATAAAAGAAGGTACAAACCTAAAACTTAGAATTTGGGATACCAGCGGAAACTTAATTCGAACGGTTCGTAAAAATTATACTACAAAACCTTTGTTTACCTACTCAAATTTCGATGCTTTTCTGCCAGTAGGAGAATATATCATGACCATTAATCCAGCGGAATCAGGAAAAACATATCAAATTGACTTTCTGATAAAGGAACCAAATGGCAATGCTTTTGCAAAGATCAGGAAAAAATTACTTCCCGAGAGTTTTCATCTATTTAAGGAATGGATTGATGAGGATGGAGATATGAAGCTGGATAGTGCAGAGGTAATTGGTTTGGATCAAAAACAGTTTGAGCTTGGGAAAGTTGATTTTCAAGTTGGATTGAATCTTCCAATGAATGATAAACGAGTGGTTTATCAGATATGGAATTCTACCTATGATATGATTGCAATGAATATTTCCCGACTGGATAGTTTGCAACACTATACCATGAAAGAAGATACGATTCATCCTGGCAACCAGTTCTTGCGAGTTTTAAAGAATGCACCCGAAGGAGAATATATGATCACTGCATCCTTGGATATGAAAGATCCTATACAATATAGAATATTAGTACAAATTGGCGATTCTACAGCCAATATTGTTAAGACTGATGAGGCTATGGCAGCCCAAACTGATGAAACACCAGAATTGGAAGAGGTAAGTGAAGAAATTCCAGAAACTCCTGCTATGGCAATGAATATTAGTGAGAATGTTGAGAATTTAGCTCCGGAGTTTACCAAAGGCCAGGAAGGATTCTTCTTTTTTACAGGTTTTATTGATTTGAATGAAAACAACAAGCAGGAGAGAGAAGAATTTATGGGTGCCGATCAGGAGTATTATTATTCAGAGTCGGAAAATGTGTTTGTTCAGTTTTATTTAAAGCAGTTTGTCAATAGGGAATTGAATCTGAAACTATTTAATACAGAAGATCAGCTGGTTCGTGAACAAATTGGGAATTATACCGAGTCTCCTTTTGTATTTAAAGTATCAATGCCTGATGAGCCTTTAATTCCTGGCGAATACAAATTAATTATGCAACCAGGTGGTTCGGAAATCAAATACCGATTGGAGCTTACAATTAAATAAGCTTACATTTATAAAATATAAAAACTCCCACTTGGCATTGTAGCTAAGCGGGAGTTTTACTTGATCTATAAACTATAAAGAAAACTAATTACTTTTTTATCACTTTTTTTGTTAGTCTCGAACCATCTTCCATTTCGAAAATGAATAAATACATGCCACTGGCTAAGTTGCTAAGATTTATTTCTTCCGATCTATTTGGAGTACCAATTGTTCTTACCATACGACCACTTAAACTATAAATCTTAATCTGATCGACCCCTTTTAAATTCGATAGGTATAGAATATCTTTAACAGGATTAGGATACAGCTTAAGCTCTTTTTCCAATATATCATCTATGCCTGTAGTAAAAGCGATTACATCAGTATAATTACTATATGCCTTATTTCCTGTAAGTAGTTCGCCAGTTTGGGCAACCGGTGTAACTGCAAATCGGATGTATTTTCCACCATCGGCATTAAGAAGCGTGTAACTTAAGCTCGTAGCACCCGAAATTTCACTTTCATTTGTGCCTTGAGTATCGTCTGATCTGTACCATTGGAATATTGATGTTCCTTCTGCATCATTTTCAGGATCGCTATATACATAGCTTGCAGTTAGAATTTCACCTTCCGTAAGAGTTCCAGTAATTTCTACATTACTTGCAACAGGAGCATTTACTAATGAAACAATTTGATCAGTATAAGTAGAATAAACTGTTTTACCCTCAAGTAATTCACCAGTTTGTGCAACAGGAGTTACTGAGAACCTAATGTATTTATCTCGGTCGTCGCCAGTAAGCTGATAAGTTTTATTGGTAGCACCACTAATACTCATTTCATTCTTACCATTGGTATCTTCAGCTCTATACCATCTGTAAACAGATGCACCCTCTGTATCTCCATTTACATCCGAGTAGTAGTATGATGCAGTAAGCGTTTCATTCTCCTTCGCAGTACCGGCAATGGTTACATTACTAGCAACAGGTGCTGAAATAACATTAGGTTGAGTCAATTGCTTTGTGGTGTAGATGTGATATTCACCAGGCTTAAGGGTAATGTTGGCATTGGCATCCGTTACATTAAGTTCCTGACCTGAGAAATAATCATACCATGTTCCTGTTTTACTAAAATTAGCAGAAATACTACCTTCCTTGATATCAAAATTACCGATGATACGAACATCCATATCAGCATGATTAATTTCGATACGCTTTAAGGCTTGTGAAGTAATTAAATTAAAATTGTCTGATTCAAATGCAGGCTCTTCCTTTTTAATCTTTGCCAAGGCAGAAAATACCTGATATACTTTTTTACGATAAGGATCATCCTGATATTCCCACTTTACAGGTTTTCTTCCAGTTCTATCATTGTAATTGATAGAGATATCATAACCTAGTTCGCCAAATTGCCAGATCATTTTTGGTCCGGGAATGGTTAGGAAGAAAGCTGCTGCGGTTTCAACTCTTGAAAGGCCAGTATTCAGACTTCTTACATTGTAACCATCTAAAGATTTACCTTCAGTAAGGTTACTATACATCATTCGTTCTTCATCGTGGCTTTCCATATAGCTAACTAATTTAGGGCCATCCCATCCTCTGTTTTTCCATGAAGTCCCATGAAAATTAGAACTGTACCCTATGGTTGCTGCACGATAGTCATGATTGGCATTTCCCCAAAGTAGGATCCCATGAGCAGCAAGTTCTTTCTCCTCTTGATTATCCGAAAGATGTTCAAAGATAACAACAGCATCAGATTTTATATTCCAGATTTCTGTTGCCATTCGCGTCAAATTGGCAATTCTGGCTGCATCGTACTGACTACCCCATGGGTCAGAAGATTCAGGGTGAATTTTGTTTGAGAACCCTTTGGTGAAATCGAAACGGAAACCATCGATGTGATATTCTTCCATCCAATAGGAGTTAATTCTATCGACCAAATCTTTTGTTTCCTGTTTGTCATGATTTAAATCATATCCCCAATGTGCAGCACCAATCTCAAAATTGTGCTCCTGGTTGTACCATGGATTATTAGCTGTTGGTTTGCTACCATCAAAATACATGCGTAAGAATGGCGACTGTCCGTAAGTGTGATTCAACACCATATCCATAAATACGGCAATTCCTCTTTTGTGGCATTCATTGACAAAGGCTTTGTAATCGTTTTTAGTACCATATGCTTTATCGGGAGCAAAATAAAATGATGGATTGTAACCCCATGAGTCATTTCCTTCAAATTCGTTAAAAGGCATCAGTTCAATTGCATTTACACCTAATCTTTCCAAATAATCTAGAGTATCAGTTACTGTTTTGATATTACCAGCTGCAGTAAAATCTCTTACATGAAGTTCATAAACAACCAAGTCTTCCTTTTTAGGCATGGTAAATCCATCATCAGTCCAGCTAAATGCTGTTTGTGCTGTTTGGAATACACTGGCAATTTCGCTTGTTTTTCCTTCCGGATAATCAATTAGATTAGGATAGGTTTCATCAGTAATGTATTTGTCATTCCAAGGATCTGATATTTTATCGGCATATGGATCTGCAATTTTAATGTCTCCATCAATAAGATATTGGAAAATGTATTCTTTACCAGCTTGAAGGTTATTAATGGTCACCCAAAAGTTGTCTCCATCCTTTTTCATTTGGTACATGTTATCAAGTTTCCAATCTGAAAAATCTCCAATGGCATATACATATTCCTTTTGGGGAGCATACAGAACAAGTGTTACTGAGCTATCATCAATATAATTGATACCAGCAACAACATTGGCAGGCATACTTTCATTTACAACATCATCGCGAACGAAGAAATTAACTGTAGCTCTAACTTCTTCCGAACCATCAGTAGCAACAGCTACCAACTCATGATTACCGGCAATGCCAGTATTAATGATTTTACTAATTTCAGTTCCTGTGGTAGTTTCATTTTCAACACCATCCAAAAACAGGCTTAGGTTTGTACTGGCATTGGACTGTACTGTAACCTGTAAATCTTCATTTTTTTGAATGACTTTGTTGTTGGCAGGAGCAGAGAAGCTAACGTTTAAGCCACCTTCGCTCACATCTACAAATATATCAGTTCCGCCATCACCTTTTCCTTCTTTTGAGTTATCGGAAGCACGAAACACGAAAGCCATTTTTAATATTTTTTCTCCATCAGCAACAGCATAGTATTCACGAATGCTTGGAGTAATCTTCAATTCCCACTTGTTGTTTTCAAGTGAGGTCAATTTGTACTTGGCACTATTATCTCCCCAGGTAGGAGCATATTTCCAGTCGGTATCAGAAGTACTTTTGTCGGTAATTACACCTGTGTGAGCATAAACATCTCCAGTGTAATCCTTTAATCCTCCAGTTCCCAAAGTAGCGTCAAAAGTAATGGTCACTTCATCATTTTCGGTAGGAAAGGCGGGAGAGGTTGTTATGATTTGTGCCTGACTAATGAATGACATTAGCAGGAATATAAAGGTAAGGTATGTGTAAAGTTTCTTCATAATCAGAACTTTGTATTGATTGAATTCCGTTTGGTTTCAGTATAAAAAAATGCAATCAGCAACCAGAATAGTTACCAATTGCATTTAATTATTTGAAGCAGGGTAGCCTCATGACTACCCTACATGCTTATAGTTTTATTAAGGTGTTGTGATCGAACCAGCTCCGGTTAAGAAGTTAAGAGAGATATTGTCACCTGCAGTAACATTTACTCTATCCTGGTCACCACCAGTTCCTCTGAATTCAATTTTGTCATTAAGAACGATGAATTCAGCTTGCCACCAATCACAGTTCAATGTAGGTGCATCAACATACATTCTTAATTCGCCATCGTTAGGAACTCCATCAAATTTAATTACTTTATTGGTATTGTCAACAGTGAAAAGATCAGCAGGATCTCCACCATCCCATCCACCAAACACATTGCCCATACCGTAAACCTTAGGCTCGGCAATTTCGATCGTGTTATTTGCTAAGTCAACAACAACCATGTAATATCCAGCTGTTGCAGGAACAGGAATGTCTGTACCACCTTTGGCGTAAACTCCATTAGTTGCATCACCATCTCTACCAAAATCGTTTGACCATGCAGCTTGAGGAGCACATTTGAAGCTTCCTGAACCTTTCATCCAAACAATTTTCCAGAACAATTCAGGATGACTGTTAACAGGAACAAATTGAAGTTCGTTTTTCCAATCCCAGTTTTCATCATCAGGACCAACTCCATTACCAGTCATGTAAAGTTCAGTTGGAAATACAGGCTTAGCAACAATTGTAAAAGTACCTGCGTTTAGATCTACAGTAATGTCATATTCAGCATCACCACCATCGAAAGTAATGTTTCCATTAGCAGTTTTTGGACCTAAGATACCAGTGTTACCATTTTCTTGAATGTTCCCCCAATCAAGGTCACCCCAGCTTTGTTGGCCTATAAATTTGAACTGAGCACCATCTTTCAATGCTTTCTCAATAGTATAAACACCTTCGCTTACTTTAGTAAATGCAACAGCATTTCCAGCATCCCAAGTAGGATCGGTAGAATTGTAATCACCTACCATATAAAGGTTATCGTAATCAAAACCATAAGTAGCTGAACCTACCACATGCGAAGTAATGTTTAGTGAGCTCGATACAAAGTCAGCTTCAACTTTATACCATCCAGTTTCACCAGTGAATTTGAAGTTTCCAGCATCGTCACCAGCAGCTTCGATATTATCAGATTTTGTTGCGAATTTACCAAAGTTGTAATCATACCCATCACTACCTTGCTTTTCAGCAAATTTGAATAAACCATCTTTAGTAAGCTTCAAGTATTTGGTGAAAATGTCATTAGCACCATAAGCTTTTAATGCCTTTGTTACATCTGATTCAGAAGTAGCAGTTCCATAGATGTAGAATTCTGAAGGAATTGGTACATCAAGGTATGGAGTTACTTTCATAGAAACTGCATTCGAGTACAAGCTATTTAGATCTTCATTAGCAAAAGCTCTAATTCTTGCTTCCAACTCTACTTTCTTTGCAGGAGGATATCTTCCTGAAATCAACTCATTAAGAGCTCCTACTTTAATTGCCGTTGTTGTTTCTGCAATTCTATCAAATTCCAATGGATTTGCAAATTCATTACCTACAGTATCAATCTGAACGTAATATCTAACTCCAATAGGATCTGCGAAAGTAGTTTCAGACCAGGTAAGTTCAACAATGGTTTCACCTTCGTTCTTTTTCATAAGAACCAGGTCAATCTCTTCTGCTAGTTCATTAAGTACCGGTGCGGTACCTTGAACTGGTTCTGTTACATCTGGCGTGTCAAAATCATCGTCGCAGGCAACGAATAGAACCGCCAAAAGCGATATAAATAAATATTTTAAATTTTTCATGTTTATTTGATTTTACCAGTTTGATTAATAAAGTCAAGCTCTATGGTCTGTTCGCCTGCGTTAACATTAACTCTTTCCTGATCATCACCAGCTTCTCTGTAAACAATCTTACCATCAAAGAATAAGAATTCAGCATGCCACCAGTCTCCAATATATGGGTGGGTAACGTGTAATCTAAGTTCTCCAGCTTGTAAGGATTTTGTTAAGAACATTTTCTTGTTCTCAGCATCTAACTTAAACTTGTTATCATCTACGACAGAACTAGTAGGCCAAACATTACCAATGGTAGGACCTGTAATGTATATGTTAGCAGGTTCTATTAGTAATTTGTTTGTTGCTAAATTAACACCAACGGTATAATAGCCAGCAGTTCCCGGAACAGGAATATCTTCACCTCTATTGTCAGTAGTACCTAATGTGTACTCACCAGTAGCAGGATCAGCATCTCCAATTTTACCTATTACTCCTTTATAGTTTTCATCAGAGCAAAGTTTGAAAGTACCATTAGCTTCCATCCAAACAATAGTCCAAGAATCATCTGGTTCACTATGAACTTTATTGAATTTAAGCTTGTTGTTTTGTGCAACACGTCCAACACCATCACCAAATAGATAGAATGTTTCAGGAGCAAAAAGAATATCCAGATATGGAGTAGTTGCAAAGCTAACTGGTTCAGAATAAAGAGTGTCAACTCCTGATAAAGAGTAAGTCATAACTCTTGCAGAAACATTTGCTTCTACATCTACTGGCAATAAAAGAGATTCTGTAAGAAGCTCATTTAACGCTCCTACTGTGAAAGTAAAAGAATCGTCTGCAGCGCCAATATCAAAAGTAACAGGATTTGCAAAATCGTTTGATGTAGCAAATTGAAGCTGATGGGTTGTAACAATATCTACACCATATGATGCAGGAGTATATGTTATTTTAATTGATTCAGCTTTAATATCCTTAGAAATGTTCAAAGTAGAACCAAAACCTGTGATGTTACTTGCAGGCTCATAATTTGAATCATTTAATTTGATAATATCATCGTCCTCGCAAGAAAAAAGGCTTACTGCAAGAAGTAATATTAGTATGTATTTTATATTCTTCATAACGTATTTTTAAATCTATTAATAACCTGAGATATTCGACAGATTTGGATTCGCATTGATATCTGATGACGGAATTGGAAATACATTATATTTTGCATCAGTTGATGTGCCACCAGCAACAGCGCCTTTCCATGGCCAATTATAAGTTCCGCCTGTTAATTTTTCAAATCTAATCAAGTCGGTTCTTCTATGGCACTCCCAATATAGTTCGCGTCCTCTTTCGTCAAGGATAAAATCTAGGTTCAAATCACCTTCGGTGATGTTACCAGATGTATCGCCATATGCTCTTTCTCTAAGTTCGTTGATATAATCTACTGCAGCAGATGTAGTACCACCTGTACCTCCACGAAGTACAGCTTCAGCATATACCAGGTAGAAATCAGCTAGTCGGTACAATGGGAAATCAGTATCAGGAAATGATAAATTTGACCCTACGGCTCCTGTTGAAGTAATATTTCTAAACTTACGCAATGCATATCCATCTCTAAAGTTAAAAATGTCTCCGATTTCAAGGTTTTGTCCTTCGGTAAAGAACAAGCCACGAGCATCGGTGCCAGTTACATCAGGAAAAAGATTTACAAAAGCTGAAGTAGTTCGGTTACCACCCCAACCACCATCGATACCAGACTCGCTTGCAGGCATGTCACCTCCAACGGTAGAGTGAATGATGAAAGTCATACCACCCCAGGTTTGAGTGTTGTTACCATCCGATGTGATAGGGAAGATAATTTCATTAGTTCTTAAATGATTATCAGCTAAGAATAAATTCTCATAATCAGCTTCTAATGAATAGCTATCTATAATTTTATTACTATAGGTAATTGCTTCAGTATACTTAGGAGTATTAATGTAAACTTCTGCATTCAAATACATTTTTGCTAGAATTGCCCACGCTAAACCTTTATCCGCTCTACCATACTCATTGGTTCCTGGATCCATTAGGTCATTTTCAATAGTAGTAAGTTCTGTTTCTACATAATCAAAAAGTTGTTGTTGCGTTGCCATTTCCGGGAAGAAAAATGATCCAATACGATCTTTTTCGGTTACAAAAGGACCACGACCAAACATATCTAACATATGGTAGTAGCTTAGAGCTCTTAATACTCTTGCTTCGTTTCTAAATGCATCGAATTCTGATTTTCCTTCAGTTAGTTGAATCAGATTGTTACAATACGCAATCTCAAGATTGATACGGTAATACATTGCCGTAACAAATTCATTGTTGTTATCCCAGTCTTGATCATGTAAATCTCTCAAATTACCATCGTTCCAGGCACAAATAGCTTCGTCTGTTGGTAGCTCCTGATGATTCCATAATAATCTTAAATATGATGAAAAACTACCATTAATGCTACCAATATCCTGATTATCATCAACACCATTTTGTCCACCTAAAATAAGACCTGCATAGCATTTAGCTAAAAGTTGTTTGTACGATTCAGCATCGGTTAACACCTTATCAGAAGTTGCCAGGTCCTCACTAAGAGGAGTAGTGTTCAAATCATCCTCACACGACACACATGCAAATAATAATGCAAATGCTATCATGATATAATTTGTTTTAAAATATTTTTTATTCATAACTAATAACATTTATCAATTAAAATTTCAGATTCAATCCAAACAAGAATGTTCTTGGTCTTGGATATATGTCGTTGTCAATCCCACCGTTAACCTCAGGATCTAATCCGCTATAGTCTGTAATAACAAATGCATTCTGAACAGAAGCATATGCTCTGGCATTAATATCGAAACCTAGAAGAGGTTTTAATAGTTTAGTAAAGTTATAGCCAAGAGTGATATTATCAATTCTTAAGAAAGAAGCATCTTCTAGGAAATAGTCAGAGTATTGTTGTGCAGTTTCGAATTGTGACTTGTTAATTTCTGTAGGTAAGTTAGTTAAGTATTCATTTACTGTCATTTCTTGGTATCTACCACCTACAATTACATTATTGTAAATTTGTCCGCCAATTCCAATTCTACCATTAAAGCCAAAATCAAAATCTTTGTATTTCAAATATGAAGAGAATCCCATATTGTAATCCTGAGCTGGATCTTCAGCGTAATATCTGTCATCAGAATTAATTTGACCATCATTGTTGCGGTCTACATAAAGTCCTTCAATAGGTTTTCCGTTTGCATCATAAACTTGTTCGTAAACGTAGAAAGTGTTCAATGCATGACCAACTGCATTTTTCTGAATTGTATTTCCAACACCTACTCCACTAATTCCACCAACATCAATACCTCGGTAGTTTGGATCATCATAGTTTGTTAAACGAGTAACTTCGTTTTTGTTGTAAGCCAGGTTAAATCCAACTTCCCAGAATAAATCGTCTTTGTTTATAGCAATACCATTAATCGAGAATTCGAAACCATTATTTTCCAAATTACCAACATTTGTTGTTAACAGGTCAGTAAAGTTTGTTCCAGCTGGTACAGGAATTCTATTTAGAAGGTCTTTGGTTTTACGCTTGTAAACATCGATTGTACCATTAATTCTGTTATTGAAGAATCCAAAGTCGATACCAGCATTATATGTTGTAGTTTCCTCCCACTTAATTGCTTCATCGTATCCGTTAGGCCTAATCAAATTATAATATTGACCTCCAAATTGGTATCTCGTTTGAGAATCACTGATTTGGTAAACACCTAAATATGGAAAGTCATTTTCAGAGATATCTTGTTGTCCGGTAACTCCGTAACCTAAACGAACTTTGATACTACTTATGGCCTCAATGTTTTTAATAAATTCTTCTTCACTCATTCTCCAAGCGAATGCTGCTGAAGGGAAGGTACCCCAACGATTATCTTCATGGAATCTTGAAGAACCATCTCTACGAACAGTAGCAGTAAGAATATACTTGTCCATAAAGTTGTAGTTAACTCTACCAAAGTATGAAATTAAGTTGTTTTGTGGTTCTCTAATAGGGTCTACTCTGTTAGTATCATCGGTTAGATCTTCTATACCTCCTGATCTAGCCCAGAATTCCTGCCACTCGTAACCAGCCATCACATCAATTTTACTATTAATAGATGGCAAGTCTTTATTGTAAGTTAAATAAAGATCTAAAAGCTTATTCTTCTTTTCCTGTGTATAATTTCTTTCAATAACATCCTGAGTTCCTCTTACCCATGATGCTTCACCATCTGTAATTGTGAATCCTTTACTATCTGAATAATCATATCCTAATTTTACACTGGCTTGTAGATCAGGAAAGAAATGTAATTTATAATCAGCCTGGAAATCTGCAATGTATCTTGATACATCTGATTCGTCACGTCTTTGTTGTAGCTGAGCAACCGGGTTACGTGTTGCGTTTACATTTCTTGAACCATCGCTCATCAACCAGGTTGTATAACCTCCGTAAATTCCAGTGTTGTTGAAAACAGGTTTGGTAGGATCAAAACGTAATGCACTTCCAATAGCTCCTTTGTCTGCAAAACGGTTATCTATAGACATGTATTTCAATCCAGCATTAATTTTTAAGTGATCATCAAAAAACTTTGGATTAAGGTTTAATGTTCCTGTTGTTCTTTGCATTTCTGAAGTCTGCAAAATACCATTCTGATCGGTATAACCAACTGATACACGGAAAGGAATGCTTTTGTATGAACCCGAAACACTTAGATTGTGTTCATGACCTGACGCGTTTCTGTAGATCTCATCTTGCCAGTCGGTTGATGCATTGCCCAATAAGTCTGGATTAACAGATGAATTTGTTAGCGCTCTTTCATTTACTAATGCTCTGTATTGGTCAGCATTTAAAACATCAATGGTTTCTTTAATTTTACCAATAGAGAATTTATTGTCATAAGTAATTTGTAAATTTTGTCCGGCTTTTCCTTTTTTAGTTGTAATCAGAATAACACCATTGGATGCTCTTGAACCATAAATGGCAGTCGCAGATGCATCTTTTAACACAGTAAATGTTTCAATGTCATTAGGATTTAGAGAGCTTAAAACATTGCTCATTCCATCAATTCCTCTATTGTCTAATGGCATTCCGTCAATAACTATTAAAGGGTCATTACTTGCGGTCATTGAAGAACCTCCACGAATACGAATTGTAGAAGCCGAACCAGGTGCACCTCCATCACTTACAATTTGTACACCAGCAACTTTACCTACAATTAGGTCTTGTGGAGAACTTGTTGAACCTTGGTTAAAATCATCAGAATTTACTGAAAAAACAGCTCCTGTTGCATCATCTTTTCTAACCTGACCATAACCAATGACTACAACTTCGGAAAGGTTTTCGGTTTCAACACCAAGAACTACATTAATTTGAGATTGCTCTCCAACCAAAATTTCTTGAGTTTTATATCCTACAAATGAATATACAAGTGTAGAATTAGCATCGACATTAAGCATATATTTTCCGTCAATGTCAGTTGTAGTACCTACAGTGGTACCTTTAACTACAACGGAAACACCAGGTATACCCATGCCATCGTTTGCATCGGTAACAGTACCACTAACTGCTTTTTCTTGTGCTTGCAAAACGGTAAATGAAAAAACCGTAACAAGCATGAGAAGCAGTTTTCTTAGCATACTAATGTTAAGTTCCATAAATAGAAATTTAAGATAAATTAGAATTTAGTTAATAGATATAGATATATTTTAAATACCAAAAGAAATATGAACTCAAGTTTCCGACTCTTTAGCTTCCGTCTTTAGCATTCAAAAATTATCTAAATCTTAAGTTAGCCTTAATTTTTTCTATTACCAAAGATACGTAATGACAAAATCAAGTTTTTAAGCCATTGATATTTAAGTGCAAATAAATCATCGCAATCGTTGCCGCAAACGTTTGATATTTAATTATATCAATATATGAATTCGAACATGAAATAATGAAAGATAATCAAACTGTTTTGTTTAAATTTTTCTATATTTACGGATGCTACAGCAATTTTGATTGGATTAATTCTAATGGCTTTATAATGCATTGATAACATTAGTGTTGTGCAATCAATCAAATTTATAAAATTTCTATTAAATATCTATGAGAAGCGGACAAGTAACGATTAAAGATATTGCAAAAGAATTAGGCATCTCTGCCTCTACTGTATCAAGAGCCTTAAAAGATCATCCTGATATTAGCGCAAAAACCAAGGAAGCTGTAAATGAATTGGCAAAGAAATGGCATTATAAGCCTAATGCAGTTGCTCTTAGTTTGAGGCATAGTAAATCGAATGTTATTGGAGTTATTATTCCCGAGATTGTTCATCACTTCTTCTCATCAGTAATTAGTGGGATTGAAAAAATTGCACACGAAGCAGGATATAATGTTATGATGTTTCAATCTAACGAGTCTTACGAGAGGGAAATGGCTAATGTGCAGGCCTTGTTGTCGAGTAGAGTGGATGGTGTGTTGGTATCCATGTCAAAGGAAACAAGCGACTTTAGTCATTTTAAAGAATTAAGAAATAATGGAATACCTGTAGTTTTCTTTGATAGAGTTTGTAATGAGCTCTCTTCTGATAACGTAATTGTTGATGACTTTGCAGGTGCTTTTACAGCAGTAGAACATCTTATTAATACAGGATGTAAAAGAATAGCTCATTTGTCTGCACCACAACATATGCTTTTGGGACAAAATCGCCAGAAGGGTTATAGACAGGCTTTGTTAAAACATAAACTTCCAATTGATGACGAATTAATTATTAAATGTGATAGTTTTGAGGAGGCATTAGAGAAAACTCCTGATTTATTGAGATTACCGCAGCCGCCTGATGCCATATTTGCCGTTAATGAGCTTACAGCAGCAGGAGCATTATCAGTTGTAAAGAAAGCAGGATTTAAAGTTCCAGAAGAGATATCTATTATAGGATTTACAGATGGTGTTGTTTCGAGAACTTCAGATCCTGCTTTAACCACATTGGAACAACATGGATATGAGGTTGGATTAAGAGCAAGTGAATTGCTTGTAGGAAGAATTAAAGAAGGAGATATGGATTATGAACCTGTAACCAAGGTTGTAAAGACCAATTTGATTGTTCGAGGCTCTACTAAAAACTGATAATAGATGTTATCTATATTAAAAAGGGTTGAAAAGGTTCAACTCTTTTTTTTGTTTCAACAAGTTAGAGTATTGGCTTTTAATCGAATAAAATGTAAAAAAAAATAAAACTTGTTGCAATCGTTTGAAATAGGTTTTTAGGCCTGTTTTTACTGACTTGTAGAGAGGTGGAGGTGCAAAACTTTTTGACAGATTGCATACTTTTCCGTACTTTTGTCCCAGAGGGAAACCTCTTTTCCGACTTTATAAAATATACTTCCTTATATAATATGATCTCATTTCTGGATAATAGAAGGAGATGAATAAGATCAAATCCATTTTTCTAATTGTGATGTAAAAGTTAGTTAGTCTTAAACTGTATTGCACTTGCAATATTGTGGGACATGATTAATTCCTTTTGTTTCTTTTATCCTGGTGTGGTGATATAAGCTGTGGTTTAAAAAACAGTTTAAATTGAAATCAAACTTCTAAAAAGTAAGAAGAATTAATATCGATCAAATGAAGAAACAACCTCGTTTAAGCTTTTGGCAAATCTGGAACCTGAGCTTTGGATTTTTAGGTGTTCAGTTTGGTTTTGCGTTACAAAATGCAAATGCCAGTAGAATATTAACAAGTTTAGGTGCCGATCCACATGAATTATCATTTTTCTGGTTGGTAGCCCCAATTATGGGATTGGTAGTTCAGCCAGTAGTTGGTGCAGCAAGTGATAAAACTTGGAACCGATTGGGAAGAAGATCTCCATATATTTTGTTTGGAGCAATCGTTTCAATGTTGGCAATGTTCTTAATGCCTAATGCACCAATGTTTGTAAAAGCAGGTGGAGCTTTGGTGTTTGGAGTTGTTATGCTTGCATTAATGGATGGATCTTTTAATGTTACTTTCCAGCCATTTAGAGCATTGGTAGCAGATATGACACCTGAAGAACAACGAAATGTTGGATATTCGGTGCAAAGCTTTTTAATTAACGTAGGTGCTGTAATTGGTTCTGCATTGCCTTTTATTATGACTGCTTCTGGAATTTCCAATGAATCAGCAGGAGGTAATGTTGCTCCTTCGGTAATTTGGTCATTTTATATTGGTGGTTCCCTTCTTTTAATAAGTGTGCTGGTTACAGTATTTAAAACAAAGGAATATCCACCAGAAGAATTTGAGGCTTATAATAATATTACAGAAGAAGATAAGGAAACGAAAGAAAGTTTTTGGAATTTGTTGATGAATATGCCAAAAACAATGAAGCAATTATCAATTGTGCAGATGTTTTCGTGGTTTCCATTGTTTCTTTTATGGGTTTACTCTACAACTGCAATTTCTCAGCATTATTTCGGTGTACCTATCGATTTTAATGCAAAAACCGAAACGAATAAGCAAATTTTAGATGCTTTTAATGAAGCTGGGAATTGGGTAGGTATTTGTTTTGCAGTGTACAGTTTGGTAGCGGCATTGTTTTCTATTGTAATGCCTAAGCTAATTAGCTTGACCAGTAGAAAAACAGTTTATGCAGGTGCTTTAGCTATGGGAGGTATTGGTTTTATATCTACCATGATGTTTAGCAATCATTACTTGCTATTGATTTCTATGATAGGTGTAGGTATTGCATGGGCTGGTATTTTGGCTATGCCTTATACCATTTTATCAGGAGTACTTCCAGCTAAACGAATGGGAGTTTATATGGGACTGTTCAACCTTACTGTAGTTGTACCTCAGATTTTAAGTGGTGTATTTGGAGGACCAATACTTCGTACTTTTTTTGGCGGCGATGGAATTTGCATTCTAGTTCTAGCCGGTATTATCATGATTTTAGGAGCGATATCTGTATTCTTTGTTAAAGAATCAGATAAATAATAAAAACAATTTATAAAAACTGATGGGAAAGATTAGTGCATGCATCTTCGATTTAGATGGTGTGGTTGTTGATACCGCAAAGTATCATTATATCGCATGGAAGAGTTTAGCAAATGAATTGGGATTCGACTTTACCGAAGAGGATAATGAAAGATTGAAAGGCGTGAGCCGTATGCGATCATTAGATATTCTTTTGGAAATTGGTGGAGTTGAGTTGGATGAAAAAACAAAACTGGAACTGGCTGATAAGAAAAACAAAAACTATGTGGAGTACATATTAAAAATGACTCCGGATGAAATACTTCCAGGTGTTAAAGATTTCTTTAATAAACTTAAAGCTAAGGGAATCAAAATTGCTTTAGGTTCAGCTAGTAAAAACGCTATGACCATTTTAAATCAGTTAGAACTTACTGATTATTTCGATGCAGTTGTTGATGGAACACATGTTAGCAATGCAAAACCAGATCCTGAAGTATTTTTAAAGGGTGCTGAGTTGTTAGGTGTTTCTCCATCAGAATGTATTGTTTTTGAAGATGCAGAAGCTGGTGTTGAAGCTGCTATAAATGGTAATATGAAATGTGTCGGTATCGGATCGCCTGATGTATTGGGGAAAGCAAATATTGTTGTTCCTGGATTCGTGGGTTTTTCAATGACTCAATTAAACTTTTAACGGAAAACAATTAACGCTTAGCAGTAATTGTTTGAAAAGTTAACTGCTAATAGCTAATTAAAAGAAAATCAAACATGAATGAGTATTTAAAGCATGATGAGTGGTGTATAATTGAGGAAGGCTTTAATCCTGAAAACCACCGGGCATCAGAAAGTATATTTAGTTTGGGTAATGGAAACATGGGACAAAGAGCCATGTTCGAAGAACATTATTCAGGCGAAACTTTACAAGGAACTTACGTAGCTGGAGTTTACTATCCGGATAAAACCAGAGTAGGATGGTGGAAAAACGGTTATCCTGAATATTTTGCAAAGGTATTAAATGCGCCAAATTGGATTGGTATCGATGTGAAAATTAATGGTGAAATGCTTGACCTTGCCAAATGTGAAGTGAGTGATTTTGTACGCACTTTGAACATGAAAGAGGGAGTTTTAGAGCGTAGTTTTGTAGCTACACTTTCTAACGGAAACAAGGTGAAAGTTGAAGCCAAAAGATTTTTAAGCATTGTTACATCTGAAGTTGGTGCCATTCGTTACTCTGTAACACCATTAAATTTTGATGGGAAGATTGGTTTCACTCCATATGTGGATGCCGATGTTACAAACGAAGATTCAAACTACGACGAACAATTTTGGAATGTTCTGCAGACCAAGTCAATGAAAGGTGAAGCATACATTACTGCTGCAACTAAAAAACTTGACTTTCATGTTTGTATGAGCATGAAATATGAGGTGTTAAAGGATGGTCAGAAAGTGGATTTAAACCCTGCTTTAACCGAGGATGCCAAATATGTTGCCAATACAGTAGAGCTTGATGCTGAGCAAGATCAAGAGATTTCAATCTATAAATATGCAGCCGTATTAAGCTCATTAAATCACAGTAAAACTGATATTGCATCAGACGCATTTTCTGTTGTAGAGGCTGCTCAAGCTAAAGGATATGGTGCACTATTGGAAGAGCATGTTAATGCATGGGCTGACAAATGGGACCATAGTGATATTGTTATTGAAGGTGATATTGCTGCTCAGCAAGCCATTCGATTCAATATTTTCCAAATGAATCAAACTTATACTGGTGAAGATGAAAGACTAAATATTGGTCCTAAAGGTTTCACTGGAGAAAAATATGGTGGATCTACCTACTGGGATACTGAAGCTTACTGTGTTCCATTCTATTTGAGTACTTCTAAACCTGAAGTAACTCGAAATCTATTGATCTATCGTCATAAGCAATTACAAAAAGCCATTGAAAATGCAGAGAAACTGGGTTTCACTAATGGTGCTGCATTGTACCCAATGGTAACAATGAATGGTGAGGAATGTCACAACGAGTGGGAGATTACTTTCGAAGAAATTCACCGTAATGGAGCAATTGCTTTTGCCATTTATAACTATATCCGCCACACAGACGATAAAAAATACTTAGAAGAATATGGATTAGATGTATTGATCGGAATTTCAAGATTCTGGAGTCAGCGTGTATCTTATTCTCAAGCAAAGAAGAAATATGTAATGTTAGGAGTTACAGGTCCTAACGAATACGAAAATAATATCAACAACAACTGGTACACGAATACCATTGCAAACTGGTGTATGAAATATACTCAGGAAGCTATGGCTCATGTGAAAGAAACCAATCCAGCACGTTTTGAAGAAATCTTAAAGAATTTGAACTTCGATTTCGATAAGGAAACTGCTAAATGGAGCGATATTATTGAAAACATGTACTATCCTGTTGATGAGGAAACAGGTGTTTACCTGCAACAAGATGGCTTTATGGACAAAGAGCAAATCCTGGCTGCAGACCTGGATCCGGCAATTCGTCCGATTAACCAGCACTGGTCATGGGATAGAATTTTACGTTCTTGTTTCATTAAGCAAGCAGATGTATTGCAAGGAATTTACTTGTTCGAAGATCAATATGATTTGGAAACAATTCGTAAGAACTATGATTTCTACGAACCAAGAACTGTTCATGAGTCATCATTGTCGCCATGTATTCACTCTATTTTGGCAGCAAAAATTGGCGATGAAGAAAGAGCTTACAATTTGTACCTAAGAACTTCTCGTTTGGATTTGGATGATTACAACAAAGAGGTGCACGAAGGACTTCACATTACAAGTATGGCAGGAACATGGATGTCGGTTGTAGAAGGTTTCGGTGGTATGCGTGTTGTAAACGGTCAGTTGGTATTGAACCCAATGCTGCCTAAAGTATGGAAATCATACTCATTCAAAGTTAGATTCCGTGGCAACTTGTTAAATGTTACAGTTTCGCAAGATGGTGTTGGTGTCATCAATGAAGAAGGGGAAGATATTTCAATTTTCATTCAGGATGATGAATATCAAATTGGAAAAGAAAGTAGTGTGGTAATCGAACACGCTTAGTTTTAAATACAAATTAATTCAGGGTAAAAGTGTCTGCTTTTATCCTGAATTTTTATCGAATATATTAGGGTATGAGAGGCTTTTGGATTTCTTTGGTTATTGTTTTTTTATTTGGTTTACAAGCAGAAGCTAAGAAAGTAGATATAGATAAGGTTGAGCCAACGTTCTGGTGGGTGGATATGAAGAATCCCAACCTGCAGCTTATGGTTCATGGTGAAAACATTGCACATTACGATGTGGAATTGAATTACCCCGGAGTTAGCCTTTCAAGGACAATTAAAACAGACAATCCCAACTATCTCTTTATCGACTTAGTAATCGAAAAGGGAACAAAGGCAGGGAAGTTCAACTTGAACTTTACCGATAAAGGGAAAACAAAAGCTCACTATCAGTACGAATTAAAGAAAAGAAGAACTTTTTCAGCAGAGCGCAAAGGTTTTAATGAATCAGATGTGGTTTATTTGCTGATGCCAGATCGTTTTGCAAATGGCAATCCAGACAATGATTCTGTAGCTGAATTGGCTGAAAAAGCAGATCGTAATAATCCTGATGGAAGACATGGTGGAGATATTCAGGGGATCATTGATCACTTGGATTACTTGCAGGACTTGGGAGTTACCGCCCTTTGGAATACGCCACTGCTGGAAGATAATGAAGCCAGAGGTTCTTACCACACCTATGCCATTTCGGACTACTACAATGTTGATGCTCGATTTGGAGGAAACGAAGCTTACCTGGAGCTTTCCAAAGAGTGTAAGAAAAGAGGAATAAAGCTGATCATGGACATGGTTTTCAACCATTGTGCCAGCGCTCATTGGTGGATGAAAGATTTGCCTCAGAAAGACTGGGTACATCTGCACGATGAGTACACAAATTCCAACCACAGAAAATCAACCATTCTGGACCCTTATGCATCTGAAACAGATCAAATTCAGTTTTCTGACGGATGGTTTGATCGTAGTATGGCTGATTTAAATCAGAAAAATGAATTGTTGATGACCTACCTGATTCAAAACAGTATTTGGTGGGTAGAATATGCAGACCTGGACGGAATAAGGATGGATACTCATCCCTATAATGATCCTCAGGGAATGTCCAAATGGGGAAAAGCGGTTTTAACTGAATACCCCCATTTGAATATTGTCGGAGAGACATGGTACAAGTCTGCGGCTGATATTGCCTACTGGCAAAAGGATGCATTAAATGCAAATGGCTACAACTCTTACATGCCATGTGTAATGGATTTTCAGTTGTTCTTTTCCTTGGAGAAAGCATTTCTGGAAAAGCAGCAATGGGAGAATGGCCTTGTTAGATTGTACAAGAGTCTTGCTGCCGATTACCTGTACAAGGATACCGGAAATTTATTCATATTCATTGAGAATCATGATACCGATAGAATCATGTCTACCTTGAAAGGGGATTTGAATAAGTTCAAGTCGATGATGACCTTTTTGTTGACTACCAGGGGAATTCCTCAAATCTATACGGGTGTTGAGATCTTGATGGAAGGCAAGAAGAGTTATGGCGATGGAAAGATGCGCATAGATTTTCCTGGAGGATGGGAAAATGATGAAAGAAATGCTTTTACAGCCCAGGGAAGAACAGAAAAGGAAAATGAAGCTTTCAATTTCCTGAAAAAATTACTCAATTGGAGAAAGAATAACCCGGTAATCCATACTGGAAAGCTGAAGCACTACATTCCTGAACAGGATACCTACGTTTATTTTAGAAGCAATGCCGAGAAAACTGTAATGGTTGTGGTTAATCAAGACGAAAGCGCAAAGGACTTGAGTCTGGAAAGATTTACCGAAAGCATTAAGGGTTTCAAATCTGGAAAGGATGTTATCAGTGGGAAGACATTTGATTTTACAAAAGGAAAAATCAGCCTGGCACCCAATACGTCCTTAATTTTAGAGTTAGAGTAAACATCAAATTTTTAGCATAGTGATCGCGGGATCACACACATTATTTCTGAATATGATTAGAATTAATCTATTAGTAGTAAAATTAACTGTTTTAATGGCCTTTGCAGTTGGCTCGCTAACTGCAATGGCTCAAAACAGTCAGCGTGTATATCAATCACATTCATTAGGAACAAATGGATTGATAGTTGAAACGGATCAAGGGAAATACCAAATACGGTTTTACAATCAAAATATTGTAGAAACGGCATTTATCCCTAATGGAGAGGAATTTGAAAAAGATTCCCACGCAGTTGTTCTACAACCTGAAAAGGAAGGTGCCAAATTAGCCGATCGCCAGAATGACTTGCTTTATAGTTCTAAAGGCATGTCAGTAAAGGTGAGCAAGAAGCCTTTTGGTATCAGCTACAGCTACAAGGGAAAGAATTTGCTTTCCGAAAAAGAGGGCTACATTAAAACCGATAGTACCGAGAATATTGACTTCCAAATTGAGAAAGAGGAAGTACTATTTGGTGGGGGAGCTCGTGTGTTGGGGATGAACAGACGAGGATACCGTTTGAATCTCTACAATCGTGCACATTACGGATATGGAACTCATTCTGAATTGATGAATTACACCATGCCTGTGGTTATCTCATCAAAGAAATATGCGGTTCATTTCGATAATGCTCCTATCGGACATCTGGATTTAGACAGCAAAAAGACAAATACTTTGCGTTATGAGACAATCAGTGGACGCAAGGTTTATCAGGTAATTGCTGCTGATTCGTGGGAAGATTTCACCTATGAGTTTACGAACCTGACGGGAAGACAACCGCTATTGCCTCGATGGGCTTTAGGGAACTTTTCAAGTCGTTTTGGTTACCATTCTCAGAAGGAGACCATGGAAACCATCGATCAGTTTGTAAAAGATTCCATTCCTGTAGATGCGATTATTCTGGACCTGTTCTGGTTTGGAAAGGAGATGAAAGGAGAAATGGGGAACCTGGCCTTCCATCGCGACTCTTTCCCAAATCCTGAGAAGATGATTTCTGATTTGGATAAAAAGGGAGTGAAGACCATTCTGATTACAGAACCTTTTATCCTGACCACCTCGAAAAGATGGCAGGAAGCAGTGGATAACAAAGTGTTGGGAACCGATACGGAGGGGAAACCTTTCACCTTTGACTTCTACTTTGGAAACACAGGATTGGTTGATGTATTCAAACCAGAGGCACAAGATTGGTTCTGGAATATCTATAAAGGTTTGGCCAATATGGGCATTGGTGGCTGGTGGGGCGACCTTGGAGAGCCAGAAGTACACCCTTCAGCTTTGCAGCATATCAATGGTTCAGCCGATGAAGTACACAATATTTACGGACATTATTGGGCCAAATTGGTCTATGAAGGATACGAGAAGGACCTTTCCAACCAGCGACCTTTTATTTTGATGAGAGCTGGAGCTGTGGGATCTCAAAGATATGGAATGATTCCATGGACCGGAGATGTGAGCCGTAGCTGGGATGGTTTGAAACCTCAAACTGAGATTTCCCTTCAGATGGGGCTACAGGGAATTTCCTACATGCACTCCGACTTGGGAGGTTTTGCCGGGGACAACCTTGATGACGAACTTTACACCCGTTGGTTGCAGTATGGCGTATTCCAGCCTATTTATCGTCCGCATGCGCAGGAAGCTGTGCCATCGGAGCCGATATTCAGAGAGCCTAAAACAAAGGCACTGGCAAAGAAATCTATCGAGCTGAGATATCAGTTGATGCCATATAACTACAGCCTGGCATTTGAAAACAACCAAACAGGATTGCCATTGATGCGACCTCTGTTTTTTGAAGAGCAGGATAACAAAGCATTGCTGAATGTTTCAGATATCTACATGTGGGGAGATGCATTTCTAGTATCTACTATTACCGATGTCGGAGCCAAGCAAAAAGAGGTGTACTTGCCGAAAGGAAACGTATGGTTCGATTTTGTAAAGGAGCAAAAATATTTCGGTGGATCGTCGTACACGGTTCAGGTTGAAGAGGATCATATTCCTGTATTTGTGCGTGCAGGTTCTTTCATTCCAATGAAAAAGGGAATGCACAATTCAGGTGAATACTCTTTAGAGAATTTTGAATTGCACTACTATCATGACTCTTCGGTGAAGCATGGTACTGGACAGCTTTACAACGATAATGGAGAAACTCCTAAAGCATATGAAAAAGGAGAATATGAGTTGTTGAAGTTTACTTCTGCCCATTCAGGTTCCAAATTAAAATTGGATATTGCAACTGAGAAAGGATCGAACTACTCAATTGAAGACAAGAAAGTAAATTGGGTGATTCATCATATCGAAAAGCAACCTAAGAAGGTGAAGTGGGGAAAGAAAAACCTTGATTTCACCTGGGATAAAAACTCAAGAGTTCTTCAGTTTACTGAGGAGTTACAAAAAGGAAAAAATCAATCAATCACTATAAAACTTGCCAAATAATGAAGAACATTGGATTCAGCATTTTAGCAGTATTGTTTCTGTTTTTGTCATCTTGTTCAACGGTTGAGAAGAAAGCAGAACAGAAAGAGAAGCCTTTTGTGTGGGAGGGTGCAAACTTGTACTTCCTGCTGACTGACCGTTTCAATAATGGAACAACAGATAATGATGTCAACTTTGAGAGAGAATTACCAACAGGTAAATTGAGAGGATTCGAGGGGGGAGACATCAAAGGAATCACGCAAAAGATTAAAGAAGGATATTTTACCAAACTGGGTATTAATGCCATTTGGTTTACGCCGATCACGGAACAGATTCACGGATCTGTTGATGAGGGAACAGGAAATACCTACGGTTTTCACGGCTACTGGGCCAAGGACTGGACTGCTTTAGATCCTAACTTTGGAACCATGGACGATTTGGCTGAATTGGTTCAAACAGCTCATGCCAATGGAATTCGTATCGTAATGGATGCCGTAATCAACCATACCGGACCAGCTACTGAGAAAGATCCTGCATGGGAAAATGAGTGGGTGCGTGTGGAACCAACCTGTACTTATAAGAATTACAAAACTACCATTGAGTGTACCTTAACCGATAATCTTCCTGATATCAAAACAGAAAGCACTCAGGAGGTTGGAATTCCAGTTAGCCTGGCGCAAAAGTGGAAAGACGAAGGTCGCTACGAGCAGGAGATGAAGGAACTGGACGAGTTCTTTGCTCGCACAGGTCATCCTCGTACTCCGAAGTTCTACCTGATTAAGTGGTTGTGCGATTACATCATTCAGTTTGGTATCGACGGTTATAGAGTAGATACAGTAAAACATACCGAAGAATCGGTTTGGGCTGACTTCCGCAAAGAGTGTGAATATGCTTTTGAATTGTGGAAGAAGAACAATCCTGAAAAGGTATTGGATGATAACAAATTCTACACAGTAGGAGAGGTGTATGGATATAGTATCAGTCACAAGTTTGCCTACGATTTTGGCGACAAAAAGGTGAATTACTATGCCAACGGATTTACCGATTTAATCAACTTCGAATTTAAATACAACGCTCAATCAGCTTATGAAGAGTTGTTTTCGAGATATTCAGATATTCTTCATGGCGATTTAAAAGGATATGGTGTATTGAACTACCTGACCTCACATGATGATGGTACTCCTTTCGATCAGAAAAGAGAAAGAAGTATTGAATCTGCTACCAAGCTATTGCTTTGCCCGGGAACTTCACAGGTTTACTATGGCGACGAAACGGCGAGACCTTTGCTTATTGAGGGGACTCAGGGCGATGCTACCTTACGTTCATTCATGAACTGGGAAGATGTAAAAACAGATGCCAAGGTACAGGCTACCTTAAAGCACTGGCAGTTGTTGGGACAGTTCAGAAGCAACCACCCGGCTGTTGGAGCAGGTGTTCACAAAATGATTTCGGAAAACCCATATGTATTCCGCAGAACATTCGAAAAAGGAGAATATCAAGATCAGGTATTTGTTGCTTTAGATTTGGATAAGGGATTAAAAGAAATTCCTGTTGCTGAATTGGAAAATGGAACAAAGCTTAGAGATGCATACTCTGGAAAGGAAGCAGAAGTTAAGGATGGAAAAGTAAGCATTGATACTGAGTTTGACATTTTATTACTAGAGTTGATTTAGAAAAGAACATCATACTAACAAATCAAATTATTGAGATGAGAAGAGTATTTCAAACAGTTTTAAGTTTATTGTTGCTTGCTGGAATTTTGGTTTCATGCCAGAATAAACCTGCAGCAAATAAAGTAGCAGAGGAAAAGAAGGCGGAAAAGCCTGTTGAGTGGAGTAGAAATGCTAACATTTACGAGGTAAACATTCGTCAGTACACTCCCGAAGGAACCATTAATGCTTTTGTTGAGCACATGCCACGATTGAAAGAAATGGGCGTTGATATTCTTTGGTTAATGCCAGTTTATCCTATTTCTGAAAAGAATCGTAAGGGAAGTATGGGTAGCTATTATGCGGTTAAGGATTACCGTGCAGTTAACCCTGAGTTTGGTACATTGGAAGATCTACAGAACCTTGTGAATAAAGCTCACGAAATGGGAATGAAAGTAATTCTTGACTGGGTTGCAAATCACACAGGTTGGGATAATGTAATCATGGAAGAGCATAAAGATTGGTATACTCAGAATGAGAAAGGTGAAATTGTAATTCCTGAAGGAACAGATTGGAGCGATACTGCTGATTTGAACTACGATAATGAAGATATGCGTAAGTACATGATCGGATCGTTGAAGTTTTGGATTGAAAATGCAAATGTAGATGGATTCCGTTGTGATGTTGCAGGTATGGTTCCAACTGAATTTTGGGAAAAAGCACGTGTTGAATTAGATGCAGTAAAGCCTGTGTTTATGTTGGCCGAAGATGGTGGGCATGAGCTTTTAGAGAACGCATTTGATATGGGTTATGGATGGGATTTCCACCATATTATGAATGACGTTGCCAAAGGTGAAAAGAATGCCAATGATATGGAAGCATACCTTCACAAGATTGATACTGTATTTCCGGCAGACTCTTACATCATGAACTTTACTACCAACCACGATGAAAACTCATGGAATGGTACTACTGAAGAGAGAATGGGAGAAGGAGCTAAGACATTTGCAGTTTTGACCTTTACAATGCCAGGTATGCCATTAATCTATAGTGGTCAGGAAGCAGGTTTGAACCACCGATTGAAATTTTTTGAGAAAGATGAAATTGATTGGAGTGATTTAAGCATGTCAGAATTCTACAAAGAATTAATTGCTCTAAAGAAAAATAATAAGGCACTTCAGAATGGAGTGAAAGGTGGCAAATTGGTTCGCATTCCTTCTGATCAGAACGAGAAAGTTTTTGCTTTCTCGCGTGAAGCTGAAGGAAACAAAGTACTTGTGATTTTGAATTTGAGCAAGGAAGCTACCAAAGCTACTCTTGAAATGGGTGCAAATGCAGGAAACTATGCTTGCTACAAAGATGGTAACAAGCACGATTTAGCTGCTAAACTTGAGGTTGAATTAAAACCTTGGGAATACAGAGTATATGTAAAGTAAACTAGATTTCCGAATTTCGGAAACCGATATCCCAATGATAGCCGCTCTTTTTAGGGCGGCTTTCTTATTTTAAAAAAGAGGAAGGCTAAGTCATAAGGTTTTTAATTAGTAATGGTTTTATCTAATAAAAATGCAGACAAGTCCAGTTTTATTATACAAACTGTATGGTTTCGAAATAGGTTCAATATTATCTGCCTATTTTCCATTCAGTCGGCATTCTGAGGAGGTAAATTGCTTGTACGATCTGCCAATTTGATGTTACGATCTCACACTTTTATCATTCCAATTGATAATTCATGCTTACGATCTGCCAGCCCATCACTATAATAAGCGATTCCTGCACTATTTTCCGATAAGCCTACCATACGAACTATTCATCCCGACTTATTTTCTAAGATATTAAGCTTACGATTTGTTAAGTCAGGCTTATTAGTTGCCAAACCCATCGGGTTTGTTAATATCTAAGGCGGGAATGGCAGGTCGTAAGGCGGGTTTTCCAGAAAATAGCACGGGGTTGGCAGATCGTAAGGCAAGATTGTCAACTCGTAAGCCTGAGTTGTCAGGAAATAGCACGGGGGCGGCAGGTTCTAAGGGTGGATCAGCAACTAATAAGGTGGGGCTGGCAGATCCTAAGGCAGGAATGTCAACTCGTAAGCCTGAGTTATCAGAAAATAAGCATGGCTTGGCAGATCGTAAGCGATGCACTTTGGTTCATAGTTTATTTATAGCACATTAGCAGACATAGCAAATGAAAATTTATAGAATAGATTTCTGCTCAAGTACATTAATAACCATATTTTTGTAGTTGCGACCAATGGGAATCAATTTATCTCCAATTTCAATATTACTTGAAGTATAGCTTTGTATTTTATGAATTGATGCAATAAACGATCGGTGTATTCTTAAAAAGGATGATTCCGGCAGTTTCTCCTCAATATTACTGATGGTATTTAGCGTTACAATTTCTTGCCCATTTTCCATGTAAATGGAAACATAGTTACGCAAACTTTCGATGTATTGTATTTCGTGCAGAAAAACTTTTACCATTCGCTTCTCCGATTTCACAAAAATAAAAGGTTGTTCAGAGGTTATTTCCTCCTTTTTTTCAGGAATCAGGAACTGGGGTTGATTGATTTTGAAATATCTATTGATGGCTTTAATAAACCTTTCGAAGGGAATTGGTTTGATCAGGTAGTCTAGTGCTTCCAATTCGTAGCTCTCCAAAGCAAATTCCGAATAGGCAGTAGTGAAAATTACAGTAGGCGGGTTCGATAGGTTCCTAAGAAGCTGAATGCCCGTTAATCCCGGCATCTGTATGTCCAGAAACAGCAGATCGATTTGCTTGCTGTTTAGAATAGACAGAGCTTCCACGGCGCTTTTGCATTTGCCTTCCAGCTGCAAATAATCAATGCGATTGATGTACTCTTCAATCACATCAAGAGCCAAATCTTCATCATCAACAATTAAGCACTTTACCTTCATTACAGTTCTAAATTTAAGTGAACACTATAGGATTCCTCCGTTACCTCGATTTTTAATTCATGACGCTCGGGGTAGATTAATGATAACCTTCTTTTTACATTTTGCAAGCCAATGCCTCCCACCATAGAGTCCTGGTTGGAGCTTGATGAGGGCAGGCTGTTTTCAATTTTTAAAATCAGGCTGTTTTGCTTTATCCCCAATTCTATGGTAATCCAGGCGGTGCCATCGAAACCTTTGGTGCTGTGTTTGCATGCATTCTCAATAAAGGGAAGAATCAACATGGGGGCAACGCGGTTGCCTCCCAAATCGCCCCAAATGTTAAGGCTAAGATCAATTCTATTGCCATATCTGATTTTTTCCAGATCGAGATAGCTTTTTATGCTGTTGATTTCCTTTTGCAGATCTACCCTGGCCGAATTGGTTTCGTAGAGCATGTACCGCAGCAGGTCCGATAGTTTCAGCACCACATCAAGCGATTGGTCCGACTTTTTAAGGATCAAAGAATACAGGCTGTTCAGGGTGTTGAAAAGAAAATGAGGTTGAACCTGATTTTTCAGAAAGGACAGCTCAGCTTCCAATTTCTCCTTGGCCAGTATCTGCTCGTTTTGCTGCACTTTCCCGATGTATTCCATCAGCTTTACCGTCATGGGAAGGGCCAGTACTGCTCCCAGGTTAACGGCACTTCTGACCAATTGCGAGAAGGAAAAAGTAGGAGCCTTCTCCCACATGGGAAAAAAGTAATCGATAATAATCAGATTGTCGGTAATCCTTTGCAGGGACGCCGAGATGGCAATTAAGAGGATAAAAAAGAAAAGAAAATGCCAGATTTTCCCCTTGTAGAGGAAAGTGGGATACAGGAGGTAGATAACCGAATAAACCAGTAAAATCTTTACAGGCAGGTTGACCAGTTCCACATAGATGGTCTTCAAATAGTTGGCATCGTAACTTCCCCAGGCATAGGCAAAGAACAAGATGAACACCACCCAGAAGGTGAGGTGCTGCACCCAGCGATTGTTTACAATCCTGGCCAGTATACTGTTTTCTGTAGCAATGATTTGCATAATCGATAAGCTGAATTCTCTAAACTACATATGTAAGGGAATTTACATCCATTTGCAAGCATTTTAATCTGCAATTGGCTCGGGCAGGACAGAAAACCGTTTTCCAGGGACAAAATGCCGATGTGGAAATATTTGTTTGCCTTGGTGGGATATTTTGCAGAGTGTAGCTGTCATCCTGCCGTCGGTCAATATTATTAGTAGCTCTTATTTGGTGATTATAATTTGGCCGAAAAGATTACTAACTGTTCATGTATTCATTTTTGCTTCATCTGCTGAAGAGGAGATTTTTCGGGAGAATGGGAATCATCAAAAAAATGAATGCATAAGCTCTGATTATTTGTTTTGATATGTACCTAAAGCGAATTGTTTTACTAACACACCTTCTATGTGTCTTTTTCTTTGCAGAGGCACAAGCCACTCGAAAAACCTTTGTGACGGCTCGTTGCGAACAGGCTCCCAGAATTGATGCCCGTTTAAACGATGAAGCCTGGAAAAATGCACCTTTTGTGGAGGACTTTATTCAGCAAAGCCCTGTGAACGGGGGAAAGCCCAGCGAGCGCAGCCATGTAAAAGTGCTTTACGATGACAATGCTCTCTATGTGGGGGCCATGCTCTACGACTCGGCTCCCGACAGCATACTTACCGAATACGGACCACGAGATTCTGGCGATCAGCTCAATGCCGACCTGTTTTCCATTGAGATCAACCCCTGGAACGACGGGCGCACGGCCATGGAGTTCATGGTTTCTGCTTCGGGCATACAGATGGACTCGCACAATACCATCGCGGCGATGAATAAAAGCTGGAATGCCGTTTGGGACAGCCACATCAGAATCACCGAAAAGGGGTGGATTGTGGAGATGCGTATTCCTTACTCGGCTCTTCGTTTTCCCAAAACAGAAGTGCAGGTGTGGGAAATGAATTTCTTTCGCCTGATTAAAAGGAAGAATGAAGGCATCACCTGGAATTTTGTTGACAAAGACATAGTGGGATGGCTGAACCAGGCAGGAGAACTGCATGGAATCAAAGGAGTGGAACCCAAAACAAGGCTTTCCTTTAGCCCCTACATATCGTCCTATGTAAGCAGAAATAGCGATACCCACGAGAATTCATGGTCGGTAAAAGGGGGAATGGATGTAAAGTACGGGATCAACGAAAGTTTTACACTCGACATGATGCTGATTCCTGACTTTGGACAGGTGCAATCCGACGATCAGGAGCTGAACCTAACCCCTTTCGAAACCTTCTACGACGAGAAACGCTCTTTCTTTACCGAGGGAACCGAAATCTTTAATAAGGGAGATATCTTTTACTCCCGCCGTTTGGGAGGAGAGCCTGTCAACCGAGGAAAGGTTTCAGAATCACTGGAAGAGAATGAGGTGATCACGGAAAATCCCAATGACACCCGTTTGATTAATGCCGTAAAATTATCGGGAAGAACCAACAAAGGGCTGGGAATTGGCTTTATCAATGCCGTGAACTCAAAGACCTATGCACACATTAAGGATACGCTCAAGCAAACCACCAGAAATTACCTAACTCAGGGTGTTGCCAACTACAATATGATTGTATTGGATCAGTCCCTGGGCAATCAGTCCTATGTGAGTTTTGCCAATACGCACATGATTCACCCTCACGATGATTACAGATCGATGGTGAGTGCCACAGAGTTTAAGCTTACCAATTCATCGGGGAGTTATGCCGTTTCGGGGAATGCAGCTCTAAGTCAGAACAAAGAGTTGGGATCCAGTAATAACGGCCTTCGTTACAAGGTACAGTTGTCGCGCATCAAGGGGAAATTTCAGTTCGATTTGATTCATTCGGCAATCGATCATCGTTTCGATCCCAATGCCATGGGATATCTCGAAAAGAATAACGAACAAAGCAATGTGGCAGTCTTTAAATACAACAATTATAAGCCTTTCGGCAATATCAATGAGTTTACCAACCAGATGAGTATTACCCACAACAGTTTGTATCATCCCAATCGTTTTTCGAAGTTGGAGATCTACTGGCAAAGCAGGTTGGTGTTTCAGAACTATTCAGCCCTGGCATTGGAGTGGAGTTTGACCCCTGTTCCCAAATACGATTTTTACGAGCCACGTGTGGAGGGTAGAAAGTATAAAGAGCCTACCGATTACTGGCTTCGTTTGACACATGATACCGACCACCGAAAGGCTTTGGCCCTGAATACGCGAGTGGCCTTTTGGAAGGGAAGAACCTTTGGGAAAGCCAGCTATTGGTTGGAGTTGACTCCGCAGCTACGAATCAGCGACAAGCTCTTGCTGAAACACTATTTCTATTATGAGCTGAACAAGAACAGCCTGGGCTTTGCTAGTTACCAGCAGGAAACGGGGAATGTTTATTTCGTGAACCGCGATATCAATACACTTGCCAATACTTTTGAAGCCAGGTGGATCTTTAATCAAAAGTCGTCCTTGAGTTTAAGGGCTCGACATTACTGGTCGGAAGTGGAATACAAAGAGAGTTACCTGTTGGAGAGCGATGGCTCCATGGGCGACCAGTCGGAGTATGAGAATCACAATCATATCAATTACAATGCCCTGAATGTAGATATGATTTACACCTGGGAGTTTGCTCCGGGAAGTGAGTTGTCGCTGGCCTGGAAGAACAATGTGCAGGCCAACGATTCCCGAATCGACAGGAATTATTGGGAGAATTTCTCAAATATGCTTGGCAAGAATCAAATCAACAGTCTTTCGCTACGCTTGAGATACTATATCGATTATCACAAATTGAAGAAGGTTTTGTAGCTCAAATGCCACAAGTGTCGTTTTATGAGTACAAAATGCAGAATATTGAGGACAGATAACTTTGGACAAAATGCTGTGTTATATGTACTTTTGAAATAGCCCTTTACGGAAATAATTTGTTTTAGATCACCAGGCTTTGTTACTTGAACATTGAATTCAAAAAAGATTAGCATGAGAAATATACTTTTACTGTGTATCGTATCCTTTGCTTTCGTTGCACAATCGCAGAATATGAACAAAGAAATTACGACCATTCATAAGTATCTCGATTTTGAATCGAAGAATGTTAGCGTCAGAACCATTGAGGTTTTGCTGCCTGCTAACTATGATGCGAACAAGAAGTATCCAGTGCTCTACATGCACGACGGACAAATGCTTTTCGATGCCACCATTACCTGGAATAAGCAGGAGTGGGGTGTTGATGAGGTAGTAAAGCAGTTGATTAAGGAGAACAGAATAAAGCCTGTAATTGTTGTGGGTGTTTGGTTTGGCGACAGGTATGCCGAGTACATGCCCAACAAACCACGAGAGATTGAAACGGTGGAACGTACCGACGATAGATTCAAAGGTGAGATTGTTTCGGACCAATACCTGAAGTTTTTGGTTGAAGAGCTGAAGCCTTTCATCGATGACAAGTACAATACTCTAAAAGGAGTTGAAGATACCTTTATTTTGGGGTCGAGCATGGGAGGATTAATTAGTTGTTATGCCATTTCGGAGTATCCACATGTGTTTGGTGGAGCTGCCTGCATGTCGACACACTGGCCTGCCCTGGAAGGAGTATTCCTGGGATATGTGGAGAAGAACTTACCTGATCCGGCATCTCACAAAATCTACTTTGACTATGGGACGGAAACCTTGGATTCACTGTATCAGCCTTACCAGGAAAAGGTAGATGTGATGATGAAAAAGAGAGGATACAGACAGGATAAAAACTGGATGACGCGAAAGTTTGAAGGTGCCAAGCACGATGAAAATGCCTGGAGAGACAGGTTGCATATTCCATTGGAGTTTATGCTTGGGAAGAAAGAATAATGTAAAACATCAAATTTATATAGATATGAAAAGAATACTATTGGCTCTAATCACAGTATTGTTTTTAGGGAACATTGCAGAGGCTGCAAAATACAAGATTGATCACCTGGAACCTGCATTTTGGTGGGCAGGAATGAAAAATCCGAAACTACAGCTTTTGGTGCATGGGGAAAATATTGCAGACCTTAAACCTGAATTGAATTACGAAGGGGTAAGCATCGCAAAGGTTAGCTTTGTGGAGAATCCGAACTATCTGTTCGTAGACCTTAACTTGAGTGAAGAGGTGAAAGCAGGAAGTTTTGATATCCTTTTCAAAAAAGGCAAGAAGACCGTTTTGAAGTACAACTACCAGTTGTTGCAACGTCAGGAAGGTTCAGCAGAGCGAGCAAGTTTTACTCCTGCCGATGTCATGTACCTGATTACTCCAGACCGCTTTGCCAATGGAAATCCTGATAATGATAACGTGAAGGGCTTAAGTGAGCAAGCTCACAGAAGCAACTCCAATGGTCGTCATGGTGGCGATATCCAGGGAATGATTGATCATTTGGATTACATCTCAGATATGGGCTTTACTGCCATCTGGATCAATCCTTTGTTGGAAAACAACCAGCCTGAATATTCATATCATGGTTACTCAACTACCGATTACTACAAGATTGACGGACGTTACGGAACCAACGAAGAGTATCGCAAGCTGTCGCAAATGGGTAAAGAAAAAGGGGTTGGCATCATTATGGATGTGATTTTGAACCACTGCGGATCAGAGCACTGGTGGATGAAAGATGTACCTTCAAAAGACTGGATCAATAACGGAGGAGAATTTACAAGCTGTTCTCACAAGCGAACTACCGTTCAGGACAGATATGCATCAAAAGAGGACTTGAAACAATTTGCCGATGGTTGGTTTGTGCAAAGCATGCCTGATTTGAACCAGCGCAATGAGTTCATGGCAAACTACCTGATTCAAAATTCAATTTGGTGGGTTGAGTATGCCGAGCTTTACGGTATTCGTGTAGATACCTATCCATATTCCGATGCAGCTTTTTTGAGTGAGTGGACTGAAAGATTGTTGGAAGAATATCCAAACCTGAACATCGTAGGTGAGGAGTGGAGTACCAATCCGGCTATCGTTTCGTACTGGCAAAAAGGAAAGGTAAATCACGATGGTTATGTGTCGAACCTGCCAAGTTTAATGGATTTCCCGTTGCAGAATGCCCTTAAGGAAGGTTTGGTACAGGAAGATACCTGGGGAACAGGTCTGATTAAGTTGTACGAGATGTTGTCGAATGATTTCTTGTATGCTGATCCGGGTAATCTGGTAATATTCCCAGACAATCATGATATGGCTCGAATTTTTGATCAATTAGACAGAGATTACGATTTGTATAAAATGGCAATGGTATATACACTTACCATGCGTGGAATACCTCAAATTTATTATGGAACTGAAATTTTAGCCAAGAGTGATGCAGGAGGCGATCATGGAAAGCTACGAACTGATTTTCCAGGCGGATGGAAAGGCGATAAGGTAAATGCCTTTACCGGAGAAGGTTTGAGTGCTAAAGAGAAGGATGCGCAGGATTTCATGAAGAAATTGATGAATTGGAGAAAGAACAATGAAATCATTCACAAAGGGAAGCTGATGCACTTTGCACCTGAGAATGGTGTGTACACCTACTTTAGATATTCCGATGAGGGAAAAGTAATGGTGATCCTGAATAAGGGTAAGGAAAAAGCACATTTGTTTACCGGTAGATTCCATGAGATGATCAGCAAAGAATCGAAAGCAAAAGATATTTTTACAGGAAAGTCTTTCGAGCTGAAGGATGGCATTGACTTACCGGCACGCTCAGTGATGGTTTTGGAGATAAATTAGAAATAGAAGTTAGAATAGAGGAATCCCCCGGCATGAATTTGTTGGGGGATTTTTTTTAGATTCCAATGTGTAATATTTTTTAATTTTGGCTGTTTAATACAACAAACCTTCATAAAATACTGCTTGTATGCATCATTCATTTCAATTGGAACTCAATTTTTTTTCTTTAATAGATATTCTGACTGCATCAATGACTTTTATGTTGGGAGTATTGTTTTTATTGTCAAAATCTGAGAATAAAAAAGCAAATGTATACCTGGCGGCAATGCTTTGCTGTTTGGGTTGTGAGGTGCTGGATGTACTAACAGAATCCATAGTCAACGAGAATATCATTCTATTGCAAACTTCCTTATTTACCATTCCTTTTTTACTGCTCTACATTCACCAGACCATGAACAGTGCCATTAAGCTTTGGTATGTATTTCTATTTGGAGCAGGAATCATTCAGAATATTATATTTTATCTGGGAGTAGACGTGCATGAATTCATTTATATCGAGTATCTGTTTAATCTTAGCATTTTAGTGCTGATTTTATTCGTTATCCGAAAACACCGCGAAATGGTTAACAATTTTTATTCAGATTTGGAGTACAAATCCTTGCATTGGATAAAGGCTATTGTTTATGTCTTTTTTACTTTTCATGTGCTATGGATTTTGGAAGATATTGTAGCAATTCAAAATGATTTGATTCCAGATTACTTCGCAACCATATCCAGTATTTTAACTTTTTTCATGGTGTTTTGGATTGGACACAATGGATTTTCACAATCAGAAACTTTTAAGCAGCGATTGTTTTACAGGAATGAAAAAGAGGTGAAAATTGAGAATGCAGAAAAGTTAAAAACAGCCCAAACGGATTATGAGAATTTGTGTCAACATATCAAGGAGCAAAAGCTGTTTGCCAATCCCAAACTAAATTTAAGAGTGTTGTCAGAATCGGTAAAAATGAACGGAAAAGAGATCTCACGTTTGATAAATCAGCAGTCCAATCAGAATTTTTACCAGTTTATAAACCATTTTAGGATAGAAGAGTTCAAAATCCTTCTGAACTCTCCAAAAGCATCTCAATTGACCTTGTTAGGACTAGCTGAAGAAGCTGGATTTAACTCAAAATCTACCTTTTATAAAACATTTAAATCGCAAGAAGGAATAACTCCCAAGCAGTACGAAATGCTTCTAAAAAAGTCCGAATAGACGCAGCGGGATACTTTTGATTTCATAAAAATTAAAAATGAGCGTTCATTTGATAACCGATTTTTTCAGATCGGTGTGAAGTTTAATTTAAAAATGAAATTTATGAAGCAGTTAATTTCGATGGTAGTATTAGGATCTATTTTATTGGCAACGGCATGTATATCCTGTTCAAGTGATGATGACGATATCAAGACCAATACAGTTGATGAAGGAAATGATAGCAACTTTAAAATTGTAGCGAACAATGATAAAGGGTTTTCTGGACTTAATCGAAAAGTTGAGGTTTTTGGCATACCTATTTATGCTGTGCCTAATGTGAAAGATTCGAAACTATTGCACGCGGCAAATGTAATGGCTCAATATTTAGATAACGATGAGGATGGAAAGGTTGACAATCAATTGGTGCTAGATAAAATGAAAGAAAACAAAGCATTTCTATTCATGTGGGCTTCAGAATCGGATATGGAAACCGTAAAGATGCCTGACGACGCGGCAGGACAAGATTTGGGTAATGATGAAACCAATCCTGATTTTGTAAAAAATGGCAGAAAGGGAGAGTTTGATGCTTCATTGGAAGAGGTATGGCACTTGATCAATTTTGCTGGTCACTGTAAGGTTTATCCTGAGGTTTTTGGTTTGGAAGAAGGTACTGCATTAGCCAATGCTATGGATGTTGCACGTGGAGGGAAGTTTCTGGAAATTCCTCAAAACTATCCGGAAGGAGCTTGGTATACTTACGATGATAAAACCTGTAGTTATGCCGATTGCCAAACCGTAGAGTATTTTTATTGGGCAATGTCATCTATTTTAGGAGCACAGGAAAATAGAGCCGCAGAAATTGGACACGAATGGAAATTGCATACCAAAAAATTGGTAGAAGAAAAAGATCCTGATATTTATTCATTGCTTACCGATACGAAATACAAATTCCCTACAGTTTTACCTGACGGAACTTATATGCATTAATACTTCTGAGCTTGAAGTTAATTTCATCAATAGTAGTTGGCCTCTGTATTAATTTACAGAGGCTTGTTGTTTGCGAACATACCTTTATGTAAATTGACATTCGAAATAAGAATGATGAATTCGAAAAGTAAAAAATATATTTATGGATTCTACCAATTTAAGGGAGGCATTAAGAGACTATATTAAAAAGTTTATTCACTTATCGGAAGAGGAGTTTGAATTGCTTTGCGATTTATTTAGTTATCGCAAATTGAAAAAGAGAGAGCATTTGATAAAAGCTCAAGAACGCTGTGATAGAATTATATTTACAGCCAATGGGTATTTTAGGTTTTATCATTGGAATGATAAAGGAATCGAAATAACAAGTGATTTTTATTTTGCTCCTTCATTTATTACTTCATATACAAGCTTTTTGACAGGAGATCCATCATTAGTAAATGTGCAGGCTATGGAGTCGATGGAGGTTTTGGAAATCTCCAAAATAGATTTGGAAAAGTTGTATGTAAAATCAAGAAATATTGAAACTCTGGCGAGAAAATTAGCAGAGATGATTGCCATAAATTCCGAAAGGCACCTTTTTCTTTTGCTTGGGCAAACAGCAGAAACACGGTACAAGGAATTAATGGAGAAATATCCACAATATATCCAATCCATCCCTTTGCAGTATATTGCTTCATATCTTGGAATTACCAAAGAGTCATTAAGTCGCATCAGAAAATCCATTCATTGATTTTTTTAACAATTGTCAAATATATTCGATTTTCATCGCGCTAGTTTTGCTTCCAAAATGTAAATGGTAAAACTTACGATGATGAAACGAATTGCTTTATTTATTGGCTTGCTTTTGGCAGTGGGTGCATTGAATCAATTGGCTGCCCAAAAAACGTCCTCAAAAAACAAATGTACCATTGGTACCGAACTAGATCTATTCCCATATGTTTCGAACGGTTATTATGCCTCTGCATGGCTTGGTTTGGATGATCAGCAAGTGCGCTTTAGGTCTATTTTAGCAAAATCGGATTTGCCGGATTTCATGCTTGATGATGAGTTCAATCGCAATACCCTGAAGGCTTATGCTGTAGTTGTCGACTACTTTTTTAAACCAAATTACAAAGGAGCCTGGCTTGGAAGTGGATTTGAATACTGGGATGGAGAGCTTGAAGATCAGTTAAAAAATAAATCGGGATACCATGCCTGGGTATATACATTAGGTGCAGGTTACGTATGGAAAATTTGGGATAACCTGTATGTCAACCCATGGATAGCTGGTCATCTTCGAATTGCAGGCAGCAAGGAAGTTCGGGTGGGAAATGAATTGTACAAGCCAGATCGTTTCACACCTGAAATATCTATCAAGTTAGGCTATCATTTTTAAAGAAAGGGAGAATATACTCTCCCTATTTCTTATCTTTTTTCCCTTTAGTTTTTTCTTCTTTCGAATCGGTTTTTAGCTTTTTGGTATTCCTTGGCAATACCTCTTCAGGGAATGGGAACAGAATGGTGGAATTCTTCTCTGATGCTATATTAGCCAGGGTTTGATAAAGTCTAAGTTTGATTGCCGATGGCGATTTGTCTATCATTTTACCCGCCGATAACAGGTTTTGGGCAGCTTCCTCTTCGGCCAGGGCAAGAATAACACGAGCCCTGCGTGAACGCTCAGCTTCAGCCTGGTTGGCCATCATTCTTCGCATATTCTCAGGCAACTGAATGTCTTTAATCTTCACATCGATAATAATGATTCCCCATTCCTGGGTTTCCTTCTCCACAATGGTTTTGATGTTTTTGCCCATCTCTTCCCTTTTGGATAGGATGGTATCCAGTTCCACCTTACCGCAAACATCGCGCAAAGCTGCCTGAGCCAATTGCATAATGGCAAATTTGTATTCTTCTACTTCCAAGACAGCCTTCTCGGGATCATCAATTTTAAAGAAAACCACTCCATCGATGCTACAAGGAACATTATCCTCGGTCATTACTTCCTGCGAATCGATATTGATGGTAATCACCCGAATGTCCACAATATTAACCGTTTCTACAATAGGAATGATCCATCGGAATCCTGGATTAAGGATTTTAATGTACTTTCCGAATCGGAACTTTAAAGCTCGTTTGTATTCGAAGATAATTCTGATGCCTGCAAAAAAGAATACTACAACTGCCGAAAATAAAATAAGTAAAATGTCCATAAGAAATGTTTTAAAGGTTGAAATGGGTGAGAAGAAGTAAGTTTCAGAAGTACTCTAATGAATAGTTTTATTCAATGATGATCGGCCTTGTAATAAATTTACGAAATAACTTAGGTTGAGACAAAAGTTTATGAGAATCATAAGTTTACATTTGGTAAGCTGTTTTTTGTTTTGTAGATTCAGCTTAAATTATTGTAATGCAGTACCATGAAAAACCTACAAAAACTAATAGAACATTACATTCAGGCCTATAATCAGTTCGATATTGAAGGAATGCTTATGGATTTGCACGAAGATGTAGTTTTTGAGAACATTTCAGAAGGTATTTTGACTTTGCGAACAGAAGGAATCGATGAATTTCAAACACAGGCTGAAAAAGCTATGAATTGTTTTAGCCAGCGTGAGCAAATGATAAAGAATTGGGACATTCAACTGGATAAAGTTGTAATCGATATTGAATACAAGGCCGTTTTAGTCACCGATCTTCCCAATGGAATGAAGCAAGGTGATCTCCTACAGATTTCAGGACAATCTGAGTTTGTTTTCGAAGAGGACAAAATTATCCGGATTGTAGATAAAGCATAAAGAGTTGGATCAAAACGAGTAGATTTGTAGCCTGCTTATTTTAAATTATTCAAATCAATGACCTCCTATTCATATCGTCCTAATGCACCATTGAATCAATATGTTGATTTAATTTGGGTAGGTAAAGCTTCTAATCTTCAATTGGAGGCCAGGCACCATGCGGCAATGTTTACCGAATTGATCTTCAACTACGGAGATACTTTCCAGGTGGAAGGACAGAATATTGTGAATTACATAGGCACAGATAATCATCAAATTATATCAGGTTTAAAAACGGAACCTTTTCAGACCAAAGTATCGGGTGTATATGGAAGTGTAGGCTTGATTCTGAAACCATTTTGTTACGGAATGCTCATCGATCAGTTTGGAAGCAAGGCAATGGAGCAGATTTCTGAAATTCTTTACAATCATCTGTTCGCAATAAATGAACCCAATTATCAACTTGTAGAGAAAAAATTGCTATCGCTTTTTGGAAACAAAGCAATTGATAATGATTTGATGAAGTTTGAAAACTATTTATCGAGTAAAGTATTGGGCAAAGGTTCATTGAGCGATTTTAACCTTTCCATATCCATTTCGCAGAAAAGTTTTATTCAAAAATTTAAGAAGAATTACCAGCTAACACCAGGCGAATATGTGAAATTGAAGCAAGTAAATCATGCCATTCATTTGTTGCAGAACAACAATGCTGAAAAGTTGATTCAAGTTGGTTTAGATGCTGGTTTTTACGATCAGTCACACTTTATTAGGGTATTCAAAAAGTTTTGTGGTCTAAGTCCAAAGCAATTCGTTAAATCTCTGAAAAAGGAATAGGGTAAATTTTGTACAATTTTTTCATTTAGAATAGTGAGATTTTCGCAGTGAATTTTAAAGCAAATACAAAATGAAGCAGAACTTGGTTTTTATAGCACAAAGTTTAGATGGATACATTGCCGACCGTAATGGAGGTTTGGGATGGTTAGAGATGGTTCCAAATCCTGAGAAATTGGATATGGGGTATATGTCTACCATAGAAAGGATAGATGCCTTAGTTATGGGGCGAAACACATTCGATACGGTTTGTAGTTTTGGAATTGATTGGCCTTACACAAAACCTGTTTTTGTAATCTCAAACTCGATGAGCGAAGTACCGGGAAAGTACAAAGGCAAAATAGAACTGGTAAAAGGAAGCCTGTCGGAAATTCTTGAAAGCATTCATGCCAAAGGCTACGAAAGCTTATACATCGATGGAGGAAAAACCATTCAATCTTTCTTAAAAGAGGATTTAATTGATGAACTGATTGTAACAACCATTCCAATTCTGTTGGGTGAGGGAGCTTCTCTGTTTGGGAAACTGCCAAAGGAACAAGAGTATGAGCTTGTGGAATCGAAGGTTTACCTCGACCAGATTGTACAAAGTGCTTACAAACGCAAAAGATAAGATCACAAAGCCGTCAGAGATTCAAAAGTCTGACGGCTTTTTTTATTACAGATAAACTTACCAAAGTCTGTACAAAAGCTTGATATCTAAATTTTAGCTTGGTATCTTACAGATTAATTAACAAAAGTAAGACTATGCCTTTATTTAAATCATCACTTGAAAAAAGATTGTGGCTATACGTACTGTTGGTATGGCTAGCCATTTTAACCAGTTTGATTTTTGGGTTTCCATTGCTACAAAAGCTAGGCGCCGAAAATATGGAGGCTCTTATTTTTATTCTGTGCATGATTATTATTGGTACTACAGTTATTTTGCACACCTTTCGCCGAGCCAAAGACAAGAACGATACCGTTACCGTACTAGGTATATTGGCAGTATTCATGATGCTTTTCCTTCGCCTTGGCTTGGCCGAGCGTTCTCATCTGATAGAATATTCGGTGCTTACCGTTTTTATACATCGTGCCATGCTCGAACGATACAAGGAAAAGTACAAAGCCTTAACAATTGCACTATTAACATTGCTGCTTTCTTTTTTAATTGGTGTGTTCGACGAATGTGTGCAGGTGTTTATTCCACGCCGAGTGTTCGATATGGCCGACTTTCTTTTTAATGGTTTGGCTGCAGGTATGGCCATTGGTGCCAGCTTGCTGTGGCAATGGATCCGAAAGAAAACGGCTTTGCGTCAATCTCGACCGAAACGTTAATAGGCTGACATGTTTTTCTTACTTCTCAAATTAAATTTTGTTAAAATCCTATTAAAAACACAATAATGAGTTGTTTTTAGGGTTTTTATAGCTTATTTTGCAGGTAAATTGCAAATAACAAAGAAAAAGTACGATGTTAGTTAATTTTTCAGTTCAAAACTTTCGTTCCATAAAGGATAAAATCACCTTATCTTTCGAGGCGACTAAATCAAAAGATTTAGAGGATTATTATATCATTGAACCCAGAGAAGGTGTTCGTTTATTGAAATTGGGGATGATTTATGGGGCTAATGCATCAGGTAAGACAAATATACTTTCTGCATTGGATTTTCTGGGTAGGTTTATTTTGAATCCGAAAGAAAAAAAAACAGAAATTATTGATATAAAACCTTTTGCTTATGACTATAGCAAAAATTCCGTTTTTAATATTGAGTTCTACTATGACACTATAAAATACCTGTATGAGTTGGAGTTGAATGATGAATATGTGGTAAGTGAGCTACTGTATAACTTCACTCCCAATAAGTCGTTAGTTTATAAAAGAAATACAGATTCAAAGAAAAAGATTACAAATATAGAGTTTGGAAATAAATTAACCATAAAGAAAACTCATAAAGAATCATTAGAAGCAAATACATTATGGAATAATACCGTATTAGGGGGGTATTTAAAAACTAATATTGAGTCAAAAGAATTGCAAGATGTAATTTATTGGTGCAATGTAGTTCTATCACCAATGATTAAACATGATTCTGATTTATCTGAATTTGTATTTGATGGGTTATATAGTGATGATTTAAGTAAGGATACAATCTTAAAAGTATTAAGGAAGGCAGATTTTAATATTCTAGATATTCATGTTGACAAAAAAGAATATGAAATAACAGATGAATTATTAAATTATATGAAAGGATCTTTATCAAACAGTAGGTTTGATGAGATAAAAGACAAAGAAAAAGTTGAAACTAATCAAGTATATTTTGAGCATGATATGGGGGGAGGAGAAAAATTGCAAATTCCCCTTTATGATGAATCTGTGGGTACTCAAAGGTATTATGAGTTTGGTGGAGTATTAGATAGATTAATTAGAAAAAATAGGATATTTTGTATTGATGAACTTGAATCTTCGTTGCACCCCGATTTACTAAAGCACTTTTTGCTAAGCTTTCTAGTTAATTCAAAACAATCACAATTAATTGTAACTACTCATTTGCGAGAATTGTTAATGGAACAAGATATCTTCAGAAAAGATGCCATTTGGTTTACTGAAAAGAAGGAGGATGGAAGTACCGATTTGTATTCCTTGGATGATTTTGATACATCAGTTATCCGTAAAAGTAGCTCCATTTACAATGCTTATAAAGCTGGAAAATTGGGAGCAACTCCAAACTTGAGTGATTACTATTTAGATATTGATTATGGCGAGGAGTAATCGAGGAGTTCAAGGCAGAAAAAGAGGTCTGGGAAACAAGACCATTTATATTCTAGTTGATGGAGAGACAGAACAGATTTATTTACATCAATTGAAGCAAGTTGAGAAATTAAAAGCAGTTGCTATTAAACCAGATCTTCCTAAAAAGAAGAACTTAAGAGATCAATATGAGTTGATAAAAGAGGAAGCGAAGCATTACGATAATGCAATTTGGTTGGTAGATTTTGATGAAATTCTGAAACATGAACGAGAGTATAGAGGAAAGGGAAAGTCACCGCTTTCTGAGTTTAACGAGTATCATTTGGAATTGTATGCTCTTGAAAATGTTGATGTATTAGTGAATACCCCCTGTCTTGAATATTGGTATTTGTTACACTTAAAAAATACAAGAAAGTTTTATGCATCATATTCAGCTTTTGAAAAAGACTTGAACGCCAAACCAATTACTGGGTACAATAAATCGCGCAAGTATTATGTAGCACAGCCAGGTATTTACGCTAAGCTAAAATCAAACCTACTAGATGCTTTTAATAGAGCGAAGCAACTAGGAAATTACGATACAGGAAATCCGCAACAAGCAAAAGCTGAAATCTATCGCTTGTTTGAGATACTAGGTATTATTACAGAATAGTAAAAGGCAGTGAGTTAAAAATGATTAAGCTCACTGCCTTTTTATTTTCTACTCTAAAAAATTAAGCCACATTACTAATGAACAATTACCTGAATCGAATTTTCTGTAGAAAGAAGCTTACCTTCTTATTGAGTAGGGAAGAGAAGAATCATATCAATAAGAGATTACAAAAAATTACAGATACAAAAGGGTATAGTGTTAAGCTGACTGGTAAAATTAAGGATGAAAATCAGTTTAAACTAACCGATAAAATAACAATTGGCGTTTATATACAAGGAGGTGGTGATCCTGCAGTTTTAAGAGGAAAATTTACTGAGGAATCTGGAAATATTCTGCTGACAATAAAGGTACATGGTCACTTCGCATTCATTTTGGGATCTATTTTGATACCTGTTTTTCTGATAGCAACTATAATTTCGAATTATTCAGAACTTAAAGTTGAAGCATATTTCAGTTTCGCTTTTGTTCTTGCTTTTACATTTATAATGAATTTAGCAGGCAACTTCTTCAAAAATAGATTACTTAAAAAAACTTTAAAAGAATTAAAACTGAAAGAATAATAGCCAAGTTTTGTGATTCTATTCAACTTTCTTGTAACTTGATTGGCAAGTGTTAGGCTAATGGATACTACTCATGTTCCATTAGCTGGTTTATTAAACCAAAACCCAACAACTATGAAACCAACCATCAAAATATTCGGAATCCTACTAATACTGGCAGGAGTATCGCTGATTTTTGTTCCTGAAATCATCTTTGACTTTTTGGATAGCAATAAGGATGAGTTTTGGGTTTATATAGTAGCCATAGTAGTTCGCTTGGTGTTGGGTGCCATACTAATTCTATCGGCCAAGCAGTCAAGACATCCGTTAGCCATTAAAATAATAGGCGGTATGTTTGTGCTTGCTGCGCTCATCTTTTTGTTTATGGGCCAGCAAAACTTGCAGGAGTTCATTGCCACTGTGCTTACTGTATTTACGCCTTACGCTCCATTTGTAGGATTGGTGAGCATTGCCTTTGGCAGCTTTTTTATTTATTCCTTTTCTGGGCGTATCCGTAAAAAGTAATTTCCTTAAACCAATATCTTGTATTTGGCTCGTAAAGCCATCTGGCCGACAAAATGTAACGTAAGTCTGGTATGCTCTGTCTGGTCAAAAAATCGGTTGTACGAAGCTCGTACAGCATTTCCGGCTAACCAAATGTAGTGTACGAGTTGGATACGTTCCATTTTGTGAAACAAATTGCTTGTACGAATCTGGTATGCTTTGTCCGGTCAAAAAAAAGTGTTATACGGAGCTCATACAGCACTTCCGGCTAACCAAATGTAGTGTACGAGTTTAATACGTTCCATTTTGTGAACCAAATTGCATGTACGAGTCTGGTACGCTTTGTCCGGTCAAAAAAATCTGCTGTACGAAGCTCGTACAGCACTTCCGGCCAACCAAATGTAGCAAGCGACTGTTGTGCATACGTTCTTCGGAGAAGTTGCTTGTTTTTAGAAAAGATAAATAGAAGTATAGCTTAATTGAGATCGAATATTTTAGTGATTGCCGTGGTGTTAAATTTTATGTGTTAATTTTAAATATTTCTAAAAATAGCGTATTTGTTGAGGTTGGAGTTGTTTTAATAGTGTCTTTAGTGCTTAAAATCAATGCTTAAATAAAAATAAATTTGGTTGTGTTGATTATTATTGATAATTTTCTTTTGACTTTATAAATAAAAACACATTTAAGTTATGAAAAAGATTACATCTAGTTCCAATACTAGTGAAACTACAGAAGCTTGTACAGGTGTTGTAAATTTAAGTAAAAAACAAGCGATTGCTGATGATGCTTACCTAACGGTAATTTTCGACAAACTATCAGGAAGGACCGATCTGTTAATTGATAAAATTAACGATGCAGGTATACAAAGTGAATTAAAAGAAAAAGATGACCTTCGTGATACTGATGTTCGGGCCATATACTATGAGGTAGAGGCCAAGTGCAATCGCCGTCAAAGTTCTGAACAAGAGGCTGCATTAAGAGTTTATGAGGAATTGAATCGTTACGGAATCCAAATTACTGATGCGAATTACACCCTGGAGAGTACTAAAATTAGAGCCATGTTGAGTGATTTGAAAGCTCCAGGATTGGTTACGGATATAAATTCAATTCCTGATTTGCCTGCTTTGATCACCAATTTAGAGCAATCGCAAGGAGCATTTGATGATTCGAATTCAGAATGGCTTGATAAAAAGCGGGTACGAAAATCTTCCAAATCCGCATCTAAATTGGCCATTGAGTGCAAGAGTATTGTTAACAACGAATTGGTCGGATATATAGAGGCTATGAGCGCAGCCAATCCGGATAAATACAAGGACTTTGCCGACAAAATGGAGACTATCATTACTGATATCAATGATAAAGTACGCGATCGAATTGCTGCATACAAAAGAAAAAAAGAAACTGAGGAGGAAGCTGAGGCTTAGTGTTAAAATTTAGTTGATTAAAAGACCTGTCATGTTTTGAAAACCTGACAGGTCTTTAATTTTATAAGCACTGGAAGCAATGAAAATCGAACAATATTACCACATCTACAGCCGAGGAATTAATGAGTGTAATCAATATCAACTTCATTTAAAATACAAAGGTGTATATGCTTTCGAGTTAGGGCACATGCAGGAAACGAATCTCAACGAAATAGATAAAAAGATATGAGTACAGAACAACTCGTTGAAAAATATGGTGAAAAAATTTCAAGATTATCGCATCGGATGATTTGGAATAATGAGTTGGCGGAAGAAGCGTCCCAAGAAGTTTGGTATGAAGTTTTAAAAAGTCTTGATACTTTTAAAGCAAACTCAAATATTTCGACATGGATTTATTCGATTGCGAAAAGAACCATTTTAAGATATGCCCAAAATGAGAGAATTTTAAAATCATCAGAGATAGATTCTCATTTCGATTTAGAAAATATTGATTACAATGGTTCAGAAAATGAAAAAAAGGAATGGGTAAAGGAGCAGTGTGATTATTGTCTGACTGCATTTTGTCATTGTTTGACAAATAATGCCCGAATGATTTTTTTATTTAGGGATATTGCGGAGTTAACGGATTCAGAGATTGCACAAATAATGGATTTGAAAGAAGAAAATATTAGACAGATTGCATCACGCTCACGAGAGAAGGTTAAAAACTTTATGCAAAAGGATTGTATATTATTCAATCCACATGGCAAATGTAGGTGCAGGATTCGAAATCATGTTGAATCCGTAGGGCTTGATAAAGAATATAAAAAACTTTCAAAGGCTGCTGAATTGATTGATATTTTCAAAAAGTTTGATAAAGAATTGCCCCGTAAAAATTATTGGGAAAAAATAATTTGTGAAGTTGTCACAGAATAATGCTTTTCTCCACTAAACAGGTATATGTTTAATTTTAAATTGGAGAAAAAATGAAAAAAGCAATGATTAAATCAGAAGGAAACAATTATTCAGCAATTGAAATTGGAAAGCTACAAGACCTAGCTGAATATTCATTTCCACATCCGAAGTTAAGACAAGATGTTCCGGGGAAGTTATTTGTCGGAGAAATACTGAAATCGACAGGAACTGAGATTTCCTTTCAAATTATGCCAGCAAATTCGGATATTCCTTTTTTGCATAGTCATACAAATCAAGAAGAAGTTTACATTTTCATAAAAGGAAAAGGACAGTTTCAAGTTGATAATGACCTTTTTGACATTCAGGAAGGCTCAATAATTAGGGTTGCACCAAAAGGGAAAAGAACATGGAGAAACAATTCAGATAATATAATGATTCTGATGGTTATTCAAGCAAAAGTCGATACTTTAGAAAATTATAATGTGCTTGATGGATTTGGAGTAAGTGGAGAAATTTTAAAATGATTGATAAGAAATAAATAAAGCACGATGCCCTAATCGAGTAGGCAGCCGCTAGGCCATTAGCCTAGCGGAGAACCTCTCACACCACTGTACGTACGGGTCTCGTATACAGCGGTTCGTTAAGTTGTGGGGAAATTCGATTGTAAATATCGAGCATCGATTCATAACCACGCCTCTTCAAGCGATCAAG
>Ga0209692_10000302_pt1 | contig 141709 bp, 134 predicted proteins | sample tdDd472_FD_187129 | JGI IMG/M metagenome (GOLD analysis project Ga0209692, IMG submission 187129) | Marine sediment microbial communities from the Atlantic coast under amendment with organic carbon and nitrate - tdDd47.2 (SPAdes)... | ecosystem: Environmental > Aquatic > Marine > Coastal >... | reverse complement strand
TGAACTTGCGTTCGGTGCGGAGGGCGGTTTATAAAGGGCCACCTCCAACCCGTCAACCCTCTTTTTAAAAAACTTTCACAATCTTCAAAAACTTATCTATCTCAACCATCCGGTTATCTAGCTAAGCCCTTGTTTTGCCGAAGCTTTTTGAGAGCCCCTCCGAGGCAGCGCCCCGTCGGTGAAGCCGGGTTATAAAGACCTCAACACACCCTGTAAACACCTTTTTTCAAAAAAAATGAAAAAACTAACTAATTTCACATAAGCTATTGAATTTAAAGAATATAATCTTTTGCGCTAAAACCACTCCACACGGTGCAAGAATTAACAAAAGGTTACTTTTTACCGTATATCCCATATTCCCTCTCATATGACGGAGGAATCAGCCGCCCGATGATATACAAAGTGTCATATCTTTATTCTTCTATTGATAGAGATCATGGGCGCCGCTTTTTTCTGGTTTAGAAACCCTTCCTTAATAAAACCTCATTAGAATAAAACCCAAGGGATTCAATGGATCGAATCCACTTGACAACTGAGCCTTGTACACTCATTGTCCTTGACTGTTTTGTGACACAAGGCCAATGACGGGGCTTTATATATAAAAGATAAACGACTGTCGGACGCCAATGATTAAACGATCACACAGGGGATTTCGAAACATGATACGCCGCCGCTTACCTTTGACGGCCATCATCTCTTCAAGCTTGATCGCAGGTGGGCTCTTTATGCTCGATCTGCCACAAAGCGAAGAGACACCGCAACTTCGCTTGCAGGCACCGGTTACACAGACAGCCCATGTCGAAACACCGACAGTAACAGTCGGGTCCATCGCCAATGCCGCCATTCAGCAAACACCGACAAGTGAACCGCGCAAGCAACTTCCTGAAAGTTATGTGCGTACACTGGAAGTCGGTAGCGGTGATACGCTGATGAAAATTTTGCTGGAGGCCGGCATCAACCGAGGTGACGCCTATACAGCCATTGAAGCGTTGCGCGAAGAATATGACCCCCGTCGTTTGCGTCCAGGACAAAAGATTGAAGTAACCTTCCAGCCCGGCTTACATGAAGATATGCCGCACAGCTTTGAAGAAATGCGACTGAACACCGGTTTTAATCATAATGTATATGTCTCACGTGAAACCGGCGGCGTTTATAAAGCCCATGAAGAAGTCAAAGATCTGGTCACCACATTGCGCCATGCAGAAGGCACAATTGATTCCAGTCTCTATGTTGCCGCAACCGATGCAGGCTTACCGGCTTCTCTTTTGATGGAATTTATCTTTGCCTACTCCTTTGATGTCGATTTCCAACGTGACATTCAAAAAGGCGACCGTTTCCAGATCATGTATGAAGAAGTCGCCACAGAAGACGGCAAACATAAAAAAGTCGGCAATATTTTATTTGCAAGCCTCAAAACCGGTGGTCGTGCATTACCGATTTATCGCTATGAAGATAAAGACGGTCGGGTTGCTTATTATGATGACCAAGGCAAAAGCGCACAAAAAGCCTTGATGCGGACCCCGATCAATGGCGCACGTTTATCATCCGGTTTTGGCAAGAGACGTCACCCGATCCTAGGGTATTCCAAAATGCATACCGGTATTGATTTTGCGGCCCCGTCCGGCACACCAATCTTCGCAGCCGGTGACGGTGTCGTTGATTATGCCGCACGCAAAGGCGGTTATGGAAAATACATTCGTATCCGTCATAATTCAGAATATCAAACCGCTTATGCCCATATGCGCGCTTTCAAAAAAGGTACGTATAAAGGTAAACGGGTAAAGCAAGGCGACATCATCGGTTACGTCGGCACAACAGGTCGATCCACCGGCCCGCACCTTCACTATGAAATCATCAAAAATGGTCGTAAAACCAACCCATTACGCGTTCGTATGCCTGCCGGAAAGAAACTAGCGGGTCAAGAACTGGATCGTTTTCTTGCGGTGAAAAGCAAATTCGAAACAGAATATGCAAAATTGGCACCGACAACTTCTATTGAACGTCTAGCCAGTGCCGAGTAGGCCCGAGGCAATCTGATAGTTCACATCAATAAGCCCCTGAAGCTTTTGCGGATGGGGCTTTTTTGCGACATCATAACATGTACGATCCACATAAAGACTGAGCGAAAGCAGATTCGTACGGATATCCTCGCTCAAGTGATGGTTCGGTTCTTTCAGGTCCGCCTGCACAATGGTCCAGAGCTTACGGGTATAATCCAGGGCTTCCATCAACAATCGGCGATTGCCGTCAAATTCCTGTGCCTGTTTTAAAAGCTGAACGGCTTTCATAAAGGATTCGCCTTCCAGCGCACGTCCTTTCAAACCGTTTTTATGGGTTTGCTTGTAAGCATCGTATCCGGTTTTAGTCATTCAAAAATACGCTTAAAAAAGTCCCAGAAGCAGGCTTTCACCTTGCGCTAAAATCTTCTGTCCCTGAAAAGACAAATCACTGCGCACTTGCGCGGCCAACAATGTTGCTGCATCTTCATTCAAATCAGCATTGACCAGTTTGTCGACACCATCTTGCAAAATATTGCTTAAATCATCGGTGAAGTTTTCACGCACATTCGAAATAGCGATATCAACCGCATAATCAGATTGCGTACTGCGTACCTGAGAAACCGCACTGTTGACCGAGGCGATCGCCGTGTCGATATCACTCAGTGTCGCAAACCCATTATAGTCGGCATTGGCATCACCGATATTGAGATCACTCACCGTATTGGATGCGATGAGATTTTTACCGAGAAAAGTTGCGTCACCAACCAGATTATTAATCTGATTTCGAACTTCATTAAACTGATCGGAAAGAGCTTGGCGTTCCTGTGCAGATTCAGCTGATTTCGCAGCCAGTGCGATCCCTTCCAACTGTTTTCCGAATTTCTCAACCGTATCCAAACCCAGAACCGAGGTTTGGTACCCCCCTTGTTCCAGTTGAAGCGCACCTTTTGCATTCCCAAGATCACTTACACGATCAATCAGGGCCTTGGCACGAAAATAATCGGCAGGGTCGTCATTGGGCTGACTAACACGCAAGCCTGTCGAAAGACGATTCGATCTTTCACGACTGACTTCCGCAATATTTTGTGTATTGCGGACATTGCGGCTAAAAGCTGTGCTTAGAAAGCTGACTTGTTCGACCATCACTTCATCTTTCACCTAATTCGTACCATTAGAATAGCAGAATTAAACAAAAAACATAAGTGATGGTCGTCACAGAGCCTTAAAGGTCGGCGGCACTGCGCCCATTTAGGGTCAAGCCTGCATCATCCGCCCCAATTTGTACGGTCGTTCCATCCTGAATACGTCCTTCCAGCATCAAAACAGCCAAAGGATTCTTCAAAGATTTTTGGATCACCCGTTTTAAAGGACGTGCCCCAAAGGCCGGATCATATCCGGCATTGGCCAACCAATGCAGGGCATCTTCGTCCAATTCCAGTACGATTTTGCGATCACTCAACAGGCTTTCCAAGCGTTTCAACTGAATATCGACGATACCCGCCATATGTTCGCGGAACAGACGGTGGAAGAGAATCACTTCATCCAATCGGTTATAAAATTCCGGTCGGAAGGACGCGCGCACCACCTCCAAAACCTCTTCGCGAATTTCGGAAGAATCATGTCCTTCTTCCTGTGCGGCCATAATTTCGGCCCCTAAATTCGATGTTAGGATAATCAGAGTATTTTTGAAATCGACTGTACGGCCCTGACCATCGGTCAAACGTCCCTCATCCAACACTTGCAATAAAATGTTAAAGACATCGGGATGTGCCTTTTCAATCTCGTCAAACAGAACCAATTGATAGGGACGACGGCGCACGGCCTCGGTCAAGGCCCCGCCTTCTTCATATCCCACATAGCCCGGTGGTGCACCGATCAAACGGGCAACGGCATGTTTTTCCATATATTCCGACATATCAATACGCACGAGCGCATTTTCGTCATCAAACATGAATTCTGCCAAAGCTTTGGTCAGTTCCGTTTTCCCAACACCTGTCGGCCCGAGGAACAAAAACGATCCAATCGGTCGGTTAGGGTCTTGCAAGCCTGCGCGTGAACGGCGAACCGCATCGGCAACCGCTTGCAAAGCTTCGCGTTGACCAATCACCCGTTTAGACAATTGATCTTCCATAAGCACGAGCTTTTCACGTTCACCCTGTAACAATTTATCAACTGGCACACCGGTCCAGCGCGATACGACAGAGGCAATATGTTCTTCACGCACCGCCTGTTCCATCGTGCGTTCCTGCTGCGAGCTTTCCGCCAAACGTAATTTTTCTTCCAACGCCGGAATTTCGCCATACAAAAGCTGTGAGGCTTTTTCCAGTTTGCCTTCTCGTTGGGCGATTTCAACATCAATGCGGGCCTGTTCCAGAAGTTCTTTCACTTTGGTTGCATCGGCCAAGGCGTCTTTTTCCTCACGCCATGCTTTTGTCAAGGTCCCGGATTTAATCTCAAGGTCTTCCAGTTCGCTGACAATATCTTCCAGACGATCCTGCGAGGCTTGATCACTTTCTTTTTTCAAGGCTTCACGTTCGATTTTCAACTGGATAATACGGCGATCCAACTCGTCAATTTCTTCCGGCTTGGAATCAACTTCCATACGTAGGCGAGAGGCGGCCTCATCCATCAAGTCAATCGCCTTATCCGGTAAGAAACGGTCCGTGATATAACGATTTGACAATGTTGCCGCCGCGACCAAAGCCGTATCGGTAATACGAACGCCGTGGTGCAATTCATACTTTTCCTTAATACCGCGCAAAATGGAAATACTGTCTTCCACTGTTGGTTCCGACACAAAAACAGGCTGGAACCGACGGGCAAAGGCTGCGTCCTTTTCCACATATTTACGATATTCTGCCAAGGTCGTCGCACCCACACAGTGCAAATCCCCACGGGCCAAGGCCGGTTTCAAAAGGTTGGATGCATCCATTGATCCTTCGGACGCACCCGCCCCGACCAAAGTGTGCATTTCATCGATAAACAGAATAATGTCGCCATTTGCCGTGGCAACTTCTTCCAAAACAGCTTTTAAACGTTCTTCAAATTCACCGCGGAATTTGGCCCCGGCCACTAACGCCCCGAGATCAAGAACAAGCAATTGTTTTTCAGCCAGACTTTCCGGCACATCGCCTTGCACAATACGGTTGGCTAAACCTTCGACAATTGCGGTTTTCCCCACACCGGGTTCCCCGATCAAAACCGGGTTGTTTTTGGTTCGGCGCGACAGAACCTGAATCGCACGACGAATTTCTTCGTCCCGCCCAATAACCGGGTCAAGCTTGCCGGCAGATGCTGCTTCAGTCAAATTGCGAGCATATTTTTTCAAGGCATCAAAGTTGTTTTCTGCATTGCGTGAGGTTGCTTTTCGTCCTTTTCGCATAGCATTGATGGCACCGTTGAGATTTTGCGGTGTCACACCTGCTTCTTTCAACGCATCACCACAAGGTGTCCCTGTGGCCAAGGCACATGCAAGCAGCAACATATCGGTGGTAACAAACTCGTCACCCGCTTTGTCTGCAGCTTCTTCTGCTTGTTGTAACAGTTTGGCGATTTCACTGGACAGGTAAAGATTACCCGCCCCGCTGCCTTCGACCTTGGGGATGGCGTTCAAGGCCCGTTCAATCGCTTTTTTTGCGACTTTCGGTTTTCCGCCAGCGGCTTCAATTAAGCCAAAAGCGGCCCCTTCTTCGTCATCAAGAAGGGCTTTGAGCAAATGCTCAGGTGTAAAACGCTGATGGTTTTCTCGCAAAGCCCCCTGCTGGGCAGCTTGCAGGAATCCTTGCGCACGTTCAGTATATTTTTCAATGTTCATGGTCTCAAACCTTTTATGGTGATCGACTGCTTTCCAACCCGGTCCTTCTTAAGAAGCAACAACTTGTGGGAAACCTCTGTCGGTTTAAGTTCTAAAATAGAATATGTCTCAAGCGTTGCATTGCGCAAGGTATGTTTTTCTGGCAAAGTTTACAGCGAATTAGAATAACCTTAAAAATGCTTATACGAGGCTCAACATGTTTCACAAAACACTTGCAGTTTGCACCATCGGCGCCACTTTTCTCGCCCTTTCAAGCGCCTATGCGCATGACGGGGCAACGGGTGTGATCAAAGAACGCATGGACCTGATGAAGATCATCGGCAAAAATACAAAGATGATTGCACCCATGGCAACAGGGGGCGCGGATTTGGATATGAAAGCCGTTGCCGCAGGGGCAGCAGCCATTTCGGAAGCCGCCAAACAGGTTGCAAGCAAGTTCCCTGAGGGTAGCCTTTCTGAAGAATCTGAAGCCAAACCAAATATCTGGACAGATTGGGCAAAATTCAGTGGCCTGATTGAAAGTCTCGCCGCAGATTCTGCTGTCCTTGCCATGTCCGCCTCCAAAGGCGATGAAAGTGCAATTTTACCGGCGTTTGGTAAAATGACCGGCAACTGTAAAACCTGTCATACTGAATTCCGTCAAAAGAAAAAATAAGGCATACTGCCTATCATATTTTAATCACGACCAATTCGGATAGACATGATGAAACGCACCGCCCTATTCCTGATTCTATTTTGCCTGCTGGCTTCCCCGCTTCATGCCGCCGGAGATGCTGAAAAAGGGAAATATATCCTGAATATGGGCGGCTGCATTTCCTGTCACCACACACCAAACCAAAAAGATGCGAATTTAAGCGGCGGACTGGCCATTAAATCCCCATTCGGCACTTTTTACGTACCGAATATCACACCAGACCCCGATGTCGGAATCGGTGGATGGAGTGATGACGATTTCATTGCGGCAATGACCCAAGGCATTTCCCCGGACGGATCGCATTATTACCCGGCCTTTCCTTATACTTCTTATACCCAAATGACGCGGCAGGATCTTTTGGACCTGAAAGCCTACCTTGATACGGTAGCGCCTTCTAAAAATGTCGTCCCCGAACACGACATCCCCTTCCCGTTTAATATGCGGTTTTTGATGATGGGATGGAAAATGATGTTCTTTGATGAAGGAACATTTACACCAAACCCGAATAAGTCGGCCGCCTGGAATCGAGGAGCCTACATCGTCAATGGTTTAGCCCATTGCGGAGAATGTCACACGCCTCGTAATAGTTTGGGTGGCAGCGACACATCCAAAAAATTTCAAGGTAATCCAAACGGTCCTGATAAAGAAAAAATCCCCAACATCCGCCCGAAAGGATGGGAAGAGGGCGACTATCGCACCGCCTTGCGCATGGGGATGACACCGGATGGTGATTTCCTTGGCGGGTCTATGGGACATGTGATTGCAAAAACCACATCAAAACTGACCAAAGACGACTTAAACGCTGTCATCACCTATCTTATTGAATTTGAATAACCATGTCGATCCGCGCCCTAAAAACACTGATTGCCATTGATAAATATGGCAGTTTTGCTGCGGCATCTCAAAAACTGGGACTGACACAAGCCGCCGTCAGTCTGCAAATTAAAAAACTGGAAGATGAATTTCAAACCGAAATTTTTGATCGCAGTGGACATAAACCACGTTTAAACACCAAAGGTCAGACATTGTTAAAAAAAGCTCGTCAGATCGTCGCACAGTATGACCGTCTAAAAGGGCTCCTCCATCAAAACGAATCGTTCAGTGGTCCCTTGATTATTGGTTCCATCAACACGGTACAAGCCGCCCCCCTTCCCATCGTTATTCGTGAAATTCAAGACAGTCACCCCAACCTGCAAATCAGCATTAAAACCGGTTTATCTGCGGAATTGACACAGGCTGTTGAAGCCGGACAGCTGGATTTTGCCATCACCACCGCCCCACAAATTATTTTACCGACAACAATGATATGGCGCCCTTATTTCGACGAACGTTTTTTCGTCCTCGCCCCAAAAGATTTTGCGGAAGAGACCCCCGCCGGTTTGTTGTCAAACCATCCTTATGTCTGTTTTGACCGTCAAGCCTGGGCTGGACAAATGGTTGAACAACGCCTCAAACAAGATGGCATTGTCACGCAGGACGGTATGGAACTCGATTCCCTAGAGGCTACAATTAAAATGGCACAAGCCTCGCTTGGTGTTGCGGTTGTTTCCTTACCTGATCATCGTGCCCAGAAATTAACCCAAACGATGAAAGTCGTTCCCTTCAGCGATCCGCCACTTTATCGCAGTTTAGGATTAATGCATAAAAAGGAAAGCCCGTGGCGGTATATTATTGATACGTTCTTCCAGTCCCTACAGCATCACACCGCCGCACCAAACTTAAATTATTTTTAATTAATTCGTTAATTTTATAAACTTTTATTTAATTGATAGTTCTCGTACTACTGGCTTCCCCCTTCCCTCGTGATTTGAGGCCAGATATGCTCATCACCATCAATGCCCTTATGCCCATACTCAGCCTGATTGCCCTTGGGACATTTTTAAAGCGCACGAATTTTTTTGATCCTCACCTTTGGCCCGCACTTGAAAAACTCAGCTATTATGTACTGACGCCTATTCTGTTGGTTTATGTGCTTTCCAGTAAAAGCCTTGATCAAATGCCCTGGAAAGAAATTGCTCTGGCTGTTGATATTCCCATCCTTCTAGCCGCTTTTGTTTTCTGGCTCAGTCGTTATATCGGTCCGAATATCAGTGCGGAACGTTTTACCTCCCTGTTTCAGGGTGGCGTGCGTTTCAATACATTTGTTGGCTTGGCGGTTGCACAGGAACTATATGGAACACAAGGTCTTATTATCGGCGCGCTTGGTGCCGGGTTTATGATCGTGCTCATCAACCTGTTATGTGTAACCACCTTTTCTATTTCCTTAAACCGGGGCACCAATATCTTCAAGACTGTCATGTCACAGATCATCCAGAATCCCCTGATCATCGGATGTGTGATCGGCCTTCTGTTAAATTTTTCCGGTTTAAACATACCGACGGCCTTGTCCAAAACTTTGGAAGTCATTGGCCGGGCCAGCCTGCCTGTTGCCTTGATGACAGTCGGGGCCGCATTACAATTTAAAACTCTTTATAAAAACAAGGGTTCATCCTTTTTTGTCGGCATTATTCAATTCTTGTTTAAACCCGTCAGTACCGCCGCTTGTTGTTACTTCTTTGGGCTTAATGGCATCACGGCAGCAACATTGATTTTATTTCTATCGACCCCCACCGCCCCGTCTTCCTATATTTTATCACGTCAATTAGGCGGGGATCACGAAATGATGGCGACGATTATCACGCAACAGACCTTGTTCGCTTTCTTATCCTTGCCCGTCACCATTTGGCTCTTGCAACATTTCATCCCCCAGTAAAAAACAAAACGCCCGATCAAAAGACCGGGCGTTTTTTATATTCAAAAGCAGCATACGTTTAGCTGGCTTCTTTTTCCGTATCCGTAGAAGCATCCGCATCATCAGCTTTTTTACGGCGTGTGCGGGTGGTTTTCGGTGCATCGGATTTTGCCGTTGTCGTTTTACGGGTCGTTGTTCGACGCGTTGTCGTACGGCGTTTCGGTTTTTCTTCAACCTCAGCAGCCGGTTCATCTTCGTTGGACTGACTGTCCACATCAACCGGGCGAGCCAGGAAATCAGGGACCGCGTTGCTACCGCCCCCTAACTTGGGCTTGTCGTCTTCCACTTTTTTACGTGTTGTGGTGCGACGGGTCGGTGCGCGGCGTTTCGGTTTTTCTTCTACCGCTTTTTCTGCTGGCTTTGGCGCAGCATCCGCCGAAGCATTGCTGTCTTCTATATCGACTTTAACGGATTTTGTGACGCGTTCAGCAACATCTTTTGTGTCGTCATTGCCATCATCTTCATCAGTTTGAACATCATCATCGGCGCTTTGCGCCTCAAAGTTTTCATCCTGTTCCGGTTTCGGCTTGGGCGCATATAAGGCTGCAATGCGACCATAATGGTCTGCATGTTGGAAAAGACTTTCCGCCAAAACACGATCACCGGCAGAAATGGCGTCTTTTGCCAATTGCAGGTATTTTTCAAAAACCTGTTTGGCTGTCCCGCGAATACGTCCCTGAGGACCATTACTGTCGTAATTCTGGTTACGGTTGCCACCATGATTGTGACGGCGATTGTTGTTATGGGTATGGCCCCGGCCACGCCCACGACGATTGGTTTGATTATTGGAACCTTGTCTCATGGATCCTGATATATAAAAAGAGATAACCCATTTCCAAAACAAGGTGGATTCACCTACATCTGCTCTTCTTAGGAGCGCGACGATATTGTTTTGGAAGTCTTTGCTAAATGACGGAATACCAAGAGCCGACAGTTTCCCCGAGCGGCTTTCCAATGTGTCCGTTACAACCCCAACCTATAGAGGTTTCAGTTGTTTTCCAAGCCTTTTTTAAAGTTTTTTACGAATTATTACACATCGTTCTATTCCAGCCAGGTCTTTTGGCCTTTCCAAAACGCAAAAACCGACTTTTTCCATCAGTTCAGAAACTGCATCCCCTTGATTTATGCCAATTTCCAGAACCGCCAATCCATCCTCATGCAGCACGTCAACCAAGGCCAAAGCCAATTTGCGATAATCATCCAAACCATCCGGCCCTGCAAACAAAGCGCTGTACGGTTCAAATTGCACGACTTCCGGCGCTAATATCTCTTTGTCACTCAGCGCAATATAGGGGGGATTGGATAAAATCAGGTCAAATTTTTCAGAAATGCCTGCCCCCCAATCGCCAAGTCGGAAATCACTACGTGACTCCAATCCCAGGTTTCGCGCATTTTCTTTCGCCACCTCAAGGGCAGCCGGGCTGATATCCACACCAAGACCGCTTGCCTGTTGATATTCAGACAAGACACTCAACAACAAACACCCCGTCCCGGTCCCCAAATCCAGAACACGCAAATTTCGCATCATATCCGGGATATGATGCAAAACAGCTTCGATCAAGGTTTCACTATCGGGACGCGGGGTCAGCGTATCTTTCGTTACTTTAAACGGCAGGCTCCAGAATTCCCGCTCCCCTAAAATATGGGACATGGGTTCCCGGCCTTCCCGGCGTTTGAGCAACGTTTCCAGACGATCCATATCGTCTTGGGAAATATCGCGTTCCGGGTAACCGATCAGGATTTGCGTTTCCACCCCAAGCACATGACAGACTAAAAGCCGGGCTTCAAAGCGGGTATTTTCAATTCCGGCTTTTTCAAGCCGTTCACAAACCATCTGTATCGCGCGGGCAATCGTGGTCATAATCACCGACCTGCTTTATGAGAGTTCAGCCAATTTCTGCGCCTGATCTTCGGTAATCAAGGCATCGATCACTTCATCCAGATCACCTTGCAAAACTTCATCCAATCGATAAAGCGTCAGGTTAATCCGGTGGTCGGAAATACGGCCTTGCGGGAAGTTATAGGTACGAATGCGTTCAGATCTGTCCCCGGAGCCCACTTGATTTTTACGATCTGCGGCCCGTTCCGCATCCAGTTGCTGACGTTCGTGATCATACAATTTTGCCCGCATCATTTTCATCGCCTGATCCTTGTTTTTGTGCTGGGACTTATTGTCCTGACACTGTGTCACAAGACCGGTTGGAATATGGGTAATCCGTACCGCAGAATCGGTTGTGTTGACGTGCTGCCCGCCAGCCCCTTGGGAACGGTAGGTGTCAATGCGCAAATCTTTTGCTTCAACCTTGATATCCACATCTTCGGCTTCGGGTAAAACGGCAACCGTGGCGGCGGAAGTATGAATGCGCCCACCGCTTTCCGTTGCCGGGACACGCTGCACACGATGTACACCGGATTCATATTTAAAGCGGGCAAATACGTTTTTCCCGGTAATATTGGCCGAGACTTCTTTAAACCCGCCGATACCGATTTCGTTGACATCCAACAATTCGAACTTCCAACCCATGCGTTCAGCGTAGCGCTGATACATGCGGTAAAGATCCGCGGCAAAAAGCGCGGCTTCATCCCCGCCCGTACCGGCACGAATTTCAAGAATAGCATTCTTTTCATCGGCTTCATCTTTGGGCAGCAACATCAATTGAACGTCGCGTTCCAGTTCCGGCACCCGTTTTTTCAAATCGTGATACTCGGCTTCGGCCAGCTCTTTCATATCCGCATCACAATCCGGATCCGACAGCATTTGTTCGCACTCTGTCATTTCGGCCTGAGCATTGCGCAAGGCATTCACCGCTTCCACAACAGGTGTCAGTTCGGCATATTCCTTGGACATTTTCGTAAATTCAGACGCATTCAAAGACGAGGCATCCGACATTAACGCCGCAAGTTCCTCATGCCGGTTGACAACCTGGCTTAGCGTTTCCTGAAAACTCATTTTTTACCTTCAATCTTTCTTGAGGAAAAGTCGTTCGACAAGATCGCTTGCCACTTCCCACTCTTTCTTTTTCTTAACAGCCGCGAGTCCACGCAGTTCCTCGCTGGGTGTGTGGAGCAAGCGGTTAATCAACAAACGGGTGGCCTTATCCGCATCATTTGGGTGCAAAGCCAAGACAGCCTGCCGTTCTGTTTCAAATCGATCCCGCAAAGAACTAACCAAGGGAACAGCCGTGCGTTCTTCCTTGCCCCGGAAGAAATCGTGCAAATCCTTGTCCAAGATAGAAGAAGCCGCGCGTGCTTCGGCTTCGCGTGAGGCACGGCCTTCCATCGCGACACGTTCCAGATCGTGAAGGTCATATAAAAACGCACCGTCCACATCGTTCACCGCAGGATCCACATCGCCGGGAATGCCCGTGTCGATCAGGAAAATGGGTTTATTTTTTCGGACCTGCAAGGCCTTGGATACCATATCGGCACTTACAACACGGGTCCGTTTATTCATTGAGGTCACAATGATATCGGCCTCGCACGCCAAGCGATTACGATTGTCAAAATCATCAAAATGACAGGACAAATGTCGCGCAATCCGTTGCGCACGTCCCGCAAAGGAATGGATGCAGGTAAAATCGTTCAATCCCGATTCAATCAGGTTTTGCGCGGTTAGCTCCCCCATATCGCCCGCCCCGATTAACAGACCCCGGCAACGGCTCAGATCCCCATGCAATTCCTTGGCGATTTGCACTGCAACTGACGCAATGGAAACCGGACGTTCGCCTACCGCAGTTTCTGTACGAACCCGTTTCGCCGTTCCATAAGCGGCCTGAAAAATACGTTCCAATTCCGAACCGACACTGCCAGCTTCCACCGCCAGACGATGGGCGTCTTTCACCTGCGCGACGACTTGGGGTTCCCCCACCATCAAACTGTCAAGCGAGGCGGCAACCCGAAAGATATGGCGCAAGGCCTCTTCGCCTTCATGTACATACAACTGGCTTGCAATGGTATGGCTATCCAATTCGGCGCGTTCTGCCAAACGGGCAACGATCAGTTCGTGCGCGCGGGCCGGATTATGATCAACGCAATGGACTTCCACCCGGTCACAAGTGGACACCACAAGGCATTGCTCCACCCCGTCGTCTTTCAACTTATCCAGAAAGGGAATGACTTCCGGCTCGTCCAGAAACAGACGATCACGCAAAGCAAGGGAGCTGGAACGATGGTTCGCCCCAATCACCAAAACTTTCGCATCACTTGAAAACAGACCAGCCATCGGATTTTCAATTACCCTTTTGCACGTTCAATCAAAGCAGGCAGTCCATCCACAGAAACCTGAACCTGATCACCTGTGTTTAAATCGCGGAACATCACCTCGCCTTCGTTACATTCCGACATCCCCACGATGATTGCAACAAAAGCATTCAGTTTATTCGCTTTATTCAAACGTTTCTTAAAATTCCCGCTATAGCCCTGTTCGACAATATAACCTTCTTGGCGTAAACGATTGGCAACCAGAAAGGCTTCATCCTGATGTTCATTCGCAGCCGGGATCACCATGATCGGGCGCGGCAATTCAACCTTGTCGTCACCCAGCATCAAAGCCAGACGTTCCACACCGGACGCCCATCCCACACCGGGAACCTGCGGCCCACCCATCATTTTAATCAGGCCATCGTAACGCCCGCCTGCCAAAACCGTTCCTTGTGCCCCCAATGTATTGGTCGTAAATTCAAAGGCAGTATGGCAATAATAATCCAAGCCACGTACCAGACGCGGATTTTCCACATAAGGGACACCCAGCATATCCAGCCCACGTTTTACTTCGTCATAAAAAGCCTGAGATGTTTCGTTCAGACATTCACCCAACAGTGGCGCATCTTTTACAATTTCCCGATCACCTTCATCTTTGGAATCGAGAATACGCAGCGGATTGGTGACCAGGCGTTTTTTGCTGTCTTCGGATAACTTATCTTCAAACTGACTGAGATACGCCACCAGCTTTTCACGGTACGCATTCCGGCTTTCGCTATCCCCCAGACTGTTCAGTTCCAGTGTCACCACATCTGCGAAACCCAGTTCTTTCAGGAAATGATATCCGGCAGCGACCACTTCAACATCGGCTTGCGGGCTATCGACACCGATCAGCTCAATCCCGACTTGGTGGAACTGGCGCTGGCGCCCCTTTTGTGGACGTTCATAACGAAACATCGGGCCGTAATAAAAATGTTTAATCGGCGTTTCCTGTTGCAGCCCATTGGAAATGAACGAACGGCAAATCCCGGCCGTTCCTTCGGGGCGAAGCGTAATCTGATCGTCCCCCTTGGTCACAAAGGAAAACATTTCCTTGGTTACAACATCCGATGTTTCACCAAGCGTGCGTGAAAAAACTTCGGAGAATTCGAAAATCGGGGTAAGGACCTCGTTAAAACCATAACGCTCACAGATCGAGCGCGCGGTTTCGCTCACATGACGATGCAATGCGCGCTCTTGGGGAAGGAGATCGTAAGTGCCTTTAACAGGTTGTAATCCAGCCATAATTATTCTTCTTTCTGTGCTTCGATTTGTGCAGCCCTTTGTTCAACCAACTGCACGATATGGTCAATCATTTCTTCACTTGAGGTGTTATGATCGGGTACACCACCGACATAAACTTTGTGGCTTCCGCCCCCGCCCCCGGTCAAACCGATATCGGTTTCACGCGCTTCACCGGGGCCATTTACCACGCACCCGATGATAGACAATGTCAAAGGTGTGCGAATATGTTGCAAACGTTCTTCCACAGCCGCAACCGTTTTCACCACATCAAAGCCCTGACGGGCGCAGGATGGGCAGGAGACAACCTTGACCCCACGGGTACGTAAACCCAACGATTTCAAAATATGGTAACCGACTTTAACTTCTTCTACCGGGTCGGCAGACAATGAAACACGCAGCGTATCGCCAATACCCGCCCACAACAGGTTACCGATCCCGATCGATGATAAAACCGTCCCGGCCTGCAAGCCACCGGCTTCTGTAATCCCAAGATGCAAGGGATAATCACAGGCTTCCGCCAACCCTTGATAAGCTGCGACACCCAAAAAGGCATCAGAGGCTTTCACGCTGATTTTAAATTCAAAGAAATCATTATCTTCCAGAATGCGGGCATGATTGAGCGCACTTTCCACCATCGCTTCGGGGCAGGGCTCACCATATTTTTCCAGCAGGTCTTTTTCCAGTGACCCGGCATTCACACCGATGCGCATGGAACAGCCATGATCTTTGGCCGCCTTAACGACTTCGCGCACACGCTCCGCAGACCCGATATTGCCCGGATTGATCCGCAGGCAGGCCGCGCCGGCCTCTGCTGCCTCAATCCCGCGTTTATAATGGAAATGGATATCGGCAACGATCGGCACATTGACCTGTTTGATGATATCCTTCAGGGCAGCTGAGGAGGCTTCATCGGGCACCGAAATACGCACGATATCAGCACCAGCTTCTTCCATTGCCAGAACCTGACGAACCGTTGCATCAACGTCGGTGGTCAATGTATTGGTCATCGATTGCACCGAAATCGGCGCATCGCCACCAACCAACACATCGCCGACACGAATTTGGCGGGACTTCCGACGGATGATATCTCTATAAGGGCGCACGGACATAGCGATCAAAGCTCATCACAATTAAACAGAATGCGCCTTATAGCTTATATTTTAGGCTAAAAAAAGGACTGATATGTCTTGGCGGTATGCAAACAGGTCAACGGGGAAAGGTTTAACTTTCCACAGCCTTCCCCGCCAATAATTTTTCCGGGTTGATCTGCACTTTACGGCGGACTTCACCGGCTTCACCAATCGAGGGCACTTTCGTACCATCCACGTAGATTTCAAGTCCCCCCGCATTCCCTGTGCGCAAGATTAAACCCGGTGTTTGCGGGATTTGATATTCTTCACCTTCGTTTAAAACCTGTGTATGGATCACGTTGCCATCCGCGTCCGTGACTTGAATCCACGAATAATCAACCGCTTTCAACATCACTTTTTCAGTCATAACTTGCGGCTCAGCGGGCGCTTCATTTTCAACGGCAGGGGTCGCAGGGGTTGAGGTTTCTTCTACTTTTTCCTCAGTCACCGCGGGTGTTTCTTCCGTTTCAACTGCCGGGGCTGTCAATGTTTCAGCTTCAACCTCAGCCGAAACTGCCTCCTCAACTTTTTCTTCTACCGTTTCCACCACTTTTTCAGCAGTTTCTTCAACGACGTTTTGCGGGGCTGCCTCTTGTTCCACTTGTTCTTGCGCTACAACCTCGTCATTGACTTTTTCATTTAGCTTGACGGTTTCAACAACTTGTTCCGTTTCTTTGGTTTCAGCCTTTGCTTTTTCCAAAGATTCCATCGCTTTTTGTGCCATATCCTGCGCGTCGGTTTCACTGACCTGCTCATTGGATACAGAAGGTGCTTGCTCCCCCATCGGCGATTCTTGTGCGGTTTCTACGGGTGCGGGCGCCTCTTCTTGCTGACCATTTTTAACACGGTCCATCATTTCAGCAAATTTAGCGGGCAGATCAGGCACCAATTCCGCAACACTACGATCTTGTGAGGATAAAAAGTACCATCCCCCATAAGCCGCCGCCAAAACAACCAGACCAATCATTATAATGGCACCACCCGGTACGGACTGTTCCGTTACCGGAGAGGGGAACATCAATTCGGAACGCCCTTCAAGACCGTCAACTTCCAATTTGAAACGTTTGACGACCTCGTTTGAATCAAGGCCTAAATGTTCCGCATAGGCACGAACAAACCCGACAACATAGGTTTTGCCCGGCAATTCGTCGTAACGTCCCCCTTCGATCGCTTCCAGATAAATGTAGCGAATTCGCAAGACTTGGGAAATAACCTGCAGGTCCTGACCAGCACGTTCACGCGTCGTTTTCAGTAATTCACTGACGCCCGGTCCCGTAAATACCGGCTCCTGTTGTGCATCACGCCCTTTATTTCTCATCATGGCTCCTCAAGTCCCAGACCGATTGAAGCTTACACTATATGCGCTTTTTGTTAACAATCTGTATATGGATTACAACGCGATGTCACGGTCTTTCGCAAATTGACGCAGAACAGGCCGCAAACTGTGATGAGACTTACCGACTTGTTTGTGCAAAAAGTTTTCCAATTGCGATAAAGTCAGGGACCGGATCATCATTTTTACGGGCCCGACGGATGAGGCCGACATGGACAATTTGCGAAATCCCAAACCAACCAGCACCATTGCATCCAACGGGCGCCCCCCCATTTCACCACACAAGCTTAACGTCACATCTGCCTTATTGCATTTATCGACAACCGTTTTCAACGCATTCAACATAGGCGGCGACAAGGTATCATAACGCCCTGAAATACGGGGGTTCCCACGATCAACCGCATAGAGGAACTGGAACAAATCGTTTGATCCAACAGACAAGAAATCAATTTTTTCAAGCAGGCTGTCCAACTGAAACATCAAAGAGGGCACTTCCAACATCACGCCAACATTTACACGTGAGGGCAGACGATGACCTTTGATACTTTCGCGTTCAATTTCCATATCCAGAAGACGGCGCGCTTGTACAAATTCGGCAACTTCTGCAACCATCGGGAACATCACGTTCAATTCCCGCCCACCGCAAGCCCGGATCAAACCGCGCAATTGTTGACGCAACAAGTAAGGACGATCCAGCGTGACACGAATGGCCCGCCAGCCCATCGCCGGATTTTCTTCCCCATGATTATTCCAATAGGGCAGCACCTTGTCTCCACCCGCATCCAACGTGCGAAAGACAACAGGCTTACCCCCTGCTTCGTCCATTATTTTTTGATACAATGAAACTTGTGCTTCTACACCGGGAATGTCGGACCGGGCCATGAACGGTATTTCAGTACGATAAAGCCCAACCCCGTCGGCCCCGACTTCTTTAAGATGTTCCAGATCAACCAGTAAGCCTGCATTCACGTTCAACGAAACAACCACGCCGTCTTTGGTGATCGCGGGCTTATCACGTAAAGCCGCATAGACTTCGCGTTGGCGAATACGTGCCTTCACATTATTTTTAAAGGCAGATAAAACATCTTCACCCGGACGAATAAAAATCTGTCCATTATTGCCATCTACGACAATAGGGTCGCCCGCTTCGATGCGTGACAGAGCACTTTTAACTTGCCCGACCACCGGAATATCCAGCGCACGCGCAATAATCGCCACATGGGATGTCGCCGATCCTTCTTCCAAAACAAGGGCGCGCAGTCGGGTGCGGTCATAATCCAGTAATTCCGCCGGCCCCATGTTTTTGGCAACCAAAACCGCATGTTCAGGAATATCTTCGGGGGAAAGTTTTTCAACCCCGACCAGATGTTGCAACAAACGGTTGGCCAAATCCTGCAAATCATTGACGCGTTCGCGCAAATAAGGGTCTTGAACCTGTGCCATACGCGCTTCGGTATCATCGTGAACCTTTTGCACAGCGGCTTCGGCGGTCAGGCCTGTTTTAATCGCCTCGCGAATACGACCCAGCCAGCCTGCATCTTCGGCAAACATACGATAGGTTTCAAGAATATCGCGATGTTCATCATCCAGACTTTCCGACGATTGCAACATATCATCCAATGCCCCGTGCATTTCGCTTAAGGCATTGCGCAAACGTTCCAGTTCCGTTTCCGGGTCTTCGGCAACAAAACGTGTGATGACCACGCGGGCTTCATGCAAAATTGCATCGCCCATCCCGATCCCGGCATTCAGGGCCGACCCTTCCAGACGCAACGGCAACATGGCGATACCGTCGGTGGGCAGGGTTTCTTCTTTTTTAATCAGTTCACCACTGCCGACCAGTTCGCCAATAATCATGGCAACAGTTTGCAGGGTTTCGACTTCTTCTTCGGTGTAATGACGTTGCGTCTTGTTCTGGATTACCAGAACCCCAAGGACGCGCCCCATGCGTAACAAGGGAACACCCATCATCGAATGATAATCTTCTTCCCCCGTTTCCGGGCGATAGACATATGACGGATGATCTTTGGCTTCTGACAGGTTCATCGGTCGGCCCGAAGCCGCGATTGCCCCGACAACCCCTTCACCAACCCGTAAACGGGTCAGGTGGACCGCATCCAGTTTCAACCCCTTGGTCGCGAACAGTTCCAAAACCTCGCCCGCGCGCATAATGTAGATGGAACAAACTTCCGCCACCATATCGGTCGCGACAATATTGGTCACCAATTGCAGGCGCGTTTCCGCCGTCGCATCTGCTGCCATAACGGAGCGCAGGCGCGACAAAATTCCTTTTGGGGCGAGTGCTGAACGACCGGGGATCATAACCTGATTGCGATTAGGTCGATTGACGTGTCTCTAGGACGGCACACGCCTGTTCGACCAATTCCTCCAAAATTTCCAAAATGGGTTGTTCTTTTTTCACCATGCCGACGGACTGTCCAGCCATAACCGAACCAAATTCCACATCACCATCAATGGCCGCACGTTTCAAGGCACCCGCCCAGAAATGTTCAATTTCCAACTGAGCCGCACCTTTTTCAAGTTCGCCATTATTGAATTTTTCAATAACGCGGCGCTGTGTCGCCATAAATTCCTCAGTCCCTTTATTGTTCAGGGCCCGCACGGGAATAACCGGGAAATTCGGATCAATTTGCAAGGTTGTCATCGCATCCTTGGCCCCAGCCCGAATAAATGCCTTTTTGAAATTCTCATGGGCAATACATTCATGGGCACAGACAAAACGCGTCCCCAACTGCACACCACTTGCCCCCATTTCCAGATAGGACAACATCGCTTCACCGCGACCAATGCCACCGGCAACAAAGATCGGCACGTCTTTAATCTGCGGCAAAATTTCCTGCGCCAGAACAGACGTCACAACCGGGCCGATATGCCCCCCGGCTTCCGCCCCTTCAATCACCAGCGCGTCTGCACCATTGCGGATCAATCGTTTTGCCAGAACAAGGGCGGGTGAAAAACAAATCACCTTTGCCCCAAAATCTTTCACCTGTTTAATGGATGCCCCACTGGGCAAACCGCCTGCCAGAACCACATGAGTGACCGCGTGTTCCTTACAGACATCAATCAACTGGTCCAGTTGAGGGTGCATGGTAATGAGGTTCACACCAAACGGCTTGTCGGTCATTGCTTTGGTCGCTGCAATTTCAGCAGACAACAATTCCGGTCCCATAGAACCACCTGCAATCACACCGAAGCCACCGGCATTGGACAAAGCTGACACCAGATTTCTTTCCGAAATCCAGGACATCGCCCCGCCCAGAACGGCAAATTCACAACCGAGGAAATCTTTCCCGCGTTGCCACAATTTATCCAGCTGTTGTCTGGCAGCTTCGCTCATTACCCTACCCCTTATTTTCGTTTTTATTCTTGATCAGCATCCAAGCCATATGCAGAGTGCAACGCACGGATGGCCAGTTCAAGATATTCTTCCGCAATCAAGACAGAAACCTTGATTTCAGATGTTGTGATCACCTGAATGTTGATCCCTTTTTCAGCCAACGCGCTGAACATTGTAGCCGCTACCCCGGCATGGGTTCGCATACCGACCCCCACCACAGAGATTTTAACCACATCGCTGTCGGAGATCATACGCTCATAGGCAACATCGTCTTTGCGTTCTTCCAACAACTGGATGGCACGTTTCAGATCACCGCGCGGCACCGTAAAGGTCATATCGGTTTTCTGGCCATCTTCAGAAACGTTCTGAACGATCATATCAACATTGATAGAGGTATCGGCCAGCGGGCCGAAAATACCGGCAGAAACACCGGGGCGATCGGCAACACCGATCAAAGTGATTTTCGCTTCATCGCGTGAATAGGCGATGCCGCTTACAAGTTCTTGTTCCACGATTTCATCCTCCCCGCAAACCAAGGTTCCGGGCTTATCTTCAAAACTGCTTAACACTTGCAGGCGCACATCGTGTTTCATCGCCATTTCCACAGAACGGGTCTGCAGAACCTTGGCGCCGAGTGAAGCCAGCTCAAGCATTTCTTCGTAGGTGATTTTGTCGAGTTTACGCGCTTTGGCAACGATGCGCGGATCTGTCGTATAGACACCATCCACATCTGTGTAGATATCACAACGATCCGCTTTTGTCGCCGCTGCCAATGCAACGGCAGACGTATCAGAACCGCCGCGTCCCAATGTGGTCACACGGTTGTCACTGCCGACACCTTGGAAACCCGGCACAACGACAACTTCGCCGTTTTTCATTCGCGTGTCGATTTCCTCGGTACCGATTTCTTCGATACGTGCTTTTGCATGAACACTGTCAGTACGGATTGGAATTTGCCAGCCCTGCCAAGAGCGTGCAGCGACACCCATCGATTGAAGAACGATAGCCAGCAGACCCGAAGTAATCTGTTCGCCGCTGGACACAACCACATCGTATTCACGGGCATCGTACATGGGCGATGCATCTTCGCAATAACCGACAAGCTGGTTGGTGACACCGGACATGGCCGAAACAACGACGGCCACTTCGTTCCCTGCATCCACTTCGTTTTTCACGCGTTGGGCGACATTCCTGATCCGGTCGAGGTCGGCCACCGAAGTGCCGCCAAATTTCATTACGATCCGAGCCATTTGAAGAAATGTTCCTTAAGGCGAAAGTCAAAAAAGGATAAGTCAAATGCGACGCCTTAGCGTGCGCGCGCTATACATACTCTTAAACATGTTATTTTTGCAAGCCAAATACAGCGTAAAATGCAGCTCTTTGACATGGTTCCACCCCCTGAGTTTACACAAATCAGTTCATTTTTTCATTTAAGACTGGCAAAGCCAAACCTGCACGTATAAATAAACGGATAGAACAGGCGAAAAAGACTGGAGCAATCACATGGCCTCTACGACAGTCAACCCGGAAGAAGTGGCATGGTTCACCGCTATTGCGGACGAATGGTGGGACCCGAACGGAAAATTCCGCCCGTTGCATAAATTCAATCCAACACGCTTGACCTTTATTCGGGAACGCCTCTGTAATCATTTCGGACTGGATGCCAGTGCAGACCAGCCGCTTAAAGGATTGCGCATTCTCGATATCGGGTGTGGCGGTGGTCTAATCTCAGAACCGCTGTGCCGCATGGGGGCTGAAATGACCAGCATCGACGCCGGGGATAAGAACATTAAAACCGCAACCGTCCATGCAGAAGCCGGCGGACTGGATATCAATTATCGTTGCGTCTTCCCCGAAGACCTTGCCAAAGAAGGCCAGCAATTTGACGCCGTTATAAATATGGAAGTCATTGAGCACGTTGCCGATATTGATGCCTTCCTTGAGGCATCCTGCGCCCTTGTTAAACCAGGTGGTGCTATGATCGGTGCAACTCTGAACCGCACCATCAAATCTTTTGCTATGGCAAAAGTCGGAGCTGAATATATTTTGCAATGGTTGCCACGTGGCACACATGATTTCAACAAGTTCGTTAAACCCGGTGAATTTGCTGACGGCTTGCGCCAAAACGGGTTAAACGTCATTCAGATGAAAGGCATGACCTTCAACCCGTTACGTGACAGTTGGTCTCTCACCGACGATCTCAGCGTCAATTATCTGTTGTTTGCGACAAAACAAGCCACCTGAACGAGGGCAAACAAGGGACACCGTCATCACCGACACGGGGTAATTATGCCAATCGGTGCGCCGCCTTTATCTTGCAACACCGCAATACGGCCAACCTCCGGGATATCAAACGGACCGAAATAAATCTCGCTTTTTTCGGACTTGGCAATTTTCAAACACGCGTCCACGTTCGCCACCTGAATATAACCGAGCCAATGCGGCGGTATGTCCGATGTAAAACCTTTTTGCTCGTTCATTTCAAACATGCCGGCGACGACCTGCCCCCCCGTTTTACACAAAAAGTAAGGGGTATCTCCCTCTTCCATCGTCAGCGCCTCATATTGCCACCCCAAAAGTTTATGATAAAACGTTTTGGTTTCTTCAATATTTCTCACCCGTAATTCATTCCAATAAAACGAACCCAGTACATTGGCGTCCATCAAGTTATCCTCATTATATAAAGGGGAAAGATTATTCTAAAGACTGGCCCGAAAAACCTGTACAAGCAAGAACAGTTCCTCAAAATAACCGAAGAACAATAGATATCACAATCAAGGATTAAATGATGGCAAATTTAACAAAACTCACAGGGCTAGAAGGGGAATGCGTCCTTGTTCGTCTGGATCAGATCGCCTGTGCTTATCCATCGAATCTTTATGGCGCTGGTGACGATAGCAATGAATTTGATGTCGAGACATTAGCCTGCACACGGCTTTCCATGATTTGTGGCGATGTCCTGCATGTGATCGAAAGCCCGGAAGAAATCCTCGCATTGGCACAAGCGCAATAATACCAAACTCATCTGCAAGACTTGCGCAAAACACCTATTGCATGCATCATAATGCAACCTCTCCCTTTTTAAGTGATGATTAGCATGCGTATGATATTTTTCACCGCCTTTCTTTCTTTTTTTATTCTCACTGCGACATGGGCGGAAAATCCGCTCCCTAAAATAAGTGAAAACCAAATCACCGTCTCCGGTGTATCGTCCGGTGCGTTTATGGCGCAACAACTTCATGTCGCCTATTCCGATATATTTTCGGGCATGGGATCTGTGGCTGGTGGACCGTTTTTTTGCGCGCAGAATATGCCGCCCAGTGACATTGCAACCATCAAACAACAATGTATGATGGGAATCGGCGCCGATCTCACGGCGACTACCTATATTGATAAAGCCGAAGCCCTGTCCGCAAATGGTCAAATCGCCCCGGTTGCAAATTTAAAAGACGATAAGGTCTTTATCTTCAATTCCCAAAGTGATCAGGTCATCAACCCGCTTTTGGGCAATACGTCACGCCTGTTCTATGATCATTTCATTGAAAACCAAGGGAGCAATATCAAAGCCTGGGCCTATATCCCGACTTACGGTCCCTTCTATCCGGTTGCCCACGGCATGCCTACCGCCAAAAGCATATTTGATAAATATGAAAACCTTGGCGATGCCGCCCTTCCCTGTGCCCCGTCCAATTCACAACAATATAGCTGGTTTCCCAATCAGTTTATGCGCGGAAATGATCCGTGGATGTACCATTGTAATTACGGGTTTGTCGCCGGATATGATCTTGGCAAAGATATCCTGTCCCATCTTTATGGCAGCATGAAGAGCCCGACGGATATCAAAGCAGAGAACCTCTATTCCTTTGCGCAAAAAACATATGTGGATGATCTCAACAGTGACGAGGCCTTAAACGATCACGGGATCGGCTCGACCGGGTATGCCTATATCCCGGACGCCTGTAAATCCGGGGAGACAGATTGTAAGCTTCATGTCGCCTTGCATGGGTGTCAGCAATTCCCCGAATGGACCTTCACCGGCAAAGTGGGGTCCGCCGTATCCGGTCAGACGATCACCTTTGGCGACCTCTTTTATAAAAACATTTATAATGGTTTAGCCGAAGCCAACAATATCGTCATGCTTTATCCACAAGCACACAACATCGGAACAAAAGAAGCTGACATCAACCCTTATGGTTGTTGGGCATTTTGGGCCTTGTTTGATGATGAAACCCAAACCTATTACACCCGTGAAGGCCGTGAAATGAAAATGATTGCCAATATGGTCAATGCATTAAAAACCGGCACTTTATCACTCTCACAATAAAGAAAAAGGGCGTTTACCGGGTCACCGGATACGCCCTTTTCTTTTTTCAATTAGACAAATCAAGCTTTTAAAGTGTCCGCCAGTCGTTTGTCGTGCGACAAAATGTGATTGACCCACCAGTTCCCCAGCAAACCTGTCAGGTCAACTTCACCAGACATTTCACCTGCTTTATAACGTGCATACATGTTTTCCACACGCAGACAGAAGGCCTCATGCGCCTGTTTATGTTCATCATAAAGGGGGTAAGAATGATCCTGCATCAATTTTTCTTCTGCGGCAAAATGGGTTCGGGTGTAATCCTGTAACTCATTAAACGCCTGATCAATATCTTCCCGTGTGGCATTGGTTTTCATAAATTTATAAAGACGGTTCACCATCCCTAACAACTGTTGATGATCATCATCAATTTGCGTAATCCCAAAGGCGAGTTCGTCAGTCCATTCCACCAAGTTCTTTTCATGGCTCTGTTTATCAAACTGAACTTTTTGCAAGAAATCTGTTACTTTCTCGCGCAATACTTCAGCCTGTGACGACAGGGCGCGCGACGCATCGCCGATATGATCAGATGCTTTTTCTGCCCGTTCTGCGGATTCAACCACATGCACAATTTCAGAAGAGACATTCTGCGTTCCTGTCGCGGCCTGTTCCACATTGCGGGCAATTTCGCTGGTGGCGGCACTTTGTTCTTCCACCGCTGCGGAAATAGAGGCCGAAATCTCGCTCACCTGACTGATAGAACGAGAGACACTGGCAATCGCCCCCACTGATAGAGAAGTAGAGGCCTGCACCTCGGCAATTTGTTTGGCAATTTCTTCCGTTGCTTTGGAGGTCTGGTTGGCCAGCGTTTTGACTTCCTGAGCCACAACCGCAAACCCTTTGCCAGCGTCACCAGCGCGCGCTGCTTCAATCGTCGCATTCAAGGCCAACATATTGGTCTGATCCGCAATATCGTTAATCAAACCGACAAATTCACCAATTTTGGCGACATTGTCTTCCAAGACACTAATTTTGTGTGACGTATCGGTGGCTTCTTGTACAGCCGTCAGGGCCGTATCGGATGCGGACGACACCTGGGTTGAAATTTCACCGATGGAGGCGGAAAGCTCTTCTGCCGCACTCGCCACCGTTTCCACATTTGTCGAGGCTTCTTCTGCCGATGCGGCCACGGCAGCTGATTGTCCTTTGGTATTGATCGAAATTTCATTCATTTCAGCAGAGGTTTCACGCATGGTGGTGTCCGCACTGGACAGACCATCCAGGACCGTAATCATCGTCAATTCAAAATCGTGAATGTATTCTTCCAACAATTTTTGGCGACGCAGTTTTTCTTCCTGCTCTGCTTGTTTTTCCTGATTGAGGCGTTCGGCTTCAATCATACCGTTTTTGAAAACTTCGACAGAATGCGCCATTTCACCAATTTCATCACCACGCTCACTTCCTTCAACCGCAATCGTCAAATTGCCTTGTGACAAATTGCTCATAACCGCGCTTAGGCTCAAAATTGGTTTCGTGATGCCTGCGACAATACGCAATACAATCACAAAGGTAATCACCAACAATAGAACGGTGAATACACTCGTCATATAAAAAGCGGTTTGCGCATCACTTCGAACGCGTTCCACCAATCCGACGAGGTCTTCGGCAACCTTATTTTCAACCGTTTTTAATAAGTTGATTTTTTTGGTAATCGTATCAAACCAATAAGGGCCTTCGATCCCTTGCGTTGTCCCCGTAACCGGACTTTCAATGGCAATCTTGCGCATGCGCTCAACTTCATCGACGTCCTTGCCTTTAACAGTATCGATCATAAATTGAATTTGCGCGTTACTTGCAAAGATTTTGAAACGGCTCAGGAAGGTTTCCTGCATGGCGATCAATTGTAAAAACTTGCGATAAATAGCGGGTTTGAACTCACCGGCACTAAACCCACCAGAGCCCATCGCCCGTTCAATCCCGGCACGTTCTTTTGCCTGTAAAAAGGCCGTATAAGACGCAATTGCGCCTGTAACGGACGAATCATTGCTCAGCACCGCCATTTCTTCCACAATACTCAGGAGTTTTGCAATCGTCGGCGTGTAATACCCTGCCATTTGCGGCACGGAGAACTCCAGTTTTGTGACTTTGTCCCGGCTCGCGCCCAATTGATCTAAGGCTTTCTGTGCAACATCAATTTTCGTTTTTAAAACTTCGCTGTAATCCTGAACTGGAAATTTCTTTAACGCCTGTTGGAGTTGACCAAAACGGATATCGCTTTCTTTGCGCTGATCGGTGAGCTTGGTTTGAAACTTCTGGCCCTTGCCCCCGATAAATCCCGCAGATGTACCACGTTCTTTTTGCAATTCATGGACCAAGGCACTGATCGTTGGAGCCAACTCAGCCAGCGTCGTCAGTTTTTCCATATCTGCAACAATCTGGCGTTTTTCGACGATGTTGCCGCCTGCAAAAAACAGCAACCCAATCACAGGAAGAACCAGCGCCAAAATGATTCTTGAACGAATTCTTATATTACTCAACACAGAGATACCCTCCTCCACCAGCCAGCAGATACATTATCTAGGGACTATATTACTCATTTCAATTATTATAATTAAAAAAATATAATCAAATAATACATAATACCGCAAGAGAAACATTACTTACAGTTGCCCCTCATAATACAATTTCAAAAATAATGTAAGACTAAATTCGCCTATTTTTTATGGAAATCAGATGGCCTTTTACTAAAATTTGCAGATTAATTTTAGTTTGCCTGTTTTTTATCCGATGACTTGGGCAAGGTCAGAACCTCAATTCCCTCATCACGTAATTCCTGCGTTTCTTCCGGGGATGCTTCGCCATAAATATTGCGTTCCTCAGCATCACCGTAATGGATAGCACGGGCTTCTTGTGCAAAATCTTCACCGACATAATCACATGTTTCTTCTACATGCTTTTGCAGCTTATTGACCACTTCCATAAAGGCATGCGCCGCATCTTGAGGGTCAGTCCCTTCCCGCATATCATCAGCAGCTTTTTCCGCCGCTTCAATCGCCAGTTCGCGCCCGGTTGAGGCAACACTCTCTTTATGCGACGCAATCGCCGGTGCCATCACCGCCTTGCGAATATTATCGTTGCTACAGAAAGGACACAGGACCTCACCGGCTTTGACCTGTTCATCATAAGCGGCACTATCGCGAAACCACGCTTCAAACTTATGGTCATATTCACAAAGGAGGTCGTAGCGAATCATATTCAAAAACCCGTGATATAAACAACAAGGCTGCGGTTTAGCCTGTTTTGAGGTCAGGAACAAGAAAAATACCGTCAAACGCTTTGATTTACGTGCGTTTCAGCTTATCTTTACCGGGAACATTCAGACTCAAAACCATTTTTAAACGGTCCGCATGAAGCCTTTTATCCTTTTTAGCGTTTTCGCCCTGCTTGCAGTGTCCACCTCCGGCTGCTCGGTCAATCCGGCAACCGGGAAAAGCAGTTTTACCGGCCTGATGTCGGAGCAACAGGAACTCAATGTCGGAAAACAAGAGCATCCGAAAATTCTCAGACAATTCGGTGGCGCTTACGACCACGCGGCTATTACACGCTACGTAAACGATTTGGGCCAACGTCTCGCAAAAGAATCTGAATTGCCGAACCTGAAATGGACATTTACGGTTCTTGACGATCCCATTATCAATGCTTTTGCCTTACCCGGCGGCTTTATCTACATCAGTCGCGGCCTCATCGCATTGGCAGAAAACGAGGCAGAGCTCGCCGCCGTCCTCGGCCATGAAATCGGTCATGTGACCGCCCGTCACACCGCCCAACGATACAGTAAATCGGTTCTAACCGGTGTCGGCGCGACTATTTTGGGGGCTGTTATCGGTGGTCCTGCGGGGGATATCGCCAACTTTGCCGGTCAAGCCTATCTTGCAAGTTATTCCCGCGACCATGAAATGGAAGCCGACATGCTCGGCATTCGTTACATGACCAAACTGGGGTATGACCCCAAAGCCTCCGCCAGCTTCTTTAAAAAGCTTGCCCAACATACCGAGCTTGAAGCCCGCATGAAAGGCGAACAGGGACAGCAATCACATTATTCCATTTTTGCCTCCCACCCTGACACACGTAAACGGATCGCCGCATCCTCCAAAATTGCGCAATCTTACCCACCTGAGCTGGACTTCCTAAACCAAAAAACCTATCTCGCGCTGATCAATGGTATTGCTTATGGTGAGAGCATTAAACAAGGCCTGATTGATGGTCAGACCTTTGTTCATCCCGATTTACGCATCCGATTTAGTGTTCCCGATGAATTTCAGTTGGTCAACAAGCCAGACATGGTTGTCTCTACAGATAAAAATGGAAATGCCATTGTCTTTACAATGGGTAAAAAAGGGTATGACCGCCTTACAGCTCACAAATATCTGACAGAGATCTGGGCCAATAAATATAATTTACGCGAACTACAAACCCTAGACATTAATGGACTGGACGGGGCCACCGGGTTGGTGCGCATCAAAAATTCCAAAGGGGTGCGGGACCTGCGTTATCTGGCGATTGTTGATGGCAATGAGATTTTCCAATTCCAGTTCCTCACTCTGCCCAATATGACAGAAGCGCTGGCCCTGCCATTTCGCAAAGTAACCTACAGCTTTGAACGTCTGTCTCAACGTGAAGCCAACGCGATTACGGGGTACCATATCACCCTTTATCGTGCTGGTAAGAAAGACAGTATCGCCTCGTTAGCGCAACAAATGAAAGTCGAAAAGTTCAAAGAAGACTGGCTCAAAGTCCTGAACAAGGAGACCTTAAGTGACGGCTTACAAGCCGGGGAAACCTTAAAACTAATCACAAAATAAAAAAGGGAGGGGTATAAAACGCCCCTCCCTTTGGCAGAATACGGGTAAACTTTAAGCCGCCAATGCTTCTGAAATTTTCTGTGTTGCGCCCGCAATGGCCTGCGCCGCAGCTTCTTCGCCCATCGCAATTCCATTGGCTTGGATCAAGGTCACATTCTGAACACCGATAAAACCAAGAACTGTTTGCAGATAAGGCAGGACAAAGTCCATGTGCGGGTATCCATTTTCGGAATAATCCCCACCACGTGCGGCAATCACATAAACCGGTTTATCTTCGACCAAGCCGACCGGCCCGTTCTCGGTATATTTGAACGTTTCACCTGCGCGTGCAATATGATCGATATAGGCTTTCAGGGTTGAAGGGATACCGAAATTATGCATCGGTGCACCGATCACCACACTGTCTGCATTTTTAAATTCAGCAATCAGTTGTTCAGATCGTTTGGCATGCGCAACCTGTTCTTCTGTACGATCTTCAGCTGGTGTGAAAAAAGCACCCAGAATTTCACCATCCAGATGAGGCAAGTTCAGCGCAGACACGTCACGTTCGACAACTTCAGCACCATCATGGGTCGATTGATACTGTTCAACAAACGCTGCCGCCAATTGACGTGTTACAGATTTATCGCCCATCGGGCTGGAATGGATCACAAGCAATTTAGACATTTTTAAACCTCATAGGAATGAAACTTCGATTGCCAAGAGGATGCCTTGTTTCTTTAAAATCGATAATATGGGGATTTAGAAAATGATTGTTTCCAAATTTTATTCAGTCTTGCACCATCTTTTCCAGTAATCGACGTGCATAATTTATTTCCCGCCAAACATCACGCGGGATAGTATCCGTCTTAAAGGGCGTCAGTTCGATTGCGTCCAGTTCAAAGCTTTCTTTCGCCACTGCAATTGTATCGGCCAACGCGATACCCATCAATTTGTTAACCTGTCCAGGCCTAATCATTCCATCCTGTGGCTTTAAAGCCAGAACGCCGCCGGTTAAGTGCGTCTTGTACTTCTTCACATAAAGATGCAGCGCATCAATATAACGATAGGTTTCCTGATAAACATGTGCGGGAATAATTACGTCATCGTCAGCCAGTGTCCGACGGCGAATATCGGAGCAAACATCAAAACGACATAACTTTTCCGCAAGACCGGCAACTGCGTACGCCCGGCGAAAAACATGACCGGGCTGAACGGTCGGCGCCCCCATTTTTAACAAAAACCGATCCATACGTTCCAATGCATAGAACACATCCAAGGGTTCACGTTCCCCATGTTCTTTATAATACGGATTTTCAGGGATCTTAAAATATTCAAGCAGTCGTTCAATCCGTTGATGCATGACTTCCAATAAATCTGCAACATCCTTTGGTGTATAAGGTCGTGCCAGAATTCGGTGGATCGGCGGTACTTTGACGCCATTTGCCCGCACGATCGCCGCTAATTTCAATTCAACATCCAATGCCAGTTGATAGACATGACGCGGTTGAATGGCATTATCCATAAGTTCGGACGTGACTTGAATGGCGAAATCACTCCGCATATTATGGCGGAGCAACGTCACTAGACCTTCGTTTAAGTGCTGGACTTTGGAATAAACATCTTTGGGCTGGACTTCCTCGGCTTGACACGTCCCTATCCACAAGACGGTCAACGCCAAAATAATGCCAACAGTGCCGCCCAGCGTTTTCATGTTCTTGCCACATAATCCTTTTTTCCCCTGTTAATTCTTACTACAAGAACCGCCACCAAGCACACAAAATTTTGCACAATGAGGATGATTAAGGGCCACAGGGCCACCCGATGTTGATAAATGCGTTCCCATTTCAAATTTAGGGTCATAGGGTAAGAGCGTACACGGCACGACTTTCGCAACGCTGTCCCCTTTGCGTCGGATAACCATGCGTGACGTTGCACACATCATTGCATCGGGACGAACCCCCAAAATGTCCCAACACGCTACCGTAATTTCCGGCACATCCGCTTCGATATCCATTTCGGGGAACAAAACCAAGGCCGAAGGGTCCGTTGCATTAAGCGAAATATTATATTGCGCAAACATGTGGCCATACCCGACCCGCGCGACGTCTTCGCCTTCCTGCCATAATGTGCGCCCGGCAACCGCCAATTTAAATTCATTTTGGGATAACCAGCATAAGCCCTCAATCATCATATCCCAACTCTGGGCGCCGCGCAGTTTCTCGTGATCTTTTGCGCGGTAATGATCGACGGAAACACGTATCCCTAATTTGCATCCATATTTTTTCTTCAACCCCAACAGTGCTTCTTTGTGATGATGTAACGGCTTCATCGCATTGCTCAGAACCAAGACATCAAACCCTTGATCTAAACAGAGGGTCAGAATCTCGATAATCTGTGGGTTCATAAACGGCTCACCGCCGGTAAAGCCGATTTCCTGAACCGTCATACTCTGTGTGACGGTCTCATCAAGGAATGTTCGTACATCATCCGTTGTGATATAGGCCAACCGATCATTTGTCGGACTGGAGTCCATGTAACAGCCCTGACAGGACAAATTGCACAAGCTGCCTGTATTAAACCACAAGGTTTCCAGCTGTTTTAAAGCGACATGCGCGCGGGTTTCCCCTTTTGCCGTTATCTCGGGGTGTTCAAATTTTGTATAGGGTAACGGGCTATCCACGGGGCGTTCCTTTTTTAAACTATCCGTCTAAAAACTACCCTGATCAAGAGTTCGGACCAATTCAAAAAAACGTGAACACCCCCAAAAAAGCACTACATGGAATAATCGCCAAAAATCAGAACAATAATCACGACGACCAGAAGAACAATTTGCGTGTAATAAAGAAAAGTCAAAAACCCGCGCGCACGTTTTTCAACACACATTTTATATTTGGGGTAGGCAACCCAGCGTGAGATAAAAGATCGTTTATCCGTCTTATCTGTTGGAAATTCTGAGAAAAACAATTTAGCAATCACAGCAATCAGGAGCAATCCTGCAAGTAGAACCGTCACAATATAGGCCTGAAGAATCATAGGATGCATCACTTTTTATCTGTTTCATTTGGACGTGATCCTAAGAAGGTCCTCCCCCCTTCACCTTGACGCTGGATAATTCTCTCATAATAAAAACATCATAATTGATATCTTTCGAAAGAATGCAGGTTACCCATTTAGCTAAACAAGCATTTATTTTTCATAAGACATCAAATTTCTATTGAAACCCGCAGCCCCCTCTATTAAAACCATCCTTGGTCAAGCGGGCGTAGTTCAATGGTAGAACGACAGCTTCCCAAGCTGTACACGAGGGTTCGATTCCCTTCGCCCGCTCCAATTTCTCCCATTCATTTAAGCCGATTTGCCTTGCTTCTATAACGCAGCATGGTTGATTTACGCCTCCACACCCTATATACAGAGTTTTTCTGGGGGATGCTGGGGCCATCATCATGTTTAGTGAATTTAAAAAGAAATATATCAAGAACACATATCTATATGATTTATATCGTAGCTTTAGATATGGCACATATCATAAGGCCTATTCATTCTGGGCAGAAGATTTCTGGGTAGATAAGGCCACCGCCAATATTGATAACGGCACCTATGTCGATGTCGGATGTAATCATCCGGTTTTAGGGTCCATTACCTACCGCTTATTCCAGCGTAACTGGTCCGGTGTAAATATCGATTTTGACAAAAAAAATATCGACCTTTGCAAAAAATACCGACCCCATGACAAATCCTTCTGCTGTCCCATCTCTGACAATGAAGCAGATGTAGACTGCTACAGTTTTGATGCTGGCAATGTCCTCAACACACTGGATAAAGATGCGGCGGATGAGTGGGCGGAAAAAATGGGCAAGCCCTATAATGTCCACACCATGAAAACCCGGACGCTAAACGGCATTTTAAAAGAAGCAGGAATTCAATCCATTGATTTCTTGAACATTGATGTCGAAGGGTTTGAAGATCAAGTCTTTAAAGGCTTTGATCTTTCTAAATACACGCCCAAACTGATCGCCTGTGAAATCCACATCGTTGATTTGCGGGAAATGGACAAATCATGGTCTTATAATCATCTGATTGAAAATGGTTATACCCCGATTTCAAAGATCGGGCCGACCTGTATGTTCAAACGCAATGACTGTGACGATATTTTTTATTGATCTGCACACATTCTTTCTTGATCGACAAAAAATTGCATTAAGAACAGACCACTGCTCACAAAGTATGAGACCTGCCACCACATGCTCCAATAAGAAAAGTTAAAAAGGCCGGTCCCCCAGTAAACTGCATTTACGGCAATAAAACCCAACATGGCAAAGGATGAGGTTGTTAAATAAACGCGCAAAGATTTAATAAAAATCCAACAGACCATCATCACAAACGGGATCGCCCCGATAACTCCACCATCCAAGATAATTTCTACGATCCAATTATGAGGGTGACTGGGTAAAGCCTGTACATCGGGAAAAGCTTCCAAAGGTGTATTGCGCTGTGCCATATAATCCAGCAAAGACATTTCTGCCATTGGATGATAGTTCGATGCATTCAGTCCAAAACCGACCCAAGGGCTATGTTGGACAAGATCAAAGGAAAACATCCAAATCAATTGCCGGTGCAGATCCACCAACCAGACCGGAACAGGTGTGAGCGCGCTATTGACACGACTGCTCATCAACATTTGATCCGGCAACCAAATAAGCGCAGCAGCAATCCCGCCAGCGACAATAAATCCAACCCATATCAAATGTCGAAAACGATTTTGCCGATCCGCGAATAAGATTAGCACCCCACTGAGCGCAACCAGTAAAAGTCCCAATAAACTGACTTTAGAAGACATCAACATAATATGGGTGACGCATAAGCCGATATTGGCAATACCCAGTATTTTCCAGATATAGCTATGTCGGGTCGCAACGATGTACAGGCACGCAGGAATTGTTAGAACAAAGCCATTGACCAAGGCCTTGGGCAATCCCTTTGACAGAAACAGCGCCGCAAGCATCACGATAAAGATTGATGTTACGAGACTGTAAAGCGCGATTTGCAAGCGGTGTCGTAAACAAAACAGGATATAAAAGATCAACCCCGCCACAACAAATGTGCGCGCCCATGCCTCAGCCGACAAACCGATCCGCAGGGAAAAAGGGATATTCACCGCCAAGGCCAGAGCAACAATACCGATCCCACCCATCAACCTTTTATCCAGATAAGGACGCAGCGCGTGAACAACTTCACGATGGTTGACACTGATGAGCGTTAGGATCAAAGCAAGCCCCAGAAAAATACCGATCACCGCACGCCCCATATAGAGCGAAGCAATCGATGCACCTAATAAAAGGGTGGCGGCATTCAATCGCATCTCTTTGGAAAATAGGGCAGTCATTCTTGCGGCCTGTGTTGGTGAAACGTCTCAACTTAGTAAGTTGTCCACTGTCCGTGATCAAGAAAAAAAAGAAGCGGCTAAAGAAAGACCCTAGCCGCTTTTGCAAGTTTGACAGTGGTTGATAGAGAGGTTAATGGCTTGTCCCGGCAGAATAGGAAATCTTGTTCCAGACGTTATATTTGCCCACCGGTTTTTTCATCGGGATGCGTTTGACTTCTTCAAATGTTTCAGCGTCATACACAACAAGTGCGCCGTCCATATCCCAAACTGAGACCAGTGCATATTTGCCATCACGGGTGAATTCCACATGGGCATTGGTTTTGCCTGGCTGCGGGTTGATGGTTTTCACAATTTCCAGTGTGCGCTTATCAATGATATGCAAAAGATCACGATCTTTACCAAAGAAGACATCGGTCCAGGCATAAGGGGTGTTTTCATGGGATCGCATGAAGAAGCCCGGCCCCTTGGTCTTGATCGTTTTGATCGTCTTCCATGTTTCCATGTCGATGACACTGATCTTGCCTTCTTTCAGGTGCGGGGTGGCCATGACGGGTGTCCCCTTGTAATTCCATGTAATGCCAGACCCCAAATGCGGCATTCCTGCCAAATCAAGGTTTGCGATTTTTTTCCCGGCATCCAGATTGTAGGCAACGCCATGCACCCCGTCACGAGACGCCCCAAAAACATTGATGTAATCCTGATCAAAGAAGAAATCATCGAGATAATCATCCAGCTCAATCCGTTTATAGCTGAGTGTCCCGGTCTGCGTGACTTCGACGTCTTTTTCCTTACCGCGATAATCATGGACAAAGGTACCATATTTCGGGTCTGCGTCCGGATCGTAAGTGATTTCCCAAACTTCTTTCATATCTTTAAGGGCAGCAATAAAGCTTTGACGGGGCGGCGCATTATAAACCGCACTAACACGCGATGAGTTCCCATTACCGTCCGAAACATCAATATATTTAACGGGTTCAAGGGTCTCAGCTTCCAAAACCACCAGAGAATGCGGCAAGTAGTTCCCGGCAATGACCCATTTCCCATCACTGGATACCGCAATATTGCGCATATTCACCGCAACACGGATTTCTGCCACCAATTGCAGGGTATAAAGATCATATTTGGACACCCAGCCATCGCGTGAGCCCAAATAGACAAAACGTCCATCCGGTGAGTATTTTGCCCCGCCATGCAGAGCGAAACGTGATTTAAATCGCCAAAGCGGTTCAAACTTGTCGCCATCCAGAATGGTCACACTATGATCACCTGTTTCCACCACCGTAAACAGGTTTAAGGGATCGGCATCAAACACAGGCTTGCCCGGAAGTCGCGACGGGATGACATGGACTTCGTGGGTTTCTTTCATCTGGTCGATATCCCACGTCGGCAATTTGCCCAACGGGGTATAGATAAAATCAACCAAAGCCTTGATCTCTGCTTCGTTTAACTGTTCCTCAAACGCGGGCATCTGCGTGGCGGCACGACCATTTTTAATGACACTGACTGCGCTTTTCTTACGCAGGCGTTTCAGGTTTTCCGGCAACAAAGCCGGACCAATAGCCCCAAAACGGTTCAATCCGTGACAGCTTGCACAATGTTCTTTAAAGACCTCTTCCACATTAACGTCGCTGGCGTGTGCGTTAAACGACAGACTGGCCGCCAAAATGGCTGTTGCCCCAAGGAATTTTTTCATCATTTTTTCTTAACCCTTATTCTGCTGCCGCATCTTTGCTGTTCGGCAAGCCGATTTCGTCATCACTCAAATAACAGCCCGGATCTTCGGTCCAGTAATCATTGGTTACACGGTGTGCACGACAACGTGTATTGCCGTTACACACATCAAGATAAGCACATTCTGCGCACCGCCCTTTTACCGGGCGCGGACGCTGTTTCAGGCCGGCCATTAACGGATCACTTGTGTCGTGCCAGATCTCACCAAAAGCGCGTTCTTTCACATTGCCAAGTTTATGATGCCACCACATCGTATCAGGATGGACATTACCCAGATTGTCGATATTGGCAACGTTCTGACCGGAGGCGTTTCCACCCCACTGGATCAATTTTTTATGGAAATGTTCGGCCTTGTCCGGGAAATTTTTGCGCACCCAATGCAGCATATACACCCCGTCGGCATCGTTATTGCCGGTTGTCACTTCCAGCTCGCGGCCTTCTTGCAGATTTTGCCAGCACAGATCAAACAACAGATCCATTGCCCAGCGGGTATGTTGGAAATAGGCGTCATCGCCCTTATTCTTGTTTCCTCGCCCGGCATAGTTCAAATGCGACAGATAGAACTTGTTCACATCTTCTTGTTTCAACAAATCAAGAATTTTGGGAAATTCTTCCACATTGTCTTCGGTCAGGGTGAAACGCAAACCGATTTTAAGATTACGTTCGCGACAGAGGCGAATGCCTTTCAGCGCCTCCTCATAGGCGCCCTCTTTCACACGAAAAGCATCGTTTACCGCCCCGATCCCATCAATACTGACACCGACATAATCATAATTGATGCGTGCAATATCATCAATATTGTCTTCAGTGATCAACGTCCCGTTACTGGAAAGGGCCGTATAAAACCCCATCTCTTTGGAACGTTGGGAAATTTCAAAGATATCCGGGCGCATCAAGGGTTCGCCACCGGACAGGATCAAGACCGGGACACGAGCCGCTTTCAAATCGACCATTGTATCGAAAACTTCCTGTGTACTGAGTTCACCGCGAAACGGTTTATCAACAGACCCGGCGTAACAATGTTTGCAGCCCAGATTGCACTGGCGCACCAGATTCCAAATGACAACCGGTCCCGGTGGGTCGCGATGTTCGCGCGCCTCGCTCGGGCTGACCAATTCCTTCATCATGGCGGAAATTCGAAACATGTTTCTGGTCCTTTTCTTTCGTTCAGGCGATACGCAAGCCGGTTTTCTTCAGTATTTTAGAACTGAACAAAACTTCATGGCCGCGATCATCCTCGCCCAGCATCTGCGCAATCATTTCGACACGCTTCATGCAGGTTTCTTTATCTTTGCCATGTACCATAGCAAAAAGATTATAATTCCAGATCGGTTGATGACGCGGGCGTTCATAACAATGGCTGACAAAATCCAGCGCACCGATTTTCTCCCCGATCTCTTTGACTTTTTCATCCGGGACATCCCATGTGCTCATGCCATTGGCGGTATAGCCTAGCGCGTAATGATTGGGCACCGCCCCGATGCGGCGGATAACACCAGCATCCAACATGGCATTCAATCGCTGGCGAACCTCGTCACCGGACAGACCGATTTCAGCCCCGACAGCCTCATAAGGGGCTTCCACCAGGGGCAAACCTTCCTGTGTCGCCTTGATGATTTTACGATCGGTTTCGTCCATTTGCCAGTTGCTCATACGTCGAACCTCAGACCGATAAAAAATTCCTGTTTCTTCGGCATGTTATAGACTTGATAGCCGGTCGCCTCGGTAATTTCGTGGCAGCATTCTTCTACACGGTCCGGTGTTTCCGTTGCTAAAACGAACCACATGTTCAGTTCATGTTCACGTTTGTAGTTATGGGCCACTTCGGGAAACGCGTTGACGATGTCATTCACCCGATCAAAATCATCTTCGGGGATGGACAAGGCCGCCAAAGTCAAGCCCCCGCCCATACGTTCGGCATGATACATCGGGCCAAAACGTGACAAAACGCCGCTTTCGCGCAACCGGGTCAATTTGGCAAGGACAGTCTTTTCATCACTGCCCAGTTGCACAGCCACATCGTGAAAGGGACGTTCAGATACCGGAAAGCCGTTTTGCAATTCATTGATGAGCTGGCGGTCCAGATCATCCAATTCTATCGGATCTATTTTGCGTCTCATTGTGCAGCCCTTTGTAAACTGGCAACATCTGCCGGACGACAGTCATTATAACGGGCCCCGCGTTGTTTAAAACGCCGTGTGCTAAACAAAATATCGCGTTTGACATCTGCCAAATCATTTTCGCGCACCAACTGGTCCACATGTTGTAAAACATGGGTGCGGTCTTTGGCATGGATCATACAGAACAAATTGTAGGGCCAGTCGGGAAAACATTTATTGCGTTCATAACACAGGGTTACAAAATCATATTGGCTAAAGGCATGACCGATTTCGTCGATACGTTCAATCGGAATTTCCCAAACACACATCCCATTGCAGCGATAGCCCAATTCATGGTGGCGCACAATCACGCCAAACCGTTTCAGCGTGCCGTTATCCAGCAGGTCGTTTAAGCGTTCGAGTACAAATGCTTCTTCCATCCCCAATTGATCGGCAATCACTTTGTAAGGTTCTGCGACCAAAGGAAGTCCGCCCTGCAAGGCTTCTAAAATGAGATAATCTTGTTCTAGGAGTGCCATTTTAAATCGAACCCTAAATCAAGGTGAAAATCTTTTAACATACGTAAGACCAGAACTTGTAAACCGGTTGCCTCTTCAATTTCCTGAACGGCGCGGTCCAGTGCAGCCTTGGACGAGGTATTCAGAACAAACCACATATTATAATCATGTTCACGTAAATAATTGTGGTTCACATCGTCACGGGCGTTGATATAGGCCGCAACCTGTTCAATTTTATCTTCATCCACCTGCAACGCCGCCAAGGTACTGGCCCCGATACTGCCGGGTTTTACAATCGCGCCAATCCTCGACACATGCCCGCTGTCTTTTAAACGAGACAAACGATCAATGACCTCATCCTCGTCAATTCCCAATCGGTTTGCCACCTCCAAATAAGGGCGTGAACACAAGGGAAAACCACGTTGGAAATCATTCAATAGATGTTTGTCAATCTCGTCCATCATCTTACAGGCCGATCTTGTGCGCACGATCAGTAAAGAAAATGCCACTGGGTTTAGTTGCCTCGATAGAACCAACTTTTTCAAAATCATCGGTGCGATAGATATCAACCCGGTTTTCATCACGAACCGACATCCAGACCTTTTCACCACGCGGGGTGAATTCCATATGCAACACACCTTTGCCCGGTTTCATCGTTTTGATGATCTTCAGGTTTTGCACATCAATCACTTGCACTGTATCATTTTTTGGAACAGAGAAGTTAACCCAAATACGTTTGCCACCCGGTTGCGCCATCGCAAAAACAGGTTGCCCATGTACCGGAATGCGGCCCACTTCTTTCCATGTATTTTTATCTAAAACCAATAATTCATGATGCCCGACTGCAGGCAGGAACATTAAATCCCCAGCAACCGCCCAGCCTTCCAAATGTGGCATTTTGTAAACGGGAAGCTTTTGTTCCCCTTTGCCGTAATGATCCAAAATACGCTCGACCCCTTTGGCTTCATTCCACAGGTCCAGTTTTGCCAAACCATCTTCGCCAAAGAGGCCTGCCACATAATAACGACCATCAGGGCTGATTAAGGCATCATAAGGATTGGTGCCGATATCTTTAAATTTCGTAATTGCCGGGGTCAGACCTTTTGAAAAATCAAGTTTCCAAATCTCGCCATCATTCCAGAGGCTGACCATAAAGATATTACCCGGTGCATCCGCCAACCCCACGGTTTTGGAACCATCATTTGCGGGAATGTCAGCCACCATTTCCAATGTTTTTGCATCGAAAACACGCACACCGCCCGGTTCATAGTTGGAAACCGCAACCAATTTGCCATCCTGAGAAATCGCACCGCCAATGGAATTACCGCCTTGAATAACCCGTTTAACCAATTCACCTTTCAGGATATCCACTTTGCTGAGGCCACCATCACGCCCAAACACATAAGCATAACGCGCATCACGGGAATAAACAGCCGAAGCATGGGACAAATCGCCCAGCCCATTCACCCGCGTAATTGTCTGGTCCTTGGTATTATCAACGACCAGAACAGAGCCCGTCGCCCGTTCAATCACAATCCCCATATCGCCAGTGCCGCGTACCAGACCATCACTGGCGCAAGCTGACAACAACAAAGCACTGCCGAACAAACCGGCTGTTGAGATTTTTTTCAGATGTTTAAAGAATTTCATTGTTTTTTCAATCCGTCGCGCAATTGCTTGATAAGGAAATAGGCTTCTTCTTCTGCGATAATTGCTTTCCACGGCGGCATCGCCGTTTCAGGAATTCCGTTCAATATAATATCGGCGAGGGTTTCATCTTCCATCGCTTCCAAACGTTCTGGCAATAAGGGGGAACCCAAACCACCTGTGCGTTTCAAGCCATGACAAGACCCACAGTCCTGCTCCAGAAAATTGAGCAACTCCGCCTTTCTGTCTTGTGCGATTTCGGCCTGTGCCGCCCCGCAAAAGATCAGGACGCCACACAATGCTTTAACACATTGCGCAAAGGGTCTCTTCAGATGTAACATCATTTAAATCCAAGCCATTGTCTTGCCAGTTCAGGGTTTCAGCCAAGGCGACGACCTTCCCGATAATAAACAAAGTCGGCGGGCAAAATTCAGCTGCCATCACTTCGTCATAAACTTTATCCAGTGTCGAAATAATTTGGCGTTGATCTTGCGATAGTCCTTTTTCAATCGCTGCAACGGGTGTACTGGCTGGCAAACCATGCGCAATCAGTTTTTCAGAAATCAAACCGATGCTGGATACCCCCATGTATACCACAAGCGTTGTTTGATCACACGCAAGGCTCGCCCAGTTTAAAGCCAGATCTCCGTCGTTACGACGATGACCCGTCACATAACGCACCCCGGTAGAATACCCCCGATGGGTCAGCGGAATGCCGTTAATGCTGCTGCATCCTTGTGCCGCCGTAATACCGGGGACAACCTCAAACGCAATACCATGCTTCAGCAGATGTTCGGCTTCTTCACTACCACGCCCAAAAATATAAGGATCGCCACCTTTCAGGCGGACCACCTTGCGGCCTTGTTTCCCCAGACGCACCAAAATATCATTGATCTCGTCCTGAGAATGATGATGGTTACCCGGCTGTTTGCCCACATAAACCCGCGTGGTATTAGACGGAATCATATCCAAAATTTGATCGGAAACCAGACGGTCAATTACGACCACGTCGGCCTCGGATATCAAACGATGTGCCTTTACTGTCAACAGATCGGGATCCCCCGGTCCGGACCCCACCAGAAACACATTTACATCAGCGTAGGTCGTCACTTTTGCCACTCCTGATAAACACGCAAAGTCAGGAAAAATTCCAGTCTTGCACCCGCCCCCCAAAGGCTTCGTTCATGGTCTGAATTTTTATCACGCCCGGCGCTTAAAAGTGTTTGATGTTGATCAAAGCAAATACAAAATAATTAGAAAATACGATATATCTATCTGATTAAATTGACCTATTTAAATAACAGTATAAAAATTATGGAAAAATAACTCTATCAGGGCAAAATTTAACCAAGCTCAAATCTTTTCAAAAAAAGACAAGCGATAATCTGACTCCTTTAATCTGAAGGTAGGAGGGGGAGAACATGACAAAATCGGGCTTGCATGTCGTTGTCGTCGGGCACGGGTCAACCAAGCGACCGCACGCGGCAAATTCCACCCATGACCTTTCACGTTTTTTATTCCATAGTAATCATTTCAATGCGGTGCATTGCGGCTTTATGAAACAGGAAATGAAAGTCCGTGCCTTGTTGCAATGCCTGCCCGATGGGATTGATCTTGAAGTTCTGCCACATTTTGCCGCAGCCGGGGCCTTTGTCAACGACCACCTTCAATCCTGCTTAGAGGTCGAACGCAAACGTTTTCGCAGCGCGCGCATTCATCGCCCGCTTGGCCTTCATCCCGGCATTTCGCGCCAGATTGCCATGAAAGCCAAACAACATCACGCCGATGATGTCATTATCGTTGCCCACGGATCCAGTGTCAGTGCCGGCCCGGCTTTGACCGCGCAAAACCTGTGTCGTGATTTATGCGATCAGGGCATTTCCACCCATGTTTTATTCCTGTCCAACAAACCGCAATTAAACGATTGGCGTGACCTGAAACTGGGCCGCAATGTCTTGGTCTGTCCGATTCTGGCCGGACGAGGCACCCATCTGTGCGAAGATGTTCCCAATGCTTTTTCACTGGATGATATTCCACGGGCAGGTTTGCCCTATATCGTCGCCGGGCATTGCATCACGTTTGACTATCCCCTGATGGATGCGCGTCTTTTGGCTGATCTGGCTTTAGAAGACCTCAGTCCTGCACAACAACCTGGCGATGCCGCCCGACTGTTATCCTGATTTTACTCGACCGTCACGCTACCACGCATACCTTCACGTTCCCAGTGGGGGCCGCACAGGTATGGGTATTCGCCTTTTTCTGTGAACGGGAATTCCCAAAACTCAACAGGGAAGAAACGTTCGCTTTCTTCTTTGCCTGCCTCTTTTAACCAGACGCTATGACTTGTGCGCTTATCCACATTGACAAAACGCACGGTGGTTCCGGCTTTTACGGTCAGTTGTTTGGGGCAAAAGTTATAGTTATAGAGCTTTACAACGCTCACACCCTCATCCGACGGTAACTCGCTTTTCACTTCCTGATATCGTGCTTCAGCCTCTTCGCAGACATCACCAGCCTGTGCAGAACCGATCATCATCACACCCGCAAGCAACGCAAATGCAAACGTTTTAGATAACATATCTCTCTTCCTTTCCAGTTGGTAAAAAACAAAAAACCCGACTGAGAGTATGAAGTCTCAGTCGGGTCTATGCAAGATCAGCTTTTAAGTAAACTTATTGCTGCATCACTTTGATTTGTGCATCAGAGCTATCCAACTGCATCTTATATTCCAAAGATACATGGTGGAAACGAGCATTCGTATGGTCATCGTGAATAGCGAAACCAACCATATACTCTTTACCCGGTTCGAACGATACATCGCCCACTTCGTTGGAGATCAACGGACGTTGCATTGTCACAGTCCAGACACCGTCTTTCAGTTCAGCTTGACCAGTAACGTCGACACCTTTACCCATCACGCGTTGTTCAAGAACGTAACCGTTTTCAAACTGACCACCGTTTCCACTTTTGAAACGCATCAGATCAAGGAAAGTTCCGTCTTTCAACAAAGCATCAATTTCTTCCTGAGATTTCAGCTTGTCCCACGCACCGCGCGGTTTACCGCCACGTCCTTTGTATTCGAACTCCGTACGTGTTTCATTCAGGTACTTGGTAATGCCTGTGGAAACATCGAGTCGGCTTGCAGCTTCACCTTCCGGTTTTTCAGGTGTATCGGGCATATAACGACTGTCATTATGACAAGTTGCCCAACAACCGCCTTGCGAGCCAAAGAATTCTTCCTTCATGGGTGAGATCATCATGGCAAGCTTGACCTGGTTGTCTTTGTCCATTTTGCCACCTTCGACAAATGGTACAGCATTGTCTTCGCCCGTATCTTTCCAGGAAATCTGGAAATATACGTTTTCTGCGTCATGTGCGGCTTTGACTTCAGCTTGAATAGAACCTGTCTTACCCGGAATTGGGGTTGGTTCAGCTTTTTCACCACCAACGATCTTTTTACCCATGTCCGGCTGTTCTTTACCATGACATTCTGAGCAGCGATCGCCAATTTTGGCAACAGCACGCGCACCACCATGATCTTTCCCACGGAAGATCCATTCCATTGAAGCTTGGCCCGGATAGAACAACGGTACTTTCAATCCTTCAATACCAGCCCAATTCACAGAACCACCGGCTGCGCCCCCCGCAGCAGCGGGTGCTGCTGCAGAAGAAGCTGCCTTGCCTGCACCACCAGCCGGAGCCGCAATGGTGATGGCATTGATCTGTGCATCCGGGTTATTCAGACCGAGATACCAGTCGATAGAAACATAGTGGAAACGAGCAGCTGTGAAGTCATCGTGGATTGCAAAACCAACTTTATATAATTTGTCGGCTTCGAATGAAACATCACCCAGTTTGTCAGAGCTGAGTTTACGCGTCATATAGACCACGTTTTTACCGTCCACTTCTTCGTGTACGAACTCAACACCTTGACCACCGGACATGATACGTTGTTCCAGTACATGGCCGTCTTCAGATTTCTTGGTCCCGCTGTTGTAACGCAACAAATCCAGGAACAGACCATCTTTTAGCAAAGCATCAATCTCTTCTTGAGATTTCAACTTGTCCCACGCACCACGCGGCTTACCACCACGACCATTATATTCAAACTCGGTACGGGTTTCGTTCAGGTACTTGGTAATGCCTGTGGAAACGTCCAGACGGCTTGCAGCTTCACCTTCCGGTTTCTCCGGTGCATCCGGCATGTAACGGCTGTCATTGTGACATGTCGCCCAGCAACCGGCCTGTTCCCCAATTTCAGACTTGCCTGAATTGATCATCATTGCCAGCTTAAACGGATTTTCCGGATCCATTTTGCCACCGTCTACAAATGGTACCGGTGTATGAGGATTGGATGTCCATTCATAACGCATATAAAGGTTATTGCCATCATTCGCAGCTTTAACGTTCATTTTAATTGAACCAGCCTTACCCGGGATCGGGGTGGCTTCCGCCTTGGAGCCACTGACAATTTTCGCCCCCATTGAAGGGACTTCTTTGATATGGCATTCCGCACAACGATCACCAACTTTGCGAACCGCACGAGCCCCACCGTGATCTTTACCACGGAAGACCCATTCTAGAGACGCCTGCCCCGGATAGAGCAAGTCAACATCCGTACCGGGAATGGCATCCCATGCAACATTTTGCGCATCACCAGAGCCTGTGGATGCACCAGCTTTTTCAGCGGCTGCACGTGCAGCGGCTGCTTTGGCTGCAGCTTCTTCCGCCGCCTTTTGCTTCGCTTCTTCTTCAGCTTTTGCTTTGGCCGCTTTTTCCGCCGCAATACGCTTCACTTCTTCACGCGGATCAAGAACGTCCAAACGGGCCGGATTAGCTTTTCCGTCGTAGAAAGTTTCTTCATCTTCGATCAACTGATGAACGTTACGGTGAGCAATACCTTTGTGACAATCAATACAGGTCATGCCTTCTTGTTTGGCATTCTGGTGTTGCTTCCACGCACGGCGTTTTTGCTTCTCATCTGTCATCGCATCCCATGAGTGGCAGTTGCGGCACTCACGTGAGTCAGTTTCTTTCATCGCCTTCCAAACATGTTTGGCCAAAGTCAAACGTTTGGCTTCAAACTTGTCCAGCGTATTAATTTCACCTGTTAACCAGTAAAGAACTTCTTTAGAGGCCTGAAGTTTACGAACCATTTTGTAAATCCAAGGTCTCGGAACATGGCAATCAGGACATGTTGCCTGAACACCGGTACGGTTCTTATAGTGAATAGTTTGCTGGTATTCCGGATAAACAGCCTGATCCATCTCATGACAGCTGACACAGAATTCCAATTGGTTGGTTGCTTCCATTGCCGTGTTGAAAGCACCCCAGAATATAATACCGCCGATAAAGATAATGGCCGCGCCAATAAGACTGGCTCCTAAAATCTTCATCTTCGACAGGCGTGAAAGAAAGCTACCCTCGGCCATCGATCAATCCTCAAAGTAGGGGGTGGACAGGGAAAAATAATCCCCGTGTAAATGCTAGAACTATAATATAATGAATTCGTTTGAAAAAGGCGGGCACAGATAATGAAATGTGCCCGCCCAAATCAGTTCACGATACGCCTGAAGATCAGGTTACGTGGTGTACACGGTTGTAAACGTTGAATTTACCAGTCGGAGTTTCCAGACCTTTGATACGTGCTTTCTCTTCGAGAGTTTTCGTATCGTAAACAACGATTTCACCGTTCAACCAGTCAGCTTTACCGCCACGAGCCCATACGGATACCCACAGCTCAGAACCGTCTTTGTTAAATTCACCGTGCAGCGCGATAGATTTTTCACGATCGGTTACGCGGATTGTTTTAACGATCTTACGAGTCTTTTTGTCCAAAATTTGGATAGACTGCTGAACTTCCGGTTCCGGGTGTTTCGGTTGATCCATGAACACGAACGGAGAGTTCGGGTGTGTACGGATGAACAAGCCAGCACCGTCAGTTTCGGTTTTGTAGCAAGTTTTCCAAGCTTGATCAGGGTGACCTTCCGGATCGTTACCCCAAACAGTGATCATACCTTCACCGATGTGACCAGTTGCACCAACCGGACCACATTTTTCGTCAGTCCAGTTTGCGCCCGGACCCGGGTGCGGCATTTTACCTGTTTCGAGGGAACCTACGAACTTACGAGTAGTCGTATCGAAGAATTCCATACGGTTAGACGCGTTCGCAGCAATTTGGAAGTATTTCTGAGACGGATCAAAGAAGCCATCGTGCAGGAACTTGTGAGAGTCCATTTGCTCGATACGCAGGTTGTCCAGATCAGAGTAATCAACCTGCCAAACTTGACCCAATTCTTTAACCGCAACCATCCAAGTCGGTGCATGCGGCGTGTTGTAAATCGCAGCAACACGTGCTTCGTTTACGAAGGCACCGTCAACGTTGACACCACGTGTGGAAACAACTTTCAACGGCTCCATAGTTACAGCGTCAGAAATAACGAAGTGCGGCGGCCAGTAACCACCCGCAATAACGTATTTGTCCTTGAAATCACCATAGTGAGAAACAGCGATGTCACGCGCGTCGTATGCAACTTGAGATTCAGCAACAACTTGCGGCGGATCCATCCAAAGATCGATTTTGTTTTGCTTACCATCACGACCAATGGTGTACCAGAAACGACCGTCAGAAGTTTCTTTGGTTACGTGTACCGCATAACCCGCGTCAAGTTTGGACAGAACTTCTTTGGTGTCACCATCGATGATGGCCATTTTACCAGCATCACGAAGAATAACGACGAAGAAGTTTTCCCAGTTACGACCGTGCATCGGTTTTTTAACGTAATCTTCAGGCTTCACGTAAATTTTTACGCTTTTCTTCATTTGCTCCAAAGACATTTCAGCCGGTTTCGGCGGAGTCATTTGGATGTAAGTTGCCAGTTTGGAAATCTGATCTTTAGAGAAGATATCATCAAAGTTGTTCATACCGCCTTCGGTACCCAGTGTGATGATTTTTTCCAGACGTTTTTGGCCGAGTTTCTGAGTTGATTTGGGCTCGAGGTTTTTACCTGTCGCACCCTTACGCTCAGCACCGTGACAGCCTGCACAGCGTTGGAAGTAAAGCAGCTTGGCTTCTTCGAAATCAGCTTCAGACAGTGTAGGTTCTGCGGCACTTACGGCGGAACCCATGCTGAACATAAAGCCGGCAGCGAGTCCCAACACTGAAGTACCAAATGCAAACTTACGCATTTCATTGCCCCCAATATAGGTTAATAAAAGTCCAGTCGGCTCAGGTCATCTCGTCTGTTTGTGCCCAAGCAAGCTGGTCCTGTTAATTCAAACAGTGCGTCATGCTTACATAGACCAAACCCTGATTCCTTTACGTTGATCAAATGTGGCGAAAAAATGATATCTGGATGTATCCTCACTTGTACGAGGGTTAAAAAACACTCTTTCAAACTGTTATTTTAAAACGGAAACAGTTGAATAAACTAACTAACCTATTGATATAAAAGAACCATCAGGCGATGAATGATTTGCCATAGAAATTCCATGAAGAAAAAAACATTCCCAAAAACCATCTTTTTCCTATGGAAAAGCCATATTTCACAGCCACCATTTTGTAAAAACATGCCTTGTTGTGAACAAAATTTCATAATTTTTTCAAAAAATAGATTGAAAGATACAGACCCTTAAAATTTCTCTGCGAATCACTTGGTCAATCCAATATCCGAGTGCTATCCTATTTGACTGTAACCTTAAAGTGAGCCGTTGAATGCAACGAACAGCCGTGATCCTTGCCCTACTCTTTCCAGCCACACTTGCATGGAATACTGACGGTTTGTCTCAAGACTCAAATCAACCAAATCCGGCAAGCGTCTTTCGCATCGTCTACGCCAATAACTGGAACCCCATTTCCTATATTGAAAACGGCAAAACCAAAGGCATTCTGCCTGATCGCGTTGAACATCTGTTGGGACAGATTATGGGTTTGCGCGTTGAACATATTGCAGTTCCCTGGGGGCGTGCACAAAAAATGATTCGTGACGGTGCTGCGGATGCTTTTATCACAACAGTGACGCCGGAGCGTCTCACCTACAGCACACCGACACAAGACAGCCTTTTTTATGTGCCGTTTGTTCTGGCAACCCTGAAAGAAAGCGCTGCAGATCAACGACTGAAATCGCCAGATAATTTAATCCCTGTCATGGGGTCGACTTTTTGCGACGTATTAGGGAACGGTTGGGCAACGCAATTTTATCAAAACAAACCTGTAAAAGTTCACTACGCCCCAACGATCGAAGAATGTTTAAAAATGTTACAGGTTGGCCGGGTCAGCGGCATTGTTCATGCCCAAGCTGTTGTCAAACATTATGCCGACATCATGGGATTGGGAAAGACCATCCATATATTCCCAACACCTGCACAATCCAGCCCTTCCTTCCCTATTCTGCTCTCAAATAAATCTGCTTGGAAAGATCGTTTCCTGAAAGATTTCAACAGCCGCTTTTCTCAAAAGCTGGATACGCAAACGATTGAAAAGAAAGAATAATCGAGAACACCTTTCACAAAGTCGCAAGGGCATCCGGAAGATCACAAAAACGATCAATAACGATATCAGCACCGAGTTCCTCAACCGAAACTTTTCGATACCCATAAGAAACCGCCACATTCAACATAGAAGCCTGCTTCGCCGCTTCAATATCATTTGGGCTATCGCCGACCATAACCGCTTCGCATGCAGATAACTGCATCCTATCCAGAACATGAAAAATCATTTGCGGGTGCGGTTTTTTATGCTCCAACTCGTCTCCCCCAACGACAACGTCAAAGAAGTCTTGAAGCCCCAGATCTTTTAACAGATTTAAAGTCGGGCGACTTGGCTTATTGGTGCATAATGCCAGACGCAGGTTCTTTTTTTGCAGTTGGTGCAAAGTGGGAACAACCCCCTCATATATACGGGTCTCATCCGCTTCATGGCCTTCATAAAACTCGAGAAACGCTGTTGTCAGGCGGTCAATTTCTCCATGGTCAACATCAACAGCTTTCCCGCTCGCCCGAAAGGCGCGTTCCATCAACTTTGCTGCCCCATTGCCGACAAATGTCATGGTTTCTTCAATTGTAATCGGACGATACCCATATTGAGCAAGCACTTTATTACAGGCTGTGCGTAAATCGGGTGCACTGTCAATCAACGTACCATCCAAATCAAAAATAACTGCTTTTAAAGGCATTTGTAGCATTCCGTAACAATGTTTGAGTTTGCTCTTGCCCCTTTTTAGGCTTAAAAAGGCATTGAACCAAGTGCTTTCAACATCGAACGACTCCAAAATATTATGTCAAAATCTGCTGCCATCGTTCTCGCTGCCGGCCTCGGCACCCGTATGAAGTCTTCCAAACCCAAAGTTCTGCACCCTTTGGCGGGTCGCCCTATGGTCAATCATGTCATTGCCAACCTGCAACGAGCCAGCGTCGAAGAGGTCGTCTGCATCGTTGGTCCCGACATGCCGGAACTTGAACAAACAGTGGCCCCACATAAGACAGCAATACAAAAAGATCGCCTTGGAACCGGGCATGCGGTCCTTGCCGCAAAAAACGTCATGTGCGGTGATGAAGAAAATATTTTAATCGCCTTTGGGGACACCCCCTTAATCACTGATCAAACCTTCCACGCTATGCTGGAAGCGCGAAAACGTGCCGATGTAGTCGTTCTTGGCTTTCGCCCTGAAAACCCCGGCGCTTATGGTCGCCTTATTGTCGATGCGCAGGACGAATTGCAAGCCATTGTCGAATTTAAAGATGCCAATGCAGAACAACGCGCCATCACCTTGTGTAACTCGGGTGTCATCTGTGTGAATGGTAAAAAACTATTTCCTTTGCTGGACCGCATCACCAACGATAACGCTGCTGGCGAATATTACCTGACCGATATCGTTGCTTTAGCCCGCGAAGACGGTTTGCATTGCGGCGTGGTTGAAGGGGAGGAAGATGAGCTTCTGGGGGTGAATTCCCGTGTCGAGCTTGCCCGTGCAGAAACCATCGCCCAAGACCGCCTGCGCCATCACGCGATGGTCAATGGCGCAACCCTGCTCGACCCCGCCTCTACACATTTTAGCTTCGACACCCGCTTGGGCCGTGACGTTGTCGTGGAACCCAACGTCTTTTTTGGTCCCGGCGTAAATATCGGCGACAATGTTACCATTAAGGCCTTTTCTCATCTGGAAGATACCAAGGTTGGCAACGGCGTTGTCATGGGGCCCTACGCACGCTTGCGCCCGGGAACGGACCTGCATGATGATGTCAAAGTCGGAAATTTTGTTGAAATTAAAAAGGCTGTGATCGAAAAAGGTGCCAAGGTCAACCACCTCAGCTACATCGGTGATGCCCGCGTTGGGACCCAAGCCAACATCGGAGCCGGTACGATTACCTGTAATTATGACGGCTTCTTCAAATATCATACGGACATCGGCGCAGGGGCCTTTATCGGGTCCAATACCGCCTTGGTTGCCCCTGTCAAAGTCGGTGACAATGCCAATGTGGGTGCAGGCAGTACCATCAGTAAAGACGTTGAAGCAGGTGACCTTGCCTTAACGCGAGCCCCGCAAAAAAACTTCGTTGGCTGGTCCGATAAGTTCCGCGCCAAACAAGCCCTTCGCAAAAACAGCAAATAAATAAGTATTGTAGAGTATCTCGGTCATGTGTGGAATTGTCGGTTTTATCGGAAAACAAGAAGCCTCCCCTCTTTTGGTTGAAGGACTAAAACGACTGGAATATCGCGGATATGATTCCGCCGGTATAGCAACCCTCAGCGGGGGTAAAATCGAACGCCGCCGTGCGGAAGGGAAAATTTGCAACCTCCAAAAAACACTAAGCGACACTCCGGCCATCGGTAATGTTGGTATCGGCCATACACGCTGGGCAACGCATGGCATTCCCAACGAAACCAATGCGCACCCGCACGCGACCCAAAAAGTGGCTGTTGTCCATAACGGTATTATCGAGAATTTTCAGGAAATTCGCGCTGAACTGGTGAAAAACGGCTATCACCCTCTATCAGAAACAGATAGCGAAGTTGTCCCCTTATTGATTACCTATTATCTGGATCAAGGGGCAATCCCGCGCGATGCTGTCAGCAAAACCTTGAAACGCCTTGAAGGGGCTTTTGCCCTTGGTATTATTTTTTCCGGCGAAGAAGACCTTCTCATCGGGGCACGGCGCGGCAGCCCCTTGGCCGTCGGGTTTGGCGATGGTGAAATGTATCTGGGATCAGACGCGATGGCGCTGGCCCACCTCACCAAACAAATCGCCTATCTTGATGAAGGCGACTGGGTCATTTTAGGGCGTGATCAGGTGATCTTTCTGGATGAAAACGATCAAGAAGTCCAACGCGACATCAAAGAAAGCGCCATGTCCAGCGCCTTGATCGGCAAAGGGGATCACCGCCATTACATGCTAAAGGAAATTTACGAACAGCCGCAAGTCATTGGTGATACCTTATCGACCTTTTTCAATCCGACGGCACAGACCATTTCCATGCCGGATTTCCCCTTTAATCTAAAAGACATCCCCCGCATTACGATTGTGGCGTGCGGCACGTCTTTTTATGCCGGGTTGGTCGCAAAATACTGGATTGAGCAATATGCGCGTATCGGGGTCGATATCGATGTTGCTTCGGAATTTCGTTATCGCGAGGCCCCCATGCAGGACGGTGGCCTTGCTCTGTTTATTTCACAATCCGGTGAAACCGCCGATACACTGGCGGCGTTACGCTATGCCAAATCACAAGGGCAATCCATTCTTTCCATCGTCAATGTACCGGAAAGCTCGATGGAGCGTGAATCAGATGCCGTGCTTCTCACCCACGCCGGGCCGGAAATCGGTGTCGCCTCCACCAAAGCCTTCACCACACAATTAACCGTTCTCGCTTGCTTTGCAATCTCTCTCGCCAAAGCTAAAGGGGCAATAGATGCCGCCTGTGAAGCGCGCCTGTGCCGAGCAATTGCAGAAGTGCCCAGCCGCACCGCAGAAATCCTCAACCATGACGAAACCCTGCGCAGCATCGCACAAAACGTTGCCGAAGCACGCGACGTTCTCTATCTCGGGCGCGGGTCCAGCTTTCCGATCGCAATGGAAGGGGCGCTCAAACTCAAAGAGATTTCCTATATTCATGCCGAAGGTTATGCCGCCGGGGAAATGAAACATGGCCCCATCGCACTGATTGATGAAAATGTGCCGATCATCGTCATTGCACCGATGGACAGCAACTTTGAAAAAACCGCCTCAAACACACAAGAATCCGTGGCCCGCGGCGGCAAGGTCATTTTCATGGCCAATAAAGAAGGCGTCGAAAAAATGGCTGATCATTGCGTCGCCACCGTGACCATGCCCGATGTCGACCCATTTGTTGCCCCGATCCTATATTCTATCCCGGTCCAACTGCTGGCCTATCATGTCGCCGTTCACAAAGGCACAGATGTAGACCAACCCCGAAACCTCGCCAAATCCGTCACCGTGGAGTGATTCGTTAAGGGGTATAACTTGATAAAACCATCCGATTTATGAGTTTTTATTCCTAAGAATTCATCCGAAAATAACGGGATTTTGAGCATCAAATTTAACTCGTGAACTTGGTCTTCGTGACGATAAAAAACGTCGATCCGCTCCACGATTTTTGACAGCCAATCCCGTTTCTTTTTGTCCGAGAAACCGCGCTCAAATCGTTCAGCATCTATCGTCAGATTCAACAGTGCCGATAACCATTGATCCTCGCCCTTGAGTTGATCATGGCGTAACTGTGCCTGCTCAATATCTTCCAGAGAATCTTCGCGCTGAATGGTCAATTTGGCTTTAACACGTTCGTAGATGGTCGTGTCGATCTGGTTGGTGCGGACATCGGTTTCTATGTCAGCCAGTGAACCTTCAACAGTGTCCAGTTGATTGATTAATGTCTGCACATGCTTTCGTGCATCGGCTCTACGTTGACGGTAACTGTCGTTGATGCCCAACTTGTCAGAAAGATGTTCGTACAATGCTGTGGGGTGTTTAGGACGGTGTTGAAGACGGTGGTGTCGGTACGGGGGATGTTGAGTGATTTGATCATGTCACATCCGCGACCTCGAACCCATTTTTCATCATCACGCGATGGTTTGATTTTCCAATTACGTTCCTTCTCAGGGCAGTAATACAGGTTCTCATGCTTCTTTTTCTTGCGTCGCCCTGACATCGCACGCCTGCAGTGACCGCAGTACATAAAGTTTCGTAGCATATAGAACTGTGTAGTGCGACTGTTCTGCCCTTTGCGTTCCAATGTTTTCCCGCGAAGACGCTGGGCGCGGTTCCATGTCGTTTCCGGTAAGAAAGCGGGACATTCACACTGAACCGTCTCTGCAAGTTTTTTATCGTGATATGTGTAATGCCCAATATAGAACGTGTTTCGCAACATCTTCTGTAATGAACCAACAGACCAACCATTCTTCTTGTGACGTGGCTTAATGCCGTTTTCATCCAGTTCTTCGCGAATATTCTGGATCATCCATCCAGAAAAGTATCTGTCGAAGATACGTTTAACCCATTGACTTTCATCTGGGTTTTCCACGAGCATTCCGTCTTCGATGCTGTACCCGAACGGTGGTGGTCCACCCATCCAATAACCGTTTTGAACTTTCTGCAACTTACCAAATTGGCTTCGCTCTGAACGTAATGCGTTATCGTAGGAACTGATCTCAGCCAGTATGCCGATAATTAAATCATCCATAGGGCTGGATAAATCAATAACGCCAGATGGTGTATGCAATCGAACGCGGTTCTGTTTCAACTTCCACCTGATGCCACCCCATGTCTTTTGATTTCGCGACAATCGGTCAGTGTTGAAGTCGAAAATGTTCTCGACTTTTTCATTTTCGATTTCCAGCAGAAGCCTTCTCAAAACGGGGCGATTGTGAAGGTCTTGGTATCGGGAACTTTGACCGCCTTCATTCCATAAACGGAAATCAAAACCGAATTCCTTGGCTTTCTGGATACCCAACTCTTCTTGCGTCCGAAGAGAGGTGCCTTCCGTTTCTTGAACAGATGTGGAAACTCGGGTGTATATGTGTAAAACCATAGTCATAAAGCCCAGAATACTGGGCTTTATAAAAATGCCGGAGAAGAAAAATACCTAATTATCCAATGCCACAAGTTAGGTCCTGTTGACAAAGTGTTTTACCCACATCCGAATTGATGTGACCTGCACAAAGCCAAGGAAACTGAGCATCGTCTTGTCATATCGAGTGGCAACCCGACGAGCATTTTTCAGTTTGTTGAAGCAGCGTTCAACCTGATTTCTCAAGCCATATACGAAATCATCAATGGGAGTGATTTCCTTTCGGTTTTTCCGCATTGGGATCATGGCGTATCCACCGCGTTTCTCCATATCGTCACGAATGGAATTTGCATCGTAGCCTTTGTCAGCCAGTAGAACCTTAGCATCAGGGCTACCCCATTGCATCAGCGGGGCATATCCTTTGTACTCTGACGTTTGACCTTCGCTGATTTCCAGAGCTATCGGCAATCCTTCAGCGTTTGTTCGAAGGTGTATTTTGGACGTAAAGCCACCTTTTGAACGGCCAAGACCTTCTTTCTGAGTCCCCTTTTGCCCCAGCAGCCTGATGATGGGCTTTGATGATTGTGCTGTCGATCATTTGCACTGTATCTGGAACGGCTTTGACATCGTTTAACGCATCCAGTAGCACGTCCCAAACGCCAAACAATGTCCATCGGCGGAATTGTCGGTAAACAGAAGCCCATTTAAAGATCACGCCAAGGGGCTCCTGTTCTGGCAATCCAGAAAATACCATCAAGGATAAGACGGTAATTTGATGGTGGACGGCCTGACTTCGGCCCTTGTGCATGCAGGAACGGTTCAAAAAAGGACCATTCGTCGTCGCTCATCAAATTACGCATAGACTTCTCCCTATAAAAAGAAGTCTTGAATCATATTTTAGACGATTTGTGAATCCACTTTGTCAACAGTGCCTAATCACTTTCTCATTCTTATGCCAGACCTTTTCAGTCAAGAAACAGAATATACTTTAAATAGAATAATAACAATTATGAGTTACTATTAATTATAGAAACCAATATTAAAGTATGATATTTAAAACCCGTTTTCATACTTTAGTGCTTTTTTTCGGAGTTCAACTACTTGCTTTCCAGTGATTGATGTAAGTTTAAATAACGGCTATTTGTTATGTCCGTTCAAAGACATACTGTTTCACTAGGTTATAATTATTTGAAGCGGTACTTCTTTCCTTCCCTTTTGGAATGATTGCCAAACAAGCAAGAAACGCACTTGTGTATGTCCGCAAAAGAAGATGCAGGGCTTATTCACTCGAAATGGCTTTGTCTTTTTGGATACCAAACATGAAGGAACGGAAATCATTTCTGTCGTTTTTTAGAAGTTTGACGTGGCGAAACAGGATAGCCTTTTTCAGGAAAGAATTCGCTTGAACCAAAACTTCACAGGAAGTGGTTTTCTTGTCTCTTTACAACTTAGGGAGTTTTGAATTTTGTACGAATTCATTCTACAAAAACGACATATGACTTCAGCAATTTTGCTTGTTGTCGGTGGATTATTGACTTTTGGCACACATGGTGTTCATGCCGCAGAAGACGGACACGCGAAATCGATGCAGGTCCCCAGTGGCCCAACCCCGGACATTCCCTTGGAACAACCTGGTTTAAAGCCGGGTGTCCCTGTCATGTCGCCACAGGAATTCGAAGAAGCCAAAACGATTTATTTTGAACGCTGTGCTGGCTGTCATGGCGTCTTGCGTAAAGGGGCGACAGGAAAACCTTTGACACCGGATATTACACGTGAATACGGATATGATTACCTGAAGCAATTCATTACTTACGGCTCGCCCGGTGGCATGCCAAGCTGGGGGACATCCGGCATTCTGACAGAGAAGCAAATCGACCTGATGGCGCGTTACGTGATGCAGGACCCTGCAACACCACCAGAATTTGGCCTTAAGGATATGAAGGCAACTTGGAAACTTCAAGTGCCCGTTGACAAGCGCCCGACCAAGAAGATGAACGATCTTGATCTGGATAATATCTTCTCAGTGACCTTACGTGACACAGGCGAGATTGCCTTAATTGATGGCAACACCCATAAAATCGTAACTTTGATTAAAACGGGCTATGCGGTTCATATCTCACGTATGTCGGCGTCTGGTCGTTACCTTATGGTCGTGGGTCGTGATGCCCGTGTGAATTTGATCGACTTGTGGATGGAAGTTCCCCAAAGCGTTGCTGAGATTAAAACAGGCATGGAAGCACGCTCTGTTGAGTCGTCAAAATTTAAAGGTTGGGAAGACAAGTACGCAATTGCCGGCACCTATTGGCCGCCGCAATTCGTCATTATGGATGGCGCAACCTTGGAGCCGCTAAAAATTGTCGCCACCCGTGGCAATATAGTTGGCACCCAGGAATACCACCCCGAACCACGCGTTGCTGCCATTGTTTCCTCTCACTACCAACCCGAATTTGTTGTCAACGTCAAAGAGACGGGTAAAGTCCTGATGGTCGATTATTCTGATCTGAACAACCTGACAATCACATCTATTGATGCTGCACCGTTCTTGCATGATGGTGGCGTTGATTCCACCGGGCGTTATTTTATGGATGCCGCCAATGCTTCCAATAAAATTGCGGTTATTGATCTGAAAGAACGTAAACTGGCAAAACTGGTTGATGTAGGCACTACCCCTCACCCGGGACGTGGCGCAAACTTTGTCCACCCTAAATTCGGACCGGTTTGGGCGACCAGCCATTTGGGTGATGAAACCGTTTCCTTGATCGGGACGGACCCGGAAGGTCATCCTGAAAACGCTTGGAAAGTTGTTCAAACCCTCGAAGGCCAAGGCGGCGGTTCTCTCTTCATCAAAACCCACCCGAAATCGAAAAACTTATGGGTCGATACGCCATTAAACCCGGACGAAGACATGTCACAGTCTATCGCCGTATTTGACATCAACAATCTTGATAAAGAATACGAAGTCCTGCCGATTGGCAAATGGTCAGGTATCAAGGAAGGCGCGCGCCGCGTTGTTCAAGGCGAATACAATAAAGACGGCTCGGAAATCTGGTTCTCCGTATGGAATGCGAAAAATCAGGAATCTGCAATCGTTGTCGTTGATGACAAAACACGTAAACTGAAAACAGTCATTAAAGACAAACGCCTGATCACCCCAACAGGCAAATTCAACGTCTACAACACCCAACATGACGTCTATTAATATTTCTATACACTAAGATAACAAGGCCAGCCCCGGAGTCACACTTCGCGGCTGGCCTTGTTGTTTCAGATGAACAAAATAGTTGAAATTATAGTTCAGAGAACAGTTAGCGAACTCATCCCCTGAAAAAAACTGTATAATCAACTTTTACACGCTCTTCTTCATCCCTCTTCACCCCACCTTGTTACAATTCGTTACACAAAGGGGCTTCCAAGACATTTCAGAGTTACATAATCTTGTTAAACATGCATTTATGGCATTCGATTAAACAGATTAAAAGTTTTGTGAACTGATGACGTCTTTAAAGACCTTTTTGCTCCTGAGCGGGTGTCTGGCCCTTAGCGCCTGTAATGCCGATCTTAATCGGCTGATAACACGTGACGCCATTGACGCCCCGGCCAATTGGCAGGAAGCGGTACAAGTCGACCCCATTGATGAAAACTGGATCGATAGCTTCCAAAGTACAGAGCTTTCCAGCCTGATCGATCGCGCTTTGCAACATAATATCGAGTTAAAACAACTGGCTTATGATGTGCAAATCAAGGAACAGCAGTTGATCGCGGCCCATAGTTCTTTTTTTCCAACACTGGATTTCAGCTTTTCACAAAAACGTTCTGGCCTGACAGAAGGCGGGAGTGCGACCAACGCGGCGGTTATTGGTCTTGATCTGGCTTATGAGCTGGATGTCTGGGGCAAAATGTCGGATAGCGAGCGCGAAGCCAAGCTTGCCTTGATGTCTTCGCAAGCCACCTTTAAACAGGCCCGCCAACAATTGGCCGCTGACGTTGCAACCGCATGGCTGGATATTATTGAAGCCAAAAAACTGTTAAACCTTTATCTGCAACGTTTTGCCAACGCACAAGACAACCATACCATCATTGAAAGCGGTTATGAGAAAGGGTTGAACGAAGCCCTTGACGTCTATCTGGTGCGCAACGAACTGGATGCAGAACAAGCCACGATTGAGCAACAAAAAACCGCCATTACCACCGCCATCCGCACCTTGGAACGCTATCTGGGGGAATACCCGAAAGGTTTGCGTGCCATTAACGACGATCTCCCGGTTTTAAACAGTCCGATGCGCACCGGACTCCCCAAGGATTTAATTGAGCGCAAAGCCTCCCTCAATGCAAGCTGGCGTGATTTACTGTCTGCAAATGCCGCCCTTGCCTATGCTCATAAATCCCGTTTACCCAGCCTGAAATTCACAGCCGACATCAAGGATTCAGCCACCCTTGCCAATCAATTGTTTAGCGGGGCCCCCTTTGCATGGTCCCTGTTGGGGAGTCTCACTGCACCTATTTTTGATGCGGGCAAGCTGGCGTCTGCCGAAGAAGTCGCACGTTTAGAACTACGTCAAGCCGAAGCACAATATCTCAGCGATGTTTTTGAGGCCTATAAAGAGGTCGAAAACGCCATTTCCGAAGAACTCAGCCTTAAAAAAAGATTTGAATCGACAAAATTTGCTGCAGAAAATGCAAAAATCGCCGCTGATCTTTCTTTCCAGCAATATCAACGCGGCCTTGTTGAATATACCACGGTTTTAGAATCACAGACCCGGTATTATGATGCTGAAGTCAATGCCATCAAAATTCAAAGCCAGTTGGCTGCCAACCGTATTCAACTCCATCTGGCCTTAGGCGGGGACTTCGCCCAAATGGAAACAGTAGTTGAGGAAGCCCGATGAAACACAAAAAGCTTTTACAACTCGCCCTTCCTGTTGCCCTTATTGTCTTCACCGCCCTGATTGTTGCGCTGATTATGAAAAATCCGCCACAAGCCCAGTACGGCAAACCAGCCGCAGCCGCCAAGATCCCGGTGCGCACCCAAGTTATTGAACGCGCACCCTTTAACGTTACCATCGACAGTTACGGCACTGTTCGCCCGCGTACAGAAACCGCACTGAGTGCACAAGTGTCCGGCCAGATTACTGTCATTAATGACAATTTCCGCGAGGGTGGTTTTTTCAAAAAAGGGGATATTCTGGTCAAACTGGATGCCCGCGATTACCGCGCTAAAGTCAAAGTGGCAGAAGCCGACTTGATCCTCGCCAAACAAACCCTATCCGAAGAAGAGGCCCATGCAGCCCAGGCCCGTGATGATTGGGAACGATTGGGAAAAAAAGGCAAACCCAACGATCTGGTTTTACGCATCCCCCAACTAGAAGCCGCCAAGGCAAGCGTCCTGTCTGCCCAAGCCCAACTGGATATCGCCCGTCTTGATCTGGAGCGGACCGAGATTAAAGCCCCCTTTGATGGCCGCATTCTGACCAAATATGTCGATATGGGCCAAGTGGTCGCGAGCAATGCCCAACTGGCCGACATTTATGCCACCGATTATGTGGAAGTTCGCTTGCCAATCAAAAATAAAGACCTGCCCCTGATTGATTTGCCAACAGAAAATGCCCAAAACGACAATACAAACGGCCCAACCCCGGTCTTACTTTATTCAGACTTGATTGGCAGTCAACAATGGCAAGGCAATCTGGTCAGAACCGAAGGGGCCATCGACAGCGACACACAGCAGCTTTATGCCATTGCCCAAATCGAATCCCCATTTAGCCAACAAGGCCCGCTGATTAAAATCGGACAATATGTCACCGCCAGCATCATCGGGGTCACCTTGCCCGACGCCTTCAAAATCCCGACGAGTACGATCTATCAAGGCAGTTTCGTCTATATCGAAAAAGATGGATTGATCAACCGGCGTGACATCAAAATTTTATGGCAAAATCAGGAAGATGCCCTCATCACCGCAGGTTTGGAACCGGGCGAAAACCTTGTACTGACACCGCTTGGCAATGTGACATCGGGCACAGCCGTCAAAGTCATACAGAGTAGCGATACTGCTGAGGGCAAACAGACATGATTACATGGTTTGCCAAAAACAGTGTTGCGGCTAATCTTTTGATGATCAGCATTCTGGTTGCCGGCCTGTTCAGCCTAAACACCAGCATCCCGCTGGAAGTTTTTCCGTCATTTGAAACCCATGTGGTTTCCGTTAGAGTTTCCCTGCCCGGTGCAACACCGCAGGATGTGGAAAAAAGCGTTACCATCCGTATTGAAGAAGCCGTGCAAGATCTGCAAGGTATTGATCAAATCCGCAGTACCTCTGGCGAAGGCAGCGCCGTCGTTTACATCGATATTGATGATAATTACGACCCGCAGACCTTACTTGCCGATATCAAAAGCCGTGTCGATGCGGTCAATACCTTCCCGGTGGATGCCGAACGTCCGGTGATTTCATTGGCCCAACACACCCATGATGTCATTACCGTGACCCTTGCCAGTGATTACGACGAACATGAAACCCGCGAATACGCCCAAAATTTACGTGATGAAATGTTACGCCTTGATGGTGTAACCCAATTGGAACTGGACGGCATCCGCAATTACGAAATCACCATCAATGTCTCGCAAAACAGTCTGCGCCAATATGGCCTGACACTGAGTGACATATCCAGTGCCATCGGCAAATCCAGCATTGATATTTCATCCGGAAATTTACGCACCTTGGGCGGTGATATTTTGCTGCGCTCCTCCGGGCAGGCTTACCGCAAAAACGACTTTGCAAAGATTGCGATCAAAACCAATAAAGACGGTTCTAAGCTGCTATTGGAAGACATTGCCCAGATCAACGACGGTTTTGAAGAAACCCCGGTTCGCACGCGTTTCAATGGTAAAAATGCCGTCTTTATCGAGGTGTACCGGATCGGGGATCAAAGCGCGATTGATGTTGCCGATAAGATCAAAACCTTCATTAAAGATCGTCAAGCCACCTTGCCGCAAGGTTATGAGCTGAGCTATTGGGACGATGATTCCGCCATTGTTAAAAACCGGATTTCAACCTTGACCAACAGTGCCTTGCAAGGCGGTATTCTTGTACTGGCCCTCTTGACCCTGTTTTTACGCCCAGCCATTGCGTTTTGGGTTTTTATCGGGATTCCGATCTCTTTCATGGGGGCGTTTTTGCTTATGCCGGTCTTCGGCGTAACCTTGAATGTCCTCAGCCTATTCGGCTTTATTCTGGTTTTAGGGATTGTCGTGGATGACGCGATTGTCACCGGAGAAAATATCTACACCCACCTGAACCGGTCAGAATCCGGTGAAGATGCAGTGATCAATGGGACACTTGAGGTCGCAAAGCCCGTCACATTCGGTGTTTTAACCACGGTTGCCGCCTTCCTGCCCCTTGCCTTTATCGAAGGCATGCGCGGTCCGATGTTTAGCCAAATTCCGGCTGTCGTTATTCCAATTTTATTGTTTTCCCTGATTGAATCGAAGTTTGTACTTCCATCCCACCTTAAACACATAAAACTAAGAACGGAAAAAACCAAAGCCAGCCGGTTTGAAAAATATCAACAAAAGTTTGCCGATGGTTTTGAACGTGCCATTTTAAAATATTATCGTCCGGTACTGGATGTCTGTTTAAACAACAAACTGACCACATTGCTGTCTTTTTTGTCGATCTTTTGTATCTTGATTGCACTGATCCTCAGCGGCTGGACCAAATTCACCTTTTTCCCACGTATCCCCAGTGAAACGGTACGTGTGACCTTGACCATGCCTGCCGGAACCCCGTTTGAAGTCACCAATCGCCATATTCTGACCCTGTCAAAAAATGCGGAAAAACTTCGTGAGAAATATCGTAACCCGGAAACAGGCGAGAGCTTTATCCTCAACATCCTGTCCGTTACCGGCGGGCGTGGCGGAACCAGCAACGAAGGCCGCGTGCGTTTTGAAATCACGCCGCCCGAACAACGCAGCGTGGAGATTTCATCGCAACAACTGGTCAATGAATGGCGCAAACTCAATGGGGATATCGCCGGGGCGGAAAGCCTTGCCTATCGTGCAGAATTCGGGCGCGGTGGGAACCCCATTGATATTCAACTGAGCGCCAATTCCCTGCAAACACTGCGTCAGGTCAGTGAAATCGTCAAAGACCATCTTGCAACCTACCCCACTGTATTTGACATTGCCGACACCCTTTCCGACGGCAAGGAAGAATTGCAGATTGAACTGACCGATCAGGGGAAAGCCATCGGCCTTACCCGTCAAGAAGTCGCCAGCCAAATCAGAAATGCCTATTATGGGACACAAGCCCAACGCATCCAGCGCGGGCGTGACGATGTGAAAGTTATGGTCCGCCTGCCATTGGAAGAACGTCGTTCCGTCGCAAATTTACAAAACCTGTTGATTAAAACAAGCAACGGCAACGAAATTCCATTGGCACAGGTCGCCAGCTTACAACCCGGAAAAGGACCATCCGCCATCAATCGGATCGACCGTTTTCGCACCGTAAACATCAGTGCTGACATCGAAAAGGGCAGTACCAATATGACAGTACTGACCACAAGCCTGCGCAGTTTCATGGATGAACTGGTCACACGTTACCCGGATGTCGGCTACAGTCTGGAAGGCGAAGCGCGCGAACAGCGGGAATCTTTCGGCTCCCTCGGCTGGTCCTTACTCGGGGTCTTGTTTGCCATTTACGTCCTGCTTGCCATTCCGTTTAAATCCTATGCCCAGCCCTTTATTGTTATGAGCGTTATTCCCTTCGGCCTTGTCGGTGCAGTCCTTGGTCACTGGATCATGGGAAGCAATCTGACTTTGCTCAGTCTCATGGGCATGCTGGCCCTGATCGGCGTCGTCGTAAATGATGCCCTTGTTCTTGTCGATTACATCAACCAGCAACGCGCACGCGGCATGAGCTTGCAACACGCCGTCCTCAACGCCGGAACAGCACGTTTTCGCCCGGTCATGCTGACCAGTCTGACCACTTTTATCGGTCTTGTCCCCTTATTGTTTGAAAAGTCCACACAAGCGCAATTCCTGATCCCAATGGCGATTTCGCTGGGGTTTGGCATATTGTTTGCGACCTTCATCACCCTAATTATGATCCCGGTGAACTATATATTGCTGGAAAATGCCCGTCGGTTCCTCAACCAACTCTATTCCCGTGATACAGAAGAAAGCAAAGCGCCTTCTATTTAATGAAGCATACCAAAAATTTACTGATTTCGAATCCTAGCCGTTTTTATTTTCCAACGGCTCTTTCTCTCGTTTTCTGACAAAACACATGCTTTGATGGTCAGATAACAAAGTTTCTGTTTTTATTCAAATTGTCAGTAAAGATTTTTTCAGACGCTAGCATAAGTAGAACGACTGTCAATGAATGCGGAAGCAAACCTTCAGCCTTTGTCTGTAAGTAGTTAGAATACATATCTCATTCAGATCTTGTAAATCAATTTCAGATTGCCATCTGTTAAATAATTGCGGCTTACCTATATAAATCAGTACTAAAATTCATACTTTATGACTTAGTTTAGTATTGAAACATTTCTAAAAATACGTAATTTTACCGATAAGTTACCGCCGACTGAGAAACTTTTTATAATGACAACAATAAAGCGGAAAGTTTTTGTATGAACGATTGTTCCCATAATTCATCCCTGCACTGTGCTGTCTGTCGCGCAAGTAACGCGCACTTGCTGGAAGGGCAGCTTGATAATATTGTGGCAGAAAGCAATCTGAGAAAAAGATGCCTCGATTTTAAAAAAGGGGAACCTGTTTTTCTGGAAGGTGATTCTTGCGAAGGTGTCTATTGCCTAAAAAAAGGTGTTATCGCTATTCGCAAGTACGGCAGCGACGGAACATCTGCTGTTATGAAACTGATTTTTCCGGGGCAGAATTTTGGCTACCGTTCTGTTTTATTTGATAAACCACATAAAACATCAGCAGAGGCCCTGACGCCTGTTTCCCTCTGTATGCTCAGCAAATATGACGTTAAAATGGCCATTGATAAGAATCCAAAGGTTCGTCAGGACCTGATCAATCTGATTGAACAGGATCTAGGGGCAATGGAAGAAAAGTTGCTTTTAACTGTGACCAAGACCATTCGCAGCCGCTTTGCCTTTTTGCTTTTCACCATGTCTAAACATATCGATCCGACCGCAAATACGGTAACGTTCCATTTGCCTGTCAGCAAGAAAGACCTCTCCAACATTACGGGGATCACGGTGGAGAGCCTGTCGCGACTTTTGAAAAAATTCAAGTCCCTCAACCTCATTGACGAAAAGAAAGGGCTTATTACCATTTTGGATCGTCAAGCCTTGCAGGAGATGATTCAGGAAGACTGAACCTGCTTTAAAAAGGACCATTGCATTGATATGTTAATATGCTACATTCCCCTAAGTGTAACATTATAACATGACAGATCAATGCCGCTTCTATATCGTTTTTTCCTGACCTGCCTCTTTTTTGCCTTGGCTCATACCACAGCCAAGGCCCATCCTCACTCGTGGATTGATTTGGAAACCAGCCTGATTTTTAACGATCAAGGGCATGTGATCGGCTTGTGGCAAGGCTGGTTATTTGATGATTTTTATTCTGCTTTCACACTTGAAGGCATGGTGCCCGACAAAAACGGTAAATATGATCAAAAAGCGCTCAATAGCCTTGCAGAAACCAACCTGAAAAACCTGTCGGAATACTCTTACTTCACCTTCATTCATAATGACGGGGAACAAGCTGCGTATCAACCCGTTCAGGATTATAAAACCTTCGTCGAAAATAATCGTTTATGGATGGAATTCAGCGTTATGCTGCAAGAACCGATTGATCCCAAAGCCCATAAAATCGATTACGCTGTCTATGACCCGACCTATTATGTGGAAATCCTCCACGCCGCCACAGGTGATCCGGTTCAGCTCAGCGGTAAGGGTGCTTTGGGATGCAGTTATCGTTTAAAAAACCCGGAGCCCCCCAAGGAAATAAGCCTGATGGCAGCAGCAATGGATAAATCAGAAAGCGCCGGTGACGGTATCGGTATTTATTTTGCCCAACATGTCGAAATCTCATGCCCATAATCCTCCTTTTTCTGGCTTGCCTGATTTTTCCAGTTGACGCCTTTGCCAACGAGGCTGGCTACTGGTCAGAAATGATCTTCTACATTCGTACTCAGCAACAACTTTTCCATCGCGAAATGGCAGGGGCTATCCGCGCCATTCAGGATGGTGGACTTCACGCCATCTGGGCAATGATCACCATCAGCTTCCTTTATGGCGTCTTTCATGCCGCAGGTCCGGGTCATGGCAAAGCTGTTATTGGCACCTATCTTCTCAGTCACGAAAGTAAATTGAAAAAAGGCATTGCCCTTTCTTTTGCGTCCGCTTTCATTCAAGGCTTAAGCGCGATTGTACTGGTTGAAGGGTTGGTGGGTATCATTGGCCTTTCCCGATCCGATGCAAAAGACGCTGTTCCCATGCTGGAAATGGTCAGTTTCGGCCTCATCGCCCTGATCGGGTTGGTCTTGGTGAAACGTGGGGGGCAAGCGTTATGGCGACTCAATCGCTCTCATCATCATCATGAACATGAACATGAACATGAGCATGAGCATCACCATACACACGAACATCACCACCACTATAGTGACCATGTCTGCACGACCTGTGGTCACAGCCACGCCCCCGACCCTGCGCTTTTAACACCAAAAAGCAGTTTAAAAGACGTTCTCGCCATCATCTTTTCCGTTGGTATTCGCCCGTGCAGCGGTTCCGTCTTGATGTTGATTTTTGCTGAACTCATTGGCTTGAGGTTTGCCGGGATTGCCGCAGTTATGGCCATTTCGCTTGGGACGGCTATTACGGTCAGCAGCCTTGCCCTTCTCGCCATTTATTTTCGCAAAACAGCCCTCTACATTGCCGAACGCCAAAGTGGGTCCTTCATGCAAAACCTATCCCTTATTGCCGCCATCAGCGGGGGGGCATTTATCTTTGCCATTGGCCTGTCCTTGCTCTGGCAAGCCAGTCAGACGAGCCACCCGTTGTTTTAGGGTCAGGACGTATTCTGACAGTTGGCACAAAGACCGCGAATTTCAACGGTGGTGCTTTTGGTTTTAAATTGGCTGGCCTGTGCCCAATCCTGAAGCTGTGTCGAAATAACACTGTCACTAAATTCCGTCACCTGCCCACAGGCATCGCATATGGCAAAAGCACAAAATCCACTGTGACAGTGATGATCCCCATGATTACATGCGATAAACGCATTCACGCTTTCCAGACGATGAACCAATTCCAGTTCAATCAATTTATCCAAAGCCCGATAAATTTGTAGCGGTGCACGCAAGCCATCTTCACGCAGGCTGTCCAATAACTCATAGGCACTTTGCGGCGTGCCGGATTTTTGCAATCGCCCAAAAACAAGTTCCTGATTTTTTGTTAGTTTCATGTTTAAGAACCCCTTTGAGACGGCATAGATAAACTCAGGACAAACAATAGCATAGCCGCAACCACAACAGAAGGGCCGGACGGCGTATCGTAATGCAACGATAAAAACAACCCGCCCACAACAGCTGCCCCGCCGATCAATGAGGACAGCAAAGCCATCATTTCCGGAGAGGGCGCAAATCGTCGCGCCGTGGCGGCAGGGATAATCAATAATGACGTCACCAATAAAATACCGACAATTTTAATTGCTATCGCTACAACGGCCGCCATCAATAACATAAAAATCAACTTGCTGCGTTGTGGGTTCAACCCTTCAACCTCAGCTAGTTCTTCACTGACGCTGGCGGCCAAAAGGGGGCGCCACGTCAATCCCAATACGGCAAGGATTACACAGCCCCCGCCATATATCAGGGCAATATCCCCTTTGGAAACAGCCAGAATATCGCCAAATAAATAGCCCATGAGGTCAAGACGCAACCACGCCATAAACGCAACCAAGACCAATCCAATCGCCAAAGTCGAATGTGATAAGATCCCCAGTAAGGCATCTGTCGGCAAGGTTTTCTTTTTCTGCAAAAACACCAGTAATAAAGACACAAGGGCGGCGATACCAAATACCCCCAGCGTCATTGAAATATCAAACAAAAAGGAAAGCGCCACCCCAAGAAGGGCGGAATGGGCCATTGTATCGCCAAAATAGGCCATACGGCGCCAAACGACAAAGCACCCCAACGGCCCGACAATCAAGGCCAGGCCGACACCCGCGATTAAGGCACGTGTGAAAAAATCATCAAGCATGATCATGGCCTTCCTCTTCATTATGACAATGATCACTGACACTGCCATCCGCATGTAAAACCCGACCATCCGATAAATGCGTGTGATCATGGTGATGTCGATAAATCGCGATAGATTCAGCCGCGCGTGCGCCAAACAGGTCGCTATATTGTTTACTCGACATCACACTTTGCGGGGTGCCCGTACAACAGACATGACCGTTCAGACATAAAACACGGTCCGTTTTTGCCATCACGACGTGCAGGTCATGTGAAATTAACAAGATCCCGCATCCGGTATCATCGCGAAAACGCCCAATCAGATCATAAAGGGCGGCTTCGCCCGCATAATCCACACCTTGAACCGGTTCATCCAAAACCAGTAAATCCGGTTTTCCAATGAAGGCACGGGCCAAAAGGGCACGCTGGAGTTCCCCACCGGAAAGATGCTGCACCAAGTCATCAGTGCGCCCGTTTAATCCCACTTGATCCAACGCGCCTTCAATTTGCGTTGTGCTGTAATGTGCCCCCAACGTCATCAACCGACGAACGGTTAAAGGCAAAGTCGCATCTACGGAAAATTTTTGCGGAACATAACCAATGCTCAGATCAGATTTACGCAGAGCGCGCCCCTCATCTACCTTTTCCAACCCAATCGCACATTTTACGGTCGTGCTTTTACCAGATCCATTGGGGCCAATTAACGTCACGATTTCACCGGGTTTGACATGCAAATCCACATTGCGGATCAGCCAGCGTCCCTGACGGTAAACGCCTGCGCCATCCAATGCAATCAGGTCTTGTTGCTGGGTATTCAAGGTAGATCACCTTCTGTTTTTTTCTGCTTGATCGGTCTTTTAGCATACGTTATATCATTACGTAAATATTGTTATAGTATAACATTTCAATCAGGACCTCCCCATGAAACGCCCCCTTTTTCTTGCCACCGCCTTTGCCTTTGCCACTTTTTCCCTGCCCGCCTTTGCTTTGGACGTTGCCGTCACCATCAAACCATTACATTCCCTCGTTTCTGGTGTGATGTCCGGTGTTGGTGAACCAAGCCTGATTGTAAAAGGTGCCGGTTCGCCCCATGATTATCATTTACGTCCATCGGATGCCCAAAACCTGCAAAAGGCCGATGTTATTTTTTGGATTGGGGACAAGTTGGAAACATTCATGGAAAGTCCGTTAAAATCTTTGGGACAAAACGCCAAAGTCGTCGCAATGGAAGATGCCGCTGGTCTTCATATGATGAAAAACCATGAAGAAAACGACGAACACGAAGAAGAAGAACATAACGACCACGACGAAGATGGGCACCACCACGGTGAAATGGATATGCATCTTTGGCTGGACCCCCAAAACGCCAAAGCAATGGTTGGTACAATTGCACAAACCTTGATCCGACACGACCCGCAACACAAAGCCCAATACCAAGCCAACGCCGAAAAGATGCATAACCGTCTGGACGAAATGTCACATGATATCGGACACAGACTGGAAAGTATTCGCGATATCCCCTTTGTCGTCTTCCATGATGCCTATGCCCATTTTGAACATCGTTTTCACATCAATATCGTTGCATCTGTCACCCTGTCCCCTGAAAAAATGCCCGGCGCCAAACATTTACAGGAGGTTCGCGAAACCATTCAGAAAAGCAAAGCTGTCTGCGTCTTCAGTGAACCTCAATTCCAGCCCAAACTGGTCAAAACCGTCATTGAAGGCAGCACCGCCAAAAGCGGTGTGCTTGATCCGATTGGGGCGACCCTCGACGAAGGACCGGATATGTATTTCAAACTGTTGGACAATATTGCGACTTCTCTTGAAAGTTGCCTGAAATCCTGATTTTACATTCGGTCTTTTGAACACAAGAATTTTTGTATAAGCTAGCGTCCCGCCCACAAACAGGACGCTGGCCTTTTTATGACGACGCCTCCCGCTATCGAATTCAACAAATTGCCGCCCGAAGAAAAAGCACAACTGCTTTTCCAAAAGGCCGTGCGCCTGCATCAATCCAATAAGCTGGACGAAGCCCTTAAATATTACGCGCAATGTACCCAATTGGATGCGACTTTTGCCGATGCCTACAACAATATGGCCGTGGCCTTACGCAAATTAGGGCGGTTTAACGCTGCCCTGACCTGTTACAAACGATCGCTTGCCATACGTCCAGATCATGGGGCAACTTATTCTAATATGGGCAACGTCTTAAACGATCTCGACCGTTTAGAAGAAGCCCTTGGGGCGCATACCAAAGCCATCGAACTGATGCCGGATGAGCTTCTTTACCTTTATAACGCTGCCCTTGTTTTACGCGATGCGGGCCAATGCACAAATGCCATTGCCCTCTTCAATAAAATTCTGAACATAGACCCTGATTATAAAAATTGCCGTTGGGATCGTGCCCTGACCTATCTTATGTCTGGTGATTTTAAAACCGGGTTTGCCGAATACGATGCCCGCTGGTCACTGGATCGAAGCCCGCCGCGCACCTTTACACAACCACGTTGGACGGGAGAAGCCTTAACCGATTGCACCTTGTTCATTCACCGCGAACAGGGCTTTGGTGATGCCATCCAGTTTGCCCGCCTGCTTCCCATCATTAAAGAAAAGTTCGGCGGCACCATTATTTTGGAAACACCGCCTGAACTCATGCGTCTGTTTGAACAAATGGACGCCGTTGATCAATTGATCCCGAGTGGACAGGTTCCTCCTGTCTTTGATTTCTGGGTTCCGTTAATGAGTTTGGGACATATCCTACATATTCGTGAAGATTGTATCCCCGGCACACCTCCTTATTTGCACAAACCAGACAAACATCCCCTTCATCTTCGCCCTGCCCCCAAAGGCGGCATGAACATCGGTATTGTATGGGCGGGCAGTCCAACCCATCAAAATGATCGCAGACGATCTGTTGCGCTGGATCTTTTTCTACCGCTGGCCAATGATACTGGCACGACGTTGATCAGCCTGCAAAAAGGACCCGCCTGCAAAGATTTGACAACCACCGGGGCCAATTGTGTGGTTCTTGATGCGGGCAAGGATTTGAAAGATTTTGCAGACAGTGCGGCCCTGATCGATCAATTGGACCTTGTTGTCACCGTTGATACCTCTGTTGCCCATTTGGCCGGGGCTATGGGTAAAGAAGTCTGGGTCTTGTTGCCATTTACACCCGATTGGCGCTGGATGTGGCACCGAACCGATAGCCCGTGGTATCCCGACATGCGCCTTTTCAGGCAAGATCATCCCGGTGATTGGGAAGGTTGTTTCAGAAAACTTTACCGCGCACTGGATGAAAAACGTCTGCGCCTGATGCGTAATCAGTCTAACTAAAGCCGATCTGCAAACGCCATAAAATCCCCGAGGTGACCACAGGTTCCTGCAATCGACCAACAGGGTAACTTGCAGTCACCAATCCGCCTAATTTGCAAGACATATATCCCTTTCAAACGGGAGATTGCATTTACAATTTCATTTTCTTGCATGATAATTTTCCCTTAAGAGAATTTCTGTATAATACAGAAAGACTTGAAAGAGGTAAGACAAAGATGTCCGACGGCGGGACCATCAAAAAGTTTAAAAACGGCGATATCATTTTTAATGAAGGTGAGGCCAGTGGCGCTGCCTATGTCATCATTAAGGGTGCTGTTGAGCTGACTAAAAACAGCAAGCACGGTGCTGTGCGTCTTGCCAACTTGAAATCCGGGGAACTGTTTGGTGAAATGGGCATCATTGACGCAAGCCCCCGCAGCGCCACAGCACGTGCCGTCGGTTCGGCGACACTTAAAGAGATACAACCCGAAAACCTGCTCAAGGGCATCCAAACCGATCCTGACCTTTCTTCCAAAGTCATGTCAAAACTGGTGGAACGTCTGCGCGCCGCCGATGAAATGTTAGCCAAAGCGGGTATTTCATCCAAAACAGCCGCGCCACCTGACCCGACAAAACCAGCAACGAGCCCGGCAAAGAAAAAGGGATTCTTTTCGCGCTTATTCAGTGCCGACAAAGGACGCCAGGCCACGTTCGAAATTTTGCTGGCTGATTTTCACGATGACCCGGACAATCAAATTACGAGCGCGTTTTACGAAAGCCTGAAGACATTGGCCCAACGTTTGGGCGGCGCACATATTAATATCCGCCGCACCGAATCGCCTTTTGCGCTGAATGATTTCAACGACAGTCCGATGGTTTGGGGACAGATGAAATCAACCGCGCAACGCTGGCTCAATGAACTGGATGGTGACCTGCTGGTATGGGGGCAAGCGCGAAACAATGCGCAAACCGTTCACTTGCGACTGGCTCAGTTACACCCTTTGCGCCACGAACGCGCCGGCAGCATATTGCCCTGTGATGGCATTGATATGCCCAGCGAGTTAGACGATATCCTGGCCCCCTATCTTTACGGTGTCGTTCTTGCCGCCTTGATCCCGTCCAATAAAACGCAACTTGAATGTATGGACAGTTTGCTGGAAAGCGCATTAAACGATGCGCGACCCGCCTTGCAAAAACGCATGCGCGAATTAAAAACAGCGCAACAAGCCCGGTTTGAAACCGGACTAGCCAACCTGATGGCCTCTTGCGGGTATTTCACCAAAAAAACGGTCTATCTGAAAGAAGCTGAAGAAACCTATCTCAAGGTTTTACGCTCCATACGACGCGGGTCCGGTGATTTGTGGGAAGGCATTGTCCATCGCCACCTTGCCTATACGCAAAACAGCTGGTTTGAAATGGGCGGGGAGAAAAACCTGCTTGAGGCCGCTATCGAATCTTTGCGCGAAGCCAGTCGTGTCTTTGAAAAAAGCGCCTTTCCAACCGAATGGGCGGATCTACAAGCCATGATCGGGCAATTGCTTTATAAGAAAGATCAAATCGGTGATGACGATAACGCCCTTCAGGAATCGATCTCGGCTTATCAAAATGCTTTGCAGGTCTTTACAGCCTCCGCCACCCCTCAACGCTGGGGAGAAGCCAAACATCACCTAGCCCGCGCCCTGCAATTGCTGGGCAGTCAACGCGGCGATCTGGATATGATTGCCCGTTCTGCCGAGGCCTGCCGTGAAGCCCTTGCTGTGCGCAGCAAAACCCATACCCCCATGTTGTGGGCCGCAACGCAAAATAATTTGGGGTCTGCTTTGTTCATGCTCTGCCAAAAAACGAGAAAACCGGAAACCGCCGACGCGGCCGTCAAAGCCTTTCAGGCGGCGTTGGACGTTTATGACGCCCGCAAAGCAACCAAACTGGCACAAGTCACCCAGAAAAATTTATCGCGCGCACAAGAAGTCGCCATTGACCTTGGCCCCTTGCTCGGAACACAAAACAGTACAGAAACGGAAAACTTCACACTGGAAGATTTCGATGACAGTGCTGAAACGGCGGCAGAAGAAAATTCGTTACGCGAAGAATAAGCGTAAAGACACGCAACTCCGCCCCGAAAGATGTTCCATTGCCAAAAAAGAACAAAGCCCCAAGGCGTTAACCTTGAGGCTTTGAAAATGGCGCGCCCAGAAGGAGTCGAACCTCCAACCGCCTGATTCGTAGTCAGGTACTCTATCCAGTTGAGCTATGGGCGCTTATTTTATTTACCGTCCCGGAAGAACCGTTGGGCAACCCCTTGTGGGGTGGCGCGGAAAGTAGCGATATGAAGGTCATCGGTCAAGAGGAAAAATGCACTTTTTTTCAAAAAAATTACATTCTGGATTAAATATCCTTAGGAGATTGCAAAAAAACACAAATACGCCCTTGTCGCCTATGGTTTATTTAGGGTAAGATTTGCCCGCATTTAACTGGGGGGAACCAAGGGCTTACCTCAGGGGAAATCAACAAATCATAGAGTTCGGTAGTATCCTCTGCCGAATTTGAGACTTAAAACAAAGGTAGCCGTACACTATGGTTCTTAAGTGGTCAAAGGCAGGGATTGTTGTAACAACGCTCGCGTTGTCTGCGTGCTCTTTTACAGAAGAGGCATTATGGCCTTCCCTGACAGGGGAAGACCCGGCAGAAAACACTGCTACGTCTGAACAAGCTGCGCAAGGTGACGCAGCTAGTCAATCAATTGCCAGCACGGGTCAGCCCGTCCTCGGTACAACGAATTTCGATCCGGCCCCTGTGACTCAGGGTGAAGCAACGGGCACGTTTGTTGGCAAAAAAGTCGTAAGCATGCGCGGTGAACTGGCACAGTTGATTGACCAGATCCGCGTCCACAACGGCGAATTGCAGGCATTACGTGGGAAAACGGTTCAGGATTCGCAACGTTATCACGGCACTGTCGCCGCCATTAACGCGCGTTTACAGGTCGGCACCACCCCCGGCAATCCAATCTTGGTTCAACAATTCAACAGTTCACTGAGCGATCTGGATCGTATCAGCAGCGACATTGCACAAATGAGTTCGCTGGCACAAAAAGTTGCCGAAGACTCAGCCATGTCGGCTTATATGCTGGAATCCGTTCAATCGGCGTTCGGTCTATCCGGTGCCGTTGATGAAGATCACCGTCAGTTGGCTATTTTACAGGACGAGGTCAATCAGACCGTTGTCTTGATCGAACGCCTCCTCAAAGAAGTCACAGAGGATGTGCGGCGCCAAACCAATTATGTTGCTGCTGAACGCGCCAACCTGAACGCATTGGCCGCTGGCGTGAAAGCCGGTGAAATTTACGGTGCATCCCTGTCCAACCGCATGAGCGGGACATCGACAGGCATTACATCCAGCATTACGCGTCCTAGCTTCCAACGCAGTGCGATGCCGACAAATCGTCGCCCGCTCGTTGTGATTCGCTTTGATCGCAATAAAGTCAACTATCAGCAAGCGCTGTACACAACCGTCAGTCAGGTTCTGGATCGTCGCCCCGATGCGACTTTCGATCTGGTTGCCATTACACCGCAACAAGCCGCGGTCGGGCAACAGGCACTGGGTTCCACACAAGCACGTCGTCAGGCCGAACAAGTTCTGCAAAGCCTGACTGAAATGGGTCTTCCGCCCAGCCGCGTTGCCTTGAGTGCCAGCACCAGCCGCACGGCACAGTCTAACGAAGTGCACCTCTACTTGCGCTGAGACAATTGACCACACGCAAAAAAGCCGATCCGAATAAAAAAAGCGGGTCGGCTTTTTTATCTTCTTTGACTTGACCGATCGTTCAAGTTATTAGAAGGGGCATTTTACGTAGAAAATTGAAGGTAAGTCATGACCTCCTTGGAAAACGATATCGTTTCAGAAGTCGTATCTTGGGCTGAAGTCCATAAAGATACGCGCGCCCTTGCCCGCCAAATCCACAAAAAGGGCACATTCAAAGGCATTATCGCAATTACACGCGGTGGCCTGATCCCCGCAGCCATTATGGCCCGCGAGCTGGGGATTAAACTGATCGAAACCGTTTGTGTTGAGGCTTATCGCGACGATGCCGCAGAACTGAGCGGTTCCGTCAACGTGATGAAAGAAGCCAGCATGGCCGGTGACGGCGAAGGTTGGCTGATGATTGACGATCTGGTCGATACCGGGACAACCGCCAAAGCCGTGCGCGAGATGATGCCCAAGGCCTTCTTCGTCACCCTTTATGCCAAACCGGAAGGTCGCCCCTTGGTTGACAGCTTCGTTAAAGAAGTTGCGCAGGAAACATGGGTTTTCTTCCCTTGGGATACCCAACTGCAATACAGCAAACCGATCGGAACCGACAAAGGTTGATCGGACGTCCTTTGCCTGATGAACAAAAAACCTCCACACGGTTGCTTCTGTGTGGAGGTTTTTATTGTATGCGCCATCAAAATGAACCTGCTATAGTTCTTATATGAAAATTGGCTTATTCCTTGTTACGCTTCTTGCGTCTTTTTCGGCATTTGCAAATCCCATTTTGCCTGATGGTTTTCGCCTGAACACCTTTGCCTATATTCCCGGTGCACGCACACTCGTCGGCGTCCCACAATTAGGTGTCGTCTTTGTCGGGACACGGGAATCAGCTATTTATGCGATTCTTGATGAAAACCGAGACGGCGAAGCCGAAGAGGTCCGCCTTCTCAGCAGCAACCTGACAGTCCCCAATGGATTGGCATGGAAAGACGGTTTTCTCTATGTCATCGAACAACACCGATTGATCCGCTATAAAATCGGCACCCGACTGCCCGAAAAGTTACCGAAACCCGAAGTCCTTTTTGATGAATTCCCGAACAAACGCCGACATGGTTGGCGTTACGGGGTCTTTGGACCGGATGGTGGCCTTTATGTCAGTATTGGTGTGCCTTGCAACATCTGCCGCCCCCGGGGAATGGAAGGCACTATTTTGCGTTTTGATCCCGACACATGGGTCCCCGTCGTTTTTGCGCGCGGTATTCGTAACAGTGTTGGCTTGGCCTTTGATCCCGTCACGCGCGATTTATTTTTTACTGATAACGGTGCCGACAATATGGGGGATGATATTCCCGCCGATGAATTGAACCGCGCGCCGGTCGCAGGTTTGCATTTCGGTTATCCCTATTTCGGGGGTGGGCAATCCCGCGTCAGCGACTTTGTCGATGAAACACCACCGCTCAATCGCCCGCCGGTTCATGCCTTTCAGGCGCATATCGCCCCGTTGGGGATCGAATTTTATACAGGAACCCGTTTTCCCGAACGTTATACACGAGGGCTTTTCGTTGCCCAACATGGTTCATGGAATCGCAGCGCGCCCGTCGGCTACCGCATTTCCTTTCACCCCTTTGATAAACGCGGCAACATCTCAGATGAGGAAGTCTTTATCGGCGGCTTTCTTAACCAAGACAGTCATCCGGTTGCGCGCCCTGTGGATCTTGAACAATGGGCCGATGGTCGTATGTTGATTTCAGATGATTATGAGGGAACTGTCTTTATTCTTGATTATGAAGAATAAGGGATAACGCCAATTACAGGCCCATGCGCCATCACTAATCCACCATAAAGAACAAGGGCAAGAAGCCAACGCCACCACCCAATACGCGGCCAGCCTTTCTTGACACGCGTTTGTAAATCCTGCCAGTTCTCAATTCCCATTTTATCTTGTCTTTTTTTATTCAGAGAAATCGGGCCATAAAGACTGAGCCCGCCCATCAAACCAAAAAAGAGAACAGAAGCCACATCTCCATTGGGCAAAATATGCACAAACGACCAAAGTGCAAAAGCCCAGAAAGCCGGATGTTTCGTCAATGCGACAATGCCCGGGTGGTCCGGGTCAAAGTTTTTCCCACCGATCCCTAACGAAAACGGATTAGGCTGCGAAAATGTACAAATTAAAAGCAAGCACACCCAAAACATAACGAACAAAACGGTATGACGCATCCATTCGCTCATCATCCAGAGCTCAACATACGGGGCTTGTTGATAGCTGTATATCAACCAAACAAACAAGGCCAGACTGATCACACCATAAACAGACATGAAGGTCCGTTCCCCCATTTTTGCAACCACACTGTGACGCAAGGGGGCATAGGATGGAATGATATGTGCAGCCAAAAAGACCGCAATACTGAACAAAAGATCCGACATAATCTTTGCAAAGCTCCTTTCTGGTCGTTAGGCTAGGGATACTGATGTAGAATAAAGGAAATATTATGGCCAACAACGCTGAACTTGCTGCAAAACTTTTACGCGCGGCATCCAACTTCTTTCGCGCAATCGCCGATCAAAACCCGGAACTAAAAGAACAGATGTTGACCAATGCGGACGCCTGCGAATTAATTGCAGATCGCGTTGAAGTTGACCCTCTCGGCATACCCGCAGATGAAGCCGAAGGCCCCAACACGCCAGATCAGTTAAATTAATTTTTTGAACTGCCGCACGATTTCAGCATAAATATCGCGTTTGAACGGGACAATCAGGTCGACAATTTGCTGCAGTTCCACCCATTGCCAACGGGCAAATTCCGGGTGTTCTGTTTCGATATTAATATCACTATCGCTTCCTTCAAAGGCAAACGCATACCAAATTTGCTTTTGCCCGCGATATTTGCCTTTCCAGACTTTGCCTATCAAGTCATCCGGTAAATCATAAGTCAGCCACCCTTCGGTCCGCCCTAAAAAGCGGGCCTTATTGGTACCGATCTCTTCTTCAAGTTCGCGCAGGGCGGCTGTTTCGGGGTCTTCCCCTTTATCAATGCCACCTTGCGGCATTTGCCAGGCATCCGGCGTATCCAGCCGCTCTGCCACAAAAACTTTCCCGTCTGAATTGATCAGACAGATCCCAACACAGGGACGATAGGGTAAATCCTTTTTTTTCTTCTTACCGGCCATATCAGGATTTTTGCCTTCCTGCCAAGAAACTCATGGGTGTTAATTGCACGCCCTGGCCTTGCAAACTCCCGGCCCATGCCTTCAGAGTTTCCAAACTATTGGGCGTTGCACGCATCATGGCAACCGTCATCCCTTGATTTTTTGCAACCGCTGTCAATGTTTCAAGCTGTGCCCGTATCCGTGTCGGTGCCACATTGGTATCGACTTGGCTGTTGGCAATGGCACGGGGCAACTGCATCTGGTCTGCCATTTCCAACGAGACACTGCCTTGCGCCGTATGTGGGTCCATAAAGAATAAACCGCGGGCTTTCAATTCCCCCAATACCGGCGCCATCGCTTTGGCGTCACGCAAAAAACGTGTTCCAAATTCACCGACAAATCCGGTATAGCCTTGCGCCTGCCCCATAATCAGACTTAATAATTTCAGGTTCTCCGCCGGTTTTTTCGTCGTCATCATGGCCAAGGGGCCGGGATCATCAACCGGGAAGCTCTCCGCTTCCATCGGTAAATCCAACAAAACTTCATGGCCCATCGCACGGGCTTTTTCCACCCATTGCTTCACCCCACGTCCATAGGGGCTAAAGGCCAGCGTCGCATCCGCCGGTGCATGATCGATGACGGCTTGCGTTAAACTTTCACTCATGCCCAACCCTGTGATGACAAGGCCGATCATAGGTTTGCTGGGATCACCGCCAAAGGGACGGGCATATGTTTTCCACGATTCTCGACCGTCTTCTGAAATAATCGGCAACAAACCTTCCTGTGTTTGTTCCAACAACTTCCCATCTACGGCTTGGGCGGCACCTTGCGCGGCTTTTGGTGTTCCCAACCCTGCCACGGCCTGTGGCAAAACAGCCGGGATCATCACGCCGACCTCTCCCACGGCCGCTGTTGACAATGGGGCATCCGGGTTTTCAGGGTTATATCCCCCCATATTCCCCCCCATAGAAGGGGCTGGACTTGATGGGGCTTCAGACAAAGCGGCCCCAGCTGTCAAATTACCGGTTGTGGCACCACCTGCGGTCAGTTTTGCACCGCCCGTCACACCCCCTGCCGTCAATTTTGTTTGTGGCGTCAGGCCGGATGTGGCCTGTTGTTGCAGGGCCAGACCAACCGCCGCCCCGACTCCACCGGATTTTGCCGCCCCGGCCTCTGCCATTTCAGCATCATCACCATCGGACATAAAATACCATGCCCCACCGCCGATAGCCGACAGCCCCAAGACCGCCGCAACACCAACGATCGCCAGCTTCTTTTTATCTTTCAGCAGCTCTTTGAATTTGGATGATCCGCCGCCTTCATCATAATCGAAATCGTCTTCTAAATCGAAGTCATCATCGTCATAATCAGTGGGGGCGGGAACGCCGCTTTCCCCACTGGGCATATCATCGTCATCATCCAGATCAAAGTCGTCGAGGGTGTCGTCGGCCATGTCAGTTACTTTCCGTTATTCTTCCGTGGTACGCGGCATTTCAGAATAAAGGGCAATCCCGGCAATCAGATCCAGCGCACGGCTCAACTGATAATCTTCCGGTTTTTCTTCTGCCTTATCCTTGCCGTTACGTTCGGCTTCAACTTTCTTTTGCCGCTCTTCTGCATTTTCATCGGTATTTTCAAGAGAGCCACGCAAATCCGCCTCGCGCGTTCCTACACCTGTGCCAATTTTTTCAATACGGGCGATTTCAACCTTGATATCGGGTTCGATCCCAACCGCCTGAATAGAACGTCCTGACGGCGTGTAATAACGGGCCGTTGTCAAACGCATCGCCCCATTTGTTCCCATCGGAATGATGGTTTGAACGGAGCCTTTCCCAAAAGAGCGTGTTCCTAAAATCAAGGCACGGGCATGATCCTGTAAAGCACCGGCAACAATTTCAGACGCAGACGCAGACCCACCGTTAATCAAAACCACAATCGGCAAACCATCGGCAATATCACCGGGACGTGCGTTAAAACGTTGAATATCTTCAACCCGACGAGAGCGCGTTGAAACGATTTCGCCTTGGTTCAAAAACGCATCTGAAACAGAAATCGCCTGATCCAGTAAGCCGCCCGGGTTGTTTCGTAAATCCAAAACAAGCCCTTTCAGTCGGTCGCCTTTTTCTTCGTTAAAAGCATCAACCGCTTTTTTCAGTCCCAGTTCGGTCTGCTCGGTAAAGCTTGTGATGCGGATATAACCGACATCGCCTTCCAGATGGTGACGCACGGAAGGCACCTTGATCACAGCCCGCGTAACCGTCACATCAAACGGTTTTTCCCCGTTTCTGCGAATCGTCATCGTCATATCGGCACCAACCGGACCACGCATCTTATCAACGGCCTGATTAAGCGTTAATCCATTAACCGGTTGACCATCCAAATGACTGATCAAATCCCCCGCCTTGATACCCGCTTTAAAGGCAGGTGTTTCATCAATGGGGGAAATTACTTTGATCAATCCACTTGGATCCATCGAAACCTGTATCCCTAGACCGCCAAACTGCCCTTTGGTTTGCACCTGCATATCTTTAAAATGATCGGCATTTAAAAAGCTGGAATGCGGATCAAGTGAGCTCAGCATCCCTTGAATAGCGGCTTCTATGATTTCTTGGTCGGTTTTCTCTTCCACATAATCGGTGCGGACTTTTTCAAAAACATCACCGAACAAGTCGAGAAGCTGATAAGTCTTGCTCGGATCGTCTTTCTTGACCTCTTGGGCTCCAAGTTGGGTCGCCAACAAAAATGTGCCTAAGAAAGCGATCGTTGTGGAAAATCGAATGGTCATCCTTGCGCCTTTGCATTGCGTTGCCGGATCCACGGCAACGGATTGATCGGTGCGCCGTTTTTGCGCAGTTCAAAATAAAGAGGGTCATTATTGGATTTATCCGTAGACATCGCTCCAACAGGTTCACCTGCCAAAAGCCATTGCCCCACAGATACATCAATACGATCCATCCCTGTCAGTAGTGTATGATATCCAGCGCCATGATCAATGATTAACAGCTGCTTATACCCCCGAAAAGGGCCTGCAAATGCGATTTGACCGTCATAAGTGGCAACAACTTGCCCCCCGCGCCGGGTTTGGAAGCTAATTCCCTTGTGCTTTCCCCCCAGTTTTTCACGTTGTCCAAATTGCATAACAATTGCGCCGCTTGCCGGGCGTGTCAAATTTCCTTTGGATTTTGTGATCGGTTTTCCGCTGGGTGGTTTGCCTAAAACGATTTCAAGACCGTTATCGTCTTCCTCAGTTTGCGGCGTATCGGGTTTACGCGGTGGTGTCGCCGCCTTGATTTTGGCTTGACGTTTTTTTTCACGCTCAATCTCAGTTAACAAATTGCGTAATGAATTTGCCTTTTCACTCAACTTCGCAATACGCTGCCCTGCCGTCTTACTATCCGCCAGATATTTCACGCTCAGGGCTTTTTTCTCTTCGATTAAAGCATTCAAGCGACGACGTTCATCCTCAAGATCGCGATTGGCATAGCCTAATCGTTTTTTCTGATCTTCCAGCTTTTCACGCTTTTTCGCGTATCCTTCAACTTCTTGGCGCAAAGCCTCAGCCTGCGCTTGAATATGCGGCACAATTGAGCGTAACAAAATCGCACTACGCACCATATCAGCAGGCGGCTGCGGCAAGGCGATAATGGCTTCAGGCGGGTTCAACGCCATACGTTGCAACGCCATTAAGGTTTCCACAGACTGCCCATGACGTTCTTCCAGAACTTTACGGGCCTGTTTTTCTTCAAACGTAATTTCAGCCAATGCCTTTTCCAAACGCGTCACATTGGCTTCGCGCTGTTGAACAGATTGAGACAAGGCAATCAGTTCAGCGCGCAAGGCGGAGGCTTCTTTTTTAAGTTGTTCGGATTTCAGACGGAAATCCGTTTTATGTTGTTCGCTGGTTTTAATATCGCGTTCAATACGGCGCAATTCATCCTGCTGATCAGCTGCATCGACCATGATCGGCATTGCCCATAAGAACAACGCCGAACAGCCTGTTAAAATTGTGCGATATTTATTCCGCTGCACGAAGTCCTGCACCTTTGATTAAAGAAGTCCCCGTCATTTGTGCCGGTTGCGGCAATCCCATCAACTGCAATAAAGTCGGTGCCACATCAGACAATGCCCCTTCGGACAATTCTTTCACGTCACCCGGCGCATTGACTAATATCACAGGCACCGGATTTAGTGTATGTGCCGTATGCGGTTGCCCGCTTTTTTCGTCTTTCATCATTTCCGCATTGCCATGATCGGCTGTGACAAACATGGCCCCACCGGTTTTTTTGATAGCCGTTTCCAAACGGGCAAGACAGTTATCAACCGTTTCTGCCGCTTTAATCGCTGCGTCCAAAACACCCGTATGACCGACCATGTCCCCATTGGCGTAATTCACAACAATCAAATCGTATTTTTCACTTTCAATGGCACCAACCAATTTATCGGTTAATTCAGGGGCTGACATTTCCGGCTGCAAATCATAAGTCGCAACTTTGGGTGACGGAACCAAGATACGATCTTCGCCTTCAAAGACCTGTTCTTCGCCGCCATTGAGGAAGAACGTCACATGCGCATATTTTTCCGTTTCGGCAATACGCAGCTGCTTCAAACCGGCCTCCGCAACCACTTGGCCTAAAATGTTTTGTAATTTTTCCGCCGGGAACAAGGCCGTCATAAACCCGTTATGATGAGTGGAATATTCCACCATGCCTGTTTTTTCCACCCAGGAAACAACCTTTTCACGCACAAAACCGTTAAACGCGGGGTCTGCAAGGGCTGACAAAATCTCACGGGCACGATCGGCGCGGAAATTTGCCATCAACAAGGCATCGCCGTCTTCCATTCCGGCATAATCCCCGATAATGGTTGGCAGTACAAATTCGTCTGTTTCGTCTTTGGCATAAGATTGCGCAATCGCCTGATCGGCACTATCGGCTGTTTTACCGGTTGCACAAACCATTGCAACGTATGCTTTGGACACACGGTCCCAACGTTCGTCACGGTCCATCGCATAGAAACGCCCACTCACCGTAACAATTTTGACATTCGCACAATCGGCAATATCATTTTCAAATGTCGCCACATAGTCACGCGCACTGCTGGGTGGGGTATCGCGCCCATCCAAAAAGGCGTGAATACGCACGGCAATACCCTGTGCATCCAACGTCTTGGCAAGCGCCACCATATGATCTTGTGAAGAATGCACCCCACCCGGCGAGAGCAATCCCATCATATGACAAACGCCGCCACTTTTTTTCAAAGCAAGGGCGAGGTCTTTCATGGCATCGGTTTCACCCAATGAATTTTCGGCCACTGCCTTGTCAATGCGGGGTAGATTTTGCATCACAATACGGCCGGCCCCCAAATTCATATGACCGACTTCTGAATTCCCCATCTGACCACTGGGCAGGCCGACATTTTCCGCCGAAGCATTCAAACGTGTTGTCGGGCATTCTCGATAAAGGCGGTCCCACGTTGGTGTGTTTGCCAGCGCAATCGCATTGTCGTTCTGTTCGCTACGCTCTCCCCAGCCATCCAAAATACAAAGAACGGTCGGGCGGGGGGTCAAGGTCTGGGTCATTGTTGGTCTTCAAGTCTGAATTAAAAGAAACAGGGGGTGTAATTTATGTGGGTCGCCCCCGCAAAAAAGCCAGAAAAAACAGCTTTTATACGAGAGGCGACCCACAAGAATTCATTTCAAATCGAAACCTTACGAAACTTAACGCCCGGCGGCTTCGATTTCTTTCAAGCTTTTTTCAGCACGAAACGCTTTTTCAATCGAGTCTTGCGCACGTGTTACCATATTTTTCAAGGTATCTACAAAGCCACGCATATCGTTGGCAACGTTTGTAAAAGTATCTTCGTACTGACCAGCCGTTGCCGCCTCAATCGCCATGTTGGTCGCAATTGAGTTTGACTGGGAAACAACTTCGGCAATGCGTTTGGCCTGATCATTCAGATACTTCACACCACCATTGTCATCATTGAATTTTTGCAGGGCATAAGCGACGCCGTCCATTTCAGCAGCGCTTTGTTCCTCATCATATGCGTATTCTTCTGTCGCATATTCCGCACCGTCTTCATATTCTTCATAAGATGCATCTGACGGGTCCGCACTATATTCAACAGTCTGATCGTCTGTCGCATCCGCTTCGTCTTCTTCAAATGCTTCAATCTTTTTCATTTCAAGATTGATTTGCTCAAGACGGTTCACCAACTCACGGGTATATTGGGTCAACGCACGAATAGACACACCATAGGTGCCGGCACGACCAGCGGCCAATTCTGCGTTCAACGACAAGATACGCATGTCTTCTGCGACATCACCCAAGCCTTGAAATGCCTCAAACGTATTACGGCATTGTTGGAAAAGTTCATGCTGATAGTGCGACACCTGACGGTCTGGCGCATCCAACGTATATGAGCTTAATGAGTCTTGCATTTTTATCGCTATGCCCCTTATTGCTGAAAGTCGTTTCTCAATTTATAGGGATTATGCCTCGTTTCGTCAAAACCGCAAATGTCTTTATTGCACAAAAGTGAATAAAGTGACGAAAAAGAAGGAAAAAAAGGAAAGAACACAAATCCCGGACGCACGATTTCAGCCCGTAACCACACATTTGCGCTAAATTACAAAATCAGTCCCGATGATAAGGATGACCGGATAGAATCGCATCGGCGCGAAACAATTGTTCAGCCAACATTGGGCGCACCAGCATATGGGGCCATGTCATCGCCCCAAAACTGATCAACAAGTCCGCACGTTGGCGCACCGTTTCATCCAGACCGTCCGCCCCACCGATAATAAAGGTAATATCACCAACGCCACGATCCTGCCATTGACCAATTTTACCGGCAAAATCACGGCTGCTCATGGTCTTGCCCCGTTCATCCAGCGCGACAACCACCGCCCCGTTTGGAACCCCATTTAACAACAGGTCGGCTTCAGCCTGTTTCAGTTCAGGTCCCGACAATTTTTTACGCACATCCAGTTCTTTGAGAACCGGGGCAGGTCGCATGCGCGCACAATAGGTATCAAAGAGGTCTTTTTCAGGCCCCTTCTTCCACTTGCCCATCGCAAGGATATGGCAACGTGCCTGCATGATACTTAACCGATATGTTCGGAATTTTCTTCGCTGGTTCCGCTTTCCGGCATGGACACATTCCACATCTTTTCAAGATTGTAGAACTCGCGGACTTCCGGGCGGAAAAGATGAACAATTACATCGAATGCGTCAATCACGACCCAATCGCCTTGTTCTTTACCTTCGGCAAACAGACCTTTCAGACCTTCTGCCTTCAGCTTTTCCATCAAATGTTCCGCCATCGCGACAACTTGACGCTGGGATGTACCGGACGCAATAACAAGGTGATCGGCAATGCTGGATTTCCCCGCCAAATCGATGGTAACGATATCTTTCGCCTTGTCGTCATCAAGTGAGGTGACAGCCATTTCCAAAATTTCCTTGGAAGTCATCTGGCCGTTTTGTTTGCGTGCTATGGTCCTAGTCCTTCATTTGTTTTCGAATCTCGCTCGCTGATATCGGCATCCCGCGAATGGGCAAAAAAACCCAAGCCGGTGGCTTTTTACGTTTTAAAACAGAGGCTTTGTGATCAGACAATCTGTAATGCGTAAAACGTTGTGCCGCCAGCGACGACAGCGCCCTTAAAGCATAGGACGGACGGTGAAAAATGGCAATCCCGCAGGTACCAAAGATTTTCTGCCAATCCTTCCAGCGATGAAAGCTCGCCAGATTATCGGCACCCATAATCCAGACAAAACGAATATTGGGATAACGTCGCTTCAATGCTTCAAGCGTGTCGGCGGTATAGCGGGTGTTGAGTTGCGTTTCAAGTGTTGTAATCTGAATCCGCGAATTACGCACCACTTTTTGCGCCGAAGCCACCCTTTGGGCAAGCGGTGCCATCCCTTTTGTCGGCTTTAGCGGATTTTGCGGACTGACCAGCCACCAGACATGATCCAGTTTCAATTTACGCAAGGCCAACTCTGAAATATAGACATGACCGGAGTGGGCCGGATTAAACGACCCACCCAACAGGCCAACTGTCATTTTTGTTTGCGGTCCAAAAGACGGAAGTGCCATTACCAATATTTACGGACGGCACTGACCGTCACCGCGCACCTTATATTTAAAACTGGTGAGCTGTTCGACACCAACCGGGCCACGCGCATGCATTTTACCCGTGGAAATGCCGATTTCCGCCCCCATGCCAAATTCCCCGCCATCGGCAAATTGTGTGGAGGCATTGAGGACACAAATCGCACTATCCACCCGATTGAGGAAGTTTTCCGCCGTTGCACCGTCTTCGGTAATGATGCAATCGGTATGGTGCGATCCATAGGTATTGATATGGTTGACCGCTTCGTTCACATCGTCCACGACCTTAATGGAAAGAATGGCATCAAGATATTCTGTGCCCCAGTCTTCTTCATTGGCAGGGATAATCCGGCTATCCACGGCGCAAGCTTCCGCATCACCGCGCAATTGACAACCCGCATCAATCAAATCGTTTACAATCGCACCAAGATGGCTATCGACCACTGCACGGTTGACCAACAAGGTTTCTGTCGCCCCGCAAACTCCGGTGCGACGCATTTTGCCGTTTACAACAACCTTGCGCGCTTTTTCCAGATCGGCAGCTTCATCCACATAAATATGACAAATCCCGTCAAGATGTTTGAACAAGGGGATTTTCGACTCGCGTGTGATACGTTCAATCAATCCCTTGCCACCACGCGGTACAATCACGTCTATCACATCGGACATGGTCAACATTTCACCAACGGCGGCACGGTCTGTTGTCGGGATCATTTGAATACAGGTTTTGGGCAGGCCTGCCTGATCAAGGGCTTCAACCAGACAATCCATAATCGCATGGCTGGAATGAAAGCTTTCAGACCCGCCACGCAAAATCGCCACATTGCCCGACTTCAACGACAAAGCACCGGCATCTGCCGTTACGTTGGGACGGGATTCGTAAATGATACCGATCACCCCTAACGGTACGCGCACGCGCGCGATGTTTAAACCGTTGGGGCGGTCCCATTCAGACATGACTTCGCCAACCGGATCGGGCAATTGGGCAATGGCTTCCAACCCTTTTGCCATCGCTTCGATCCGGGCATCATCTAACATCAGGCGATCCAGCAAAGAACTGCTTAAGCCTTTTTGCTCCCCGGCGGCCATATCCTTGGCATTGGCCTGCTTGATCTTGTCCGTATGGCTACGCAAAAGCGCTGCTGCTTTTAACAGCGCATCATTTTTTTGCTCAGTTGGGGCAACAGACAGTTCCAAAGCGGCCGCTTTTGCATTTTGGCCGAGGTCTGTCATCATCGCCTTGATATCTTGAGCTTCTTGCGCTGTCATTGCACTAAATCCTTCAGGTTAAATAAAACGCTCTCTTTATATATAGTTGATATAGAAGAACGTCGAATTTCAATTGGGTTGCTAAAATAAGCATTTCCAATCGTGCTGGCAACCTGTATCACAAGCTTATGAGCACACAGACATATACATATAATTGGAATGCTGACCGCTGGCAGGTTTTTTTACTGGCAGGCTGTCAAGCCATGATGATGAGCGGGTCCAGCCTGATTATGACGCTGACGGCCCTGACCGGGACCTATCTGGCGAAAGATCCGGCAATGGCAACCCTCCCCCTGGCCATCCAATTTGTCGGTATGATGTGTGCAACGATCCCGGCCTCCCTTTTAATGGGGAAAATTGGTCGAAAAGCCGGTTTCTCCGTCGGGTTTTGCATCGGTGTCAGTGCGGCCCTGCTCGCCACATGGGGGATTTTTGAAAATTCCTACTGGATCTTTGCGGCAGGCAGTTTCGGGCTTGGCATCACCAATGCCTTCAGTCAGTACCTGCGTTTTGCTGCCACCGAAGTGGTCGATGCCCCGCACCGCCCCCAAGCGATTTCCTATGTAATGGCAGGCGGCATTATTGCGGCCTTCTTAGGGCCGTGGCTTGCTTCCCAAACCCGCGATTACTTCGAACCGATTTTATTTGCAGGCGGCTTTGCCTCCCTCGTCGGGTTGTATCTGTTGGCAATTTCTATTGTCCTGTTTGTTAAATTTCGGGACCCCGGCACCCATGATGAAACGCACGGCCCAGCCCGTGCATTAAAAGAAATTGCCCGACAGCCCGCCTTTATCACCGCAGTTCTTTCCGGGGCCATCGGTTATGGTGTGATGAGCTTTGTCATGACCGCAACCCCCTTGGCAATGGTGGCCTGCGGTTTTGAATTTGACGATGCTGCCTTTGTTATCCAATGGCACGTGGTCGGCATGTTTCTGCCCAGTTTTTTCACGGGGAAACTGATCTCCCGTTTTGGCGTTCTCAATATCATCAGTATCGGGGCAATCCTCAACCTTGCCTGTATGGTATTGGCACTCAGCGGGATTGACCTGATGAACTTCTGGTTCGGTCTCGTCGCCTTGGGCGTCGGCTGGAACTTTATGTTCGTGGGTGGTTCCAGCCTTCTCACACAATGCTATCGCCCAACTGAACGCGCCAAGGTTCAGGCGATGAACGATTTCATTGTTTTTGGCACTGTCGCCGCGGCCAGTTTCTCCAGCGGTGCCATTCAAAATGCATGGGGCTGGGACTGGGTCAACATTTCCATTGCGGCACCCATCCTGATCTCGTTATTTGCCGTTATCTGGCTTGGGATTTTACGCAAACGTGAAACGGCTACGGTCTGATTTGCACAACCACCTTGCCGGTCGATTTGCGTGACAGTAAAGCTTCGTAAGCTTCTTTCACCTGATCCAGATTAAAAGTTAAGGAAACATGCGGTTTTAAGCTGCCGTCTTCGATCCAGTCCATCAATTCAGCAAAAGATGCCCGTAAGGCATCTGGATCAAGACTGCGATACGCCCCCCAGTGATAGCCAATACACGTGATATTTTTTACCATCATAATATTGGCCGGGATTTGCGGGATATCCCCACTGGCAAATCCGACCACCAAAATTCGCCCGTCCTGCCGGGTCGAACGCAAGGTTTCGGTGAACAGCTCCCCCCCGACTGGATCATAGGCCACATGCGCGCCAAGACCGCCCGTTAGTTCCTTAATCTTTTCACGCACACCGCCTTCGCGATAATCGATCAAATGATCCGCGCCATGTTCTTTACAAATGGCCAGTTTTTCCGACCCGCCTGCTGTGGCAATCACCGTTGCTCCAACCCGTTTGCCGATTTCCACCGCGGTTAGGCCAACACCGCCAGCAGCCCCATGCACCACCAGCGTTTCGCCCGCCTTTAAGCCGGCTTTCATCACCAACCCATGATGGGATGTGCCATAGGCAACCGGGATCGCTGCCGCCGTGTTAAAATCCAGATTATCGGCAATCGGGTAAACATCTGATGCTGTTGCCAGAGCATATTCGGCAAACCCACCCCAATCCAGCACGGCCATCACCCGTTGACCGACTTTACAGTTTTCTACATCTGCACCAATTGCCTCCACCACACCAGCGCATTCCAGTCCGGGAGAAAAAGGCAACGGTGGTTTGACCTGATACTTGCCTTTTACAATAAGACTATCTGCAAAATTCAAAGCGCTCGCTTGCACACGAATTAAGACCTGCCCGGCCCCCGGTTCAGGAATAGCAATATCGACAATTTCAAGAGACTGATATCCATCCAATGACGTACACAGGGCGGCTTTCATGTAAGAACTCCTTGATCAATGTGGGCGAGCGCGATAGGTAGAGAACACTTTTGTAGCAAGCTTTGAGTTCTGGAGAAAGACACTATGCGCGGATATTTCGGCATTGGCATTCACGGCGTCAACAAACCGTTCAACGTCGGCAATCTGTTTCGTACCGCCCATGCCTTTGGCGCAAGCTTTGTCTATACAGTCGATGCCCAATATACCAAACGCAAAGGCAACAAGGCCGATACCTCCAAATCACTGGAACACACCCCGTTTTATGCGTTCCCCACGTTGGAAGATATGCTCTTGCCCAAAGGTTGCCAATTGGTCGGGGTGGAACTGACCGAAGATGCTATTGAACTGCCGAGTTTTCGCCACCCCACCCAAGCGGCTTATATATTAGGCCCCGAACGATCCAACTTGCCACAAAGTACGATTGATCGTTGCGACCATATCATCAAAATTCCAATGAAATTCTGCGTCAATGTCGGGGTTGCCGGTGCACTTGTTATGTATGACCGGGTTCAAAGCATGGGACGTTTCGCCCCACGTCCGGTGCGCGCAGGTGGCCCGACCGAAGAATTGCCCACACAGACCAGTCACGGCAGTCCGATTTTTCGCAAAGGCTCCCCCTTTGAAGAAAGCCCACCGGGCGTGCCTGAGAAGTGGGACGAGTGACCTATAAGTTGCATATAACTTTAGAACAATTTTCATTCTCAAATCGTTCTTTCATTGTGCATTGCAACGAATCCACGACATAAATACGCATTCCAATACCGATTTTGTTCGCTCTCCCATCGAAATTGCCCGATTTTGCCTCTCAGCGGTCATACCACTAGCCTCTGAACCCCTATATTTTCCTTAATTTTAACCGAAATGCGTGGCGGCGATTGACTTCGGTCCTTTGGAGGGGTAAACCCAAAATGTTTTTCAGCATCCCTCTTTTTCATGGTTAAAGGAACCGCTCCATGACAACGGGAAATCGGCCCTTATCGCCGCACCTACAAGTTTATAAACTGCCGCTCGCCGGCAAAATGTCAATTACACACCGGATGACAGGGATTATTATGTCCCTTGGTCTGGTCTTTTTCACTTATTGGATTGTCGCAGCCGCGTACGGTCCAGAAGCTTTCGCAACGGCACAAGCCCTGATGACGTCCTGGTTTGGAATGATCATTGTCTTCGGCTGGACTGCGTGCCTGTTTTATCACCTCGTAAACGGGATCCGTCACCTGCGTTGGGACACGGTTCGTGGACTTGAAAAAGAAGATCTCGTGGCTTCTGGCCGCGTGACCATCGGTCTCGCCGTTATTCTGACGGTGGCCTTCTGGATTTTTGCAGCGCTGTGAGGATGAACGAATGAAAATGCAAAGCTACTTGGGTCAGGCTCGCAGCCTCGGCTCTACAAAGAACGGCGTCCATCACTGGTGGCATCAACGCTTAACGGCGATTGCCCTGGTGCCGCTGGCTCTTTGGTTCGTCTTCTCTCTCATTGGCCTCGCCGATGCCGATTATGCCGCCTACAAGGACTGGCTCGGTGATCACGGCAACGTTGTTTTCCTCTGCCTGTTCATCTTCACGATGTTCTATCACGCAGTTCTCGGCCTTCAGGTCGTGATTGAAGACTACGTATCCTGTGAAGCCAAGAAGGTTTTCCTTCTGGTGTTTATCAAACTGATCGCAGCACTGATGGGCTTTGCGTCCATTACAGCAGTTCTGCGCGTTGCCTTTGGAGGCTAATGAACCATGGCTCATGCCTACGAAATTATCGAACACGAATATGACGTGGTCGTACTGGGTGCCGGTGGTGCAGGTTTGCGCGCGACGCTCGGTATGGCAGCTACAGGCCTGAAAACGGCTTGTGTAACTAAAGTTTTCCCGACACGTTCTCACACTGTGGCGGCTCAAGGTGGCGTTGGCGCTGCACTGGGCAACATGGCAGAGGACAAATGGCAATGGCATATGTACGATACCGTCAAGGGCTCCGACTGGCTTGGTGACCAAGACGCAATTGAATATATGTGTCGCAACGCCATTCCGGCAGTACAAGAACTGGAACATTTTGGTGTGCCGTTCTCACGTACCGAAGAAGGTAAAATCTACCAGCGCCCGTTCGGTGGACATATGTCCAACTACGGCGAAGCGCCGGTTCAACGTGCTTGTGCCGCGGCTGACCGTACAGGTCACGCCATTTTGCACACACTTTATTCCCAGTGCCTGAAACACGATGCCACCTTCTTTGTTGAATATATCGGTATCGACCTGTTGATGGACGAAGACGGCACCTGCCGTGGCTTGCTTGCTTGGGATCTGGATACAGGCAAACTGCACCGTTTCCGCGCACACAAGGTTGTGCTGGCGACAGGTGGGTATGGTCGTGCGTTCTTCTCTTGCACATCAGCCCACACCTGCACAGGTGACGGTAACGGTATGGCCGCACGTGCAGGCATTCCGCTGCAAGATCACGAATTCGTACAATTCCACCCGACCGGTATCTATGGCTCCGGCTGTTTGATCACCGAAGGCGCGCGTGGCGAAGGCGGTTACCTCACCAACTCTGAAGGTGAGCGTTTCATGCCGAACTACGCACCGACAGCGAAAGACCTTGCCTCACGTGACGTTGTTTCGCGTTCTATGGCAATGGAAATTCGTGAAGGCCGCGGTGTAGGTAAAGAAAACGACCATATTTATCTCCATCTGGAACACCTCCCGGCGGAAGAACTGTGGAAACGCCTTCCGGGCATTACCGAAACAGCGAAAATCTTTGCCGGTGTGGACGCAACCAAAGAACCGATCCCGGTTCTGCCGACCGTTCACTACAACATGGGCGGTATTCCGACCAACTATCACGGCGAAGTTATCCGTCCGACCAAAGACGACCCGGACGCGGTCTGCGAAGGTTTGATGGCAATCGGTGAATGTGCATCCGCGTCCGTACACGGGGCCAACCGTCTGGGTACGAACTCCCTGCTGGATATCGTTGTCTTCGGTCGCGCTGCTGCGCTGCGTTGTTCTGAAACGATGAAAGCTGGCCAACCGCACAAAGCACTGTCGGAAGACGTGACAGACAACATCATCAAACGTTTTGATGGCCTGCGCAATGCAAACGGTGAGCATAAAACAGCTGACGTTCGCCTTGAAATGCAAAAAGTCATGCAAGGTCACGCGGCAGTCTTCCGGACTTCTGAAGTTCTGGCTGAGGGTGTTGAGAAACTGTTTGAAACATCCAAAAAGATGGAAAGCCTGAAGGTCACCGACCGTTCTATGGTTTGGAACTCCGACCTTGTGGAAACGCTTGAGCTTGAAAACCTGATGGCCTGTGCGAAAGCAACCATTGTTTCAGCCGATGCGCGTAAGGAATCACGTGGGGCACATGCCCACGAAGACTTCCCGAACCGTGACGATGAAGAATGGATGAAGCACACATTGGCTTACGTCAAGGAAGACGGCTCCATTGAGCTCGACTACCGTCCGGTCCACACATGGACATTAACGGACGAAGTCGAATATATCGTACCTAAAGAACGTGTTTACTAAGGGGAGCTTGGAAAATGGCTGAATTTTCTCTACCCGCCAATTCGGTGGTTAAAGAAGGCAAAACCTTCAAAGCTCCTGCCGGGGCAAAGAACGTTAAGAAGTTCAAAATCTATCGCTACGATCCTGATTCAGGTGAAAACCCGCGTCTGGATACGTTCGAAATTGATCTCGATGATTGCGGCCCGATGATTTTGGATGCGCTGATCAAAATCAAAAATGAAATTGATACAACGCTGACATTCCGCCGTTCTTGTCGCGAAGGGATCTGCGGATCCTGTGCAATGAACATTGATGGGACAAACACACTGGCGTGTTTGAAACCGATTGCCGATGTGAAAGGCGATTGTGCGATTTATCCGTTGCCGCACATGCCGGTCATCAAAGACTTGGTGCCGGATCTGAACATGCCTTACGCTCAGTTGCGTTCTGTCGAACCCTGGATGCAGGCCGACACACCGGCCCCTGCCAACCAGGAACGTCTCCAATCAATTGAAGAACGTGAAAAGCTGGACGGTTTGTGGGAATGCATTTTGTGCTTCTCTTGTCAGACCTCCTGCCCGAGTTATTGGTGGAACGGCGATCGTTACCTCGGCCCGGCTGTTCTTCTGCAAGCCTACCGTTGGATCGCAGATAGCCGTGACGAAGCCACAGGTAAACGTTTGGATGATCTGAATGATCCATTTAAAGTTTATCGTTGTCACACGATCATGAACTGCACCAACACTTGCCCGAAAGGTTTGAACCCGGGCAAGGCGATTGCAGAAATCAAAAAATTGCAGTTCGAACGCCAGTAAGGCATTGATGCAAAAATAAAAAAGGCCGATGAGTTTTTATCTCCTCGGCTTTTTTTATGCCTAAACATGTTGAAATACACTTTTTACGCACTTTTATAAGCACAATAATAACCATTCTGTTACTAAGTATAACCACTTAAGGAGAAGGGATTTATTGCATCAATGTCTATTTTATGACAGTTTCCCTCACAAACAACTATAAGGGGGGATCCAATCGATGTCGTTTTTCTCAAAAAAAGCGAGCCGTGAAGTTATCGCTGAAACTCAGACCCTAGAAACCATGACCGCCAAGGAACACTGCGAATTCACACTCGCCGTGCAGCAAGTCGATGCAATCTTGGCTCGGGATTATAAAAATGTTCCGGATGGCCGTGACGAATTAACAAACAAACTCAAGGCACTTGCCAAAGAAAACGAACGCCGGGCCGGTGTTCAACTGTCACGCTCCGTTGGTCTGTCCATTTCCAACAACTCAACGGTTATTTCTGTGGCCCATTCTGCCCGCAGCCTTGGACAACTCAACCATATCGCCCAGTCGTTGGCCTCGGCAATGGAAGAAATGTCCGCATCCATTCACGAAATTTCAGAAAACACACATAACAGTTCTTCTGAAGCCAACCATCTTCAGGAAATTGTCCAGCAAAGTATGCAAGGTTCACAAGAAGCCATTGATGCAATCAACACGATTTCACACTCCGTAACTGAAGCGGTCGAAAAATTACAAGATCTCGCCGATGCTTCCAGCAAAATCGGTGAAGTGGTTGGACTGATTAACAATATCGCTAGCCAGACAAACCTGCTGGCCCTAAACGCAACCATCGAAGCTGCACGCGCGGGTGAAGCTGGCAAAGGTTTTGCCGTTGTTGCCTCCGAAGTCAAAAACCTTGCCAATCAAACAGAACGGGCCACCAGCGATATTAATGATCGCATTGAACTTCTGCGCAATGAAATGGAAAGTATCACCAAATCCATGTCCGAAGGGGCTGAGGCCGTCGAAAACGGTCAACAGATCATTACATCCACGCTGAAAAGTATGGAAGAAATTGATCGTGGTGTCACACGCGTTACATCTGATATGCAGGAAATTGCCTCTGTTTTGGAACAGCAGCAAGGGGTGACACAAGAAACCTCCACGCATGCCACAACAATTTCGGATATGTCGGCTGAAAACCTGAAGGCCAACTCCATCGTTCTTGATGAAATGGATGAAACCGAGAAATTGATCGGGGATCAAATGGAAGCCCTGATGCGCCATGACTTCCCGTCACGTGACCTTATCCGGGCCAAGGCTGATCATATGATCTGGCGCAAAAAACTGGCCGATATGCTGGTTGGTCGTGCCAAACTAGACCCGAACGAGCTTTCCAGCCATCAGAACTGTCGTCTGGGCAAATGGTACTTCGGCGATCAGGACGATGCGGTGAAAGCGCACCCAGCCTTCACAGCTATTGACGAGCCACACGAACAGGTTCATGCCTTGGGGATTGCTGCGGCGCGGGCCTATAACGACCATAAACTGGATGAAGCAATCTCGCTGGTTGAACAAGTCGAAGAACCATCGCGCCTAGTCCAGGAATACTTGGACGAGCTTATTGCATTTGTCGGACAAAACCAGTAATTACGTTTTATAGAAATATCAACCTAAAATGGGCTGTTCAATGACGCGCCCATTTTAGGCGTCTGTTAATCGGTTGTTTACACCTTTACGACATACTGGCTACAGATACGAAATTTATCAGAAAGTCTGTCACATGTTTCTAAAACCTAAAAAAGCCATTGTGAAACGTAACCGCCTTATTCAAGGGGATTTAATCGGTCAAGGTTCTTTGGATCTACGCGGGAATGTCGAAGGGTCCATCGAAGTTGATACCCTTGTGATTGGGCGCAGAGCCACTTTAACAGGGAATGTTATTGCAGAAACCGTTCGCATCCTCGGTCACGTCAAAGGTTCTATCCACGCACGTCGTGTAATCGTTGAAAAAGGCGCACATGTAGAAGGTGAGCTCTCTTACGAACAACTCTCTGTCGCACCGCATGCCGATGTTGCTGCCAAACTCACGCCGCGCCCGCTTCTGAAGCTTTGGCAAGAACGCCAACCGATTGAAGAAGTCTTACACGGTTTAACCTTAGCTGCCTAATCGCTGATTTAAGGCCGACTTTCGAAATATTTCTTATGCGCTGGATTTTGTCCGGCGCATTTTTTCTTGTATGAGGGAAAATCCCAGCAAATAGATCGTGGCTGCCCCAAAGGATACGAGAGTCCCAAGCCCTAATCCCAGATCGACAAGGTACAACGCATAAACCACACCAAAAGTGATCATCGCCCCTAAACCACTGGGGAAATGTTTAATAACGGTTAGAACCGGGGCGGGACCATACGTAAAATGGACAATAACAATCATCGGTAAAACCGTTGACGGAAACCCCGCAAGTACACCAGCCATCTCAGGACCGAGGGAATGAGCCAAACCCGTAATGGAAAGCACAACAAAGCACGCCGTCGCCGCACGAATGGTCGTTACCCAGAAACTTAGTCTGACCGCTTTCGTAATTTTCATTTCCGCAAAATGGCGAAACATAAAAATGCATAAGATCACAACAATAGTAATAAAACCCAAGGCAATCGGTAAGGTGAAATCGACCCAACTTAAAGGGATCCCTACCGCCAAAAACGCCGCCACCGCACAGAACGTCGGCAAAGCAAATCCGCTATTGGGTCGCAACGTCAAAATCAAACCATAGGCCGCAAAAACACATAAGTTTGCGGTTAAACCTGCCAAGGTATGAATGGCACTATTTGCCGCAAAAACCGTGCCTTCTTCATAACCGATGAAAATAAGGACAATCGCGGTTCCCAACGGATATCCGCCCAACAACCCAGCCCAGCGCGGGCTGACCCGCTCCGCCACGATGGATAATCCCAAAACGATAGAAATCGTTACAAAGGTTTTAATTAGAATTAATGTCATAAGGCCGCGAGAATAGCGCCTTCATGTTGTAACAGCCATTCTTTTCTGCTCAACCCACCTGCATATCCTGTCAAGCTGCCATCAGAGCCGATCACCCGATGACAGGGATAAATAATGGAAAGCGGGTTCAATGCATTTGCACGAGCCACTGCGCGCACAGCCTTTTCATTACCGATCTCAATTGCCAATTGGCGATAGCTCCAGGTTTCACCCGTGGGAATTTCACAGAGTTTATCCCAGACCTGGCGCTGAAAATCTGTTCCACCCTGCACACAAGAAATTTTGCGCAAAGCATCATATTCACCGACAAAATAAGCTTCGAATGCAAAACGGACAACATCGGATCTGGCTTGCTTTAACTCAACAGTCCCAAATCGTTTTGTTAACAATTTCTGCTGACGATCCCCCTGATCTGGAAAATCCAAATGATACAACCGGTCAAGTTCGTCAAAAACAATGGAAATCTCACCACAGGGAGTGTCAAATTGATCACCATAAAGAACCGTCATGTCAGAACCTTCCATAAATGCAGCGCACCATAGGCCCGCCAAGGCCGTAGATTGTCAAAAAACTGTTCCATATCCTTTTTCCCGGCAGGTTGATCCAGTTTTTCCAAAGCCCGAACCAGACCGAGATCGGCAACCGGATAAATATCAGGTTCCCCGAAAGCCCGCATAACAATGTAATGGGCCGTCCACGGACCAATGCCGGGTAGATCACAGAGGTCCTTTAGCAATTTTTCCACCCCATTTGTACAATCCAGTGCAGACCAACGGGCTGCCAGTTTTTTCAAGGTGGTAATCCGTCGCCCGGTCAACCCCAACCCATCCAGATCGGTGTTTTCTATATCCGATGGTGTGGGGAACACTGTTTTCCCCACCCGTTCCACAACCCGATTGCAAATCGTGCGTGCCCCTTTGACACTGATTTGTTGTCCTATGACGGCACGCACGGCAATCTCAAACCCATCCCACGCACCGGGCACACGCAACCCCGGCGTTGTCCTCACCAAATCACGCAACACCTTTTGGCGTGATAAGTCTGCATTGATAATTGCGGGGTCTGCATCCAGATCAAACACACGTCGGATTTTTTGCGATAAAGGCCGTAAATGCTGGACATCTACACCACTGATATGAGCTTTCAGCCGGTTGCGTTGATCATCATGCGTGATGCGCACCGTTGCAATCTGCTCCGCCATCGCAATGCGTCGCTGATAGCCATTTTCTGTCACCTGTTCAACCGCATCAATCGCACGGCTTTCAAAAAAGGCAAGCAACCCCGCCCAATCAAAGGGAGGGCGATAATTGAAATGAAGGGTGAAAGAGTCACACGGATTTGCCTTTTCATTTTCCTTACTTTTCTTGCGTTCAAAGGAAGGTGCAAAACCAAAGGTCTTTTTATAAGCATCGTTAAAACGGCGTAAACTGTTGAACCCGGCTGCCAGCGCAATATCCATCACGGACGCATCAGTTTGTGCCAACAGTTTTTTAGCAAACATCAAGCGCCGCGTCAGGGCAATCTGCTTGGGCGAGGCCCCCAAATGTGTCTGGAACAGTCGGCGTAAATGACGTTCCCCAACCCCCAAACGATTGCATAGGCTCTCCAAGGATTGTCCTTCATCCAGTGCCCCGTCTTCAATCAGGCTCAAGGCCCGTTTTACGGTCGCTTCGGTCCCGATCCACGCCGGACTTGCCGGGGCACTTTCGGGGCGACAACGTAGACAAGGGCGAAAACCGGCTTGAAGGGCCGCACTGGCAGAAGCAAAAAACGTACAATTTTCAGGCTTGGGCGTCGAAGCCGGGCAGACCGGACGACAGAAAATTCCCGTAGAGGAAACCCCGGTAAAAAATCGGCCGTCAAATCGGGCATCACGGCTTTTTAGCGCCTGATAGCATATGTCATGTTCAAGTTTCATAAATGTAGTTTACACGATCATTTGCCAAAAACTCGCCATTTTCGGACATTAATGTTTTCCACAAGGACAAGGTTGGGCTTGCCCCGACTTAAACGTTCCCATACAAATAAGAAAATAAACCGAAACGAGGCTCCATTCGCTCATGCTTGCCTATATCATTCGACGCTTATTGCTGATCGTTCCGACACTCTTCGGCATTATGGTGTTGAACTTCGTCATCATTCAGGCCGCCCCCGGCGGTCCGGTCGAACAAATGCTGGCGCAAATTCAAGGCGAAGCGGTCGATGCCACCGCACGAGTGTCCGGTACCGGCAGTGGCGAGATCAAAGGAGGCGCCCCCAATATCGGTGCCAACGGTGACAGCCAATATCGTGGTGCGCAGGGAGTTCCACCGGAATTAATTGCCCAACTAGAAAAACAATTCGGTTTTGACAAACCCGCCCATGAACGTTTTTTACAGATGCTTGGCAACTATGTCCGTTTTGATTTCGGCAACAGTTTTTACAGCGACCAAAGCGTCGTCGATCTGGTCTTGCAAAAAATGCCGGTCTCCATCTCATTAGGGATTTGGTCAACCCTGCTGATTTATCTGATTTCTATTCCCTTAGGCATTAAAAAGGCCGTGCGCGATGGATCGCGTTTCGACATCTGGACCAGCGGAGCTGTTATTCTGGGCAATGCAATTCCCAGCTTTCTCTTTGCGATTTTCCTGATGGTGGTCTTTGCCGGTGGGCGCTATCTCGACTGGTTCCCCATTCGCGGCCTGACGTCGGATAATTGGGCAGAATTGTCCACATGGCGACAAATCACAGATTATTTCTGGCATATTGCTCTGCCCGTCCTTTCTATGGTGGTTGGCGGATTTGCAAGTCTCACCATGTTGACCAAGAATTCCTTTCTGGAAGAGATTAACAAGCAATACGTCGTCACCGCCCGTGCCAAAGGCTTAACGGAGAACCGTGTTCTTTATAAACATGTGTTTCGCAATGCCATGCTGATTGTCATTGCGGGTTTTCCAGCAACTTTTATCGGGGTGTTTTTTACCGGATCCCTGCTGACCGAAATTATTTTCTCCCTCGATGGGCTTGGCCTGTTGGGATTTGAGGCTGCCATTAACCGCGATTATCCGGTGGTATTCGGTACACTTTACTTCTTCACATTGGTTGGGCTGGTGCTGAACCTGATCGGGGATATCCTGTATCACGTCGTTGATCCCCGCGTTGATTTCGAGGCGAGGTAACAAGATTATGAGCCCGATCAACCAACGCCGCTGGCAGAATTTCAAAACAAACAAACGGGGGTATTGGTCCCTGTGGATTTTTCTGTTCCTCTTTGTCTTTTCCCTGTTTGCCGAACTGATTGCCAACGATAAGCCGCTTTTGATTTCCTACGAAGGGGAGCTTTACACCCCATTCTTGAAAGAATATCCAGAAACCACATTCGGCGGCTTTTTTGAAACCGAGGCCGAATACCGGGACCCCGAAGTTCAAGCCCTGATCACAGATACCGGGGGATGGATTATCTGGCCGGTGGTGCGCTACAGCTACGACAGTATCAACTATGCCCTGACCGTGCCCACCCCTGCCCCACCCAGTGCGGACAACTGGTTGGGTACGGATGATCAGGGACGCGATGTGGTGGCGCGGATTATTTACGGATTTCGGATTTCGGTTCTGTTTGGACTGGGCTTAACCATCCTCAGTTCCATCATCGGCATTGCCGCCGGGGCCATTCAAGGATATTTCGCAGGCCTTATTGATCTGATCGGCCAACGGGTGATCGAAATTTGGTCCGGCCTGCCAACTCTGTACCTGTTGATCATCCTTGCCAGTTTTGTTGAACCAAACGTCTGGTGGCTATTGGGGATTATGCTGCTGTTTTCATGGATTGCGCTTGTCTCGCTGGTACGTGCCGAATTTCTGCGCGCGCGTAATTTTGATTTTGTCCGCGCAGCCAAAGCCTTGGGCGTCAGCGACCACACCATCATTATCCGCCATGTCCTCCCCAATGCGATGGTCGCAACCTTTACCTTTTTACCCTTCATTCTGAACGGGTCCATTACCACCCTGACCGCGTTGGATTTCCTTGGGTTTGGCCTGCCCCCGGGCAGCGCCTCGTTGGGGGAGCTGCTAAATCAGGGCAAGAACAACCTGCAAGCCCCGTGGCTGGGACTAAGTGCGTTTTTCGTTCTCTCCCTCATGCTGTCTTTGCTGATTTTTATTGGCGAGGCTGTGCGAGATGCCTTTGACCCAAGGAAGACATTTCAATGAGCGCCCCTTTACTCGACATTAAAGACCTGCATGTTTGCTTTGGCGATGATGTCGCCGTGCGCGGTGTTTCCTTCCATCTGGAAAGGGGGGAAACGCTGGCTTTGGTTGGGGAGTCCGGGTCCGGTAAATCCGTCAGCGCCTTATCCATCCTGCAACTGCTGCCATATCCCCGCGCCCACCATCCAAAGGGGTCGATCAAATTGGATGGTGAGGAATTACTAGGCTGCAAAGAACACACCATTCGCGGCATTCGCGGCAACCGTATTGCCATGATTTTTCAGGAACCCTTGACCTCGCTTAATCCGCTGCATTCCATTGAACGCCAGATTTCCGAAGTTCTCTTTGTCCATAAAATGATGACCAAGCGCCAAGCACGCGCCCGAGTCATTGAACTTCTAAAACTCGTCGGTCTGGAAAATGCCACCAGCGAAGACCGCCTCAAGGCCCTGCCCCATCAATTCAGCGGTGGGCAACAACAACGCATTATGATCGCAATGGCCCTGGCGAACGAGCCTGACATTCTGATTGCAGATGAACCGACAACCGCCCTTGATGTCACCGTTCAGGCACAGATTTTAAAACTGCTCAAAGAATTGCAGACAAAACTGGGCATGGCCATTTTAATGATCACCCATGATCTTGGCATCGTGCGCCATGTCGCTGATCGGGTCTGTGTGATGAATGACGGTGAAATCGTTGAAAGTGGCGATTGTCGCCAAATTTTCGACGCCCCTGCACACCCGTACACCCAGAAACTTCTGGCAGCTGAACCGACAGGCAAACCGGCTGATACCATTAATGATAAAGAAATTTTACGCGTTGAAGATTTCAAGGTCTGGTATCCCATTAAACGCGGCATCATCAAACGCACCGTTGATCATGTGAAAGCCGTCGACGGTATCACGCTTACGGTTCGACAAGGTGAAACTCTTGGCGTTGTCGGGGAATCAGGATCCGGCAAATCGACATTGGGTCGTGCCATTTTGCGCCTTGAAGACAGCGATGGCACCTTGATCTTTGATAATCAAAACCTACAAACCCTACCGGCGAAAGACCTGCGGCCCTTGCGTAAGGAAATGCAAATGGTTTTTCAGGACCCGTTCGGGTCTATGTCTCCGCGCATGAGCGTCCAGCAAATTGTCGAAGAGGGCCTGCTTGTTCACGGATTAGGCGGCACCCGTGTAGAACGCCGTGAACTCGTCGGGGATGTTCTGGAAGAAGTCGGCCTGAAACGCAGTGCACAAGACCGTTACCCCCATGAATTCAGCGGGGGGCAACGCCAGCGTATCGCCATTGCGCGCGCCATCGTCTTGCGCCCCCGCCTGATCATTCTGGATGAACCCACCAGCGCACTGGATATGTCAGTTCAAGCACAAATTGTCGAATTGTTACGCGACCTGCAAGCCAAATATAATCTGGCTTATATCTTTATCAGCCATGATTTAAAAGTTGTGCGTGCCATGAGCCATAAAGTCCTTGTCATGCAAAATGGTCAAGTCGTCGAACAAGGTTTGCGCGACGATATTTTCGATGCACCACAAACGTCTTATACCAAGGCCTTGATGGCGGCAGCCCTTGAAAACAAGGCCGATGAAAACGGCGTGGTTTCCCTCTAAACGAAAATCATATTTCCTTCATAAAAGAGTCTTTGAAAGCGCGTATTTTGCGACTCTCAAAATTAAAAAACGGGAGGTTCATATGTGGTTATATCGCGGAAATATTCAAAAGACTGTTGCCATGATGCCAATGGCAGGGTTTGGCGCCATCAAGGCGTTTGAGCCACAACGCTGGATTTGCAGTTGTTCGAAATACGTTTACGATCCGGCCCAAATGGATGGGATCGCTTTTGAAGAACTGGGTAAAAAATGGAAATGCCCGTCTTGCGGTGCCAAGAAAAAAGCCTTTAACAAGACCAATAAATATCCCTTGTCCTGATCCCTTAAAATGCGCGAAATTCAGGTTGCAAGTTTCGGGGATTATCACGACGCCCTGTCACAATACCAATGGTTTGAACGCTGGATGTTTCGTGGACAATGCGAAGCCGACTGGCCCCTGATCCCTAAGATCGGGCGCAAAAAATATAAACATGCGTTAAAATACGAACGCGCCTTTTTTCGCGCCTGGAAACGTCAGGCTGTTGCCTATTTTTCCCGTGATAATATTGATGATTGGGATTATCTCGCACTGGCCCAGCATCACGGATTAGCGACCCGATTGCTGGATTGGACCCGTAATCCACTGGTGGCCCTGTTCTTTGCCGTACATGGACAATATGACACCGATGGTGTGGTTTATGTCTTCAAACCCAAACATCATTATGTGCAGGATGAATCCCCTCACCCCTTAAAAGCAGACAAGACGGGTTATTTTACCCCGCATTCTTTTTCTGAACGCATCGTGCAGCAACGCGGCGTTTTCACCGTTCATGGCAAGCCGGATAAAAAATTAAATGAAAAAGATGGGGAGTTGCATCAATACATCATCCCCAAACAGATCAAACAACGTCTATCCAAAGACTTGAACAATTACGGCATCAACATGATGACCTTGTTCCCCGGTCTGGATGGCCTGTCTGATTTTATGAATTGGCAAGCCGCCATTTTACATGAATTTGAAGAATGATATCGGCTCAATCGCTCCAATATTCCCGCGCACTGATTTGATCAGCAACACAGACTTGCCCGCGATAACGATCAATCGCACCGCCATTTAAATCTTTCACCATCCAAGCTTCACGATATTGCGATGGGATGGGCTGCGGCGTTGCAAACCCTTGGTCGCCCGCATCTGTCACAAAGCCCACACGCGGATAATACGCCGGATCCCCCAACACAAAAACCAGTTCCACCCCCATACCTGCGAGCTGGCGAAAACCTTCTTTCATCAAACGTTGCCCAATCCCTTTATATTGGCGATCGGGATGCACCGCCAAGGGGGCCAGCAACATGGCGGAAACGTCGCTTGCCTCCACGCACGCCTTGGTAAACAAAATATGCCCCAGAATCTCGTCGTCCTCTTCCATCAACAAGGATAAAAGCGGATGTGCTGTTTCATCATCCAGTAGATTTTCCACAAGGATTGCTTCGTCCTCTTCCTCAAAGGCGAGGCGATGAATATCCAGCACCGCAGGCATGTCTTTTTGCGTCGTAATTCTGATCATAATTTGTCTTCCTATAAGGTCTGTTCTATAAGACAGGGATTGTTAAGGAATGGAAGTAAAAAATGCATCTTTTGGCCGCCACACCGGGCGCTGTCTCTGACGGGTCCGAAGCGATTGATCTGGGACAGACACCGGGCGACATTGTCGTTCTATCGGCGGCTGACACCGAACTCGCCTGTTTGGCGTTGGCACAAAATCGCTTGCATGACCACGACAACAGTATTCCCAGCCTGCGCCTCGCTTCCTTACTGCATATGGGGCACAATATGTCGGTGGATTTGTATGTGGATGATATCATCCAGCATGCCAAACTGGTCATCGTGCGTTTATTGGGCGGCAAAAGTTATTGGGACTATGGCGTGGATGAAATCACACGCATCTGTGCAGAAAAAAACATCCCGTTGGCCTTGTTACCCGGCGATGACCAACCGGATGCGGAATTGGCCAACTTGTCCACACTGGATCAAGAAAACACGCACCGCCTGTGGCAATATTGCGTCCACGGCGGCATTGAAAACGCGGTTGAGTTTTTAAATTTCAGCCATCACCTGTTGGGACTAAGCCGTGACTGGGCCGAACCCGCCCCGTTATTGCGTGCCGGGATCTATTGGCCCGGCCAGAGTACCCTCAGCCTCAACGACCTGCGCAACAATCATTGGACAGACGGACGACCCGTTGCCGCCATTACTTTTTATCGCGCCCTGATGCAGGCTGGCAATACAGCCGTTATTGATGGTTTGATTGAGGCCTTGCAAGCCCAAGGGTTAAACCCGCTGCCCCTTTATGCCGCCAGTCTAAAAGATGAAATTGCCGGTGCACAGATCGAAGACCTGCTGGCACAAAGCCATACATCGGTGATTTTAAACGGCACAGGCTTTGCCCTGTCCAAACCCAATGCCAAACGCACAAAAACACCTTTTGATGTCGCCGATTGCGCCGTCCTGCAAGTCGTCTTCGCCGGCAGCAACGAAGACAGCTGGCGCGAGGGCACCCACGGGTTAAGTGCACGCGATATCGCCATGAACGTGGCCTTGCCTGAGGTTGACGGTCGTATTCTAGCACGCGCCGTTTCGTTTAAAGGACTGGCCCAACGCGACGAGTTGACCCAATGTGATATAGTCAGTTACAAACCTGTGCCGGATCGTTTGGCATTTACGGCAGAGCTTGCGGCAAATTGGGCCAAACTGAAAACCACGCCCACCAATATGCGTAAAATTGCCCTTGTCCTTGCCAACTATCCCAACAAAGACGGGCGCATGGGCAACGGGGTCGGGCTGGATACCCCGGCGGGGTCCCTGAATGTTTTAAAGGCAATGGCCAAAAACGGATACCGCGTGGACGATATCCCGACAGACGGCAATGACCTGATCGCGCGTCTGCAAGCAGGCGTTACCAACGATTTCACCCAGATCGACAATCGCGATATTTGCGAAACACTGCGCCTATCTGATTATCAAATTTTCTTTTCCGGCCTTCCCCAACCTGTTCAACAGGCGGTTCTGGACCGATGGGGTCCGGCTGAAAAAGATCCGTTTTTCCGCCCCGGTGAACTGGATTGTGGGCAATTCCTGCTTCCGGCTTATCGCTGCGGTAATGTGGCCGTTTGCCTGCAACCCGCACGGGGTTACAATATTGATCCTGTGGAAAGTTATCACAGCCCCGATCTGGTACCGCCCCATAACTATCTGGCCTTTTATGCATGGCTACGTTTTGAATTTCGCAGTCATGCCATTGTTCATATGGGCAAGCACGGCAATATGGAATGGTTGCCCGGCAAAGCCATTGCCTTGTCTGAAAATTGTTTCCCCGAAGCTGTCTTCGGCCCCAGCGTGCATCTTTATCCCTTCATCATTAATGATCCCGGTGAAGGCACACAAGCCAAACGCCGTGCCCAAGCTGTCATCATTGATCATTTAACCCCACCTTTGACACGAGCGGAAAGTTACGGACCTTTGCGCGATTTAGAATTACTGGTCGATGAATATTACGAAGCTGCCGGTGTAGACCCACGCCGCCTGAAGGTTCTGAAAAAAGAAATCCTCGCTCTGTCTCGCAGTACCGGGCTGGATATCGATTGTGGCATTGATCGCGACGATGACGATGAAACTGCACTTGGCAAACTCGATAACCATTTATGTGAGCTTAAAGAAATGCAAATCCGTGATGGTCTGCATATCTTTGGGGAAAGCCCGACGGATCGTTTACTTAACGACTTGTTGGTCGCGCTTGTACGTGTGCCGCGTGACAAGGGCGAAGGGCGTGATGCCTCCCTCATTCGCGCGATTGCCGATGATCTGGAACTGGGTTTCGATCCGCTCAATTGTGAAATGGCGGCGACGTGGACAGGACCAAAACCCGATATACTGAACAGCGCAGACCATTGGCGCACCTGTGGGGATACAGTTGAACGGCTGGAAACCATCGCCTCTCAACTTATCAGCAATGACCTGCCCTGCCCAACCGAATGGCCCCGGACACAAGCTGTCCTTACTTATATGGAAGATACAGTGCGCCCCGCCGTCATGGCCTGTGGTGATGCGGAAATCGATGGTATTCTGCGGGGTCTTGACGGACGTTTTGTTTTGCCCGGTCCCAGTGGTGCACCGACGCGCGGACGACCGGAAATCCTGCCGACCGGAAAGAATTTTTATTCCGTCGATACCCGTACCGTACCTACACCAGCCGCCTGGACGCTGGGCTGGAAATCCGCAAGTTTAATGATTGAACGCTACATGCAGGATCACGGCGACTGGCCGCGCACAATGGCCCTGACCGCATGGGGGACATCCAACATGCGCACTGGCGGGGATGATATTGCCCAAGGTCTTGCGCTAATGGGTGTCCAACCGCAATGGGACCCGGTTTCACGTCGTGTCACCGGGTTTGAAGTCATGCCGCAAACCGTGCTGGGTCGTCCCCGCGTGGATGTGACCTTGCGGGTGTCCGGTTTTTTCCGTGACGCCTTCCCCGGTTTGATTGACCTATTTGACAGTGCGGTACGTGCGGTTGCGGCCCAAGATGAACCTGAAGACCTCAACCCGTTGGCTGCTCGCGTCAAACAGGAAAAGGCTGATATGATCGCCAAGGGTGCCAGCCAAGAAGAAGCCGACCTGCAATCCGGTTTTCGCGTTTTTGGTTCCAAACCCGGGGCCTACGGCGCAGGTTTGCAGGCCTTGATCGATGAAAAAGGTTGGGATACAGCCGACGATCTTGCACGGGCCTATGTCGCATGGGGGGGATACGCCTATGGTCAAGGCAGCGGCGGGAAAAGTGCCCACGGTTTGTTTGAAGAACGCCTGTCAAAGGTCGAAGCCGTTGTCCAAAATCAGGATAACCGTGAACACGACCTGCTGGACAGTGACGATTATTACCAGTTTGAAGGTGGCATGACGGCCGCTATTCGTACGCTCAAGGGCGGCGAAGCCCCAACCGTCTACCACAATGACCATTCCCGCCCCGAAACCCCGCGCATCCGTACCTTGGAAGAAGAAGTTTCCCGTGTGGTGCGTGCCCGTGTCGTTAACCCCAAATGGATTGATGGCGTAAAACGTCATGGCTACAAAGGGGCGTTTGAAATGGCGGCGACGCTGGATTACATGTTCGCGTTTGCTGCGACGGCCCAATGTGTGCGTGATCATCATTTCGATGCGGTTTTTGAGGCCTTCATCATGGATGAAGACACTTTTGCATTCTTAAAGGAAAACAACCCGGCGGCCTTAAAGGAAATGCTGGAACGTTTTCAAGAAGCACAAGATCGTGACCTGTGGAAACCACGTTCTAATTCCGCACGTTTTATGATCGGTGATTTGCTGGATGGCCTCAACACGTAGACCCATAAAAAAAGCCTCGCTTTTCAGAAAAGCGAGGCTTTTAATCTTTTTTAGAAGCTATTGACCGCCGGGCCACTGGCCGGATTACCGATCATTGTCAGAAATTCCTTACGAGTCGCAATGTTATTTCTAAAGGCCCCCAACATCCGCGAGGTCACCATCGTTACCCCCGGCTTATAAACACCACGGGTGGTCATACATTGGTGTTGCGCTTCAATCACAATTGCCACGCCCAATGGATCCAGCACATCCTGAATGACATTGGCAACTTGCGCCGTCATCTTTTCCTGAATTTGCAGGCGTTTTGCATAGACCTCGATAATACGGGCGAGTTTGGAAATGCCGACGACACGTTTTTTCGGCATATAGGCAATATGCGCCTTGCCCAAAATCGGCACCATGTGATGTTCGCAATGGGATTCGAAACGAATGTCGCGCAAAACGACCATTTCGTCATAACCGTCCGTTTCTTCAAACGTACGTTTTAGAATCTCTTCCGGGTCTTGATCATATCCGGCAAAAAATTCTTCGTAGGAACGCACCACACGGTCCGGTGTACCGACCAGACCTTCACGGGTCGGATCATCCCCCGCCCATTTGATTAAGGTGCGAACCGCTTCTTCGGCTTCTTCCCGGCTGGGTTTTGCGTCGATGACGTTCAATTCAGGTTTATGGCTCACGAGACATTCCTTTCATCTGGACATTCACTGTAGAGCTTATCGTGTGAAATCTATCATTTGAATTACAATACCCGACAAGAATAATCAACTATTCTTTTTGGTATTGTTCTAAACTGAACGTCATCCTGTATTTTAACGCAAGAAACGCAAGCGAATGGTTCCCGCAATATCGGTCAACGCCTGACGCACGCCTTGGCCTTCGACAATATCAGCGTCCACATCGACCACAACATAACCAAACTCACCATCTGTTTGCAGATATTGCCCGGTGATATTGAAGCCATGTTCGTTCATAATTTCGGCGATACGTGCCATGACACCCGGTTTATTTTCATGAATATGCATGAAACGCGTACCGGACCCTTTTACAGGCAAGGAAACTTCCATGAAGTTCACCGCCCCGAAGGTGGAGCCATCATCGGAATATTTAACAAGCTTTTCGGCAACTTCCGTCCCGATATTGGCCTGTGCTTCCTGTGTAGACCCACCGATATGCGGCGTTAGAATGACGTTAGACAGGCCACGCAGTTCAGAAACGAATTCATCATCGGCCCCTTTCGGTTCAACAGGGAAGACATCAACGGCCGCCCCGGCGAGATGATCACTTTTCAACGCATCTGCCAAAGCCGGAATATCAACAACAGTACCGCGTGCCGCGTTGATGAAATGCGCCCCTTTTTTCATTTCACCAAATTCGCGTGCGCCCATCATGTTGCGTGTTTCCGGTGTATCGGGCACATGCAGGCTCACGACATCGGACATTTGCAGCAATTGGTCCAGTGTTTCAACAGGTGCCGCATTCCCCAAGGGAAGCTTGTTGACAATATCAAAATAGATCACTTTAAAGCCAAGGGCTTCTGCCAAAATGGACAATTGGCTGCCGATATGGCCGTAACCGACGATCCCCAATGTCTTGCCGCGCACCTCAAAAGACCCTGTCGCAGATTTAATCCAGCCCCCTTCATGGCAGCTGGTATTTTTCGCAGGGATGCCGCGCATCAGCATAATTGCTTCTGCCAAAACCAGCTCCGCCACAGAACGTGTGTTGGAATAAGGGGCGTTAAAGACTGGAACCCCTTTGGACAAGGTGCTGCGCAGATCAACCTGATTGGTACCGATACAGAAACACCCCACCGAAAACAGTTTTTCTGCACATTCAATAACTTCCTCAGTCAATTGCGTGCGCGAACGAATACCAACGATGTGAGCGTCCTTAATTTTTTCCTTCAGGACCTCTTCATCCAAAGCTTTTTTGTGAAACTCGATATTGCTGTAACCGGCATTTTCAAAAACACGAATGGCATTTTCATGGACGCCTTCCAACAACAAAATACGAATTTTATCTTTGGCCAAAGACAGATTGCTCAACGGACTTCTCCTGTTTCAAGGGGGTGATATAGGCGCTAAGTTTTAAGTGGTCTGACCCGTTAAAACAATATTTTTTGCGCTGCATCAACTGCTTTTCCGCTTTCAACCTTCACATTTGCCTGTGAAAGCAAGGTTTCCAGCGTTGATAAACAAAGCAAAATATTACGTGGCGTTGCACTTTGCCCCATCAGACCGATCCGCCATATCTTACCCGCGAATGCGCCCAATCCAGCCCCGATTTCAAGACCATAGCGTTCCAATGCCTGTTTGCGCAACGCAGCATCATCGACACCATCTGGGATTTTAACCGCATTTAATTGTGGCAAACGGTACATCTCATCAACGGCAAATTCCAGCCCCATTGCCTCCAGTCCGGCTTTCAGGCCCAAATGCATTTTGGCATGACGATGCCATGCATTTTCCAAGCCTTCTTCCAGCAACATCACCAAAGATTCGTGTAAAGCATAAAGCGCATTGACCGGGGCCGTATGATGATAAGCCCGTGTTGCCCCCTCGCCCCAATAGCCCATAATCAAATTCAAATCGAGGAACCAGCTTTGTACCTTTGCGCTACGGTTGCGGATTTTATCCAGCGCCCGTTCGCTAAAGGTCACGGGCGACAAGCCCGGAACACAGGACAAACATTTTTGTGTGCCCGCATAAACCGCATCCGCCCCCCAGTCATCGACCAGCACAGGCACCCCTGCAAGGGCTGTAACCGCATCCACAATGCTTAAGGCTCCATACCTTGTTGCAAGCTTACACAGAATCAGCGGATCGGTATGGACCCCGGTAGAGGTTTCCGCCTGTACAAACGCAACGATTTTTGTATCCGGGTTGGCTTTCAGTGCGTCTTCGACTTTATGGGCATCAACCGGGCATCCCCAGTCATCTTCGACCACAATCGCAACGCCACCACAACGTTCGACATTTTCTTTCATGCGCAGGCCGAACACGCCGTTGATACAGACAATCACCTTGTCCCCGGCTTCTACCAAATTGGCAAAACAGCTTTCCATTCCGGCAGAACCCGGTGCAGAAATTGGAAACGTCAGCGTATTATCTGTTTGAAATGCATATTGCAGCAGGCTTTTAACTTCGTCCATCATGCCAATAAAAGCCGGATCCAAATGCCCGACCGTGGGACGCGCCATTGCCGCCAGAACACGTGGGTGAACATCACTTGGCCCCGGCCCCATCAGAGTGCGTAAGGGGGGATTGAAAGAAGAAATTGTCATAGCGGCCTCACTATCTGCTGATCGAGTTGCATCAACATATGCATATTTTCACGTCATGAATAGACGAAAAACGCCATTTTAGACTTGACCCCGTGCCCAATCTCGCTACCTTCGCGCCATGCGGATATTCAGACATTATGAGGACTTGCCGCCCGAGGTCAAAGGGGGCGCAGTCGCCATCGGTAACTTTGACGGTGTACACCTGGGACACAGGGAAGTGATTGGCGAGGCCGGATGGATCGCCAAGGCCCACCGGATTCCGTGGGTTGTCCTGACGTTTGAGCCCCACCCGCGCATGGTTTTCATGCCAGATCAGGCCCCATTTCGCATTACCCCGTTTCGTATCAAAACCCGCCATATCGAAGAGCTGGAGGTCGACCATCTCGTGACCTTGCAATTTGACATGGATTTCGCCAAAAAATCGGCAGAAGACTTCATCAAGGAGGTGCTGGTCGATGGACTGCAAGCCCGCCATGTGGTCAGCGGCTATAATTTTTATTTCGGGGCACATCGTCGCGGCAACCCGGATATGCTGTTGCAGGAAGGCCAGAAACACGGCTATGGGTTTACCTGCGTAAACCCGGTCAGTGATGCGGGCGGCGTGGCTTATTCCTCCACACGGGTACGTGACTACCTGACAACAGGCGGCCCCCGCCAAGCTTGGGATGTACTGGGTCGTCCCTTCGAAATTGAAGGTCGTGTGATCAAGGGCGATCAACGCGGACGCACAATCGGCTTTCCGACCTGTAATATCGAATTACATGATTATCTGACACCGGCCTTAGGCGTTTATGCCATTCGCGCCGGTATCGATCATGGCACCCATACCGTCTGGCATGACGGCGTTGCCAATATCGGCAAACGACCAACGTTTGATAAACGCGACATCCTGCTGGAAGCCCACCTTTTTGACTTCGACGGCGACCTTTATGGCAAGCATGTGCGCGTTGCCTTGGTCGAATTTATTCGCCATGAACAGAAGTTCTCCGGCCTTGACGAAATCAAGGCACAGATTGCAAAAGATTGCATCCAGGCCAAAGACATATTAAAGAAGACCGAACCTTTTTAAATCTCAAGCGAGCAGACCATGACTGTGGATTATAAATCAACTGTATTTCTTCCCAAAACCGACTTCCCGATGCGTGCCGGCCTTGCCCAGAAAGAGCCGCAAATTCTGGCGAAGTGGGAAGAGATTGGTCTTTACGAAAAATTGCGCGAAGATGCCAAAGGCCGCGAGCCTTTCGTGCTGCATGACGGCCCTCCGTACGCCAACGGTCATCTGCACATCGGTCACGCGCTGAACAAGATTTTAAAAGATATCATCGTTCGTTCCCAACAAATGATGGGCAAAAACGCCAATTACGTACCGGGCTGGGATTGCCACGGTCTGCCGATCGAATGGAAGATCGAAGAGAAATACCGCAAGAAAAAGAAAGATAAGGATCAGGTTCCTGTTCTGGAATTTCGCGAAGAATGCCGCCAGTTTGCCAAAGAATGGATCAACATTCAGCGTGAAGAGTTTAAACGCCTTGGCCTCGTCGGCAACTGGGAAGATCCTTATCTGACCATGACCAACCGTGCCGAAGCCATCATTGCCAAAGAACTTTGTCGCTTTTTGATGAACGGCAGCCTTTATAAAGGGGCAAAACCGGTTATGTGGTCCCCTGTGGAAAAAACAGCTTTGGCCGAAGCCGAGGTTGAATATTTCGATCACGAATCCACAACAATTCACGTCCGTTTCAAGGTTGAAGAAACCAAACTGGATGCGATAAAGGATGCCACAATCGTCATCTGGACGACAACCCCGTGGACCATGCCGGGCAACCGGGCGATCTCTTACGGCATTGATATCGATTATGCTGTCTATGAAGTCCTTGATGTCCATGATGGTTCTCTCGCCCGTGTCGGTGAAAAAATCTGTCTGGCCGATGCCTTGGCCGCCGAGGTTATGGGCGAAGCCAAAGTTGCAGACTTCAAACAAATTGCCCAGTTCAAAGGAAAAGAACTGGAAGGCACCATTTGTTCGCACCCTTGGCGTGGTCGCGATTATGATTTTGACGTGCCTTGTATCGCCGGTGATCATGTCACAACCGAGGCCGGGACAGGATTTGTCCATACCGCCCCCGGTCACGGTCAGGAAGACTGGGAAGTCTCCATGCAATATGGCATTGCCGTGCCCGATACGGTCGGCCCGGATGGCTGTTATTATGACCATGTGCCGATCTTTGCCGGTGAACATGTCTATAAAGTCGCACCGCATGTACTGGAGCAACTAACCGAAGTGGGCTCTCTGCTGGCCTCTGGTAAAATCACGCACAGCTATCCCTGTTCATGGCGCTCCAAAGCAAAACTTATTTTCCGCAACACACCACAGTGGTTTATCTCGATGGAGACCAACGGCTTGCGTGAAAAAGCGTTAAAAGCCATTGATGAAACCCGTTTTGTCCCTGCCGCAGGCCGTAACCGTCTGGGCGGCATGATCAAGGATCGTCCCGACTGGTGTGTCTCGCGTCAACGGGCATGGGGTGTGCCAATCACCGTCTTTGTCGATAAGAAAACGGGTGAGCCGCTACGTGATCAAAATGTCGTGGACCGCATCATCAAAGCTTTCGAAGAAGAAGGTGCAGACGCATGGTATTCACGCGAGCCGCAAGAATTCCTCGGTAATGAATATAGCGCCGATGATTTTGAACAAGTCACAGATATTCTTGATGTTTGGTTCGATTCTGGTTCCACACACGCCTTTGTTCTGGAAGACCGGGATGATTTGACCTGGCCGGCCTCGCTTTATCTGGAAGGATCCGACCAGCACCGGGGCTGGTTCCATTCATCCTTGCTGGAATCTTGTGGAACGCGGGGCCGCGCACCCTATGACGCCGTTCTCACACACGGTTTCGTACTGGATGAAAAAGGTTACAAAATGTCCAAGTCCTTGGGCAATGTGACCTCCCCACAAGATGTCAACAATCAGTACGGCGCCGATATTTTGCGCCTGTGGGTGGTTTCTGCCGATACAGCGGATGATTTGCGCATCGGCCCGGAAATCATCAAACAACAATCCGATGTGTATCGCCGTTTGCGCAACACCCTGCGTTACTTGCTGGGTAATCTGGACGGTTTCACTGACGCTGAAAAACTGCCCATTGAAGAAATGCCGGAACTGGAACGTTGGGTTCTGCATCGTTTGTTCACATTGGATAAACAGTTGCGCAAGGCCTGTAACGATTTTGTCTTCCACAAAGCCTTTGCCGAATTGCATCACTTCTGCGCAGTTGAACTGTCCGCCTTCTATTTCGATATCCGCAAAGATGCGGTTTATTGTGATGGAGCAGACAGTGTTCGCCGCCGCGCTGCCCGCACGGTTCTGGACATTTTGTTCAACACACTGAGCGCATGGTTTGCACCCTTCATGGTCTTTACAACGGAAGAAGCTTGGACCAGCCGTTTTGGTGAAGATGCAGACAGCGTTCACCTGCGCCAGTTCCCGGAAATTCCCGCCAATTGGCAAGATGATGCCTTGGCCGCCAAATGGGCCAAAGTCCGTGATTTGCGCAAAGTGGTCACCGGTGCGCTGGAATTAAAACGTAAAGAAAAAGTCATCGGTGCTTCTTTACAGGCGGCCCCGGACGTTTACGCCCCGGCAGAATATGTCGAGGCCATGAACGGGATCGACCTTGCCGAACTATCGATTACGTCTGCGGCACAATTGCATGAAGGTGATGTGCCAAGCGATGCCTTTATCATGGAAGATATCAAAGGCATTGGCGTTGTCTTTAAAGAAGCCGAAGGTGGTAAATGCGAACGTTGCTGGCAAATCCTGCCGGAAGTCAGCGACGAAGGCGGCATCTGCAAACGTTGCGAAGACGCTATTGCCTAAAACCCATATTGCGTGGCCTTGTATGTTGAACTACATCAAGGCCACTTTTATGCAATCGATCAGATTTTGTCCGCATGCGCGGTTTTGACAGGATAACATGAACCGGATTTTCCAAACCAAGCCCTACCTTGCGGGTCTTTTCGTCTCACTGCTTGTTCTATGCATCGATCAATGGAGTAAGTTTGTCATTGTCTACGATGTCATGATGCGCCCCCATGTGATCGAAGTCACCTCGTTTTTCAATATCGTCATGGCATGGAATCGGGGCGTCAGTTTCGGTATGTTCGGTTGGGATTCCTCGGTTAAGGTTTATATTTTGATGGCCATGGCCTTTGGTGCAGCAATCGGCTTGACCATTTGGATGGTGCGCGAAAACCGGATTCGCTTTGCCTTACCATGCGGTGCCATCATCGGTGGCGCCTTGGGCAACGGTATTGATCGCCTGCATTGGGGGGCGGTTGCCGACTTTCTTGATTTTCATATAGCAGGCTATCACTGGCCTGCTTTCAATGTTGCAGACATCGGCATCACCTGTGGAGCAACATTTTTGATTTTAGATAGCTTGTTTAGCAAGACAGATTCATCTAAAACAGATGAGTGTGAATAGTTGGACAGTAAAACGGCGATGAAAATGTCAGTACTCAACTTAAAAAATATGATGGTTTTAGCAATTGCAGTCGCAAGTCTGAGTGCCTGTGGTGATGCTAAAAAAATGATGGGTCTGGAAAAGACGGCGCCGGATGAATTTGCCGTTTATTCGCGTGCCCCACTAAGTTTGCCGCCGGATTATTCACTCAAGCCACCGAAACCGGGAGCTGATCGCCCACAGGCCGAAGATGAAACTCTTAAGGCCCAACGTGCTTTGACGGGTCGTGATGTCAATACACCCCGTACCAACGAAAACGGTTATGCCAATATGACACCGGGTCTGGAAGCGTTATTGCAACAAACCGGCGCAACAGGTGTCGATCCGACCATCCGTCAAAAGATTGACCGCGAAACAAGCGCCTTTGTCGAAGAATCAAAACATTTTACAGACGAAATTATGTTCTGGAAAAATAAAGAAGCCTTCGGCACCAAAGTCGATGCAGCCAAAGAAGCCCAACGTATTCGTGAGGCACAGGCTTTGGGTAAAACTGTCGACGGTCAGGGCGCCGTTGTGATTGAACGCAAAGACCAAGCCATCCTCGAAGGTTTATTTAATTAAGTAAACGACGCGATAAGTCTGCCCTTGTTTGAACAAGGTTTCAGGCTAAATCCTTAAAGACTCGATTGGTTTTATTATTGCCATCCGTTTGAAGCGGGTGGCTCCCTATTGATTGTTTGAGGTAAACGTGCGTTTTCTTATTGCTGCATTGATCGGCCTGCTTGTTTCCTTTCCGCTACAGGCCCGCGTTTTTAATCCACAAAGCTTTACACTGAAAAACGGGATGCAGGTGGTCCTGATCCCCAATACCCGTGTACCTGTTGTAAAACACATGGTTTGGTATCGCGTTGGTTCCGCCGATGAACCGGCAGGTAAGTCCGGCATTGCTCATTTTTTTGAACATTTGATGTTTAAGGGAACTCCCAGCATCCCCGCGGGTGAGTTTTCAAAAATCGTTGCCAAAAACGGCGGGCGTGACAACGCCTTTACCTCGTATGATTATACCGCCTATTTTCAAACCGTGGCCAAAGATCGCCTCGAACTGGTTATGAAAATGGAAGCCGATCGTATGACGCACCTGACCCTGACCAAAGAGGTCATTGAACCGGAGCGTCTCGTCATCTTGGAAGAACGTCGCCAGCGTACCGATAACGACCCCGGTGCACAATTGCGCGAACAAATTGACACCGTTCAATATATGAACCATCCCTACCGCATTCCTGTGATCGGCTGGGCACACGAGATTGAGAATCTCAGCCTCAAAGACCTGCGAGATTTCTACAAAAAATGGTATGCGCCCAACAACGCTGTTTTGGTCGTTGAGGGCGATGTCACTATGGAAGAACTGCGCCCTCTGGCTGAAAAATATTACGGTGTTATCCCACGCGGGCCCGACATAATCCGCCAACGCCCGAGCGAGCCCCCCGCCCATGCAGATCGCCGTGTGATAAAAAAAGACCCGCGTGTGCGTCAAGCCAGCCTGCAACGCAGTTACCTTGCCCCCAGCTATGGCGATGATAAAACAGATACAAAGGCACCTTATGCCTTGCAAATTCTCGAACAAATTATGAGCGGCTCAGCCACTAGTCGCCTCTATCAATCCTTGGTCGTGGACCAGAAACTCGCGGTGTCTGCGGGTATGTCCTATTCCCCAAACCGTCTGGATGTGTCCGAACTGACCTTCTGGGCCAGTCCACAACAGGGGATTTCCCTCGATAAACTGGAAAAAGCCCTGATCAAGGAAATCGACTTGCTGATTGAAAAAGGCGTCGCACAGGATGAAGTCCTGCGTGCCCAAAAATCCCTCATCAACGATGCGGTGTTTGCCCGTGACAATCTGGGGACGGGTGCACAGGTACTTGGTTCCTCCCTCGCCATCGGTATGACAACCGACAAAACCGAAAATTGGCCCGACGATATCAAATCCATCTCACGTGATGACGTCAATCGGGCTTTGCGCAGCGTACTGGAAAACAAACACACCGTAACCGGCATTTTGATGGCGGCTGAGAAGGGAGCGAAACAATGATCCGATTTATTTTCTTTGCCGTCACAATCTTGCTAAGCTTGCCCGCATATGCCTTGGCCCCCGTCCAGAAAGTCATATCAGAAAACGGCATTGAGGCTTGGCTGATCGAAGACCATACCAATCCCATCGTTTCCCTGCACTTCGGCTTTCAAGGCGGCAGTGCACTAGACCCTGTTGGAAAAGAAGGATTGGCCCGTCTGGCTTCTGCAACGATGGATGAAGGCGCAGGAAAGTGGAACTCACAAAGTTTTCAAGCCCGATTAAATGATCTGTCCATCACGTTACGGTTTGAAGCCAGCATGGACCGTTTTGGCGGTCACGTCCTGACTTTGCGGGAAAACCTGGAACCCGCCCTTGAGATGTTAAATCAGGCCTTGCTTGCTCCACGTTTTGAAAAAGACGCTGTTGAACGTATTCGTGCGCAAATTCTGGCAGAGCTGCGCCAACGCGAAGAAGACCCCAATACCATTGCGGCCCTGACCCTATATCGATCTATTTTTGCCGATCACCCCTATGCACGTGGATCAAAAGGAACCATTGAGGGGGTGCAAAACATCACCCAAGCCGACTTACATGATTTTGTGCAAACCCGCCTCAGCCGCCATGATTTAAAGATCGGGGTTTCCGGTGATATCACAGCAACCGAATTAGAAAAATTACTGGATAAAACCTTCGCCGCCCTGCCTGAAAAAACAGAAAACCGCCCGGTTTCGGATGCGGTTCTGCATTTGGACAATGAACTAAGCGTCGTTCAAAAACCCGTCCCCCAAAGCAGTCTTCTGTTTGTTCAGGAAGGGATTGAACGCCATGACAAGGATTTCTACGCTGCCTATGTTCTGAATTATATTTTAGGCGGCGGTGGTTTTTCCTCTCGCCTGACTGAAGAAGTTCGCGAAAAACGCGGACTTGTCTATTCCGTCTACAGTTATTTGGCAGGCTATCAGCATGCTAATCTTTGGGTTGTTGGTGCGGGTACCCAGAATGCGCGGGTGAAAGAAACATTGGATGTTGTGCGCGCTGAATGGGCAAAGGCCGCCACACAAGGTGTCAGCGCCGAAGAAGTGCAGGATGCCAAAACGTTTTTAACCGGCTCCTTTGCCCTGCGATTTAATTCCAGTGATAATATTGCGGCAATTCTTCTTGGGATGCAGATGGATAAACTGCCCATCGATTTTCTAGAGCAACGTAATAAACAAGTGGAAGCTGTGACCCTTGAAGACGTCAACCGAGTTGCAAAAACCCTGCTGACACCGGACAAATTAAAAGCCGTTGTTGTTGGTCAACCCGAAGGCCTTTAACAAAAAAGCCCGCTGTTATTTATGAACAGCGGGCTTTTTTTCGAATAAACGATCTTACTTTTTATATTTTTCGACGAACTGGTCGTAAGCTTCCAATGTTTGCGCGCCATAGATCATGGACGGGCCACCGCCCATATAAACCGCCATCCCGACAGTCTCTGCCACTTCTTCACGGGTTGCCCCATGACGCAAAGCTGCCTTGACATGAAACGCAATACAACCATCACAACGCGTGGTAATGGCAATCGCAATAGCCAGCAATTCTTTGGTTTTCGGGTCGAGAACACTATCAGCACTCGCTTTTTCAGCCAGTTGTGTGAATGCGTTCATCGTATCCGGAATCGCTGTACGCAACGTTTTAATCGCGCCTGTCAAATCCTTGGCGATATCGGGATAATTTTTACCCATGATCTATAACTCCATCCGTTTTTAATTTTAGATTATACTAATATTATGATTATTTGAGAAAATCAACGACAAGATCGTTATCGCAAAGAAATCGCAGCCTCGGATTCATAGATCCTCCCCCCGTTTTCATCTGCGCGAACGAGCTTGATATAACCGTAATAGGTTCCTTCTTCCCAATAAAGGGCAGGGCGGCGTACCCCGGCATGCAAAGTACGATAGGACTGATCCTTTTCAATAACATTGCTGTAATTCAGGATTTCAACGCCTCCCGGCCCTTTGATCACATACGTCAGACGATCCCCCTTTTTCACATGCAGGAAACGTCCCCATAAAAATAACCGCGGCGAACGTACAGACAGGGTTTCATCATCATAAAGCCCTTCGACCAACCCATCATATTTCGGTTGTGACGCAGAAAACCCCATATCAAAAATATCAACCGAACGATAGGGCAGCGTATCCATTACACTTTTTGGCCAAAGGGCCTTATCACCTGCGCGACAAGCATCCTTGCGCGCAATCCCGACAAACGGATCAACGATTGCGCCGCGGCGTTTACCAGCCTTGGGATCAGCGTATTCGACTTTAAAATGGAGGTGAGGAAACATCGCACGACCCGAATTCCCGACAAAGCCAAGGATATCACCTTGTCTCACCACATCACCTTTTTTCACCCGCACGCTGTTTTTGCGCATATGGCAATATTGGGTAAACCAGCCTCCGCCATGATCAATGCGAACCCCGTTTCCGCATTCTTTATTTGCGATTTGTTCTTTCGGCAATTTGCGAAAATCAATATCTTTCATGCGATCGCGAATACCGACAACCACACCATCCAGCGCGGAACGGACAAGGACGCCCCCTTGCATGTCGCGGAAATTGCGGATCATAAAATCCGTGCCCTTGTGCCCATTATAGGTCTGTTCCCCACAGGCATAATCCTTGGATGTGTCATCACGGGCATGGTCGACATAATTTGCAATCCAGCAATTCCAGCCGATTTCGCATTCCACGGGCAGAATCATCTTGGCAGGCGGCTTGATTTCCTCCGCATAAAGCGGGCCGATCAAGAACAAAAACGTGCTGAGGAATATATAAATTTTTCTGGCTGACATGATGGGGCGCATTATGAAACATTCTTTTCATTGAAGAAAAGGGGGAATTTTCACTTTAGGGCTTTTTTAGTTCCGTATATAGTGCAGCGCACAAGTTATAAATCAAATATAGGGAATGGAAACCATGGAAGAGCTTTACGGCTACTCATACGATGAAATCGATGTCGGCATGACCGATGTTTTCTCTAAAACAGTTACAGAAGCCGACATTATGGCTTATGCAGGGGTTTCCGGCGATACCAACCCGGTGCATCTGAACGAGGAATTTGCCGCGCAAACCATGTTCAAGGCCCGAATCGCACATGGCATGCTCAGCTCCGGCTTTATCTCAGCTGTCTTCGGCACAAAACTGCCTGGTCCGGGCTGTATTTACATTGCACAAAACCTGAAATTCAAGGCTCCTGTCAAAATTGGCGATACGGTCGTTGCTCGCGTCACCGCCCTTGAAAAAGACGATGCCAAGAAAATGATCAAATTCGAAACTGTCTGTACCGTTGGAGACACCGCCGTTATTACAGGCGATGCCACCATCATGATCCCGGATCGCGGTTAATCGGTCGGTTTGATGAAATCTCGTTTTTCATTTTTGGTCGGGGCCTGTTTCACGCTTATCGCGTGCGACGGTCCCACCGCCGCCGAAAACCAGACGGTAAACCCGTGGGTTAAAGCTGCACAAAACGGTGTGGAATTTCGTGGTACCGGCAACGAACCGCCGTGGATTGTCGAACTTTCTGCCGGTAAAATGGTCTTGCTCACAGGGTATGACAAAAACCGCACAGAACAGCCCTATGTGGTCAATGGCCTGTCTTATTATACACAGGATTATACCGTCACCAAAGGCCTTGGCCCCTGCCATGACAGTATGAGCGGCGAAGAGTTTAAATTCAGCGTGACCATTCAGTCCGAGCATGAAACGTTAAAAGGCTGCGGACGCGATTTGCGTTAACCTTTGCTGCGAAGTGGGCTATTGCGCCGCCCTTTGCCGCTGTGTGTCGTCACAAACTTTTGCGTTTTGTGTTTTCGCCCAGTGCGTACACCTTCCCCGCCTTTATTGCCGGTGCCTTTTGGTTGCCAACTGGGGACAAGGTGCTTTTTGCCGTTCCCGATCAAATCAGCACGCCCCATATTCTTCAAAGCTTCGCGCAACAAGGGCCAATTTTCCGCATCATGGTAGCGCAAGAACGCCTTATGCAAGCGCCGTTGTTTCAACCCTTTGGCGGTATAAACCCGTTCGCCCCCTTCCCGGCGCACCGGTTTCATGGGGTTTCGTTCAGAATAATACATCGCTGTTGATAACGACATCGGTGTCGGTGTAAAGGCCTGCACCTGATCTGCGCGATAGCCATTGCGTTTCAGCCACAAGGCCAAATGCATCATATCTCCATCTGAACAACCGGGGTGTGCCGCAATAAAATACGGGATAAGGTAAAGTTCTTTCCCTGCTTTTTTTGCTGCCATATCAAACATTTGTTTGAATTTATCATAAGACCCGATCCCCGGTTTCATCATTTTAGACAACGGGGCGTCTTCGGTATGTTCCGGTGCAATTTTCAGATAACCGCCGACATGATGGGTGACCAGTTCCTTGACGTAGGATGGGCTTTTCACCGCCAAATCGTAACGTAAACCCGATTGGATGGAGATTTTCTTCACTCCGCGCAGATCACGCGCTTTTCGATAAAGTTCCGTCAGACTGTCATGGTTGGTATTCAGGTTTTTACAGATACTCGGGTAAACACAGGATAAGCGACGACAGCTTGCTTGAATCTCGTCATCCTTGCAGGCCAAGCGATACATATTGGCCGTCGGCCCGCCCAGATCGGAAACCTGCCCTTTAAAATCGGGCATCTTATCGCGCATATCCTCAATTTCCTGCAAAATCGATTCGTGGCTGCGGTTTTGAATAATACGGCCTTCATGTTCCGTAATGGAACAGAAAGAACAACCGCCGAAACAGCCGCGCATAATATTGACGGAAAATTTGATCATCTCCCACGCCGGAATACGTGCGTCCCCATACACAGGGTGCGGACTGCGGGCATAGGGTTGACCAAAGACCCAATCCATTTCCTTGGTGCTTAAGGGCAGAGGCGGCGGCGTAATCCAGACATCGCGTTCACCATGTGCCTGCACAATCGGACGCGCATTATTCGGGTTGCTTTCCACATGCAACACGCGTGAGGCCTGCGCGTAAACTTCCTGATCGTCACGCACCGTTTCAAAAGACGGGATGCGTACAACGATTTTTTCGTTTTCATGCTTATCACGCGGGGCCGTGTCATCGATAGACGTCATATCGATTTCCTGCCAATCCGCCATCATGGATGCATCGCGCATCAAGGCACAACCGCGTACATCGAACATGGTTTTCGGATCATCCCCTTTGGCGATACGATGAGCAACCTCGATCAAGGCGCGTTCCGCATTCCCATACAACAGGATATCCGCTTTGCTATCGACCAGAACAGATCGACGGACCTTGTCCGACCAGTAATCAAAATGGGCAATGCGGCGCAAAGATGCCTCAATCCCGCCAATCACAATCGGCACTTTTTTATAAGCTTCGCGTACCCGTTGGGAATAGACGATCACCGCACGGTCCGGGCGTTTGCCGCCTTCATCGTTCGGGGTGTAGCTGTCATTGGAGCGAATGCGACGGTCTGCCGTATAACGGTTGACCAGACTGTCCATATTGCCCGCAGTCACGCCGAAAAACAGGTTTGGCTTCCCCAAGACCTTAAACGGGTCCGGTCCCTGCCAATCGGGCTGAGCAATAATACCGACGCGAAAGCCCTGTGCCTCCAACGTGCGCCCAATGACCGCCATGCCAAAACTGGGATGATCGATATAGGCATCCCCGGTCACCAGAATAATGTCGCAACTGTCCCAGCCCAAAAGATCCATTTCTTCGCGCGACATAGGCAAAAACGGGGCCGTACCAAAACGGTGCGCCCAGTATTTGCGATAACTCATCAGCTCTTTTGGTGTTTCACGAACAGGTGTATCGGGCATGGTTCAAACGCTTTTGTTCACAGGTAAGGGAATTCGCAGTCTTCTAACGCGAATGGTTCCAGACTTCCAGATAAATCCGACTAATCCCCTCGGTTTTCAAGAGGGGGGTGTTAAAAAAGTCTCAGGCGCCGCGCATATTTCCCCATGCAAGCACATGAAGCTGCGGCAAAACACAGGCTGATTGCCAACGATCACTGGCAACTTTTTCCGCCAACCAGCGCAGACGATCCAGTACACCGGGAATATCAGCAGGCGCATCGCTATCGACCATATGGTTTCCAGCTTGTAGATAAAGTGGTAATTGCGGATAACGGTTTTGTACCTTTTGGGCAAAGGCATAATCAGCATCGTCAAAGATCACAACCTTCATGCTCGCTTGCTTATAAAGTCCAACGAGATCGACACAGGCGTCCAAAACATCCCAATCGGTTTTTACCCCGGCTGATGGACCTTTCGGGCTGAGCGTCAATTGATCCAGTTTTTTAAACCAGTCTCGCACCAGACTGCCCTGAGTTTCCATCGCAAACAGGTATCCCTTGGAATGGCCCAGATCGATCAGATCTTCCAACGGTTGCATAGCCGGATTGCCCCCGGACAAGGTCACATGCATCGGCGTTTGATCGCTCAAACGTTCAATTTCCGCCATGACCTCTTCGGTTGTCATTTTCTGCCATTGATCACTATGCTTGGGATCAACCGCATACATGGTATCGCACCAACTGCACCGATAATCACATCCGCCTGTGCGTACAAACAGGGTCGGGCGTCCCATCATGGCCCCTTCGCCCTGAATGGTCGGGCCGAAAATTTCACAGATATTCAGCTTTTTGCTCATGGTCGGTACTCCGCCCATGTTTTTGGCGTTTCGCTGATGCGCACGGCGACAACTTCCGACCAGCGCGCATGCGACCAGTCATAAAGGTGTTTCGCCATCAATTCTGCGGTCGTGTTATTTTCCCCCAGAACATCGTTCAAATGGCGATGATCCAGTTCGTCATCAATATAATTCTTCAAATCGGAAAGTTCACGATAATCGCGCACAAAGCCCACACTGTTTAATGTGTCCGATTGCAAAACGACTTCGCAAATATAATTGTGCCCATGCAGACGCGAACAGGGATGATCCGCTGCCAAACCATGTAATTGGTGGGAGGCGGAAAAATGGAATTGTTTGGAAATGGTAAACATGATTTTTACGCCTTGTTTGCCTGATAGTCTGCACGTGCCTTGATCCAAAAATCGGGATCGGCGTATTCGGTTGGGTCTTCGACACCCGCAAGATGGAAGGCTTCGCGCCGTTCCACGCAGGTACCGCAACGCCCACAATGTACCTCGCCCCCTTTATAACAGGACCATGTGTCTTCATAAGGCACATTCAGTTTGACGCCCTCACTCACAATCCCATCCTTTGGAATATGCACGAACGGGGCATAAAGCTGCACATTTGCGTATCCATCCAAGGCTTGTGCCTGCATGGCATTGAAACTGTCGATAAAACCGGGGCGACAATCGGGATAGATAAAATGATCCCCGCCATGAACGGCTGTTGCAACACAATCACAATTTTGTGCCGCCGCAGCGCCAAAGGCAATCGTCAACATAATGGCATTCCGGTTGGGAACAACGGTACTGCGCATGGTTTCTTCGGCATAATGACCGTCAGGGACAGCCACATCATCGGTTAAGGCAGACCCTGTTAACAAGGCCCCGATGGTGGTGATATCGACGATATCATGAGCAACACCCAGTTTTTGCGCACACAAGGCGGCATAGGCGGTTTCTTTCTTATGGCGTTGACCATAATCGAAAGAGATCAGACGTTTCAGGTCACTTTCCGCTGCCATTTTATAGGCAAGCGTGACGGAATCGAGACCGCCTGAACAAATCACAATTGATTTCATTTCAGTTATCCTTGTTTTCTCCGGGTAGGCTGCGACCGGGATGAGCACCATTGCTCACGCGAAATGAGGGCGCTTTATTTCATACTCCACACAGAATTTCAAGGAAGGATATGGAGAACGGATTTTGTGAAATATCTGTTGAATTGCCCTTTAAAGCAGATAGATTCATAAGAGATTGTTTTCGCGTACAAATATTCGAGGTCGGACCATGTCGCAATTTGCTTTCCATATCCGCCCCGGCGGTGATCACCAGCCGATCGAGCTTGAAGAGCTGACAAAGGCGCCCTTACAAGATGGATTCCTTTGGGTTAATCTGGACCCGCAAGATGAAGCCTGTCCCTATCTTCTCAAGAAACTTGTTGAAATTGACAATGCGACATCCGAGGCCCTGTTCAACAACAGCTTACGCCCACGACTGGAACTAAACGAAGACGATATTTATTTATCTGTGCGCGGTGTCAATCTGCGCGAAACAGATTGCCCCGAAGATATGGTTAATCTGCGCATTCTCCTCACCCCTCATGCCCTTTTAACCTTTCACACCCGTGATTTGGTATCGGTGGCGACTTTAAAAAGCCAAATTGACAAAAAGCAAGCCTTTTCAAGCCAAAGCAGCCTTCTTGCCCGCCTGATTTCGCTGATGATTGAATTAATCGGTAATGAAATCGAAGATATCGCGGATCTTGTCACAAAAATGGAAGAACAATCCCTCAGTGAGAACCTGGATGGATTACAGGATGATTTATCTCCTGTTCGACGCAGCTTGCTGGGGTTTCAAAAACATTTACAGCCGCAGGCCAATATCCTGCATCGTCTGTGTGAAACAGACAGCAAGTGGATCAAAAAACGCGAACGCACCCAACTTAAAAACCTTGCAGAAAAACTAAGTACACAAGTCGGTGAACTGGACCATTTGCGCCAACGCACAACCGTCTTACAAGAAGAGATTAAAAGTGTACAAACCGAAGAAATGAACAACACCATGTATCGGTTGACCATTGTGGCCACCCTGATGTTGCCTCTCAGCCTGTTTGCCGGCCTGATGGGGGCCAATGTCGGTGGTATGCCCTTTGCCGAAAGTCCCTATGGTTTTTTAATCCTCTGCCTGATTTCATTGGGAATGGGGCTTGGCGTCTATCTCGCCCTTAAGAAGTTGAAATGGATTTAAAATGTCTGAGTTAATCCAACAATTATCCGGCAACCAAATCATAGCTTCCCTCGTCTTCATGGCGGCGATGCTGGCGGTACGTTTTGTCTCTAACAGTTGGCTGAACAGCCGCTCAAAAATGGAGGTCGAAGACCGACGAAGGATCAAATCCAATATTAAAAACGGCTTATTTCTTGTTGTTTTAATCGCATTGATTTTCATCTGGGCCCCGGCCTTGCGCACCTTTGCCCTGTCCTTAACCGCCTTTGCCGTTGCCATCATTTTGGCCACCAAAGAACTGATTTTATGTATCAGCGGCTATATCCTGAAATCGACCAGCGGCTTAATCCGTGTCGGTGACTGGATCGAAATCGGCGATTTACGCGGGGAAGTCGTCGATCAAAACATTATGACCACATCCTTGGAAGAATTGGGTCATGGTCATAAAAAATATGAATATAGTGGACGTACCGTTCTTGTTCCCAACAGCTTGTTTTTATCAACAACCGTCAAGAATGAACGGTTCAACAAGCGTTATACTTATCACAACTTCAACATTGTTCTGCATCCTGAAATCCCCCTCGGCCCGATCCGGGATAAATTATTGAACATCCTGACAGAGGAAACAGAACAATACGCCGAAGTTGCCAAACGATACAAAGCCTTGATTGAAAAGCGCGCCGATATTCCGCTTCCCGATGCCTTCATTGACAGCCGGATCAGTTTTTTGGACGACACCCACGTCCGATTGACTTTTATCTGTTTTGTCCCGGTTGCCGAAGCAAGCCAAATTGAAAATAAAATAAAAACGATTGCCAGCGCAGAGATTGCCGACTGGTATGCCCGAAAGGCAGGTTAAACGATGCATATGGACCCCGCCCTTCCCCTCTTTTTAACAATCCTGCTTTTTCTGCTGGGGATATCGTTGGTTGGTGTCTTGATTAAGCAGCCCGTGATTATTGCCTATCTGATCACAGGCATTGCCGTCGGTCCTGCAGGATTTGCCCTGATCAACGACCCGGACATGTTGGCCCGCATGGGGGCTGTGGGTGTCGTCCTGTTGCTTTTTTTCATCGGTATGGAAGTTTCCCCCACCAAAATTAAATCCAACCTCTGGCTGGCAGGTTTGGGAACACTTGTTCAAATCTCCCTCACCGTTTTAATCGTTGTCGGGATCGGCAAACTGTTCGGTTGGCCCTTAAACCGCAGCATCCTGTTAGGCTTCGTTGTGGCCCTCAGCAGTACGGCCGTCATCCTAAAATTGTTGGAAGACTGGGGCGAGTTGCAATCCAAAACCGGGCAAGATGTGCTGGCAATTTTGTTGGCACAAGATATCGCCGTTGTCCCGATGGTTTTGATTATCGGATACCTTGCCGGAACAAGCGAGGGTGGTAACAGTCATTTGTTATTGCAAGTAACCGGGGCAATTTTACTGGTTGGTTTTGCCATCTATATTGTGACACGTAAGAAAATCAACCTGCCCTTTGGGGATTTAATCCGACGCAATCACGAACTTCAGGTGCTTAGTGCCCTGTTCATCTGTTTCGGTTTGGCTCTAATTTCCGGCTTATTCGATCTGTCCACGGCCTTGGGCGCCTTCGTGGGCGGCATGTTGATCCATGCCACACGCGATACAAACTGGGTGGAACGCAGCCTTATGGGTTTCAAGGTGATTTTTATCGCCCTCTTTTTCGTGTCCATCGGTTTGCTGGTTGATCTCACCTTCTTTTTGGACAACGCCGGAACGGTCTTGGGTTTGGCTTTCCTCGCCCTTTTGCTCAATACCGTCTTAAATACTTTAATCCTGAAATTATTTAAACGCACCTGGGAAGAAAGCCTTTATGGCGGGGCGTTGCTGGCACAAATCGGGGAATTCAGCTTCGTCTTGGGGGAACTTGGTTTCAAAAGCGGTGTGATTACGTCTTATGGTCATCAACTGATTACGTTGATCATCGCCTGTACCCTGCTGGTCAGCCCGGGCTGGATTATTTTATGTAAAAAATTCTGCACAAAATACCTGACGCCCCTGGATGAACGTCAGGCTTTAATCGAACGTGAACGTCAATACGCCGCCCAAAATGCAGAAAAGGGAGAAATTATTCCCCCTCCTCCGGTCCCGACTAACGAGACAAAATATTGAAATGATCCGCGTTCAGGGCTGACAATTCAATCTCTTCACTGGCAACGGGATGACGCAGATCGTAGACACCGTTCATCAAACGTTTGCGCATCTTGGTCCCATCGGAATGTTCCGGGATCATGACCAAAACATCGCTGCATTCATCATAGCCACTTTGTCTTAAAAGATGTGTCATCGCATCATTGTCAAACTGCACCTCTGCCCCAATTTGTGTTGCACCCGATTGCAGGGCTTCGATTTCTGCCCAATTCAAAAGGCTTTCGCCAATCCCCTGCATACGCAGTCGTGGATGAACACACAAGGCATTGATGGTTGCCGTTTTCATATTGGGCGTAAACACCGTCAAGACATAACCAATCGGTTGGTCGTTCAGCTTCGCCACAATACAATGGGCAATCTGAGACAGGAAATATCGTTTCAATAACTTGCGATAGGCTTTTTTCTTGCCAAAGCACAAGTCCTCCAGCAACAGCAAATCTGCCAAATCGTCGGTTGTTGCATTTTGATACTGGATATGAACGATTTTGTTCATTTCTTTCTTTCCTTATAGAACATATTTAGTGACGGCATCCTGATCGGAACGAATGGATATCTGCTGCGTTTCCGTTTTAGGCAAACCCGCCGGATCATCAGACAAATTACCGATATTCAAGGCCTGTTTCAGGGTGACATTTTCCGCTTCCAGTCGGTCCAAGCGCTTCAAGATATCAAAGACGCTAAAGGACAGGCTGTTGAATTCATGTGATAAATGCGCCAGTTGGCTTTGCAGCACACGGACTTCGCTGTTTTGGGTTTCTGTGCGGCGAAAACAAACCAAAGTCGCCGCCAGACTTTGTACATTGAACCGTCCGGTTCCAAGGGCACCGCGTTCTTGCAACAGGGGATGAATTTCTTCATCCGCCCAGACATTACGAAGCGCAATCGGCAACATGCTGAAAATTTCGGTATCGCTGAGACCAACACACAAGCGCGTCCACATAGACAAATCAGCGTAACTTTGCCCTGCTTTGAATTTAGGATTGTTGCGAATGCAATCCCCAAGGGCTTGTGTAAATTTATTCGTTTTCACAATCGATGACATTTCGACACCTGTTGATTTGTGGGCGTGAACGGCGAATTCCTGCGCCGTTCACTTTTCACAAAGGTTGCCGTAAACCGATATTAGTTTTCGACAACCAGTTTGCCTTCACTGATAATCACAGTGGCAGCTTCGTTGACTGAAATCGGCTCTTGCTCAGAACCGGACAATTGGACGCTGCATGCATCACAAAAACCTTGCAGTTCTGATTTTGCCTCGACCGGCACTTCCATATCACCATCAACAATGATGGTGTAGGACATGTCGTCTTCGTTGATTAAATCTGCTGCATGTGCATGAACAGCCCCAAAGATCATTGCAACGCCAAGGGCCAGAACAGATAAACCAGTCTTCATTTTTTTCTCCATTTAACGAGCCCACCAACTGGGCTGTCATCTCATATAGGGCCGGATATACACATTTGAAAAGCGAATAATATTTATGCTTAAATTCGATTTTTTCGAACTTATGAAAACCTTATAAACTTCGCTGCAAACGCCACGCATCCGCCCCGTCCCCATAATAAACGGGCAGATCGTCAATCTTGAGAAACCCAAATTTTTGATAAAGTGCAACCGTATCCGGATCATTTTTGCGCACTTCCAAACGCAAACGCCGATAGCCTTTTTGTGCCACATCAAACATGACTTTTTCAATCAAGCCGCTGGCCAAACCTTTGCCCCGATGAGACGGTAGAACCGCCAACGAATGAAGCCGGGCGGGTCGGTCATTGGGCGGGCAAAGACACAAAGCATAGCCCACAACCTGTTCATCCACGCAGGCAACAAAGACAGCATTTCTTATCCCGCGTAAATGATAGCGTAACTGGCGGCGCGACAAACGATCGCTCAAAAAACAGCTTTCTTCAATATCCTGCAAGGCATCAAGATCGGACAACCAGGCGCGCCGAAATATTGCTTCCATGACCTTATCGCCCCCGCGTTTCCAAACGGCGCAAGAATTCCGCCATGATTTGCATATATAGTTCATCCCCCAGATAGGCATCTTCAATCTTATGATCAATGTTGGGATTGTCGTTCACTTCCATCACGTAAGCCTTGCCATCAGCATACTTCAAATCCACACCGTACAAACCATCCCCAACCACTTTGGCGGCCTTCAGGGCAGCATCCAATACGGGTTTAGGCACCTCGAAAGTCGGCAGGGTTTCAAAATCACCAGAAAAATAACGTCGCGATTCGTGATTATAAATTTGCCAATGGTTGCGCGCCATATAGTACCGACAGGCAAAAATCGCTCGACCATTCAAGACACCGATGCGCCAGTCATATTCCGTAAACAGGAACTCCTGCGCCAGCACCAAGGCGTTATCCTGAAACAACAACGTCAATTTTTCATGCAGTTGTTCCCGGTTCTCAACCTTGAACACCCCCAACGAAAAGGACCCTTCCGGCATTTTTAAAATCAACGGATAGGATAATTGGCGTTCAATATCCATCAGTGTTTCTTCGCTTTGATCACTGACAACCAAAGTCTTAAGACTCGGCACGCCATTATAATTAAAGGCATCGTGCAAGAACACCTTATTACAACAGCGCAGGATCGAAGCTGAATCATCCATAACGATCAGACCTGCGGCCTCTGCCTTATTAACCAAACGATAGGTATGATGATCAATCGCGGTTGCTTCGCGCACGAACAAGGCATCATATTGATCAATATTTTGTAACTCAGTGACCTGCAACGTCTGCGCATTGATCCCAAGTTTTGCTGCCGCCTTTACAAAACGGGTAATCGCTTGGCGGTTGCTCGGCGGCACCTTTTCTTCCGGGTCGATCAGAATCGCCATGTCCCAGCGCAAACGCTTGCCTTTCGCCCCACCGCGCCATACGATTTGGGTGAAGGCATGCAAAGCTTGCAGGAAATCTTCTCGTTGATCTGCTGTCAGGACGGATGGCGATTCACGTTTTAAGGTAAACCCAAGTTTGCCATGCTCACGATACAGCGTCACCTTTAAGACAGGGGCCGGAAATTGTTGAAACAGCTTTCCGGCCAAACGCGCAATGCGTTTATCTGCGCAGACACCGAAAAAGATAAAATGTTCCTGACGTTCCTTTAAGCTTTCCAGATCGGATACGTCATTTTCCGCCAACCAATAGCTTTCGGCTTCCGCATGACGGTTGCGCAATGCATTTATTGTTTTCACACTTGGTAACACACGATGGCAACGGGCCTCTGCCAACAAAGAACAGTAATATCCTTTGCTGAGATAATTTTCCGTATCACACAGATTAATAATACGTGTTTTGGGCTCGTTTAATTTCGGATAATCGTGCAGATATTTCTCAAAACTAATCAAAGTTGCGGCGGTTTCAAAAGGCCAGTCCGCGCTGTCTTCCACAACAATCAATGTTTGCTGCATGAATACGGTTCTCTCATATAAACGAAGATTATCTTCAGTTTTCAAAATAAAAAGGAGGCAATATCCTGCTTTATGCTTCCTCTACGCTTTTGAAAAGCGAATAATATCTTAGTTTAAATTTGAAAAAATCGAACTAAATGCAAACCCTATTCTTCTTCAAGACTCGCGACATGATGCAAGCCTTCCAAGGCTTTTTCAAAACGGGTGCTATCATCATTTTCCATAAAGACGGAATAAACGGCACGCGCAAAAACCGGGGCTTTTTCGATCAGTTCCAGACGCCCGTCTTCTAAAAAGGGGCGCACCATACGCATGGGCAGGTAGGCAGACCCCCCATTGGTCAACAAATATTGTAAAGCCAACGGACCATAATTGGTGGTCACCGGTGCCATATCACGTGCGGGAAATTCGCAGGCATGGTCCATTTTATATTCCGGTCCCCAATCAACAAAAATATAATCCTTGTCACTGGGGCCAAAAGCGCGCGTGCTGTCTGAAACCAGCACGAGGCGTTCTTCCATCAATTTTTCAACAACCAAGCCACTACGATTTTGCGGGGTATAGGTAATGACCAGATCCAACAAGCCATTGACCAATTGCTGCATCAACCATTCAGAAGAACCGACATCGGCCAAAATCGCATAATCCGGCACCGCTTTTTTAATCCACGGCAACCATTTCACCATTAGGCGTTCCCATAAGGTAAACTGAACGCCGACACTTAAGCGTGCTTCAAAGGCGGTTGGCAAGGCCACTTCTTGCCGGGCCTGTTCCCATGTTTGAACGATTTTTTCCGCAAACGGGCGAAATTGTGCGCCCGCCGGGGTCAATGTCGTGCCGGATTTTGTGCGAATAAACAGGGTTTGTCCCAACAAATCTTCCAACTGTTTAATGCGTGTGCTGATCGTTGATTGCGTGACATACAACTGATCGGCAGCTTTGGCAAAATTGCCCAGCTCGATAATTGCCAGAAATGTTTTCGCTAAGGTAATGTCCATCCGACGCCCGCGCTCCTACGCTCAGCCCCGTTCGTCAGGCCGCATCCGTTTTTACAGCAGGCAAGACATCCTGTTTTGGTTTTGCGGCGGCTTCCATTTGTGTGATTTTTTGCTGAAGACGTGCGATTTCCTGCTCGGCATATTCCGTGTCTTTTTTGCGGCTGATGGCAATAACGCGCCATTTGGCAACAGACAACCACGTCAACAATGCCCCAAAGAAAAACCCAAACGCCAATGTGCCGAGACTCAGTAAATAAAGCGGGATATCCTGAGAAAAAGGCAACGGCCAAAAATCAACCGCAATCGGTCCCCGGTTGGACACCGCAAAAATAACCACAACCAATGCAAAGGGTATAAAAAGCAGCCAAGACAGGATTTTCATCACACATAACTTTCAAAAAACGCGAACGCACGCCAACTCCAAGCAAAGACGTCAACGTATTCGCCTGTCATACACTGAGGTACATACGCAAGGAAAGTGAAATCAGCCGTTCAGGCGTTCTCTCAATTTCTTTCCGGTCTTGAAGTATGGGACGGCCTTTTCGCCAACATCCACAGACTCGCCAGTGCGCGGGTTACGACCAACGCGTGAGCCACGTGTTTTGACGGAAAATGCGCCGAAACCGCGTAACTCGACCCGGTCACCCGTTGCCAACGCAGACGTAATTTCATCAAAAATGGTCGAAACAATTCGTTCCACGTCACGCTGGAAAAGGTGGGGGTTTGCTTCTGCCAAACGCGCAATCAGTTCCGATTTGGTCATTGGCACCTGCTCCTTATTTAAAATCGACCCGACGGTGGGCCTCCAATAGGCTTATTGCTTTTATTAAGGGTGCCAGACGGAAACCAAACCGTCAAGTCTAAGCCCTTCTGGAATCAACGTTTTATCAAAAAAACTTCCAAAAATTCGACTTTGTGTCTCCTGCCAAAAAGTTTCTTCGCCATATAAAGCGTCAAAAATCTCCAGATCTTTCGCCAATTTCTTCTGTTCAACCAACCAGCGGATTGCCGTTGCCTCGTTGCCAATTTCATCAATCAGACCAACTGTCTTTGCCTGTCGTCCCGTAAATATACGCCCATCGGCCAAGATTCTGGCTTTATCAATCGCCAAACCGCGACGTTCAACCACCATGCCCAAAAACATCTGGTACATATCCATGATCACATCCTGCGTGACCTTTTCGGCTTCGGGTGTCAAATCTTCCATCGGATTCGGCGTGGCCTTCAAGGGCGAACTTTTAATCATCACCGGCTTGATACCGAGTTTCCCCATCAGTTCTTTCACATTGGCCGATTGCATCAAAACACCGATGGAACCGGTTAACGTCCCTTCGCGCGCCACGATATGATCACTGGCCAACGCCGTCATATAAGCAGCAGAGGCCGCAACCTCCCCCATCACGGCGACCACGGGTTTTTTCGCAGCCAGTGCCCGCAAGTTTTTATAAAGGGCTTCGCCACCGACAACCGTTCCACCGGGGCTGTTGATGCGTACAATAACCGCCTTCACCCGATCATCGCGGGCAAGTTCGCCAATCAAGTCATCGCGTTCCACATCGTCACTGATGATGCCATCCACCCAAAGACGTGCAATATGATCGCCATGTGACAACATATCAAAACGTGCTGCCAAGGCTAACACCACACCACAAAGCGCAAGAATGCCTATGCCTTGCCAAATCCGCAATCGGCGTTTCAGGCGTATCCGGTCCAGCAACCAATCCGAAGAAAATGTCATCAATACCCGCTTTCTCATTCACTCAGACGCAAATGATCAGAATGTTCCATATCTATATGCTGCCCATCGGCAACAACAACTTTGCGCCGCATATATAAAAGCAAAAACCTCTTCCCGTCAAAGCAGGAAGAGGTTTTTTTGTCTTCTTCAAAAGAAAGAGCTGAGCTTTCCCTTAATGTAAAACGATGTTTACATCAGGTTGGCAATTAGCCTTCTTTCTTTTGTTCCAGAGCGGCACCAAGAATGTCACCCAAAGACGCGCCAGAGTCGGAAGAGCCGTATTCAGCCATAGCTTTCTTCTCTTCTTCAACTTCCAGAGCTTTCACAGACAGAGTAACCTTACGGTTTTTCTTGTCGAACTGTGTAACTTTGGCATCAATTTTATCACCGGCATTGAAACGATCTGTACGTTGATCACCACGATCACGTGCCAGATCACCACGACGGATGTAACCTGTCAGGCCGCCGTCGATTTCAACTTCCAGACCGTTTTCTTCAACGCCAACAACTGTACAAGTAACCACTTGGTTTTTCTTGATGTCGCCAGCAGCAGATTCAAACGGATCTTCAGAAAGCTGCTTGATACCGAGGGAGATACGCTCTTTCTCAACATCAACGTCGAGAACTTTCGCTTTCACAACATCGCCTTTGTTGAAGGAAGCCAGCGCTTCTTCCGGTGTGCCTTCCCATGCCAGATCAGACATGTGAACCATACCGTCAATCTCACCGTTCAAGCCAATGAACAGACCGAATTCGGTGATGTTCTTGATTTCGCCTTCAACTTCAGACCCAGCCGGGTTTTCAGCCAGGAACGCATCCCACGGGTTGGACAGGCACTGTTTCAGACCCAAGGAGATACGGCGTTTGACCGGATCCACATCCAGAACCATAACTTCGACTTCTTGAGACGTAGAAACGATTTTGCCCGGATGAACGTTCTTTTTCGTCCAAGACATTTCAGAAACGTGAACCAGACCTTCAACGCCCGGCTCCAGCTCAACGAATGCACCGTAATCAGTGATATTGGTAACACGACCTGAGAATTTGCCGTCGATCGGGTATTTCGCGTCCACACCTTCCCACGGATCAGCTTCGAGCTGTTTCATGCCCAAAGAGATACGCTGTGTATCAGAGTTGAAGCGGATAACCTGTACTTTAACAGTTTCACCAATTTGCAGCGCCTCAGACGGGTGTGCAATGCGGCGCCAAGCAATGTCGGTAACGTGCAGCAAGCCGTCGATACCACCCAAATCGATAAACGCACCGTAATCGGTGATGTTCTTGACAACGCCGTCGAGAACCTGACCTTCTTCCAGACCTTTAATGAGGTCGCCGCGCGCTTCCGCACGGGCTTCTTCCAGAACGGCACGACGCGAAACAACGATGTTGCCGCGCTGACGGTCCATTTTCAGGATTTGGAACGGTTGAGCATTGCCCATCAACGGTGTCACATCGCGAACCGGACGGATGTCAACTTGAGAACCCGGCAAGAAGGCAACAGCGCCGTTAAGGTCAACTGTGAAGCCGCCTTTAACGCGGCCGAAGATAACGCCGTTAACGCGTTCTTGTGCTTCGAACTGCTTCTCGAGTTTCTTCCATGCTTCTTCACGTTTCGCTTTTTCACGAGACAGAACAACTGTACCGTCTTTGTTTTCATAGCGTTCCACAAAAACGTCAACATTGTCGCCAGAGGACAATTTTTGCGCTTCTTCGCCATAACCAAATTCTTTAAGCGGGATACGGCCTTCGGATTTCAATCCGACATCGACCATAGCGAAATCGTTTTCTACACGGATGATCGTACCAGTAACGACTTGGCCTTCAAAAAGGGCTTCTTCACCGAATGCTTCGTTAAAGAGGTCTTCAAAATTTTCTACAACAGGTGCTGCTTCAGTCATAATATCAATAGTCCTAATAATGTTGTTACATGCCAAACGGTTGATTCCGTTGGTCTGTCACCAGCCATTGCGTCGAAGACGGGTTGGTCGGGCTGCGCGGTGACTGACAGACGACCATCTTCATGGAAAGTGCAAAAAAGCCCCCACCGTCTCCTGTCTTTGGAAACGCTGCAAGCCCATTTACAGACGTATATTTTAAGTTCGTTCAGAAATGATCGATTTAGCCTGCGCAATAACTTCTTCAATATCCAGATCGGATGTATCCAAAATCACAGCGTCGTCAGCTGCCTTTAACGGTGCCGCAGCTCGTTGGCTATCGCGCGCGTCACGGTCTTTCATATCTTTTAAAACCTGCGCGTATATAGCGTCAAGACCACGATCTTGCAACTCTTTTAGTCGTCTTTGTGCACGCACCTCGGTTGAGGCGGTAACAAAGAGCTTCACATCCGCATGGGGACAAACCACCGTACCAATATCGCGACCATCCAGAACAGCCCCGTTTTTACCCGCTGGCGGTTCTGCGGCAAAACGTCGTTGAAAAGCCAAAAGCTCATCTCTAACCGATTGAATCACCGCAACTTTTGAGGCAGCTTGTGCCGCTTCATCATGGCGTAATGCGTCGTTTTCAAGGTCTCTCGGCTGCAAATTTTGCGCGGCTGCCAAAGCCAGGTTTTCATCACTCGGATCACCCTGTTCTTGTAACACCGAAAACCCCGTTGCCCGATATAACAACCCGGTATCCAGATAGGCCAAATTCAAATCCTGTGCGACTCGACGCGCCAACGTGCCTTTACCCGCTGCAGCAGGCCCATCAATAGCAACAACAATTGTCATATTACGCCCCTTTCTTTTGAACTTTTGCCCCTAGGCCATTCATCAAGTCATTAAAACCGGGAAAGCTCGTATCAATCGGGGAGGCATCATCAATCCGAACGGGTTGAACTGAAGCCATTCCAAAAACAATAAAGGACATGGCAATACGGTGATCCAAACGGGATTGGATTTCCCCACCACCTTGCGCCGGGGACCCATCACCATTGACCACCAGATAATCTTCACCTTCTTCTAAATCAACACCGCAAGCTGCCAGACTTTCCGCCACCACGGCCAAACGATCACTTTCCTTGACGCGCAATTCTTCCAGACCGTTCATACGCGTTGTTCCCTTGGCAAAGGAGGCGGCAACCGCCAGAACCGGATATTCATCAATCATGCTAGGAGCCCGACTTGCCGGGACATCCACGCCTTGTAACTGTGAATATTCCACCACCAGATCGGCGACTTCTTCCCCCGCTTCAATCCGGCGATTTTCTTCCCTGATCTTTGCGCCCATTTCTTTCAAGGTGGTAAACAGTCCGGTTCGCAACGGGTTCATCCCCACGGCTTCCACCGTAATTTTTGAACCCGGCACAATCAAAGCCGCCACAACAGGGAAAGCCGCCGAGCTTGGATCCGTCGGCACAACCACATCACGGGCCACCAGCTCCGGCTGCCCCGTCAAAGTAATCACACGTCCACCATTGTCTTCATGCACGACCTCAACGTCAGCGCCAAAATGGGTCAACATTTTTTCGGTATGATCCCGGCTGGGGTTGGGTTCAATCACGGTGGTTTTCCCCGGCGCGTTTAACCCCGCCAACAACACCGCAGATTTCACCTGAGCAGAAGCCACCGGCAATTCATAACGGATCGGCATGGGGTTGCTTGTCCCCTGAATCGCGATTGGCATGCGCCCCTTGTCACGTGAGACAAAATTGACACCAATGGGACGTAGCGGCTTCATCACCCGTTCCATCGGGCGTGAACATAACGACGCATCGCCCGTCATAAAGGTCGTAAACGGCTGTGTTGCCAAAATCCCCATCAACAAACGAGCCGCCGTCCCGGAATTGCCCATATCCAAAACGCCGGTCGGTTCGCTAAAACCACCGACACCACGCCCTTGTATCGTCCAAGTTCCATCCTCTTCTCGTTCCACCGTCGCCCCCAACGCGCGCATGGCAGAGGCCGTACATAAAACGTCTTCGCCCTCTAACAAGCCACTGACCCGCGTTCGACCAACCGCCATTGCCCCAAACATCAGGGCACGGTGGGAAATGGATTTATCGCCGGGGACACGAATGGTCCCGTTCAGGGGGGAACTTTGGTTCGAAATGACAGATTTCACGACGTTTTTAGCCTCCGATAGCAGAATTCCCCGGCACTTTCTTACAGTGGTCCAATGAAGTCAATCAAAGATCCATGTAAAAAAATGCAATTTGGCATCACTCTGAACAAGACATTTTGATTTTTTCATTATACAGTTTTTTAGAAACACCATGATAAATGGGATGGTCAATTTCTCTTATTCGGTGATTTTGCAGTCTTAAAAACCATATGAACTGCGGGTCTCCGGCCTTTGTTGAGCGTTGCGAAGGGAGGATAATATATGAAACCTGAATGGGGCTCTAAACACGAATGCCCGGGATGCGGCGCGCATTTTTACGATATGCGCAAACCGGATGCAGCTTGCCCAAAATGCAGCACCCCGATTAATGACAAAGCTGCTTTAATGGCAAAGAAAGGCGCGGTCGAAAAAGCCCCGCCCCCGAAAATCAAGCGCAATGATCACGACGATCTTGACGATTTCGACGATGTTGATGATGACGACGATCTCGCTTTAAGCGACGACGATGACGACTTCATCGAAGACACCGACGATCTGGTCGGAAACGATGAGTCTGACATGTCGGAAATCATGGAACATATTGACGAGGATACAATAGACGAAAACATCTAGAAAAATATTTTGTGCATCCATGCATTTTTATCTTGCATGACGCAAAAAAATAGCTAATTTTGCGCTACCCACTTATGGGGCTATAGCTCAGCTGGGAGAGCGCTACAATGGCATTGTAGAGGTCAGCGGTTCGATCCCGCTTAGCTCCACCAGAATTCACAGGTGCCGGATTTTTTATACCCGGCACCTGTATTCATTTTACCCTTATATTCTACCGTTTATAGACCGTTTTAATGACGGTTCATGGACGATTCCTGATGCCGATTTTCTGATCGTTTTTGAGCAGAATCGGGAATTTGCTACACAACTTTGCTACACAAGTCGTGGGCAGGACGGTGGTCATGGGTAAAATTCCATGCTTATTCCGCCGTGGTGATATTTGGCATTATCGCCGTCGGGTGCCGTCAAAATTACGATCAGAAATCGGTAAGACGGAAATCTCGAAGTCGTTGCATACAAACGATTACAGCACCGCTTTACAACGCCATCAGACCGTTAGTGCGGAAGTTGGTAGATTGTTCCAACAATTGCATCAACAACGCACCGGGGCTGCTTATAACGACGATTTCGACCATCATATTTTGCTACACAATTCGGCTACACAAAATGGGCAAATTAAAGCTCCACCACATCTTGATGCCGACGGTCTCAAAACGTTAATCAAAACGGTCGTTGAAGAGGTTCTGGAACATCACGCACCCAAGAAGCCATCCATCACTTTGGACGACCTCTACCACCGTTATATGGACGATCCGGCACGGTCTCGTTCCAAGAAGACGATCATGACGTATCAATCCGTATATAACGTGCTGATGGACATCTTCGGTGCTGATAAACCCATTGCTGATATCGACCGCGAAGACTGTCGTCGGTTTATGGATGTAGTGCGGCATCTACCTGCGAATGCCAAGAAGAAGTTTCCGAAGAAATCGTTGGTGGAAATATCTGAGATTGCCCGTAAACGAAATATGAAAGCGATGGCACCGCTCACGATCAACAAATACGTCAATAAACTGTCGGCGATGTTGAATTGGGCGGTCGAAGAGGAATTACTGGATCATAACCCGGCGAAGAATTTGTCTGTCGCCGATCCCGTGCATATGCAGGACAAAAGACTTCCGTTCTCTGATAGTCAATTGGTCAAAATCTTTACGGCGTTATCTGACAAATCCGGTGCGGAATATTGGGTGCCGCATATTGGACTTTATAACGGCATGCGATTGAACGAGATATGCCAGTTGAATGTCGAGGATGTCATT
>Ga0209692_10000301_pt1 | contig 141738 bp, 106 predicted proteins | sample tdDd472_FD_187129 | JGI IMG/M metagenome (GOLD analysis project Ga0209692, IMG submission 187129) | Marine sediment microbial communities from the Atlantic coast under amendment with organic carbon and nitrate - tdDd47.2 (SPAdes)... | ecosystem: Environmental > Aquatic > Marine > Coastal >... | reverse complement strand
TAGGTCGGTTAGCTAAAGATGCTTGAAAAGATAATATTTGCAATATAAACAAAGTACTCCATATTAATACGTGAAGTAAAACAGTAAATTTTTTTGTTTCAATGAAGCTTTTTTGCATCTTTTTTTAACAAATGTAGTTGCTAATACATTAGTTTAAATAAAAAATATAAATATACATTTAAAAGAAAGACCAATGATTTATTTTTATCGATAAACGAGAATTATTCTATCTGAAAAACAACAAAACCATATTTTTTACTGCCGTCAGCATACAAGGCAAACAATTTAGAATCCTGAATTTTCAAACTCTTAAAATCTTTATCCTTATCTAAATGTTCAAAAATCTTAATCGGTTTTTCAGGTTCTTGAATATCATATGCCTCTATATATTTTCCACAAGCTAGATATAAATAATTCCCATCTATTACCAAATCAACTGCTTTACCATTTGTTTTAGTATTATTCACCTCAAGAGGGTAAAGTGGTAACCCCATATTTAGAACAGATAATCCTCTGAAATCATTTGCTATATATCCTGTAGCACCTCTTATAATTAATTTGTTAGCTTCATTTTCAACCAAATGTGATTTGGGAAACTCTGATGACTTAAATTTTGTAAAAGGTTCGTTAAATTTAAATATTTTCAACCCTCTTGCTGCTCCTGAAATAATAATATAAGGAGGTACAATTTGAATGTTCTTTACAGGAAAATCCTTTATATTATTTCTGGAAACCATTTTTATATTATCAAGGTCGCTAATATCAACTATTTCTAAACCCATTCTTTTATAACCAAGCATAATAAAATTTTCATATTTCTCTGAACAATACACATCTTCATGTCGATAATAAGTTCCTAATACATAGGGCATTGTTGGGTCTATAACATCAAGTATTTTCAAACCAAGTACTCCGTAAGCTAAATAAGCTTTATTATCTATTACATTAACTTTATATGCTGTTCCGTAAACCTTATTTCTTGATCTCTTTTCATACTCCTGATATACCGAAACTTCTTGAAAATCATTAATATCAGAAATATCAAACAAGTGCAACCCGCTTTCGCCTAATGGTAAATAAAGTATTGTATCCTGAATATCAAAATTGGATAGTTCAAGCCCTTTCATTTCAGATGAGAATTCCGATAATTGATAAATGTATTGAGCTTTTAAATTAAGTGTATATGCTAAAACAAATATGCTTAGAAGAATAATTTTTTTCATTGTATGATTTTAGTTTGTGATGATAAAAATAATAATAATTCTAATCTATTCAACATATACTACCAAACCTTTTAAATACTCACTTTCAGGATGATAAACATTTATTGGATGATCTACTGGTTGATTCATTTGATGTAATATTCTAACGTTTCTACCAGTATTAGCTGCAGCAGTAAAGATTGTCTTTCTAAAATTCTCTTTACTCACAACCTGCGAACATGAAAAAGTAAATAAAATTCCACCTGGCTTAATTTGCTCTATCGCTTTTATATTTAACCTTTTGTATCCCTGCAAAGCATTATGTAATACATTTTGATGCTTTGCAAATGCTGGTGGATCAAGAATAATAAGATCGTATTTATTCTCAATATTATTTAAATATTCAAAAGCATCAACAGCATAAGCCTCGTGCCTGCTTGTATCTTCAAAATTTAAATCAATATTTTCATTTGTTAGATCAATTGCCTTTTTTGAGCTATCAACAGAGTGAACTAATTTTGCATCACCTCTCATTGCATACACAGAAAAACCTCCTGTATAACCAAATACATTTAAAACAGATCGCCCTTTTGAATATTCAGATACCAGTTTTCTATTTTCTCTTTGATCAACAAAAAAACCTGTTTTTTGTCCTTCTTCCCAATTTATTTTAAACTTGTTTCCGTATTCAAGAACAATATTCTCACTTGATTCTCCATATATGTAGCCATTTTTTGCTTCAATATCAGATTTAAAAGGAATAGTATTTTCACTTTTATCATATACAGCAGTTAATTTATCACCAAGAACTTCTTTCAAAGCATTAACAATATGCTCTCGGTTCAAATACATTCCAATTGAATGCATTTGAATCACCGCTGTACCATTATAATAATCAATAATTAATCCTGGTAATCCATCACCTTCTGCATGAACAAGTCTATACACATTATTATCTTCACGTGTAGCAATTCCTGTCATCTTTCTAAGCTCGTATGCTTTTCCTATCTTTTCTTTCCAAATTGAATCTTCAATTTCTTTTTCTTCAAATGAAATTATCCGTACTGCAATTGAACCTATCTGATAATGACCGATAGCTAAAAATTCATCTTTATTATCGGTTACATATACCAAATCTCCCTCATTAACATGACCTATAATCTTTTTTATAGCACCAGAGAAAATCCATGGGTGATAACGTCTTACTGATTGATCTTTTCCTGATTTTAAAATAACTTTTGGATAATTCATTGTTTATTTATTAAATATACTTGTTTAATTTTCTATAAATCTGAAGACAAATCCATGCATCAGTTGCAGCATATACCTGCTGTGCCTCAGAAAGCTCTTCTTTTTCCCAATTGGTAACTTGTTGTGCTTTTGAAATTCTTTTATCGAGAACAATACCTGTAATTTTTTTGAGGCTTTTTGCTTCAATTGCAAAGGCTTCAACATAATCCTGCAGATCAATAAATCCTGCAGGCTCAAAATCACCAATATTGCGTAATATTTTAATGTCGTCTTTTATTGCTAATCCAATTTTTATAATATCTGGATCAGAAAGAATTTCCTTTACTTCTTCCGGCAAACCAATCTTATTTATTCTTATTAAAAATGCTTGGTTTGAGGTTGTAATTTGTAATAGTGAAACCGGATTAACCTTTCCTTTCTTAAATGATGGTCTCGTTTCAGTGTCAAAACCTAATATTTTTTGTCCTTTCAATAATGGAAAAAAATCATCGAATTTCTCGAAAGTGTCAATTACAAATATTCCTCCATTAAATTGATATAAAGGCAAATCATTAACTTGCTCGTTGGTTAAATTTTCTGCAAACATTCCCTACTCTCCTTTCCCAAAATCAACTTGTCTTTTTGATAAAATCCAATTAGTTGTGTCGATATGATCTTTATTATCTTCTGTTTTTTCTTCTTTATCCTCTTCATCCAAATTCTCTTCTCCAAAATAGATTGCATGAATAGCTTTAAGGGCATTTAACAATTTCTGCCCCCAAAATTCTTCGAAATTTAGTTTACATTCCCATAAAGCATCATTCATAATATCTTCTGTTCCTGCGCTATATAAAGACACAAAGTTCTTTAAATCCTGATAAACATCCGCAAGGTTATCTGATATTGATGCCGTACTTTGTTCTAGCTGCTCATGAGTTAATGGATCATAAACTTCTCTATATTCATCGTGAAATCCTAACTTTTGTTTAACAGAGTTTTTTACGATCTCCCATTCCTCTTCAGTTACAAACTTTTCGTTTTCATCCTCAAATATAGAGTCGAACTTAGGTATCAGAGATGCTTTTAGATAAATTAAAGGTAATAACCTTCTCGCTTTATCTAAAAAACTCTTTTTATTAAATCTTAATGCATTTTCCACAAAAATGCAATATTCCCCGACAACAGTAACAAACTCAGTTACGTTCTGAGAAGTAATAATATTTTTGTTAATATCTCCCTTCATAATTTACTTCAACATATTTCGGGCAAAGGTATAAAAGAAATTTTATTTAACTCTGATTCTTAGATATTCTAATCATATTTTAATCGACAGAAATCAATTATATATCCTAAGAGTTTTTCTATAAGTAGATTTTATTTTCAATTAAAAATAATCAATCTAAAATTTACAGAAATTTTAAATTAAGAAAATTATGAAAAAAATTATTGCGATGTCATTGTTCAACTTATTGTTATGCACAAGTATTTCTTTCGCTCAAAACTCTTCAGATGAGAAAGCTACTGAAATGACAGATAAGATGAAAAATGAATTAAGTCTTACTGAAACACAGTATGAATCTGTTCTTGAAATTAACAAAGAGTATATAAGTAAAATTAAAGAAATAGCTGGAGAAGATAAAGGTAGACCTGATCCTGAAACTATAGAAGAAATCACTAAAATCCGTAAAGATTGGGATGCTGAGATTGAAAAAGTTTTAACAGAAGAACAGTTTAAAACTTATCAAGCAAATAAGGAAAGCCAAAAAGGTGGTAGAAACGGATCAACACAAAAAAGGAGATAACTGATATGAAATATTTTAATATTATTATATTCATATTAATGATATCAGGTTGTAGCACTTATGAATCTGTATATCAAGACCCACCTTTAACAATTGATGGATCATCTTCTGATTGGAATACTACACTGGATTCTGAAACATCAGGAGTCTCATGCGGAATATCAAATGATACTAATAATGTATACATAAGAATAATTGTGTCAGATATTGATATTCAAAGAAAAATTCTGATGACAGGATTAACTTTCTGGATAGATACAACTGGAAAGAAAAAGAAAACACTTGGAATTACATGTCCAATACAGAAAGCTCCGGCCAGAATAGACCGTAGAGCAATGAAAGGCTTGAATGGCCCTCCTGAATTTAATAAAAATCAAATTCTAGAAGGTGAATTTATTGGATTTAAAAAATCAATTGAAACATATTACATAGATAATAATCCATATAATATTAAGGTTTCAATAGATGTTGATGAGTTCAGATCGATGTATTATGAAATGCAAATTCCGTTATCAACAATTTACAAAAAATACAATGACATCTCTTTAAAATCTCTAAGTATAGGTTTTGAAACTGGAGCTATTGAAATACCCAACAACAATCAAATGTCTACTAATATGGCTAGTGCCGGGGGTAAAGGATCAGGAGCGCGTTCTGGAGGCCGAGGTGGTGGAGGGCGCTCTGGAGGGACTAAAGGTGGTAGATCTGAAGGTCCATCACAAGGTTCATCTAGTCAGCCATCATTAACAAACCTTACATCACCAACTAAGTTTTGGGTAAAAAATATTCTACTAGCTCATCCTTAAAACTTATAGAAGTATTAAAATACTTCTATAAGTTTTTCGAATTCATCATTACAAATTCATTGCTTATCTATTAAATTAATTGAAATAACATCTCTACAGTATTGTTGAATTTGCTTTAATATTAGAAAAATGAAAAACAAAGTAAAATATATTATTCTGTTAATTCTTTTAAATCCCATACACATTCAAGCACAATTTGAAAAGTGGACATTATATAAATGTATTGAATACGCAAATGATAATAATATTCAGATTAAACAAAATAAGCTTTCTAATGAAATAAATCAACTTGAAATTAAACAGCAAAAAGCAAATCGTATACCTTCATTAAATGCAAGTGACAATCATAATTTTAATTGGGGAAATAGTTCATACAATACTAATACCTTTTCTATAAATTCAAGCGTAACTCTATTCAATAGTTTCCAGAATAATAACTCAATTAAACAAGCAGAATTAAAATATACTGCAGGAGAATATAACATTCAAGCAACCACAAACGACATAAATCTTTCTGTTGCAAATGCATATTTGGAGATCATTTTTTATACAGAACAAATTAAAATATCTAAAAATCAACTTGAATCTACGAAACAGGAACAAATAAATATAAAGAATAAAGTTGACGCTGGAATGCTTCCAATAAGTAATTATTTACAAATAGAAGCTCAAATGTTTAGTGAGGAACTAACAATAACAAATACAGAAAATCAGTTACGAATTGCAAAACTTAACTTAATGCAGCTAATGGAAATTCCAATACATGAGGGTTTTGAAGTTGAAATTCCTAATATTAAATTGGAAAATCAATACAAGAATTTAAATCAATCAATTCAGGCAATATATCAAACAGCTTTAGATTCAAGACCTGAAATACAAAGTGCAATTTTTAATACCCAAAGTTCCGAATTAGGAATAAAAATTGCAAAAGCAGCACAATTGCCTAAACTTTCTTTAAATGCAAGTATTGGAACTCAATTTTCAAGTTTAAGTGAGCAAATATCATATGGCGATATAGAAACAACCACCATCGGATATTTACAAAATAGTCCAAGTGAAGATGTTGTAAGCGATCAACCAATATTGCACAGCAGTAATTATCCTTTTTTTGATCAATACAATGATAATTTTTATGAAAATGTAAGTCTGAATCTTTCGATACCCATTTTTAATAATTATCAAGCTAAAACATCAATTGAACAGTCTAAAATTAATTTACAAAGTTCCAAGTTAGACCTAATAAATATTAAAAACAATCTTAGAAAAACAATAGAGCAAGCATATATCGATTTATTAGCTGCAAAAAAAGAGTATGACGCAATCATAAAGCAACTAGAATCATACCAAAGATCATACAATGATGCATCTAAAAAATTCAAAGCTGGAATGATAAATTCTGTTGATTTCTTAATTGAAAAAACGAACCTGATAAATGCAGAAAATAGCTTGTTACAAACCAAATTCAAACTAATATTTAAAAATATGATTCTTGATCATTATCAAGGAAATCCAATAACATTATAAAAATGAAAAAAGTTTACTACATTATTATTTTTGCGTTAGTAGCATTAACTGCTATTTATCTAACATATAGCATAAGTAGGAATAAAGAGATTTTAAGCTTCGAAACTACAAAAATCGAAAAAGGAGATATTCGATCCATTATAACTGCAACTGGATCACTCGAAGCGATTACAACTGTTGAAGTAGGAACACAGGTTTCGGGTATAATTCAAGATATTTATGTTGATTTTAACTCAACTGTAAAGCGCAATCAGGTTATTGCTAAATTAGATACAACTATGTTGTATTCCTCTTTGCAAAGTTCAAAAGCTGAATTAGATCAAAGAATTGCAAACTTAGATTACTATAAAAAGAATTTTGAAAGAGTAAAATTACTTTTTGAGTCGAACACGATTGCTGAATCAGAATATGATCAAGCAAAATGGAATTATGAAGCTGCTAAAGCCAACTATAATTCATCTAAAGCAAATCTTAATAAATCAGAAATTAATCTGAATTATGCGACCATAATTTCACCAATTAATGGGGTTGTAATTTCTCGCAGTGTTGATGAAGGACAAACAGTTGCTGCAAGTTTAAATACACCAACACTTTTTTCTATTGCACAGGACCTTACTAAAATGCAAGTTGTTGCAAGCATTGATGAAGCCGACATTGGACAAGTAAAAGAAGGTAATAATGTAGTTTTTTCAGTTGATGCATTCCCTGATGATGAATTTGAGGGTAAAGTAATTCAAATTAGATTAGAACCATCAATAAATCAAAATGTTGTAACATATAATGTACTAATAGATGCTCCAAATCTAAATTTAAAACTTATGCCTGGCATGACAGCCAATTTAAACATTTTTGTTGCTGAAGAAAATAATATTTTGAAGATTTCAAGTAAAGCTTTAAGGTACACACCATCGCAAGACGTAATAGTGGAAATGCGAAAAATAATGATGGCGCAAATCAAAAAAAAAGGTGGTAATACTATGCCAACGGGTGGAATGGGAATGCAAGGTGCAAGTTTACGCAATTTACCAAAAGGAGAATCTTTAATTTGGGTAAAAACGGAAGATTTTATTAGGCCTAAAAGAATAAAAACCGGACTATCTGATGGTAATAATACTGTTGTTTTAGAAGGACTCGAAGAAGAAGATGAAGTGGTTACAGGCGAAGTAGTTCAAAAGAAAAACAAACAAACAAACAAACAAAGTCCATTTATACCGAGTAGACCTAGTAGAAAATAAAAAAGAACAACAATGAACGAAAGTATAATTTCTCTTCAATCTATTGATAAAGATTATTATGTTGGCGATATAACCGTACATGCTTTAAAAAAAGTTGATTTAGAAATTTTAGAAGGTGAGTTTACTGCAATTATGGGTGCCAGTGGTTCAGGAAAATCCACATTACTAAATATTTTGGGATGTTTAGATATACCTACAAATGGAGAATATCTTTTAAACAACAAATTAATAAATGAATTAAATAAAAATCAATTAGCACTTATAAGAAATAAAAATATAGGATTTGTATTTCAATCCTATAATTTATTAGCAAAAACAAGCGCTCTTGAAAACGTTGAGTTGCCATTACTTTACAATAATTCAGTTAATTCAAAAGAGCGCCGAGAACGGGCACTAGAAGCACTTGATGCAGTAAGCTTGTCAGATCGAAAGTTTCATATGCCCAATCAATTATCCGGTGGACAACAGCAAAGAGTTGCTATAGCCCGTTCTCTAGTTAATAATCCTGTTCTAATCCTTGCTGATGAGCCAACAGGGAACTTAGATACAAGAACCAGTTACGAAATCATGGCACTTTTTCAAGAATTAAACGAACTAGGAAAAACAATTGTAATTGTAACACATGAAGAGGAAATCGCAACGTTTACAAAACGAAATATTATTTTTAGAGATGGACGAATTTTAAAAGATCAAAAAATAACCAATTTTAAAAACGCACTTGAAGCATTAAAAAAACTTCCTAAAGAAGAAGATTTATAAAATAAATTTTTACAGTTGAATGAAAATAATAAACCTAATAAGACTTGCAGTACAATCCTTACTTAGAAACAAGGTTAGATCTCTATTAACAATGCTCGGTATTATAATTGGAGTTGCTTCTGTAATTGCAATGCTAGCCATTGGGGAAGGTTCTAAAATTAGTATCGAAGAAAATATATCAAGCATGGGATCAAACTTAATAATGGTTTTTCCAAGCAGTGATCGTCGTGGAGGAGTGAGCTTAGGCTCTGGAAATTCAAAAAAACTCTCAGTGAATGATTGTGATAAAATACTAGAAGAATGCTCATCAGTTAAAATTACAACTCCTTTATTACAATCAAATGGACAAATAATTTTAGGATCTAATAACTGGCCAACAAGTATAAGAGGTGTAAACCAAGATTATTTCGAGATTACAAATCAGGGAATTGCAAGCGGACGTTCTTTTACAAATGACGAAATAAGACGTGCATCGAAAGTATGTTTAATAGGAGAAACAGTTAAAGAAAATATTTTTGGTGAAAACTCTGATCCTATAGGAGAAAAAATAAGGTTTAATAAAATTCCATTCGTTGTTATTGGAGTTCTTGAATCGAAGGGACAAAGCACTTTTGGATCAGATCAGGACGATATGATAATTGCTCCATACACTACTGTGCAAAAAAGGATACTAGCAATAACATCAATTCATCAAATATATTTATCAGCAATTAGTGAAAAAGCATCCGAACAAGCTGTAACTGAAATTGAAGAGTGCTTGCGAAAATCTCACAAATTAACAGGTTCAGAAGAAAATGACTTTAACATTCGCACTCAAGAAGAAATTATGAGTATGCTTTCTACCACAAGTCAGATGATGACTGCTTTACTTGCTGCAATTGCAAGCATTTCATTATTAGTTGGAGGAATTGGAATCATGAACATAATGTATGTTTCGGTTACTGAGCGTACCCGTGAAATTGGACTCAGGTCAGCTGTTGGGGGACGTGAGATAGACATTATGTGGCAATTTCTTATCGAATCAATTTTCATGAGTCTAACTGGCGGAGTTATAGGAATTTTATTAGGAATAAGTGTTGCAAATTTTGTATCTCATTTCATGAATTGGCCAGTAAAAATCACACTTCATTCAATATTTCTGGCGTTCTTTTTTGCTTCAATAATTGGAGTATTTTTTGGTTGGTACCCTGCACGCAAGGCAGCAAAATTAGACCCAATTAATGCCTTGCGTCATGAGTAATCGAAAGTTAGGTGTTTTAAGAGGAGAGCTGGTTACTCTCCTCTTTTTTATTATGTGAAAATCTATTCCTTTTTAGTTACAAATTAAAGCTTAAATTATTCTCAGTAAAATGCAATATTCACAAACGATAGTAATAAAATCTATTACATTCTGTGAAGAAATAATATTTCTGTTTAAATCTCATTCCAAATATTACTTCAAAATATTTCTGTAAAAAGGTATAAAAGAAATTTTATCAAAAAGATTAAGAAAAAGTAACCACAATAGTTTGTTTGTCGATGAAAATTTAAATTCTATCATTAATGATTTTCATTACGTATATCTTATTTTATTAAATGTAAACTATTTACAATTTTTATATAAAATTTAAACTCATTACAACATGAAAAAGTTCAATTTTAAAATAACATTAAATCTTTTAGTTCTTAATCTATTTTTAGCTTCAATCATTTCTTGTACTCAAGATATATCAGAGAAAAGAGCAATAAACATGACAGATAATTTAAACACTGAATTAAACCTTAACGAAATGCAATACGATTCTGTTTTGAATATAAATAAAAAATATATAACAAAATTTGAGAAAATGAGCAAAGGAAATAATGAAAGACTATATCCGGGCAAACGTGAAGAATTTATGAAAGTACGTCAGGAATGGAATCAAGAACTTGAAGAGGTTCTTACAAAAGAACAATTTGAAAAATATCAAGAGAACGAGAGGAAGCAAAGACCCCAAAAGCGACCAAATAAGAATTAAAAACTATGAAAAATTATTTATTAACGGAATATGTATAATTCTAATGTAGTACTGTACTTATGAATCAATGTTTCAAAGCCCTCCTTTTATTATTAATCAATTTTAATTTTAACAGTATTAACAGTTTAGATAGATATTACAAATAAGAAAAAAAGTATTGCCAAAAATGAACAGAAACAAAATCAATAAGATATAAAACAAACAAGAATGGAATAGGAAAAGCAATGGTTGAGGGAAATGTGGAGAACCATTAGGAAGAACATCTGACAGTTCCTCGATTACTAATATAACCTCACCACTAAAAATTTGGATAAAATTTATTAAACTGTCTCAACACTAAATCATTATGTTAAAAATTAATATTTCAATTTTATTGTTAATCTTGTTAGCATCAGAAGTATTTGCAGAAGATATTGATAAGATAAAAGTTACCAAAGTCTATTTTGGCAAACTAATGATTAACATTATTTATGATCTTGAAAAATCATTTCCTATATATTTTGATTATGAGGAGGCTTTTTTGTCAAATGACATTCTTCCCGGAAAATCTTATAAAGAAGCTCCCTTGGAAAAAGTCCTTAATGATTTGATGAAAAATACAGGTCTTTATTACAAAATAATTGACGAAACTATAGTTATTAGACCAATAGGTTCAGAAATAAACTATAAAGCTAAAGTTTACGAAAGAAAAACAAACTTTACATTGATTGGAAAAGTTAAAGATAAAATAACTGGAGAAACGCTGCCTTTTGCTCAATTACTAATTGAAGGAACTAATAATGGGACTATAACCAATGCCGATGGTCACTTTACTCTCTTTAATATTCCATCTGACACATCTGTAATTGCAGTACATTATGTAGGTTTCGATGTAAGACATATACATTTAACACCAAAGAAAGCATCACAGGAATTAATTATTGAATTATTTCCTTCAACAACAGAAATTGAAGAAGTTGTTGTAACTGCAGAACGGGAAGATCTGCTGCGTATTAGTGAATCCATTAGCAGAGTCTCTTTAAATCCTTTAAAAATAAAGGATTTACCATCCATTGGAGATAAGGATTTATTCCGAACATTTCAGTTAATGCCCGGTATCAGTGCCAGTAATGAATCATCCAGTGGATTATATGTTCGTGGAGGAACTCCTGATCAAAATCTCATTCTATATGATGGATTTACCGTATACCATGTTGATCATCTTTTTGGTATGTTTAGTGCATTTAATGCTGATGCTATAAAAGATATCAAACTATCTAAAGGAGGTTTTGAGTCTAAGTATGGAGGACGTATCAGTAGTGTGATGGAAATTATTGGTAAAGAAGGGAATGAAAATAAAACGAGTTATGGTGTTGGAGTTGGATTCTTAAGTTATAACGGATATTTAGAGTTTCCTATAAAAGATAAAATTACATTTATTGCAGTAGGACGTAAATCATTTCAAAGCTTTCTGTATGATCAATTCTTCGACATGTTTAACGATGCCGAATCGTCTGTATCTGCACCTGTACCTGCCGGAGCAAGAGGAAATAAAACAACTACGTTTAATGTGGAACCATCCTCCTATTTTTACGACTTAAACTCTAAACTAACCTTTAAACCAAATAATCAGAATACTATTTCGCTTAGTTTTTATAATGGACAAGACGATCTAGACAACTCCCGTGAATTAAATTTATCCAGAGGAGGAGTTAATCTTAGCGGAGGAACTACAGACTTAACCAAATGGGGCAACTGGGGTTCTAGCTTAAAATGGTCGAGTAAATGGAATGATAAACTTTATACAAACACATTGCTCTCCTACTCTCGCTATTATAGTATTAGAGATATGAATTCTGAAAGAACTTCAATGAATAGTAATAGTGGAAGCACCAATATTATAAGCTTTGGCATAAATGAAGAAAATATTTTACAAGATTATTCTGCAAAATACGATATTGAATATAAACTGTCTAATAAAAACAAAATTGAAGCCGGATTACAATATAATTTTTTCAATGTTTATTATGACCATACACGTAGCGACACCGTTGTGATTCAAAATCAACACAATAAAAAATCTCAAGCAGCTCTTTATATTCAAGATAATGTTAAATTATTCGATAAACTTTTATTAATTCCTGGATTAAGAACAAGTTATTTTGAAGGAACTAATAAAATCTATTTAGAACCAAGATTATCAGCCTCATACAGCCTTAGTAAGCATGTAAAATTAAATACTGCCTGGGGAAAGTATAATCAATTTACAAACAGAATTATACGCGATGATATTGAGTCAGGAAGTAGAGACTTCTGGGTGCTTTCCGATGGCGAAACTATACCAGTAAGTTCTTCAACACATTATATAATCGGAGCTAATTATGAAAATTTAAACTATTTATTCAGTGTAGAACTTTTCTACAAAGACATGAGTGGCCTGACAGAATACTCCTTGAATTATATTCCTTCATTTCAGGATATTGAATATGATGAATTCTATTATCAAGGTACTGGTATAGCACAAGGGATTGAACTCTTAGCCCAGAAAAAATTTGGAAAATTAAGTGGTTGGCTTGGATATACTTTAAGTAACGTAGATTATCAATTTGATTTATATGGCGATGATCCCTTTCCTGCAAGCCATGATGCTACTCATGAATTTACAGCGGTGGCAACATATAAATGGAAAAAGTTCACTTTTTCTGGAACATGGATTTATGCTACAGGAAAACCATACACAGCACCATCAGGGAGTTATGAAATAAATTTACCAGATGGAAATACCCAATATCTTTTAAGTATTGGTGATAAGAATACTTTACGCCTTCCTAATTATCACAGATTAGACCTATCGGTTAATTATAAGTTTGGCCTAGGTGATTTTGGTGGCGGTGTTTTGGGATTCTCTTTATTTAACGTTTATAACAGAGAAAATATCTGGTATAAAGAATATGAATTTCTTGATGGAGAACTAATTGAAACAAATGTAAACTATCTGGGAATTACTCCAAATTTATCAATTTCAATAAATTTTAAATAATTATGAAAAAGCATTTTATATTATATGGTTTAATCATCTCTTCGTGCTTGCTATTTTCTTGTGATAACGAAGATGAAATATTATATGACGATATCCCAGTTGTAGAAGCCTATTTATATACAAATAAATCGTTGGATAGTATAAGAGTTGTGAAGACTTTACCATTTTTTTCTGATATTGATTCAAATATTAATATTAACGACTTGAATGTTATTATATCTGTAAATAATGAATCTTATACCTTTAAACAATCTACAGAAAATCCTGATTACTATATCATTGACAACAATCAACTAATAATTCAGGAAAATAATGAATATTCTTTTCATTTCGATTTTAATGACATAGAAGTTTCTGCCTCTACTATCGCCCCGAGTAAAGCCGAAAATTTTGCAATATCGAAAACAGAAATTTATATTGATGATAATTCGTTCGACGATGAAGGTCTTGAATTTACATGGGATAATTCTGATGAAGAATATTACATGTTAAGCGTCCAACTTACTGATACAACATCACTAGTCGACAACCAGATTTTTGATAATGCTGAAAATCCACCACATTCAATACTTATGCCCCCCATGAACTCAAATACCATGGAAATAAATAGTAGAATGATACAGTATTTTGGAAATTACCGAGCTGTTCTTTTCAAAGTTAACGACGAATATATTGAGATGTTTGAAGGCTTGAATCAATCCTCATCAAACCTAATTGATTATCCAACAAATATTAAAAATGGAAAAGGCATATTCACAGCCTTAAGTTCCGATACTCTGCTTTTTAATGTAATAGAAAACTAGCAGTATTAAAGGAGAACCTTGGTTCTCCTTTTTTCATCTTGTAAAAACCCATTCTTTTTCTGTTGACAATTCTCGGTTAAAAATATAACCATCAGTATCAAATGCTTTTATATCTTCGGGATTTTCAATTCTATTTTGAATAATAAATCGACTCATTAAGCCCCGAGCAGTTTTTGCATAAACAGTAATTACTTTAAATTCGTTTCCTTTAATTTCTTTAAATACTGGAGTAATAATTTCTCCTTTAATCAATTTAGGTTTAATAGCCTTAAAATATTCATTGGAAGCTAAGTTAATTAATACCTTACTTTTCTTCCTTGCCAATTCCTTATTTAGAGATTCTCCAATTTTTGTTCCCCAGAATTCATACAAATTTTTGCCTATGGGATTTTTCAATTTAATTCCCATTTCTAAACGATAAGCTTGTATTAAATCTAAAGGTTTAAGTGATCCATATAAACCTGATAATATTCTTAGGTTATATTGGGCAAATAGTAAATCTTTTTCGGTTAAGGTTTTTGCATCTAAACCAACATATACTTGTCCACGGAAAGCTAATAAAGCTTGCTTTGCATTATCTAATGTAAAAGGTATTCTCCAAGATAAGTTTCGTTCAAAATTCAAGTTTGCAATATCGTCGTTTACTTTCATTAAACGGGCAATATCTTTAGGGTTTAATTTCCCCAGCTCGTTCATTAAAATTTTTGAATCATTTAAAAATTCAGGTTGGGAATTTTGATTTGTTTGAACTTCAGATTTAAAATCCAAAGTTTTCGCCGGAGATATTATTGTTATCATAAGTTTTAAATAATCAATTTTAATTATTCAAGAATAACATAAGAAACGCATTAGTTTTCAGAAAATTTTATTTCAAATGTAAGTTAAATTTAAATAAAAAAAGCGGTGCTAATAGCACCGCCCTGTCTTTGAAAATTACTGCACTTTCACACAGTATCATTATTTAGGTTAGGGTATTGAAACAAAACTTATATTAATTAATGCGCTGACTCTTTTTAGATGTGTATAAATAAAAAAAGGTTGCGTTGAATAAAAATTATTTTTTTTACTCACAGAATTTTATCAAGAAAAAGAGGCTTTTTATTGTTGAGAGATAACAGCTTTTTGATCTTCAGTATATTTCAGTTTAAAATATAATACAACCGATAATGTTGCATATAAGGGGTATGTTAAAGCAGCTACAATTGAATTTAAAACTACTGACCAAATTCCAATATCATACATTTTTAAATCAAAGGCTTCTAAAAGACTACCCGTTTCATTTAGATTCCCAAAAAACATTATCACGAAAGGTATCGCAATTAAGGCTGTTATTATTAATGAAACCAAAAACATGATTAATACAAAAAGTACAACAGTACCAAGTGCCGACCAAAAATCTTTGTGAGTTAAAGTAAATGCTCTACTAACTGTTTCAATTGCATTTGTTTCCTCAGCAACAAGGATTGCTCCTCCGCTCATTAATACTGTTCCTAGGTATGCCATTGCTACGATCGAACCAATAATTATTGCAAATATTCCTATAAAAACACCCGCGAAAAGAATTATTATAGAAAGAATTAAAAAGAAGATCATATGAACAGAAAACTTTTTTACAGATTCTGCAAATATTTCACCTACAACAGTATCAGGATTTAAGTCGCTTTTTATAATATAATTAACAAGAAATGCATTTAAAAACCCATAAACTATAACAGAACTAACTGAGATAATTCCCATCTTTTTAAATATCTCAGGCATATTTCTATACAACTCTTCAGGATCAGAAACAGTATAGAGATCCATAAAACCCAAATAATAAAATATCATCTGAATAATAAAAACTGCAACGAAGCTATAAATAAACATTGTCAAAAACTTTTTAAAATAAATTGTAAAAGTTGCTAATAACATGGAATCAACTTCCATTGGTTTATATAAACTATGTTTAGTAAGATCTGTCATTATTTCTTTTTTAAAAATTTATGCTAAAATACACATTTTAAAATTTAATTAAAATAAATATTATATCACCCCCCAATGGATAATATCACATTAAATTCTTTTCGTAAGGTATAGTTTTCAATATTAATTTATGGATCATTTTTTTACTTCTAACATCTTTTTATTAACTTAACCTGCGATTTTAATTTAAATGTTTTTATCATGGACCAAAGTTCAAAAAGAAAATCGATATTTCGATTATTATTCATAAAGGTAACCCTTGTTGTTCTTTTATTAAATATTGTTTTAGCTATTATTACTGTTAAGGACACTATACAAGTTCAATTAAATAGTGATACTGAATTACGTAATAAAATTAGAAATGAGATTATTGGAATTAGTGATTTTCAAACTTCGGCTCTTCAAACCTTCGAAAAATCTTTTTATGATCTTCAAAAGGAAGCGCTTGAAACTTTAACTAAAAGATCTAATGTTGATCTTAGATCAGAAAATTTAATAGATCAGTTAAAGTCGCTAAGGCTTGATACTATTTTTCACGATTTATATATAATTGAAGATAATAGAGTAGTAAATACAACTTATACTCCTGATTGGGGACTGGATTTTTCAGCTTTTGGTGATGAGAAAACTAATCATTTAGATAGAATCTTAAAATCTAAAGCATTTTTTGCAGAGCGTTTCCAATTCGAATCATCAACGAAACGTTTAAAATCTTATTCTTATCAAGCATCAAAGAATGGGAAATATCTTATTGAAATAGGTAGTTACTCTGAAGTTGCTGATAAAATTATGGAAATGTTCATTAATAGACTTAAACAAATAACAGCTGAAAACAAAAATGTAGTTTCGGTTAATTATTGGTTTGGAAATAATGATTATCAATTCCCATTAATAGACCAAGCAATAAATAGATATATTCCTGACAGCTTGATAGTTAATGCATTTGCAGATAAGGAAGACCAACAAACAGATTTTAATATTAAAGATCAGAAGTTAAATGCTGAGTTCATGTATATTGAGCAAGATCCATTAACCAGATTACCTGATTTTGCGTTATCTATTATAACAGACATAACGGATAAGAATGATCCTATAATTAAAATTATTACAAGACAAGCTCTATTTGCTCTAAGCTTTTTGATATTAATTATTGGTTCAATATTTATTGCAATTCGTTCACTAAAGAAACATCAGTAAATAATTCAATTCTATAATAAAATGGCACAAGAGTTTCTTGTGCCATTTTAATTTGAAGATATGACAAATAGTTTTAAGAAAGATACTCAATATTATAAGTTCTGTTTTTATGGATTCTTAAAAAACTTGCGTTTTTTTGAGCCTTTTCTAATTCTATTTTTTCTTGAAAAAGGAATTACATTCTTACAAATAGGTACGCTTTATGCTATTCGTGAAATATTTATTAATATTTTAGAGATTCCATCTGGAGTTATTGCGGATGTTTTTGGTCGTAAAAGATCCTTAGTATTTTCTTTCCTTTTTTATATTATCTCATTCCTAATCTTCTTTTTAAGTAATAATTATTTTGTTTATATAATTGCAATGTTGTTTTATGCTTGCGGTGATGCATTCAGAACCGGAACGCATAAAGCAATGATTTTTACTTATCTTAAAATTAATAAATGGGATAATCAACGAGCACATTATTATGGAAAAACCAGATCGTGGTCTCAAATGGGCTCAGCAATATCTTCATTAATAGCAGCATCGATTGTGTTTTATAGCGGAAACTACAAATCAATTTTTATTTATTCTACAATACCTTATATATTAGATTTAATTCTGATTTCTTCTTACCCAAATATCCTTGATAACAAAAACATTCCGTTTAAATGGAGTCAAATAAAAATAAAATTTAAAGAAGTAATTAAAGATTTTATTTTCTCATTCAAGAATATTCAAATTTTAAAAGCAATTGCTAACCTATCTTCACATAGTGGTTTTCACAAAGCTATTAAAGATTACTTGCAGCCTGTAATTCAAACTTTGGCCCTATCTATTCCTATAATGCTTGTTTTTACAGAAAAACAAAGATCTGCTTTACTTATAGGGATTTTCTATTTTATTATTTATTTGCTTACATCATATTCATCAAATAAAGCAGGCAAATTAAAAGATAAACTTAAATCAATTGAGCTTGCTCTTAATTTTACTCTATACTTAGGATTTATTTTTGCATTGCTAAGCGGTATCTTCTTTCATAATGGATTCTATTTTGTATCAGTAATGTTTTATACAGGAATATACTTAGTAGAAAACACTCGTAATCCTATTGGTGTGGCTTATGTAAGCGAATTATATAAAGATGAAATACTTGCTACCGCACTTTCTGCAAATTCTCAAGCTAAAAGTCTAATTGTTGCTTTAATTGCACCAATTCTTGGATTTTTAATAGATAAATTTGGAATTGGAATTGGCTTATCTGTATTAGCTCTAATATTAATTATATCTACCCCTTTGTATTTATCAAAAAAGAAGAAATAGAAGTATGAATAGTTAAAATGGGAATCTTGCCAAAGGTGCAATATCCTGACTGGCAAATTCTTTATTAAGATATTTGTAATAACCAGTTATTGCAATCATTGCTGCATTATCAGTAGTAAACTTAAATTCTGGAATAAAAATATCCCATCCAAATTTTGCAGCTCTATCCTTCATAGCATTCTGCAAACCAGAATTAGCAGAAACACCACCTGCAATAGCAATTTGTTTTATTCCTGTTTGCTTTACTGCTTTTTCAAGCTTATCCATTAGTATTTCAACAATAGTACGCTGAATACTTGCACATAAATCCATCATATTTTCTTTAATAAAATCAGGATTTACTTTAATACTATCACGAATAAAATACAAAAAGGAAGTTTTTAATCCACTAAAACTATAATCAAGTTCTTTTATTCGTGGTTTGCTAAAACGAAATGCATCTTTGTTTCCAACTTTAGCATTCTTATCGATTAACGGACCGCCTGGATAAGGTAGTCCAATTACTTTTGCGCATTTATCGAAAGCTTCGCCAGCAGCATCATCAATAGTTTGTCCAATAACCTCCATTTCAAGATGATTCTTAATAACAACAATTTGTGTATGACCTCCCGAAACCAATAAACATAAAAAAGGAAATTCTGGCAATCTATTATCTTTCTCTTGTTCTTTAATAAAATGAGCTAAAATATGACCTTGCAAATGATTAACCTCAATCAAAGGAATATTCATTGACAAAGAAAATGACTTTGCAAATGAAGTTCCTACTAATAAAGACCCCAGGAGTCCTGGTCCTCTTGTAAAAGCAACAGCACTTATATCTTTTTTAGATATATTAGCTTGTTTCATTGCCTGATCTACAACCGGAATAATATTTTGCTGATGAGCTCTTGAAGCAAGTTCAGGCACTACACCACCATATGCTTTGTGAACATCCTGATTAGCTGTAACGTTTGACAATAAATAACCATCTTTTATAACAGATGCTGAGGTATCGTCGCAAGAAGATTCAATTCCAAGTATGGTAATGCTCATTTATTGTAAAGAATTTGAGTTATTTATAATTTTTTTTGTTTCTTTTGCGTTAGAATTTGAATGGGTAAAAGTATTAAAAAAATATATAAAATATTGATCATTTTTTTGTTGGTAATAATTACTTTGCCAACAGCTGCGTTTTTTATACTAAAAAGTAGTAAAGTTCAAACCTACCTTATTCATAAAATTACTCAAGAAGTTTCTGAAAATCTAAATGCCAAGTTTGAAGTAGAAGCCGTTCATTTTAAGTTCTTTAATCGTATTGCCTTAAAGAATGTTTATATTGAAGATCAGTTGAAAGACACCTTACTTTATTCCGATGAAATAATCTGTAACATAAAAGAATTTAGTCGTAAAACTAAAAAAATCAACATTAGTAAGGTTAATTTGATCAACGCAAAATTTTATTTACATAAAACTGATTCGCTTTCTCCAGTTAATCTTAAGTTCATTACTGATAATTTAAAAAAAGATTCTATCGCTAGTGACAAACCAAAATGGGATATCAAATTTCAAAATATAGAATTACAGCAAACTGTCTTCAGGCTTAGATCATATCATGAAAAAAGATCAGAATATGGAGTTAATTTTAGCAACTTAATCTGCTATGTTGAAGATCTTGATGTACGCAATCTTCAATTTGGCAAAGGAGAGGCTTCTTTTTACATCAAAAACCTAAAGTTTAAAGAGCAATCTGGTTTTTCTGCTTACAATGTCAAGTTAAATATGAGTATTGGTGCTAACCATATGAAATTTACCAATGTAAAAATAAGAACACCTTACTCTTATATTAATTCCGATTCATTATCATTCCGATTCAATGAATATGAAGAGTTCCGCAAATTTGCAAAAAATATAAAGCTCGATTTTACATTTCAAGAATCAAATGTAAGTTTTACAGATATTGGTTATTTCGTTCCCTTATTTAAAGATATTTCATTAAATACAGTTCTTTCAGGGAGGTTTTATAGCAAGTTAAGTACGTTTAAAGGTAAAAATGTAAGTTTCAATATTGGAGAGCAAACAGAATTAATTACCGATTTTAGTTTAAATGGGCTCCCAAATCATAAACAAATGTTTATGTATGTTGATTTTAAAAAGCTTACAACATGGGCGCAAGATTTTGAACTCATCAATAAATTTCTAAGGAATAACAAAAAGATTGAAATTCCAGAAAGATTTGATCAGCTTGGAATTATAAGTTACAAAGGTAATTTTGCAGGATTTTATGATGATTTTGTTACTTACGGAAAGTTCACTTCGGATCTTGGAAATATTTCTACTGACCTCTCATTAAAACCAAATACATCAAAGACACTCGCTTTTAATGGGAGTTTAAAAACTAAAGATTTCTTCGTCGGTCAACTTGTTCCAGAAAACAAGCTAATTGGGAAGATCACAATGGATGCTCAGATAAAAGGTGTAGCGGGTTCAAACAAAACAGTAAAAGCAACCACAGACGGTGTTGTTCATAATATTGAAATAAACAATTACAACTATCAAAATATAGTAATAGATGGTTTATTAACAGAGAAAACATATAACGGAATTCTAAGTATTTCTGACCCTAATATTCAGTTAAATTTTTCCGGAGATATTGATTTTTCAAAAGAAATCCCGGTTTTCAATTTTAACGCTGACGTTCCTTATGCTAATCTATATGGATTAAATATTGACAAGGAAGATAGTTCCTCAAATTTATCGTTTGATTTAAATGCAAATTTTAAAGGAATTGATATTGACAACGCAATTGGAGAGGTAAACTTTTCCAACACAATACTTCATAAACTAAATGATTCAATCGTTTTTGATACTTTAAGATTGGTTTCTGAATTGCAATTGGACACACATCGAATCGAGCTTAAATCTGATTATATCGATGCTTTAATATATGGAACTTATAGACCAACCCATTTAGTTCAATCGTTAAAAAATATGTATTACAACTATCTTCCTGCACTTATTGGTCAAGCAGAAGATACAATTGACCTTAATTTCAACAACAGTTTTGAACTTAATATAGATCTAAAAAAAACAGATAAATTAACCTACTTTTTTCTTCCTGAAGTTTTTATAAGTGATAATTCAAACATCGAGTTTAACTACAATGATGAAGATAAAAGGTTTTTACTAAATGCCTTTGTAGAACAATTTAGATTTAAAAATCACACTTTTACGAATTTTGATATAAGCACGTTTTCTAACGATAGTATTTTTACTACACTTACAAAAAGTGATAATTTATTATTAAATAATTATTTCGACCTTGAAAAATTTAAAACTACATCCTTAGTCCATAATAATAATATTGATTTAAAAATTGATTGGGATGATGAAGATACAGTTGTAAATAAAGGGGTAATACTTGCTTCAACTTCAATAATACAAGAAGAATCTTTTGGTGACCCATTATTTGATATTACAATTTTACCTTCACAGATAATTGTAAAAGATTCATTATGGTATATCAGTAAGTCTTCGCTTAAGATTGATTCAACTGCTTATTCAATTCATAATTTTACTGTAAGTCATGGAGGCCAGACTCTTAAAGCTGAAGGAAAGATTACCGAAAATTATGACGACACATTATTTCTTAGTTTTAAGAAAATGAACATGTCGAACGTAAATATTTTAACTAAGAATAATAAGCTTGAATTTGAAGGAATAATTAATGGTGAGGCCAACTTCTCTAATCTATTTAAGAACCCTTTATTTTATGCCAATATTGAAATTGACAATTTGGTGCTAAATAAAGAAAATCTAGGTTATACCCAGATTTATAGTCGTTGGATTGAAAAAGATAAGGCGATTCAGCTTGAAGCATCGACTTTAGAAAATGATAAAAGAACCGTAAATTTATCTGGCAATTATTATCCTGAAGATAAAAGTGTTCAATTTAACGTAATTCTCGATAAATTAGGATTACATATTCTTAATCCATATTTAAAGAATTTTTCCTCTGATGTTACTGGTTTAGGAGATGGGTCTGTGCTTGTTACTGGACTTTTAAAGAAACCAAAATTCAATGGATTTGTCTATCTGCATGATGCGGCAATGACCATAGATTATATTAATACCAGATATTATTTTACTACAGAAGCAATCATTGATAATAATATCATAAAATTCAATAATGTTGATGTTTATGATTCATTTACAAATAATGCCAAAACAAATGGATACGTTAAATTTGGACCAAATAAAGAAATTAGTGTAGATTTTAATATAGAGGCTAATAAAATTCTTTCGTTAAATACAACAGTTGAAGATAATGAAGCTTTTTATGGCACAGCTTTTACTTCAGGAATAATTAGTATTGTTGGAAATAAGAGCAATACATTTTTAGATATCTCGGCTAAAACTGAAAAAGGATCTAAAATAAATATTCCTTTAGCGCAGACTAGCAGTGTTGATAATATGGAATTTCTAACTTTTATAAATAAATCAGAAGAAATAGAAACATTACCTGAAGATTATGGTCCGGATTTTTCGGGTTTTGGTTTGAATTTTGAACTTGAAATTACCCCTGATGTTGAAGCGCAACTTATTTTTGATTCTAAAATCGGAGATGTTATTAGAGGAAAAGGTGATGGAGATTTAAAAATGGAGATTGGCTCAGATAACGATTTTAAAATGTATGGAGATTTTACAATTGAAGAAGGAGATTATCTATTTACCTTACAAAATGTAATTAATAAGAAATTTAAAATTGAACGTGGCGGTAATATAACCTGGAATGGAGAACCTTATGATGCTAATGTTGATTTTGAAGCTGCTTATAATTTAAAAACATCATTAAATAGTTTAGTAATTGATACATCGTATTATAAGAATAATGACTATTACAAGAAACGTATTCCTGTGGAATGTCAGGTTTTTCTTACTGAAAAGTTAATGAACCCAAATATTAAGTTTGATATTGACCTTCCTACAGCTGACGAAGAGGCAAAAACATTACTTGAAACAGCAATAAATACAGAAGAAAAACTTAATAAACAATTTTTATCACTTCTGGTTTTAAACTCATTCATGCCCGATCAAACAGGTTCTGATGCATACCTTTCTGATGGATCAACAACAGCTGGTTTAGGAACCGTTACTACTAGCGAACTTTTATCAAATCAATTAAGCCACTGGTTATCGCAAATTAGTGATGAGTGGGATATTGGTGTTAATTACAGGCCTGGTGATGAAATATCAAAAGATGAGGTAGAAGTTGCTCTTTCAACTCAATTGCTTAACGATAGAGTTAGTATAAATGGTAATGTTGGTTATGGTGGCCAAACGGTTGACCAAGCAAGTAATATTGTTGGTGATTTTAATGTTGATGTGAAAATAAATAAAAGTGGTAAAATACGCCTTAAAGCATTTAATGAATCCAACGATAAACTTCTATATGAAAATGCCCCTTACACTCAGGGAGTTGGCGTTTTTTACCGTGAAGAATTCAATTCCTTCTCTGAATTATTAAAAAAATTTCGAAATAGATTTCGCAGAAAAAAAGAAAATGAAGAAAGCGACTAATGTTTTTTCGTAATTTTGGAAAAGGAAAAGTGAAAAAAATAAAACAATTTTAAATTCGTTTAATCAATAAATAAAATACTTAAAATATGATAAATCTGTTCATGATTCTACAAATAAACTTACAGGACAGCATTAATACAGCAGTTGCTGAAGCCGGAGAATTAAAATTATCATACTGGGAACTTGCAATTAAAGGTGGATGGATAATGATTCCAATCGCAATTCTTTCAGTAATAGCAGTTTATATTTTTATTGAAAGGTATCTGGCTATTAAAAAAGCTTCTCAAACAGATATTAATTTCATGAATAAAATAAAAGACTATATACACGATGACAAAATAGATTCAGCCTTAGCTTTATGTCAGTCAACAAATAGCCCAGTGGCCAGAATGATTGAAAAAGGTTTACAGAGAATTGGAAGACCTTTAAACGATATAAATGCTGCTATTGAAACTATCGGTAATCTTGAAATATCAACACTAGAAAAAAGTTTACCGACATTGGCTACAGTTTCTGGCGCTGCACCTATGATTGGATTTTTAGGAACTGTTATAGGAATGATTAGAGCTTTTTATGATATGTCAAATGCAGGAAACAATATTGATGTAAGTTTACTTTCAAATGGAATTTACACTGCTATGGTTACAACTGTGGCAGGTTTAATGGTTGGGATATTAGCTTATCTAGCATATAATATTTTGGTTGCAAAAGTTGAAAAAGTAATATTTCAGTTAGAAGCCAATACGTCTGAATTTATGGATTTACTTAACGAACCTGTAGAATAAAAAAAACTGACCTCTCATGGCATTAAAAAGAAGAACAAAAGTAAATCCAAGTTTTAACATGTCGTCTATGACCGACATTGTTTTTCTATTGTTGATTTTCTTTATGGTGACTTCAACGCTTATTGCACCTAATGCATTAAAGTTGTTACTACCAAAGAGCTCGCATCAGACTTCTGCATCTGCAATAACAACAATTTCAATTACAAATGATTTAAATTACTATATCGAATCAAATCAAATTCCTTTGGAAGATATTGAAGGTATATTACAATATAGATTTAATAGTGAGAACGTTGAAGAACCAACCATTTCTCTGCATTGCGATGAGAATATTCCAATTCATGCAATGGTTAAAATAATGAATATTGCTAAAGATAATAAGTGGAAACTAATATTGGCAACACAGGCAAATTAAAATGTCAGATTACATTAAAAAACATAAAACAGGCATAATAGGTACAATTATTTTTCATATAATAATTGGTGCTGTTTTTATGATTTTTGGTTATTCTACACCCTTACCATTGCCAGACGAAGAAGGTATCTTAATTAATTTTGGTGATAGCGATGATGGAATTGGACAAGTTGAACCTCAATATTCAGAATCGGCACAACAAGAATCTAAAGAAAAAAGTCAAGAAGCTGTTCCAAAAACTACTACTTCAGAATCTGAAGATGGTTCCATAACTCAGGATTACGAAGAAGCTCCAGCAATTAAAGAACAAGGAGAAAAAAAGGAGGAAACAGAAAAGGAAACTCCAGTAGAAAAAGAGAATGAAGAAACTCCTGAGGAAAAAATAGAAAGAACAGTTAATGAGAATGCTCTATTTCCTGGTAGAAACCGCAATAGTGATGATAACTCTTCTGAAGGTGAAACTGAAGGTCAGGGAAATCAAGGATCAACAACCGGATCGGTAGATTCTAAAAATCACACAGGTGGAGAAAGCATGGGAACTAACGGAACGAGTTTTAGTCTAGCAGGACGAAATCCTGAATCATTACCAAAACCAGAATACAAATATCAAATTGAAGGAAAAGTTGTTGTTGAAATTACTGTTGATAAATATGGCAATGTAACTAGTGCAGTTCCTGGAGTAAAGGGAAGTACCACCTTAGATACGAAATTATTATCTGCTGCAAAAAAAGCTGCATTAAAAGCTAAATTTGATAAAAAGCCTGATGCTCCAGCTTATCAAAAAGGAACAATAACTTATTTCTTTAGGCTACAATAGATTTTACTAAATCGAATAAACCAAGAAGTTTTATTGCTGATACAGTAACAGCAATAAGAAGAATGTATCGTACAAACTTTGGCCCCCAACTAACTGTTGCTTTAGCTCCCACAAAAGCTCCAAGCATATTTCCAACTGCTAATATTAATCCAAGCTTATAATCAACCTGATTATTTATCATGAATATTACTAGCGCTATTGGAGTATAAAGTAAAACTATAAAAACCTTAAGTGCATTTGCCCTTACTAAATCAAGACCAGCACCTAACACTAAGCCTGCTAATAAAAAGAAACCTACTCCTGCTTGTATAAAACCGCCATACATTCCTATAAAGAAAAAGATGATTAACTGAAATACTCCTGGTTTGGCATTTACCTCACCAGCTTTACCTTTGATCCATTTATCAGGCTTATAGATGATAATAAATAGCATAAAAACTAACAAACCACCAATGGTTTTTGTCATAACCTCTTCATTCAGATTAATCGCAATTTGAGCACCAATAAATGAACCAATAACTGCTGGTATACCTAACCATAAACCATGTTTAAAATCAAGAACTTTTTGTTTTTTAAAACTTGCAACACCAACAATATTTTGCATTAAAATTGCAATACGATTTGTTCCATTTGCTACATTAGCTGGTAAACCAAGAAACATTAATAAAGGGAGAGTTAATAATGATCCACTACCGGCCAAAGTATTAATAAAACCAGCTATAAATCCAACTCCAATAACAGCTAATATGATGTACCATTCCATATATATACTTTTTAATTATTGTAAATATAAAAGTAAAATTTAGGATAAAAAAAAGCTGTCAAAATTGACAGCTTTTAAATAATTTGTTTCTTATGTTAATAAGTAAACAACGGATATTTACTCATCATATCTTTTATTTCATTTCCAACTTTATTTATAACAGCCTCATCTTCAATATTGCTAATAACCTGATCAACAAAATCTACAACCTTTGCTATTTTGTCATCTTTTAATCCACGCGTTGTAATTGCAGATGTTCCAACTCTAATTCCAGATGTTTGGAATGGTGAACGAGAATCAAAAGGAACCATATTTTTATTAATTGTGATATGAGCTTTCACTAATGTATTCTCAACTACTTTTCCAGTAATCTCTGGGAATTTAGTTCGTAGATCAATTAACATAGAATGATTGTCTGTGCCTCCAGATATTACTTTATATCCTTTTTTAATAAATTCATCAGCCATAACTGCAGCATTCTTTTTAACCTGTGCTTGATAAACTTTAAACTCAGGTGATAATGCTTCAGCAAAAGCAACAGCTTTAGCTGCAATAACATGTTCTAAAGGACCGCCTTGTGATCCTGGAAAAACACCTGAATCAAATAAAGATGACATTTTTCTGATAACACCTTTTGGTGTTGTTTTTCCAAATGGATTTTCGAAATCTTTTCCCATTAAAATGATGCCACCTCTTGGTCCGCGTAATGTTTTATGAGTAGTTGAAGTTACAACGTGAGCATATTCTAAAGGATTATTTAATAAACCAGCAGCAATTAATCCAGCAGGATGTGCCATATCCACCATTAAAATTGCACCTACTTTATCTGCTATTTCTCTCATTCTTTTATAATCCCATTCACGAGAATGAGCAGAAGCTCCACCAACAATCATTTTTGGTTTTTCCTTTAAAGCAACCTCTTCCATCATGTCATAATCAACCATTCCAGTTTCTTCTTTTACACCGTAAGATACTGCACGATATAATATTCCAGATAAGTTAACTGGTGAACCATGTGACAAGTGTCCTCCATGTGCTAAATCAAGACCTAAAAATGTATCACCTGGATTCAAAATTGTCATAAATACTGCTGCATTTGCTTGTGCCCCTGAATGCGGTTGTACATTTACCCATTCTGCATTGTAGAGTTGCTTTAATCTTTCTCTAGCAAGATCTTCTGATTGATCGACAACTTCGCAACCACCATAATACCTTTTTCCAGGATATCCTTCTGCGTATTTATTTGTCATTACAGAACCCATTGCTTCCAACACCTGCTCGCTCACAAAGTTTTCTGACGCAATTAGCTCTATACCATTTATTTGACGTTCTTTTTCTTTTTGAATTAAATCAAATATTTGTGTATCTCTATTCATGATTATAAATTTATATATATTTCAAAATAATTTTCCAAAATTAGAGAATTATACAATGAATAAAAAATTAATTTTAAATTGATTACTTATTAAAAAAGGAAGGTATCAATTAGTTCCTAAGAACTACATATTGTTCTATAATCTTAATTATTTTTTTGATATCGAAGGGCTTAGCAATAAATTCATCACACCCTGAGCTATAACTATCTATAACGCCTTGTGTATGTGCATATGCAGTTACAGCTATTACCGGGACAGAAGGATTAATTTCTTTTATTTCTCTAGTAGCCTCATATCCATTTATTTTTGGTAAACGAATATCCATTAGAACTAAATTATAGGCTTTTTTATTATTTGAGAAAATATCGATAGCTTCTTCTCCATTATAAACTCTGCCTAGGCTTATTGGATAAGCAGATAAGATTTCATGTAAAAGTAAATAACTTACATCATCATCCTCAACCACCAAAACTTTAAAGTTGTGATCAATGTCATTTACTTTACTATTTTCAATTACCGATTTGTATAAATTCATTCCCCAATGTAAAAAATCTATCAATTTTAGTAAGAACAATTCTAATTTCCAATTATTTAACAATTTATTTTTTTGACTAATATTAACATTTTATTAACAAATGGTCATTTTTTATTGATAAACGATGAATATTGAAATAAAATAGTTATTTCAATTTATAAATAGTTAATTAATTTATCAGATTATGAAATCGTATAACAAACTTTTTTTATATATTTAGGTTTCTATTATTAACTCTAAAATTAGAATCATGGAAGAACAAAATGTACAAACAACAAATCAAAGACCAACATTCTTAACAGTTTTATGTATTTTAACTTTTATTGCTACTGGTTTAGGTCTTTTATTTGGATTAATTGGATTAGTTGCAGCGGGAGCTATTGAATCATTTTCACAATATTTACCAGTTGGTGTTGACGGCGGAATATTTAAAGCTATTATAACTTTAGTATTAGTTGCTGCTTCTCTTTATGGAGCAATTCAAATGTGGAAGCTTAAAAAACTTGGATTCTACATTTATGCAGGTGCAAACGTAATTATGCTTATATTAGGTTTTAGTATTTGGAGTTTAATTATAACTGCTGCATTTATAGTAATGTACTATTTAAATTTAAAAGCAATGGAATAAATAAATTCTATTATATTTGAAAACCGCTTAATTTAACTTAAGCGGTTTTTTATTTTGTTTTATTTAATGTTCTAATTATGCTGGTGATGATTCTCACAAGACTCACCGGAATCTTTCAATTCACCTTTTAAATAAGCTTCAGTAACCAACTCTACATCTCCAGTGCAACCTCTTAATACATCAATACCAAAAGCATTTAATTTGCTCACTGCTCCTGCTCCCATATTTCCCGCTAGAAGTAATTTAACACCTTTTTGCTGAAGAATTCCTGCAATATTTGACTTACACCCGCAACCTTGCAGAGATTCTATTAGCTCTTTTTCAACTATTTTCTTAGTTTCATCGATTGAAAAAATAGTGTAATACTCACAATGTCCAAAATGTTCATCAACGCTATTATTCCTTGTAGGTAATGCTATTTTCATAAGATTCATTTTTTTTTGACAAAGCTAATTTATTCTCATGAAATTTCAAGAGAAAGCTCTCTGTAAGCAGAAAATAATTTTGATTTGAATAAAACTATAAAATATTTAGAAACCTATTTTTGGCGTTTTTCTCCAGTAAATATTTACACCAACGCATGCTAGCCCGTCGTCGGCTCTGTCAATTTCAAAATCTTCGTTTTCTATTGTTATTTCAATTATTACGCTTTGTGTAAAATCATTCGAAAAACCTACCGAATTAATATAATCATCCTCACTATTATCAAATAAAACGTTTTTTGAACGTGCATTTATAATTTTATACTTAATAGGTATTCTTTTATCAGAACACAATGAAATTATATAGTCCTTCTGACCATATAGAACTAATTTATATTCAAAGGTTTTATTAATTTCTACAACAGCACTTTTCGATTGTCCATATATCCTAAATCCACCATCGCTTGAGATTCTACAGTCTGTATCAACTTTATGATATCCATAACAACCTTGAGCTTTTATACTATTCGATACAAATAAAAAGAAAATCAGTATTATCGCTATATTAATTATTTTACTCTTTTTCATATTCTACAAGTTTATAAAAAATTAGTTTTCAGTTATTTCATTTCGTACAGAAATAATATTGGTTTTAAATTTATTAAAACTCTCTGCATTAACAATAAAGTCAACTCCTCCACCAAAGTTCAAACTATTATCTGTATTTTTTTCTACAGTTTGCTCAATTTCAACTTCTTCAACTTGCTTAAATGTTTCATTAAGAATTTCTAATTGATCTAAAATTTGTTTTACATATGGATCTTCTTTAGCCATTATAGCATATTCGTAGAAGTTTTCAAAAACGAATTTTTGCTCATACATCTTTTTAATAACATCTTCGTATTCCTCAAAATTTTCTACCGTTGCAACCGATAAATACAATGATTCTATAATTGCTCCACTTGATACTAATGTAAATATGTTAAGTCTGTTTGAACTCTCCAAATTCTCTGATATTTCATAATATAATTCCTGAGAGATTGTATTGAGAGAGTCTTTATTTGAAAGGTTATTTGTTATTCGGTCCATTTTCTCCGAACTCACTAATCCAAACATATTAACATCCTCCGCCAATTGCTTTATAACCTTTAAATAGCTCAATTCTGTTGTATTTTCTTCAGAGTAACTCAAATAAGCAAAATCCGCAATATATACTCCTAAATTAATTGCTTGACTTCGAGTATCTAAATATTTATCTGCATTTTTATGTGAATTAGCTAATTCAGGATTAATATTCATTTCGTCAATAAATATCTCAGCAATAATTTCATTAGGAGATGGTAATACAAATAGTATATCTTGCATAGATTGGCTAGTATCTACTTCGGCTAACTCCATTTGCTCTGTTTTTCCCTTTTTATCAGACTGGCAATTTGATAACAGTCCCGCTGATAACACAAGGCCTAATAACAATAAATATTTGTATTTCATAGTTATAATTATTTAATAATTAGATTTTTCTGTTTAAAGATAAATAATAAAATGCTAAAAACGATTAATGACATAATCCAAATGACACTAATATTAAAGATTATTGTGTTAATTTCCAAATTTTTTAAAGTTTTTACCGATGCCAAGAATTGCGCTCTACCATATTTTGAAGCTGGCATTTGATAAATCGGTTCAATCTTTCGAATTATGCTCTTTTCAGTAATTATTATCGGTTCAAAAGAATTTCGTTTCAACACTATCTCAGACAATAAGTTGTTTGAATTAGCATTTTTGATTTTATTATATTCTTCAATAGTTCCATAACGCTCTAACAGACTTGTTGTAATATTATCCTTTTTAACAGAAAGATTATTAAGTTCGATACTTATTGATTTCTTTAAAATCCTCAACTCGTGCCGTATTAATTTCTCTGATTCAATATCTGGAAGACTATTTATTTGTTCAGGTTTAATTTCACTTTTATACTTTTTTATGAGATAGTTTAACTGATTTTTAACAAACTCTGTATTCTTTGTATCTTCTTCCGTTTCAGAAAAAGCAAGCTTTCCTTCTATTTCCGGGATAACAAATAAAATATCATATCGTAGATTACTTGTTTCTTTTTCAACTTCAAAGTATTCCTTATGAAACTTATTATCTGTGAATTGAGTTACTACAAGCGCTTCATAAGCCCATCGAGATACATTTATATCACCAATTAGGGGTGTATATTCTTCCGATGTAACCGTTTCATTTAATTTATCGAATTCAACAACTGCACCACTTAAAAGAATCTGAGGGACAATAAGCAAGGGAACTAAAATATATATAACAACAACTGAATTAAAAATCATTGAAATTAACAAGCCCAAAGTGTTTGCAAAGCAAGATGTTGTAAATAATATTAGCCAGAATTTAAGTAACAAACCATTAAGTTCTAAAATTGAATTTCCAATTATCACAAAAAGAAAGGTTTGTACAAAGCTTAAAAAAAATAAGAAAAGTAATTTTGAATATAAATAAGCTGGTTTATTTAAATTAAGAAATTGTTCCCTTTTAAGTATCTTTTTATCTCGGTGGATTTCTTCAGCGCTAATAATCAGTCCAACAAATAATGAAACTATTACACACATAAATAAATATGCTGGGATATTATTATTTAATGAAAACACATAAGTATTTGTTGCTCTATCGATTCCTGAACGGCTCAAAAATGCTAATATGGTGGCTAAAACAGGTGTAATTAATAACGCTAATGCAACATACTGACTACTGGCAATTTTACTTAATGTATTTCGCTTAAAAAAAATCAAGAATTGTTTTAGAACAGATGGTTGTTTAAATTGAGTCTCTGGTAATTTTAAATCTTCTGCTTGAGAGCTTTTGAAAGATAAACTATCTATGTAATGCTTATGCCACTGTTTAGAAGTTATTTTTCTCTCATTAGTAAAATTACCTTCAGCATCAACCTTTTTATTTTCTAAGATATTGAAAATTGCGTCGTGATTTACATTGTTACAATGGTCACATCTTTCAGATAAATTGATAAACTTGTTTGCTATTTTATTAAAATATGAAATTGAATCAACTGGATTGCCAAAATATACTGGGTAACCATTATTATCAATTACTAGTATTTTATCAAACATTTTAAATAAATCAGATGATGGTTGATGAATATTTGTGAAAACAATTTTCCCTTTTAAAGCTTGTTTCCCAAATAATTTCATTATTTCTTCAGCATCTGTTACAGACAATCCAGAAGTTGGTTCGTCGGCAAATAAAATCCATGGCTCCCGAATAAGTTCAAGAGCTACATTTAATCTTTTTCTTTGGCCTCCACTAATAAATTTGTTCAATGGAGAACCCACTTTGAGTTTTCTAACTTCAAAAAGATTTAAATCAGTTAATAGTTTATTAACTTTTTCAACAATCTCATTTTCTGTAAGATTTCCAAAACATAGTTTTGAACTCAAGTATAAATTTTCGTAAACTGAAAGTTCATCGATTAACAGGTCGTCTTGTGGAATATACCCAATTAATCCCTCCAATATTTCAGGTTCTTTATATAGATTGTGATTATTAATTCTTATTTCGCCACTATTTGGGCTTAATGTTCCATTTAGCAGGTTTATTAAAGTTGATTTTCCTACACCACTTTTACCAATTATCCCAATCATCTGACCTGATTCAACATTAAAGCTTAATTGATGAATACCGTTTAAGCTATTTTTATAACTAAATTCAAGCTTTTCGACATCTAATTTAACTTTACTTGAGGATTCGGATAAATATTTACCAATTATCTGATTATAATGAATAGGGCTAATTTCTTGCCCTGAAATTTTTGAACCTGGATTTAACAAATAAATATTTTCAGGAAAAATAGGATAATTATCAATGCTAATATTGTCTGATCCTTTGTAATAGAACAATACAACATTAGCTTTTTTAAGGTTAAGAAAATATAACTGGCCTCCTAAATCCTTTCGTTCTAGAAACGGTATGTCTACTTTAGATAACTTTGATTTACTTACAATTAATAAATCGGGCTTATTAGATATATTAAATATTTTCTCAAAAACGAAAGCCTCGCAGTCAGCATGATTTTGCTCATTAATACTTAATACTTCAACAATATATTCAATTATATTTTGTAAGGATAAATTATCTTTTTCTGTATTAATATTAGGATATTTAAACAGGAATTTTTTAAAAAATAAAAGCCTAATAAGTATTAAATATCTATCGTTATGATTTAACTCTGTTTTAACAGAATCAAAAATTTGCTTTAATAAATTAAGTACATTTTCTTTTGATGAGTATTGTTCACTTTGTTCAACAAATTCATTAAAGTAATGGTTAAATTTTAATAAATATTCATTTGATACTTGTTCCGAAAAATCCTTTTTTAGGTATGATCGTATAAATATTCTAACATTTTCAATAAAGGAAACAGTATATAAACTAGATATTAAAGCAAATACTTTAATAATAGTTTCAAGTAGCATTTTATTCATAAAACAGCTCCTAATCCAATAAAACTATTGTTTTTTAAATTCTAATTCGACACACGCACCTGCGTTTTCAACATTATACACGTTAAATTCACCTTTATGATAAACCATAATAAGATTTATTAGGTACATACTTAATTCGTTATTTTTATCAAAATCCTTTTCATTAAATCGGAATGGTGAATAAATATTTTTAATAGTTTCATCACTAAAACCATCACCATAATCAATAATTTTGCACATCAATTTATTACCTGTTTCATTAAATTCAATATCAATTTTAGATCCTTTTTGAGTATGATCCAATGCGTTTCGAATTAAAAATAGCAATGCTTTGTATACTAAGTTCTTGTCGCCACTTATTATATGTTCCTCGTTTTCTTCAACAATGCTTATTTCATTCTTATCAATTAACTCATTTAGTTCTAAAATACAATACTGACTAAGCTCTTTTAATTTAATTTCTTCGCTCTTAAAATCGTAAGTATTAGAGCTTAATTCGGTCGTAAGAATGGCTTTATTTGCAAAACTTTCCAGTTTTGCAACTGAACCTTCTAGCAAGTTTAATAGATCTTTAAGTGCGAATGCTGTTTCTTGATTTTTTAATAAATGCAAGGTTCCAACAATCCCTGTAAGGGGTGCACGTATTTCAGAGCTAGTTAAATTTAAGAAGTATGATTTCATTTTATCAAGATTTCTCAGCTCTGTTAAAGTTTCTTCAAGCTTTTTGTTAGATTTTTGTAATTCCTGAGTTTTTTCTTGTACTTTTTGTTCAAGCCAAACATTTACATTCTTTAATTTATCTTTACTAGCTTTTAATTCTAAATGCGTTTTTATTCTTGCTAATAACTCTGCTGTATCAAATGGTTTATTAATATAATCCTGAGCATTTAGCTCAAAACCTTTTATAGTACTTACCTTATCTGATTTTGCTGTTAAAAATATAATTGGAATATCATCAAATTCTTTATTTTTTCTAATTGTTTCACATACTTCAAATCCATCCATCTCTGGCATCATAACATCAAGCAAAACAAGATCAAAACTTTCTGCTTTAAACCATGCTAAGGCTTCTTTCCCACTAAGTGCGTATTCAACATCATATTTGTTTTTTTCAAGTACATTACCTAATACTTGTAAGTTTTTAGGATTATCATCAACGATTAAAATTTTAAAATTTATTGTATCATTCATACTAAAAGGATTTATAATTCTCAATTCTCTATACTTTGTAAGATATCAATTAATGAGCTTATTTTCAAAATCAATTCTTTTTCTTTTTCAACATTAAACGATTTAATTGCAATTTTTAATTCATTTCCATACTTTTTAAGAGCTTTTATAGAATACTCATCACCTAACTCAACGATTAATACTGCTAATTCATTAACAACTTTCTTAGGCCTAATGCTTTCCAGCTTTTTTAAAAGATCCACTACATTTTCTTCAATCTTTTTATTAAGTTCCGGAAGATTATTTAATAAATCATCAGTAAATTCAAATTTTTCTTTATTCTCAATTGCTTCCTTGGCAACTACTTCATATTCTATGAATTGCTTTAGTACTTTTTCTATTTTCTTAAATTCAACCGGCTTGCTAATAAAGCCAGAAAACCCTGCATTTATAACTTTTTCTTTGTCGTTATCTAAAGTATATGCTGTTACCGCCACTACTGGAATGTTTTCCCATTCAGACTTTTCTAATATTGCCTGAAAGGTCTCATATCCATCCATCTCAGGCATATGTAAATCCATAAAAACTAAATCTGGTTTTTGATCACGAATTTTTTGTAATGCTTGAATTCCATTTTCGGCCTCTGTTACACTGAATTTAAACCTTGATAGAAACAGCTTAAAAACTTTTCGGTTATCATCAATATCATCTACAACCAGTATATTAGCCTTTTTAAATTTAGGTGTTTCCTTAAAATTTGTTTTTTCCGAGTCAAATCCTTTGTCTTCAACAACTTCTACATCTTCAAGAACAATACTAAACTTACTTCCTTTATTGACTGAACTTTCCAAATTTATTGAACCATTCATTAAGCTAACAAATTTAGTTGTTATTGCCAAGCCTAAACCAGTTCCACCAAACTTCCTGTTATCTTGACCCTCCATTTGTTCAAAGCTATTAAAGACCTTCTCTTGTTGCTCTAATGCAATCCCAATTCCTGAATCCTCAACCGACATTTTTAATCTTACTTTACCATTTATTGGCTTAGATGATTTAACAACTATTTTTACATAGCCTTCTTCTGTAAATTTAATTGCATTGCTTACCAGATTTAATAAAATCTGCTTTATTCTTAATTCGTCTAATACAAAATATCTACTTATATCTTTATCAACATCAGTAATAAACTCCAACTTTTTTTCTCTAAATTTAAATTTAAACAAATCAGTAATTTCCTGTAATATGCTTCTTATATTAACCGGTTCTAATCTAAGTTCTATTTTACCTGCTTCTATTTTTGAAAAATCCAGTATATCATTAATTAAACTTAATAATGTTTTCCCGCTAGATCTAAGTGATTGAACATAATCTAATAATACAGGATCAGAAATTTCTTGACTCAAAACTTCAGCAAATCCAAGTATTGCATTCATTGGAGTTCGAATTTCATGACTCATACTAGCAATAAATTCACTTTTTGCTTTATTAGCCGATTCTGCAGTTTGTTTTGCTTTTAATAAATCTTCTTCCAATTTAATTCGATAGGAAATATCTTCTTCAAGATTTCTAAGTTTTGTTAAATCGGTAAACATTACAATAAAGTTTTCACCAATAACAGAAGATCTTAGCTGAATAACTTTTTGTTCTCCGTTTTTGCATGTCACAATTGATTCGATAGGCTCCATTTCTGTATTATTCTTTACAGCTTTCTCGAAATAAAATTTCCACTTTTTTTTATGATTTACTCTGTATTCTTTATTGGGATAAGCTAAGGGATACCAATCTTCAATTGTAGGCATCTCTTCAAGCGTATATCCAAATGATTTAACAAATTGTTTGTTAAGTGTTATAATTTTGTTGCTCAATGTAGATATTGCAATTGCTATAGGAGATAATTCAATAAGCAGTCGTAAATTTTTCTCACTAGTTTCAAGATCTTCTTTCGATTCTTCTAATTTGGTTAGGATAGTATTTTTTGATTTTATTGTATCCCTGAGCTTTGCAGTATGAAACTTTAGCTTTTCAGTTAAATCAGAATTTCTTTTTCTTAAGTCATAATCTACTAATGCTTTGTCAATAACTGATTTTAATTTATCTCTAGTCCATGGCTTACTTACAAACTGATATATTTGAGCTTTATTTACTGCGTCGGTTAAGTCGTTAAAATTAGAAAAAGCCGTTAGTATTATTCTGTTTGGCTCAGGATTAATCTCTAATACTCTTTCGAAAAATTCAACTCCAGACATACCTGGCATTGATTGGTCGGAAATAATTAAATCCAAATTTTGTGCTTTAACAATCTCCAAACCTTCTTTCCCGGAATATGCAGTAAAAATATTATAATCATCAGCAAATGTTTCTTTTAATAGAAACACATTTGATTCCTGATCATCAACATATAAAATATTCTTTTTTTCTTCTTTATTTGAATCTTGAATCATACCTGTATACCAAATTTATTTTATTACATTTAAATTGAATTCATGATAGATTAGCTATTATTTACGGCTGCTAATCACCTTTTATCAATTAGTTTATAATTTCACAGATAATGCCTATTCTCTTTAACTTAAGCCACAAAACTCATACGTAGCTTTTGCTTGTATTGTTATATTTAACATTCAATTTTCTTATATTTTATTTAAGAAGAATTAACAAAGCTATACATGTAATAACAACGCCATTTTAACAGACAATTTTCATTTTTTTATATTCTAACTATGAAAAATTAAAGTTCATAAAATTTACTTAAATAATTAATGAAAAACAATGTTTTAATTATTATTTGATTGTAAATAAGCGCAATTACTTTTGTAAGTAAAATTTTATAACTAACAAATACTTAATTTAAAGGTTCATACCTATAGATTCCTGTACTAAAGCTGCTTATTAAAAATAATGAGGTGTAAAAAATAGAGTTTTCTAAACATATTTTAAATTTAACTCTATTACTGCAATATATTTTAATAACAAGATTATTTGTTTCATTAAAGAATATTTTGTTAACTTTGATATAGACAGAATAAAATTTGATATTATGCTGTATATCAAAATATTAAATTTAATTAAATGAAAAGAGGAGCTTGGTATGTAGCGGGAATATATTTTACATTAGGAATATTATGGATTTTTATCTCTGATTATATTCTATTATTGTTGGTGAAAAATCCATTTGTTCTTTCTAGTATTCAAACTTATAAAGGTTGGTTTTTTGTTTTAGCATCTTCAATTTTAATTTACTTATTAGCAAGACAAAAAATAAATAAACTACTTAGGCTTAACCTTAAACATAGTGAAAACATTGAACTTCTTGAAAGTAATAAGAATAAACTTCTTTTAGCTACTAAATCAAGCAATATTGGTTTTTGGGAATGGAATTTACAAACTAATGAAGTTTTTTATTCTAACGAATGGCTTAATCAAATAGGTTTTAAAAAAAATGAAATTTCAAATTCAATACAAGAGTGGGAAAACCGTTTGCATTCAGAAAATTCAGGCTTTATAAAAACAAAGCTCAAAGAATTTTTAAACGGTAAAATCGAACAATTCGATATTGAATACAAGTTTAAACATAAAAACAATTCGTTCATTTGGGTAATAGCAAATGCCTTTATCACTAAAAATGAAAGCGAGAAACCAGAAAACTTAATTTGTACGCATATTGACATTACTCTAAGAAAAAAGAATGAATTAGAGCTGCAAGAAAAACAACAACAACTTTCAACTTTAATTGGTAACCTTAATGGTATTGTTTATAGATGTAGAAATGATGAAAATTGGACAATGCTCTACTTAAATGATAAAATAAAAGAATTTACAGGTTATGAAAAAGATGAATTATTATTAAATAAACTAAGATCTTTTTCTGATATAATTCATCCTGAAGATAGAGCTAATGTAAACGAAGCTGTTCAGGAAGCTATGAATCACTCCTCTAAGTTCCAAGTTTCTTATAGATTAAATTGTAAATCAGGGGAAGTTAAGTGGGTACTTGAAAATGGTGTAGGAATATTTAATGAATCCCAAGAATTGAAATGGATTGAGGGTTACATTATTGATATAACGCCACAAAAATTAGCAGAGATAGCATTAAAGAAATCAGAAAAAAAATACAGAAATTTGGTTGAAAATGCTCTAATTGGTGTTTATTCTTCAGATATAAATGGCAATTTTAAATATGCTAATAAAGCTTTGTGCAAAATACTTGGTTATGAGGATTTCAAAGAACTGGAATCAATTAACACCGAAAAACTTTACTTGGAAAAAGAATCACGTATTGATCTTGTCAAGTTTTTACAAAAAAACCAGTCGGTATCGAATTTTGAACTAGAACTCATTACAAAACATAGTGAGAAAATTAACGTAATATTAAGTGCTTCATTAGTTGGCAATGAAATGTCAGGCATGATGATGGATATTACTACAATAAAAGAATATGAAGCTGAATTAATAAAATCGAAAAACGAAGTAGAAAAATCAAGTAAAATAAAAGATCAATTTATAGGAAATGTTTCGCATGAGATTAGAACACCTTTAAACGCAATTTATGGATTTACTAATATTTTAAAAAATAAATTTAAAGATGACTTAGATTCAAGAACAGGTGATTTTTTTCAAATTATTTTTGATGCTTCGCAGAGGCTAGAAAGAACCCTAGACATGATGCTTGATTACTCAAAACTAAGGGCTGGTGATTATGAAATTTCATTATATAAAATTAATCTCTTAAAAATAATTGAAAAGATAATTGAATTACATAAATCGGAGATCGAAAAAAAGAAATTAGAGATAATTATTGAAAATAAAATTAATGATGTAGAAATTATCGCTGATGAACACAGCCTATTAATTGCAATATCGAACTTAATTTGCAATGCAATTAAATATACAGAAAAAGGCTCTGTGAAAATTACAATTCTTAGAAATGAAATACAAGATCTATTTCTTGAAATAAAAGATACAGGAGTTGGAATATCTGAAGAATTTAAAGGGAAAATTTTTCAACCTTATACCCAAGAAGAGTATGGCCATACAAGGCAATATGAAGGCATTGGGCTTGGTTTAAGCATTGCAAAAAAACAATTAGAATTAAATGGTGCTGAAATAAGTTTTCAGAGTAATAAAGGTGCTGGTTCTATTTTTACAATAAAATTTAACCATACATTCCAAGAGCAAGCTAAAGCACCCAAAACCCAAATTATATTTCATAAATGATGTTATAGGTAAAACAATAGAATAATGTATGCTATTCTAGTTTTAAAATAATGTTTTAAATAAAAAGGGCATCAATGTCTTTTCAATTTTCTATTCATCTGAAATTTCAAGTAAAAGATTTCTGTAAGCAGAAAATAATTTTGATTTAGAAACCATTCCAACATATTTTGCATTATCAATAACCGGTAAATTCCACGCTCCAGTTGTCTCAAATTTTTCAATTACGTTTTTCATTGTATCTCTAAATCCAATATAAGATGGAGGTAAAATCATTAAATTACTAACCAAAGTAGTTTCATACATTTCTTCATCAAACATTATTTCACGAATATCATCCATTAAAATCATTCCTATTAATATTCCTTCATCATCAATTACAGGGAATATATTCCGTTTCGATTTTGAAATATTTTTTACTAAATCTCCCAAATTAGAATCTACATGAATGCTTGTAAAATCGTTCTCAATAACCGAATGTAACTTCATAAAGTTAAGAACTGCTTTATCTTTATGATGAGTAATTAACTCTCCTCTTTTTGCCAACTGAATAGTGAAAATTGAATTCGGCTCGAAAATCTTCACCGTTACGAATGAAATTGTTGCAGTAAGCATTAAAGGCACAATTAACTCGTAACCTTTCGTAGTTTCAGCAATCAAAAATATTGCCGTTAATGGAGCATGCAAAACACCACTTAATACTCCTGCCATTCCAACCAATGCGAAATTGCTTTCTGATGTATTTAATCCTATCAGATTTAAACTATGAGAAAATAACATGCCAGCAATTGCTCCTGTAAATAATGAAGGTGCGATAATACCTCCCACTCCGCCAGCATTAATTGTAATAGATGTAGCAATAGCTTTTAGTAGTAACAGTGAAATAAAAAAGAAATAGAAGAAATATTGATTACCAGATAATCCAAAACCAATATTGGTTTCCATTACAGTTGAAAAATTCTCTGCGAAAATTGCTTTTATTATTTGATAACCTTCACCATATAATGGAGGAAAAAGAAAAATCATTACGCCTAGAACCATCCCTCCAATAAATATTCTTCTTATATCAGGTATTTTATTAGCAAATTTTTCAACCTTAAAAAAGACTTTTGAAAAATATACTGAAACGAGACCCGTAAGAATTCCTAATAATATATAAAATACAGTATGATGAACCTGATATGGATCTTGCAGAATAAATTCAAATAAAATTGCGTCTTGAAAAAATACATTGGTAACTATTGCTCCACTAATTGAAGCTATAAGCAATGGTATTAAGCTAAATCGAGTTAAATCAATAAGTAAAACTTCTATTGCAAAAACAATTGCAGCTAAAGGTGTATGAAATATTGCAGAAATTGCCCCGGCAGCACCACAAGACAATAACAATGTTACCTCTTTGTAACTCAATTTTAATATGCGACCTAAATTTGATCCAATTGAAGAACCAGAAGAAATTATAGGTGACTCTAATCCAATTGAACCACCAAAACCAGCAGTTAATATACCACCAATTATCGATGAAAAAATCTTATGTAACCTCATTAAACTATTTCGCTTTGAAATAGCATACAAAATTGAAGCAATGTTGTGCTTAACCGAATCACGAATAATATATCGGGCAAAGAAAAAAGTAAGCGCAATACCAATAAAAGGATAAATGAAAATCAAGAGATTGTATTCATCAAAGCCTTTATCTTCTAATAATAATTCATGTAAATAAAGAACTGAAGTTTTTAAAATTAGTGCTACAATTCCTCCTCCTAAGCCTACAATGAAGCTTAAGATTAAAATGAAATTTCGCTGGCTGATATTGTGTTTTCGCCAGACTAAAAGTCGCAATAAAGGAGTTCTTTTTGTCATTAAACGAATTGGTTACAATTAAAAGCTTAACACAATAAATTTAATGATTTTTTCGATTAAAGTAAACCGAAGCTAATACTCAGATACCTGAACAAGTACATCTCTGTATGAATTAAAAATTTTTGATTTAGAAACAAAACCGTAGTATTTACCTTCTTTAAGCACAGGTAAGTTCCAAGAACCGCTGGAGTTAAATTTTTTCATTACAATATCCATATTATCTGTAATATTAACTACTTCAGGAGGTGTTATCATTACATCAGAAACAAATGTATCTTCGTACTTATCTCTCTCAAACATTACTTCTCGAATATTATCAAGCAGTACAATTCCAACTAATTCAGCCTCGTCATTTAATACTGGGAAAATATTTCTTTTTGATCTCGAAACTGCTTTTATTAACAGACCCAAAGAATCATCAACTCCAACTGTTATACAATCCTTTTCAATTACCTTTTCTAGTTTCATTAAGGTAAGAACAACCTCATCTTTATGGTGAGTAAGTAATTCTCCGCGCTCAGCTAACCTATGAGTATAAATAGAATGCTTTGTAAACCAAAGAATTGTAATATACGCAATGGTTGATGTCATAATTAAAGGAATAAACAGACTGTATCCACCCGTAATTTCAGCTATAAGGAATATTGCAGTTAAAGGAGCATGCATAACTCCCGCCATTAATCCTGCCATTCCTGCTAAGGCAAAATTACCTTCGGGGAGCTTAACAAAACCAAATGAATTTATAAAACGAGAAAGCCAATAGCCAGCTACTCCACCAACAAAAAGTGTAGGTCCAAATATACCTCCAACTCCTCCGCTTCCATTTGTGAAAGCCATTGCGACAACTTTAAGTAGCATTAAAATACCAAAGTATATTAATATGTACGAGTTATTTTGCTCTACAAATGCAAAGATTCTATCTTTAGGTATACCGTCGGTATTCCCATTTAATAGCGATTGTAGTGTTTGAGTTCCTTCACCATAAAGCGATGGAAACAAAAAAATTAATCCTGCTAAAACAGTTCCTCCTATTAATATTTTTATAAAGATATTTTTAACCTTCTTTAAAGTTGATTCTATTTGTAGAGTAGTTTTGGTAAAATAAAATGAAATTAAGCCTGAAACTATTCCAAGCAATATATAAAAAGGAATGTTATGTAAATCAAAAGCTTGCGTATTTACGATAGACAAAATAACTCCCTCTCCCATAAGAAAGTAAGCAACAGTAGCTCCAGTAACTGAAGCAATAAGCAAAGGAACTATTGATGTTAAAGTTAAATCCAGCATTAATACTTCAAGAGTAAAAATCATTCCTGCAATAGGTGCTTTAAAAATTCCTCCAATGGCTCCTGCAGCACCACAGGCTACCAATAACGCTACTGACTTGAAATTTAAACGAAAATAATGACCGAGTGTTGAACCAATGGAAGCTCCAGTTAATACAATAGGTGCCTCAGCCCCTACTGATCCACCAAATCCAATGGTTAAAGTACTTGCAACAATCGATGAGTAATTATTATGACTTTTTAATCTCCCATTGTTTTTTGAAAGCGCATATAAAATTCTTGAAACACCATGACCAATTTTATCTTTAACAAAATACTTTACAAACAATACCGTAAGGAAAATTCCAATAATAGGTAAAATAAGAAATGTGTAGTTAAAACCATCTTCAAACCCTTTAGTTAGAAGATGATGCGTATAATGCACTGTTGATTTCAAAAGAACTGCGGCTAAACCGCTCAAAATACCAACAACGAAACTTAAAATAAGTACAAATTTATGTTCACTTATTTTTTTATTTCGCCAGATTAAGATGCGCCTTGAAACTCTTTGTCTTTTTAAATTTATGAAAGAAAACATTGTAATATTTTGAGAACTTTGTAAAAGTAATCAAATGATGTGTTTAACTCGCTATATACATTATTATTTTTTTATTAGTTTCAATTATCGATATACTAATTAGTTTCTAACACAGTACATCTAAAGCGAGCTGAACTCGAAAAGCCAATTTGCAAAACGTTTAAATGGCAAAGAATCTTTCATTTAAAGGAATTACCTTTAATATTATTAATTGCTTGAGGTTAATAATCTGTTTTTAAAACAAATTTTAGTCTTCAGAGAATTTTTTTAATAAATTTCTATATGCAGAAAAAACATTTGCACGACTTACAAAACCAACATATTTATCATTGTCAATTACAGGTAGATTATAATGACTCGATGTTTTAAACTTTTTTGCTACGTCCTCCATTGATTCATTAGGAGAAACCAAAGGTGATGGCATAAACATCAATTCATCAACAAATACAGAATCATACTTTTCCCGTTCAAACATAATTTCACGAACATCATTAATAAAAACAACCCCTAAAAATGTTTGCTCTCCATCAATTACAGGAACTATATTTCTTTTTGATTTAGCAATTACTTTAACCAAATCTCCTAATGTAGCCTCCTGGCATATGGTTAAAAAGTTTGTTTCAATAAGACTTGAAACCTTTAACATTGATAAAACAACTTTATCCTTGTCATGAGTAAATAACTCACCTCGTCGCGCAAGTTGATATGTATAAACTGAATATTTTTCAAATATTCGAGTAGTAGCAAAAGAAACGCTTGCACCAATCATTAAAGGCAATATTAAACCATAACCACCGGTGATTTCTGCAATTAAAAAAATTGCAGTAAGCGGAGCGTGTAAAACGCCTGATATTAAACCAACCATCCCAATTAAGGCAAAATTGCTATGCGACAGTTCCTTTAATCCAAAATAGCTAAATAACTTAGCAAATAATAATCCTGTATTCGCTCCAATAAATAATGTTGGAGCAAAAATACCACCAACACCACCAGCACCGAAAGTAACTGATGTAGCTACGGCTTTAAGTATTATTACCAATGCGAAAATGGAAAAAACCCAGAACATGTTATCCTGAAGATTATAGAAAATACTATTGTTAAATAAATGATCATAAGTACCATGCAAACATCCATTTATAGATTCGTAACCTTCACCATATAGAGATGGGAAAAAGAATATTAATAATCCTAAAGTTGATCCTCCAATAAGCCACTTATGAAAGCTATTAGATTTTTTATCAAACCATTGTTGCACAGACTTATACACTCGAGTAAAATACACTGAAACTAATCCTGCAAAAATCCCAAGTAATATATAATACGGCACATCACCTAAAATAAACTTTTCTGTTATTTCAATTGGATATAAAACATCCATTCCTAAAAATAGATATGAAGTAATTGCAGCTGTAACAGATGCAAATAATAATGGAAGTAATGATGCAATAGTTAAATCAAGCATTATAACTTCAAGTATAAATACAATAGCGGCAATTGGTGCTTTAAAAATAGCTGACATAGCTCCTGCACCTGCACAAGCTAAAAGTAATGTAACTTGTCTATAATTTAAGTGAAAGAAGCGTCCTATATTCGAACCCCATGCTGCACCTGTTGCAACTGTTGGACCTTCAAGACCTACTGAACCACCAAAGCCAACAGTCAAAGCACTAGTAATAATGGACGAAAACATGTTATGTCGTTTAATTTTCCCGTTATCTTTCGAAATTGCATATAAGGTTGTTGGAATTCCATGTCCAACAGATCTTTTAAGTATGAATTTTGTAAAAATAAAAACCAAAAATATACCAATTGCAGGATAAGCAAAGTACATGTAATTATGATATTGATCTCCAAAATCGCTAGTTAGTAAACTTTGAATAAGATGAACAGAATTTTTAATAATAACAGCAGCAAAGCCAACAATTATACCAACTACAACGCTCAAAAACATCATAAATTTTCTATCATCAATTTTCCTAACACGCCAAATTAAAATTCGTTTAATCAATGATGAAAATATTGCCATATTGTTTATTAAAGGTTAACAGTTTAAAAGTGAATGTAAAAAAAGCATTTTTTTTTAAATATCCGAAAATATTAAACATTTAAACTCTCAACTTATATCTTATGAGTTAATATCTTAAATTTGCATTCTGACTTATATACTTTTCAATGATAAAATTCGAGAAATTTACATTAAACAATGGACTTAAAGTAATCGTTCATAATGATCCTTCAACAACCTTAGTAGCATTTAACGTACTATATAATGTAGGTGCAAGAGATGAAAATCCTGACAAAACAGGTTTTGCGCATCTTTTTGAGCATTTAATGTTCGAAGGGAGTGTTCATATTCCTTCGTATGACAAACCATTACAAATAGCGGGAGGAGAAAATAATGCTTTTACAACAAACGATATTACAAATTACTACATAAACTTGCCCAAAGAAAATATTGAATCAGCCTTTTGGCTTGAATCTGATCGTATGATAGGACTGGATTTCTCGCAAGAAAAACTGGAAATTCAAAAAAACGTAGTTATTGAAGAATTTAATCAGAGATATTTAAATCAACCGTATGGAGATTCTCAATTATTACTAAGACCACTAGCATATAAAGTTCATCCATATCAGTGGGCAACAATTGGGAAAAACATAGAACATATCCAAAATGCTACTTTAAATGATGTTAAAGATTTTTTCTACCATCATTATGCACCTAACAATGCAATTATAAGTATTTCTGGAAATGTTGATATTGATGAAATTAAACTATTAAGCGAAAAATGGTTTGGGCCTATTGAAAAGAAAGAAATAGCAATGAAGAATATTTCTAAAGAGCCGGAACAAAAAACAGCAAGGACTCAAACAGTTAATAGAGATGTTCCTTTCGATGCGATCTATAAAGCTTTCCATATGAGTTCTAAAATGGATAAAGAATTTTACACCTCAGATTTAATTTCAGATTTATTAGCGAATGGTAAATCGGCCAGATTATATCAGAATTTGGTAAAAGATAAAAAGCTATTTAGCGACATCAATGCGTATATCACAGGTGATATTGATGCAGGACTTTTTATTATTACCGGTAGATTAATGAACTCTGTTAAAATTGAAGATGCAGAAAAGGCTATAAATTCTGAAATCGATAAAATTATTGAAGGTAAAATAGAAGATTACGAATTGGAGAAAGTAAAAAACAAATTTGAATCAACATTTGAGTTTGGACAGTTAAGTGCTACAAATAAGGCGATGGATTTAGCTTATAATGAGCTGTTAGGAGATGCTAACAAAATTAACCTTGAAGTTGAAAATTACAGAAGTGTCACAAAGATGGAAATTCAGGAAGTAGCTACTAAATTATTCAATACACATAATTCATCTACACTTTACTATTTATCTAAAAAATTGAAGTCATGAATTTAGACAGAACTCAACAACCTTATTATAAGAAAATTGAAGATATAAAAATACCTTCCCCTGAGAAAATTTTTCTTGACAATGGAATTGAAACTCATGTTATAAATGCCGGGACACAAGACATTGTAAAAATAGATGTTATATTTAATGCAGGAAGTTGGTATCAAAAGAAGTCTTTAATTGCAGCAACAGTAAACGAAATGCTTACTGAAGGAACAACAACTCAGTCGTCGCAACAAATTTCTGAAAAGCTGGACTATTTTGGAGCATTTATTCATCCTCAACCAACAAAAGATTTTGGGAATATTAGCCTTTATAGTCTAAAAAAGCATCTTCCAGAAACAATTAAAATATTCGAAGATATAATTAAAAATCCCGTGTTTGCTGAGAAGGAAATGCAAACATTCCTGAGTAAAAGGAAGCAAATATTTCAGGTTGAGCTTGAAAAGGTTACCAATATAGCACGACAAGAATTTAATGAGCAACTTTTTGGCAAAAACCATCCTTATGGAGTTAAGACCAAAATTGAGGATTATGAAAATATTAGCCAAAGCGATTTAATCCAATTCCATAATTTATACTACAATTCAAGTAACTGTAAGATAATTTTATCAGGAAAAGTAGATTTTTCTACTATAGGGCTCATTAACAATCATTTAGGCAATAATGATTGGGGAAATAATAATAAAGTTTCATTAGAAACTAACTCTAGCTCTGATCATCCGGTTATGGAATCATTTTTAGAAAAAAAGAATGTAACACAATCTGCTATACGATTGGGAAAAATGGTTGTAACTAAAAACCACCCTGATTTTCATAAATTGAATATTGTAAATACTATTTTAGGAGGCTATTTTGGATCTCGATTAATGAAAACCATACGTGAAGAAAAAGGATATACATATGGAATTGGATCGGCATTAGTTTCATTTAAAAACGCAGGGTTTCTTGTTATTTTGTCAGAAGTTGGAGCTGATGTATCACGAGATGCAATTACCGATATTTTAGCAGAAGTAAAAAAACTAAGAGAAGAAAAAATTGACATTAATGAGTTAAATCTAGTTAAAAACTATATGCTTGGCGATTTATTAAGATCCTTTGATGGACCATTTGAGATTTCATCAAGCTTTAAAAATATAATTGAGTTAAATATTGAAAGTGATTTTTATCACAAAGCACTGCAATGTATTAAATTAATTACACCGGATGATATAATTACAATTGCAATTAAATATTTTCAGGAAGATACTTTAATAAGAACAATAGCAGGGAAATACAATTAATATTCTTATTTTCGTTATAGAATTATGCGCATAATAATGAGACATATCTTTATTCTTTTTTCCTTATTTGTTTTTAACATAAGTGGAAAATCTCAAACATTGGACATTGAAAATGTTAGTGTTATTAATGAGGAAGGTCATGTAGAAATATCATGGATCTATACGGGTGCAGAAAATATAAAAATATTCAGGGATAGTTCTGCCCTTAATAACCTTTCTGAGCTAGCAACTCTACCATCAACAGCTAGTTCTTACATTGATGCTTCAGCAAATGCACATAAAAATCCAAGGTCATATAAATTACAAAGCGAAATAACTTCTTCGGTAAGATCAAAGATTGTTTCTACTTTTCACGTAACGTATTCTTATGATTCATGTCTGCAACAAATAAATTTACAATGGAGAGATTTTGATAAATCATTTGCACCTAATCAATGGATTCCTTCTCAGTTTAGAGTAAACAAAATAGAAGAAGGTTTTTTAGAAAAATTTACTGTAAGTGCCTCTCAAAATGATTATGCAGTTGAAAATATTCAGGAAAATACCAACTACAAGTTTTCAATTGAAACAATTTGGGTTGGAGAAAGTGCTGTAAGCTCCTCTAATATCATAAGTATGTTTACAGAAATGCCCGAAAGTCCTGATTACATAAATGCATTATCAGTGATATCAAACGGAGAAAATACTGATTTGCAATTTGAAATTGCTCCAAATTCTGAGTTAAGTCAATACAGACTTTATAAATCAGAAGATTATAATGGGAATTTTGATTCACTTATAACAATTACTTCATCAGATAATATAATTAATGTAACCGATTATAATTCTCAATCGGATAGTAAAAATAGCTATTACAAACTAGTTGCTATAAACGAATGTGGAAACGAAACAACAAATTCCGATGTTATAGATAACATTCTTTTAAATATTGAAATTAATGATTATAAAAATGAATTATCATGGAATCTACTGAAGGAATTTGATTTATTTTCAGGAACTTATGAGATTTACAGAATAACAGGCAATTCAGAACCAGAATTAATAAGATCCTTTTCAAATTATGATCATATAGAGGATGATATTGAACTTTTACAAGGTCAAAATCTTAGCGGTAAGTTTTGTTATTTTGTTAAAGTATATAAAGAAGGTGAAACCGAATATTATAGTCAGTCAAATACAGAATGCATATATCTTGAACTAAAGATATATATTCCTCAAGCCTTTACTCCTAATGATGATGGCACAAATGACCTATTCTTACCAGTATTTTCATTTTTGCCTAAAGAATATGAGTTAAAGATTTACAATCGTTGGGGAAATATCATTTTTGAAACTTCAGATCCTTCAAAGGGATGGAATGGGAAGCAATCAAATGGAAAACCTGCACCAGCAGGATCATATATTTATTTATTAGAAATAAAAACTGAAGATAATCAGACAGTTCAAAAGCGAAATAATATAACTGTAATATATCCACAACAATAAAACAATTCAACAAAAATTAGTCAATTTTTCTTTAAATTTGTATTCTGCATTCGAGTAAAAGCTTATGAGTAATATAGATCAGGTTGAAAATATGAATATAATGGATGATGATGCATACGCTGAAGGGCTATATAAAGACCTGATATTGAGCTGTTCCAAGCATGTTAAAGTTAAAGATATTAAACTCATAAGAAAGGCTTTTGATCTTGCGAAAGAATCTCACAAAGGAATAAAAAGAAAATCAGGTGAACCTTATATTACACATCCAATAGCCGTTGCAAAAATTGTAACATCAGAAATTGGATTAGGAGCTACGTCAATTGCATGTGCATTATTACACGATGTTGTTGAAGATACCGAATATACCTTAGAAGATATTGATCATTTTTTTGGTGAGAAAATAGCAGCTATTATTGACGGTCTTACTAAAATATCTGGTGTTTTCGATAAGCAATCATCTTTGCAAGCCGAAAATTTTAGAAAAATGCTTCTTACTTTATCCGATGACGTAAGAGTAATTTTAATAAAGCTTGCAGATCGATTGCATAACATGCGAACGCTTGATTCAATGCCAGCTAATAAGCAATTGAAAATTGCAGGAGAAACCATTTATCTATATGCTCCTCTAGCACACCGCTTAGGATTGTATGCTATAAAAACTGAATTAGAAGACCTTAGCTTAAAATATCGTCACTCACAAGTCTTTGACGAGATTACTACAAAAATTCAGATAAACGAGAAAAAGAGACAACAAGAAATAAATCGTTTCTCATTACCAATCATAGAAAAATTAGAAGGAAATGGAATTGAGTTTGATATAAACGGTAGACCAAAATCAATTTTTTCAATTTGGAATAAAATGCAAAATAAAAACATTCCATTTGAGGAGGTTTATGATTTAATGGCTATCCGAATTATTTTTAAGGCTCTAAATAAAGAAACCGAAAAGGCACAGTGTTGGCAAATATATTCATTAATTACAGACATTTACACTCCTAAACCCGACAGAATTCGTGACTGGATAAGCTCTCCCAAAGCAAATGGTTACGAAGCATTGCATACTACTGTAATGGGTCCTACCGGAAAATGGGTAGAAGTTCAGATTAGATCTGAAAGAATGGACACCATCGCTGAACGTGGATTTGCAGCTCATTGGAAATATAAAGGAGATAAATCATCAAGCGAGAGTGAGTTGGATAAGTGGATAAAAAGAATCCGTGTAATGCTTGAAAATCCAAATTCAGATGCTCTTGAGTTTTTAGATGAATTTAAGATGAATCTTTTTTCATCTGAAATTATGGTATTTACACCTAAAGGAGATCTTAAAACACTACCAAAATATTCTACAGCTCTTGATTTTGCATATGAAATTCATAGTGAAATTGGAAATAAAGCAATTGGAGCAAAGGTTAATCATAAACTTGTTGCATTAAATCATGTACTTCGTAGTGGCGATCAGGTAGAAATTATTACATCTAATAAACAGAAGATACAAAACGAATGGTTGCATCAAGTAAAAACAGCCAAAGCAAAAACAAGTATTACAGATGCAATAAAAGCAGAAACGAAAGACAGAATAAAAAAAGGCAAAAAGCTTCTTGAAACAAAACTAAAAGAGCTAAAAGTTCACCCAAGCTCTAGGGTTTTTAGAAAGATTATTCCTGAATATGAAGTTTCTACAAAAGATGAACTTTATAGTAAAATTGGCAGTGGAATTATTTTACTTGAAAATCTTAAAAAGATTCTTAAGAAAAACACAAAAAACAAACTTATTAGATATTGGGGTTTACAAATCTCAAAAAGCAGCTCCTCAGGTAAAAGTAAAAAAGAAACTACAACAAAAAACAAAAAGTTTAATTATAAAAATCCGCTTATAATTAAAGAAATTACAGAAAGTGAGAATAATGATATTATAATTGCTAAATGCTGCAATCCAATTCCTGGTGACGATGTTATTGGTTATAAAAAACCAAAAGACAATAACATTACTATTCATAAATCAAAATGCCCTACTGCTATTCGATTAATGTCAAGTGAAGGAAACTACATAGTACCTGCGAAGTGGACATCACAAAAATTACTTTCATCATTAGCTAAACTTTCCTTGAATGGAATCGACCGTATTGGTATTGCCGCAGATATTACAACGGTTATTTCAAATGAGTTATCGGTTAATATTAGAAAGATATTCATAGAAACTCACGACGGAATATTTGAAGGAGAAATAGAGCTTTATGTTCATAATGTAAACGACTTAAATAATCTTATTATGAATATAAGTAAATTAAAAGGTGTTGATTCTGTAAAACGCAAAGAAGAAATCGCAAAATAATTTTTCTTTAAATTAATTCTAAATAACAAAAAAAATTCATACTTTTAGCAATCATTAATAATGATTCTATATGATTTGTAGTGACACAAAGGAAACTGTTAAAAAGATATTTACAGAATATCTCGAAAAACGTGGACATAGGAAAACACCTGAGCGTTACGCTATCTTGGATGAGATTTATTCACGTGAAAATCATTTCGATATAGAATCTCTTTATATTTCGATGAAAAATAAAAATTACAGAGTTAGTAGGGCAACTTTGTATAATACTATTGAACTATTGCTTGAGAGCAATCTAGTTGTAAAACATCAGTTTGGAAAAAATATAGCCCAATTTGAGAAAGCTCATAATTGCAAGCAACACGATCATCTTATTTGTCAAGAATGTGGAAAAGTTCTCGAATTTTGTGATCCCAGAGTAATGGAAATTCAGGAAACTGCTTCAACAATGATGGAATTCAACGTTGTATATCATTCCTTATATTTTTATGGTTATTGTAAAGAATGTGAAGCAAAAAAGGCAAAAAATTAAAGTTGATAACTAGTTTATAAAAGATTTTGAAATCCCTGTTCAATACACTGGGATTTTTTTATTTTTAGGCTTTGTTGTAACTTGCAAACTCGAAAAAATCTTATTAAATATATGAAATTAGATGTATTATTAGGTCTTCAGTGGGGAGACGAAGGAAAAGGGAAAATTGTTGACGTATTAGCATCAAAATATAATGTTATAGCGCGATTTCAAGGTGGTCCAAACGCAGGGCACTCATTAGAATTCAATGATATTAAGCATGTATTGCATACTATACCTTCAGGTGTTTTCAGAACAGATACAATAAATATTATTGGAAATGGAGTAGTTATTGATCCTGTGATTTTTATGCAAGAAATTAATGAACTTAAAGAATTGAATATAGACATTACCAAGAATCTATTCATTTCAAAAAGGGCTCACTTGATTTTACCTTCGCACAGAATTCTTGACGCGGCATCTGAAGCAGCAAAAGGAAAAACAAAGATTGGATCTACTTTGAAAGGTATTGGACCAACCTATATGGATAAAACAGGTAGAAACGGTTTACGAATTGGCGATATTATTAATCCAAAATTTGAAGAAAAATATAATTTCTTAACTAATAAACATAAAGATTTAATTAATCAGTATAAGTTCGAATACAATAATGAAGAATATGTAGAAAATTGGTTTAAAGGAATTGAATTAATAAAATCTTTTAAATTGATTGAAAGTGAACATGAAATTAATCAATACTTAAAAGAAGAAAAACTTATATTGGCAGAAGGTGCACAAGGAACATTACTTGATATTGATTTTGGCTCCTATCCTTTTGTAACATCATCGAATACTATTTGTGCTGGAGCTTGCACAGGACTTGGAGTAGCACCAAATAAAATTGGCAATGTAGTAGGAATTTTTAAAGCATATTGTACTCGTGTTGGAAGCGGACCTTTTCCTACCGAACTTGAAGATACAGATGGTGAAAATCTTCGCAAACAAGGACATGAATTTGGAGCAACAACAGGTCGTCCGAGACGATGCGGCTGGCTTGATTTACCTGCATTAAAATATGCTATAATGCTAAACGGAGTAACTGAACTTGTAATTACCAAAGCAGATGTTTTATCAGGATTTGACACAATAAAAGTTTGTACCCATTACGTTTTAAATGGTAAAGAAATTGATTATTTACCTTACGAAGTAAATGAACCTCTAGAGCCTGTTTACAAAGAGTTTAAAGGATGGACAGAAGATCTTTCTAAAGTAAATTCTTATGACAATTTACCAGCAGAATTTATCGATTACTTAAAATATATTGAAGGTGAGGTTAATGTTCCAATAAAAGTTATCTCAGTAGGTCCAAATAGAGACGAAACAATTATATTATAAAGAAAAAGCTCCTAAAGGAGCTTTTTCTTTATAATATTCTATCGTCTAAAATAAAATGTTAAATCAAGCGTTTTTCTCAAATACATTCTCATTTAATAGTATATTTAAAATTCTTTTAGATTTAACCTTAAAGTAATTATTAACCTATAAATTAAAAACAGTAAAAATGAAAAACAAATTATTGATAGTTACCTTAATTACATTGGTAGCTTTAGTATGGTCATGTACACCAGGATCGCAATATAAAGTTGATCAAACGTATTATGGTTTTAAACTTGTTGAAAAGAAATTTGTGAAAGAAGTAAATGCAGATTGTTATTACTTTATTCATGAAAAAAGTGGTGCTCGATTATTAAAAATTGCTGCCGACGACGTAAATAAACTTTTCAATATTGCATTCAAAACTACACCTGAACATGATTATGGAACACCTCATATCATGGAACATTCAGTTCTAAATGGATCTAAAAACTTCCCTGTTAAAAGTCCATTTGATGTTTTAAGTAAAGGTTCTTTAAACACTTTCTTAAATGCAATGACAGGATCTGATATTACCACATATCCAGTTGCAAGTATGAACGATAAAGATTATTTCAACTTAATGCATGTTTATCTAGATGCTGTTTTTAATCCATTACTTCATGAAGATCCAAGAATATTAAAACAAGAAGGATGGCATTATGAATTAGATGATGTAGATGGAGAAATTGTTTATAAAGGGGTTGTATATAATGAAATGAAAGGCGCTTTTTCAAGCCCAACTACTGAACTAGGATATCAAACCGATAAAATATTATTTCCAGACAATACTTATGGGGTGAGCTCAGGAGGTTATCCAACAGCAATTCCAGGTTTAGATTATGAGTATTTTAAAAGTTTCCATAAGAAGTATTATGATCCATCAAACAGTTATACATTACTATATGGAAATGCTAATTTAGATAAAGAACTTCAATTTATTGATGCTGAATATTTTTCTAAATATGAAAAATTAGATGATAAAATTGAAATCCCATTACAAAAGCCTTTCGAAGCTAAAAAATTTGCCGAAGCATCTTATCCAGTTGCTGAAGGAAGCTCAACAAAGGACAATACATACCTTAGTTTAAACATTGTTACAGGTTTAAATATTGATCAAGAACTAACTTATTCTTTAGATATTTTACGAGAAGCATTAGTTAATCATGAATCTGCCCCAATTCGATTAGCGTTGCAAGAAGCAGGAATTGGAAAAGACGTTAGAGCTTTTGTTAATAATTCAAAGCAAAATGTTTTTACAATTAGAGTACAAAATGCTAATCCTGAAGATAAAGATAAATTTGACCAAATTGTTTATGAAACTCTTCAAAAAGTTAGCGAAGAAGGTGTTGATAAATCAATGATTGAAGGTATTCTTAATCGTATTGAATTTAGAATGCGTGAAGGGAATACCCCACAAAAAGGATTTATGTATATCTTGAGATCATATCAAGGTTGGTTTTTTGATGAAAATCCATTTTTAGGATTAGAATTTGAAAAACCACTTGCTCAAGTTAAGGAAGGAATTAATAATGGATTGTTAGAAAAAGTAATAAAGGAACAACTAATTGAGAATCCTCATGCATTAGTTATGGTTCTTAAGCCACAACCTGGTTTAGAAAAAGAAATAGCTGCCAATATTAAAAAAGAATTAGCAGATTATAAAGCTACTTTAAGCAAAGAAGAATTATTACAACTTGTTGAAGAAACTAAAGCTTTAAAAGAATATCAAAAAGAAAAAGATACCCCTGAAGCATTAGCTTCTATTCCTTTACTTTCTCTTTCTGATATCAGTCCAGAAGTTGAATGGTATGATATTGAAGAAAGAAAAGTTTCCGAAGTTCCGGTATTGTTTCACAACGATTTCACAAGTAATATTTTATACGCTAATTTATATTTTGATATGAGAGCATTACCTCAAGATTTAATTCCTTATGGTAATTTATTATGCGAACTAATTGGTTTATTTAATACAGAGAATTATACTTTCGGTGAACTCGATAATGAATTAAATATTCACACAGGTGGATTTTATACCGGATTAAACTCTTACCTTGAAAACAACAATGATGATATTTTATTACCATATTTTATGGTAACATCTAAAGCATTTACTGAAAAAGGTGATAAGTTATTTGAGTTAGCTTCTGAAATAATTAATACTTCGAAATACGATGATGTAGAAAGATTAAAAGCTGTACTTACGCGTCATCAGGCAAGAGTTGAATCAAATGTTAAGAATAACGGTATGCGTTATGCAATGATTCGTTTAGGTTCTTATTATTCTAATGAAGGAATGTATGATGAGCTAACCAGTGGGTTGGATTATTATAACTTCATTACGGGTATTACAGATAACTTTGACGCTAAAAATAAGGAAGTTAGCGAAAAACTAGCCAAAACTGCTAGCATCTTATTCAACCAGAAAAATATGATGACTTCAGTAACCTGTTCGGAAGAAGAGTATAAGACTTATTCCAATGCATTACAAAAATTTGTTGCTTCATTACCTGCAGAAGGAGATCAAATTAATAATTGGGAATTTGATCTTTCGTTGAAGAATGAAGGTTTGTTAGCTGCATCTAAAGTTCAGTATGTTGTTAAAGGTTACAATTTCAAGAAACTTGGTTACGATTGGGATGGTAAAATGCGAGTGATGAATCAAGTATTATCCAACGAATGGCTTAATAACCAAGTACGTGTAATTGGTGGAGCTTACGGAGGATTTTCAGGTATTAGTTCATCAGGAGATATGTATTTTGGTTCTTACCGTGATCCAAACTTAAAAGAAACACTAGACAATTATGATGCTTCACCTAAATTCTTAAATGAATTTGAAGCAAGTGAAGATGAAATGACTCGCTTCATTATTGGTACAATTTCGAATTTGGATCAACCAAGAACAGCATCTCAAAGAGGCTCTATTGCAGTTAGTAATTATCTTAAACATATAACAATAGAAGATCTTAAAGCTGAAAGAAGCGCAGTTCTTACAACAACTATAGATGATGTAAAAGCTTATGAAGGTATGATTAAAGATATCTTATCACAAAATGCAATATGTGTCTATGGTAACACCGATAAGGTTAAAGAAAATAAAGACCTATTTAAAGAGGTATTACCTGTTACTAAATAAGAACATCATAAAACATATATAAAAAGGCACGACTTAGTCGTGCCTTTTTACTTTTTATCTGAAGTTATCTTATTGTTTATTTAACGGCAGATCAATTCCTAAACCTCTCTTTTTGTCATCTCGTTTTAATAGAACTGCAAAAAACAACCCAAGTACACCTAAAGCTGCAAACATCAAAATAGTTTGTGTATAATCATAGCTAACATTTCGTCCTGCTTCTAAAGCTTCTGATACTCCCGGATTAGTTCTATCTAATATATTTCCTGCAAGAATAGGGAAAGCCCATAATCCTAAGTTTTGAATTGAATACATAAGCCCATATGCTGTTCCAATTTTTGATTCAGGAACTAGTCTCACTACAGTTGGCCACATCGATGCCGGAACCAAGCTAAATGCTATTCCTAATAATACCATTGGAACATATGGAGAAAATGTTGTTAACGAAAATGTTAGATGTACAACTAATAAAATTATTGCACCGTAAATCATTACAGTAGCGCTCTTTCCTTTTTTATCGATAAAGCCACCAAAAAATGGGGTTATTAATGCTGTACTTAATGGTAAAAGAGATGTAATAAATCCACTTCTTTGCAGAGACATTCCGAATTTATTATGAATAAAATCAGGAGCAAAAGCCAGAAATGGAAATACTGCAGAATAGAAAGTCACACACAATAATGCGATAAATATGAAAGTCCGGTTGGTTAAGAGATTTAAAATATCCTTAAATTCAAATTTATCCGGTTTTGTTAAATCTTCTGATTGCTCAATTTGTTTATCCAGCGTTAAATCCATTAAACTATAAACAAAGAAGACTAATAATCCGATTCCAATTAAAATTGCTGCAAACCAAACTGCAAAACCAACTTTAACATCTCCCTCTGCTAACAATGGAGAAAGATTTAAGGCAGCCATTGTTCCTAAACGCCCAAATCCAATCTTAAGACCAAAAGCTAATGCAAGGTTTTTTCCCCTGAACCATTTAACAAGTATCTTGCTAATTACAACAATACTTGTTTCTGCTCCCAATCCATAAAAGAAACGACCAACGCTCATCATTTTTAATTCAGGTGAGTATTTTGTCCAGAATGAACCAAAAGATTCGTAAAACAAACCACCATTTCTAAACATCTCGCTACAACCATACGCTGTTATTAGCCCACCAATAGCCATAAACGAAACAAACAATAATCCTGTTTTCCTTATTCCTAGCTTATCAAGAATAACCCCTCCGATTACAGCCATTGCCAAGAATGTATTTGGAAAAGAATAAAAGGAAACAAAAAATCCATAATCGCTACTACTAAATCCCAGGTCTCTTTCTAATATTGATTTAATGGGTGACAAAGCATCATACAGATAATAATTAGAAAATATTACAATACCTCCTAATAACAATACCAACCACCTCAGTGCAGGATTATCTCTTAAAGTTTTCTTTATAGCTTCCATTCTGTTCGTTTTTTTTTAGAATCACAATTATACAAATAAAAAAAGGCTGCCCAAAATGAGCAGCCAATATTCTATATTTTTATTTTTTATTATTCCGCTTTTGGAGCAACTGCACCTGAAGGTAATTCAAGCCCATAACCTTGTTTCTTATCTGCTTTTTTAAGCAAGAATGCCAAGAATATTGATATTACGCCACAAATTACTAATACAAAAATAGGAATTGTATAATCATAATTAGCTTCACCAGCACGAATTGCTTCAAGATCGTTTCGATTTACAAAATCAAGTAATGCTCCAATTCCCCAGAAAAATGCTAATAAACCCCAGTTCTGAATTGTAAACATAGATGCAAAAGCTGTTCCAAGACGAGACTCTGCAACAATTTTAGCAACTGATGGCCACATAGCAGCAGGCACTAATGAGAAAGCAATTCCCAAACTAAGTAATCCTAAATAAGCCAAATAAACATTATTAAATAATGATAAAGAGACATGTGCAAAAATTAATAGTAATGATCCAAGAATCATTAAAGAAGCTGCTTTTCCTTTTTTATCAACAAAATTACCAAATATTGGAGTAAATAATATTGTTCCAACAGGAATTAAACTTGCTGTTTTTGCACCATTTTGAAACCATATTTGTAATTGAGTATGTATTCCGTAGATATATGCAATAAATCCAACAAATACCACAGCAAGAAAAACCATTCTGTTTGATTTATTCTTAATTTTTCCTGGAATAACTGCAAATAATATTGCAAAAATAAAGAACATTATATAAACACTCGCATTACCTAGGGTTGTGCTTCCAAATAACATAATATTTCCGTCAGCAACTAATTCCCTTGTAAATTGAAACTTATTTATTAATAAATCAGGAGCATACTGTATAAATGGAAAAACTGCAGCATAAAAAGTTACGCAAAGTAAAGCGATAAATAAAAATGATTTATTCGAAATAAGTTTAATAAGATCTGAGAATTTAAAATCATCAGCAGCAACATCATCAGCTGATTTTAATTGCTTATCTAATTTAATATCTAAAAATAAATAAATAACAAAAAATAATAATGTTACTCCAATAATTGTTGCAGCTAGAACTACTGCTGTAGAAACATGACCGCCTGCTATATCTCCAGAAAGAGCAATACCCATTGCACTACCTAAACGACCAAAGCCCATACTAATAGCCATTGCCAGTGCAAGTTCATATCCTTTAAACCATTTTACAACTGTACGATTTACAACAACACATACAACTTCTAAACCTGATCCAAAAAATATTCTTCCCACAATCATCCAATTTAACATTGTAGAAGACTCAGTACCGAAGAATCCTGAAGTTGCTAATGCAGATATTATTCCTCCTAAAACTGCCATACCTCCAAAAATAAGTCCTGCAACTCTAACTCCCCACTTATCCAAAATAATACCGCCAACTATTATCATACCAAAAACATTGGCAATTGTAGTTAAACCAATCATTCGACCGAACTGTGCGCTGGAAAAACCATATTCAGTTTCCATCAATCCTTTTAATCCACCATAAAAATCCTGAAACCAATAGGTGCTGAATAATAAAGAACTAATTAATATTAAAACCAACCACCGCATGGTTGCTGAATCTTTAAGTGATTTTTTAATCGTTTCTATCATAATTAAATTTTATTGAAATTATTTTCTAATTTTTCTTCTCGTATTTTTAAGAATCACAAATATAAGTTTATTCGCTTTGTATCAAAATGATTTTTCACAACACATTTATTAATTAATAATTTAAGAAGCTTATTTATAATGAATATGCTTTGCATTAAATAAAAAAAAGCTGCTTTCTTTATGTAAGAAAGCAGCTTTTGAATTATAAATAATATTTAATTATTTTTCAATATTTGGCAACTCAAGACCATAACCTTTTTTACGATTTTCTGCCTTAAGTAAGAAAGCAAAAATAAGAGCAAGTACACCAAATCCAGTAAAAATCAACATCGGTAAAGTATAGTTATAAGTATTTACTGTTAGTCCATCTCTTACAACTTGTCCTGTGATACAATATTCTTCTAGTACCCAACCAATTAGTGCAGGAACTCCCATTAATCCCCAATTCTGAACCCAGAAAATTAAAGCGAATGCTGTACCCAATTGTTTTTCAGGAATAACTTTAGTAACAGAAGGCCACATGGCAGAAGGAACCAATGAAAATCCAACTCCCAAAATCAGTACTAATATTATTGCCATAACCCAATGATGTAGGAATGGAACTGAAAATAAAGCATGAACAGTGATAATTAATAATGATCCAATAATCATTATGGTTGCTCCTTTTCCTTTTCTATCGTACAAGTTTCCAAAGAAAGGGGTGAGCAAAATAGTTCCAAATGGCAATAAGGAAGGAATTGATCCAGCTAATTCTTCACTAACTCCAAACTTATTAATCATTAAGTCTGTAGCAAATTTTAAAAATGGGAATACGGCAGAATAAAACAACACACAAAGAAAAGCAATATACCACCAACCCTTATTTGTAATAATATGAAGGATATCTGACATTTTAAATGCTTCCTCATCCATTTCAGCTTCAGTTTTTTGCACTTCAGATTCATCCAACTTTTTATCCATGAACATATACATAATAAAAGAAAGAAGTCCGATGCACAGTAAAATTAAGCCAAGTAAAATTGGTCTTGAAACATCAGTAACGCCAAATGCTTTTGCAATTGGAACTGATGTTGCTATTGCCAAGCCTGTTCCTAAACGAGCAGTAGCCATTTCAAGTCCCATAGCTAAAGCAAGTTCTTTACCTTTAAACCACTTATATATAATTTTAGAAACTGTAATACCTGCAACTTCTACTCCAACAGCAAAAATAGCAAAACCAAGTCCAGCAATATAGACTTGAGCAGGAGCTTCAAACGTAAGAAACTTCCAAGTAATTCCATCAAGTGAATGCGTAGATACAGCCCAAAATTTAATAGCAGTACCTAAAACCATAATAATTGTAGCCATTAATCCAGTAAAACGAACACCCATTTTATCAAGGATAATACCACCTATTATTAGCATTCCTAAGAAAACGTTGAACCAACCGTAAGCACTATTAAAGAATCCAAAGTCTGAGCTTCCCCAACCTAGTGTTCCTTCAAGTAATCCTTTTAAAGGTGCCACAACATCTGTAAGGTAATAGCCACAGAGCATTGTAAACGCTACTACACCAAGAGCCGTCCATCTGGCTACTTTTGAATCTCTAAGAGTTTGTCTTATTTTTTCAGTCATAATTATTTTATATTATTAATAAATTTTCTTTCTAACATGCGAATATAAAATAAATCGTTTTTTAAAAAAACCATTTTACAGATAAATAGCCATATAACATGAAAATGTTTTCAATATTATGTTCAAAACTATAAATAAAAAAGAGCTGACAGTTAGGTCAGCTCCATTATAATAAATTTAGTGTTCTTAAATTAATTTCTAATATAAATCCATGAATTTGGCTCGATTGCCTCTCGGGCTTTATTCAACTCAGCAACAGCTTCTCTCCAGGATTTAAAAGCACCAATACTAACCATTTGAAAGTTATAATTATTAGTAATTAATTCCGTTTGATATCCTTTACTACCCATTAAATTATTGTATGCAGTTGCGTATTTAGGAGTTTTAAAGCTTCCAACTATAATGTGAAATTTGTATAATTTCTTTCTTTCTTCTTCAGCTTTTCTTTTCGCTTCTTTTTTAGCTTGCGCCTCTTTTTGCTTTTTTATTTTTGCATCTTGTTTAGCCTTCTTTGCCTTAGCAATGCTATCATTTTTTGCTTTAAGTTCAATTGCTGCTTGTTCGGCTCTTTTTTTCTTTCCTATTAGGTTACAACCTGAGCTAAGAACTACTAATAAACTTAATACTACTATTATACTTCTCATAAATTTAAGATTAAATGTTGATTTTGAGTTTCAATACAAATATATATAAAAATCCCAATGAGAATCAAAAAAAATAACATAAAATTCTGAATTTAAAATCTTTATGTATTTAATTAGAATTTATACTCTGATCTTAAATTTTGTATCTCTCTGATCTATTGCACATAACAGCTTTTTAGACAATTAATAGATAAGAAGCATACTAAAGTTTTAACGATTTTATCTAAATTGTGAATCCAAAAAATATAAACATATGACAACTTTAATTAATCTTTTTGAAAGCAGTGTAAAAAAATTTTCTGGGAATCCGTTTCTATGGGAGAAAAAAACAGATAAGTATAATTCGTTAACATACAACGAAGTTCTTGAACAAACAAAATTGTTAGCTGCGGGCTTAATTAGTCTGAAAGTTAGAAAGGATGATCGAATAGCTTTGTTATCTGAAGGCAGGAATTATTGGGTAATAGGCGAACTTGCAATTCTATACAGTAGTGCGGTTAACGTTCCCTTATCAGTTAAACTAGATGCAGGAACTGATTTAAAATTCAGACTTAATCATTCTGGCAGTAAAATGATTATTGTTTCAAATTCTCAAGCACATAAAATTAAGCAAATTAAAAATGATCTACCTAATCTTGAAAAGATAATCTATCTTGATCCTCAAGAGAGTTATGAAGATGATGAAATATTTATAGATGACATTTTTAATCTTGGAGCTGATTATATAAAGTCTAACAAAGAAGATTTTGAAAAGTCAATAACATCAATAAAGCCTAATGATTTAGCGAATATAAGTTATACCTCAGGGACAACAGCAGATCCAAAAGGAATAATGTTGACTCATAGAAATTACACTGCTAATGTTGAGCAAGCATGCAGTTTAATGGATATTCCTGAAACGTATAAAACTTTATTAATTCTTCCTTTAGATCATTCTTTTGCTCATACAGCAGGAATATACAGTTTTATGGCTTACGGTGCCAGCCTTGCATTTACCCAATCGGGAAAAACAGCAATGGAAACAATAAAAAATATCCCACAAAATATTAAAGAAATAAAACCTGATTTATTGCTTAGTGTTCCAGCACTAGCGAAAAACTTTAAAAAGAATATTGAAAAAGGTATTCAAGAGAAAGGTGCAACAGCTGAGAAACTTTTTAATTTTGCTTTAAAATTAGCATATAGTTATAATAAAGAAGGTTTTAATAAAGGAGGAATCCATTTTTGGAAAAAACCGCTTCTTAATCTTTTTGATAAAATTTTATTTAGTAAAATTCGAGAAGGTTTTGGAGGAGATCTTAAATTTTTTATCGGAGGAGGTGCATTACTTGATATTGAGCTTCAAAAGTTTTATTATGCAATTGGCATGCCTATGTTTCAGGGATATGGTCTTTCTGAGTCAGCACCAATAATATCGTCGAATTCGATGAAAAAGCATAAGTTAGGCTCTTCAGGATATTTAGTTTCTGATCTTGATCTTAAAATATGTGATGATGATGGTAATGAATTACCTGTTGGCGAAAAAGGTGAGATTATTTGCCGAGGCGAGAATATTATGGTTGGTTACTGGGAAAATGAAAAGTCAACCAATGAAGCCTTAATTGATGGCTGGTTGCATACCGGCGATTTGGGATATATGGATAAAGATGGGTTTTTGTATGTTCTTGGTCGATTTAAAAGTTTATTAATAGGTAATGATGGAGAAAAGTACAGTCCAGAATCAATTGAAGAAGCCTTGGTTGAGCAAACAAAATTTATTGATCAGGTTATGCTTTTCAACGAACAAAGTCCATATACTGTTGGTTTGATTGTTCCAAAAAAAGAAGCTTTAAAAAGAGCTGTTTCTGAAAGTAATGTAAAATTTGACACAGAAGAAGGTAAGAAACTAGCATTAACCAAAATACAAGAAGAAATAGATGAATTTAAAAAAGATGGTCAATTTGAAGGTCAATTCCCTGAACGTTGGCTTCCTGCGGCAGTTGCAGTTATTAGCGAACCTTTTTCCGAGGAAAATAAGCTGATAAATTCAACTCTTAAAATGGTGCGAGGAAAAATCGTTGAATATCATTCAAAAAAGCTAGAATATCTTTTTAATCCAGAAGCTAAGGAAATTAGAAACTCAGAAAATATTATTGAGCTTAATAAATTCTAAATATGTAATGTCTGGACAACAATCCGGACTTTTTTTTATTTATTAATCAAGCATATATTAGTAGTTAGGTGGATGTAATATCTAAAAAAATATTCTGTAATTTTCAGCAATATTATGGATAATCCGAAGCGTGGTTTAATATTTTTTAGTAACTTATCAAACTATTTCATTTTAAAAATGAATTGCATCAGATCATGATACTAAAACTAAAAATATTAATACTTCTATTAGTAATATCTATTTTTTTTTCTGATGTATTTGCCCAAGAAGGAACACCTTACATAACGCATTTCAAAGAGTCTAAAGAAATAGAATCTCAAAACTGGTCAATAAGTCAGGACAATCAGAATGTTATGTTATTTGCTAATAGGAAAGGCATATTAGCTTTTGATGGTCAGAACTGGGATCTTTTGAAGCTTCCACACATTCCATTTGCACTTAAAAAGAGTCCTTTAGACAATAAGGTGTATGTAGGAGCAAATAACAACTATGGATATCTGGAAAGAAATGCAAAAGGATTTATCGAATATAAATCTTTATCGTCCGACACTGCTGATGTTGGAATAATTTCAAAAATTATTTTTACCGATTCTACTATTTTCTTTTACGGAGAAAACACTATAACAAGGCATTCTGTAAAAAACCCTGAGAGATTTAAACGATGGTATTCTAAAGATTTCAGACCATTTACAGGCATGTTTGTTACGCACAAGAATACATTTTTCAACGTCGCAAGTGAAGGATTATATAGAATAGAAAGTGACACCTTATTCCCTATTGTTACAGGATTTTATACTAAAAATAGTGAAATACTTTTTAGCTTACCATATAGCAAAAGCAGGGTTTTAGTTGGGACCGATGACAGTGAGCTTTATACTTTTGATGGAATAAAATATTACAATTATGATATAAATGATGAAGGATATTTGTACGAAAGTATTTTAGCCGATGGACAAATAATATCTGATACATTATATGCCTTTGGCACCTTATATGGTGGCATAGAAATAGTAAATAAAAACACCGGTAAAATTGTATATACAGTTAATTACCAAAATGGATTACCCGACGATGAAATATATTCTCTAGGGCTTGATAATAATAATGGATTATGGGTATCGCATGAATTTGGGGTAAGCAGAGTCGACTTTAACATACCTTTGCATAATTTCACCACTTATCCTGGATTAAAAGGGAATTTAATTTCTACTTTATGGCACAACAACGAGTTATATGTTGCTACAAATGAAGGTGTATATTATCTAGCTGAAGTTAAAGATTATAATGAAGTAGACATTTGGGTAAAAACCAGAACATCACGACAAATAACTTCTTCTAGTGTAAAAACATCAGGAGGTACACAAAGCAAAGATATTGAGCCTGAAAAACATACAAAAAGATTATTTTCAAGACTTTTCAGCAAGAAAGAAGAAACTCCTGCAGTTGAAACAAAACAAAAAGATGAAAAGAAAACTACAACTACTAAGCCAAGAACAAGATATGTTAAGAAAACAATAAGTAAATTAAGATCTATTAATTACCTATTTAAAAAAGTTGATGGTCTTAATGGCAAATGCAACCAATTGGTTTCAACTGAGCATGGAATACTTGTAGCTTCAAACAATGGTTTATTTCATATTATAGAGCACGAAGCTGACTTAATTAAAGGAAACAGATATATTAATCAAATCAGCATCAAAACTGACTCTGCCAGGTATTTCATATCCACAGCTAATGGCCTATTTTCAATTATATATGAAGATGAAAAATGGCAAACTAAATATAATTTTGTTGATTTTAAAGAATCTGTTTACTCAATTAATTTATTGAATGAGAACACAGCATGGCTTGGTGGAAATGATGTAGCGTATTCATTTCAAATAGATACACTTGGCGAACCTAAAGATTTAAAATACTACCGTGTTAAAACTGATTTTCCAGAACAATATAAGCTGGATTATATAAATGATTCTTTATTTCTTTATTTAGAATCAGGATTATATTATTATCAATCAGAAACCGATACTTTTAAACATTATAAATCATACCTTGATAATAATACACCTGAAACTAAATTTCTAATAAATCAACAAGGCTTGCCTTGGTTAAAAACTGATAATAAATGGATTTGTCATAATAAAGAAAATGAATGGTTTGATCAGGAATTAAACTACCTTAAACTCTTTGATGATATTTCATCAATCGTTACAGATAGTGCTAAAAATATCTGGATAATAAATGACAACAATCAGATTTTTAAAATTGATCACTCAAAATTCAAGTTCTTACAACCCAAGTTTAATATCTACTTTAATAATATTAAAACCAATAAAGGAATCTCCTTTGAACTATCCGATTTGCAACTTGATTCTGAAAACAATGCTATTTATATAAAAATTATTGCTCCAAATTACATAAAGAAAAACTCAACACAGTATCAATACTTTGTTGATGGATTAATGAATGGCTGGTCATCATGGAGTACGAATCAGGAAATTAATTTTATTGTTGAATCGGGGAATTATACGGTTAATGTTCGAGCAAAAGACATACAAGGAAACACTAGCCAAATAAAATCGATTCGATTTACAATCAAACCTCCTTTTACTGAAAGTAAACTATTTTATGCTTTAATTGGAGCTGTTATAATCATAATATTTTTATTTATATCAAAAGTAAGAGAACGTAAACTTATACATGATAAAAAAATATTGGAACAAAAAGTTAAAGAGCGAACAGTTGAAATTCAGGAGAAAGCAGAAGAAATTAAAGCACAAAGAGATAAAATTACAATTCAACGCGATGAAATATTAAGAAATAAAGAAGAAATTACTGATAGTATAAATTATGCAAGTAGGATACAAAATGCTGTTTTACCGTTAGATGATCATTTTGAAAAAGCATTCGCCGACAATTTTATTCTTTTTAAACCTCGCGATATTGTTTCTGGTGATTTTTACTGGATTGCTGAAGAAAAAAATAAATTATTCTTTACTGCTGCAGATTGTACAGGACATGGAGTTCCTGGCGCATTTATGAGTATGCTCGGAGTTTCTTCACTAAATGAAATTATTGGACATGAGAATAATAATCTAACAGCGGGAAGAATACTAGAGTTGCTTCGTGAAAAAATTAAATTTTCGCTTCATCAAACGGGAAAAGAAGGCGAAAATAAAGATGGAATGGATATGGCTATGTGTATTTTTCATAAAGATAAAAATATGATTGAATATGCTGGTGCATATAATCCATTATACTTAATCAGAGATGGTGAATTAATAGAATATAAAGCAGATAGAATGCCTATAGGAATTTACCATGTAGAAAAAGAATTCTTTAAAAATCACGAAATAGATATTAAAAAAGGTGACGTAATTTATATTTTTTCCGATGGTTATGCTGATCAATTCGGTGGTCCAGGTGAAACAAAATTTAAAAGCGTGAATATTAAAAAAATGCTTTTAGAAATTCATGTAAAAACAATGCATGAACAAAAACTAATTCTGGAAGAACGTTTTAATAAATGGAAAGGCGATTTAAGCCAAATTGACGACGTTATTTTTATCGGAATAAGGTTTTAAAAGTTAAAGAATGTTATAATCTATCCCATTTCTTAATTTCATATAATCAATCCTACTATTTTTCGTTTTGTCTTATACTAATTCAAAAAAAATAAATATGAAAATTGCGCATATTGCTTTCTGGGTAAATGATCTGGAAATAATGAAAAACTTTTACATGAAATACTTCGATATGAGCTGTAGCGAAAAGTATATTAATGAAAAAATACAATTTTCATCTTACTTCTTATCCTTTAAAAATGGTGCTAAAATTGAAATTATGCATCGACCCGATATTTTTATCTATGTTGGAAAAAAGGGAAACTTAAATGGTCTCACTCATTTAGCAATATCGGTAGAAAGCAGAAACAAAATGACACAATTAACCGAACGATTAAGGAAAGACGGATTTACAATTGAAAGCGAAACTAGAATAACTGGTAATGGATTTTTTGAAAGTGTTATCCTTGATCCAGAAAAGAACTTAATCGAAATATCTGAATAGAGCTATTCGTCTCTGTGAACATTATCAGGAGAAAATGCAGGAAGACAAACTGCAATATATTCTGCACCACCTTCATAAGGAGTACTATATTGAACCCACTCATTTTTCTCAGTTAAAATAGCTTGCCCTTGAATAACACTATACTCTTCTGTTTTCGTTTTTACTTTTAAAGTTCCTTTTAAAACAATAGTATATTCATCAAATTCAGGCATTTGCCCGGGTTCTTCCCATCCTTGTGGGCTTTTCATTCTTGCAATACTAAGATCACTAGTTTTGCTATTTACTCTTCCGAAAAATTCTTCAATAATTTTACCTTTTGTTCCTGCAGCTTCAATAATCGAAGGATTGCTAATTATTTGTACCATAATATTTTATTTTAAACTAAAATTTCAAAGTGAAAATTGTTTTTTCAGGAATTGATTTAACAAAAATATTTCCTTTGTGAAGCCTCATAACTTGCCTGGCAAAACTTAAACCAATACCAGAACCTTTTTCTTTAGTCGTGAAAAAAGGAATAAATATCTTATCAATTTTATCTTCAGGAATTCCTAAACCATTGTCTATAACCTGAATTGTTAGATATTCATTTTCCTTAAAATATTTTAATTCTATAATAGGTTCTGAAACCTTTTCAAGAACTTCAATAGCATTTTTAACTAGGTTTATTATTACTTGTTCAATCATTAATTTATCGGCTAACAATTCTGTATCCTCATCAAAAGAATAAGTAGCTTTAATTCCTTGTTTATCTATTTCAGTTTTATGCAACATTAAAACAGTCTCAAACAGTGAAGAAACATTTATTTTTGAATAATCCGGATGTTTAATCTGTGTCAATTTTTTATATGATTCCGTAAATTTCAATAGACTTTCACTTCTTTCTTGCACAGCGTTTAATCCACTAATTAAATAATCAAGATTTTTTTGATCAAGATAATTATCTTTAATATTTCTGGTAAGTAAAGTATTTAAACTACACGATAATGAACTAATAGGTGTTACTGAATTCATTATTTCATGTGTTAATACACGAATCAACTTTTGCCAAGCTACAAGCTCCTGTTCATCGAGCTCAGCATTAATATCTTGAATTGAGATTAAATCATAAGAAAATCCTTCCAATTTAAATTTAGAAATATTCATTGATAATCTCAGTAATTCTCCATCTATAATAAGTTCTACTAAATCAGGTTTACCAGGTTTTAAATTAGGTATTTTCTCATTTAGCAAAGGGAATTTGGAAGTTAGCTCATCCAATGTTCCTATTTTCCTGAGTTTTAACAACTTTAGTAAATTATTATTCTTCAGCACAATTTCCCTATTTTCGTTTATAACAACAATTCCTACTGAAATATGCTCAATAATATTTTGAATAAATGAGTGCTGCACTTCTTTTTCGAAACTTATTTTTCTGTACTTTTCGTTTAGCTGATTAAATAAATTATAAATCCCAGTTGAATCCTTCTTTTTACTATAATAATTTGTAAAGTCTTCATAGATTAGAGCTTTAAGAAAAGATTTAAAATCTCTATTCATTTTATTTAAGAAATTAAAGAATTCCACAACACTAATAACACAAAAAACTAAAGAGAATAAACCACGCATGAAATTCTGTAATACAATAATGGAATAAATCAATGCCGATAGTCCAATTACTAGAATTACAATTCGAATAATAAAATTCAGCTTATAATTTCTAAATTCCATACTTTTCTATTCTACGGTACAATGCACCTCTTGTTAAACCTAATTCTTTTGCAGCTCGTGAAACATTACCAGTATGCTTTTTTAAACAATTTGTAATTGCCCATTTTTCTAATTCATCTAAATTATAATTATCAAAAGGATTGTTTTTTGATTCTTTACCTTCCAAAAACTCAAAATCAGATGACTTAAATACATTATCGGGACTTAAAATAATTGCTCTTTCGATTGTGTGTTGCAGTTCTCTTACGTTTCCAGGCCAACTATATTTTTGCAATTTTCTTTCCACGTAATCAGGAAGTTTAATAATGTCTCTTCGGTATTTTTTACAATATTTTTTAATAAAATAATTAGCTAAATTGGGAATATCTTCTGTTCTTTCACGTAAAGCAGGTATCGTAATCTCAACAGTGTTAATTCTATATAATAAATCCTGTCGAAATTGATTCGCTTCAACCAAATCCTTTAATGAAACATTTGTAGCGCAAATTAATCTAACATCAATTTTAACTGAACTATTACTACCTATTGGAAAAACTTCCCTATTTTGAATAACCGATAATAATTTAGATTGCTGTGCTAAAGGTAAGTTTGCAATTTCGTCTAAGAAAATAGTTCCTTCACTTCCTGCTTCAAAACGACCAATTCGGTCTTCTTTTGCATCAGTATATGAACCTTTTTTATGCCCAAACATTTCACTTTCAAACAATGTCTCTGTTATAGCGCCTAAATCAACATTGATAAATGGATTTTCCGACCTTTGTGATCTTTTATGCAAGGCTCTTGCAAAAAGTTCTTTCCCAGTTCCATTTTCGCCCTGAATTAAAACATTTGCATCTGCTTGTGCAACTTTATCTATTACTTGATAAAGATTTTTCATCACTTTTGATTGGCCAATAATTTCAGGTAAATCTGATTCGAAAGCTGTAATCAATGCCTTTTGCTTTGATTTTAAACTACGAACTTCCCGTTTATTCCGACTAAATTGCAATACGGAATTTACTGTAGCTATAAGTTTTTCATTACTCCAAGGTTTAACAATAAAATCAATTGCACCATATTTTAGTGCACTAACAGCTGTATTTAAATCGCCATACGCTGTTATTAATAAAACATTAATTTCAGAATCAATCTTTAATATTTCTTTTAACCAATACAATCCTTCTTTCCCACTTGTTTCTCCGTGTGAATAATTCATATCTAAAAGAATCGTATCAATATTGTAATCTTTTAAAAGATCAGGAATTTTATTTGGATCTTTTAAACAAAGAACTTCTCCAAACTCAGGTTCTAAAAGTACTTTTAGACTTAAATGAATGTGTTCATCATCATCAACTATTAAAATTCTATTATTTTTATCATTCATTATATTTCAGGACTTTGATTTTTTATAAAGATAAATAAAAAAACATATATGTCCATTCATGGACACTATAGTGTTTGCTCATGGACAGTATAAATTGTTTAATTAAAGGAAATCATAATCCATCATATTGATTAATTGACACTTAGAGCTTGTGGCATTTTATTTGGCGTATAACAGCAACTATTAATAAAAAAAATGAACCATGTTTAAAAATTATATTATTACTGCAATCCGAAATATTCGACGTGATTTATTTTACTCTGGAATAAATATTATAGGATTAGCAATAGGAATGAGTTGCTCCATATTAATAATGTTGTGGGTTTACGATGAATTGAGTTTTGATCGCTTTCATAAAGACTCTGAAGATATTTATCGCATTATAGCTAAGTTACCAAGCATGGAAGCTGCTGTTGGCCCACTTCCATTGGCTCAAGCCTTTAAAGATGAATATCCGGAAATAATAGCATCATGTAATTTGACAGGAGGAAATGTACTTTTAAAAGTTGATGACAGATCATATAATAATATTAAAGGAATATACTCCACCAAAGAATTCTTTGAAATTTTTACTTTCAAAATATTAAAAAAGCAAAAAGATAGTTTATTAACAGATTTAAATGAGATTATTTTAACACAAGAAACTGCAGAAAAACTATTTGGTGATAAAGATCCTATAGGTGAAACAATAAATCTCAATTTAGATCATGACTATATGGTTTCTGGAATTATTCAAAATCCCCCAACAAATTCGCATTTTAGCTTTGATTTTTTAATAAATTATAGATCCATTCAGAGTATTAAAGATGGAGAAAATGTATGGGGAAGTTTTAGTTGCTACCCATTTATTAAAATTGCAAGTGAAGCCAATCCTGATACCGTAGCGAGTAAAATTGAAAATTACTTTACAAAAATTTTTGGGGAAGATGGTAATTCTGTAAAATTTGGAATTCAACCAATTAATGAAGTTCATTTGAGATCAAGCCATTTAACTGAACTGTATGCTAAATTGGGAGACATTAAATATGTTGTAATTTTTGCAATAGTTTCAATCTTCATATTAATTATAGCATGTATTAATTTCATGAACTTATCTACTGCAAAAGCAACTAAAAGATTAACAGATGTTGGAATAAGAAAGGTTGTGGGGGCTAAACGAAGCCAATTAATAGCTCAGTATTTAGGAGAATCCCTTTTTATAGCATTTATAGCATTACTATTTGCATTACTATTTGTTGATTTCATGCTACCAGCTTTTAACAATATTAGCCAAAAAGAAGTAACTATGAAAGTATTTTCATATAAGGAAATTGGTTGGTTAATAATAATAACAATTCTTACTGGGTTGTTTTCCGGCAGTTATACAGCTTTGTATTTATCGAAAATAAAAAGCACACAAATACTTTCAAAAGAACCTATTCGTGGTAAAAAAGGAAAAATATTTAGACAGATTTTAGTTATTACTCAATTCTCAATTTCAGTTACATTGATCATATTTTCATTTGTTGTTAAATCGCAAATGAATTTTATTCAAAATAAAGATCTTGGTTATAAAATCGATAATTTAATTACGCTTGATTTAGGAGGCGACATAGCTAATGACTATACTAATATTAAAAGTGTCTTACTTGAAATTCCAGATGTACTATATGTGACTTCTGCTTCAAGCTTACCTATTCAGATAATTGAAGGTACATATGGAGGTAATTGGCCCGGAAAAGATCCTGACAAATTGCATTTAACAAATATGTGCGAAGTGGATAATGATTTTGTACCTGCTCTTGGATTAAAGATATTAGAAGGTAGAAATTTTAGTGAAATATTCGAAGTAGATACTGCTTCATATATAATCAATGAGTCTGCAGCCAAACAAATGGGATTAGAAAATCCATTGGGAACAGAAATAACATTTACTAGAGGCCCAGGTAAAATTATTGGAGTTGTTAAAGACTTTCATTCTCAATCTATTCATTCAGAAATTAGTCCTTTGATTTTATATAGAGGTCAATCTTCTGGTAACTTAATACTTAATGTAAAAGACGGCAATTTAAAAACTACTGTTGATATAATTAAAAATAAAATAAATGAAAACTTTCCTAATTACTCAATGTCATATAGAACATTAACAGATAGTTATAATGAATTATACACTAATGACAAAAGAGTTGGACAAATTTTTAACTATTTTGCAATATTAGCTATCTTACTTTCGTGTTTAGGTTTATTTGGATTATCTGCTTATTCAGCAGAACAAAGAACAAAAGAAATTGGAATTCGAAAAGCAATGGGAAGTACTATTTCTGGTATAATATTTATTCTAGAAAAAGATTTTATTAAATGGGTTTTAATAAGTAATATTATTGCCTGGCCTGTTTCGTATTATTTTGCTCAAAAATGGCTTGAATCCTTTACTTATAAAGTAGATATCTCAATCTATATATTTGCTATTGCAACATCACTTACATTTATAATTGCAATAATTACTGTATTTGCTCAAGCCTATAGAGCTGCACTTAAAAATCCAACAAAAAGTTTAAGGTACGAATAGTAAATTAGTTCTTAAATAAAAACAATTTAACATTAATTCTGAAACCTGCTTACATTAATAAGCAGGTTTTACATTTCATAAAACCCTTTTACTGTAAATACCAGCAATAAAACAATAACTATACTTATAACAAATCCGTAAAGAAAAAGTGCTCCCAGTGATTTAAAAAAAGATCCTATGTATTTTCTATCATAATATCTTCTGATACCGAACATTAGATACAAAGGAATACCCCACCATAAATACAAAACACCACCAGATATTTTTTCAGGCAATACTTCTCCAAGAATTATTATCACTGAGGATAATCCAAAGATAAAAGCGTGAAAGTTAATTGAAAAAATTAAATGATTTACATAAAGTTTTTTTGAACGCCATAAGATTAAAGCAAGAATTAATCCAAAGAACGGCATTAATAAAAATAACACATATGATATATTCTTCATGAATTTATTAAAAAACAGATCCTTTTTTTCGTATGCATTAATTCCTCCTATAGCTATCTCTTTTTCTGCATCTGTAGATGTTGTATCTTCTAAAACGTCTTGCTTCATTTTCTCCAAATCTTGCTCCCCAAAGTTAGCGAGAGTTATTACTTCAGAGTTCTTTGCAGTATCATTTACTTCTTCACTAATTCCTTCAATATTATAAAGAGAATCCTGACTCAAATTATTATTTAATGATAGTGAAATATTATTCTCACTCGGTTCATTATCAAAATTTAACATATTATCTTTTAACTTGTTATTATCAACAAATTGTATTAAGAAAAAGAAGATGATACTCACAAACATATACATTCTCATTGGAGGCACATATCTTTTTCTCTTCCCTTTAAAATACTCTTGAGCCAAAAAGCCCGGTTTAGTAAAAAAAGGAATAAGTGTGTTTAGTAAACGGATATCCAAATTAATTGAATCTAATAAATCACCAAAAATTTCTTTTATGGGTTTATTATAGTCTTTGTTTGATTGCCCACAATTTGGACAAAACTTCCCAACCTCTTCTTCCCCACAATTCGGACATATAATAAAATCGTAAATAGTTACTTCTTGATTGTCTGTTTCTATTTTCTTTAATTCATTCTTTTTAACCATAGTATTTCCATTATTTCAAAAAATGAAAATACATAATAAATTTAATATGTAAATACTTTTTTTTTAATTGTTCTTAATAAATTTCTCACCTTTGGATCGTCGGTTCAGAATTTTTCTTAATTGACGTTTTGATGGTTCTAAGTAGTATTTTGTTACATCTTCTATGGTATCCTTCACAGTTTCAACTTTTGTAACACCAAGAATATTAACAATATCATCATCGGTAAGTATATAATCAAACTCTAATGTATCATTGCTCATTTTTAGAATCTTAACTTTCCAAAAAGTAGAATCTTTGTAGTTTAAAAAGTAATATCCTTTATATTCTCTTAATATATTTTCATCCGATATTTTAAATAATTGATCATCTTTACTTGAATAAATATATACTGAATCACCTATCGACATTACTTTTACATCCCATTTGTCAGCAAAGGTAAATGAGGTATCCGTAGAGACTGTGTCACCTGTCTCTTCGTGGAACTTAGTTTTTGTCATTATTAAATTTTCACGATATTCTTGTACAATTTCATCAGACTCGATTCTTATAGTAGAAGTATCTGATAAAGCAATATATTTACCTTGTATATTATCTGGGAAAGATTTTAGATTACTGAGACCTTCTGGTTGTGGAACTTTAAACCAGATGTATGGACCACATCCAATGCAAAATATTAAAATTGTATAAATCAAATATTTCCTTTTCATATCGATTAGGTTTTGATTATTATACAAATTACAAATAATAGATTGGAAAGTAAATTTTATATGGCATTAAAAAAGGGTGTTAAAACTAACACCCTTTTTTTCAAATAAATTTTGATATTATTTTTTAGGAATATTCTTTAATGTTTCGAGTAAGAAATCATAAAACATTCCAACAGTTTTAATATTCACCTTTTCATCAGGTGAATGTGGGTAACGAATTGTTGGTCCGAATGAAATAGTATCCAAGTCTGGATAATTTTCCATTATAATACCACATTCTAAACCAGCATGTATTGCTTTAATTTCAGGTACTTTTCCCCATTTGTTATTATATACATCCTGCATTGTTTTTAAAATAGGAGATTTAATATTAGGTTCCCATCCTGGATAAGCACCTTCGTGAACAACCTCTGCTCCAGCTAATTCCAATACCGAACGAATCATGTTAGCTAAATCTTCCTTAGCACTTTCTACAGAACTACGCTGTAACGAACATACTTCAATAAAGCCTTCTTGTTTTTTAAGAATAGCTAGATTTGTTGAAGTTTCAATTAAACCTTCCATTGCATCACTCATACGAATAACTCCATTTGGGTGACCATATATAGCTTTTATTAAATTATTACTTGTTTTCTCATCAATAACCTTAGCTGGCATATCATCTGTTTGAGCAAATTTAATATCTAAATCAGGCTCAGTAACTGAAAGTTCAGCTTTAATATGAGGAATTAATTCGTCAATAAAAGTTTTAAATTCACCTGCTTGAGCAGCTGGGACAGTAACAATAGCAAATCCTTCACGTGGAATAGCATTTCTTAAACTACCTGATTGAATATCAGCAATACGTAAATCAATTGACTTATTTACAGTATAAAGAATTCTATTCAAAATTTTGTTTGAGTTTCCGCGACCTAATGGAATATCCATTCCAGAGTGTCCACCTTTTAAACCTGTTACATCAATTCTAAATGCAGTTGAATCTGCAGGAACGTCTTCTTCTTTAAAATGAAATTTTGCATTTGTATCAACTCCACCAGCACAACCAATATATAATTCACCTTCATCCTCAGAATCTGTATTAATTAAAATATCAGCATTTAAAATCCCACCTTTAAGATTTTCTGCTCCAGTCATTCCTGTTTCCTCATCAATGGTTAACAAAACCTCAAGTGGTCCATGCACAGCGTCGGTTGACTTAAGGACTGCCATAGAAGCTGCTACACCAATGCCATTATCCGCACCTAAAGTAGTATCTCTTGCAGTAACCCATTCTCCATCAACATAAGCTTGAATAGGGTCCGTTTCAAAATCATGTTCAATATTATTATTTTTTTGCGGTACCATATCAAGATGACCCTGAAGAACTACAGTTTTTCTATCCTCCATTCCAGGAGTAGCAGGTTTCTTAATTATAACATTACCTATTTCATCCATTATAGTTTCTAAACCCAGGTCTTCACCAAATTTTTTGGCAAATTCAGCCGCTTTTTGTTCCTTTTTCGATGGGCGTGGTATGTCACATAGTTGTTGGAAAATTTCCCAAACCGCCTTTGGTTCAAGATTACGAATTTCACTCATTAATAATTCCTCCGTTATTTTTAAATTAATATTTATAGAAAGACTAATTTTCTGGCAAATTGTTTAAATCATGTCAGAAATTGCAAGCTCAAATTTAGAAAAAAATAACGGGATAGTGAATTTCAATCTTGTTAAATTCTAATTGTTAACTTTTATTAACTTAATTATAAAAACCTTCAAGTAACTTTTCTGTTTTTTTAACGTCTAATAGTTTGAAATTATATGTGTAAATTATTGCAAAATTGAAACAAATCAATTTTATTTGTGACTTGTTATTACATATATAACTATTTACATTATTTGTAACGATCATATTATGAAAAAAGGAATATTTTTAGCATTAATACTTATAGCAGGTACCGTTAATTTAAGTTTTGCTCAGGAAAATGTTGTAAAATGGTATACAATTGAAGAAGCTCTTGAGCTAAACAAAATACAAGAACGAAAAATCTTTATTGATGTATATACTGATTGGTGCGGTTGGTGTAAAAAAATGGAAGCAACTACTTTTACTCATCCTGCTATTGCTAAGATATTAAATGAGCAATTTTATGCTGTTAGATTTGATGCTGAAACAAATGATACAATAAATTTCGCAGGTCAGAAATTTATTAATGAAGGAAATAGAAACCGTTCACCACATCAATTAGCTGTGGCATTACTTCAAGGTAAAATGTCTTATCCATCTATAGCATATCTTAACGAAAATAATCAACTATTAACTGCTGTTCCTGGATTTTATTCTGCAGACAGACTTGAACCTCTTCTTAAATTTTTTGCTGAAGACGCTTTTAAATCTGTGTCATTTGAAGAGTATCAAAAAACTTTTAAGAGTTCAATAGTTACAAACTAAAACTATTTCTTAAAAAAGATAAATAAGAAATACCTATTTGCTTTATTCTTTCTCTCTATAAAACTCAATGAATGTTTCGTCATTCATTAAAAATTGTACTGGAATAGAAATGGTAGTTCCATACTGTTCTATATTTACTTTTCGTTTTGCAAGTAATTTGTTTCCATCAAAAATTTCAACGAACGATAATTCTGGAATTCTATAAAACAATCTGTTTTTATATTCCAATCCTTCCCTGTTTATTTGGTCTGCAACTAGAAAATTAAGATGTTTAGTATTTTCTGATTTTTCTATCTCAACAATAATAGGTCTTCCTCTTAAATCATTTGCTTGCAACACTCCTCTTTCTTTGCTAAACCTAAACAATATATAAGGCTGATTTAACTCTGCTTTTGAAGGGACAAACTCAAAGTTAACTTCGTAACTACTTTCGAATCGTTTTCCTACAAACAATGTTATATATTCATTTTCAAGCCTCTCCATTTCCTTTAAAGCTATCTCAAGCGATTCTCCTTCAGGATAAAAATCTGCCATTCCTGTTAAAAGTTCAACTCTTTTTTCACGAATTGTAAAAATAAAACTTGCTGCTTCTTCTGCTTTATCTTCAAATGATTTATACACCGATTGAGTTTTTATAACTGGAACCTTAGCAAAAAGTGAATCTCTCTGTACCCTTTTGAAATATGTTATTTTTTCCTCACCAACAAATTTAGAAACACTTACATCCTTAAAAACAATCCCATTTTCAGCTTCATTTAAACCATAAAACTCATTTTCATACTGATTTTTAGTTGGATTGTTAACAGGTAAAATACTTCCGCTATCTATTAATTTATTAAAATTAAAATTAATTTTTCCAGAAGGTTCAAGTACATAAAATTGCTCTGGGTCAACATCAGTATAATTATTAATTACAATATCCGTTATTTGCCATATAGAAGTTTCCTTTTCATGAACATCTTCAATTCCAAGATATTTTTCTGCATACTCATGATAAGGTCCTGGGTAAATATCAGTTCGTTTTGTTGTAACAGTAAATTTCAAATTAGTTCTTGGTAAAGCATATACAATACCACTTTCCGTAAAAGATTCTGCATCTTCTAACTTTGTAACACGAGTTTCAGATGCTGGTTTACATGAACATATTATAAATAATCCTATAAATATTATTCCTTTTAAATTTCTCATAGCTTATATTTTTTAATTCTCAAATAAGCATTTCCTATATTTTCGGTTATATCACCGGCTAATAAAGCTTCCTGTCCTATTTTCTCAGATGCAATATCTCCAGCCAAGCCATGCAAATACACTCCTATTATAGCAGCTTCTCTTGGTGCATAATTCTGTCCTAATAACGAAAGAATTATTCCTGTTAGTACATCACCACTTCCTGCTGTCGCCATTCCCGGATTCCCTGTACTATTAAAGGAACAGGTTCCGTCAGGGAAAGTTATTGATGTATAAGCACCTTTTAACACTACTATTACTTTATACTCTACAGAGAATTTAATTTGTGTCTGGATTTTTTCATAATCATTTGTAAACTCTCCAACCAATCTCTCAAATTCCTTTAGATGTGGAGTTAAAATGCTATTTTCAGGTATATCTTTCAATAATTCTTTTTGTTCCGATATAATATTTAATGCATCAGCATCAAAAACCATAGGACTGGATATATTCTTAATTAGATTTACTAAAGCCTTTTTTGTATTTTGCTTTAATCCAATTCCTGGACCAACTCCAACAAAAGTATAATTTTCTGCATCCGGTATATTTGTGAATATAATATCAGACTGATCAATGCTAATCATAGCTTCCGGAAGTGCAGTTTGCATTATTTCATATCCTATTTTTGGAACATGAACAGTAACTAATCCAGAACCTGATCTCAAACAAGCCTTTGCAGCAAGTATCGCAGCACCCATTTTACCGTAACTTCCTGCAATTAACATTACATGACCATAATTCCCTTTATGCGAAAACTTTTTACGATTAATTAATTTGCTTTTAATATAATCAGGTTCCACAAAATCAAAATCAGATTCCAAACTTTCAATAAATTTTTGATTTAATCCAATTGGCAACACTTCCCAACAACCAACAAACTGTTCGTTCTCAGAAAATAAAAAAGATAAGTTAGGCAATTGAAAAGTAAGTGTATATTTTGCTCTTATTATGGCATTAATATCATTTTCTGAATTATCTTCGCCAAATAATCCTGAAGGAATATCTATAGCTATAATATCTATAGCTGAATTATTTAAATACTGAACAAGTTCTTTAAACAATCCTTCCACTGGCCTTTTTAAGCCAGAACCAAATAATCCATCTATAATTAGATCAGAATTAGAAAATTTAGGAAAATCTCTTTTAGTGCTAATCTTTTGAATGCAATTTTGCTTTTGAGCTTTTAATCTGTCTAAATTAATTTGACAATCTTTTGATCTATTACCTGATGTATTTATTATATAAATCTCAACTTTGAATTTAACTTCTAATAATTGGCGAGCAATTGCTAATCCGTCACCACCATTATTACCTGGACCAATAAATATTTTTATATTTTTTTCTTTGTTAATATTCTTAGAAATCCAGTTAGAAATAGTCCTTGCGGCTCTTTCCATTAAATGAATGGAATCAATTGGTTCGGTTTTGATTGTAAATGCATCCACTTCTCTTATTTGTGAAGATTTTAGGATTTTCATATTTAGAGTCTTTTTGAACAAATTTAAAGTTTAAACCTTTAATTAAAAACTTGGTCCCAAAAAAAAGATTTTTATATTTGTCATTCTGAATTTTAGATTTTGAAAATTAATATTAACTAAAAATAATAAATTATGTTTAAAGGACATCCAAAAGGCTTATATGTTGCCTTTTTTGCTAACATGGGGGAGCGATTTGGTTTCTATACCATGATGGGTATTCTTGTATTTTATCTGACGGCTAAATTCGGTCTTTCAGAAGAAAATGCAGGAATGATTTATAGTATTTTTTATGGGTCGATTTATGGATTAGCCCTTGTTGGTGGTATTTTAGCCGATAGAACTAAAAACTATAAAGGAATAATATATATTGGTCTATTTACAATGCTTGCAGGATATGTATTAATGTCAGTTCCTGGTTTTGGATTAGTATTTACTGTATCTGCTTTAATGATTATTGCTTTAGGTAATGGTTTATTTAAAGGAAACTTACAGGCAGTTGTTGGTCAATTATACGATGATCCAAAATATTCGCATTTAAGAGACTCTGCTTTTAGTGTTTTCTATATGGGTATTAACGTTGGTGCTTTGTTTGCTCCAAGTGCAGCTTCAGGAATTATTAACTGGTTTATTAAATCGCAAGGTTTTTTAAGAAATGATGCAATCCCAGCCTTAATTCATAAATTTAATGCTGGCACAATTACTGCTGCTGAGACAACAAACTTACAAGGTTTAGCAGACAAAGTGTCGGGTAGTGCTGTTGCTGATCTTGGCAACTTTGCAAACGATTATCTTTCGGCTTACGGGACAGGTTTTAATTATGCTTTTGCTTTAGCAGGAATTACAATGGTTATTTCATTATTAGTTTATACTTTCTTTAAGAAAATGTTGCCAGACGTTAAAAAAGCGGAAGAAACTAAAGATGGTAAAGTTGTTGAAATGTCAAAAGCAGAAACTAAACAGCGTATGACTGCTTTATTCTTAGTTTTTGGGGTTGTAATATTCTTCTGGATGGCATTCCACCAAAACGGATTAACAATGAGTTTATTCGCAAGAGACTATACAGTAACTCAGGTTGGTGCCGGAACATATTTGGTTTTTAATATTTGGTCATTATTGTCAATAGTGGTAGGTATTCTTTCTTTAACATATATCTTTAATAAACAATCTTCCGGAAAAACTAAAATGATAAGCACATTGCTATTATTAATTTCGGGAGCTGCGACATATTACTTTTATTCAAACAATCCAGAAGTAAATCCATTTTCTCCTGAATTGTTCCAACACTTTAATCCAACTATGATTGTATTATTAACACCAATAATTGTTGGAATATTTGCTTGGTTAAATAAAAAAGGGAAAGAGCCTTCAGCGCCAAGAAAAATTGGTATTGGTATGATTATTACATCATTTGGTTTCTTAATTCTTTTAATAGGTTCACTTGGATTAGATCCATTTGATATTATGCAATCAGATCCAAATCATGCAAGAGTAGGAACAGGATGGTTAATTAGTACATACTTTACATTAACTATTGCTGAATTATTCTTAAGTCCAATGGGTATTTCATTTGTATCTAAAGTATCGCCTCCGAAATATCAAGGTTTAATGCAAGGTGGTTGGTTAGGTGCTACTGCTTTAGGTAACCTACTATTAGGAGTTGGTAGTTTCTTATATGCTAGAGTTCAAATTTGGCAAGTATGGGCAATATTCATCGTTTTATGTTTTATTGCTGCTGCATTTATATTCTCAGTAATGAAGAAATTGGAAAAAGTTTCATAAACTAAATTCTATATAAATAAAAAAGGTGATCAAATTGATCACCTTTTTTTTTACATCTTTATTTTAAGTTTACTTAATCACCAAAACTTATACCAACACCTCTAGCACTCTTCATTAAATCAGAACCTAAAGTTACATAGTGAGGTTCTCTAATTGCTTCTGCAAACGGCACAGAAATAATATTTGGATGCCTGTAAGATACCATCTCACCAAATTTCCCTTCTAGTGCTAATTCAAATGCTTTAACACCAAATTGAGTTGCTAATACACGATCATAAGCAATTGGAATTCCCCCTCTTTGAATATGCCCTAATACTGTCTTTCTCATATCGTGTTTTAAACCGGCTGCTTTTAGTTCACGCATCAATCTAGATGCTCCACCCGATATTTTTGAATTTGCATATCCAACTTCATCAAGATTAATGGTAGAACTATCATCACCAATTGCATGAGCTCCCTCTGCCATAACAATAATAACAAATCCCCTATCTCTAACGAATCTGGAATTTATTTTCTCAACTACTTCATTAACATCGTAAGGTATTTCTGGAATAAGACAGATCTCTGCTCCACCAGCTATTGCTGCATTTAATCCAATCCAACCAGCATCTCTTCCCATAACTTCTAAAACAAGCACTCTATTATGGCTCGCTGCTGTAGTTACTAGCTTATCAACTGATTCTGTTGCAATTTGAACTGCAGTTTGGAATCCAAAAGTAGTATCTGTGGCAGACAAATCATTATCAATAGTTTTTGGAACTCCAATAATATTAAGACCTTTTTCATAAAGTCTTTGAGAAATTCTTTGAGATCCATCTCCTCCAATATTAATAACAGCATCAACACCCATATACATTAATTTCCTGATCATTTCTTCTGAACGATCTGCTGTTGTCCATTTGCCTTCTTTATCTTTTACAGGCCAAGAGAATGGTCCTCCTTTATTTGTAGTTTCAATAATAGTTCCACCCTGAAAGTGGATTCCTGCCACAGCATTTTCGTCAAGTATTTTAATCTCAGTTGGCTCCCACAGGATGCCATTAAATGCTTGAATACTCCCCACTACTTCCCAATCAGGTTCTTGAGAAGCTCTTTTAACTATTGCTCTGATTACAGCATTTAAACCAGGACAATCTCCACCCGCTGTTGCTACTAATACTCTTTTCATATATTATTCATTCTATTTATAATTCTTTTTTTTGAAAAACATTAATATACAAAAATATGAAATATTTACACTAAGATAAAGAATCCATAAATAAAACCTATAAAATAAATGACATTGCAGTGTTTTGTTCTATATTTTAGATCTTTCATAGGAAACATTCAGACCGCTTATTCCCTTATACAGTAAGAATATTTACAATCCTATGTTTAATTATTAAAAATCCTTTTTTCGGATATACCAGTTGATTTACTTAATTCTCATACTCAGTTATCATAACGGAAAACAAAACTTCTAAATTAGTGTTAAACTATTATTAAATCGTATCTATTACTATTTCACACATGATTTAAATTATTTATATGAAAATAAAAGCATTTCAAGAGTATTACCCTGATCATTTAAGCCATTGCTACGGTTGTGGGAAACTAAATGAACATGGGTATCAAATAAAGACGGTTTGGGATGGCAATGAAACCTTAAGCACTTTTACTCCTAAACCATATCATACGGCCATTCCCGGATTTGTTTACGGAGGACTATTAGCTTCTCTTATTGATTGTCACGGTACAGGTTCAGCCGCTGCTGCCATGTATAAGGAAGAAAATCGTGAAATGAATACTGAACCTTCATTTCGGTTCTTAACGGGGTCATTAAATGTAAAATATCTAAAACCAACTCCCATTGATTGTGAATTGCAAATCCGAGGAAAAATCAGAGAAATAAGTGGGAAAAAAGTTACAATTGATGTTAGTGTTATTGCAAATAATGTTGTTACAGTAACTGGAGAAGTAATAACCATACAAGTTCCTGATAAATATATCAAAGAAATTATAGAAAGTAGCAACCGAAACACAAAATAACTAATTGGTAAGTTTTTTTTACAATCCAAAAGTTTTAAAAAAACACGATGTTGACACCAAGGTCTATTCAACGTGTTTTTAATCTATCACTTAATCTATATAAAGATTATTTTATATATCAATATTTTAAAACTTCGTCTTCTCCCAAAATAACTGCTAGTCCTTTTAACGCAAGGGTTTTTATATCATCTGAACCAGGATATACTGTAACCGGAGCGATATTTTCTAATCTTTCAACTATTTTACGAACAAGCCATGAACTATTCGCAATAGGACCAGTAATTATTATAGCATCAACATTTCCAGCTAATACAGCAAACATTGAACCAACGGTTTTTGAAATCTGATATCCCATAGCTTCATATATAAGAGATGCTTCTTCATCTCCTTCAGTAACTCTTTGATCAATTTCTATACCACTAAAGGTTCCAAAATGAGCATGTAGTCCTCCTTCCACACTAACTTTCCGTAAAAGTTCCTCTTCTGAATATTTACCGCTAAAACAAAGCTTAATCAGATCACCTGTTGGTAAGCTTCCTGCTCTTATTGGAGAAAATGGTCCATCTCCATCAAAACCCATATTTGAATCAATCACACGCCCTTTTTGATGAGCCCCAATTGTTATTCCTGTCCCGAGATGCGCAACAATCAAATTTAAATCATTGTATTCTTTATTTATTGATTTTGCATAACGACGCGCAACAAATTTTTGATTCAAAGCGTGAAAAATAGATCTTCTTTTAATTTCTGGCAAACCAGTAATTCTGGCGATATCATCATATTCATCAACAACTACAGGATCTGCTATAAAAGCATGTGCATTTGGGAAATCTTTAATAATACTTTTAGATATTAGTCCTCCTAAATTTACAACATCCGTACCTTGCGTCTGGTTATTAAGATCTTGTATCACTTTATCATCAACTAAATAGACTCCTGATTTTAATGGTTTTATTAACCCTCCCCGACTAATAACTACTCTAATATGTTCAAAATCGATGTCGTTTTCCTTAAGTTCCTTTACAATTAAATCTTTTCTATACTGTGTCTGATCTTCAAATTTTGAAAACTTTTTTAAATCTTCTTCTGCATGCTTAATTTTCTTTAAGAATACTAGATTTTTATTATTATAAACTCCAATCTTAGTAAATGGGAATCTTGGATTAATTACTAAAATTAAATTTTCAGCTGAATACCCGGTTTTATAATTCATATTGCTAAATTTTAGAAGGTTTTTATATTTTACTATTATATTCTATTCAGATTACATGTTACGTCTGTACTCTCCACCAACTTCATACAATGCATTAGTAATTTGCCCAATAGAACAATATTTTGTGGCTTCTATCAAATACTCAAATGTATTTTTATTATCAAGTACAGCTTGTTTTAGTTTCAAAAGAATTTTATCTGATATTTCTTCATTTAATTTATGAGTGTTTTTTAAATTCTCAATTTGATGATTTTTTTCATCATCAGTTGCTCGTATTACCTCTTTAGGTACAATTGTAGGTGATCCCTGTGATGATAAAAATGTATTAACTCCCATTATTGGAATTTCTCCACTATGCTTTAGTGATTCATAATAAAGTGACTCATCCTGAATTTTTCCCCTTTGATACATTGACTCCATTGCTCCTAAAACTCCACCACGATCGGTAAGTCTATCAAATTCTACTAAAACTGCTTCTTCAACTAGCTCTGTTAATTCATCAATAATAAAAGATCCTTGCATAGGATTTTGATTTTTTGACAATCCGTATTCTTGATTAATTATCATTTGGATTGCAATTGCACGTCTAACAGAATCTTCAGTCGGTGTTGTAATAGCCTCATCATAAGCATTCGTATGCAATGAGTTACAATTATCGTAGATTCCTGAAAGAGCCTGAAGTGTGGTTCTTATATCATTAAACTCTATTTCCTGCGAGTGCAATGAGCGTCCGGAAGTTTGAATATGATATTTTAGCTTTTGAGATAAAGCATTAGCCTTATATCTATATTTCATAGCTTTTGACCAAATAATTCTGGCAACTTTTCCAATAACAGAATATTCCGGATCAAGCCCGTTTGAGAAGAAAAACGACAAATTTGGTGCAAAATCGTCAATCTTCATTCCTCGGGATAAATAATATTCTACAAAAGTAAAACCATTTGCTAAAGTAAAAGCAAGTTGTGTAATTGGGTTTGCTCCTGCCTCAGCAATATGATATCCGGAAATGGACACAGAATAAAAATTTTTAATCTGGTTTTCAATAAAATACTCCTGAATATCACCCATCATTTTTAGAGCAAAATCCGTTGAGAAGATACAAGTATTTTGTGCTTGATCTTCTTTTAAAATATCAGCCTGAATAGTTCCCCTAACCTTTTGTAATGTATCTTCTTTAATTTTCCCATAAATATCTTTTGATAACACCTGATCTCCTGTTACACCTAATAAAAGTAGTCCTAATCCATTATTTGATTCAGGAAGATTACCTTGATATTCAGGAGGTTTAATTCCTTTTTCTTTGTAAATCTTATCGATCTGTTTTTTAACTTTATCCTCTAATCCATTTTCTAAGATATGCTTTTCACAAGCCTGATCAATTGCAGTATTCAGAAAATATCCAACCATTAAAGGTGCAGGACCATTAATGGTCATTGAAACGGAAGTATAACGATCGTGCAGATCAAATCCGGAATAAAGCTTCTTTGCATCGTCTAAACAGGCTACAGAAACACCAGAATTACCAACTTTTCCATAAATGTCGGGTCGTATATCCGGATCTGCACCGTAAAGTGTAACAGAATCATAAGCTGTTGATAACCGCTTTGCCTTTTGTCCATCAGAAAGATAATGGAATCTTCGGTTTGTTCGTTCAGGACCTCCTTCACCAGCGAACATTCTGGTTGGGTCTTCTGATTCACGCTTAAAAGGAAAAACTCCCGCAGCGTAAGGAAATTCACCTGGTACATTTTCTTTCAAACTCCATTTTAATATATCTCCCCAGGATGAATATCCTGGCAATGCAATTTTAGAAATTTTTGAATGCGATAAAGTGTTTACATGAGTTTCAACTTTTATTTCCTTGCCACGAACTTCGTAAGTATAAAAATCATTCTTGTATTTTTGCTTTTTATTTTTCCAGCCTTCAATTATTTTGATATTTTCTTTTCCAAGTTCATCAGTTAAACTTGTTATTTTATTTTTAATCTGATCAGAAACCAAAGCTTCTTCTTTTAATTCCAGCTCTGATGTAACTAAAGCCTGTAATCGATTGGCAATCGAAGATTTTTCATCAACTTCATTATTGTAACTCCGGATTGTATCGGCAATATCAGATAAGTACCTTGATTTTCCGACCGGAACTATTTGTTGGTTATTATGAGATACTTGTAACGAAATCTTTGATTCAGGGAAATTTGAACCTGTTTTTGTATTTATAATATTTATCAACTTCTTAAATAAAGTATTAAGGCCATCATTATTATATTGAGAAGCAACTGTGCCGTATACGGGCATTTCTTTAACAGGAGTTTCAAATAATAAATTATTTCTTTGATATTGTTTTTTTACATCACGCAAGGCATCCAAAGCTCCCTGTTTATCAAATTTATTTAATGCAACAATATCTGCATAATCGAGCATAGCAATTTTTTCAAGTTGAGATGCCGCTCCATAATCAGGAGTCATAACATAAAAATAAACATCACTCTGATCAATTATCTCAGTATCTGACTGTCCTATACCTGAAGATTCGAGAATAATTAAATCATAGTTTGCAAACTTGAGAATATCAACTGCATCCTTAACATGAGCCGACAATGCGAGGTTTTGCTGTCGTGTAGCCAAAGAGCGCATATAAACATTAAAATGGTTTATTGAGTTCATTCTAATTCTGTCTCCTAACAACGCACCTCCGCTTTTTCTTTTCGAAGGATCAACCGATACAATTCCAATTGATAATTCAGGATATAAATCCAAAAATCTTCGTATAATCTCATCAACGATAGATGATTTCCCAGCACCACCTGTTCCGGTAATACCAATAATAGGTACTTTAGAATTTTCAATTTCTTTTCCAATAATTCGCAAATATTCTTTAGCCTGATCTGGATAATTCTCTGATTTTGATATTAAAGAAGCTATCTCAAATGAATCTTTTGATTTTACTTTTTTCAAATCAATATCTTTTGAGCCCAAAGGAAAATCTGATTTTTGCATCAAATCATTTATCATTCCCTGCAATCCTAATTTTCTGCCATCATCAGGAGAATAAATTCCAGCAATTCCATATTTCAATAAGTCCTTCTTTTCATGTGGTAATATAACACCACCTCCACCACCAAAAATCTTAATATGAGCACACTCCTTTTCTTTTATAAGATCGTACATATATTTGTAAAACTCAATATGTCCACCTTGATACGAAGTAACAGCAATTGCTTGAGCATCTTCCTGAATAGCGCAAGCAACAATTTCATCAACAGACCTATTATGACCAAGATGTATTACTTCACCTCCGGTAGATTGAATTATTCTACGAATAATATTTATTGTAGCATCATGACCGTCAAAAAGAGAAGTTGCAGTAATAATTCTGATATTATTATTTGGCTTATAATTATTGGAATGAGTCATTTGGCTTTATCGATTTTATATTAAAATCACACGAAATATTAAATTGTCAAGATTGATATCATTCATATGCTTAAGAACTAATAATTGCTCTTGAAATAACTATTTTCTGAACTTCTGATGTTCCTTCATAAATCTGCGTTAGCTTGGCATCTCTCATTAAACGTTCAACATGGTATTCTTTTACATAACCATATCCTCCATGAATTTGAACTGCTTCTGTAGTAATTTTCATTGCCGTTTCAGCACAATATAGCTTAGCCATAGCGCTTTCTGTTCCGAATGGTTTATTATTATCTTTGAGCCAGGCGGCTTTCAAGCATAAAAAGCGCATAGCTTCAATTTCTGTTGCCATGTCTGCTAATTTAAATGCAATTGCCTGATGTTTAATTATTTCTTTCCCAAATGCTTTTCTTTCTTGTGAATATTTAAGAGCAAGTTCGTAAGCTCCGGATGCAATACCTAGAGCTTGCGCAGCAATCCCTAATCGTCCGCCCTCTAACGATTTCATCGCAAATTTAAATCCGGATCCATCCTCACCAATTCTGTTTTTTTTAGGAACCTTAACGTCTGTAAACATAACAGAATGTGTGTCGGAACTTCTCATACCCATTTTATCCTCATGTTGTCCAAGGCTAATTCCTTCCGAATGCCTATCAACAATTAGTGCATTTATTCCCTTATGACCTTTTTCTGCGTCAGTTTGAGCGATTAAAATATACGTTGATGCTGAGTTTCCATTTGTAATCCAGTTTTTGACACCGTTTACAAGATAATGATCACCTTTATCAATTGCGGTAGTCCTTTGTGATGTTGCATCAGAACCAGCTTCAGGTTCTGACAAAAGAAATGCACCTATTTTATCGCCCCTTGCCAAAGGTTTTAAAAATTTCTCCTTTTGTTCTTCTGTTCCATATTTCTGAAGTCCCCATGCTACCAACGAATTATTTACCGACATAATTACTCCAACTGAAGAATCGACCTTTGATATTTCTTCCATAGCTAAAACATATGAAATAGTATCCATTCCGGTTCCATCATATTCAGGATCTATCTGCATTCCTAAAAATCCTAATTCACCTATTTTTTTAATATGCTCAGTAGGGAATTCAGCTTTCGTATCTCTTTCAATAACATCTAATATTAATTCCCGTTGTGCAAAGTCTCTTGCTGATTGTTGAGCCATTAACTGTTCTTCAGTGTATTCAAAGTTCATTTCTAGTAGTATTAGGTTAATTTTAAAGTGTGATAATTTTTATCATAATAAAATTTTGCTCAAATCATTATCTTAAACAAGTTCAGCAAGTTAATTGTTCGATCACAAAAAAGAAATATTACCAAATAATGATTTATATAATTTATTATTATGCACATCGATTAGTCAAGAACGAAAATCTTTACTATTAAAAATGATTTCTGTATATTACATGTAAAAATTATTTTGATATGAACAATGAAGCTGTTATTGTAATAAATCCAGGATCTACATCAACCAAAATAGCTTTCTATAACAGAAGTGGAGAGCTATTCTCGAAATCAATAGAACATTCACAGGATGAATTATTAAAATTTGAAAGAATTTCCGATCAATTGCAGTATCGCTTTGATCATATCAAACTTTTTTTTAATGATTATCTTTCTAACGCAAAATTCAATGTAGTAGGAATTGTAAGCAGGGGTGGTATAGTAAAGCCAATAGCAGGAGGCACTTATCGCATAAATCAGAATTTCATAGATGATGCAAGATCTGGAGAATATGGGGAACATGCATCAAATCTGGGCTGTTTGTTAGCAAACCGATTAAAAAATGAATTTGATTTGAGGGATTGTTACACTGTTGATCCTGTTTCTACGAGTAACATTAGCGAAATAGCTAAAATATCAGGTGTGCCCAGCATTGTGCGTAATGGAAGAGCACATACTCTAAATATTAAAATGACCGCCCGCAAAATTGCTTTAAAGCAGGAAATCCCTTTTGACGAATCATGTTATATAATTGCTCATTTAGGAGGAGGCATTTCCATAGCATTGGTTACTGGAGGAAAAATTATTGATGTGAATGATGGTTTACTAGGCATGGGTCCGTTTACACCAAACAGATCTGGGGCCCTACCTTTGAGAGGTGTAATGAAATTATGTTATAGTAAATCGGAGGAAGAAGTCAAAAAACTCTTTTCACAAAACAGTGGATTTAAAGCTTATCTAGGGACAGAAGATGTGAGGGAAGTATTAAAAAGAATTGGAAAAGGTGATAAAAAAGCTGATTTAATTTATTCTGCCTTTGTTTATCAAATTGCAAAAGAAATTGGAGCCTACTTTGCTGCTTCGAAATCTAATGCTAAAGCTATAGGAATTACCGGAGGAATTGCATTTAGTGAAAAATTTATTTCTGATTTAAGGGAATATGTTGGGAAACTTACAGAATTTTTTATTTATCCAGGAGAAAATGAAATGGAAGCATTAGCAGAAGGCATATTCCGAGTTTTAAACAAAGAAGAACAAGCCAAGGAATATTAATGCAATCTTACTAAAATACAATTAAATTATTCTATTTAATCAACATAAGATTCTATAAATAATTTGTGAGCTTTTTTTCTTTTAGTTAGAGGCGGAATTGAACAGCCGACCTTCCCTATTACAAATCGAGACACTTAATTCCTTTTTTTAATAAAAAAGCAAGCCGTTTCTGACTTGCTCTTTGTAGCGAGAGGCGGAATTGAACCGCCGACCTCATGATTATGAATCATGCGCTCTAACCATCTGAGCTACCTCGCCAAATCCATTTGGGCTGCAAATATAAAAATATTATTTTATCTTTTATTATGCTTATTTAAATTTTCTGAAAAAAAAATTATATATTGCGTTAAAGGGGAAAATTACTAATAATTATACCTATGAAAAATAAGTTTGAATTGGAATACTCGATAAATTCATCAACTAAAATTTTATATGCCAGATTAAGTACTCCTGGAGGATTATCCGAATGGTTTGCTGATGATATAAATATACGAGGAAATATATATACTTTTATTTGGGATGGCTCTGAACAAGAAGCTGAGCTAGTTTGTAAAAAGCAAGATCAACAAGTGCGATTTAAATGGGTTGAGGACGAAGATGATGCTTATTTTGAATTTAAAATCCATAAAGATGAATTAACGGGTGATGTTGCTCTTATTATTACTGATTTTGCAGAAGACGATGATAAGGATGATAGTGTTGAGCTTTGGAATAGACAAATAGAAGAACTAAAACATGCACTGGGGCTTTAATTTTCACCAAATCATCTATTTTTCTTGTAAAATAATCTATTTTTGTATTCGTTTTATCTAAAAGATATTAATAAGTGAAGCGATTACACAAATTCATATTAAAATCATATTTTTCTCCTCTGATAGCAACATTTTTTGTTTCTCTCTTTATATTATTAATGCAGTTCTTATGGAAGTACATTGATGATCTCGCTGGAAAAGGTTTGGAATGGACGGTTATTGCAGAACTAATGTTATACATGTCAGCTCAATTAGTTCCTATGGCATTGCCTTTAGCAATTCTTCTTTCTTCCATTATGACTTTTGGAAACTTCGGTGAAAACTTTGAATTAACAGCAGTAAAGTCTGCTGGTGTTTCATTGCAACGATTTATGTCCCCATTAATTTATCTTACAGTAATTATTTGTATTGCCGCTTTTTTTTATTCTGATTATGTAATTCCTTACACCAATTTAAAAACGAACACATTAATTTACGACGTAAAAAACCAAAGACCTGAATTACAAATAAAAGAAGGTGTGTTTTACAATGGAATAGAGAATTATAGCATAAAAATAGCAGAAAAGGATTATAAGACTAATCTATTAAAGAATATAATGGTGTATGACCATCATGATAATCAGGATAACGTTAATGTTACTATTGCCGATTCTGGTTATATGAAAATGACTGCGGATGAAAAAAATCTAATTTTAACCTTGTATAATGGTTATAGTTATGAGGAATTAAAGGAGAATAAAACAGGTAGCAAAAGAAATAGCAAAACCTATCCACACAGAAGGCAAAATTTTGAAAAACAAGAAATAGTATTTGAACTTACAGGTTTTGATTTTAATAGAAGTGATGAAAATTTATTTAAAAATCATTTTAGGATGTTAAATCTTGAGCAATTAGATTATGCTGAAGATTCACTTAAAAATCAACTTGAAGAACAAACTGTTAGTTTCAGAAAAACAATTGCTACAAGCAGCTATTTTAAAAAAGAAGATATTTTAGCTAAAGACCAAGCTAAAAGAATAAAGATTATTAAGAAAGAAAAAGATGAAGATGAAAAGAAAAGAATCAAAGATACTGTTTCTTCTCATAAAATAATTGCAGAGCTCGATAGTTCTTCTTTAAACAAGATTCATTTTAATACTGATAGTGTATTTAAAAACTTAAATAACAACTCCAAAGAAAGTGCGATAGGTCATGCCTTAACATATGCAAGAGCTGCCAAAAACATTATTACAAGTTCAAAGACTCAGATTAACAGAAAAGCTGAAATAATACGAAGACATCAAATTGAATGGCACAGGAAATTTTCTCTTTCTTTTGCATGTCTTGTTTTCTTCTTTATTGGAGCCCCATTTGGTGCAATTATTAGAAAAGGTGGTTTTGGGACTCCTGTTGTTATCTCCGTATTATTCTTTATTCTATATTATATTATTTCTATTACAGGAGAAAAGTTTGCTCGTGAAGCAATAGTACCTCCAATGGTTGGAATGTGGCTTTCTTCGTTTATATTAATGCCTTTAGGTATTTTCCTTACATATAAAGCAACAACTGATTCTGTAATATTAAATTCAGACACCTATTTACTTTTCTTTAAAAAACTTCTTAAAAGATTTTTTAAAAAATCTGAATAAATGAATATACTGCAGATTGCCAACAAAGCAATATATCCTCCCGATGGAGGTACACAAGCTATACTTAGCATGTCAAAAGGTTATATCAGAAACGGACACAACGTTCATATACTGAATATGACAACGCATAAGCATTACAACAATACTTCAATTATTGAAAATGAATATCTTGGTCATCTGAAAATAAGTACTGAAGGAGTAAATACAAAAATCTCTATTCTGAAATTATTGTTAAACTTCTTTTTCTCAACAAAACCGTATATAGCTAAAAGGTTTTACACTAGTAATTTTTGTGAAAGAATTAAGAAATTACTTAATGCAGATAGCTTTGATTTTATTCAACTTGAGGGACTATATGCACTTCAATATATTCATATAATAAGATCAGTATACAAAGGAAAAATTATTTACAGACCTCATAATCTTGAATATAGAATTTGGGAAAGCAATTCAAAGGAATCTAAAAATATATTAATGAAAATATATTTTAAAATTCTAACAAATAAATTGCACAAATTTGAAAAGAGTTTTCTAAACCTATATGATTATATACTGCCTATTTCGGATAATGATGCTGCAGAATTTAAAAAGGAAGGGAATACAAAACCTCTATTAACATCTCCCTTTGGAATTGATACAAAAGTCTTTACAAAGTTTAATAAAAACAACACAAACAGTAAAGTAAAACAAATAAATTACATTGGTGCACTTGACTGGATACCAAATCAAGAAGGGATTATTTGGTTTGCAGAAAAATGCTTGCCGATATTATTAAAAAAAATCCCTAATATTAAATTCAATATTGCTGGAAGAAATGCCCCTGTGTGGTTTATTCAGAAATTAAATAATAGAAATATAAATTATATAGGAGAAGTTGAAGATGCCTATGAATTTATTCAAAACCCGGGACCAATAATAGTACCACTATTTTCAGGTAGCGGTATGCGAGTGAAAATAATTGAAGCAATGGCATTAAAAAAGACAGTTATTGCAACTTCAATTGCAGCTAAAGGAATCAAGTATAAAAATAATATAAATATTGCTATTGCAAACGATCCTAGAAATTTTGCAGATTCAATTATAAAAACAATTCAAAATCCAGATTTTGAGAAAGAAATGGGAAGACAGGCATATGAGTTTGTAAAAATGAATTTTGATTTTGAGAATATAACCGCTAACATTATAAGCTTTATTAAATAAAACAAACTTGACTACTCTATTTTGGATACTAATTTTAATCGTACTTTACGCATATTTTGTGTATCCGATTCTTCTATTAGTTTTATGTTTTTTTTCTGGAATATTTAAACAGAACAAAGAGAATAACTCTACAGACAATCCTGAAGTTACATTGTTTATTGCTGCATACAACGAAATTAATTATATCGACAAAAAGGTATCAAATTCAATATCATTGAATTATCCAAAAGAAAAAATCCATCAAGTTTGGATAACTGACGGATCTACTGACGGAACTGAAAAAAAGTTAAAAAAATATGATTTTATAAAAGTATACCATCAAGAAACGCGCAACGGTAAAACGGGTGCTATTAACCGGGGAATGAAATTTGTAAACACTCCAATTGTTATATTCTCCGATGCAAATACTGAACTAAACAAAGAATCGATAAATGAAATTATTTCATTATTTGAAGATCCCAAAGTTGGTTGTGTTGCAGGTGAAAAAAGAATTCAATTAAAAGGAAAAGACAATGCGGTTAACTCAGGTGAAGGATTTTATTGGAAATATGAGTCTATTCTAAAAAAGAAAGAATCGGAATTAAATTCTGTTATTGGTGCTGCAGGTGAATTATTTGCAATAAGAACTTCTTTGTTCGAAGAAATTGAAAATGATACAATCCTTGATGATTTTATAATCTCGATGGAAATAGCACAAAAAGGATATAAAATAAAGTATGCTCCAAATGCATATGCTACAGAAAGAGCTTCGTTAAATATTAAAGAAGAACTTAAACGAAAAGTAAGAATTGCTTATGGTGGGTTTCAAGCAATTCCTAGATTAAAGAAATCGTTAAACATATTTAAAAATCCTGTATTAAGCTTTCAGTATTTTTCGCATAAAATTTTAAGGTGGACTTTAGTTCCATTTTCATTTTTCCTACTCTTTTTTGTCAACTTCTCAATTCTCTTCTTAAATAACTATAGTTACATCTATAAGTTATCTTTTATTTTGCAAATCACTTTTTATCTATTTGTTTTATATGGTTATCTTATTCAATCAAAAAGTATGCAACTTAAAATACTTTTCTCTCCCTACTATGTTTTTATAATGAACCTCTCCCAAATTATTGGATTAATACGATTTTTAAGAAAAAAACAATCTGTAAACTGGGAAAAATCAAAAAGAGATTTTTAAATTTTATTTTATCTCTTTTTTGTAGGGAATTATAATGACTTATTATACTTTTGCACAAAATTAACATCTTGAACTTTAAAGACATGTCTGATAATCAACAGAATAAACCCAGCCAACTTAATGCTATTGAAGAGGCTGTTGAAGATATTAAAAACGGTAAAGTAATTATTGTTGTTGACGATGAAGATCGTGAAAACGAAGGCGATTTTGTAGTAGCTGCAGAAACAATAACTCCTGAAATTGTTAACTTCATGGCCACACATGGTCGAGGATTAATTTGTGCTCCACTTCCCGAAGCAAGGTGTGAAGAACTTGAGCTTGAATTGATGGTCGGAAATAATACTGCCTTACACGCAACTCCTTTTACAGTATCAGTAGATTTAAATGGTCATGGTTGTACTACCGGGATTTCTGCTTCTGATCGAGCCAAAACAATAAAAGCTCTTGTGGATCCAAATACCAAACCTGAAGATTTAGGTAGACCTGGACATATTTTTCCCTTAAAAGCAAGGGAAAGAGGAGTTATAAGAAGAGCAGGTCACACAGAAGCTGTTGTTGACCTAACTAAACTGGCTGGTTTAAAACCAGGTGGTGCTTTGGTTGAAATAATGAATGAAGATGGAACTATGGCTCGTATGCCCGAGCTACTTAAAATTGCAAAAAAGTTTGATCTTAAAATAATCTCGATCGAAGATTTAATTAAGTACAAATTAAAAGAAGAGAGTCTTGTAGAAAAAGGAGTTAGAGTTAAACTTCCTACTGAACATGGTGATTTTGATCTAATACCTTTTAAGCAAAAATCAAACGGATTAGAGCATGTTGCGCTTATTAAAGGAACTTGGACTAAAGATGAACCAGTTTGTGTAAGAGTGCACTCTTCTTGTGTTACAGGCGATATTTTTGGATCAAAACGATGCGACTGCGGACAACAGCTTCATGAGGCAATGAAAAAAATTGATAAAGCAGGAAAAGGTGTTGTTTTATATATGAATCAGGAAGGTAGAGGCATAGGTCTGTTTAATAAAATAAAAGCATACAAATTACAAGAAGAAGGAATGGATACTGTCGAAGCTAATATTGAGCTTGGATTTGAAGATGATGAAAGAGACTATGGAGTTGGAGCAAGTATTTTAAGAGAGCTAGAACTCGGACAAATTAAACTTTTAACTAATAATCCAATTAAAAGAAAAGGCCTGGAAGCATATGGACTTAAAATTGTAGAAAATGTTTCTCTTGAAATTGAACCAAATAAACATAATAAGTTTTACCTCGAAACAAAAAGAGCTAAAATGGGACATTCTTTGGAATTAGTTAACAAACCTATCAAAAAGGAATAAAAGTATATATCAATTAACTCATTTATATAGCATTTCATTATTTAGAAATGCTTTTTTTAATTAAAAGATATAAGTCTTGTGGACTCATATTATTTTTTAAGCAAAATTCGTTTACCGAGATATTTTCATCTATGATTTTCATCTTACTATTTTCAAGTACAACCTCCATTTCAATTATTGAAATGTTAAATACTTTTTCTGAAAATTCTTTTAATGGTAATTTGTCAATATCTGGGATATCAGGAATTTCAACCTCTACTGCCTGATTATTAGATATATTGTTGCCAAACTTTATTATATCCTCAAATGGACTTAAATTAAAAAAAGTACCAATAAACACGAGTAATGAAATTATTAATGCGGTTACAAGTTCTTTGACTTTTGTTAACTTCTTATTTTCAAGAGCGAAATATGAAATTAACAATCCCCAATTAATTCTAAAAATATGAAAAATAGAAAAAAGAATAAATACCAATGAGAAAATGGAATGTTGATGCTCCCATTGTTTTTTTGTTAGATTAAATACATCCCATCCAATCCATCTTGATAAGCTACCTTCAGGTGCAACATATAAAATTATACCTGATAATAGCATTACTAAAAATGAAATTAATAGCCCAATACTAATAAAGCTCTGCCAATTAAATTTATTTGTCATATTTAAGTTTTAATTATAGATCTATTTTTACTATTAAAGTTTAAAATATATTTTAATACTTTTGCTCAAAAGTAATAAAACGGATTTACAATGAATATAAAGGATTTTAGAATTGTTTATATGGGGACACCAGATTTTGCTGTTGAACCATTAAAATTACTGGTTGAAAATAATTACAACATTGTTGGCGTAGTGACAAATCCAGATAAACCAGCCGGAAGAGGTCAAAAGATTCAGGAATCTGCAGTTAAAATATATGCAAAGAGTAAAGAATTAAAAATTTTACAAACTCAAAAATTCCGTGATGAAGCCTTTCTTAATGATTTAAAATCATTAAATGCAGATCTTCAAATTGTTGTAGCTTTTAAAATGTTACCTGAACTAGTTTGGGATATGCCAAAAATAGGCACATTTAACTTACACGCCTCACTCCTTCCTCAATACAGAGGTGCTGCCCCTATTAATTGGGCAATAATTAATGGTGATGATAAAACAGGTGTAAGTACCTTTTTCTTAAAACATGAGGTTGATACAGGAAATATAATTTTTCAAGAAGAAATTGAAATTAATGAAAATGATACTGCAGGTATTGTACATGATAAACTAATGCATAAAGGATCTCAATTAGTATTAAAAACAGTTAATGCAATTATTAACAATAATTTTCCTCAAATTAACCAGAACGATATTAATTTATCTGAATCTGATATAAAGCATGCACCAAAAATCTTCAAGAACGACTGTAAAATAGATTGGCAGAAAGATCTTAACTCAATTCATAATTTAATACGAGGATTAAGTCCATACCCTGCAGCGTGGACTGAAATTAAAAAACAGGAAGAAAAATCAGTTCAATTAAAAATATTTAAAACAGAGAAAGAAATCAATGAGCATAACACATTATTTGGAACCATAATATCCGATAATAAGACTTATTTAAAGGTTGCTGTTAAAAACGGCTATATAAATATTACTGAATTACAATTGGCTGGAAAAAAGAGAATGGCAGTTACTGATTTCCTCAAAGGCTTTCAAAATATAAATAACTTTACATTTTAAGTACTATAATAATACAATTTATTGAACATAAAGATGTTTTATTTGTCTAAGAATTCATATTTTTACGTGCTTTCAATTAAACTCTATTAGTTGAATGTAGTCAAACAAAACTAGAAGTTTTGTTTTTAAAATATTAACCACAAAAACCATAAAATCGTGAAAAAATCATTTTTAATTATTTTGGCTTTAGGTGTATTTGCAATGTCTTGCACACAAAAAGTTGCTGATAATGCAAATCCATTATTAGCGGAGTGGGATAATGAATTTAAAGTTCCACTATTCGACCAAGTAGAATTAGAACATTTTGCTCCAGCTTTTGAAGAAGCAATGAAAGTGCATACAGAAGAAATGGAAGCAATTTTATCGAATCCAGAAGAACCAACTTATGAAAATACAGTTGAAGCTTCTTACTATACAGGTGACTTACTAGGAAGAGTTGGAACTGTTTTTGGATCTTTTAACAGTGTGAATATTAGTGAAGAAATTCAAGCATTAGCTTCCGAAATTTATCCTAAACTTTCTGCCCACTACGACGAAATTAGTCTTGATCCAAGAGCTTTTGAAAGATTTAAAGTTGTGTATGAAAACAAAGATAAATATAACTTAAACGAAGAACAGTTATTCTTATTAGAAAGCGGTTACAGAGGATTCGTAAGAAGTGGTGCAGCATTACCAGAAGATAAAAAAGAAATCTTAAAAGGAATAAATCAAAAATTATCAGGATTAACACTTAAATTTAGCCAAAACGTTTTAGGCGAAGTAAATAAGTTTAAGTTAGTTGTTACTGATGAAGCCGATTTAGCTGGTTTACCAGAAGGATCTATTGTTGCTGCAAAAGAAACTGCTGAAGCAGATAGTATTGAAGGTTGGGTATTTACTATCCAAAAACCAAGTATGATTCCTTTCTTAAACTATGCTGATAATCGTGAATTAAGAAAAGAAATTTATGATGCTTATGTAAATCAAGGAAATCACGATGATGAATTAGATAACAAAGAAATTCTTAAGCAAATTCTTAATTTAAGAGTTAAGAAAGCTAAACTTTTAGGTTATGAAAACCATGCTTCTATCAGAACTGAAGATAGAATGGCACAAAATCCTGAAAGAGTTTTTAATTTATTAAATCAACTTTGGGAAGGTATTGTACCAAAAGTAAAAGAAGAAAGAGCTGCTCTTCAAGCTATGATTGACAGAGAAGGTGGAAACTTTAAATTAGAACCACACGACTGGTTTTACTACACAGAAAAACTTCGTAAAGAAAAATATAACTTAGACGAAAGTGAAGTTCGTCCTTATTTCGAATTAGAAAATGTTCGCAAAGGAATCTTCGCTGTTGCTGAGAAATTATATGGAATTACATTTACTCAAGTAGAAGGTGTACCTGTTCCACATGAAGAAACTACAGTTTACGAAGTAAAAGAAGCTGATGGATCTCACTTAGCATTATTCTTCATGGATATGCATCCAAGAGCAAGCAAACGTGGTGGCGCATGGTGCGGTGGATTCCAAGATCATTACTTTACTAAAGATGGAAAAGAAGTTACTCCATTAGTTACTAACGTTTGTAACTTTACTCGTGCAACTGGAGATACACCTGCTTTATTAAGTATTGATGAAGTAAGTACTATGTTTCATGAGTTTGGACATGCTTTAGATGGAATGTTTTCAGAAACATCTTATTCAGCAGGTAATATAGCTTGGGATTTCGTTGAGCTACCATCTCAAATTATGGAACACTGGGCTTTTGAACCTGAAGTACTTAAAATGTATGCTTTCCATTACGAAACAGGAGAAGTAATTCCTGAAGAATTGGTTAAGAAATTAGAAGCTAGTGCTAGTTTCAACCAAGGATTTGGTTTAACAGAAGTTTTAGCTGCTTCATTATTAGATATGAAATTCCATATGATGACAGAAGAAGATCCTAACTTAGACGTAATGCAAGTAGAAAAAGAATATTTGAATGAAATAGGATTAATTCCTGAAATTTATTCAAGATACAGACCTACTTATTTCCGTCACATTATGGGTGGTTATGATGCTGGATATTATTCATATACATGGGCAAATGTTTTAGATGAAGATGCTTACGATGCATTTAACGAAACTAGTATTTTTGATCAAGCAACTGCAAAATCTTTTAGAGAGAATGTTCTTGCAATGAATGGTATTAAAGACGCAATGGAAATGTATGTTGCATTCCGTGGTCGTGAACCTAAAATTGAAGCTTTACTAAAGAGCTTAGGAATCGAAAAGAAATAAAAAAATATTTATCATATTTGTTAAGCCGTTCCGAAAGGGACGGCTTTTTTTTTGAACCCCATTGTAAGGTATTAATGATTACAACTGTTGTATAGTATTTTTATAAGGTCTATAAGTTGCACCAAATTACATATCTTTGCCAAAAAATTAAAAGATAGATTATTCACAATGAATACGCGAAATATTATAATACTAATTATTGCTGCTATATTTATTAATATAAACCTAAGCGCACAGAATAAAGAGAAAAAGGATCAACCTAAAATAGGTTTGGTATTAAGTGGTGGTGGTGCAAAAGGATTAGCTCATATTGGAGTACTAAAAGTGCTTGAAGAAGCAGGAATAAAACCAGATTATATTACTGGAACAAGTATGGGAAGTATTATTGGAGGATTGTATGCTTTAGGATATTCTGCCGAAGAACTGTCTCAAATGAACTCAAGTGCAGATTGGAACAAGCTTCTATCCGATCGTATTCCTTTGAATAAAATTGTAATGGAAGAAAAATACGAATCGAAAAGATATCTTTTTGAATTTCCTATTAGAAATTATAAATTCAAGCTACCTTCAGGATTAATTGAGGGTCAGCAGCTTGAATCATTCTTTGGGGATATGGTTTGGCCTTTGCCAGAACAGGAAAGCTTTGATGAATTTCCAATTCCATTTCATTGTATGGCTGTTGATATGATAAGTGGTGAAACAATAGAATTTGAATCGGGAAACTTTGCCGAAGCTATTCGAGCCAGCATGTCAATACCAAGTGTTTTTGCTCCTAAAGATATTGATACATTATTATTAGTTGACGGTGGTGTTACCAAAAACTTTCCTGTTGAAGAAATTCGAAGAATGGGTGCCGATTATGTAATAGGAGTTTATGTTGGTTTTAGCGAAAATGTTACAGCTGAAGATCTTTTTTCGCTTAATGATTTATTATCACGTGCTACTTCTTTAACAGGAATTAACGACGCTAAAATACAATTGAAAGATGTGGATTTATTAATAGTGCCAAATTTAGAAGGATACGGAGCATCGGACTTTGGGAAAGCTAAAAAGATTGAAAAAATTGGCGAAGAAGCTGCAATACAAAAGATATCTGAATTGGAAGCTGTTACAAAGCGATTCGATTTAATACAGTCTGAGACAAAGAAAGTAGAAGGACCCGAAAAAATATTGATTCGTGAGATTGGTGTTGAAAACACACAATTCATTAAGGAAGAATTTGTTATTGGACAATCAGGCTTAAGCTTAAATACTTTAATTTCTAATGCTGATATTAATGCTGCAATTGATAATATATACGGAACCCAGTATTTTGAAAAAGTAACTTATCGATTAATTAAAAAAAATGATAATAGCTACAAAGTAATATTTAAGTTAAAAGAAAAAACAAGGGTATTTTTAAATATTGCTCCCAATTTCGATAATCAAGTTGGAGTCGGAGTTGTGGCAAATTTAGCATTGCGAAATTATTTAATTCCGTCTTCACATGTTATTGCATCTTTTAATATTGCAGAGAATCCTGCATTTAGATTCGACCTAAATAAATATTTCGGTAACAAGCAGAGAGTTATTACTCATTCTTTTTTTAACTGGTATGAAAATGAACTTCCATTTTATGTAAATGGTTTTAATATGGGACAATATGATCGCACGTATCTTGATTTTGGTATTGGCTTTAAATATTCACTAAGTCTAAATCAACAAATTGGAGTTCGAGCCTTATACGAATATAATAGGTTTACTCCATATGAAAATATGAAAAATTATATTTCAATAACAGACATCGATTATTATGGCATATCTGGATTTGCAGCAAGTTATTATTATTCTGTAAATACAACTGATGACATATATTTTCCTCACAAAGGGATAAAATTAGATTTAGAATACAAATATAGTTTTAATCAAAATGCGAACTTCAATAATACAAATGTTACGATTGATGAAAATATCTTCCCAAACAATGTTAAAGATTATGGAACTGGATACTTTAATCTTGACATGTATTTTAATCCAATAAAACCTTTAATAATAAATATTGGCTCGACAATAGGTGCAGGTACTTCTGAGCAAAATCTTGCAAATTTGTACATGGTCGGTGGTTCTCACTTCGATAGCAGAAAAAATTATATTCCATTTGCAGGACTTAGCTTTGGCGAAAATATGGCACAAAATGTTGCAATAATTCGTGGTGGATTTGATATTGAATTATTATCCAATATTTACTTGTCGGTAAAAGGAAATATGGGTATTAATTCCGATACAGCTGAAGGTATTATTGATTATATTAAAGACAGTCCTCTAAAATCATATATGAAAGGAGTGAGTGGAGGAATAAAATACAATTCAATTATTGGGCCTATACAAATTATGCTTGCCGATAATGACTTCGATGATACAATAAGGTGGTATTTTAGTCTGGGTTATCCTTTTTAGCATAAAACATTTCTATAATCACCTAACTTAGAAGGGCATAAAGAAAATGCTCGTGAATAAAATGCCTTGCTAAAACCTGCTATGCAATAGGTTTTTTTGTCCAAATTCTTTAAATGATTTTGGTATCTTTGAAACGCAAAACTTGAATCAAAAAAACAAAATATTATGACAAATTTAAACTGGGGTGAACTCCCTTTTGGATATTTAAAGACCGATTATAATATCAGATGTTACTACAGAGATGGCAAGTGGGGTGAATTAGAATTTTCTTCATCTGAATATTTAAACCTTCATATTTCAGCAACGGCGCTGCATTATGGGCAGCAAGCATTCGAGGGAATGAAAGCTTATCGTGGCAAAGACGGTAAAATAAGATTATTTCGTTGGGAAGAAAATTTCAAGCGCATGGAGCGTTCTGCTAATGGAATATTAATGCAACCTATAACTAAAGAACTATTCAAAGAAGCTATTACGAAAGCTGTTTTAATGAATGAAAGATTTGTTCCTCCGTATGGAACAGGAGCATCTTTATATTTACGTCCTTTATTAATTGGTTCAGGCCCTCAAGTTGGAGTAAAACCTGCTGATGAGTATTTATTTATGGTATTCGCCACACCAGTTGGTCCATATTTTAAAGAAGGTTTTAGTCCAGTAAAAATTGCAGTAGTAAGAGATTCTGATCGTGCTGCACCTCTAGGTACAGGTAGTATTAAAGTTGGTGGCAATTACGCATCAAGTTTGAAAGGTGTGCAAAAAGCTCACGATGAAGGTTATGGTGCTCCAATGTATCTTGACTCAGTTCATAAAAAGTATATTGATGAGATTGGCGCTGCAAACTTCTTTGGAATTAAAGACAACACTTATATTACACCAAAATCGCCTTCAATATTACCATCAATAACTAATATGAGTATTATACAATTAGCTGAAGATATTGGTCTAAAAGCTGAACGTCGTCCAGTTGATATTGATGAGTTAGATTCATTTGAAGAAGTAGGTGCTTGCGGAACTGCGGCAATTATTTCTCCAATTGGTGAAATTTATGATATTGATGAAAATAAAAAATATCTTTTCTGCAAAGATGGAAAAGCAGGTCCTATATCTAAAAAGATTTATGACAAATTAGTTGCCATCCAATATGGCGACGAGCCAGATCCACATAACTGGGTTGAAATTTTGAAGTAAAATGTCAGATTTATATAACAAAAAGCTACTAATTAGGTAGCTTTTTTTATGGTTTAAGTTTTTGAATTATATCCGAACTTATCCAGTAAATATCCGATTTTTCATTGATATCATTGTATCGTCCGAAGAATATATATTCCCCATCGGGAGATAAAGCTGGGCATGTTTCAGAGAATTCTGTATTAACTTTTGGCCCCAAATTAATTGGAGAACCCCAGCTACCACCTTCATCTTTAAATGCTACATATATATCTAATTTCCCATAAGAATCCTTTTGTCTGGAATCAAATACAATAAAACTTTCATCAGATGCAATAAAAGCATGACCAGCGCGAGGTAAATTAATTTCTGCATATTCCTTATACTCACCATCTTTAAGCTCTGTTTTATATATTTTAAATTCGTCAACATTTGTATAATACATGTCACCCTCATTATTAAAACTTGTATAAAACAACCTTTCCGAAGCATTATTTATAGGAGAATTCAAAAGTTCACCTTTACTCCAACCATCTTTTGTTTTAGAAGAGGTCCAAATTTTTGTTCCTGCAGAATCAGAAACAGCATAAAAAACCTTTTCCCCATTTGGATAAAAAAACGCTTCCTGCTCCCATAATCCAGTCTTATTTAAGTTGGCTATTTGTGGTTTCAACCACTTGTCTCCTTTTCTAACAATATGTAACAATCCTGAAATTTGAGTCGAATCTACTACACCCTCACATGTAAAGAAAACTTCATCGTGTGTTGGAGATATAGCTAGTCCATACTCATATCGATTTGCCTCTGAGATTATATCAGGAGCAAATATTATAGCTGAATCCTGAGGTTCTATCTGACCAAAATAATCTCCCTGTGCATTCTCAATATATTCCTGAGCTCCAGCAGATAAACATAATAACGTACTGGTTATTAATAAATTTAGTTTTTTCATGTGATTTCATTATATCATTAATATTGTTTGAAATTAAATAAAAAAAGGGAGTCGCAAAACTCCCTTATAATATTTTTTAGTTATTTTATTTAAAATTCTTTTAGCTCAATTTTCATTCCCGACTCAGCCTCAAAATCCTCAACCTCATCGACCATATCTGGATCTGATTTATCGTAAAACCAATTAACTTTTACTTCACCTCCCTGATCCTCATAATCTTTCAATATTTCAAGTATGTCAAGTACACACTTTGTAGAACTTGTATTTAAATATATTAACTTAACATTTACTTCCAATCTTCTTTTTAAATTCTGGGTATAGTCTTTTATCCAGTTTATTAATGGCAGATAAAACTTATATGTTTCTTCCATATATGATTCACCTTTTAATTCACAAATACCCTGATCTGCATTAAAATTAACTTCTGGGAAGTATGGGGTTGCAGGTGAACTTTGTAAAGTAATATTTTCCATAATATATTGTTATTTTAATATTTATCTATAGTTACAGTAAGGGAAAAATAAGAATAACTATCATCAATTTCCTTTACTTTATAATCCAATTTATTTCCTGAAAGCATTACTGCTTGAATTAAACCAATTCTGGCACCAAATTTTTCTCCTGGAGAGTTTATTCTTTGCTCTCGTTTAAGTTCTCTTAGTTTAATCTGATCGGAAGCATTTACTAATTCGCAACGTTCAGATAATATGCTGGCATCAACTTTTTTAACTTTATTTGTAGTAGTAAAACTATACGAATTTTCCATTTCTTTTAAAAACAGTTCTCCAACACCAATTCTTTGAACATTATTTACCATATGGAAATTTTCAGAATAGTTTGAAACATTTTGCGAAAGTTCAATAAAAATTTTAAATAATTTCTTTCGAGCATTAATATAAGAATCATTAAAATTTCTAATATTCATTCCAAAAACTGAGATTAACTCAATATAAAATGGACCTCTGTAAGATAATAATGTTTTTTTGTTCTTAATTGAAACAATATTCGTATCCATCGTCGGTTAATTTATTTTTATTCCTATTAATGTAATATCATCCCTTTGCTCTTCATTCTTTTGAAAATTATTCAATTCTCTCTCAATTACTTCCTTTTGAACCTCCATAGGTTCAGAGATATTTTCTATTATAATTTCTTTTAATTTACTACTTCCAAAACGTTTTCTTTCTGGATTATTTTGATCTGTTAATCCATCAGAAGACAAATATAAAATGTCTCCGGTTTCTGCTTTAATTATATGATTATTAAAAGCTTCACCTTTTTTATTATTCTTAGCTCCTCCAATTGATATTCTATCTCCTTTTATTTCATCTAATATAGAAGTTTTTTTATTAAAAATAAAAAGTGGCCTCTTAGCACCAGAAAAAGCAATTTCTTTAGATTTTAAATCAATAGAAATAAAGCACACATCCATCCCATCCTTATTCTCGGTTTCATCTTGTCTTAACGAATCAATAATTCTTTCGTTTAATAAAGATAAAATTTTAGATGGTTCAGTAACCTGTTTTTCAAGAACAATTTCATTTAAGGAACTATTCCCAATCATTGACATAAATGCTCCTGGAACACCATGTCCAGTGCAATCCACTGCTGCAAGAAATGCTTTATCTTTTAACCTTGCAAACCAATAAAAATCTCCCGAAACAATATCCTTTGGTCGGTAAATAATAAAACTTTCAAATAAATTTTTAATCTCGTTTTTAACTGGAAGTATTGCTCTTTGTATATTTTGAGCATACTGGATACTTGCATTTATTTTTTGATTTTGTAAATCAAGAATATCTCTTTGTTCTTCAATTTTATTTTTTTGTGCGTTAATTTTTCGGTATAAAAGAATCAGTATTCCAGCAATAATAAAAATAGCTACAAATCCAAAAAATAAAATTTTTCTAACAAGTCGTTCAAATTTAAGCTGAGCAGTTTGCTCTCTTATTTGCGACTCCTGTAACTCAATCTGCATCTTTTGTTCTTGAGTTACTACCTCAACTTTTGCAAGAGAATTTTCAGTTTCCTTTAATTTATCTTTCTGTATAACAAGCTCTTCTTGTGTTTGCTTTTTCTCTTCTTGAGCTTTAGTAATTTCGGTTTTAGATTGCTCTTTAATATCTTTTATTTCTTCTTTCTTAAGAAACTTATCGATTGAAGCAAACAAATCAAAGAACTCAATACTTTTTTCAGAGTTCCCTAAATTTTGATAATTAGTTGCCAGAATACTATAAAAGCTTCTAAGTAATTTCAAATCATTTGCCTCTTTAGCTAATCCTGCTCCTTCTAGGGCATATTTATTTGATTCTTCATAATTTGCAAGTTGCTGATATGTCTGAGAAACATTAATTAATGATGAAGTAATATTTTTTCTATTATTTAACTTACGGCTCAAATCTAAAGCCCTTATAAAATAATTTACTGCGGACTTGTAATCTTCACTTTCGTCATATATCATTCCAATATAATTAGTACTTAAAAGTACACCATTCTGATTTCCAGATTTCTCATTTAACTCCAGAACCCTTTTGAAATGTTTAATTGAACAATCGTACAGTTGATTATTCCAACAAAGAAATGCAACTTTATTTAACAAACTTAATTCCTGTTGGCTATTATTTTCACTTCTAAATTTTTCGATTTGTTTTTCGTATTCTGCAATTTCTGACTTTATATCTTCTGATATTTCCTGTGCAAAAATCGGAATATAAAAGAAAACACATAAAATTAAAAGGTTTATTATTTTGAACGTATTTCTCACATCAAAAAATTTATACATGCTAAAGTTATTTTATTTTTAATCCAAAAACAAGAATATCATCAATTTGCTCTAACTGTCCTCGCCACTTATCATGAACATTATTAAGTATTTCCTTCTGAATACTCATAGGCTCATGGCTGTTTTTTAAAAGCAGCTCCTTAAATTGTTTGTAACGAAATTTTTTTCCATTTGGTCCTCCAAATTGATCTGCAAATCCATCAGAAAACAAATAAATCTGATCATTGCTTTCCAAATTAATTACGTGATTTGTATACGGTTTACTATAATTAATATGTATCCCAACCGGCATTCTATCCCCTCTAAATTCTGATAGCTCATTATCTCTAATTATATAAATCGGATTATTCGCACCTGCATATTCAAGTGAATTATTCTCACAATCAATTATGCATAGTGCAATATCCATTCCATCTTGAGCCTCACCGCTTTCACCAGTTTGATTTAAAGAACTCATTATGTAATCACGTAATTGCTCCAAAATATCGCTTGCAGTTTTATATTCATTTCTTGCTACGATTTCGTTTAAATAAGCATTTCCCAACATATGCATTAGTGCTCCTGAAACTCCATGCCCAGTACAATCGCCTACAGCAAAAATCTTTTTACTATCTTTTCGCGAAAACCAATAAAAATCACCACTAACATGTTTTTTTGGCTGATGTAAAATGAAATACTCATGAAAAGATTCATGGATATCTTCAAGTTGGGGTAATATTGCATGCTGAATTCTGCTAGCATATCGAATATCAGCCATCATTTCTTTATTTTTTCTAATAATATAGTCTCTTTGCTTAAGTTCATTTTCTATTTGAAATTGTATTCTTTGATTTTTTTCTTCAATTTCATCATATGCTTTAGTTAAACTCTCATTTTTTTCTGAGAGATTATCTCGTTGTTTTTCAATTTCTTCCTTCTGATTACTAATCTTAATTGTTCTTTCTTTAACTTTCTTTCCCAAATCGTTAGTATAACTTTCAATAGTTTCAATCATATGATTAAATTTCTCTGATAGTGTGGCTACTTCCTTACTCCCTTCAACTATTGCTCGTTCGTTATAATTCCCTTGTGAAATCTGAACCACTTTTTTTGCTAAATTCTTAATTGGAAAAGTTACTCCCTTTGTTATCCAATAAATAAGTATAAATACAATAATAATAGTTATACCAAAAATAAAAAGAGATCTATGTAGATTTGATCTAAGACTTACTTTTTCACCTGTTTTATCGGTAATAATTTTTACTACTGAATTTTTGTAAAGTTTAGTATTCTTTCTTTCCATATGAAAGAACTCTATAAGAAGATTGTTGTTGGAAGTATCAATAAAGCTTTGTTTACTTTTCTCTTTGAAAGTTTTTGAAAGGTATTTCTTTTCTTTAGAGTTATCAGATAATGTTTTTCCAGTGATTAAAGAAAAAGGATTGTCTGCTCCTATAAACAAATCAATATAAACAATACTTGTATCAATTAATGAAATGTATTTTAATCTATTCTTAACACTATTCATAATTTTATCAGCTTCTTCAGAATAAATACCGATCTCTATAATATACTTTTTATCTTTTGTTGCTTGATATGTATACTTTTTATTTCGATTCGTTGTTAATTCAATAGAAAAACGCTCGCTAGTAATATCATCTTTGTTAATTACTGAAAGGAGAAAAGATTTGAACTTTTCACCAAAATTAAAAACATTAACATTAAGATCATTTTTGAAAGTAGTATTTTCAATTTGTCCAGTCTGAACATTAATTAAGTATATGTCTTCAAGATTTGGGTCCATTCCAACATCTAATCTAATTTTATCCAAGTCAAGACTTGTTATTTTTTTTGTATTATAGAAATAATCTGTCACTAGTTCATTAGAAATTTTACTTATTCTTTCATCTAGTTTATTTTCTATACCCTTTAATGCAATATCTTGAAATTCAAGCATTCCTCTTATCTCATCGGTTATAATGAAATTTTTATTCTGGTGACTATTTTCAAGTATTTTTTTCGTGTGTAAGTAATTTAAAATACCTAATAGAATGAAAATTGTAATTACAGGTACAATTACAAAAATTACTAGTTGTTGAAATATTGTATAGGTATTTTTATTCATTTTTTAATATACTAATTTCAAAACCATTTCTATTTATAATAAGAAATTTTTAAATATCCTTTATTCATTTAATACAAAAATTCAACGGTTAACATTAAACAATTTTATCAATTTCTTTTCAATTAACTACAGTAATTTTCAATTTATGCTAAATATCAGATTTAGGGAAAATAAAATTAATGATTAATGAGTTATTATTCTATTTTCTTAACGCATTTTTCGCTTTTTGGATGCAGTGATTTAGTCTATTTTTGATGAAAGAACAAAAAGTTTGTGTAAACAACATTTTAAATAGATCAAAAAATAAGACAAAAAAATAATTATTAATTATAATTGTTATATTTTTAAACTTGAAAATAGAATTACATTTAGAATCTTTATGAGCTATAAAATATTAATTGCTGATGAAAATAATGAAGCATTTGTATATCTACAAAATGTTCTTAAAGATGATAGTGATCGTTTTACAATAATTAAGACTAGTAGAGATAAGATTTACAAAACATCTGTTAAAGAAAATCCAGATATAATTCTGGTCAACGTTGAAACTTTAACAAGAAATGGAATAGAAAGTATAATGTCATTAAAACAGGATAAGTCAACCCATGGTATTCCTGTAATATTAATTACCGACTATTCACCAAGAACAAATTTCGACCGAGTTTTTGAATATGGCATTGTCGATTTTATAAAAAAGCCTTATACAAAAGATGAATTATTAATGCGTATTGAGGCTGCTGAAAGTCGTAGAGAATTCCAACATGACATTTACATCGAGCATGAATTACTTCGAGAACTTTCTATTGTTGCAAAAAAAACAGCTACGGGTGTTGCTATTCTTGGTGGAGACGGAACCATTGAATGGGTAAACGAAGGTTTTGAGAAAATGTATGGGTATGAGCTTATTGAATTTAAGGAGAAATTCGAAAAGCAAATATTTAATGCTGACTATAATCCTAAGCTTGCTAATGCAATTTCGAAATGTGAAGAAGGAGCAGAAAGTTTTGTTTATGAAAATAAATGGGAAAGTAGCAAGTCCAGTCCTATTTGGGTTCAAACAACCTTGACACCAGTTTTTAATGAACAAAATGAAATAATCAAATATATAGCAATTGAAGCTGATGTTACTGCTCTTAAAGAAGCTGAAGAAAGGCTTGAAGCAAAGAATGAAAGTTTGCTAACTTTAACTGAACATCTAGAAAATAGTAATGAGCTGCTTGAAAAACAAAGAAAAGAAATTGAAGAACAAAAGGAATTCATTACAGAACAAAAGAAAAAATCAGATGAACTTCTTTTAAACATTTTACCTTTTGAAACTGCAGAACAATTAAAGAAAAAAGGGTTTGCTAAATCAAAACAATATAAATTAGTCTCAATCCTTTTTACAGACTTCAAAGACTTCTCAAAGCTACCTGAAGTCATGGAAAGTCAGGAATTAATTAATGAATTAAACGTTTATATCCAGAAATTTGACGAAATAATTGAAGGACATTATATTGAAAAAATTAAGACCATTGGAGATGCATTTATGTGTGCAGGAGGTTTACCTTTAAGAAATAAAAGTAATCCGATTGATGTTGTACTTGCCGGGCTTAAAATTCAAAAGTTTATGCTTGATTATGGTATCGAGAAAAGACAAAATGGGGAAAACCCATGGGAATTAAGGCTTGGAATCCATACGGGAGAGGTTATCGCAGGTGTAATCGGTAAAAAGAAATTTGCTTATGACATCTGGGGTGATGCAGTTAATAAAGCTAGCAGAATGGAACAAGCAGGAGAAGTCGGAAAGGTAAATGTATCAGGAGATACTTATGAATATATTAAAGATTATTTTGATTGCACTCATAGAGGTAAAATCGAAGTGAAAAATAATATCCAACTTGATATGTACTTTGTAAATAGACTTAAACCTGAGTTTTCAAAAGATGAAGAAGGCGTTATTCCAAATGCTGAATTCCAAAGATTACTTTCAAAATACTAAATCTCTATACACTATTTTAGCATTTCTTTATTAAAATTGATTGGTAAAAACTGATTTATATTTTCTGCTACAGTAATTTTATTTTCTCCATAAAGAATCACTTGAATATCTTTATTTAATCTCTTTTCTGTTTCCAACATAACTTGCAAACATGAACCACAAGGAGGTATTGGCTCTTTAATGATTCCCTCTTTTGTATTTGCAGTTACTGCTATTGATTTAATAGAAACATTAGGATACTTCGAGTTTGCATAAAAAATAGCAACTCTTTCAGCACATAAACCAGAAGGATACGCAGCATTCTCTTGATTATTACCTTGAATTATTTCTCCATTTTCGAGTAAAACTGCGGCCCCTACTTCAAACTGAGAATATGGTGCATATGCGTTAATTGCAGCTTCTTTTGCTTTTTTTATTAATTCTTGTTGTTCTTTTTCAAGTTCGGCAAGAGAATTGTAATCAATAAGTATAGATTTTATTTCGCGTTTATTCATTTTGTAGATTTTATTTCAACAATGAAATAATCAAATATTTAAACGATTTTTTTATTTACTTTTGTTCAAAATAACAAAAAAAAAATGACAAAAAAGCTATTAGTACTTATAATACCAATATTTGTATTTGGCTGTAAAGTACAGCAGAAACAAGTTTCAAGCAAAAAAAACAATACTCCTTACGTAACAATTGATCGTAAAGAATATATTAAAACATTTAATAGTCTGGCTATTAAAGAAATGAAAAGAAGTAAAATTCCGGCAAGTATTACCCTTGCACAAGCACTTCTTGAATCTGATAATGGAAATAGCACTCTTGCAAAAAAAGCAAATAATCATTTTGGAATAAAATGTCATAGTAGCTGGAATGGGCCAAAGGTTTATCATGATGATGATCGAAGAAACGAATGTTTCAGAAAGTACAAATCAGTATACGATTCATATAAAGATCATTCAGACTTTATTGCAAATGGAAATAGATATCAATTTTTATTTGATTATAAAACCAGTGATTACAAATCATGGGCTAAAGGTCTACAAAAAGCCGGATACGCGACAAGCAGAACTTATGCTGCCATGTTAATGAAAATTATAGAAGATAATAAATTGTACGCCTATGATTCGGGAAAAGAATTAGATTATGATGATTCTGTTCTTTCAGCAACTGATACTTTAGCCTTTATTGCAGGTGATGTTGATAATTTCTCTATTAGTTTAAACAAGCACAAAGTTTACAATCTAAATCGAATAGACTATATTATTGTAAAAGACGGTGATTCTTACAAGGCTATCACCGAAGAGTTCGGCATGCTTCCTTTTGAAATATACAAATACAACGAACTCAATCAACCTGCAAAAATAACATCAGGTCAAATATTATTTTTACAACCCAAAAGAAATAAAGCTGCTCATGGATCAGATTACCATATAGTTGAAGCTGGTGAAACCATGTACCTTATATCTCAAAAATATGGTATTAAAATAAACAAACTATATGAAAAAAACTTGATGGAAAAAGGTGATAAACCTGAAATCGGAAAGAAACTTTGGTTAAGAACCATAAAAACTCATCAAGAAGCTATTGATGAAACACCTGTAATTGAAGGTTTTGACAAATGATCATTGCATAAATTATATTTCTGTTTTTTAATTAATATAAAAAGCCGTCTCAATTGAGACGGCTTCGTTACGTTTAAATGAGCGTAATATTTTTAGTCTAAGCTAATTTTACATTTACTGCATTTAATCCTTTTTTACCTTCTTGTAATTCGAAAGTTACTTCATCATTTTCGTTTACTTCATCAATTAAACCAGATACGTGTACAAAGTACTCTTTTTCTGTTTCTGTGTCTTTAATGAATCCATATCCTTTTGATTCATTGAAAAATTTTACTGTTCCTTTATTCATAATATTTATTTAAAAAAATTTGTATTTTGCTAAACATCTAATTAGTTTAACTATATAAAAATACAAAAAAAAATACTTATTCAAAAAATTATCATGCTAATCTTAATCCTATTCGAGGAATTGCAACTGGTAATTTAATATGCTCAGGTATAATTCTTTGTCCAATAAAGTCTTTTAGATATTCTATATATTTCATTTTGTAGTACTCTACTTTTAGTTCTAAAACGACCTGCGAAACAGGTTGAATTTTAGTAGCTAAATATGCTTTAGTTCCAGCAAATGCAAACCCTTGCTCCATATTGCCTATAGAAGCATTATATAAGGCTTTTGCTATACAATAAGGTACATTTTTAGAGTCACAAGATTTAAGACATTTCCAATAGCATTTAAAAGGCTCTGCATTCCCCGAATTTACTTTATCAATAAAACTATTTTTAATAGCTCTACCAGGAAGTCCTACAGGGCTTTGAATTATTGTTACATCTTCTTTTTTGCAATTCACATATGTTTCTTTGAATTTAACAGAAGCATCACATTCATCAGTAGTAACAAAACGTGTTCCCATTTTTACACCTTTTGCTCCTTTTTTCATGATTTCATACATGTCGCGCCCTGAATATATTCCTCCACCTGCAACAACAGGAACTTCCTTATTAAATTCCTTTTCGAAATGACTTAATTCAAGAACGGTTTCTTCAACTAATTCACCTAAAGGCACAACCTCTCCGTCTAAATCTTCTCTTTTAAAACCCAAATGTCCACCTGCAAGTGGTCCCTCAACAACTACTGCATCGGGTATGTAATTAAAGTTTTTTGCCCAAAAAGAAAAAATCACTTTCGCTGCTTTTGCCGAAGAAACTTTTGGAATAAATTTAGTATGTATGTTCTCAAATCCTCTTTCAGTAACATATTTTGGCATCTTTAACGGTAAACCAGCACCTAAAATTATTACATCAATTTTTTCTTCTAAAGCAACAGTTAATAGCTCTTCATAATCATTTACAGCAACCATCAGGTTAACTCCCAAAATTCCGTTAGTTAAACCTCTTGCTTTTCTTATTTCTTTTCGTAATGCTCGTTTGTTTGCCTCTTTATAGTTTTTCATATAATCTGGCTCAGTCATTCCTATTGCCACGGCAGAAATTACTCCAATTCCTCCTGCGTTTGCAACAGCCGAAGCTAATCCTGATAACGAAATAGCTACTCCCATCCCGCCTTGAATAACTGGCAAGTTCGCTCTCAAATTTCCTATTCTTAATGGATTCATGTTGTATTTTTATTTTTATACATCGCAAATTTACCTGAAAACCCTGTTTTCAGGAAAAAAAAGGTATAGATAGAAAAAGAATAGGTTTAAAATGCTGTTTTTAGGGGCAAAAATCTTTCATTCAGGGACGAATGAAATGTATTTTTTAGTGAGTTATATTAATTCTTTAAGCTTAAATACAAAGTTTTTGGAAACAGGGATAGAGAAGTCAAGGTTTTCAAAAAACAATTTATATCCTTGTACATTTCCTTCTATTTTATCTATATAATTAACATTAACCATATAGGAACGATGACATTTAAAAATAAATTTATGTTCATTTAATAATTCCTCAGCTTTTAATAAGCTCATTCGTATCATCTGACTTTTAAACTTATCTCCTTCTTTCCAAAATACTTCTATATAATTATTTGCAGCTCTTATTAATAATAGCAAACTAACTTTTATCGATAAATTGTCTTTAACGTAATCCGATTTGAAATGAACAAGTTTTTCCTCAATTGATTTATTATCTTCCAGTTTTTTATTGATTCTTTCTGATATTCTTAAATTAGTTCGCAGCATTCTGTTGCGATTTACAATTATCAATCCAGTAATTGGAATAATTGCTATAATAATTAAACTCAGAATTACACTAAAATCTATATCTAAAACACCTAAAAGTTTATAATATAAATAATACCCAACTGATATTGTTGATAGTATCCAAATATTCCACAAAATCTCTTTCTTAATATTCCAGATTCTTTTAATAAATATACCTGGAAATAAACTTGGAAGAATCAATAAATTTAAACTTAGTGAAAGAAATGTAACAGCTCCAAGACCTACAACAACATAAAGCTTATGTTTATTATCCATCAAGCTAACATCCAGAGGTTGAAATAAATACAAGAATGCCAAAACACCAATGCTAATAAAAAATATAAGTTTACTATTATATTTTAAATCATCGTTAAAGGGATATGGTTTGTTTAAAAAATTTGACATAATAAAAAATACTCCATTTTTGTTGTGCTAAAATAATCTATTTTTAATTCTGTACCTAAATTAAATTTTATAATAAAATAGAAGTAAAATATTTCCATAAAGAATCTTCAGGAGGATTTGCAACAACCGTAATTTTTTCTTTTTTTACAGGATGTATGAATTCAATCCTTCGTGCATGTAAACTTATTCCTCCATCCGGATTTGATCTTGAGAAACCATATTTCAGATCTCCTTTAATTGGACTTCCAATTTTGGCCAACTGACATCTGATTTGATGATGACGTCCAGTATGTAAATCAACTTCCAGTAAATAATAATTATCTGACGCTGCTACAATTTTATATGATAAACTTGCCAGTTTAGAATTCTTAGTTTCTTTATTGTAAGCAAATGATTTGTTCTTTTTCTGATCTCTTACAAGATAATGATTAATTGTATCCGCTTCTTTCTCGGGTTTTTCTTTTACTATTGCCCAATATGTTTTTTTTACCTCTTTTTGAAGAAACATTTCGTTTAGTCGAGTCAATGCTTTGCTTGTTCTTGCAAATAATAACGCTCCACTAACAGGTCTGTCAATTCTATGTGTTACGCCCAAAAATACTGCCCCAGGCTTTTCGTATTTCTTTTTTATATACGATTTTACTTTTTCAGATAAAGGTTCATCTCCGGTTTTATCACCTTGAACAATATCAGAAATCTTTTTATTTACAGCAATGATGTGATTATCTTCAAATAAAATTTCCATTTTCTTTTATAAAAATATTCCGGGTAATACCCGGAACAATTAGTAAAACACTAATGAGTATACTTATAATTAATACTGTTCCTTTTCATTAGGGAAATCAATAGTCTTAACATCACTAATATAAGATTTAACTGAACCTTTAATTTCTTCAGAAAGATTATGATAACGACGTAAAAACCTTGGCGAGAATTCTTGAGTTATTCCGAGCATGTCATGCAACACTAGAACCTGACCATCAACTTCATGCCCTGCTCCTATCCCAATTATTGGAATAGTAAGTTCACTTGCAACTTTAGCAGCCAGTGTTGCAGGTATTTTTTCGAGTACAATACCAAAACAACCTGCTTCTTGTAATTTATGTGCGTCTTCAATTAATTTATTTGCTTCCTCATCTTCCCTTGCTCTAACAACGTAAGTTCCAAATTTATGTATTGATTGAGGGGTTAATCCTAAATGTCCCATTACAGGTATTCCTGCTGATAAAATTCTTTGAACAGATTCAATAATCTCGCTTCCACCTTCAATTTTCACAGCATGCCCACCTGTTTCTTTCATCATTCTTATTGCATTTGTTAATGCTTCTTTCGAGTTCCCTTGATAAGAACCAAAAGGTAAATCAACAACAACTAAAGCTCTGCTTACTCCTCTTACAACCGATTTTGCATGATAAATCATTTCCTCCATCGTAATAGGCAATGTTGTATCATTTCCAGCCATTACATTCGAAGCGGAGTCTCCAACAAGAATTACATCAATACCTGCTTGATCCAGAATTCTTGCCATAGAATAGTCATAAGCTGTTAACATGGCTATTTTTTCGCCTCTTAATTTCATCTCATGCAAAACATGAGTAGTAACCCTTTTAACTTTCTGATGAACTGACATAACAATTATTATTTATTTCACAGGACAAAGCTACAAATAATACAAATCAAAAACCCAAAATTTATTAAACAAACATTTAGGAACTTTAAATAATGATTAAAACATGTCATTATGTCTTTTTGTCATATATATAGCACATAAGACTGTAATTTTGTAATCATCAAATGTCAATTTTTCACAAAAACCATAATATTATTTAATGGCATAATGATTGTTTAATTGACTTTCGAAATAAACAAGAAAAAATATTTACAAAATATCATTAAAATAAAAAATAAAATGGGTAAAATAATTGGAATAGATTTAGGAACAACCAATTCATGCGTTTCAGTAATGGAAGGTAGCGAACCTGTTGTTATACCTAATAGTGAAGGAAAAAGAACCACACCTTCAATTGTGGCATTTATTGAAAACGGTGAAAGAAAAGTTGGAGATCCTGCAAAACGTCAGGCAATTACAAATTCAACAAAGACTATATCTTCTATTAAGAGATTTATGGGAGAAACCTATGATAAAATGTCAAAAGAAATAAATAGAGTTTCTTATAAAGTTGTAAAAGGTGAAAATAATACTCCAAGAGTACAAATAGATGACAGACAATATTCTCCTCAAGAAATTTCTGCAATGGTTCTTCAAAAAATGAAGAAAACAGCTGAAGATTATCTTGGACAGGAAGTTACTGAAGCTGTTATTACTGTACCTGCATACTTTAGCGACTCTCAACGTCAGGCTACAAAAGAAGCAGGAGAAATTGCAGGTCTTGATGTTAAACGTATTATTAATGAACCTACTGCTGCTTCTTTAGCATATGGTCTTGATAAAAAAGATAAAGAAATTACTATTGCTGTATTTGACTTAGGTGGAGGAACTTTCGATATTTCTGTTTTAGAATTAGGTGATGGAGTATTTGAAGTTAAATCTACAAATGGTGATACTCACTTAGGTGGAGATGATTTTGACGAAGTAATTATTAATTGGTTAGCAGAAGAATTCTTAAAAGATGAAAATATTGATTTAAGAAAAGACCCAATGGCTCTTCAAAGATTAAAAGAAGCTGCTGAAAAAGCTAAGATTGAATTATCGAGCTCAACAAGTACAGAAATCAATCTTCCATACATAATGCCAGTTGATGGAGTACCTAAGCATCTTGTAAAATCATTATCAAGATCTAAGTTTGAACAATTAGCTGATAAATTGATTCAGGCAACCTTAGATCCATGTAAAAAAGCATTGAAAGACGCAAGCATGCAACCGTCTGATATAGATGAAGTTATTTTGGTTGGGGGATCAACACGTATGCCTGCAATTCAGGAAGTAGTTGAAAAATTCTTTGGGAAAAAACCTTCAAAAGGAGTTAATCCTGACGAAGTTGTTGCAGTTGGTGCAGCAATTCAAGGTGGTGTTTTAACTGGTGATGTTAAAGATGTATTATTACTTGATGTTACTCCGCTTTCATTAGGTATTGAAACTATGGGAGGTGTATTAACTCATTTAATTGAAGCAAATACTACAATACCAACAAAAAAATCTGAAACTTTTACAACTGCAGCTGATAATCAACCTTCTGTTGAAATTCATGTATTGCAAGGTGAAAGACCAATGGCTAAAGACAATAAAACAATTGGACGTTTCCATTTAGATGGTTTACCACCTGCACCAAGAGGAGTACCTCAAGTTGAAGTTTCATTTGATATTGACGCAAACGGTATTATACATGTTACAGCTAAAGATAAAGCTACAAATAAAGAACAAAGTATTCGTATTGAGTCTTCATCGGGATTAACTGACGCAGAAATTCAAAAAATGCGTGAAGAAGCAAAAGCTAACGAAGATGCTGATAAAGAGGTTAAAGATAGAGTAGACAAACTTAATGCTGCTGACAGTTTAATTTTCTCAACTGAAAAGCAATTAAAAGAGTTTGGTGATAAATTATCTGCAGATAAAAAAGCAAATATTGAAAAAGCTTTAGCAGATTTAAAAGAATCTCATAAGAAAGAAGAATTAGCTGATATTGAAGCTAAAACTGAAGCTCTTAATAATGCTTGGAAAGAAGCATCTGAAGAAATGTATAAAGCTAGTCAGGAAGCTGGAGCACAACAGCCAGGTCCTGAAGGAGCACAAGATGCAGAACAACAGGCTTCTGACAATAAAGACGGAGAAGTAACTGATGTAGATTTTGAAGAAGTTAAATAACATCTTAATATATCTCAATAAAAAAAGAGTTCTCATATGAGAGCTCTTTTTTATTTTAGCTAAATTTAGAAATTAATTATTCTTGCTAATTTTGTAAAAAAAGAAACCATTATGAAATACAAAACATTTTTTATCACTTTTATATTTATTACAAGTAGCCTTTTAAGCTTTGCTCAGGATAATTCTATTAATCAGGTAGATGATAAAGGATACAAACAAGGTTTATGGAAAAAGTACTATCAAAATGGAAAACTTCAATATGAAGGAAATTTTAAAAACAATAGACCTGTTGGGGAACTTAAAAGATACACTAATGATGGAATTCTTAAGGCAGTACTAGATTTTGAGGAGAATTCTAATAAAATATATGCGAAATTCTATCATCCTGGTAAAAAAATTCAAGCAGAAGGTATCTATATAGGACAAAATAAGGACAGTATCTGGAACTATTATTCCGAAGATGGATTTATGATTAATAAAGTTCCATTTGTTAATGATATAAAAACTGGAATTGAAGAGAAATTTTACAATAACGGAAACTTGTACGAAAAAACTGAATGGAAAGAAGGTATTAAAGATGGTTTGGTATTAAAATACTATAATTCAGGAAATGTAATGATGAGAATATTTTTTATGAACGGAATTATGGATGGAGAATATAATGTTTACGGACCAGACCAGAATATTTTAATCCAAGGGCAATATGAAAGAAACAAACGCGAAGGAACTTGGAAGTATTATAAGGATAATGGTCATGTTGAAACAGAAATAAAGTATATTAATGGAGTAGCAGAAAATCAGGAAGAACTTGAAAGATTGGAGAATGAATATATTGAGAAGTTAGAAAATGATAAAGGCAAATTCAAGGAACCTACTGAAGAAGATATTTTTAGATAAAAAATTTTCGTAACAGATTTAAAAGATGAAATATCTTATAGCTATTATATTTTCCTTTCTATTTTTGTTCAACAGTTACTCACAGGTTGCTGAAAATTGTTATAGGCTTTTTCTTACTGATAAAGACAACACAGGATTTTCAATTCTTTATCCTGAAGAATTTCTAAGTCAAAAATCTATTGACAGGCGTTTAAATCAAAATATTGATATTACTGAAAATGATTTGCCTGTTTCAAATGAATACATTGACAGTCTTAAGTCACTTGGATTAAAAGTTCTTACAAAATCAAAATGGTTTAATAGTGTTGTTGTTTATTCTACCGATTTATCATTAATAGACACAATCACACAATTAGGATTTATAGAATCAATTCTAAAAAATCATTCTGTCATTTCTTCCTTAAGTCTAAAAACTTCATTACAAAGAAAAAATCTGGCTCAAACTAGTAATTCAAATTATCCTGATTATGGAAGTTCGGGAACTCAAATAAGCATGCTTAACGGTCATGTTTTACACAGAAGTGGATATTCTGGTTCAGGAAAAACAATAGCAGTTATTGATGCAGGATTTTTAGATGTTGACATATTACCTGCTTTCGATAGCCTATGGTTTAATAATCAAATCTTAGGCATTAAAGATTTTGTTGATAATGATGATATAGTATTTGATGCTCCAAGTCATGGAATGAAGGTTTTATCAGTTATGGGTGGAAATTTACCAGGAAAATTAATTGGAAGCGCACCAAAAGCCAATTATTGGTTATTACGAAGTGAAGATAATTCTTTGGAACAAACTATTGAAGAGGATTATTGGGTTACTGCTGCTGAATTCGCCGACAGCGTTGGCGCTGATATTATTAATTCATCTTTAGGCTATTCTGAATTTGATAATTCGGACCAAAACTATTCTTATGTTGATTTAAACGGAAATACAACAATTATTACAAAAGCTGCTGATATTGCCGCATCTAAAGGCATCTTAGTTATTTCAAGCGCTGGAAACCTTGGGGATGATCCCTGGCAATATATTTCTGCTCCAGCTGATGGCGATAGTGTTTTAACAGTGGGAGCCGTTGACTCATATGCTAATTATGCTTATTTCAGTGGCTTAGGACCAACATCTGATGGTAGAATAAAACCAAATATTGCAGCAATGGGCCTACATACAGTTCTTGTTGGTACTGATGGATATTTATCTACAGGAGTCGGCACTTCGTTTTCTGCACCTTTAATTTCAGGTTTAGCTGCCTGTTTATGGGAATCAACGCCTGAATTAACGAATATGGAAATCTTCAGAAAAATTGAAGAAAGTGCACATAACTATTCAAATCCTGATTATAAAACTGGATATGGTATTCCTGATTTTGGAAAAGCCTCAGGAATAACAAGTTCTGGAGTATCAATATTAGAGGGAAATATTATAGTAAAAATTTACCCGAATCCTTTTTACTCCGAAATAAATATAGAATTATTCCAGAAAACTAAAAATCTTCTATATTTTGAAATATTTAATATAACAGGAGAAAAATTATTTGAAACAGAAAAATTCATAGAGAATTATGGTAGTATTACATTATCAAAGAACTTAAAAAAACTACCTTCTGGAGTTTATCTCCTGAAAATTAGCACAAAAAATGATGCTGTAATCAGAAGAATTTGTAAAGCAAGTAATACACTATGATAAAGAGCATTTCTTTACTTGAGCTGAATAAAAACATACAGGAAACCATCAATAATGGTTTTACGGAATCTGTTTGGGTTGTTGCAGAAATTAGCGAAATAAAGGTAAATAGAAATGGTCATTGTTATTTGGAATTAATTGAAAAAGATGCTCTTAATGATAGTATTATTGCAAAAACAAGAGCAACTATTTGGGCGTTTACATTTAGAATGTTAAAGCCGTATTTTGAAAATGCTGCAGGTCATGAGCTTACTGTAGGTTTGAAGGTTCTTATTTCCGCTAATGTTGAATTTCACGAGTTGTACGGATTAAGCCTTAATATTACTGATATTGACCCTAATTACACTTTAGGAGATCTGGCTCAACAAAAGGCTGAAACAATTAAGACATTGAAAGATGATGGTGTTTATGAAATGAATAAAGACCTCCCTTTTCCAATTGTCCCCCAAAAAATTGCAATTATATCATCTGAAACCGCAGCAGGATATCAGGATTTTATTAATCAATTGAAAAACAATTCAGGAGAATATAAATATTATACAAAATTATTTCCATCGGTAATGCAAGGGATACAGGCAGAAGATTCTATAATAAAATCTCTTGAAAAAATTTATAACCACGAAGACTTTTTTGATATTGTTGTTATTATAAGAGGCGGAGGATCACAGTCGGATTTACAATGTTTTAATAGTTATCCAGTAGCATCAAATGTTGCTCAATTTCCATTACCTGTAATTACTGGAATTGGTCACGATAAAGATGAATCAGTTGTTGATGTTGTATCTCATGAAAAATTAAAAACTCCAACCGCAGCCGCAGAGTATATAATAGAAAAAACTTCTAGTTACGAGGGAAATCTATTTCTAATTGAAGATCTCATTAAGAATTATGTTTGGGAAATAGTTAAAAATGAAAAAACGAGGTTTGTAGGTTATAGTCAACAAATTATTCCAACTACAAAAATAATTTTAGAAAATAATATCAATATAATTAACAGATATAAAGACAAGTACATTAATAATACTCAAATTTTATTGACAAACAAACAGGCAAACCTAAAACAGATTGCACAAGAATATGATAATAAAACAAATATAATATTTCAATCTAACCTTAAGAAAATAAATAAATTAGAATACAATATTTCCTTTAAATTATCATTATTACTTCAAAAGAATAAATTACTAATTGAACAATTAAAAAACAGAGCTAAATTATCTAATCCTGAGAATATTCTTAAAAGAGGTTATTCAATTACATACCTTAATGGTGAAAGATTAAATTCAATTAAAAGTATTGACAAAAATGATGTCATTTTAACAAAACTTTCCTCTGGGTATATTCGTAGTACAGTTGATGAAAAAATGCGAAATCATAAGATTAAAACAAAAGACTGATATTTCTTAATTTTTGTATTTTTTATATTTGGCAATAAATTCTTAACTTGAAACATTAATCTGACCGACTTTTAATAATTATGCATAAAGCACAACCAATTCTTTTTTTATCATTTTTTTTCCTTTCTACAATTCTATATTCGCAAAACGAAAGAAAAGAAATTGATAGTTTATTAAATATATTAGAGAATACAGAAGAAAAACAAAAAATAGAAATCCTTAATGAAATATCTATAAAATATTGGAATTTTTCGCTCGATAGCAGTCTTTATTTTGCAAATGAAGCTTTAAATATTGCTCATATATTTCAAGATAAAAAAGGAATATCTGATGCTTATAACAGAATTGGAAATGTTTATTCTTTTCAGAATGAAAATGAGTTAGCCTTAGAGTTCTATCAAAAATGTCTTGATATAAGATTAGAATTAAAAGACTCTAAAGGGGTGTCAAATATTTACAATAATTTTGCTATTGCATACAATTCTGAAAATCAGGCTGGAATTGCTATTGAATACTTTTATAAAGCACTTAAAGAAAGTCAAAAAAGAAATGACAACAAAGATATTGCATCATATTATAGTGCGATAGCATCTGTATATAAGGGTATTCCCGATTATAAAAACGCAATAAAAAATTATATCTTATCATTAGAAATTACAAAAACTCTTGACGATGAATTAACTGAAGCTCTGATATATAATAGCCTTGGGAATATTTATCATTCAATTTCAAGCTATGAAGAAGCTTTAAAATATTTCTTAGATGCTTTAACAATTTATGATAAACATAACGAAAAAGATGGTATTTCAATGATATATAATAATCTAGGAATTGTGTATCAGGGTTTAAAAGAAAATGACAAAGCATTAAGCTATTATCAAAAATCGCTTGAGATGGATAGGGCTAGCGGTTTTAAAGAAGGTGAAGCAAAAGCATTAAATAATATAGGTACAGCTTATGATGATAAGGGAGATAAGGTTAAAGCGCTTGAATTTTACAACAAAGCTCTTGAAATAAATCATGAACTTGATTTATCAGATGGAATTTCTACTGCATATAATAATATCGGCTTAATTTATCTTAATCTTGGAGATTACAAAAAAGCTTATAAAAATCTATGGGAATCAGCAGAAATAAGTAAAGAAAATAATGATTTATATAGTTTGTCAAACAACTATAATAATCTCGCAAACTTATTTTTAAGACAAAAACAATATAATGAAGCTAAAAACTACTTAGGATTAGCCTCTGAACTAGCTAAAAAGCTTAATGTAAAAGAATGGCTTGCTGAGTCATACGACTTATACTCTAAGCTTTATACTGAGCAAAATGATTACAAAAAAGCAATGGAATATTTTAAGCTTTATTCTGAAATTCAAGATAGTATTTTCGAAAGAGCCAGCAACAATAGCATGGCAGAAATGAAAATTAAATATGAAACTGAATTTCTGGAAACCGAAAACAAAATATTAAAAAAAGACAACGAAATTCATCTGTTGGAATTGCAAAAACAAAAAAATCAAAAAAAATACTGGATAGCTTTTTCTTTTTTAATTTTTGCACTTGCAGGATTGGGATTTAATCAGGTTCGTTTAAAGAAAAAAACAAATACATTACTCAAATCCAAGAACAAACAGTTAAATGAAGCAAACGAAAAGCTTGTTCTTTCAGAAAAAATTTTAAAGGAACTAAATGCAACAAAAGACAAGTTCTTTTCCATAATTGCTCATGATCTAAAAAATCCTTTTCAGTCTCTTCTTGGTTTTTCAGAGACTTTATCTAATCAAATTGAGGATTTAGAAAAAAACGATATCATTGAGTATTCAAGACTTATTAATGAATCGTCTCAAAACCTATATAATTTATTAAGTAATCTTTTACAATGGGCAAAATCACAGCTAGGAAATATTAATGTATCTCCTTTAGATATTAATCTTTACGAATCACTCGATGATGTTTTATCTTTTTTAGAAATTACTGCTAATAAGAAAGAGATTAAAATTACAAATCAAGTTCCAGAAGAAATTGTAATCTTTGCTGACAAACACGTTTTATCAACATTATTAAGAAATCTAATTAGCAATGCAATAAAATTTACTAACATTGGTGGAGAAATAATTATTTCTCAAGAAAAAACAGAACAGGAAGTTACCATTTCAGTAAAAGATAATGGTAAAGGAATAAGTGAAGAAAACATTAAAAAATTATTTAGGATAGACCAAGAGTTTTCTTCAAAGGGAACCGAAAATGAATCAGGAACCGGTTTAGGTTTAATTTTATGTAAAGATCTTATTACACAAAGTAATGGGAAAATATTTGTTGAAAGTGTTTTAGGCAAAGGAAGTACCTTCAAATTTACTTTGCCAGTTAAAAAATAATAAAGAGACAATAAAAAAGTTCAAATTAATATTTACAAAACATTTGCATGAATCTATTCAGGGTTTTCATATTATCTATCATAATTTTAAATTTAAATATTGTAAATGTTTTTAGTGCTGATCAAGCTGAAACTGATAGTCTTGAAAATGTTTTAAAAACAACAGAAGAAGAAAAGTCAATTCGGTTATTATGGCAGCTTTCAGAAAATTACATCTTAAAAGATGTAAATAAGAGCTTGATGTATGCTGTAAAATCTCTCGAAATTTCTACAAACAAGAAAGATAAAAATGCAATTGCAATTTCTAATATTCATGTTGCAGATGCTTTTTATGAAATGAGCCGTTTTCAACCTGCTATTGAATCCTATGAACAAGCACTGGATTATTTCTTTGATCAACGTTCCTCTGATTACAAAATATACATTTACACAAAACTAGGAGATTCTGAAAAATCATTAAGTAATTATAGTAATGCTCTTTTCTATTATCAAAAACCATTAAATCTTTATCTTGCCGAGAAAAATAATAGGATATCTGAGGCATATAATAACATTGGAAGCATATATAAATTACTTGGAGAATATAACCAAGCATTTGAATATCATCAAAAAGCACTTAAGACTTCTAATTTAGCTTTTGATCAGGATGAAATTGCTAACACTTTAAAATATATTGGGAGTTTATATTGGGTAGAAAGTAAATACGATAGTTCATTGTATTATTCTGAAAAAGCTTTGGAAGTTTATCGAGAGAATAATAATATTTCAGGCGAAGCTACAATGTTATGTAATATAGGAATAGTATATAAAAATATTGGTGAATATAAAAAGGCATTAGGCTATAACTCTAAAGCATTAGAATTAAGGATGAAAGAAGGTAGCAAAAAAGAAATTGCCCAATCATATAATTATATCGGTAGTATTTACTGGTCAATAAATGATAATGCTAATTCCCTTGAGTATTATTTAACTTCATTAAAAATTAGAAAGGAAATAAATGATATTTTAGGGATAGCTCAGTCTCAAAATAATATTGCACTCGTTTATAGAAAACAAGACAAATATACTGAGGCACTAGAATATTTTAATAAATCTCTTACAAACTATAGAAAAATAGGCAACTTATCATACATTGCCGGTTCTTTTAATCATATTGGAAATATTTACAAGAAACTAAACCAATACGATCTTGCATTGGAAAATTACTTACAAGCATTAAGAATTAGGCAAGAAAAGGGAGAACAAAGCAAAGTAGCATCCATTCTTACTAATATAGGAATGATTTACGAGGATATAAGCAATTATTCAAAAGCACTAGAATCATTCTCTAGAAGTTTGAAAATAAAGAGAACACTGGGTAATAAAAAAGAAATTGCTTACTCACTGCACATAATAGGAAACACATATTTAAAGTCTGGCAATCCATCTGAAGCATTAAATTACTATACAGAATCATTAAATCTTCGAAAAGAAGTTGGTGATAAAGTGAGTATTGCAAACTCTTTAAAAAGCCTTGGAAATGTAAATCTTGACTTGAAAAATTACACCAATGCTATTAACTTCTTAAAAGAAGCATTGCAAATACGAGAAGATATTGGAGACATAAAAGGAGTTAGTGATATTTTAAATGATATTGGCAATTTCTATAGCGCTATTAATAAGCCTGATGAAGCATTAGAGTATTACTCCAAAACCATTGAACTTTGCAAAAAAACTGGTGATCTTTCTTTAACAGCCATTTGTAATAAAAAGATTGGTGTTATTCAGCTCAACAAAGGACTTAATGCTGAAGGATTAGAAAATATTAATAATTCGCTGCAAATTGGACAAAGAACCAGTAACCTCGAAATTATTAAAAATGCCTACTTCGAGCTTTATAAGTATTATAATACAACGGAAGAAAAAGGCAAGGCATTGGAATATTTCGTTAACTATACTAATGTTAAAGATTCAATAACATCAAATTTAAATTCGCAGCGACTCGTTGAAATTCAAAAGAATTTTGAGTTGGAAGAAAGTTATACAGAGATCTCAAGAATTGAAAATGAGATTACAGAATTAACAGCAGAGAAAAAAATCAAAGAACTCGAACTGAAAAAACAGAAGAATGTCAGAAATCTATTATTTATAATTGTATTAATTACATTTATTTCGGTAATTCTTATTTTAATTCAATATTTATCCAAGCGTAAAACAAATATTCTATTAGAAGACAAAATAAAAGAAGTTGATAACGCAAATAGATTACTTAAAGAATCAGAAGAAGATTTAAAAATACTTAATGCAACAAAAGATAAGTTTTTTTCAATTATAGCGCATGATTTACGAAACCCTTTTAATGCTTTACACGGATTAGCACAGTATCTTTTCCAGAATTATTCCGATTTCTCTGAAAATGAAGTTAAAGAATCACTTGAGATAATATATAATTCAGCTGATGATTTATTGGAGTTACTTGAAAATTTACTTCATTGGTCGAGAACACAGAGAGGAACAATACAATTAATACCTGCAGAAATAAATCTATCTGAAGTTATAAACAAGATATTCGATCAGGTAAAGATAAGTGCTAATAAAAAGAAAATTAAATTCGTAAATGAAATTCCTTCTAATTATGTAATAATGGCCGATTTAGACATGCTTACTGTAGTTATTAGAAATTTAGTTTCAAATGCTATTAAATACTCTAATAAAAAAGGATTTATTAGAATAAGTAAAAAAGATACTGATAATTTTACAGAAATTTCTATAATGGACAATGGTGTTGGTATAACTAAAGAAAACATTAAGAAACTGTTCAGAATTGACATTCATCACTCTACTTCGGGCACTTCTGAGGAACAAGGAAGTGGATTAGGTTTAATTTTATGCCGCGAATTTGTTGAAAGACATGGTGGAAATATCTGGGTGGAAAGTGAGAAACATATAGGAAGTACATTTAAATTTACAATATCAAAAAAATAGAATATGGCAAAAAAAGAAATATCATATTCAGAAGCAATAACTGAATTAGAAAGTATTTTAAAAGAATTTGAAAATGGAGATCCTGATATTGACAATTTATCAGAAAAAGTTAAGCGAGTTTCTGTTTTGATTAACTTTTGTAAAAAGAAATTAAAACATACAGAAGATGAAGTTCAAAAAATTCTAGAAAATATTGAAACAGAATAGAATCCTAAAATTTAAGAAAATAAAAAAGGGCTGTTATCAACAGCCCTTTAAACCTAAACCATCTTACATTAAGGAACTATACACCGATTTGAAATCCCATTGAAGATTGCGAAACTTCAGCATCGGTGAAATCTTCGAATAAGTTATGTACATATGAAATATCTAAAGCAAAACCAGTTGTCATAGTTGCTGTTTTATAAATTTCATTTGTAATATGTTTTATCTGATTCTGATTAGCAATTAATACTTGTACAGGGTCAATTTCTTCAACATTAAAAATGCCCTGAGACTTCTTCAGAATAGCAAGGTTTTTATTTATAATTTGTTTTATTCTTTTATTTGATTGTGTTATTGTAGCAAGTTTATATCCGATAATTCCAATAACCTCTCCTGTTTCAGCATTTACTAGAGGACTACCTGAGTTTCCTTGTTTAACACTTGAATTTATCTGTAAATACTTTAACCCGTTCTTTTGCTTAAAAGCCGAGGAAAGAATCCCTGTTTTTATAGCTAAATTATCTTGTTCTAATTGATATCCTAGTATTGCAATTGGTTGTCCTATTTCTGAAATCTTTTTACTTAATTTAAGAGAAGGTATATCTTTTAATTCATCTAAATTTATACTTATCGCGACAAATTCTTTTGATTTATTATCAAGGTCTTTAACAATTCTTTTTTTAAATTCGTTCATCGTCATTTTCACACAAACTTTCTCTGTGAAACCATCCGCTTCAACAAATCTTAAATCTACATCAGTAGCTTTATAAATCTTATTAATATAATTGTCTGTTATTAGAAAATTTCCATAAGCTTTAAATCCTGTCATTGATAAAAGCTTTATACCTTCAATACTATAAAAGTTAATTTGACAAACAGATTCATGGCACTTTTTCCAAACTTCTCGATACATGTGACGCGTATTTATCAGAATTTATATTAAAAATTGAGTTTTATACAAACTTTTTGTTCCGTATAGCTCCCTCATAATCTGATCAGCAATTTCAATCTCATCTGTCAGAATATTTAAAGCTTTAGTAACCTTTGTCGGATTAACAGTTATATCATCTTCATCCATAATTACTTCTAATCTGTAATCTGAATTATTATTTGTTGACCAATGATTAACAATTCCATAAGGTGTAGAATAAATTTTCTGGAACAAAATAAGGTTTACCTTTTCTGAACTTTCTTTTATTCTTACACTAACATTAATTGTATTCATTGTTCAAGTTAATTCTGTTTGATAATTTTTAATCCGAGCTTAATAAGATTCCCAATTTAATTTTTGATTGTACTAAAGTATATCTTATGGTCAATTATTTTTTTGCCACTTTTTTATCGTGGTGATTTATAAATTAATCGTAGTATATTCCTAAATTAACGTTATAATTTATAAATTTGATTGCAGGAATCGATTTGTTCATTATCGTACACAGTGTGTTTCATTATCGTTCACCTAAAGCTAATTCATTACAATACAAATACCATATTAAACCCTGATTTAATGAACATTAAAACACATGGCACAATATGTGCTTACTTGAAAAAGAATTTATGTTGAATAATAAATAAAGAAAACTAAAATGAAATCAAACCGAATATTAATAATATTAATCGCATTATTAAGTGTAGCTTCAGTTTCGCAAGCCCAAGAAGCATGGACATTAGAAGATTGTATTAATTATGCAATTGAAAATAATTTACAACTGAAACAAGCAGAAATAGGTGCTGAAGTTTCTAAAAATAATTATAATCAATCTAAATATAATTTTTTACCATCAGTTACAGGATTTGCAAGTCATGACCAGAATTGGGGTAAAACTTTTAGTAATGATAAATTGGCATACATTGACGAAGCTTACTACAGTGGGAATTTTGGAGTAAATGCTGAACTAGATATTTTTAATGGATTGAATAATCTTCTTACTTTAAAAGAAAACAAGTTTACATTTCTTGCTAATCAAGAAAATATTGAAGTTGAAAAAAACAATATAACATTACAAATAGTATTAGCATACTTACAAGTATTATACGATCAGGAATTACTTGAAGTGGCAATTAATCAGGTAGAAACAACAGAAGATCAAGTTGCTAAAACCGAGAGAATGGTAGAGGTTGGTAACCAAGCAAAAGGAAGCCTTTTAGAAATAAAAGCACAGTTAGCCCAAGAAAATGTTAATCTAACCAATGCTAAGAATCAATTAAATATATCAATCTTAAACATTACTCAATTATTGAATTTAGAAAATTCAAACACATTTTCTATTAAAAAACCCGATAAATTAAATGTTCAAGAAACAAATATTTTATCTGCGGTCGATGATGTTTTTAATACAGCATTTGAAATAATGCCTGAAATAAAAAGTGCTGGATATAATTTAAAAAGTAGTGAAGTTGCATTAAAAAAGACTAAATGGTCAAGATCTCCATCTTTAAGTGTTTCATCATTATATTATACAAGATATTCGCAGTTAGCAAACCATCCAACACTATATGATACTGATCCAACAAATGATGTAAATGATTATTTATTTTCTGATCAAATCAATGATTTTGCATATACTCAAATAAGATTTAACTTAAATATTCCTATTTTCAATAAATTGACAAAACAAAGAAATATTAACAATGCCAAATTAACAGTTTTGAAAAATGATTATATGCTAGAACTGGAAAAGCAAAATTTATATAAAAAAATACAACAATCTCATGCTGATGCAGTTGGTGCCTTCGAAGGATATAAATCAAATATAGAAGCTTCTGCTTCTACTGAAGAATCTTTCAAGTATACAGAACAAAAATATAATGTTGGCTTAGTAGATATTATTGAGTATAAAATTGCTAAAAACAATTATACAAAAGCTCAAGGAGACTTATTACAAGCTAAATATCAATATATTTTTAAAACAAAAATATTAGAATTTTATAGAGGAGAGCAAATTACACTATAAACAAAATCACTTTCATGGTAAAATTTTAGGGTTATTTATTATTCAACGATTTATTTATAGTTTAGGATTAATAGTTGGTTTTTCAAATATAATTTGCTCTTGACAAAGTCCGGTTGGTTACCGGACTTTTTTACATAAAAAAAGGAGCTTTTAAGCTCCTTCAATCTATTTTATATATTCTATTAAATTACTTTCTCTAGACACTTAAAAGGCTCCTTTTGCTTAGGATATAAAATATCGCCAGTAAAAGCATATCCAATACTCTCGTATAACTTAATTAAGTGGCTACTTGAACTTGCAACATCCAAACGAATCGATTTATAATTATTTTCTTTTGCGTATTTTTCAACAAATTCAACGAGCATCCTTCCTATTCCTTTTTTCTGCCAGGTAGGAAATACAGCAATACGATGTATTACAATAAACTTATCTGATTTATTTTTCCATTCAATATCATCAAAAGCAGATTCTTGCTGTTCATCAAAAGTAACAGAACCTATACATACACCTTTATGCTTAATCATGTATAAGTTTCCATTTTCAACTTCACGAACTAACCTATAATAATCAGGATAAGAAGTATTCCATTGATAAACACTGTTCTCGTTAAAATCATCAATACAATGTTGCAATAAATACATTATTTCCAGAACATTTCCTGCTTTTGCTTTTTCTACTTGCATACCTACATAGGAATATATTAATATCTAATATTAACAAATGTAAACAATTATTTAATTTTCACCTTCATATTAAATGTAAAAACCATATCAATTTTACTAAAAAAACCGTTAAATCTAAAATTTTACATAGATTATATCGTTTATTTTATGTTATTTAGCAAACCGAAAATGAATAAATTGAAATGTTCAGGATTTTAAAGCAGATTTTCCCCATTTTATTATTTTTCCCAATCTTTTTTGCTTGCGAAAAGGAAGAATTTAATACTTCGTCAGATGCTTACTTGATTTTTTCTCAAGACACAATATTATTTGATACAGTTTTCACTACAATTGGTACAGCAACACAAAGATTTACTGTAAAAAACCCATATAATAAAAACATAAATCTTTCATCGATTTATCTTGCGGGTGGAGAAAACTCTCCCTACAGATTAAATATTGATGGATATCCCGGAATAAGGTTAAATGATGTTGATTTAAGAGCAAAAGATAGTCTTTACATTTTTATTGAAGTAACTATTGATCCAAATAATTCTGATTTACCACTCGTTGCTCAAGATTCAATCGTTTTTTTATTTAATGATACGCAACAAGACATTGACCTTATAGCATGGGGCCAAGACGTAAACCTTATAAATGGTGAAGAAATAGAAACCCAAACCTGGACAGCCAACAAACCTTACTTAATTTACAATTCAATGTTGATTGTAAAAAATAATACTTTAACAATTGAGCCAGGTGCAATTTTACATTTCCATAAAAACTCAAGGCTTTATGTAGCAGGGACAATACTTGCAAATGGAACATTTGAATCTCCAATTACTTTTCAAGGTGATAGACCTGAAGATAATTACGATGATATTCCTGGTCAATGGGATGGAATTTGGCTTATGGCAGAAAGTAAAAATAATACTTTCAATTATAGTCATATAAAAAATGCAATAATTGGAATTCAAACAGATACATTAGAAAACGAAGTGCAACCTACGCTTAGTATCTCTAACAGTATTATTGAAAATATGACTTCCGCAGGAATCTATGCACAAGGTTCTACTGTAAAAGCGTATAATACTGTCATTTCCGATTGTGGACAGTTTGCGGTTGCACTTACAATTGGCGGATCATATGAATTCTATCACTGCACAATTGGTAATTTCTGGGAATTCTCAACAAGAAGTACTCCTTCGTTACTGCTAAATAATTATTATATAGATATAAATAACAATATTCAAGCGAGATCTCTTGATAAAGCACTTTTTGGAAATTGTATTATTTATGGTAATAAAGAGTCTGAAATAGTTCTTGACAATATTGATGGTGTTGGTTTCAGTTATAAATTCGATCATTCGTTAATTAAAGTATCAGATGATTTTGTAGTAAGTGATCCTACTTATTTTAGTAATGTAATTGTTAATGAAGACCCTAAATTTAAGGATTCATTTGATCGAGATTTTGAATTAGATACATTATCAATTGCTAAAGATAAAGGAAAAGCTGAATATGGAATTATGTTTCCGTTAGATATAAATATGCAAAATAGAAATGATGATACAGCACCGGACTTAGGTGCATATGAACGTATTGAAACTCCTTAAGTTCTATGAAAAAATATTTATTTATTCTTGTTTTAACTTTTACTACATACCTTACTTATTCACAAGATGTTGCAGATAGTTATAAGATAATGTTTTATAATGTCGAAAACCTTTTTGATACACAGGACGATCCTTTAATAAATGATGAAGAGTTCTTACCTACAGGTGATCGCTTTTGGAATAATCACAAATATTACTCGAAATTAGAAAATATTTATAAAGTTATTGTAGCTGTTGGTGGTTGGAATCCTCCAGCTATTATTGGCTTATGTGAAATTGAAAACAGAAAAGTAATTGAAGATTTAGTTTCGAATACTCCTCTAGTAAAATTTAATTATCAAATTGTACATAAAGAATCTCCTGATAGAAGAGGAATTGATGTTGGACTTTTATATCGAAAGGAACTATTTACACCTTTATGTTATGAAGCAATCCCAATAAACTTTCCTAATAATCCAGAAAGCAAAACCAGAGATATACTATACGTAAAAGGTATTACGAATAATTCCGACACACTCAATATTTTTATTAATCATTGGCCATCACGTTGGGGAGGACAACTAGAATCTGAAGGTCGAAGAGTATTCGTAGCTTCTGTATTAAAAGAGAAAGTTGATTCTATATTTAATTCAAATCCAAGATCTAACATTATAATTACCGGTGATTTTAACGATTATCCTGACAATAAGAGTTTAAATGAAGTACTTGCCGCTTCTCAAAATCTTGATCACATAAATGAGAATCAACTGTATAATCTATCTTCTTATTTATATAAAACAAAAAATATAGGAACCCATAAATATCAGGGCGAATGGGGAGTTCTTGATCAGGTTATTGTTTCTGGAAATATACTTAATAAAAGTAACTCTGTTTTTACCTCAACAGATGATATTCACATATTCAACGCTGATTTTTTACTCGAATCAGATAATAGTCATTTTGGTTTCATGCCAAAAAGAACTTTTATTGGATTTAAATATAACGGAGGATTTAGTGATCACCTACCAACTTATTTGATCCTAAACTTTAATAAATAGATTATTTTTTAACTGATAAGCCCAGCTCTTTACCTATCTTAAGCATAAAATCGTACGCTTCTTTGTGATCATTTCGAATTTCTCCTTCAAGGATTGCTTCTTTTATAGCATTCTTAATATCGCCAACTATTTTGCATGGTTTAATACCAAAAGTTTCAATAATTAATTCTCCTGAAATTGGTGGCTGAAAATTACGTAAAGCATCTTTTTCCTCGATCTCAATTAACTTTTCTCGAACGATTTTAAAATTATTCAAGTGTTTCTGAACCGTATATTCATTTTTAGATGTAATATCCGCTTCACAAAGGATCATTAAGTCATCAATTTCTTCACCAGCATCAAACAATAATCTTCTTACAGCAGAATCTGTTACAATATCTTGAGATAAGACTATTGGTCGTAAATGCAACAGAACTAGCTTTTCGACATATTTCATTTTCTCATTCAGAGGCAATTTGAGCTTTTTAAAAATTGAAGGAATCATCTTTGCTCCGGCAAACTCATGCCCATGAAAAGTCCATCCTACACTTGTGACATAGCGCTTTGTTTTTGGCTTAGCAATATCATGTAAAAGTGCTGCCCAAAGCAACCATAAATTATCTGACGTTTTTCTAACATTATCAACAACTTCCAGTGTATGGTAGAAATTGTCTTTATGCATTTTCCCTTCCTTACTTTCAACACCTTTAAGTTTCTGAAATTCTGGAAAAAATTCTGCTAGTAAACCAGTTTTTTCAAGTATTTTAATTCCAGTGGATGGTTTTGCTGAAAGTAGAATTTTATTTAGTTCATCAACTATTCTTTCTTTTGATAATATTTCAACTCTATCCTTATTTCTACTTATAGATTCAAATGTTTTTTCCTCGATAATAAAATTAAGTTGTGATGAAAACCTCACCGCTCTAAACATACGTAATGGATCATCAGAAAAAGTGGTGTCAGGATTAAGAGGAGTTCTTATTACCTTATTTTTGAGATCATCTACCCCATTAAAAGGATCAATTAATTTTCCGTAAGTTTCTTTATTTAAGGATATTGCCATTGCATTTATCGTGAAATCACGCCTATTCTGATCATCTTCTAAGGTTCCATTCTCAACAATTGGTTTTCTTGAATTTTGTCTATAAGATTCTTTTCTTGCTCCAACAAATTCTATTTCATAATCACCATGTTTTAACATAGCTGTTCCAAAATTCTTAAAAACACTAACATTTACTTTTGGCCCAATTTTTTTTGCAACCTTTTTTGCTATTTCAATTCCGCTTCCTAATGCAACAACATCAATATCCTTCGATGGTCTCTTTAGTAATGCATCCCGAACAAATCCTCCAATTACAAAAATAGGAGTCTTTTCAAGTTCTCCGACCTGAGATATTATATTAAAAATCGGATCATTAAGACATTTCTTCATATATAGATATGACAATTCATTAAATTTCATGACAAAATTACAATTATTTGCATTTAATCTAAACAAATACTGACTTTTTCGTGCTTGGAATACTATTTGATGATATCTATATAAATTCATATATAGATTTTAAAAAGAAATAAATATTAATCTTAATAAACTAAAAAGAAATGTTAGAACATTTAACTAAAGAAACATTCAAGGAAAAAATTTTCAACTTTGAAGAAAATAAAGACTGGAAATTTGAAGGAAACAAACCATGTTTAATTGATTTTTATGCAGACTGGTGTCAACCATGTAAAATGGTAGCTCCCATCTTAGAAGAATTACAGAAAGAGTATGATGGAAAAATTGATATCTACAAAGTAGATACAGAAGATCAGCAAGAATTAGCTGGAATGTTTGGTGTAAGAAGTATACCTTCGTTACTTTTTGTTCCAATGGATGCACAACCACAAATGGCACAAGGTGCTTTACCAAAAGACTCATTTAAAAATGCTATTAAGGATGTACTAAAAGTTAATTTAGATAGTTAATCAAACTTTATAATAATAAAAACCGGCTCGAAAATTATCGTTGCCGGTTTTTTTGTATTAATAGTTTTTTACTATACATTTGCTGCGATCAATGGGGTGCCAAATATACAGGCTGAGATCATACCCTTCGAACCTGGTCCGGGTAATGCCGGATAGGAAAAAGAGTTAATCAAAAATTTCCCATTGTTTTTCATTAATGCTGATAAGTACAGTTTGCTTTTCTTAAGTAAACAAAATCGTTATTTAATTAAAATAATGATTTTTAGAGGCCTCGGTTTATTTTAAAATCGCCAACTATACTTCTTAGCTATCCAAATGTTAAACAATTTAAAAACTAAAAAATGAAACGGGTAGGAATTTTAATTTTATTATTGACATTATCTGTAAGTCTCTTTTCACAAGAAATTACAGGTATTGTAACAAGTCAAAGTGGCGATCCATTAATTGGAGCCAATGTAGTTATTAAAGAAACCTTTAAGGGAACAGCTACAAATGCAAAAGGTGAATTCAGATTTACGAAGGTAAGACCTGATAATTATACTTTTATTATTTCTTATTTAGGTTATCAAACCATTGAAAAAGAAGTAAAATCGGAGAATTTAAAGAACCTAATATTTGTTCTGGAACCAGCATCAATTTTATCAGAAGAAGTTATTGTAACTGCTACCAGAGCAAAAGAAAACGATCCAGTGTCTTTTACAAATATTGGAAGCGAGGAAATTAAGAAAAATAATATGGGACAAGATATCCCCTATTTATTAAATCTAACTCCTTCGGTTGTTTCAACATCTGATGCAGGAGCAGGAATAGGCTATACAAATTTCAGAATTAGAGGAACAGATCAGAATAGAATTAATATTACAGTAAACGGTATTCCGTTGAACGACTCTGAATCACATGGTGTTTGGTTTGTAAATATGCCCGACTTTTTATCTTCTATTGATAATATTCAGGTACAACGGGGTGTAGGAACTTCAAGCAATGGAGGTGCTGCTTTTGGTGCAACATTAAATCTGCAAACAAAAACTTTTAACCGTGATGCTTATGCTGAGGTTAATTCATTTTCGGGTTCGTTTAATACTTTTAGAAACTCTGTAAGTTTCGGA